>JAESGG010000005.1_pt1 | contig 387786 bp, 352 predicted proteins | sample 9266231 | NCBI WGS metagenome assembly JAESGG01 (sample SAMN14515337, study PRJNA621664) | algae metagenome | isolation source: Aphanocapsa sp. GSE-SYN-MK-11-07L and co-occurring heterotrophs from wet... | place: USA: Grand Staircase Escalante National Monument, Utah | collected 2006-04-16 | reverse complement strand
GGTGGATGCTACTGGGATCGAACCAGTGACCCTCGCCTTGTAAGGGCGATGCTCTCCCAGCTGAGCTAAGCATCCTGGGTGTTTACTATACCTAAGCATCTAAGAAGATGGTGGATGCTACTGGGATTAACCAGCCGCAGCCTCTTCTTTATAAAGGGTGGCGATGCACTCTTTAAAAAGATGGTGGATGCTACTGGGATCGAACCAGTGACCCTCGCCTTGTAAGGGCGATGCTCTCCCAGCTGAGCTAAGCATCCTGGGCATAACAATTGAACTACACGATTTATCTTTCAGATATTTCACTTTAAAAGATGGTGGATGCTACTGGGATCGAACCAGTGACCCCCGCCTTGTAAGGGCGATGCTCTCCCGGCTGAGCTAAGCATCCATCGTGTGGTCGGCCGTCATTATAGGGGGCACGGTTTTTGTGTCAATAATATTTTTAGCTTTGTGAACTGTATGCTTTAAAAGTAAGCAGTTAAATCTTTTTCTGCATAGCACCTTCGGCCGTGCAATCACTGCCTTGCATTGGTACAATAGCGCCCAATTTTTTGGCCTTCAGTGGATTCATTATGTCTATAGTTACTCGTTTCGCGCCAAGCCCTACAGGTTACCTGCACGTTGGTGGCGCCCGTACAGCGTTATACAGCTGGCTACATGCACGTAAAACCGGCGGTACTTTTATCCTTCGTATTGAAGATACCGATTTAGAGCGTTCATCGCAGGAATCTGTGGATGCCATTTTAGAAGGTATGGAATGGTTAGGTCTGGATTATGACGACGGCCCTTATTACCAAACCAAACGTTTTGATTTATATAAAGAAGTGGTTGCTCAGCTGTTAGCTGAAGGCAAAGCTTACAAATGCTTCTGTACTGTTGAAGAAGTCGATGCAATGCGCGAAGCGCAAATGGCTGCCGGTGAAAAACCAAAATACAACGGTATGTGGCGTGATCGCACCGACCACCCAACCGACAAGCCTTATACCATTCGTTTTAAAAACCCGTTGGATGGCGTAGTGGTGATTGACGATTTAATCAAAGGCCGCATTGAAATTGCCAATGCTGAGCTGGACGATTTAATTATTGCCCGTAGTGACGGCACTCCAACTTATAACCTGACTGTTGTGGTTGATGACTGGAAAATGGGCATTACTCACGTTATCCGTGGTGATGACCATGTTAACAACACTCCACGTCAGATGAATATTCTGGCCGCTTTAGGCGCAGAACTGCCAAAATATGCGCACGTGCCTATGATTTTAGGTGACGATGGCAAACGTTTATCCAAACGTCATGGTGCTGTAGGCGTAATGCAATACCGTGACAATGGTTTCCTGCCAGAAGCGCTGATCAACTATTTAGTGCGTTTAGGCTGGTCTCATGGTGATCAGGAAATTTTCAGCAAAGAAGAACTGGTCCAGCTGTTTGATTTAAGCGACTGTAACCGTGCGCCTTCGGCCTTTAACACCGACAAGCTTGTTTGGTTAAACCAGCACTATATGAAAACTCTGGCGCCAGAGTATGTAGCTAAACATTTAGCCTGGCATGTGGCCGATCAGAAGCTGGATATCAGCACTGGCCCGGCGCTGACTGAACTGGTAAAAGTGCAGGCAGAACGGGTGAAAACCTTAAAAGAGCTGGTTGAAGTCAGCCGTTACTTCTACGAAGATTTCAGCGAGTTTGAAGAAAACGCTGCGAAAAAACACTTACGTCCTGTAGCTGCAGAACCGCTGGTTGCTGTTCAGACTAAACTGGCAGAGCTGAATGATTGGTCAGTGGAAGCTTTACATAAAGCCATTAACGATGCCGCTGAAAGTTTAGGTTTAGGCATGGGCAAAGTAGGTATGCCTTTACGTGTGGCTGTAACAGGCGGTGGTAACTCACCAGCACTGGATGCAACACTGGCACTGATTGGCAAAGATCGGGTGTTAAAACGCATCAGCATGGCTCTGGACTACATCAGCAACAGATCTAACGAGCAATAAATCTGTAGGGGCGACCTTTAGGGTCGCCCGTCTCTGGTTAAATGCGATGTCGGAATGGGGTTTATCCCCGCCCGTCTCGCGTCAAAATCTGCTTCAGCAAGGCTGCATTCATTTGCAGCTGTCAAAATCATTTTCATTTTATAAGAAGGGTTATACAACATGCGTTTAGTAGTCGCATTGTCAGCGGTACTGTTGTGTTCAGCAGTCTCTGTTCAGGCACAAGAATTTAAGAAAATCCATGGCGAAGAAGAAACCACTATTCCGCCTTGGGGTGGTGACGTAGAAGTAGGGGTAGTGCTGAGTCGTGGTAACACAGAAGCGACAGCAGTACGGACCAATGCTGAGTTAAAACACGAGCTGGAAGATTTCCGTAACAAATACTTTATCCAGACTTTGTTGCAACGAAACACCCAAACCAACAGCGCTACAGGTGAAAAAGAAGATAAGACCACAGGTCAGCGTGTGGGTGTCACAGCGCAAAGTAACTATAAGTTACACCGCTCAGACAGCAGTTTCTTCGGTCGTGCCGCTTATTTAAACGACCGTTTTGGTGCCTTTCGTGAACAATCTTCTGTCGCTGTGGGTTACGCCAACCGGTTGTACGAAGACGGTCAGAACTATTTTGATTTCGAAACCGGTCCCGGTATCGCCTATGACAGACCATCAGAAGGCGAAAGTAACTCAGGTATGATTTGGTACGCTGCGGGTAACTTTGAGTATCACTTCTCAGAAACCAGTAAGTTCAAGCAAACTCTGGAATACGCTATTTCATTAGATGGCCACAACACCAGCTACACCAGCCGTAGCGCCATCACAGCTCAAATTAATAACGAGCTGGCTTTGCGTTTAAGCCTGAATATTAAGTATGACTCAGATGTAGGTGTGGATAAGAAAAGCACAGACTCTGAAACAGCAGCTTCAGTGGTGTATTCGTTCTAAAGAAAAAGGGGAGCAGCTGTGCTCCCCTTTGTTGATCAGCCTAAGTAATTGGACTTGCAGCGCGACGACAAGCGGTTGAGACCCCAGGAGCATAGTTGCCTATGCGACTGGGGCGAAAACGTGCAGTCAACAAAGCTGCAGCTTCAAGTACGACGGCTGATTAATGCAATACCCTGGCTCTTAAGGTTCCCGGAATCGACTTTAACTCGTTCAGAGCCAGTTCGTGGTCCAGTGAATCGATGTCTATTACCACATAACCAATTTCTGCATTGGTTTGCAGATACTGACCTGAAATGTTGATGCCGTGTTTAGCAAAGGCTTCGTTGATTTTGGTCAGCATACCAGGTTGGTTTTTGTGGATATGCAGTAAACGTGAGCGGCCTCTGTGTTCTGGCAAGGAGACTTCAGGGAAATTCACCGCTGACAAGGTAGAACCGTTGTCGCTGTATTTCACCATCTTGCCTGCTACTTCAAAACCTATATTCTCCTGCGCTTCCTGAGTAGAACCACCTATATGTGGCGTCAGGATCACATTGTCGAATTCACGCAGCGGAGATAAAAACTCTTCATCATTGCTGGTTGGTTCCACCGGGAATACGTCAATAGCAGCACCGGCAAGTTTTTTCGCTTTCATCACCTGTGCTAAAGCGTCGATATCGACCACAGTGCCGCGAGAAGCGTTGATCAGAATGCTGCCTTGTTTCATCAGATCCAATTCAGCTTCGCCGATCATATTTTTGGTCTGAGCCGTTTCAGGCACATGCAAAGTCACCACGTCTGAAGTTTTCAGCAAAGTGCCAAAATCGACTTGTGTGGCATTACCTAATACCAGCTTGTCTTCGATATCGTAAAACTGCACACGCATACCGATGTTTTCCGCCATGATGCTCAGCTGAGTACCAATATGGCCGTAACCTATAATGCCTAACGTCTTACCACGGGCTTCAAAAGACTGAGTTGCAGTTTTTTGCCAGACACCACGGTGCGCCGCCGCATTACGCTCCGGAATACCACGCAGCAGCATAATGATTTGGCCTAATACCAGTTCAGCCACAGAGCGGGTATTAGAAAACGGTGCGTTAAATACCGGAATACCACGCATCAGGGCAGCGTCCAGATCCACCTGATTGGTACCGATACAGAAGCAGCCCACAGCGGCCAGTTTAGTGGCGGCGTCCAGCACTTTTTCGGTCAGTTGGGTGCGTGAACGAATACCAATAAAATGCACGTCACGGATCTTTTCAATCAGTTCAGCTTCATCCAAAGAGGTTTTCAGATACTCAATGTTGCTGTAGCCCTGATTCTTAAAGCTTTGCACCGCACTTTGGTGCAAACCTTCCAGTAACAGGATCTTGATCTTGTCTTTGGGCAGCGAAAATTTTTCCATTTTACTTCTCTTTAACTTGTTGCAATTTAAATTCAGTCCACAGGATCCCAGCTCTAAGTAATTGGAGTTGCAGCGCGACGACAAGCGAACGAGACCCCATGAACATAGTTAACCTATGTGATTGGGGCGAGCGAACGCAGTCAACAAAGCTGCGGCTTCAAGTACGACGAGCTTAATTTAGTACTAAAGTACCTTGGGCTGTTCCTACTAAAACGATATCTGCCGCGCGACGAGCAAAAATACCGTTGGTGACAACGCCGACCAGGTTGTTTATTTGTTGTTCTAATTCTTCTGGCTCTGTAATGCTAAGGCCATGCACATCTAAAATAATATTGCCGTTGTCGGTCACTACGTTTTCACGCCACACAGGGCGACCGCCTAATTTTTCCAGCTCTCGTGTGACATAAGCACGGGCCATTGGAATGACTTCAACAGGTAAAGGAAATTTGCCGAGCACGTTCACTTGTTTGGTTTGATCGACAATACAAACAAACTTTTCAGCCACAGCTGCGACAATTTTTTCGCGGGTCAGGGCTGCACCACCGCCTTTAATCATATGGTTTTGCGGGTTAATTTCGTCTGCGCCATCGACGTACACACCAAAACTTTCCACATCGTTTAAGTCCAGCACAGTAATACCTAAAGCACGCATTTTTTCAGTGGATTGCACTGAACTGGACACTGCACCTTTGATCTGATCTTTGATAGTGGCCAGCGCATCAATAAAGTGATTGACGGTGGAGCCAGTGCCCACACCGACAATAGTCTGAGGCGCTACATAATCCAATGCTGCCCAGGCGGCATTTTTTTTCATCTGATCTTGAGTCATAGGTCTACCGGAAAGTTTTTGAGCCACGTTTAGCCATACAGATGGATAGTAGCCGAAAAGGGGGATCCGGCAAAAGGGGCAAAAGGTAAAAGAACGGAAAGAATTTCAGTTTTTACTTATTGTTCACTAAAAGTACAAAAACGGCTGGGAGTACAGATAGCCGGAAGCGGAATATCCCAGGCTTCGACTGGCACTGTTTCGACGTGCTGGCAATCATGGGCTAAGCCAATCAGTTGCGGCTTTCTGACAGTAGAATCCAGTTGGCTTAAGGTTCTGTCATAAAAACCGCCGCCCATGCCTAAACGTTGGCCTTGAGAGTCAAAAGCGACCAAAGGCGTAAACATCAGATCCAATTCGCTGACAGGGCATAACAGACTGCAATTAAGCTCTGGCTCACCTATGCCAAACTGATTGGGTTTTAATAAGCTGTCAGGGGTATAAAGCTGAAACACCAGATAACCAGGTACGACAGGATGCAATAACGGCAGGTATAAGCTTTTTCCTTGTTGCCATAAGGCCTGAATAAGCGGCGTCGTATCCAGCTCACCGTCATTGGTCAGGTATAAAGCGATGTGCTGAGCTTGTTGTACTTCAGGGCGAGGCAGTAGTTGCTGCACTAAATCCAGACTAGCTTGTTGCTGCTGTGCTGCAGATAAAGATCGGCGCAAACTACGAATATGCTGACGAAGCTGTTGGCGTGAAGTCAAAACACTAAACCTGAAATGTGAATGGTAAAACGGACTATAAAACAGAAAAAGTTAGCTGCAAAGCTTCGGTTTTTTTAAGAAAGAAGAACTTATCCAAAGTAATTGGAGTTGCAGCTAGGCGACAAGTAAGGGAGTGCCCATGAGCATAGTTGTCCTATGTGATTGGGGTGAGCGTCGCAGTCAACAAAGCTGCGGCTTCAAGTACGCAGGATAAGAAGGTTCTCCGAATTGCCGTGTCAAGTATCAGCCCTTGAACCTAAGGTTCAAGGCGGGAGTCAGTTTGTCACCGTAGGCTTCTCGGTACGAGCCGAGCCTGCACAAAAGCAACAAGAAGGAGCCCCTAAAGTAAAACAATTATCGGCTCAGGGACATCTACCTAATCACTGACAACTCAGAGAACGCCGTAAGTATAACACCGGCTTTTTGATTATTCCGCCTTCTTTTTCACTTCTACGAGCTCATTGCACAAATTTAGCGCAATCATCAGCAAAACATCCTCATTCATATGTACACCTGGTTTAAATTTTGTACTGGCAACCCGTTGTTCTAATTCATCAATGGCATCTTGCAGCCGTTGTTCTTCACCTAAAGGGCAGGAAACTTTTAATACCCGGCCTAAAACCGAGATGGTTAATTGCTTAGGTTTTGTACTGGCAGCAGGTTTTGCAGCTGGTTTTTTCACTACAGCTTCAGCTGGAGGTGGGTCAACAGGACGAAATTTACGTAAATGCATGATAGATACCTCTGGGCCAGCGATTGGGGCGTCCATCTGTTGGCGGGTAGAACCAGCAAATGGTAGGATAGCAGCCTTGAAAAGTCGCTTGGGCCGAAAAATTATGACGACAGAATCTTTTAAATCTTACGATCACTGGACCAGTTTGCTGGATCAATCTTACCTGATGGCATCGGCCGCCGAAGTACATGGCTTGATCGCAGGCTTGCTAAGTGCCGGTGTGAGCGCAGAACCGGCGAAGATTTTACCAGTTCTGCACGACTTCTTAAATGACGGACAAGCCTTATCTGCCCCTGTTAAAGCAGATATTTCGGACTTAATTATGCAAACGTCCGAATCTTTGGCACATACCGACTATTCCTTCGCATTATTGCTGCCAGGTGACGACGATTCGCTGCCTGAACGTCTTGAAGCCATGGTTGAATGGACCCAGTCTTTTTTAGTGGGTTTTGCCATTCAGCAAACCGATTTATCCATTTGTTCGGCTGATGTAAAAGATGCGATAGAAGAGCTGACCGAAATCACCAAAATTGACGTATTTGCGATAGATGACAACAGCGCAGAAAGTAACGAAGAGTCGTACTTTTTAGTGTTGGAGCATATCCGTTTACTGGTACTGACCTGTTTTAACGAAGTAGGGCTGAAATTCAGCAAAAACGAAGTTCAGAATAAAACTTTGCATTAAGAGTCTTTGGCAATGAATTTGAGTATCCATCAGAACAGACGTGAGCGCTTGCTTACATTCATCCCTAACAACAGCGTGGTGTTAGTACCAGCTGCTGTGGAGTTAACCCGTAGCCGCGACACTGAATACCCCTTTCGTCAGGACAGCGACTTCTTTTATCTGACGGGTTTTAATGAACCTGACGCGCTTTTGATCCTGAGCAAAGATAATTCCGGCAACACTGCTAGTCTGTTGCTGTGCCGGCCGAAAGACCAGCTGGCTGAAGTCTGGCAAGGCCGTCGTTTAGGGCCTGAGCAAGCCAAAGCTGTATTAGGTTTAGATGCTTTGCCTATTGCGGAGCTGGATAACGAGCTACTCAAAGCGCTGAATCAAAAAACTACGCTTTGGTATGCGCAGGGTACTTATGCTGAATTTGACGCCAAAGTAGCAGCCACTTTAGCCACCTTACGACTTTACCCTAAGCGTGGTTACGTAGCACCTACAGTGCAGCAGGATTTAAGGCCTGTAACGGCTGAAATGCGGTTGTTTAAAGATGAAGATGAAATTCATCAGATGCGCCAGGCCGGTTATATCAGTGCCAAAGCTCATAAAAGAGCGATGCAAGCCGCTAAAGCTGGCGTTTGGGAATATCAGCTGGAAGCTCATATTTTGCATGAGTTTGCGATGCACGGCGCCCGTTTTCCTGGTTACAACTGCATAGTAGGAGCTGGAGAAAACGGCTGTATTTTGCATTACACCGACAACAGCAGTCAGCTTAAAGACGGTGATTTAGTGCTGATTGATGCGGGTAGCGAATATCAGGGCTATACGGCGGATATTACCCGTACTTTCCCGGCCAGTGGCAAATTCAGTCCAGAGCAGGCCGCTGTGTATCAGGTGGTGTTGAATGCTCAGTATGCTGCTTGTGCCCAGGTGAAACCTGGCAATAAGTTTAAAGATGCTTTGGATGCTGCATGTTTAGAACTGACCAAAGGTTTACTGGAGTTAGGCATTTTACAGGGCGAGCTGGAGCAGCTTTTGAAAGACAACGCCTGCAAAGCCTATTTTATCCATGGTTTAGGCCACTGGCTGGGGCTTGATGTGCATGATGTTGGTGCTTACAAACTTGCTGGCGAAGAGCGGCCTTTTGCACCGGGCATGATTTTAACCATAGAGCCAGGTTTATATATTCCAACAGGGTCGCCGTGCGATCCGAAGTGGTGGGGTCTGGCGGTACGGATTGAAGACAATTTGCTGGTGACAGCTGAAGGTCACGACAACTTAACAGAGTTAGTGCCAAAAGAAATCGCAGAAATTGAAGCTTTAATGGCGCAGTCGTCCATTTAAGTTGTCTATTTAAATCATAGGAAAGCGGTATGCAGCAGGATAAAAGCTCAGCTCAGAGAGACACAGATCCACTGGATCTGGTGATCGCAGGCGGTGGTATGGCCGGATCTATGCTGGCTTATGTGCTGCTGAGTCAAAACCCTGATTTAAAGCTGGCTATTATTGAGCAAAGTCCAGATTCAGAACCCTCCAAAGCCAGCTTTGATAGCCGCAGCATAGCGCTGGCGCATGGCAGTGTAGAACTGCTGCAGCAATGGGGCTTGTGGCAGGATCTGCAACAAAGCGGCTGTGCTATCAAACATATCCATATTTCCGACCGTGGTCATTTTGGTAAAACCTACTTAAATGCCACCGATCATCAGCTAACTGCTTTAGGTCAGGTGATTGAAGTTGAAGCCATAGGCGAAGTCTTGTGGCAAAAACTTAAAGCTTTCACGACACAAGGCCGTTTAAGCTGGTTTTACAACGATGCTATTCAAGCATTAAACCCAACAGCAGAGCTGCAACACATCAGCCTGCAAAGTGGTGCACAGCTGCAAAGCAAGTTACTGGTCATAGCCGAAGGCGGTTTATCACCCAGCCGTACTTTAGCGGGTTTTGAGTTGAAGTCGGATGATTATCAACAGCATGCGCTGATTGCCAATATAGGTTTAGCTGACTCGCATCAACACAAAGCTTTTGAGCGTTTTACCCCAACAGGGCCTTTGGCTTTATTGCCTTTAACCCGTCAGCGGTATTCGCTGGTCTGGACTTTAACGCCTGAACAAGCAGAGCATCATTTAAACCAACCCGACCATGAGTTTTTAGCAGCATTGCAACAAGCCGCAGGGCATAGGGCAGGTGTATTTAAAACAGTCGGCCAGCGTGTGGTGTACCCCTTAAGTTTAAAACGGGCCACTGAAGCGGCGCGCCATCGTACTGTATTACTCGGTAATAGTTTGCATAACCTGCACCCTATAGCAGGTCAGAGTTTTAATCTGGCGATTCGCGATATTTTTAGTTTAAGTTTGTTGCTGCAAAAACATCAGACAGATGCTGGTTGTTACGCATTGACCAAAGCTTATCAGCAGGCGCGTTTGCCAGATATGCAGCAAGTGATTTTGTATACTGACTCCCTTGTACGGCTATTTTCTAATTCATCCCGCCTGATGGCGCTTGGCCGTAATACAGGCTTATTCGCGTTAAACCTTTGTCCTGATTTAAAACAAGCCGTGGCTAACCAGGCCATGGGTCTGAATTCTATTCGCCAGTTAAAGGCGCTTTTGACCAGCGCTTAATGGGATCTTATTACTTATGTTAGATCTGGATATTTGTATAGTCGGCGCAGGCAGTGCAGGTTTAACGCTTGCCCTTTTACTTGCCGACTCACCGCTTAAAATTGCCGTGCTGGATAAAGAACCGGCGCCAGAGCTTATAGCACCCAGCTTAAAACGGGTTAGCGCACTGAATCAGGCATCAAAACGACTATTGAGTCAGCTTGGTGTTTGGCAGGATTTAACATCAGCTGCGCCTTATACAGATATGAAAGTATGGGAAGCCGATAGTTTTGGCCGTATTGAGTTTTCTGCTTTGGAGCAAGGTTGTGACGAGCTGGGCTGGATTGTAGATAACGAACAGCTGCGTGCTGTGCTTTACAGCAAACTGAAAAGCAAAACCAATGTCAGTTGCCTGTTTCAAAGCACCATTCTAAACATCAGCAATAGCGAACAGCAAAACCTGCTGACGCTGCAAGATCAAAGCCCAATGCTGTGCAAACTGCTGGTAGCGGCGGACGGCGCTAACTCTTTTGTGCGCCAGCAATTACAAATGCCTATCGCGTTTTGGGATTACCAGCATCAGGCCTTAGTGGCACAAATCCGCACTGCTGAACCTCATCAAAGTTGTGCTCGTCAGGTGTTTTTACCGACAGGCCCGCTGGCTTTATTGCCATTGGCTGATCCGCATTTAGTTTCTATTGTCTGGAGCACAAGCCCGGAGCAGGCCGCTGAACTGCAAGCTATGCCAGCCGATCAGTTTAATAAAGCCTTAACAGCGGCCAGCAACTCGGTATTAGGCATGTTGCAGCTTGAATCGACACTCAACAGTTACCCGCTGAAAATGCGTTATGCCAGCGAATGGGTGCTGAATAAAACAGTGTTGGTGGCCGACGCTGCACACACTATTCATCCGCTCGCAGGGCAGGGCATGAACCTGGGTTTAATGGACGTTGCCGCATTAGCAGAACTTATAGGTCAGCAAATCAGTGCGCAAAAGCCAATTAATGAAGAACGTATGCTGAGAAGTTACGAACGCTGGCGTAAAGCTGAAGCACAAACCCTGATCGCCGCTATGGAAGCCTTTAAACAAGGCTTTGGCCGTCAGAACCCGGTGCTGAAATTAGTGCGTGGTTTAGGAATGTCGCTGACCGACAAACTGCCTTTCGTAAAACAAAAAATAATGGCTGCGGCTTTGGGTGATTCTGGTGACTTGCCTTATATAGCGCGCCCTACAGCCAAGTGACGGGCTGTTAAAAGACCTAAAATGGCAGGGTTATGAGCTATAGCTCTGTCATTCGCATTATTAAATCTAATCCAAAAGGGGCTGTTGGCCTCTGGCCCCATCGGTTATAATCCGGTTCATCTTAAAAATGCCATTCGGTTATAAGCAGATTTCTGTGACAAGCGAATGACAAGTTCCTGAGTAGTTTGAAGTTGCATAACGCGGCCTGAAAGCTCCAGCAGCGCAGGCCAGAATTTATTGACTGCTCCGGCAGCAAAAACTGGGGAAAGAGTAGATGGCCCAAAAAACAGTGTTATTCGCCAAGCATGTAGAATGTGGCGCAAAGATGGTGGACTTTCACGGCTGGGATATGCCGCTGAACTACGGTTCACAAATTGAAGAACACCACAATGTCCGCCAGGACGCTGGTATGTTCGACGTCTCTCACATGACTATCGTTGACCTGCAAGGGCCAAACACCCGTAATTTCCTGCGTTATTTACTCGCCAACGACGTCAACAAACTGACTGTGTCAGGCAAAGCCTTATACAGCGGCATGTTAAACGAAGCCGGTGGCGTGATTGACGACCTGATCGTTTACTTCCTTACCGAAGACTTCTTCCGCTTAGTAGTGAACTCAGCCACCCGTGAAAACGATCTGGCCTGGATCAACAAACAAGCTGCTGAATTTGGTGTGACTGTGACCGAACGCCCAGAGTTCGCCATGATTGCAGTGCAAGGCCCACAAGCCAAAGCCAAAGTAGCCACCTTATTAACAGAAGAGCAAAAAGCAGCTGTTGCTGGTATGAAGCCATTTTTTGGTGTTCAGGCCGGTTCTCTGTTTATTGCCACTACGGGCTACACAGGCGAAGACGGTTACGAAATCTCTTTACCTAACGAAGAAGCCGCTGACTTCTGGCAAAAACTGCTGGACGCTGGTGTAAAACCTGCTGGTTTAGGCGCTCGTGACACCTTACGTTTAGAAGCTGGTATGAACCTGTATGGCCAGGATATGGACGAAACTGTATCTCCGCTGGCAGCCAACATGGGTTGGACTATTGCGTGGGAACCAAGCGACCGTAACTTTATTGGCCGTGCTGCTTTAGAACAACAAAAAGCTGCTGGCACTATGAAGCTGGTGGGTTTAGTGATGGAACAAAAAGGTGTGTTACGTCACGGCCAAAAAGTTGTGACTGAAGGCGGCGAAGGCGAAATCACTTCTGGTACTTTCTCACCTACTTTAGGTTTCAGTATTGCTATGGCTCGTGTACCAGCTTCGACTGGCGACACTGCCGAAGTGGATATCCGTGGCAAACTGGTTCAGGTGAAAGTAGTGAAGCCTAACTTTGTGCGTATGGGTAAAAAAGTAATTTAATAAATACAGTGGCTTGCTTTGTCTGAAACGTTTTTGTCTAAGAAATAAACAGATAAGGTGAGCCGCCTTAAGCTTGCGGCAAAAGCGTAGCTTCGCTATGTTGTTTGCCAGAGTCAGTCAGTAGACTGGCTGCGGTCTAACCAGCAGATGTTTAAACAGATAACTAAAAGCCACCAAGGTCTGATTTAAGGAATTTAAAATGAGCAACATCCCTAACGAATTAAAGTACGCTCCGTCACACGAATGGGTTCGTGACGAAGGCAATGGCGTTTTCACCGTAGGTATCTCTGAGCACGCTCAGGACCTGTTAGGTGACATGGTATTTGTTGAATTACCAGACGTGGGTGATGTAGTTGCTCAGGGCGACGACGTAGCTGTAGCTGAATCTGTAAAAGCAGCATCAGACATCTACGCTCCGGTATCTGGCGAAATCGTTGCAGTAAATGATGCACTAAACGATTCTCCAGAGCTGGTAAACAGCGCACCATACGGTGACGGCTGGATGTTCAAAATCAAGATTTCTGACGAATCTGAACTGGCAGGCTTATTAGACGCCGCTGGTTACCAGAACGTTGTTGACTCTGAATAAGTCGATTCAAAATAAATAATAAAGCCCTGTTTGCACAGGGCTTTTAATTTGTGAAAACATTTAGCGGGCAGGGGAAACCCAACCCAACAGGGATTTTACTTACAGGTGGGCCAAAACCCGACACTGTGCGTAAAGATCCAGCATATTGTTAAGACCATTTAGGAACTTCAAGGCATGACCACTTCAGCTGTGAAAACCCTGTCGCAACTTGCGAACCATCAGGAATTTATTCAACGCCACATAGGCCCGGACGCTAACGAAACAGCAGCTATGCTGGCTGAATTAGGCGTAAGCAGCATGGAAGAGCTGATCGCACAAACTGTGCCTGCTTCCATTCGCCTGCCAAAGCCATTGGCAACTGGTGAAGCCACAACTGAAGCGGACGCTCTGGCGTACTTAAAAGCTGCTGCGAACAAAAACAAAATGTTCAAAAGCTACATTGGTATGGGCTACCACCCAACACTGACACCAAACGTGATTTTACGTAACGTGTTAGAAAACCCGGGCTGGTACACTGCGTACACCCCATACCAGCCGGAAATTGCTCAGGGCCGTTTAGAAGCTCTGCTGAACTTCCAACAAATTTCTTTAGATTTAACAGGTATGGAGCTGGCATCGGCTTCATTACTGGACGAAGCCACTGCAGCTGCTGAAGCTATGGCACTGGCCAAACGTGTGGCAAAAAGCAAAGCTAACACTTACTTCATCGCTGACGACGTACACCCACAAACTATTGACGTAGTGCGCACCCGTGCTGAAATGTTTGGTTTTGACGTGATCATTGGCAAAGCCACTGACGCAGTCAACCACGACGTGTTTGGTGCTTTATTACAGTACCCTTCAACGACGGGTGAAGTGCGTGACGACAGCGCTTTAATCGCTGCCTTACAAGCGAAAAAAGCTGTAGTAGCAGTAGCTTCTGACATGATGAGCTTATTGTTATTAAAATCTCCGGGCGAATTAGGTGCAGACGTCGTTTTAGGTTCAGCCCAGCGTTTTGGTGTGCCTATGGCTTTTGGTGGCCCACACTCAGCATTCTTCGCTACCCGTGACGATTACAAACGTTCTATGCCAGGCCGTATCATAGGTGTTTCGAAAGACCGCCGTGGTAATCAGGCTTTGCGTATGGCAATGCAAACCCGTGAACAGCATATCCGTCGTGAAAAAGCCAACTCCAACATCTGTACTGCACAGGTGTTACTGGCGAACATGGCGTCTTTCTTCGCTGTGTACCACGGCCCGGAAGGCCTGAAAAACATTGCAGAGCGTATTCACCGTTCTGCTGACGTATTTGCAGCTGGCCTGCAAGCCAAAGGCGTTTCATTAGTACACAACACCTGGTTCGACACTGTTACTTTTAAAGTAGCTGACCGTGCCGCTGTTATCGCGCGCGCTATCGCCGCTGAAGTGAACTTACGTACTGATATCGCCGATAGCTTAAGCGTAAGCTTCAACGAGCTGACGTCAGCTTCTGACATCGCTCAGCTGTTTGACATCGTCTTAGGCGCTGGCCATGGCTTAGATGTCACTAAACTGGACGCTGACATCGTAGCTAAAGGCTCGAACTCTATTCCTGCTGATTTAGTTCGTACTTCTAAGTACTTAACGCACCCGGTATTTAACCAGTACCACAGCGAAACTGAAATGCTGCGTTATATCAAAAAGCTGGAAAACAAAGACTTAGCACTGAACCACTCAATGATTTCTTTAGGTTCGTGCACCATGAAGTTAAATGCCACAGCCGAAATGATCCCGGTGACCTGGCCAGAATTTGGTTCACTGCACCCGTTCGTGCCACGCGACCAGGCTGAAGGTTACTACGACATGATTGGCGAGCTAGCCAACTGGTTAGTGGACATCACAGGCTACGACGCTGTGTCTATGCAACCAAACTCAGGCGCACAAGGCGAATACGCCGGTATGATCGCTATCCGTAAATACCACGAAAGCCGCGGCGATTCACACCGTAATGTCTGTTTAATTCCTGTGTCTGCACACGGTACTAACCCTGCAACAGCAGCTATGGCCTGCTTTGAAGTGGTACTGGTAGATTGCGACAAGAGCGGTAACATCGACATGGCCGATTTAAAAGCCAAAGCCGAAGCCGTATCAGACAAGTTAGCCGCCATTATGGTGACTTACCCTTCCACACACGGTGTGTTTGAAGAGTCTATCCGCGAGCTGTGTGACATAGTTCACGCGCACGGTGGCCAGGTGTATATGGACGGCGCCAACATGAACGCTCAGGTAGGTATTACCTCTCCTGGCTTTATCGGTGCTGACGTATCGCATTTAAACCTGCACAAAACCTTCTGTATTCCTCACGGCGGTGGCGGCCCAGGTATGGGTCCAATTGGCGTGAAGAAACAATTGGCTCCGTTTATGCCAAACCACGCAGTCGTCAAAATTGAAGGCACTGGCGCAAAAAACGGCGCAGTATCTGCAGCTCCATTTGGTAGCGCAGGTATTCTGCCAATCAGCTGGATGTACATCAAAATGATGGGTGGCGACGGTTTACGTCAAGCCACTGAAATGGCGATTTTAAGCGCTAACTACATGGCGAAAAAACTGGGCGACCTGTTCCCAGTACTGTACGTAGGTACCAACGGCCGCGTAGCGCACGAATGTATTATCGACATGCGTCCACTCAAAGAAAAAACCGGCGTAACCGAAATGGACATCGCCAAACGTTTAATGGACTACGGCTTCCACGCCCCAACTATGTCATTCCCGGTAGCCGGCACGCTGATGATCGAGCCTACTGAGTCTGAAAGCAAAGTAGAGCTGGACAAATTTATCACCGCCATGACTTCTATCCGCAATGAAATTGCCAAAGTAGAAGCAGGGGAGTGGACTGCAGACAACAACCCACTGCACTTCGCACCTCACACCATGGAAGATATTTTCGACCCAAGCTGGGACCGCCCATACGAGCGTCAGTACGCCGCATTCCCTGCACAGTACGTGGCAGAAAACAAATTCTGGCCAACAGTCACCCGTATCGACGACGTATACGGCGACCGCAACCTGATGTGTGCTTGCCCAAGCCCGGAAGATTATCGGTAAGTGAAAGGGGTCTGATCCAACACCGCGCAGCGGTTTGGCTCTGACCCCATTTTGCCAACTGCGATCGGGTTTAGTTGATTGCAGGTGGTAGTTAGTGATTGATTTACTTTGAAACCCGTCCTTTGAGGCGGTTTTTTTGTTTTAAGGATACTTAGGCAGCAACTGGTGGCAACGAAATTAAAGTGTGATATTTTGTGTGAGATGAATTTCCTGTTTTTAGGGAAATTAGTTTTAAAGGAGAATGAAAATTAAGTTTGGCAGGAATGACCTATGCTTTTGTGGTTCTGGGGTGAAGTATAAAAAATGTCACGCCCTCCTTGAATCTGAAGAAAAAGTATCAATTGGCTTAATTAGACATGACCTAATCAAAGAGTTTAGAAAACCGACCTGTCTTTTTCCCATAGGTCATAAGCATGCGTGTTCAAAGAAGTTGATAGCATCTCATTCAATACAAAAATCAAAAGTACTTGGAAAAATTATAAATTCTGATAATAAAGTAATGACCTTCTATCAGTCTGCGAGCTCGGAGCCTAATCTTATTGGATGGAATAAGGCAAGCACATTTAATGGCTTTTGCAGTACACATGATGATTCATTATTCTCAGCAGTAGAAAAGGAATACATAAAACCAACTTCAGAGCAAATTTTCGTTCTAGGATATAGAGGTTTTTGCCATGAACTTTACCAAAAGACAGCCGCTTTGAGATCTCAATCTGAATTAAGTGATAAGCTATTAAAGGGTCATAGTGCTGAATATATGCAATCAGTATTACCGTATATATCTGCAAGTAATCTTGGAGTTAAAAAAGGTCAGAAAGAATTCGAAAATATTAAGAATAATATTTTGGATCCAGCTATCTTGGTCGGAAACTACAATGGCTTCTCTAGTTTATGTATTGAATTTACTGGGGACCAAGTGGTTGCTTCATGCGGTGCAATTTCGCCAGATTATGATATAAATAACATTGAAATACAAAAACTACATGATGTTCATTGTGAAGCTCATCATATGAGCGTAAGTCTGATAAACGAGATTGATAAAATAGTTTTTTTAATGTTTTGGCCTAGTGAATCTGCGGTCTGTAATATATTTTGTAGATCTTTGGAGGGGCTGGAAAATGATGCCTTAATTAAATCGATTTTTTCAATAATTTTCGGCTACTTAGAAAATACATACTTTTCTGAAAAATGGTGGCTCGATCTCAGCATCGGTCAAAAAGAAGAGATTTTTTCGTTATCATCAAATGTTTTTTATTCAAGATATTTCCCACAAATTAGTTTTGTACCAACAGACTGGAAAGTGACAGGTTTTATAAAAAATTATGAATGAATCGAAGTTCGTAATTCTTAGATTTTTTAGGTATATGTGGTTTTTCCTGTCTCGCTATAACTTAAGATCTTAAGGCGCACCCGATGATCTGTTGCAATCACTCAATCCAAAAAAAATTCATTTTCGGCCTTACAAACGCACACTTCGGTAGGTGCTTGTAATTCTAACGGCTTCGCTTGGAAATCAGTTTGTAACTTTCTTATGAGTTATAAGAAAAATCTAAGAGTAAGGCAGATTATTAGCTTGCTTGAACATAGAGGATGCTTATACAACTGCAATGTTCGGTGCGAGCTTTGATTCCAGTTGGTTTAACCATTCATTGAATAGTGGGCAACGCTGGCGCATCTTCTCTACGCCAATTTGCTCAGCAATGATGATACCTTCGATTGTTTTTTTGAATTTGCCTGACTGTTTCAGTTGATTTAAACGTTTTGACGGTGCTGTTTCCCGGCTGTTGTTGATTTTTTCAGGCTCTACACACGCTTCAATAATGGCTTCAATTTGCTCAATTTCTACATCAAGCGCTTCCGCCAAGATAGCTTCATCACTAAACAGCAATGCTTCAAATTCATGCATAGCCATATAAGGAATGAATCTATTTTGTGCTTGATAAGCGCCATATTTCTGGTTTACTTGCTCCAGAGCTGAGCTGTTTAATAATTGTGCAATTTCGGTATGGCTTTGATTGGTGATGGCATCTAAATTTGGCCATTCCTTTAAACCGTAATAATCAAAAAACTGAGTCACGTATGTATCAGGCCTCTGTTTCAAGAAACTTCCAATATCTTTTTCAGCACGACTAAATTTTACATCGCCTCCCTTTTGTCCAGGTTTAGATATTTGGGTCGCTGTGATAAAGATTCTCTTATTGCCAAGGTAGGGAGCGAGTACCCGCTCTACAAATACTTGCTCAGTTTTACCTTCTACTATTGCAACAACATTCATGTAATCATTCATTTACTGGACCCCCAGTAATGATATTTTTATTCCAAAGCTCTCCTACTGAATAATCCTCAAGCCATTCCTTGTAGTCTTCTTCTTTCAAGCGATTAAACGTCGAAGCTCCATCTTTTCGATTGGCAACTATGATGTCTTCGATTGAAAAGTAATTAATCAATTCTGGAGACTGAGTCGCAACCACTACTTGCGTTCGTTCAGATGCTGCTTTAATCAATTCTGCCAATATAGCTATCGCTGCAGGATGTAACCCTAGCTCAGGCTCATCGATGATAATAGTTGCTGGCGGATTTGGCTGTAATAAAGCGGTTGCCAAACAGATAAAACGAATAGAGCCATCTGAGAGATGGTAAGGTTGCATTGGGTAATCAGAGCCCTTTTGTAACCAAGTTAAGTTAACTACCTCTTTTTCACCACGTTTAAAAGGCTCAAGTAAAAACGCATCAAAAAAAGGCGTGACTAATTTAATTGCGTTGACGATATCTTTATACTCACTTTGGTAATCATTTTTTAGTTTTAATAAAAAAGCACCAATATTCGATGCATCCCAGCGCAATACTTTATTGTCTTGAATGATTTCTTCGCCGCGCATAGGGGCGGTTGAGCTAGTATCGTGAAAGTGATAAATCTTCCAAGAAGCAATGGCGTCGTATACAGGTCGTGAGTACCTTGCGCCAGACGTGTTTCGTTGCACCTCTGAAACCATGTTTGACGCGCCTTCAGAGCTATCACCTAAACTCCACCAGCCACTTGAACCGCCACTGTAATAACGAGCCTCATCTTCAATCGCTGCTGAATTGCTTGGCGTTGCAACTAGATTAAAACGAAATCCGCGTGAGCCGAAACGAGTAGAAAACTCAATTTTTTTAGTGACTTTGGGACCACAAAAAAGTAAATCGTTAGCGCCCCCGCTATCCCGCACAAAGCGGTTTAAATTGCCGTCAATTAAAGCACTTAATAATTTAAAAAAGGCAATAAAATTACTTTTGCCTGCCCCATTTGCGCCGACAATAATATTGAGCGGATTGAGCTCAAAATCTTCTAAAGTCTGGATAGATTTAAAGCCCTTAATTGTGACTTTGTCTAAAGAGCTGCTCATTGTATTTCTCTCACAAAAAACTCCTAGAACTGATTTAACTGCGGTTGTAGAGGAGTTTTGTTTAAATATCTGTTAAGGCGCAACTTTAACAGAATATCCTGGACACCATCAATGATTGCACAAAAGCGAATGACTATTTAAAGCCAACCTACAGGAACCCTTTGCAAGTATTTGAGTTGACGGATTCGAAGTTATCAACATTTATTTTGCAGATGAAGGGGTCAACTAACCGCAATCTTCAACCGCTCATTCTCACAAACCAACACACCTTTATCACACTGAATCTGTGCCAACTTGGCCATTCTTTCTGCCGCCTGAGCCGTTGCGCGCTGAAAACCTAACAGGCCTAAAGCGGCGGATGCTGCATCAGTTACGCTAATAGCGTGTGCGTCTTGCACTGTTAGTAAAAGGGCATTGGTCAGTTCAGCATCACAGACGTTTTCCAGCTTGCGGGTGGCGGTGTCGGCGCTGTTCCAGTTTCTTAACTTGACTGTGCTGCGGCCCTGCGGCCATAACACTTCGTCTTTATCGAGCTGGATCAATCCTTTGGCAACGGCACTTTCGATGGCTTGGTCAACTGTGCGTTTAATTTTGGCACCCACTCGTGTCAGGCCAGCGGCGTTGGCTAAACGGGTGGCTACTAAGCTGGCGAATATTGGGTATTCGGTTTCAACTATACGTTCAACCGCATGCACTAACATACTCAAAGGAATGGCACTGAAATCATCGACATGGGGAATATTTAGCTTAGACACATCGGCTTTTTTATAGGGCGTAGTGCAGGCTTCAAACTCTGGTTGTTCTTCCTCTACCCGCAATATAGGTGCTGCAACAAGTTCCGGCGCGGCAACCTGTTGTCTCACTTGTCTGGTGCTAGTGGCTTGTGCCGCCATCGATACCATCAGTTCGTTATGCTGGGTTATGGCTTTATCTATCAGTACTTTTAAGCGATGTAACTCAGCCTCTGGATCGCGATACCAGTCAGTGGACCAAATGCGTCCAAAGCTCCAGCCAAGGCCTTCCAGCACACTTTGTCGCAGCCGTTCACGGTCGCGCGCTGAAGCTGCCTGGTAATAACCTGCGCCGTCGTATTCCAGCGCTAATACAAATTTACTGGGGTCTTCCGGATGCTTGATGGCTAAGTCGATGTAATAACCCTGGCTGCCGACCCGGGTGGCTACCTGATAACCTAATCGCTGGATCGCCTGATGCAGCAGGGCGCCAAAAGCAAAGTTTTGTTCCTGCTCTTTTTCATGGGCTTTGTTCAGCAGGCCTGATTCGGCAAATTGCAAAAAGATTTGCAGCGAACGCACACCAAAAGGGCTGTCTGCTTCGACTTTTAGTTCATCACCTTTGAAGTTGGCGAATACTTCCATCGCCAGCCGTGCGCGTGAGATCAACACGTTTAAGCGCCTTTCTCCGCCGGGTTTATTCAGCAGGCCAAAATTCTGGCTGAGTTGGCCAGTGCTGGTTTTTCCATAGCAAATGCTGATGTAAATGACGTCGCGTTCGTCGCCCTGTACGTTCTCTAAGTTCTTTACAAAAAACTCGTCACCACCAGCATGCCGTGCAAAGAATTCGTCGGTTTCAGGGTGTAAGCGCCGCTCTTTTTCCAGCTCAAGCAAAATGGCATCACGTTGCGAAAGGCTAAAGGCTACAACACCCAAGGACAGGTGAGGTTTGCTTAACGCATGGTTTAATACGGCTGCTACTACAGCTTTTACTTCGCCAGGATTGGTGCGAGAAACGCCTTTGTCGTAATGAGTTTCCGGCAAATGATGAAACTTCAGTCCTGTTGCATCGGGATGAAAACCCGGGCTTGGAAAGGCTACTAACTTGTTTTTATAAAACTGGTCGTTGGATACTGCAATCAGCGAATCATGGCGGGAGCGATAGTGCCAGCGTAGCATTTTGCTGGCCGCACCACGGGCTTCCATCAGTGCAAGAATACTTTCCATTTCTGCAGTGGCGCTGCTTTCCAGCTCTTCTTCTTCCAGTTCAACGGCTTTACCAAACAAGTTGCTTGGTGGCATTTGCTTACTGTCACCCACCACAATTACCTGCCGCCCACGCAGCATAGCGCCTAAGGCATCAGGGGCAGGAATTTGGCTGGCTTCGTCAAAGATCACCAAATCAAAATCCAATGCACCTTGTTTCAGGTAGGTGGCGATGGACATAGGGCTCATCATAAAAATAGGTTTTACTTGCTGGATCACGTTACCGGCTTCAGCCAACAGTTTTCGGATAGGAATATGGCGCTTTTTCTTACCCATTTCGCGCAGCACTAATTCCATTTCACCTTTCGCTGTTTTCTTGGGTAAGCGCTCGTACAAAGTATTCACCAACAGCTCTTGGGCGAAAAACAAACTGTTGCCATCAATACGTTTAAAGTCGCGCAGGCTTTGCTCATGTTTATTACGGTCAAAGCGCCGTATGGCTTCCGAGCTGTCGTAGGCATGATCAACCAAACCACGGAAATAACTAAGCTCGAATACTGTCATTAGCAGGTCTGGAGCTGCTTGCCATGAGTACGCCACTTCAGTGAAAGCTTTAATGTTATAAGGCTCAAAGGCCTGAATAATCTGGTTGTAGCGCGCAAAATCGTAGAGTAGGGCAGAGTTTTTCCAGCCTTCTAACAAAGCATTGAGCTGGGTAAATTGCATGGCCGCTAAATCATGGTTTGGATTGCTGTTCGGGATTTGTATCAGTTCTTTCAGCGTTTGTGCCTGCACTGCAATGGCGTTACAAAGCGCTGTCAGTGAGTTCGCCTGATCGCGCAGCAGCTTTTTATCAACGCCTGTATCAATCAGTTCAGCCAATGACTGCGACAATTCAAGACGATTTACCTTGGTATAAAAGGTGCAGATCCAGCTATGGATGTGGGTTAATTCAGCATGCTCGGAAAACTCGCCTTGCCACTGTGTGCCAAAGACTTCAGACAAAATAGCGTGGTAGCTGGCCAGCTCTTTTTTCGCACTTTGGTAAGCTAGGGATGTATCTAATGCAGTGAGCCAGTCAGCAGACGAAGCGGGCAGAGTGCCACGCCAAAGCCCTGCTAAGTTAGCTTTTGCTTGTCGATAACTGGACGACAGGAAACGCCACCATTTATCTGTTTTGCCAATCAAGCCCTGGCGGATACTCAGCAAATCGGCATCCAGCGCCTGAGCGATAAAGTGCGCTTCGCAGCTGGCTTTTAAGGTTAAGAAATTGGCTAAACAAGCCAGGCCGTTATCAATCCTCTTTTGTTCAACAGCCCATAAAGGGTTATTTACTTTAACCTTTTTAAGATCTGGCACTTCAGATAGCCAGCTTGTTGTTGCGATCAGTGGGGTAACTTGTTGCAAGCTTTGTGGTTTCTCAAGCTTCAGAAATGCACTGACGGTTTGAGTTTGTGCATCAAGTTGGCTAAGCAATTGGCTTACTTCTGCCAAAGCTGAGGTTAACGCCTGCTGTAAGGCAGGAGAAAAGTCAGTGCGGCCAGACATAGCAAAAGGGTGAGCTGCAGGCACGCCAACACGTTCCAGTTGTTGGACTAATTCTGCAACCAGCTTTCTGGCGTTGCTGTATTGCTCTGCTGTCCATTGTTCAAAACAGCTAAAGGGCAAAGTTGGCAAAGAACTTTCGGGATCCTTTGTTTTCAGCTGTAACAAGGAGCCTAAAACTTCAATGTAATTGAGCTCACTGCGCAAAACAGGGGCGCGAATGGCATGCACATAAGCATCCAGTGAAGCTTTTGATTCTGCTAAATCCGACAGCTCTTGCTGGCGGTTTCCGGTTTGTGGCCGCCCTTGTTCCAGAGATTCAGCAATAGATTCCAGCACAGCTTTTTTGGTGCTTTTGTGGCTGTGCAGTTCCAGTACGGCAAAGCCCATATGAGTTTCATCAAGGCGTTTTTTCACCACCTCAAGCGCTGCCATTTTTTGCGCCACAAACAGCACTTTTTTACCCAAAGCAACGGCTTCGGCAATGATGTTGGTGATGGTTTGGGATTTGCCTGTACCTGGTGGGCCTTGAATGATCAGGTCTGCACCAGACTTCATGGCGAGGATAGCTTCAATCTGGCTGGAGTCGGCGTCTTTTACTAAGTGGAGTTTTTCCGGATGATTCAGATCATCCTGGTTAATCTCAGCATTGTGATCAAAACCATCCCGGAATAAACGGCCAATCAAAGGCAACTGGGATGGTTTTTTTCCTTCAGGCCAGCCGGATGGATCAAGGTCCATATACATCTGAAACTTGCCAAAAGAGAACAGCCCTAAACCAATTTTGTCCTGATGTACCCGCCACGAAGGTTGAGCGGCAATTGCATCTGTGACCGCCTGATAGTAATCAGAAACCGTCATTTCATCAGAATAGGTGGGCAGCAGTAACCTAAATTCAGTTCTGAGTTTTGCCGCTAAAGTCAGGTTTGAACCCAGGTCTTCGCCTGTGTAACGCAGTTTGAAGCTGTCTCGGGCAGAAGATCGGGTAAGTTCGACAGGGATCAGAATTAACGGCGCATACCTTGAAACCGACGAGTTGGTGGGCTCATTCCACTGTAAAAAACCAAGAGCCAGATACAGCACTTCAACACCTTGCTCCTGCAGCATGGTATGGGCTTCGGTTTCGAGTTTCAGTAGCGCTTTATCCAGCTTTGCTGGTATCAGCCCTGTTTGCAGGTATTTATCGCTAAAGCGGGCAGCACCTTTCTTTTGTTCAAGATACAAATCAAGCGGCGGTAATTCGGAGTCGTCGTCCGACTGAAAGAAGCTTCCTTCGTCTTCGCTGTCGGCAATTTTTTGCTGATAAGCTTCAGGCAAGGGTAAAAAGCTAAGCGTGTTTTCCTGCTCAACCAGCATCTGAAAAATCTTGGCAGATTGTTCATCAATAATGTCGAGGGATTTGCTGCCACTGCGGTAATTTAGTTGAGGGTTGGATCGAAGACCCATATCAAGTAATTCAAGACGCGCACGTTCCAGCTGCTGCTCAACAACCATAAAATCCATCTCCGGTCTGCTTGAATACCAATCGCCTTTGTTGTCTGCTAATTATTTATTTCTAATTGCGGCGATGGTTAAAAAACTAACATAACAATGGTTGTTTCCAAAAGCAATATTGGGGGGATGGCTAGACCAAAACACTTCAAAACCTATAGATTGAAATACATTAAAACCTATAAATAAAATGACACAAAAACCTATAAATGATATAACGCTAAAACCTGTAGATTAATCCTTAGAACTGACAAGTAATTCTAGTCATAGTTAGGAGCTAGCATGAGCGATGTCTCGCAAAAATTAGCTGATTCGCTTGAACAGCTACAACAGCTGCAAGGATCGGGAGTTGTTGCAATAAAGTCTGAGCAACTGAGTCGAGTGCATCGTGAGCGGTTACTGAAGCATGGCTTTATTCGGGAAGTGATCCGAGGCTGGTACATAGCGGCAATGCCAGATGAAAAGCCTGGCGACAGCACATCCTGGTATACCTCTTTTTGGGATTTCTGTGCTGCTTATTTATCAGAGCGGTTCGATAGCTCCTGGTGTCTGTCGCCTGAGCAGTCGATTAGCCTGCATATCGGGGATAAAACTGTTCCTCAACAGCTGCTTGTCCGCACTCCCAATGGCAATAATAAGCCCACTGCTTTTCTGCATAACACCTCGATTTTTGATGTCAGACTGAGCATGCCGGATCTGAAACAGATTGAAAATGTAGAAGGGCTCAATGTGTACAGTTTGGCGGCAGCTCTGGTCTATTGCTCACCAAACCACTTTCAAAAAGCGCCAATTCAACTGCGAACTGCCTTATCTATGGTGGCAGATGCTTCGGATCTGTTGTCTGTATTACTTGCAGGCAATCATAGTGTGATTGCAGGCCGCTTAGCCGGAGCTTTTAGAAATATCGGCAGGGACTTGATCGCAGATAACATTCTAAAGGGCATGCAAGCGGCCGATTTTAAAGTGCAGGAACAAGACCCTTTCGCTGATAAATTGCAGCTAAGCTTTGGCCGTCGTGAAGTGTCACCCTACGTCAATCGCATTCGTCTGATGTGGGCCCAGATGCGGGAAGCTGTCATTGCGCATTTTCCTGATAACCCGAACCAAGCCATTGACATCGAAACTTATATGGCCGAAGTGGAGGATAAATATGTCACTGACGCATACCACTCACTGTCTATTGAAGGTTACCGGGTTAGCCGTGAATTCATTGATTTGGTACGGTCAGGTCAATGGCAAGCTGACGGCTCAGATGAAAATAAAAAACATCTGGATGCTATGGCCGCGAAAGGGTACTGGGATGCGTTTTTGCAAGTTAAAAAAGCCGTTCGGGCTGTGTTGGAAGGCAAAAACCCGGGCGAAGTATTGGAGCTAACGCATAGTGATTGGTACCTGGCTTTGTTTGGTCCAAGCGTTGCGGCCGGTATTATCAAGCCATCTGACTTAGCCGGTTATCGGACTGGGCCAGTTTATATTCGCCAGTCGATGCATACACCGCCGAATCGGGAAGCTGTCAGGGATATGATGCCAACCTTATTCGATTTACTTGCTGAAGAAGAAAATGCGGTTGTCAGGGTGGTGTTAGGGCATTTTGTTTTTGTGTATATCCATCCGTACTTCGATGGAAACGGCAGAATGGCGAGGTTTATCATGAATTTAATGATGGCCTCAGGCGGTTATCCCTGGACAGTGGTGCCTGTTGAGCGGCGAAATGAATATATGCAGGCATTGGAATCTGCCAGCGTCCAACAGGATATTGTGCCTTTTACGCAGTTTCTGGCGTCGCTGCTTAAAGCCATGGATTGAGCTACAGAGAAAAAGTTACGGTCGTCATCTGCTGAGTCACAGGGGCAGAAATTCCCAAAAGTTTAACAGCACTTACTAATCCCAACCCCACTGAGGCAAATAACTTTGCTATTCGCCTCACCTTTTGATTCGATTAAGCCATCTATTCGCCTCATGGAGTCTACTGATGTGGATTTGGCAACAATCTGACAGGCCCGCTTTTCGTTACGATCAGGATCAAATGTTAGAGCTTGTGATGACTGTTATATAAAACACTGCGAAAGATGACAGCAATGGGCTTAAGCCCCATGAATTTTAAGAAAATGCCTAATACCCAGATTTACACGGTCTTCCATTTCAACTTTTGTTAGCGGTGGTCGCACCCCTAGTTTAATTTCAAGATTTACAAAACCAAGCCATAGGCCCGTCAAAATATCGGCTGCCTGAACTGGATCGCTGGCTGCTAACTGGCCTGTTTCCATGGCCTGAGCTATTAAGCGGGTAAGAAATTGTTGCCCGCGGCCCGGGCCTAAATTAAAAAAGTGGTTGGGCAGATCGGTTTCCTGTAATTCCAGAGCCGAGATTAGGCGGTCCCAATTTAGCAGGTCCCTGTTGTTGATAAAGGCAAGATATTGCAAGCCAAATTCGTAGAGTGCTTCAGACACAGGGCGTTGGGTAAATTGAAGGAATTGTTCTTCTGTAACCGTCAGATCGGCTTCTCTTAGAATGACAGCCTCAATGATGGCTTTTTTATCTTTGAATTTGGCGTAGAGCGTGGCTTTTGCGACCCCAGAAGCTGCTGCAATTTCATCCAAGGTTACATTTGGTCCTTTGGACAGAAATAAACTGCGGGCACTGTCGAGGATGGCCACTGTCTTAGAGTTATCCTGGGGTCTGCCGCGTTGTTTTTTAACTAAATCCACTCTTGCTCCGAACCGGCACAATTAATAAAAAAGTGTATTGGCGTGCAGCTCCACAGCTTTTGGAATGGTCAGCGGAGCTTACTTACTTTTGAACTTTGCGTATTAAATCGAACTTAGTCTGTAATTTCAAAGACTTTTCCTCTGATGAACAACTCAGGTTTAGGGCTGTGGCGTTGTTGGCCGCTGCAAAGAGTCGATTCTGAAGAAAGGTGATATCCATTACGTCCATCAGAACCGACCTGCTTGCTATTGAGTCACAGGCTGTTTAGTAAAGCCGACAGGTTAGGACAGTGGCATTACTGAAAGTATAGCGGCCAGCATAAGTCCGCCCACCACAGTGACATGTTCCAGCGCTATGTGGAATTCATGGGTGCGTTTGGGCTCGTCAAATTTCCAGAATGGATGGCCAAGCGGGATAGTGAGCAGCAGAAACACCGCTAACCAGCCTGCGCCTAACCAGCCATATCCTCCCAGGTTGGTGATGATGAGCAAGGAGCCAGCTAACTGAGTGAATATGGTAGCAAGTGCAAAAAAGCGGGGATTAGGCAGGTTTACATCGACCATTTCCTGAACAATAACTTTGAAATTAAACACACCAAAAAGCCCGGCCATCCAAAATACAAAGGTAAGCACAAGGTTCGCCACCAGCAAAGCCACTGGGTGTTGAAGTACAGCTATCACTAAATCTTGCAAAATTTTACTCCTCCTCATTTAATAGACTCGGAAGTCTAGTAAATTTTTGAGGGCTTGAAAAGCAATTAATGAACTGGTTGGTATAGTAATTTGGATGTGCAGAAAAAAGCCTGCTGCAGCAGAACCAAAGCCAGCAAGCTTGCGCCGATTTGTTTACTACTGCGAAGCAAAAGAAGCCAATTGTTGCACCACTTCATCCGTGATGGGCTGCAATAAATTCAGCTGGGCCAGCACTGCAAACAGCGCTTCGAAGTGTAAGCCGCTATGCCCGAAGTTCTCTTTTGCAGCGGCTGCAACTACTTTGACCTGGTTGTCATGGTAAAGTGACAGGCTAAGTTCAGTAACTTATATTAATAATTAATAAAAGCACTATTGTGGTTTTTTACTGCGTTTATAGTGAATAAAAGCACTTTTATTTATTATTGTTTAATATTGGAATTAAGCACTATACTTATATCTATTGCAGTTTAATAGTGCGGATAAACCATATTATGGAAGTCGGTCGAATGAGTAATCAAGCCATTTTGGTGATGCTTGGTGAGCGTTTTTTACAAGCACGGCTCAATGAAGGCTTAGAACAAATTGAACTGGCGGAAAAAGCTGGTGTTAACGTGAGTACGGTGCAGAGTTTAGAAAACGGTAAGCGCAGTGTTGGTCTGGAAAAAATCATCGCGATACTGCGGGCGCTGGATAAGTTGCATGAATTAGACAACTTTATGCCAAAACCTCCGGTGCGATCGGCTTCATTGCTTACCAATAAGAATCAGGTCAGAAAACGGGTCAGTAAGCGCAAAGAAGACAAGCAGGATACGGAGCCATTTCAATGGAATAAATCCATAGCTGCAAGCGGCGACTAAAAGGGGGCTGTATGGCTGGGGCAATCGAGAGAGCTGAGGTGTATCTGTGGGATACAAAAGTTGGCTCAGTTATTTGGCAAAATGACTTAGGCTACTTTGAATACGATCGGAATTTTCAACGTTCAGGTATCGAGTTGTCGCCCATTAAAATGCCGCTCAGCAACAAAGTCTATGCATTTAGTGAACTGTCCGAACAAACCTTTAAGCGGCTTCCCGGATTACTGGCGGACAGCTTACCGGACAAGTTTGGTAATAGACTGATTGATCAATGGTTAGAACGTAATAACCGCACGCCACAGTCGTTCAGCCCCATTGAGCGCTTATGTTATATAGGTTCTCGTGGCATGGGAGGATTAGAATTTCGGCCGAGCATTGGCGCAATCAGTACATCCACTTCAGAAGTGCAATTAGCAGATCTGGTTGAGTTAGCGAACCAGGCGCTGCAAGAAAAGGTTGAACTGGATACTCAACTGCATGGATCCGACGACCAGAATAAACAACAGGTGGTTGAGCAAATTATCCAGGTTGGAACCTCTGCTGGTGGTGCCAGGGCCAAGGCGGTGATTGCCTGGAATAAAGATACCAATGTGATCAAGACAGGTCAGGCGCCTGCGGGTGAGGGTTTTAACTATTACCTGCTGAAGTTCGACGGCGTCACAGAAAACAAAGATAAAGAGCTACTGGCTGATCCGAAGGGATTTGGTTTACTGGAGTATGCCTATTACTTAATGGCGCTGGATGCTGGCGTACTGATGAGTGAGTGTCGGTTGTTTAAAGAAAATGGCCGCTCACATTTCATGACCAAACGTTTTGACAGGTTAGCCGGTGGCGACAAGTTGCATATGCAATCTTTGTGTGGCCTGGCGCATTATGATTTTAATGAGTCTGGTGCTTACTCCTATGAACAGGCGATTGGGGTTTTACGCCAGCTTGGATTATCGGCCAAAGAGATTGAGCAGTTTTACCTCAGAATGGTGTTTAACGTGGTGGCCGTTAACCAGGATGATCATACTAAGAACATTGCATTTTTGATGGATCAGAAGGGCAAGTGGTCGCTGTCACCTGCGTATGACATCACCTACAGTAATGGTGTAGGCTGGACAAGTCGTCACCAGATGACCATAAATGGCAAAGCGAAAGACATAGAGTTTGATGACTTGATGAAGGTGGCCAGGCATGGCGATTTGAGTCTGGCAAAAGCAAAAAAAATCGTGAAGCAGGTGGTGGGTGCTGTGTCCAGGTGGCCACACTACGCTGAGCTTGCAGGGTTAAAAGATTTTGACGGCATGGCAAGGTTGGTGGCGGAGATTGGTGCAGCACAGCGTTTATATTTAGCGGATGGGCTATGAGCTGGTTTCGACTTGGTCTTGCCGTTATTTCAGGGGGAAGGGCGGCGGTTTGAATGGCTATTTATTCCAATCAAACCGCAACGGAAAATCCGCAAAACACTACCCTTGTGACACTGCTTTCAATCCGTGGCTATTTGCCCGCCAGCTCCCGACGCACTATCTCAGCCCCTGCCGCTAAGGCATTCAGTTTGCCTCGAGCAATATGATGCGGTAACGGCGCCATGCCGCAGTTGGTGCATGGGTAGAGGTGGTGGGCGTCGACAAACTTTAGCGCTTGGCGCAAAGTGGCTGCTACTTCTTCCGGTGTTTCGATGTTGTGGTTCGCGACATCTATAGCGCCGACCATCACTTTTTTGCCGCGAATTAGTTCCAGCAGCTCCATTGGCACCCGTGAGTTGTGGCATTCCAGTGAGATGATATCGATGCTGGATTGTTGCAGCTTAGGAAATACAGCTTCGTACTGACGCCACTCGCTGCCCAAAGTTTGTTTCCAGTCGGTGTTGGCTTTAATGCCATAGCCGTAACAAATATGCACTGCGGTTTCGCATTGCAGCTGTTTCAGGCCGTCGGCGGCTTGTTCTAAAGCGGCAATACCCCAGTCGTTTACTTCGTCAAAAAACACATTAAAAGCTGGCTCATCAAACTGGATAATGTCGACACCGGCCTCAACCAGCTCTTTGGCTTCCTGATTCAGAATTTTGGCAAACTCAAAGGCCAGCTTTTCGCGGCTTTTGTAATGTGCGTCGTACAGCGTGTCTATCATGGTCATAGGGCCAGGCAGCGCCCATTTAATGCGTTGGTTGGTTTGCTGGCGTAAAAATTTGGCATCTTCGACAAAAACTGGTTTTTGCCTGCTTACGGCACCGACCACAGTAGGTACGCTGGCATCGTAGCGGTTACGAATACGCACAGTTTCGCGTTTTGCAAAATCAACGCCGTCCAGATGCTCGATGAAGGTGGTGACAAAGTGTTGGCGTGATTGTTCGCCGTCACTGACGATATCAATGCCAGCCAGCTCTTGTTCGTGCAGCGACAAACGCAAAGCGTCCTGTTTGCCGTCTGTTAATTCCTCGCCCTGCAATTTCCACGGCGACCATAAGGTTTCAGGTTGGGCCAGCCATGAAGGTTTAGGTAAGCTGCCTGCCGTTGAGGTAGGGAGTAATTTTTTCATCAATAAGTCGCTCTTTGGTTCAATTGAATTCTGTGCCGGGTTTACTGTTGCTGTGCTGGTTTGCCAGCAGAGCTTTCTTTAACGCTGCGCTTGGCTTTGTGCCAGCACACGGTTTAACAGCGCCTGATGTGGCTTAATAAAGTGCTCCTGCGCAAACTTGCCTTGTTCCACAGCTAAGCGGCTGCGCTCTTCTCTGTCGTACACAATGTCTGTTAATGCGTGATCGCGGTTCTTCAAATTCGGCTGATAACGCTCTCCGGCCGCGGCATGGGCGTTGTAAATTTCAGGCCGGTAAATGCGTTGAAAGGTTTCCATGGTGCTGATGGTGCTGGCCAGCTCCAGATTGCTGTAGTCGTTCAGCAAGTCGCCAAAGAAGTAAAACGCCAAAGGTGCGGCGCTGCCAGCAGGCATAAAGTAGCGAACCTCTAAACCCATTTTTTTGAAGTACTGCTCTGTTAATGAGGTTTCATTGGGCTGGTATTCAACCCCTAACACTGGATGCTGATTGTCTGTGCGCTGATAGGTTTTGTTATCGGACACACTCAGGCAAATCACAGGTGGTTTGTGAAAGTGTTGCTGGTAAGCTTCTGAATTAACAAAGTATTGAAAGAGTTTGCCATGCAAATCACCAAACTGCTCCGGAATGCTGAAGCTAGGCTGGTTTTTGTTATGTTCCGGCAGCACCAGGCTGAAATCATAATCCCGCACATAAGAGGAAAAGTTATTGCCAACAATGCCTTCAATGCGCTGGTTGGTTTTGCTGTCGATAATAGTGGTTTTTAATACTTCAATGGCCGGGAAGTTGTGGCCATTGCTCTCTTCCGTGTTTGATACAGCGCCTTCTATCTGGATAGCTACAGAAATAATATCCAGCTGCACCGAATAACGATCTGAGTTTGGGTTGTCCCAAAACACCAGGCTATTAAAACGGTTGTTGATCATGGCTAAGGTGTTGCGAAGATTCTGCTGACGGCGCTCACCACGAGCCAAATTGGCAAAGTTGGTGGTGATACGGGTGTTGTCTGCCGGCTGATAATTTTCATCAAAACCAATGCTTTTGATGCTGAATTTGAAGTTGTTCATGCTATCTGCTCTCTCATTCGCTGCTATGCGGCTTAAATGTCCATTAAGAAGTCTGGACGTCTAAAGTCTGTGTGTCTGTTATACGCGGACGGCTGGATGAAGAAAAGTGGTTTTATTTCATCTGCACTATGAAGGATCTTCATGTTGAGGTTGGGCGCTAAGCAATTCATCTATAGAAGAGCGCTGAACACTGGCTTTCAAAGCACTGGCTTTCAAAAGGGTGATCAGCAACTGAAGTTTTTTGCTGAGGCTGTAAATAATGCTGTTTTACAACCAGCCCAACTCCAATTTCAGAAAGTTTAAGAAGATTTAAATGCCATTTATCAGGCGAACTGCTGAAGATGGGTCTTGGTTATTTCTATAAATACGAGGCTAATGATGATCTTCTTACCACGCTATCGCTTAATTAATACATCACTACTATTGGCTTGCCTGTTGGCATCTGTATGCAGCACTGAGGCAAAAGCACGAGCTGCCACCTCTGATTTTTGGCGTAACGCCACAGTTTATTTTATGCTCACTGACCGTTTCAATAACGGTGAAACAGCAAATGATCAGAGCTACAACCGCACTGCAACACCGGCTTTGTTACGCGGTTTTGAGGGCGGAGATATACAAGGCATTATTGATAAAATAGAAGATGGTTACTTCACTGATCTTGGCGTTGATGCTATTTGGATGACACCTGTGATTGAGCAGGTGCACGGCTACGATGACTCCTCTGGTATTACTTATTCTTATCATGGTTATTGGCCAAAAGACTGGACTGCAGTAGATGCCAATTTTGGCACTGAGGCGCAGTTAGCCCAGATGATAAAAACAGCGCACAAACATAATATCCGCGTGTTAATTGATGTGATTATCAACCATACCGGGCCAGCAACTCAGGCAGACGTATCCTGGCCTGAAGACTGGGTACGCACTCGTCCCATCTGTAATTGGAGCAGCTTTATGCAAAATGTCCAATGCGCTTTAGCCACTTCATTAACAGATATAAAAACGGAAAGTGAAGCACCGGTGGCGTTACCAGCTTTTTTACTGGACAAGTGGCGGGCAGAGGGACGATTGGAGCAAGAACTGGCTGAATTGGAGCAATTTTTCACTCGTACAGGTTATCCCCGTGCGCCCAAATATTACATTGTTAAATGGTTAACAGACTGGGTCAGAGACTACGGCGTAGATGGATTTCGGGTTGATACGGCTAAGCATGTAGAAGCTGGAATTTGGACTGTACTGAAAAAAGAAAGTGAAATTGCTTTGGCTGAATACCGGGCCAAACACCCGCAACAACTCTCTGACTCGCAACCCTTTTACATGGTGGGCGAGGTAGTCAATTGGGGTGTTCTGGGCTACAAAAATGCGGTGGAGTCCAGCCTGGCCTACGATTACGGTGATAAACAAATCAACTTTTTTGATTATGGATTTGATGGGCTAATCAACATGGGATTTGTTGAGCATATTCAGCAGGATATTGAGACATTGTACAGTCGCTATTCGGCGTACCTCAATGATGGCCCCATGCAAGGCAAAGGCATGCTGAACTACATAGGCTCACATGATGATCAAGACTCCTTTGATCGCGCCAGAAAGCACAATTTTTCCACAGCTTTTAAATTGATGATGGCACCCGGTGGCGTACAAATTTATTACGGTGATGAAATTGCCAGACCTATGCTGGTTGAGGGAAGCTTTGGTGACGCCGGTATGCGCGCCACTATGAACTGGGACGATTTATCGCAACCAGAAACTCAGGCTCTGCTGGCTCATTGGCAAAAACTGGGGACGTTTCGTCAGCAATTTCCAGCTGTTGGTGCCGGAGTGCATCATATGTTAAACGCCAGGCCATATCTGTTTAAACGCGAGTTGTCTGGTGCGCAGACTGTGGTGATAGCTCAGGATCTCGCACAAGGGCCTAAGTCGATTCAGTTACATGGTGTGTATGCGGACGGTGTTGTGCTGACCGATCATTATTCAGGACTAAACACGACTGTCAAAAATGGTCAGATTAAACTGAACACACCTTACAGCTATGTATTGCTGGCACCTAAGCAGAATTAATATGCCTGATGACAAAACACTGTTATTACGCCAACGCCTGCAGCAGATAGGGGATGTTTTGCGTACAGATCCTCATGGCCTGGGCCTGCTTGGTTTGGGCTCCAGCGGTAAAGAATTGGACAGGATGGATATGTATTCCGATCTGGATTTTTTTGCCCTGGTTGCCGATGGCACCAAGCAGTACTTTATGGAGGATTTGAGTTGGCTTGGTGGCATTCAGCCCATTGCCTATTGTTTTCGCAATAGTCCTGATGGCTATAAATTGCTATTTGCAGATGGTGTGTTTTGTGAATTTGCAATTTTTGAGCAAGCAGAGTTATCTCAGATCCCATTTGAAGAAGGAGTATTTATTTGGCGGGATCCGGCTCTGGCCGAACAACTGGCCAGCCCGTATAACTCAGCACATAGATTTTCAGACGATGTGGACTATTTACTTGGTGAGCTATTAACTAACTTATATGTTGGGCTCTGTCGTTACCGTCGCGGTGAAAAGCTGTCAGCCATGCGTTTCATTCAGGTTTACGCCCTGGATCGATTAGTCAACTTGCTGGATTTGCAACTGCCGCCCATGCAGTTAGCTCGCCGTGATAGTTTTTGTATTGACCGACGCGCAGAGCAGCGCCACCCACACCATGCTGCATTGTTTGAGAAGTGTTTGCTTAGCAGCGACAAATTGCCTGAAGTGGCGGCGACGCTGTTGGCGTTTGCTGATCAACACTACAGTGTTAATTCCGCACTGAAACAGCAGATTGAAGCCTTATTATGAGGCGAAAATTTACTTGTCAGCCCGCGCGCCATACTGGATAGTGTATTTTAATGCTTACAAGTCTGAACGTGATTTTTGATGAACTTACAGATTGATCGATTCAGGTTGGACGTGAACGCGCGATCACTCAGATCCGCGTCTGAAGTGCATGCCATTCGGCCTAAAACACTGGCCTTGCTGCTTTTTATGATAGAGCGCCAAGGCCAGATCGTCAGTAAAGAACAGCTTCTGAATCACATTTGGGATGATGTCACTGTTAATGAAGGTGTGATTTTTCAATCTATACGCGAAATCAGACAAATGTTTGCAGACGTTGTCGTCATTCAGAATCATCCGCGTAAGGGCTATCAATGGATAGCCGATGTAACACCTGTAGCGGATGACGTAGCGCTGCAACAGGCGGCATCTTTTGAGGCTCAAGACACTAAATCCGTCGCTTCTTCTTATCATCGAACTCAGCGTAACAGCTGGATACTGGCCTTCGTATTGATTTGCAGCCTGCTTTGGTTCGGTTTTACATCGGAAAATAAGCCGCCGCAAGTGGTTGTTCTGCCAGTACAAAATTACGTGGATAGTAACGACCTGCGCTGGCTGGTAAGTGAAGGGGCGACAAAAATAGCTGAGGCTTTTGCAGATGTATTGCCAAACAGGGTTGTGATTACATCGTCTGAGTTGGCCCGTCTGACAGACGAAAATAATGCACTTAAAGCCAATGCAGCATGGCAACTTGCCACTTCGGTATATGGCGATGTGTACGATTACAAAGTGGTGTATTTGTTAAGTAATAAGCAGCAACACTATGAAGGTGTAGTTTTCGCTCATTCCATTGAGCAAGCAATGCAGTTGCTGGTTGAAGTTACTGTGATGGATATCAATCAAGCCAGCGCTGATGTGGTGAACTTGTCTCCACAGGTAGTGCAGAGTCGTGATTTTGCTCAAGCTATGGTGGTGTATGAAACAGACTGGGAAACTGCGATAACAGATTTGGAACGTTACCTTCTGAAGAACGCAAAATCAGTGCAGGCGATACAATATTTGAGTCGTTTGTATGTCTGGAAAGGTGATACGGAGCGGGCGTTAGAACTGATCAGTGCCGGACTAGCCAACCCAACACCAGATGCCAATCACCACGCTGAATTGCTTTTCAATCGTGCTCTGGTTTATCAATATCAGCAGCCTGAACTGGCATTAGAAAACATAGATCAAGCCATTACTCTGGCCAATGAACCCGCCAATTGGTTAACTCGCGCTAAATTGGAAGAATTACGGGCTGATATCTTTTATCAACAAAATCGTTCTGTTGAAGCCTTACGTGGATACCTAAAATCACAATCTTTTTATGATCAGATCCAGTCACCGGTGAACACTGCCAGTTTGCAACTTAAGCTGGCGGCCTTGTATATCGGCAATCAACAGCCTGAGATGGCCAGGCGCTCTTTTCTTAAAGCAAAAACTGCAATTCAACAAAAAGAAATGTCGTTTCTTTATGCGGCTTTACTGGAATTTGAAAAGCAACATAAGCTGTTGCTCGATTAAACCAAACTAAAATAATCCATGGTTATCGCATTAGGCATGATCTCTTCGAGATCGGCCTGCGCTCATTGCCTTGCTTGAAATGACGGGGCAATTCAGACCGAACTGCCAAAACAAAACTGTTTGCTTCGCACTGAAGCTGGTGGGCGCGGCGGGGAAAACGCCGAAAACCGCAACAGCTGCTTTTTTGCTGAAATGGGCTGCCTGCCGGCTTTTACCTGCTTCACCTTTGGTTTCAGCCTTTACGCCGGGTTGGCAAAAACATGGTTACAAGGCCAAGTAATGGTAAATACGCACAATAATCAAATACCTGCACTATAGAGGTGGCATCAGCCCATGCGCCCAGGCCTGCTGCAGCTATACCGCTGATACCAAACATCAGGCCAAAAAAGATACCTGAGATCAGACCTATTTTATGTGGTACTAATTCCTGTGCCAGCACAATAACAGCAGAGAAGGCTGAGGATAAAATCAGGCCAATCAGTACCGACAGCACTGCTGTCCAATACAGGTTGCAATAAGGCAGCAGCAAGGTAAAAGGCGCAGCGCCGAGGATGGAAACCCAGATCACTGTTTTGCGGCCAACTTTGTCACCTATAGGCCCACCGGCAAAAGTTCCCAAGGCTACGGAGGAGAGAAATACAAAGAGGTACAGCTGCGCATCTGCGACTGGGACGGCAAATTTTTCCATCAGGTAAAAGGTGTAGTAGTTGGTGATCGCCGCCATATAGATGTACTTCGAAAACACCAGCAGTGCCAGCACCAGTAAAGCACCTTTGACTTGAGCTGAAGATAAATGGCTGAAATGTGGCTGTTTTTTTACAGCTTTTAAACTGGCGCCTGAGCGAATGGTCCAGCGGCTGACCGCACTTAAGACAGCGATACCCAAGAGCGCAAACAAACTAAACCAAATAATAGCTGTTTGCCCCCGAGGCAGAATTATAACTGCAGCCAATAAGGGACCGAAGGCAGAGCCAGCGTTGCCACCTACCTGAAAAAACGACTGGGCAAAACCAAAACGGCCACCCGAAGCCAAGCGCGCCACCCGCGAGGCTTCAGGATGAAAAGTCGATGACCCCATCCCAATCAACGCGGACGCCAGCAATAACATAGAAAAGCTGCTGCTCAGTGCCAGTAGTATCAAACCCAATAAGGTCATCACCATGCCGGATGGCAATAAATAAGGTTTAGGGTATTTGTCTGTGTACAAACCCACAGCGGGTTGTAGTACCGACGCCATCAACTGAAAACATAAGGTGATAAGGCCGATTTGGGTAAAGCTCAGGCTGTATTCTGTTTTCAGCAAAGGGTAAATCGACGGCAAAATGGCCTGAATCAAGTCGTTTAACAGGTGAACAAAGCTGACAGCCGCCACCACAGGCACAATAGTTTTGCTGGCGTCGAAAGCATTGCTTGCCTGACCAAGAGGGCTTTGCGGACATTGAACAGACATAAATACACCTCACTGAAAATATCAGGGGCATTATAAACTGCAATAAATCGCAGATATGCCATAAACTGTCGTTTAACTGACAAATTGAGACAGGAGAACGCTGTGCAACCTAGACGCCTGAAGCATTCCAGTGCTGAGCAACTGCAACAATTACCCAGACCTGTGGTGGCCTGGGCCGGGCATTATCAGGCAGGTGACAAAGTGGCTGCGCACTCGCATCCAAGAGCGCAGCTGTTGTATGCAGTACAAGGCGTGATGCAGGTGCATACGCCAGGTAGTGTCTGGACTATTCCGTCTCACAGGGCGTTATGGTTGCCACCTGGTGTGGAACACGATTTGTTCATGATGAGCGATGTACAAATGCGTACTTTGTATATTGATGCCGCAGTAGCACAGACGCTGGGGCAGGAATGCCGGGCTGTGACGGTATCTGCTTTATTGAAAGAGCTTATTTTAGCTTTGTTACAGGAACCTGCCGAATACCCGCAGCCTGGCCGGGGCGATCATTTGGTTGCACTGATATTAAGTGAAATTCAGGGAGCGGCCTGTCAGACCATGCATTTGCCCTGGCCACAGGACAGGCGTTTGCAACGGGTCTGTCAGTGGTTGCTGGATTCGGTGGGAACCAGTCACAGTATTGATCAGTTGGCTGCAATGTCTGGAGCAAGCAGCCGTACTTTGATGCGGCTGTTTAGCAAAGAAACCGGGTTAAGTTACCGGCAATGGCTGAGGCAACTGCAACTGGCAGAAGCGGTATTACGTTTACAACGGGGCGAACCAGTGGCCCGCATCGCTGCTGCTTTGGGTTATCGTAGCCCCAGTGCTTTTACAGCCATGTTTAAACGTAGTTTTGCCTTGTCGCCGCAGTTGTATGCCCAGCGCACCATGTTGTTACCAACAATGCAAAGTTCTGTTGCAAGTTAAAGCCCGAAAAGCTGCCAACTGCCTTTCTTTAAAAAGCAGTTGGTGTTATTGCATTACACAGATTTGCTATTCGTCTATTTTCGACAATAAATCCGGGTTGGTGACCAGGTTACGCACAGCATGCGCTTCCGATTCGTTAAATGGATTGGCTTTACACCAGGCGCCCATGGTAGCGATATTCACCTTTGCCACTTTAGGACGTACGCCCCAGCTGACCTGAAAAGGTGAAGCCACTTCATTGTAATCCGGGCCTGTGGTTGAGCCTGCATACTCGACGGGGTCACCTGTGTTGTTCGGAATGTTCGTGGCCTGATTGTAGCCATCGTCCATGGTTACAGCTGCCAGTTTATTGAAGTCCAGCGCTTTAGGGTCGTTTACCAGCACAAACACCTGAGCCTCTACCCTCAATTCCGGGTTTTTAATAGCTTCGGTCATACAGGCGCCCAAGCTTACACCTGGTACTGCCATGGCGCTGGTATGCACATAATGCACTTCTACCGTGTCACCCGACTGCAGGCTACCATGCTTGCCTGCACAGATTGGTTCGTTGACAGGCTTTAGTTCAGCAGCGCTGAGTGTGCCATTGTATTTATAGCCAGTACCCATGCCTTTGCCATCGCCGTTACCTGCGTACGTGGTGAACTCACCGCCTTTGTGTTCAGCATTAAGATGCATATGAATATTGCACAAGTTCATATGCTCGTAAGACGGTGCCAGAGCAAACAAACGCATATCACTACCGGTTTTTACACTAATATCCCGCGGTGATTGCGGGCCATAGCCTTTGCCTTTGGTGGCAGCGTCTAGTTTGGCATTTTGCTGAGCAATCACTTCATCGCTGACCGCATGATGTGGCTCTTCAGCAGAGTGAAGATCACTACAGACAACAGCGGAAAATAACAGACAAGAAAAAAAAGATAGTTTCATAACATGTCCTTGGTTCTGCCTAGGCAAATGTGCCACTGCATATCAGGGTAATATGAGTGCTTTGCCAAGCCGATACACTGTAGATGAAGCCTGCCGTTTTGCTACTTTTTCTGGCTGAATTTGTCGCTGATTGGACGCATCTTTTTTCGAACTGAAAAGTGAGTGTCTGACGCTGTATCTGGTTTCAGGTTTTGGCCTGGTTTCATAAATACCATTGACAAGCCATTGACAAGAACGTGTTCATTATATAGAACGTTCTTTATAAAGAACGATTTGGAACAGTGATGGATAAACCTACTCTTGATACGCTGGGGCGACATATTCAAAGTTTGCGGATAGCCCGCGGTTTGTCTTTGTCGCAGCTGGCTGCTGATGCCGGTATTGCGAAATCTAATCTGTCGAGGTTGGAGCAGGGCAATGGCAATCCAACGCTGGATACCATCTGGCGTTTGTCTTTGCAGCTGCAGGTGCCTTTTGGCAATTTGATAGCGCCTGTTAGTGCGCTGGTCGGAGACAGTGGTGTGCAGGTGCGGCTGATTGATCAGGGCAAAGACAATCCTCCTGTCGATGCCTATTGGATGTCCTGTGCGCCACACACAGAACGCAAGGCAGAGGCTCATACCATAGGTACTGTTGAATCTATTACTTTGCTTAGTGGTCAGCTTGAAGTGGGTATTGAAGGTAGTACCAAAACCTTAGTTGCCGGGCAAAGCCATAGCTTTTCTGCTGACGAGCCGCATTTGTATCGCACCGGCGAAAACTGGGCTACGGCGCTTTTGACCATTGTGTATCACCAGAGCGGGGAGGGGGTATGAGTTCTGTTGAAACAGTAAAAAGCCCGCCATGGCAACAAGGCGCCCGTGATGCTTTGCCGCTACTGGGCGGTTATATTCCGGTGGCCATTTCTTTTGGTTTGATTGCAGTGCAATCGGGTTTTAGTGCGTTGGAAGCTGTACTTATTTCAGCCCTTATCTATGCTGGTGCCTCGCAGTTTTTGTTTATCGCTATGGTCGCTTCTGGCGCGCCGCTGTTGTTAGTGTTGGTGATGACCTTGCTGATTAACGCCAGGCATGCAGTGTATGGGCCTAATCTTGCGCCTTATTTATCAAATAGCCGTTGGTGGCCAGTACTGATGCATGGCTTAACCGATCAGATTTTTGCGTTGGCCCATACAAGATTGCCACAGTTGGAAGAAAAAGATCGAATGGGGTGGTACATCAGCGCTGCTTTGATTGCATGGGGAAGCTGGATTGTCGGCACTGCAGTGGGGGCTATAGCCGGAGCTGAAATTACCAGTCGCTGGCCTTTATTGGGCGAAGTGATGCCCTTTGCGTTGCCAGCGCTGTTTTTGGTGTTATTAGCACCACGTTTTACCTCTGTGCAGTGGAGCTTAACCATGCTGGTCACCATAGTGGCGGCTTTGCTGCTGAAGCTGATGGGTATGACTAATTCCGCTATTCCGCTGGCGGCAATATGCGGTGTGTCGCTGTTTTATCTTGTGCAGGCCAAACTAAAAGCAGAGGGGAAAATCCATGGATAAATCACTGTGGTTGTTAATGCTGGCCTGCGCTTTGGGGACCTATTTACTGCGGGCTTTGCCTTTGCTTTGGATGCAGCGGCATTTGGTACGTCGCAGTATGAGTAATAACAATCAGGCTATGCCGGTTTGGCTGACCGTGCTGGCGCCTACTATGGTTGCTGCTATGTTTGGTGTGTCGTTGGTGCCTGCCAATTCCGGTATCAGTTCCTGGTTGGCCACAGTGCTGGGTGGGCTTTGCACTATTCTGGTTTGGCGGCGCACCCGTTCTTTAGGCTGGCCTGTCTGCACAGGTGTGGCTGTGTATGGTGTGGTGGTTGTATTGTTAAAAATGATAGGCTGAATCAAACTGTAGGGGGCGGGTTTATCCCGCCCCGAGAATGTTAAATCTCACTCTACTATTCGACTTCATACTCAACTTAATACTCAATGACCTTCGCCACACCACGGGAACGAGGATCTGCGGCTGCTTTTACGTCTTTTGCTGTCACTTGTATCGCCTGCACGTCACCTAAATTCCAGCCTTGGGTATGCAGTGTGTAGCCTTTTTTCGTCAGCTCTTGCTGTACTTCAGCAGCCAGTGGGGCGTAAGGCTCCATAGTGATTTGATCTTTGGGCAATAACTGGTGGTGAAAACGCGGCGCTGCTACGGCCTTTTGCAATGGCATGTCAAAGTCGAACAGGTTGGTGATCACCTGAAAAATAGAGGTGATGATGGTTGAGCCGCCCGGTGTACCAACCACCAACTGCACTTTGTTGTCCTGCACCAAAATACTGGGTGTCATAGACGACAGCATACGTTTGCCCGGGGCTATTGCATTGGCGTCGTTGCCGACTACCCCAAAAACGTTGGGTACACCAGGTTTGGAAGAGAAATCATCCATTTCGTTATTCAGTAAAAAACCTGCACCTTGTACCACCACGCCGCTGCCAAAATCCAGATTCAGCGTATAGGTGTTTGATACCGCATTGCCGTGTTTATCCAAAATAGAGAAGTGAGTGGTGTGATAGCCCTCAAGGCCTGGCTTTATAGTTTTAGTTTCAGAGATAGCTGACGGATTAATTTCTTTGGCGCGTTTATCCAGATAGGTACTGTCGAGCAATTGCTGTTGTGGCACTGTGACAAAACCAGGGTCACCTAAATATTCTGCCCGGTCAGCATAAACCCGTTTTTCCAGTTCTGCCATTAAGTGCACATACTGGCTGCTATTGTGTGTTAGGTCGGTAAAATCGCTGCTGCGACGCTGTTTTAAACCCAATAATTGTGCCAGCGCTATGCCGCCTGAACTTGGTGGTGGCGCGCTAATCAGCTGTTTTTCACGCCATGGAGTGACTAAAGCCTCACGCCAACCTGCGCGGTAAGCGGCTAAATCGTCCATCGTGATCAGGCCTTTACCCCGCTGCATTTCTGCCACCAGAAGCTCTGCGGTTTTGCCTTTGTAAAAATCGTCCGGGCCTTGTGCAGCTATACGTTTTAAGGTTTCGGCAAGCTCTGGTTGTTTGAAGTTTTCACCTGCTTTCATCTCAGCAAAATACTGCTTGAAATTGGTTTTTCCCTCCAGTTGCTGTAATAAATCAGCGCGGTACTGATACTGGTTTTCAGCCACTGTAAAACCAGTGCTGGCGTAGTGAATGGCTGGTGCTACTAAATCCTGCCAAGGCAGGGAACCAAACTTTTTATGCGCCAGCCATAATCCCATCACTGTGCCAGGCACACCGCTGGCTTTATGGCCTATTAAGCTTAAGTTTTCAATCACCTGCTTGTCGGCATTTAAAAACATATCTTTATGGGCTGCTGCTGGTGCTGTTTCGCGGTAATCAAGGAAGTAAGGCTTGCCGTTAAACCACACCAGCATAAAACCACCGCCGCCTATATTGCCGGCTTCGGGGTAGGTGACTGCCAAAGTAAAAGCTGTGGCTATGGCGGCGTCTACCGCATTACCGCCTTTTCGCAGTATTTGCTCCGCCACTAAAGCACCGTATTGATCAGGAGATGCTACAGCGCCCTGTTTGATACTTTGGGGTAGAGCTGCAGTTTCTGTGGCCTGTAAAGGGCTGAAGCACATAAAGAGGGTAAGTAACAAAGCGAAGGGGGAAAAACGATCAGCCATAACTAACTCCTTGATGGGTTTCTTCTGTTCTAACTTGTAACGCAGCAGATGACAAGAACTTCTGCAGATGAACAGGTCGAACGATAACAGGGCCAGGCAGGTTGAAATTAACACAGCTATATTCATTTATGGTAATGTTCATTTGTTTCATTTTTATCAGATGGTTGGCTTGCCATGATCTCAATTTCTGCTGGTTCTACAGTTGTGTCTGAAGGTGCAACAAAATCTGTTGTTATGGATGAAAACCATAGCTATCAGGCCATCGAAACTATTTTGAATAGTCTCGATGCGTTGGTGTATGTGTCGGATATGCAAACTTACGATTTGTTGTATATCAACGACTATGGCGTGGCGGAGTGGGGGCCTATAGCTGGCCGGAAGTGTTTTCAGGTGCTGCAGGTAGGGCAAGACTCACCTTGCCATTTTTGCACCAATAACAGGCTGCTGAATGCAGAAGGAAAGCCAGCTAGTGTTTATGTCTGGGAGTTTCAGAATACGCTGAATGGCCGCTGGTATCAGTGCCGCGATCAGGCCATTTATTGGGTAGATGGCCGACTGGTGCGTATTGAAATTGCTATAGATATTACCGAGCGCAAAGAGATGGAGCAGCAACTGGCCACTGCCAAAGCACTGGCTGAGCGACAAGCCAATACGGACGAACTCACTCAGCTGTATAACCGCAGAGCATTTTTTAATATCAGCCGACAGCTAACTCATCAGGTACATCGTGCCGGGCAAATGCTGGCGGTGGTGATGTTCGATTTGGACCATTTTAAGCAGGTAAACGATCAGTGGAGCCATGCTGCCGGTGACGCTGTGTTGGTTAATATTTCTGCTTTGGCGCAAAGCATAGTGCGCGGTTCTGACGTGCTGGCTCGCGTCGGCGGCGAAGAGTTTGCAGTGGTGTTGCCGGATACGGATGAAGATCAGGCCAAACAACTGGCTGAGCGGATGCGCGCCGGTTTTGAACAACACAAAATAGCGATTGAGGGCGGTGAAATCAGTTGTACCGCCAGTTTTGGTATTGCCTGCGCCAATTTAGCTGAATGTAAAGGCGAGTTGGAACCCCAAACTATGCTGGAAAATTTGCTGCATGCCGCAGATAAAGCCATGATTCAGGCTAAGGTTTCAGGCCGCAACAGGGTTTGTGTGGATGGGCAACAGTGAAAATACAACTGCTGAAGTCTTAGGCTTTGAGGTTATCAGTGCAGCAATACATCGGGAAAAAGCCCACAGTTAAGTGGGCAATCAGGTGGCTGATTTAATTAATCTGAGTGCGATACCCTCAGGCTGATGCTGTAGTCTTTTTGCTCAGGGTAGAAGTTTAAACCCACAGACTTTTTCACATCAGTGTAGTTACCAGTTGATGCATAAGTTTTCTGCAGGCCAACACCAGCAAAAGGTTTAACGCTATCAGAAAGTTCGTTGTATTCGAAAAGAACTCTGGTGTAGATACCATGAGTTCGCTCATCGCCAGCACCTGAGTAGTCTGGTTTGGCGGTAGTGACACCTAAAGCATAATGAGCATTCCAGGCTGCAGACAATGGCTCTTTGTAGCCTAAGCCAACACCAGTTTCCCAGAAAGAATCAACAGTATCAGAAATCTGAGGATCAGCTTTAGGGTGAAAGGTGGAGCTCAGATCCATATAAACGCCATCATCAGCCAGCACCGAGGCTGAACAAAAAACAAGCAAAGCAATAACAGTACGATTCATACGCCACTCCCTAGAGTTCTTTCCGCTAATAACAGGTTGTTATCCCAGACAATTCTGCACTGATACTATTGCTGCAGGTTAAAAACCAATCTAAAGACCTAAGATAGGTATGTCAATGAATAGATCCAATTAGCTTTGAGCTGTGTATTGTTGGAGCGCAATAAGGTGAGTTGTTGGTTCATCAGCCAAGGTAAAATCAACCTTTTGTGCTCTGATTCAGTACAAGTTAAATAAATTCTAATTGTTAAAACAAACCTTGTATCTGGTCTCTGGCCGTTTTGAAAAATCACTGACAGAGCATGGCGTGATGGTCACAGAATGGCTGGCTTTGCGTACTTTATACACTAAAACACAAAGTACTCATGCCGAACTGATTGAGGCCTTGGGGATGAGAAAAAGTGTGTCCTTGCTGCGATGCATTAAACACCTGGCCGATACTGTCGATTAGTGCTTTGTCTACCTGATTATTCCCCTGCCAATAAAATGGTTTTCTTGGAAACTAAGGTCAAGTCCGGAAGTCTTGTTTTTGCGCTGACTTTTTACCGCATCAGTGCATCAATTCAGTTTCTTTTTTAGAACCGCTTTCATTTTCTTATTTAGAAACTAAAGTATTCGAAACAGGTAAAAAATGGCAAAACCAGTACATCCTGTTGCTCAAAGTGAAAACAACCCCAAAGGAAGGAATATCGCAGATGAATACCTTAAAAAAACTAGTGGTCAGCAGTTTTGTTTTAGGCTCGTTGTTGCCGCTGATGGTACAGGCAAATCAGGCTTATAGTAGCGCAGATGCTGCATCAGCTTGCCCTGTTGACCCTAACTGGCTAAAAAATCCCTCTTTGCCAACTGAAGTTAAAAAAAGTGGTTCAGATGGCAGCTCTGACTTCTGTGACTTTTATCAGTTTTCGACTCAAACCTTTTTGTATCTGATGTCACAAAACAGCAATGGGTTGCGTAATTTTCAGGTGCAGGCGAACTATCCAGTGCTGGAGTATCAGGCCGACGCTAAAACACCAGCCAATTCGTGTGACAGCACTATTACCGGGCCAATTTTACGCAGCAGCTTAACTAAAGTGGATGGCGGTACGTCGATGGGGACAGGGCAGGCCGGTGGCTCTTCTACCATTTATGCGCAGGATGGCAATGTGGTGTATTACGATGTGCGTTTTAGCCGGGCTTTGTGCGATTTATCTGCCAGTGCAGTGGAGTTGCAAAAGAAAAATATCACGAATTTTCCGGCTGGTACTATGGAGATGAAATTTGGCTGGAAAGTACTGTCTGACAGCGAAATTGCAGCCAATAGTTTTGTCACTCAAAAACAAACTATTAGTGGTAAAGCTGTCACTCTGGGTCTGGCTGGAATGCATATGGTGAGCACCACCAAGGATCATCCTGAAATGATCTGGAGTACCTACGAACATAAAAACAATACGCCCGATTGTACCCCGCAGAAGCCTCAGCCAAGTTCAGGCTGGACCTTTGCCAGCGCCAGCTGTACCGCAGCTTTACCGGCCAGTTCAGACCCCAAAAATGCCTGCCAATTTAATGATCCGAAAACCACTGGCACTGACAGTAAACCCACAGGAATACCCACTAATATTTGTCGGGTTTTCCCCAATGGGACAGACAGCAACGACAACAAGGCTGCAGAAAATGTTGCGGATATTACGCAGCAAAATAATGAATTAATTGCCTTATTGTCGAAACCAGGGATAGATCCTGCGATGAAGGTATTGGCAAATTACTTCACTGTTGGCGCATTGTGGGTTAGCGATACGGGCAAAAGCTCGGGCGGTGCCGGCGTGCCAAACGAAAGAGGGTCGTTACGTCTGGCGAATACAGTGGCTGAAACGGATTATCAACATGTTGATTTAAATTCAAGTTTTGCCAGTAATTGCTTTGGTTGTCATAACTACAAAGGTTCAGGCTTACCAGTAAATAACAACATTACCTCACAGGCACTAAGCCATATTTTTAAAGATATTAAAATTGGCAAAGGCGAAAATATTGATGTAACGGCGCCCAGCGTGATCAGCTCCAACAGTATGGCGGCTGGTGTTTGTGCTGGCAATGGCACAAAAGAGAACCCGGGGGTATGTAAAAAAGCAGCACCTTACCTGAAATGGAACGGCAACTGGACGAACGTTAATGCCAGCGCTGGTTCTGTTTGTGGGTGCACTGGTAGCTGATGTAACTCCTCTTTGTCAGTTCATTTCTTTGTGCCGGTTAAGCTGCCATGTCGGATCAGCACTGCAGCTTGGCCGGAATTGCGTAATGAGCGGGCTGATTTTTGTCCGCTCAGCCAAAGCTATTGGCGGTATCCTGTTGCTTCGTCATACTAAGTTCTGAGTCTGCTGAATGAAATGCAGTGGAGCGGCTGGAGTGACACCGACATGAAAATGATTTATACCCATGAAAACAGGCTGATTGTCAGTAATATTAAAAACATTCTGCAACGCCGGGGTTTTGAGGTTTTTGTTAAAAACGAACATGCGGTCAGTATGATCGGTGAAGTATCGGCTTTTGATAGCTGGCTGGAATTATGGCTGGTGGACGAAGACGATTTTGCTCTGGCCAGCAGAATATTGCAAAACCTGGAGCTGGACAGTAAAGCTGAAGACTGGCACTGCAGTCAATGCGCCGAAGAAAATGCGGCTTCATTTGAACTGTGCTGGAATTGCGGCACTGAAGCAGGCTGAAGGAGAAATAACTGCAGGGCAAGCGTTGGCGCTGTATAGTCTTGCTGAATATCCCTTTGATGAAACAACTATGCATTTAGATAAAGCGAAAAAACGCCTTTCAAAACAGCTGACCAAAGGCTTTGAAGGTTACCCAAGCGTTTCGCTGGCTTATTTTGGCGAAACCGCTGATAAGGCCACCGAAGTTGTGGTGACCTTTGTGTTGGAAGAAGGGGCTGCTGCGCAGGAGCAAAAATTCTCTGCTACAGAAGATGTGCGTCAGGATGAGACTATTCAGTCTGTACTGGTCAAAATTATTGAGCGTTCAGGTGCCAAAACCGTCACTGAAGTTCCGGGTGTCAGCCTTAAATAATCTGTACTAAAAAGGCCCTGTCAGGGGCCAACTACAGTCGGAGTCGATTGCTCCCGTAAAGCTGCTTCGAGTTTTTTGGTCGTGCTGATATCCACCAGCGTAATGACGACACCATCGATCACATTGTCCAACCGGCGGTACGGCATAATGCGCACGGTAAACCAGCGCTCGTCATTGGTTGGAATTTGTTTCTCCGAAAACACTAAGGTGCGCAAGGTATCCTGTGCATCCTGATGCAGGTTTGGATACAACAAACTGCTGGTCAGGTCGGTCAGTGGGCGGCCGAGATCACTTTCGCGCAGGTTAATAATTTTGGCGGCTCTGTCGGTGTAGCGTCTGACATTCAGCTGCTGGTCTAAAAACAGCACCGCAATTTCGATGCTGTTCAGGGTGTTTTGCAAGTCGCTTTGCGCTAAGGCTAAATCATCCAGCTTGGTCTGCAATTCGGTGTTAATGGTTTGCAGCTCTTCATTCATCGACTGCATTTCTTCTTTGGAGGTCGTTAACTCTTCGTTGGTCGATTGCAGTTCTTCATTGGTGGACTGTAATTCTTCATTACTCGACTGCAGCTCTTCTTTGGACGCCTGTGTTTCTTCACGCAGCAGTTGAATTTCATCCAGATACTGTTGCTGCACTGCGGCCAGAGAAAAATCGACGCTGGTTGCCGGGTCGGCAGCCTCTGCGATGTCACCTGCCACATCACGAAATACCACCATGGTCATGCCCTGCAAAGCTGCAGGTTCACGTAAGGCTTGTACTGTGACGTCCACGCGTTGGGTTGCGTCTTGTACTGAAACGGCCAGGCCACGTAACTGCAGTGGTGCATTGTGCTGGGTGGCTTGTTTTAATGCGGTAGCAAGCGGTGCCCGCAAGCCATCCCGTGCCATTGCATGGAAGTTCCAGTTAGCTTTACCAGCCGCAGGTTCGAGATATTTACCTGTTCTGCCACTGATATAGACAATGTCACCGCTGCTGTTAAGTACCACAGCGGCAGGGGAGTAAACCTGCAACAACAGCTGATCTGCCGCAGTTTGCAGGTTGTCAGTTTTTGGGGTAGGGGCTTTATCAGTTGGCACCGGATGCTCCTTGGCAAGAGTGGACAGAGGTGGAAAAGATTGAACCGGCAGTTTAGAGCCCGCTGTCTTTTGACGGGGCAGGCGCTGGTACAATCTTAACTTGGCCTGCACTGGTGTAAATAAGTCATGAAAACGGCCTGTAGTTTCTGAGCTGCCCAGCAGCAAAATACCTTTTTCACGAAGGCTGTAGTGAAAGAGTGGAAGCAGACGACGTTGCAAGGCGGTATCAAAATAAATCAACAGGTTGCGACAGACAATAAAGTCCAGTCGGGTAAAAGGTGCGTCCAGAATGACGTCATGCTGGGCGTACAAAATCATGTCACGCACGGCCTGCTTAATTTGATAGCAGTTGTCATGACGGATAAAAAATTGCTGCAGCCGTTCAGCGGATACATGCTCGGCAATAGACAACGGATACTGACCGCGACGCGCACTGGTAATAGCATCCAGACTTAAATCGGACGCAAAAATTTGCAGGCTGAAGCCTTCAAATTCGCTGTGCCGCTCCAGCACTTCACAAAAGGTGATGGCAAGCGAGCAGGCTTCTTCTCCTGTTGAACAGCCCACGCTCCAGGCTCGTATTGTTTTGCTGTCCATATGGTGTTGCAGTAATTCTGGCAGCACCACTTCGGACAAATGCTGCCAGACGGCTGGCTCACGGAAAAAGCTGGTAACACCAATCAACAGTTCTTTAAACAGCAGATCGATTTCCTGCGGGTTGTCGGGCAAAAAGGCGGCATAGTCCGGCAAAGATTCGATGGCGTGAATGGCCATACGCCGTTCTATTCGGCGCAACAAGGTACTGCTTTTATAAGCTGAAAAATCATGCCGGGTATGGCGCTGTAACTGCACCACAACCTGTTGTAATGCATCTGAAGGCGTATCGGCTAATTCTGCGTTGTCTTGTGGCAGCTGCTGCACTTCAGGTTTATGAGCTATGACCGCAAGAATACGGCCCGGCAGTTCGGTTGGTGTAGCAATAATATCGGCGAAGCCAGCTTTAATGACGCTGTTCGGCATGGCATCAAACTGAGCTGATTCGGGTTTTTGCACTAACGACAAACCACCCACAGCTTTAATGGCCTGAGTGCCAAGGGTACCATCCGCTCCCATACCTGACAGCACGACGGTAATAGCTCGTTCACCAAAAGAGGTAGCGAGGGACGAAAATAAAATATTCACAGGCAGACGCATGCCGCGAGGCTCTGAAGGAGCCGCCAGTTTTAAAACGCCATTGACCACAGTCAGTTCTGTGTCAGGCCGGATCACATAAAGATGGTTGGCTTTAATCACCATGCCATGCGCGGCTTCCTGCACTGGCATAGCGGTAACCCGCTGTAATAATTCAGGTAATAAGGCTTTTTTCGTTGGGTCCAGATGCTGAACTACAATCCAGGCCAATCCTGTGTCTGCTGGAGTCTGTGCCAGAAATTGATTTAATGCTTCAAGGCCACCCGCCGATGCACCTATACCCACGACGCGAGGGGCAGGGGTTGTCGTGCTATGTTTGGAGCTCACAATAAGACAGTACTCATACAAGGTGCTCTTCACAACGAAGAGAAATGCCTGCTTTAGCTGCAGGCATAAGGATTAAACTTAAGGATAACAACGGCTCTGTACAACGGAGTCAATGCTGGACTGTGCTTTAGCTCAGCAGCTTTGGCTCGTCGTCTGTGACCATCATCATAATGGCACGTCGATCCGGCGACAAGGTGATGCTTAGTTCCAGACTATGCAGCCCAGCCTGAGCGGGAGTTGTAGTCAGAATTTTATTGGTACTGGTATCGCCACTTTGTAGCCGGGTTAAGGCGGTTTTTAGCTGAGCCTTGCTTTCTGTGTTGACTAAAGAATCGACCGGCTGGCCTAAGAGTTGTTCTTTGACTGTATCAAACAAGCGGGCAGCGGACAGATTGCAGTCCATGATGACGCCGTCTGTTCTGAGCAACAGGCAACCTGTAGCGGCCATCTCGAAAAACATCCGGTAGCAGCTCAGTTCATGGCCAGACTCCAGTTCATTAGCCTGCAACTGCTCAAGCTGCATATCAAGTTCCACCTGATAGGTTTGCAACTCGTGCAGCAGTTTAAGCCCGTCTACTGCTGTATCAGGTGCGCTGCTTAATTGATAAAGCACTTGCAGAGCTTCTGCACTGGCAGCCACCGCATCGCTGCAGCGGGCCGTACCATTTTTGATCTTTTCACTCGCTTGCTGGCGTAATGCTGTGATGAGGTGAGGTGGGGTGAAGTCAGACATACAAATCTCCGTTTTGATTGACGATCATGTACCGCGCTTGCTGTCACAAGTGGACGGCGGACTGAAGGCCATCTGCGTCTGGCTTCCCTGAAATTACGTAGTGAGCTGAGTATAGACCTATTCGTTGATCGGATGCACTGATTAAAGCGACAGCAAGGAGAATAGGAGAGGGATGAACCTTGTCTGATTTTGTGTTTATCGAATACAGGGGCGGGCACAAGGCCCGCCCCGACGGTTATTTTTTTGCGTTTTGAACCATATCGCGCACATCTTTTAGCAGTTGCTGCGCGTCGTACACCACACCGTCTTTGATGGTGTAACGCACACCTTTACTGCGCTCCGGTTCATTATTGTCGTTTAAGCGATAATGGCCTGTGCCATACAGCACTTTAAAGTTGGCCAGCGGGTTTTCAGCCACTATGACCATATCGGCTTTTTTGCCCGGCACTAAGCTGCCGATGTCTTTCTCCATACCTAAAGCCTGAGCGCCATTTAAGGTCGCGACTTGTATCACTTCCAGCGGATTAAAGCCTGCTTCACGCAACAGTTCCAGTTCCTGAATATAAGCAAAACCATAAATTTTATAGATATAACCCGCGTCCGAGCCTGCCGTCACCCGGCCACCGTGGTTTTTGTAGTCATTTAAAAACTGAAACCAGATGCGGTAGTTTTCGCGCCAGGCGATTTCCTGATCAGTAGTCCAGTCAAACCAAAACGAGCCATGGGCATAACGGTTAGGCTTAAAAAAGTTCGCTAACGTAGGCAGGGTGTAGTCCTGATGCCATTCGGCATTGCGCTGGGCGCTGGCATCCCGTGTCGCTTCATAAATGGTCAGAGTAGGGTTGATGGTAAAGTCCAGTTTGATCAGTTCATCGCGCACTGCATTCCATTTCTCTGAACCAGGAGCTGCGGCTTGTTTCCATAAATTGCCTGCGTTGGCGAATCTGTCCTGCTCATTTTGATAGTTGTAATTAGCAGGGTAATTCTGGATCACCTGGCCGGTAAACAGCGCTTCAGGTAAACCATACCAATGCTCCATCGAGGTTAAACCCATACGAGCGCTGTCCAGTGCATTGGTGCCCATCACGTTGAGCTGAGCATGGTGCATCATAGTGCCGAGCTTTTGCTTTTTTGCTTCATCCAAAGCTGCTGAAATAATAGCCGGGGTAGAACCAAAAAATTTAATACCCGAAGCTCCGGATTTTTTAATATCCCGCACCCAATCTCTCGCTTGTTCCGGGCTGAACACTGGTTTACTCAGGCCTTGACCAAAGCCGATATAAGGCACGATACGAGGCGCTACTATGCTGTTTTTCTCTGAAGCTTTGACATGGCGCATGGTCCAGTCGACGCCATTAAAACTGCCGGGCTCACGCACTGTGGTAATGCCATGGGCCAGCCAGAGTTTAAATACATAGTCGGCCGGAGTGCCGTTGGCCGAGCCACCAATATGGCCATGCATATCAATAAAACCCGGCAGAATATACATGCCGCTGAGATCCATTTCCTGATCGCCTGCCTGGGCTTTTGGCCTGCCTTGTGGCAACACCGGAACGCCAGGATTGCCTACAGCGGTGATTTCTGTAATGCGATCCTGTTCAATGACAATATCGACAGGCCCAACAGGAGGTGCGCCTTCACCGCTGATATAAGTGCCACCACGCAAAATCAACCGTTTGTACGGGCCTTCGCCTCTGTCTCGCTCTGATGCTGATGGGGTTCGTTCTGCGGTTGCAGCTTCTGCAGCTGCTGGCTGACCAGCCAGCGCCAGTAATAAAGCTGTGCCGATAAAAGGCAGAATACGCATGGTTTTTCCTTATTTTTTGTTATGTTGCATAGGCTGTAAAGCACTATGGCAAGGTGCAGGGCAGGCTGCAACTGAATAGGTTTAAAGGGATAAATTCAGCGATAATTGCGGGCCATGCTATTAAAAACTAAACATGGCCCATCAATTCAGAGTTTTACAGGGGTGGAAGCACCTAAACCCGGACCATAAACAATGGCATTCAGCAGTAAGCGTTCAGTGCCTTTGGTGGCGCCACGAACGACAGGCTGACCGGCAAACAGAATGACTTGACCATTGCCTTTGCTTTCGCGGGTCAGATAAGCTGTGTTGGTAACCCGCTGCGCCGCTTCAGGCCATAACAAACCACTCATCCGTACCCGCACATCCTGACCTGCTGGCAAAGTCGACCAACCCAGTTTACGGGATGACACCATTTTGTTTTCTGTCATCACACCAATACGTACTGCAGCTTCAGAAGTATCGTCTGACATCAGTAACGGATGATTACTGAACAGCAAAGGCAGCTGGTTTTCACTACCAAAGGTAAGCCAGTGTTTTTGATCCACCCGTCCGGCCAGAATGGCGCCTGATGGCATAAAGTGTGCGGACCATTGTTCCCAGGTTTTTAGCTGATCTTTGTCGAGCCCTTTGATTTTTTCATCGGCCAGCCATGGCAGGCTGATGCGTTCTGGTACCAGATAACTATTGATGGCGGCTTTGTTGGCTAACACAGTTTGGCTGGCCAGCCATTCGCGCTGCAGTGATAAATCATATTTCGCGGCCTCTTCAATGGCGGTTGCCAATGGCTTAACAGCAGATAAACCACCGGCCATCACTTGCGCTGTAGCCCCGTCCACGCTGATTAAGGTACCACCCGCTTCAACCCAGCTTTTTAACGCAGCAATAGCGGATGGGTCCAGCTTTGCCGTCATATGAGGCAGCACAATAACGTTGTACTGACGTAAATCCGCTCTGGTTAAAGCATTCAGATCCAGATGGCTATGGCGAATGCCCAGGTGGGTATCCACCATATGCCAGATCGCACCAAAATCCAGCTGGCTGACGCCACTCTGGCCTACAATCGCCAGTTTAGGTGCCTGCAACAAACGGAAATGTGCGCCGCCAATATCAGGTAAATCGCCATCCCCTAAGCCCTGAGTCAGGCTTTGTAAGTCGGTATGAACATCTTTAGCTGCAATGGCTACCTTTTCTGCTAAATCAGCATGTTGTGGATTGTCACTGCGAAGCACTGTCACAGTGCCGCGGTTAAATACCAAGCTGCCCAGCTGACCTGCTTTGTCGATTAACCGCACTTGCACGCCTTGTTCCATCAGCCGTGCTGCAAAAGCCACAGATGCATCATCATCGCCATTTACCAGCCAGCCAAGGTTTTCATCTTTTGCTGCACTTAGCAGTGGGGCTGCTTCGTAAGCTTTTAGATTGTCGGTAATTTCTTCGCCTACTTCCAGCGCTGTTAAGCCCAGCATCATGGTCATATTCCAGGCTGTGTTGTCATACATCAGGGAGCTGCCGTCGCGTAAAGTACGCTGGTATTCTTCCAGCAGTACTTCATCTTTAATGGTGGCATTAAACTCCAGAATAGCGTTCAGTAAACGGGCTTCCGGCTGGCGGGCGTTAATCACCACAGCGCCTTTGGGCAAGTTTTTCTGGGTGAATGTTTGTCCCAGTTGATCAGTAACCCGGCTGACAGAGGTTGGCGCAGTCAGTTGCTGAACTTCAATATTTTGTGCCTGCAGTAAGGAGACAAAATGCTCCAGCCGTTTGCGGTTAGCCGTTGGCAACACCACATAACTTTTGTTGGCATAAGGGCTGTCGCCTGAGGTGACTAACTTCCGGTCGTCAACAAAATCCCGGTACATGGCTTTGCTGTTGGCGGCCAGAGTTTTCAGGTTGGCGATAGAGCTGACTAACTGGTGATGCACTGACTGCTGATAAGTCCGGATGACGCCATTATTCAGTTGAATACCATCTTCTGCAGTGCGGGCCTGCTCATACAAAATATGCACTGCACCACGGTATTCGGCGTAGTTGGAGTAACCCGGATAGAGGTTTTCAAACCACTCGCCTGTGTAATAGGTCCACTTATTCTGATCAAAAGCTGTAGCCTGATCGACCGCAAAAGTTTTGCCCCACTTGTGTTTACTCTGTGGAATATTGCTGTTGATCGGCTCGCGGGACGGACCAAACAGGAAGGTGTCATCGCTGCCCATTTCATGGCCATCGATCATCAATTGCGGGTACCACTGGTTAATCAAGGCAACCCGGCCGCGGGTTTCAGGTGCCTGCAGGAAATAAAAGTCGCGGTTTAAGTCGTAGTAATAGTGGTTAGAGCGGCCAAAAGGCCAAACCCCTGTATGCAACATGGACTGACCATCGACATTAGGTGCTGTGCCTCTGTGTTGTTCCAGCATTTTGGTAAAACGGGCGCGGCCGTCCGGGTTCATCATGGGGTCAACCAGCACTACCATATTCTCAAGCAGTGCGCTTACTTCGGCATCGTCAGCTGCGATCAATTGATAAATTAAAGCCAAAGCGGCGTCTGCACCTGAGGATTCATTGCCGTGAATGGAATAGGCCATCCAGGCTATGGCAGGTAACTCTTTAATGGCCTGATCAATCTGCCCTGACGATTTGCCTTGAGGTTGTGCCAGCAATTGCACTTTTTGCTGAATATCCGGCAAAGCGGGAAGGTTTTTGGGTGTAGAAATAGCTAATAAATGCAGTGGCCGGCCTTCATAACTGGTGGCGTATTGTTGATAAGAAATACGGTCACTCTCTTTGGCCCAAAGTTTGATTAATTCATTAATTTGTTCTGGTGTGGCGGTGCGCTGACCTACAGGAAAACCTAATACTTTTTCTGGTGGCGTAATGGCTGGATTGACCTTTTCCGGTGTCAGCGCCTGTGGGTAATTCAGAGCTGTAGCTGCAGTAGGTTTCATCAGCACAGCGGCCTGAGCTGCGCTGGCTCCCATTAGGCAGCACAGCAAACCCGCCGGAAGCAGGGCTGTCTTAAGCACCGAAAGCCGCGTGGCCTTAAACTGTGGTACAGAGGTGGTATTTTTCATTTTTTATTGTCTCTGGAAGTGGAAGCAGATTCCCCTTTGTTGCATCAAGGGTTCGTTTTATTGTCTGGCAGTTCTGCACCGCGCAGTGATGACTTGTCAGCACCAAAAGCAACAATAGCAAAGCTGCGTAAAAAGCATACAGAGCTAGATGGTGATCTGCTTAAATTGCGACCGAAGGTAAAATTTGCTGGTTAAGCTGATGAAATAATTCAGTTAGTTAAAACCTGAACCGACTGAAAGCAGAGTTGTGTCTTTGAACCTGATCACCCCGGCACACAGGCTAGCTATTTGCCGGGTTGGAACTTGGGTGGGATCTGGCTTTGTTAGCGTGCGCTGGCGCCGCTTCCGCCGAGGAACATGGCTGCGCCTATTACATAACCAATGTCGTACCAGCCGCCCGAGTTAGGGAAGGCGTAGATACGCACGTCGGTAAAGTAGCTGCCAACTAAGCTAAATACAATACAGAAACCATGAATAAGCCCAGTGACGAAACTGACTGGTTCTGTTTCGCTTTGGCCTGACAGAGGTTGTGTGGCACAGCCGGCTAAAATGCCAGCCACAACAATAAACAACAGCAGGTTTTTGTGTTTGATTAAGCCGCGCTTGATAAATTGCATAAGTATCCTTGAAGACCGCTAACAGTTGTACTTTGTACATAGAGTAACTTGTACCTTGTGAAGTTATGCGGTGTGATGCATATCAGCGATCCAGTGTAGCACGCTGAATGGTGTCAGGTTTTACAGCGAAGTGACGGGAGTTCATCCGGGAATTGTTCAACGAATAATGTTCCAGATCAAAGCGGCCGCTGGTGGCTTATTTTGATCTGGTTTATCTTTACTGCAACAGCAGTTTACAGAGTTTGTCATTTGCGATTCTACCTGTTCTTCTGGCTCATCATCTGGTCTGTTTCTGCGCTAAGTCAGGATGAGCGCCCGTCTGCAGAGCCAACCATGCCTATCCGTATTGCGGCGGAGGATAACTGGCCACCATTTTCTGACTCTCAGGGGCAGGGGCTTTCTGAGCTGTTGGTCAAAGCAGCCTTTGCCACTCAGGGTTATCAGATCACCACTGTAGTTGTGCCTTATGCCCGCGCTTTGCATTCAACCCGTCAGGGCACTACTGATGCTTGCTGGAATGTGACCCGCCAGCACAACACAGAGCAGGAATTTACCCTGCATAAAATTCCGTTATTTACCGCCGATTCATCCTTTTATTACTACCGCACACCCCAGCCCTATGATTCTGCAGCGCAGATCCCAAATGGTACTGTAGTGGGGGTGATACTAGGTTATGAGTATGGGGATTTATACGAGCAGCATAAACACCGATTTCAATTGGTTCAGGTGTCCACTCACAGCCAGCTGATTGGTTTGCTCAATGGTGGTAAGCTGGATTTGGCGATATTTTTTGATGATGTATTAGATTATTACCTGCAAAAAGAGGGGATGAAGGCGCAGCATATTCAACGCGGTAAGCTGAACTACCGTAGCGAAATTTATCTGGCTTTTAGCAAAGAGAATCCTCAAAGTAGTAAAAGAGCAGCAGCCCTGGATGCAGGAATTACTGAACTGAAAAAATCCGGTGTTTATCAGCAATTGCTGCAACGGATCAGATCAGGATCCCCTTAGCAAATCATACAAAAGGACAGGCAGACAGATAAATGACTCCCTCAACTCACCCGCTGTTTTGGCGCAACCCTGGCTTACCTTATCTGGAGCTACGTTTGGTCGTGGATGGACGTAAGGTAACTTATGCACCTCATTCACATCAGCAGTGGTCTGTTGGCGCTATTCTGGCCGGACAAAGTGAGTTTCTTTGTGCCGACCGGCTGCATTATGTGGAGCAAGGGGCTTTGGTTGTGATGAACCCGGATCAGGTGCATGCCTGCAACCCACGCCAGAATTCGCCATGGGCTTATTACATGATGCATCTGGATAAAAACTGGTTAGCGGACTTTTTACAACAAGCAGGCATCAGAACCAGCGCTTTGTGGCGTGATACCAAAGTCGACACGCTTTGTGAAACAGCATTGTTTGATAGCTTTGTTGTTTTGGCTGAACTTCTGATGTCGGCGCAGTATAGCTCTGAGGAAAAAGAGCAAAAGCTGAAGGTTTATTTGACCAGGCTGTTTTTACAGCTGGATCAGCAGGACCAGAACACTGAAGACCTGTTACCCGCCAACCCTTTGTATCTGGTGGCAGCTTATCTGAGTGAACATTGTCAGGAAGACAGGGCAATAGACAGTATCAGCGCTGAATTTGGTTACAGCGCAGGCTATTTGGTTCGTGCCTTTAAAAGACATTTTAATATGACACCTCATGCCTACAGGTTAAACCGGCGGGTGCAACTGGGGCAACAGGCATTAAAGCAGGGGCAGGCTATTTCAGCTGTGGCTCACACTACAGGTTTTAGTGATCAGGCGCACTTTCAGCGCGTGTTTAAACAACGGGTTGCAGCGACACCGGATCAGTATCGCCGCTCTGTATCAGAACAGGATTAGAGCAGGATCAGGATACAACTGGCAGCAAGCAAGACGGCCAGCGTTTTATTCAGCATGCGCATTCTGGCCGGGCTTTGCAAATAATGACGTAACACAATACCAGCCCAAAGCCATGCCGCCAGCGACAACCAGCAAATAGGCAGATAAAGACCCGCAAATATCAGCAATTGCTCGGGATGAGCTTCAGGAATATAAACGGCTATACCAGACAAAGAGGCCAGCCAGGCCTTGGGGTTCAGCCATTGCATTAAGGCACCTGTCATAAAATCCGGTGCCTTCGCCTCTGAATTGTCAGAAAGCTCGCCATTGTCACTGAATAACTGATAACTCAGATACAGTAAAAAAGCGATGCCAAGCCATTGCAGCACCTGAGTCAGCAAAGGCAAAGCCGCCAGTACATGATGCAAGCCAAAACCTATGACGAAAAACAACAGGATAAAACCCAGAGTTGCACCAGTGATAAAGCTCAGCCCTTTGCCAAGGCCATAACGGGCGCCACTACTGACGGAGACCAGATTCACCGGGCCTGGTGAAAATGAAGCGGCAAATGCAAATAAAGCCATGGAGGTCATAAGGGATAAAGTCATAGTGGTGCTCCTGTATTGATTCAGCAAAGCGCTGACTATGAGCTTTCCCATCACTGCTGTATTGAATAAAACTGACCTTTTGCCTTTTGATTGCTGTTTAAGCTTTTGCAACAGAAAAATCAGTAGTTTAGGGCTAAGCTGCTGATGTAGGATAAAACTTATTCCGCTGATGAGGACAAAGAGATGACGTTGATCGCAAACCTGCTGATACTTCTGGTGGCTTTACTTCACTTGTATTTTCTGGTGCTGGAAATGTTTTTATGGGACAAGCCTAAAGGCATGAAAGCTTTTGGCCTGACGCCACAAAAGGCGGCAGAGACCAAAGTGCTGGCAGCGAATCAGGGGTTATACAATGGTTTTTTGGCGGCAGGTTTGTTGTGGGGCCTTTATCAGGGGGACGCCGGGTCTGACTTTAAAGTGTTTTTCCTGCTTTGCGTGGTCGCTGCTGGTGTATATGGCGCTATGACGGTCAGTCGAAAAATTTTGTATATTCAGGCGCTGCCAGCTGCTGTGGCTTTAGCTTTGTTAGTTTTATCTTTGAGTTGAAAAGCGTTTCAGCGTTTTACACAAACAAATAACGCATTGCCAGAATGGTTGTCCCATGCGGCAATTTTTTCGTAATTATGTTCGAGAATATGCACCTCAAAGCAGGCACAAAGCAGTTGCTCCAGCTCTGCAAAACTAACAGCAACCATAGGGTGTTGGTCTTGCCACAGCTGTTTTAAATCAGCTGTGGTTTTTTCGATACTCAGATTGAGGGTCTGTCTCTCACCTGTACCGCTGTAATTCCAGCCAGATTCAAACACAAAGTGATCCTTGTCCAGCACTGCGCTGTGTCGAACATAAGAGCTATTGTCGATTTTGTCTTTATCTACCGCGTTAAAACAAAACACGCCACCTGGTTTTAGAGCTTTAAATACGCTATCAATACAGGCTTTAAGGTTTTGAATACTGGCGCTGTAGTGAATGGAGTATAAAAAGCAGGTAATTAGATCAACCTGCTGTTCCAGTTGAAAATCACACATGTTTTGCAACATAAACCGGGCTTCCGGGCAACGCTGCTGCGCTTTGTCCAGCATAGGCTGATTTAAATCCAGCCCACTGCTTTGATAACCCGCATCCAAAAAATGCCGGACATGAGGTCCTGTGCCGCAGGCTAAATCCAGATGAGCTCTGCCATCACCACCAAAAAATTGATGCAACCTGCGCGCGCTCTGGCTTTGCGCCTGATAGTCAATATCAGCACACATCAGGTCATAATAACCAGACAGGTCTGTATACAGTGAATTTGAAGAGTGCATAGGCTGGTTGATTTGGTCAAATTTTCGGCCGCGCATCATATATCAGTTCGCTGGTTTTGCGAAGCTAAGCAAGGAGTTGAACGTTGTTATTTCGTTTCTTTTCTAAAAAAGCTTGCTTATCAGGCCCTGATAACGAGATCCTATAGCAATACCCTAGTGTGTTAACTAAGCATCAGGCCGAATTTCCGGTGGGTGCGTCGAGGAGATCTCATGTCTAAACCTAAAAGCCGTCGTTTACAGAAAAAGCTCTACATGGGCGAATTTACTGAATACGGTTTTATGTTGTCCTGCTCATTAGGCCTGGAGTCTGATCAGGATTTCAGCAAATTACTGGACCAATTCATCAGTTTGATTGAAAGCCGCGATCTTGTGATGGCTGGTGGTGGTGATAAAACTCAGTTTGAAGCTTTTATCTGGTCAGCGCACCGCTATGGCTCTGCAACAGCAGAAGATATTCAGGGGATTTCACAATGGTTCAAAGCTCTGCCTACAGTGGATCAATTGCAGGTGAGTGAGTTAGTCGATGCTAACTATGGTGTTAGCTTCTAACTATTAGCTACAGCCCCCTCAGTGCTGGATCTGGCCATCAGGCCGGATCCTTTCCTTCATCGTATTCATTTACTGCAGCCGCTGCTGGTTGTCAGTTCGTCCTGCTGTGTTTTCCGCTTCTTGTACTTTCATGTTATAACGCCGTTAACAACGATCCAGCATGAGGTTGCGATGGCTTTTACTGAACAGGAAAAAACCGCTTTATTACAGCTCAAAGGTGTTGGGCCTACAGTGATACAGCGTTTTGAACAAATTGGGCTGGACTCCTTTGAGAAACTAGCCAGTCACAGTGCCGCTGAAATTGCGGAGCGGGTAGCAGCTATGCTCAGAACCAGTTGTTGGAAAAACAGCCCGCAGGCTTTGGCAGCTATTGAAGCGGCGATCCAGCGTTCAGCTCAGGGGTTGTAAGCACAATGGTTAATTTCATTTAATACACCACCTATTTGCAAGTCGATCGCACAGCTTGTTGCAAACTGACAGCACCGCCTATTTCACTAAATAGCGCGACTGTATCGAATAGTGGCTTTGTGCCAAAAGCGGATCTAGTCAATCTCTATTCATCACTCCCTTTATTAGCCCAAACCACTGGTTAAAATCCCATATATCTAGCCTGAGTAAATTTAAGAACAACTAGCGTATTGCTTGTATAAATTTTGTTGCACGCAAATTTACTGATTTTAGAAAAATCCGTTGAAATAGAGTTACATCAGCGTTAGTTTGGCATGAGAAAAAATCATGAAAGAAGGCAGAAAAATGTTCGACTTGCGGGCCTGCTGCCTTTGAAAACGGATTGTTATATTTCAAGGAGGATTGGTGAAGTATTTAGTTTTAGTTTTTTGTTTTCTGGTCGTTGGTTGTACTAGTTTAAAAAATACTGGTGAAAGTAGCCAAAATGCTGAAATTTATGTTGGTATCAAAAACGGAAATCTCATTTATCAGGGCAAAATAACTGAGGCTTCAAATAACGCAATTTTCTCATTATTTAACGATGCTGAATTCAAACCAAGTCGTCTTGTTATATCCAGCAATGGCGGTGAGATAGACGCGGGAATGGATTTAGGGCGTTGGGTCAAGGATAACAAGTTGGATGTTGAAGTTAAGGGGGCTTGTGCATCATCTTGTGCAAACTACGTATTTCCAGCTGCTAATACAAAGTATTTAAGAAAAGACTCGATTTTGATCTGGCATGGTAGTGCCTGGCAATCAAATTGGAGCATTGCAGAAGATAACCGAGAAAGTTTTAATGCTTACATAACGTTAATGCGAAAAAAGGAAACCATTTTTTACGCAGATATCGGCGTTGATAATCTTCTTACCACATATGGCCAGTCTAAATTTAATTTTGGGGATTACATTCAGAACTTTTTTGGCAAAGGAACAGTGGGATATGACTACTCGCTGGCTGATTTGCAGAAATTTGGAGTTGCCAATATCGTACTATTAGATGATGAATGGGATTGGAGAAGATATCGGCCTAATAGAGCAAATTTGGTAAAGCGCATTAAGGTTGATGATGGTTATGAGTTTGAGCTTAGTAGATTTGAAATATAACAATCAAACTTTATCGCCAGCCAAAAGCGCTGGCTGCGACGTCAACCCGCTGCGCGGCTTTGCGCGCTAAATTTGGGCGTTAAGGTCTACTTCTCGCTCATAGCTGAAGATTAATAAACTGGATGACTGCTGAAACTGGTGGTTACGTGAAAGTGCAACGGGGTGGTAAGCAGCCAGTGATCGTGGTGGTTGATTGGAGTTACATGTTACACACAAGTTGACGAAGAAAAATTCCGGCATCAGGAAGGTGTTTGCAAGGACGGACAGAAAACAGATAGCAGAGCTTAAGTTTGAGTTCAGTATGAGCTGCTAGCCTTAAAGCATATTGTGGCATGTAGTCGCAACCAACGTCTTTAACAAGGAAATTGAAATGATGCCCACACCAACTATTTATTCTGGTCCGCTTGTTGTTGCTTTATGTCTGGCCGCCCTGGCCGCAGCAACTCCTTCGCTGGCTCAGACGCAGGCCAGCTGTAGTGCATTAAAAGGTTGTGAACAGAAATTCTGTGAAATGGAAGTTCAACTCAATATGGCAAAACAAACTGGCGACAACAATAAGCTTGCCGGTTTACAAATGGCGCTGGATAACGCCAGAACGAATTGCAGTGACAATAAATTAAAAGAGGGTTTGACGGAGAAACTGGCTGACGCCAATAAAGAGTTGGTGCGGTATCAGGCTGATTTACAGCAGGCAGAGCTGGACGGTAAAAAAGACAAAGTAGTGAAATACCGGAAAAAGCTGGAGGAAACCAGCAGTGAGATCAACAGATTAAAAGCTCAGCTGAGCCAGATAGAACAACTGCCTCAGTGAGCTCCGTACTTCGCACTCTCGCACTATAGAGCGCAACATTCAGACGTTATTTGGTCTGAATGTTGTGCAGCGCCTTTAGTTCGCCTGTCTGCATATTCAGCATAAAATCAGCATTAGGCTGGCCTTGCAAAAAGCCATCAATGATGTGAAACAAAGCCGAAAACTGGTACTGGCTGTACTGTGTCAGAGTCCAGCTTTGCCAATCCTGAACTTTTCCTGCTGTGGCCGGTTGCTGCCACACTGACGTAAAAAAGCCATATTGTTTCAGGCGCTGTGCAGTAATGTCAGGCAGAGCCAGTTCGCCTGCGTTTTGCAGCCTGTAAAAATCGAAGACTAAATCAAAACCTGTCCAGCTGGCTAAATCCTCCAGACGTAACCCTGCAGCTGAGGTTTGAGCTATAGCCTTTGTTCTGGCCTGCTGCCATTCAGGGCTTTGGCTCAGTTGCTGCAAGAGCTCAGGGGTGAACTCTTTGAGCTTGACGTCGCTGTTTAACTGAGAGAGCACCAGCATTTGCTCAGCATTTAAAGCAAGCAACAAGTGCCGCAGTTCGTCCGGCCAGTCTTTGGGCAAGAAGCGTAAGCGGGTTAGCTCGCGTAAGTGACCATTAGCAAATTCCCGATAGTTTTTGGCCTGCAAAATACGGGCATCCCATAACGGCAGCTGGTCTTGCTTCAGTTGCTGCCATTCCTTTTGATAATGCTCAAACAGCTGATCAAAGCCCGGTACCTGCTCCAGCACTATAGTTTGAACCTTCACTTGATCTTTGCTTGTCAGCGTCAGTAATTTATAGGCTGGCACATAAGCAGCTAAAGAGGGCGCCTGAATATTGACCAGACTATTGCCGTTGTCTGAATGAACGACGGCGGTATTATTCAGATGCATATGGCCACCAATATGCAGCTTGACTCCTAAGTCGGCTAATCTGTGGCTGATTTGTTGTTGGGGGCTGCGTGACAATTGTCCACGCTCTTCACCTAATAAAGCAGCAATAGGTTGGGTTTGGCCCTGATAAAACTCGATCATCGGATAATGGCTAAAAGTGATAAGGGTTTTACCCTGAACTTTGGCCCGCTCTGCCACTTGCTTCACCCAGGCCATCACCTGCGGCTTGTAGTCAAACATAGCGTTGTAACCAGCATTGCCTGAGCCTTCAAAGTCCGCGGCTTGATTACCTTTGCCTGTGCTTGTGTTGGGCGAGGGGGCTTTAGGTTTATAAACATTGGCATCTATGGCCAATAACCATAGTCCTTGCACTGGCTCCACCAGATAACTGGCGTCAGGGATAACATGGCAATTGCTGTAGCCTGGTTTTTTATAAGCGCCGCCGGCACCTTGCTGACAAATTTCAAACTGACGTTGAGTTAAATCAGACTGGGCCAAAGCTTCGCTGAAGTTGTAATTCGACTGAGTGTAGTTGCTGTAGGGTGTTTCCCAATACAAATCATCGGCTTTGGGGTAAAAACCAAAATCGGCAAGTTCGGCTGTTAATTCTGCGTATCCCAGCTCTTTTACTTCTTCGGTGCAAACCACTGCTTTATCTGAGCTGGTGCAAGGCTCTGAACCCGGACTAAAGATAGCCAGAGGTCGACCATCTGTTCCTAAGTAGTCGGGTTTGCCAGCCGGCTGGGCATAAGGCCGTACCGGGTCGTGATTGCCGAGAGTCAGTAAAAACTTCAGGCCATAAGTGGCGCTGTAGTGCTGCAAAAGGTGTTTTAAGCCACGGATATGTACAGTCTGACCATCGTCACTAAAGTCACCGGGCAGCACCACGAGTTTGACCTTGCGACGTACCAGATCATCTAAAGCTGCGCGTAGCGCAAAGTAGTTTTCGTTAAAAAGCCGGGTGGATTGCAGCTGAGCGGCCATAGTGCGGATAGTGGCCGCTTTGCCTGTGCTTTTACTTGTAAGGCCGTTAAAGCTGTCATCAGAAAATTGTGCATAGACATCGTGAAAGTGTACGTCTGGTAAAAAGGCGATTTGAAGCGGCTGGCTTTGTTCGGTAGCTAATGCAGGCAGACAGAATAAAGCCAATACAGTGCCAAAGAAATGGGTTTTCATCAGTGAAGCTGTCCTTGTAATCCGAATAAAAAAAGCCACAGGGATACTGTGGCCTTATTAAGTTTTATCACTTAAACAATCTGAAGAACAGGATTAGAAATCTGCACGCAGACCTAAACTTACACGTCTGCCAGAAAACTCATACATCACAGGGAAAGCTGGATCCATGGTGTAACCTGAGGTTTCTTCGTCTGTTATATTGATGCCTTTTAAGCTCAGCTTGACGTTGTCAGTCAATTGGTAGCCTAAGGCGATATCCGTTTGACCGTAAGCGTCACGGTAAACCGGGTACATATTCAGGTGAATGTACTCTACGTACTTGTCTTTGTAGTTGTAAGACACACGAGCATCAAAGCTATCGTTTTCGTAGTACAGCGTAAAGTTGTAGGTTTTGTCTGCTAAACCTTCAGGTGGGGTTGGAATATCTAAATCCGACGCACCTGTTAAGGTATTGTCCAGCATGGTGTAGTTAGCATTAATACCAAAACCGTCCAGTGATTCGCTCAGCATAGTCAGAGGTAACTGGGCTATTAATTCCAGACCTGTTACTTTGTAAGAACCTTCAGCATTGACCGGCTGGAACACTTCAAAGTCGTAATACCCATCCAGTGAACCGTCTGCATTACGCTTTTCTACATCTTTCACTATGCCGGTCATTTCTTCACGTACTACACCTTCGATATCTTTCCAGAAGTAAGATGCCGCCAGAATACCGCCATTTTCCATATACCATTCAACACCGGTTTCCCACTGTTTGGCTTTGGTTGGCTTCAGACCCGGGTTTCCGTCCTTAAAGCGGAATTCGTTCCAGCTGACTGTACGTTTGTAGGCGATGTCGCCTAAGGCCGGACGCATCAGGGTTTCTGACGCAGCGGTACGCCAAATGACATCTTCAGCGACTTCAACTGTCAGGTTAAAGCTTGGTAATACATCGTTGTAGCTGCCATCTGCAGACACAGGATCTTTGGTATAACCAGTAGTGCCATCTTCATTTTGGATTGGGTGGTAGCCAAAAGAGGTTACGTCAGTGTCCACAGCACGCGCACCGGCGTTTAACTTGCTTGGCAAGCCGCCAATTTCGAAATCAAAATTGGTCATGGCGTATAAAGCAGTTACTTCTTCGTCAACACGGTAGTACTGGTTCACCTGGAATGGAGTAAAGAAACCTTCGTAACGGAAAGTGCGGCGGGCATAGTCGTTCGATACCTGCATCCAGTTCAGGTTTTTGGCCTGATAAGCACCGCCGGAAGCAATATCAGTGACATAACCTAACTCACTATCTTTTAAAGTGCGTTTGTTCACGTATGAACTGTCGCCAGCTTTTGGCCCCTGAATTTTGGTTTCACCGTAATTACGTTCTTTGGATTTGTCAGTGTAACGCACACCAAACTGCACACTGCTCAGAGCTGGCAACAGAGACCATTCCAGCTCTTTCTTAAAGTCGAGCTGAGCAGCGTATTTATCATCCTGCACTTCTTCCAGTTGAGTTTCATAAGCTTCAAACAGGTATTTGTCGGCAGCGTTGTACATATCGATGCTGGCCGGGTTGTCACTCTTGATGGTTTCACCACCATTCGCAGTCCAGCGGGTACGGGACGGAGCATAAGCCACATGTTTCAGGTTGGCGTAGTCTGCAGTTTTCTCAGCACCTGAATACCCGACTAAAGCGTTAATATCCCACCCGTTAACCAGCCAATCCATAGTGGCGCTGTATTGAGAGAAGTCTGTTTCATTGATACGTTCTTTGCTTAAAAACTCATGCTGAGTGGCAGTGTAAGACACGTCAGTCAGCACGACCATGCCATAGTCAGCAAGCGTGGTATCGTCATAAGCGTGGATAGTCTCTAAGGTACTGCGGCTTGATGCGGAATAAGCGGCAGCATCGTACTCATCTTCGGTGTTGTCATAACCACCTAACATGGCGTCAAAAGTCAGGCTGAAGCTTGAACTTGGTTTGTATTGTACTGAAGCCGTGCTACCCCATTTGTCCTGCTCGCTCTGGAAAACACGGTCGCCCACTTTATCCTGGAAAATAATACGGCTGGTTTCGTCTTTATCTTTAAAATCGCTGACGATCACGCCTGCGTCACGCTCCAGAACTGCCGCAGCCTGAGTAGAACGTGGTGCTGACGCCTCAAGGAAACGGCCCATAGGACGGAAGTTGATGCCTGAGTTTGAATCAGTTCTGTTGCTACGTTCTGCTTTAGAGAAAGACACTAAAGCGCCCCAGTCACCCCAGGTGTCGCTGGTAAGGAAGGAGAATTTAGGGTCGGTTTTTTCTGAAATCGAGTTATGGGCACCTTCAGCGGATACAACAAATTGAGCTTCGCTGTAATCGAAAGGTTTAGCTGTACCAATCTGTACTGAACCTGCGATACCGCCTTCTTCATCTGCTGCGGTAGGAGATTTCTGTACTGTAACGCTTTGGATGATTTCAGAGGCAAAAATATCAAATTCCACATCACGGCCACCACTGCCTGAAGCCGTAGCCAGGTTATTGATCGACACATGAGTAAATTCAGAAGGGAGGCTACGCACGTTGACTTTGCTGCCCAGGCCTTTGTTACGCTCGATAGTGACACCAGGCATACGTTGCAGAGCTTCTGCCAGATTTTGCTCCGGGAAATCGGCGATATCTGTAGCTACGATAGAATCAGAGAAACCAATATTCTCTTTTTTCATATCAACGGCTTGTTCCAGACTTTTACTGTAAGTGCCTTTTACTGCGATGACTTCGACTTTCTGTTCAGTCTGCTTGTCTTGTGCGTAAGCAGGTAAGCTGATGGCTGTACCCAGCAACAGCTGACCAATAGCCAGGCTTAATGCAGTGCGTTTTGATGCAATATGACGACGGTATTGACTCTGATTTTTCATTCCCAAACCCTTAGCTGATGTCATTGTTTTTTTGCGACCACACAATTTATTGGCTGAGTGTAGTGGCTGTGCTCAACGACGGGCGAGATTACAGAGCAACTATGATGCTTTTATTTCAATGCACAACCGCTGTCAGGGTTTTGTTGTAAACAAAGTGAAATGAAAAGGTTGCATCATTTTGCGGCTGCAGGTTTTGATATGTAACCGATTTCATTTTTCTTAGTGTTGATGAATGTGTTAAATTTATTGAAAATCATGCACCTATGAGTGATTTCCTCTGATTTTGGTAAACTTGTTCTGCGGCTTTGTTAAGTGGTAGTGCGCAGAGTTCAGCAGCCATAAGAAGACGTTTTTATTTTTTCAAAAGGCGATAAAGCGTCATTTTTTTGCGATTAACTTTGCAACTTTATCCGTTCGGTGTGGTTTTGGTCTGAGAGTGTGGTGCAGATAAATTAAAGGTTGTGCCCGTAGCGCTGTCGGGTGCAGTATGTAAATTGCCCACAAAACATGACTTTATCTAACAGAGCTGAGTGAATGGCCAACACAGGAGTGGTTATGTCTGATCGTAAAACTGCCAAAGATTTTCACCCTGAAACTCTGCGTTTATTTGATAAATATGTGCATGGAGATATTAGTCGCCGCGACTTTTTAGCAGGGGCTGCAAAGTTTGCCGTGGCTGGCATGACCGCCCTGACTATATTGCAGGCATTGACGCCAAATTATGCGATGGGCCAGCAAATTCAACCCGACGACCCGCAACTGGACTCTGAGTATCTGACCTGGCCAAGTCCAAAAGGTTACGGTGATTTACGGGGTTATCTGGTTAAACCCAAGGCAGTGACGGGAAAATTACCGCTGGTGCTGGTGGTGCATGAAAACCGGGGGTTAAACCCTCATATTGAAGATGTGGCGCGCCGTCTGGCCTTGGCTGGTTTTATTGCATTTGCGCCAGATGCACTCTTTCCGCTGGGCGGTTATCCAGGGGATGAAGACAAAGCCCGCGCCATGTTTGCGTTGTTGGATCAGGATAAAACCCGGCAAGACTTTATTGCAAGCGTAGCGATTTTGCAAAAACTGCCCCAAGGCAATGGCAAAGTTGGTGTGGTCGGTTTTTGTTATGGCGGCGGCATGTCGAACTTCCTTGCAACTGAGTTACCTGACTTAGCTGCTGCAGTGCCATTTTATGGCCGACAAGCTGATTTAAACAAAGTAGCGGCTATTCAGGCGCCTTTGCTTATTCACTACGCCAGTGACGATGAGCGGGTGAATGCCGGAGCTCAAGCTTATGATGAAGCGCTAAAAGCTGCAGGCAAAAATGCCCAAAGTTATATCTATCCTGACACTCAGCATGGGTTTCACAACGACACCACGCCACGTTATGCTCAGGCGGCGGCAGAGCTGGCGTGGGGCCGCACTATCGAATTTTTTAAACAGCATTTGAGTTGATGTAAAAGCGGAGCCAAAGATCAAATGAGTTATCAGGCTATTAATTTTAAAGATAAATTTGCGAAGTTCGATAATCACTGGTCACCCCGTGTTATCGCAGAAATGAATGACTACCAGTTTAAACTGGTAAAAGTGGCTGGGGATTTTGTCTGGCACGATCATCCTGACACCGATGAAGTTTTTATTGTGATGGACGGGGTGTTGGACATTGAATTTGAAGATGGAAAAGTCACTTTAGCCGCCGGAGAAATGTTTGTGGTGCCTAAAGGCGTGAAACACAAACCAAGGGCTGTGCAGGAGTGCAAAGTACTGTTGGTCGAACCCAAAGGTGTGGTCAATACTGGCGACGCCACAAGCGAGCTAAAAGCCGAAAATGATGTATGGATTTAAATGGACAGGTCGTTATAAATGAGCACTAAAATCAGAAATATTCAGAAAACCCTGCTGTCGGATAACTGGTACACCCTGAATAAATTTAGTTTTGACTATCAGAATCACCAGGGGGAATGGCAACAACAGCACCGTGAAGCCTATGACCGTGGCAATGGCGCTACTATTTTGTTGTACAACAGCGCTAAAGGCACTGTGATTTTAACCCGTCAGTTCCGTTTACCTACTTATATCAATGGTAATGCCGATGGTTTACTCATTGAAACCTGTGCCGGATTACTGGAGCAGGACAATCCGGAAGACTGCATTAAGCGAGAAGCCGAAGAAGAGACCGGCTACAAAGTAGACAAAGTGCAAAAGCTGTTTGAAGCCTATATGTCGCCGGGTTCTGTGACTGAGATCATTCATTTTTTCGCGGCTGAATACGCCGAAGACATGCAAGTGTCCGCAGGCGGTGGACTGGCGCATGAGCAGGAAAATATCGAAGTGCTGGAACTGGATTTTGAGCAGGCTTATTCGATGATAAGCACTGGTGAAATTAAAGACGGTAAAACTATTATGTTGCTGCAGTACGCCAGAATTAATGGCCTGCTGACAGGTAACTAAGTATGTAAAAAGCCCTAGAACTGCAATGCAGACCTATGTCTCTGACTGGAATTGCAGAAACAGTTTTTGGGTTCTGTTCTGACAGATCATCCGGTGCCAGTTCAGTATCAATACAGCGGAGTGGAGTTATAACCAGAACAACACGTGATGAGCTGGTGTCGCCAGGTGGCTTTGTTGTGGTGCCAAAGAACACCTGGCACAGCGGCAGAACCCAAGTGAAAACAAAACTACTCTTTTTTACTCCGGGTGAGGGCACTCAACATAAGCCACTTTGAGTCTGTTTCAGCCCGCCAGTTTTATCATTGGCAGTCAGGAAAACCAGACCAACGCAGGTGTTTATTTCACTAAAAGCTGGTGAAATTGACCAGAGGTATTTAGAGGTTTTTTTTAATTTTTTTATATTTCAATGATTTATATTGTTCCTTTTAGTGGTGCGCAACTTGCTTTCATCAGAGCTTTTGCCAACTAAAGGATTGATATAGATGAAAAAGGTACTAGGATTTTTTGTTGTTGCTGTGTTGAGCACAGTTTTGTTGTGGTTTGTATTGCCCAAGCAGCAACAAAATAGTGATCAGCTTACGGAACTTGAACTGTTTATTCCGGCATTGATGGAAGAAGCTGCGATCCCGGGTTTGGCGATCGCCAAAATTAAAGACGGTAAAACCGTTTTACTGCAAACTTATGGCAAAGCTTCTGTTGAAAGTGCAGTCCCAGTCACCAAAGATACCTTGTTTAATATCGCATCCATCAGTAAACCTATGATGGGGCTGGTACTGTTACAACTGGTTGAACAGGGGAAACTCGATTTAGATCAGGATATTAATCACTATCTGCCTTTTAAAGTGGACAACCCTCATACTCAGGACGAAAAAATAACCTTACGCCATCTGGCCAGCCATTCTTCTGGTATTGCTGACTATTACGATATTGACAGCTATGCAGAGAATAAAGACACGCAAATCTCCCTGCAGCAGCACATCAGCAGCTTATTATTGCCAGAAGGCAGCCACTACCAACAAGGTGAGCATTTTTTAGCGCAAATACCAGGGGAGCAGCGTCAATACAGTAATCTGGCGGCAGGGCTGGCTGGTTATCTGGTTGAGGCAACGACAGGTAAATCTCTGGCACAGTACAGCAAAGAGACGTTGTTCCCATCCTTAGCTATGCCCACAACCAGCTGGCTACTGCATGATTTGTCGTTAGAGCAGGTTGCGGTGCCTTACGAGGTCATACAGTGTGTGCCTTATTTGTTTTTATGTGCTGATACTGAATCCACAGAACTGAATTACCTGATTGGTCGTTATATCAATCCGCCTGCGGCCTACAAAAGCTTTAAGGCCTATCCGCATTTTGGTAATCCTCAGTATCCGGATGGTGGAGTACGCAGCAGCATCACTGAACTCAGTCAGTTTTTAGTGGCTGTGCTGAATAATCAGGACAGTAGAGGCCAGCCGTTATTATCCGATTCGATGTATGAAGAAATGTTTAAATTACAGCTGCCAGAATCTGTCTCTGCCAATCAGCGCTTTTTCTGGCGCGACAATGAAATGGGTTTAACAGGTCATATGGGCTCCGATCTGGGGGTGTTTACCGCCATGTATTTTGATCGCCACAGCAAAGATGGTTTTATTATTCTGATGAACAGAGGGATGGATCAGCAAGCTGCAAATGCGATGAAGAAGATTGCGATGAAGCTGCTTGAGCTCTGAAGGCGTAAAAATCTGCTTATGATCTGACTGGATGTTGTTCACCCAGTCAGATCATGGTAACAGCGCTGCATTTTAGTGGGGATTTATTTGAAGTCTGGTTTTTGTTGTCAAAATGAAGTGACTCAGTAACTTTGGTCAGGTAAAGCCGGGATGCATTGGGGACTATTTAGTTGTTTTATCCCTAACTCTAACGAACCACATTAGACCTGACACTAATGATCTTCTTTACTTGCACTGTAAAGGGTATCTACAGCTGGGATTGTGTCAGATGCTAGTTCTGCACAGGATGCGTCCAGCACTCGTATAGCTGTAACATGTCTGTTTAAAGTCTCTTAGATTTGCTGTTTAATTAGTGGTGTGAGGATAACATCCTTACCTGTGGTTGCTTTCAAAGTCGAGATAGCTGCAATTTATATAGAATGTTTGTTTGCTCATGTTTCATTTCATTTAGCTAACATCTAAATAAAATGAAACATGGTTTTGAAAATTACCTGATTAACCGACCCTCGACTCGTGGTATTCTGCCGAAAGTTCATCAAGGCTTAAATCTTTAGTGTTGACGAATTGGTTCGACTGCACAATATCTATAACACTGTGAATCGGGTTTGTCCTACATTGGATACGAGTATTCTCGAACCATTTTTTTAGCTCAGCCAATTCCTTTCGAGATACTTTACTTTTATCGCCAGCTAGAAATTTATTAATAAGAGATTGATAGTAAGTGTTTTTGTACAACTTCTTGTGAAGTTTACCAACAGTCAATGCTCTTAAAATCATGCAAATTAAATACATAATCATTGAGCTTACGGCGGGAATAAATACAATAAAAATGATTAAACCGTTGTGGTTTTTCGCTTTGTAATAATCATCTTCTGATATATGAACCTCATTCCGGCCTCTTGCGGCCGCAAATCTAATCTCATTCCCTACTCTTGATGCAGCTTGTCCATTACTAAGAATACTTGAACATGCCGAAATACCTAAACGGGGTATAGTGCTGTTTTCTGCGATCATCTCGCTGATCCGACGGAACATCCCACAAGTCATCTGGTGTGGACGAGCATTGATAAAAAATCGCAAAAACTTCTTCGGATCGGTTCCAAAGGCTTCAATGACGGATTGCTCAAGCAATACTCGGAATTCAGTGTCCGTTTCATCGAATGATGTCAGTCTTTGGTGATCAATCGGATCTCTCGTTTCCTCATAGGAAAACAACAAAATAGTTTTTCCTTTAGGGGCTATTCCAGCAAAGTACTCGTAGAGTAAACGAAAGTACACCGGCGAAAGCGGATCTTTTCGGACGTATAAATGACGTTTCTCCCGAAATAAATTACCTTTAAATATGTGGTATCCGTGAAAAGGAGTCATCAGCAAAGTCAGCACAGGGAGATACAATTGAATTCCACCCGCATAGCACAAAGCAACGATAACCACATCAATCCCCAAATAAGCTGTCATGATCGGAATTAGGTTGATCCATGCAGCCGCACGCAGCAAACGAGCACATTGGTTGGATTGACCTTGATAAAGACCTTTTTCATTCAGTAATTGAGGAATTTGTTCTGATTGATATGGGGTTTCGTATGGATCAACATAACTCATAAACTTTCCTTAGTATTTTTATCCGCGTTACGGTTTTTGGTTAATATACGATAAATAAGCTATCGCATTTACAACCGACTCTCTTTGCAGGTTTGGCGGCTGTTTCTCAGACCACAAATTTCGTGGTAGAAAAGAAACTAAGCAACTTATTCGTTTATTTATCTTGTTTTAATAGTTACGTCAATCAAATAAAAATCAAGATTCAATTTTTTAAAAAACGAATTGATTATCCATTTTCTGACTAATGTACAATACATATTCTGGTGTCTTTATTTCCAGAAAACTTATTTCAGAGTTAAAACCAGCACTGTGGTGCTGCACCACAGCGGCCCTTTTGAGCTGAGGTTGTATCAAGCGACTTTTTGATTGTGGCAGGGGAAGGCAAAAATCAACTGGCAGAATTAACTGGTTCGGGTACTTTTCAGTTCCACTGAAAATGGCCAGGCGAAGTATCAGTTTTGTATCGATACTGCGGATAAAATCCGGCTAATCATTAAAAAATGATACGGCATTGGCGAAGTGTTGCAATTCGCAGAATAGAGTGATGGGAGATAAAGTATTGGCCGTGTTGACCACTACTTTAGTCTGTATTTCATCTGACAACTGGTAAAGGCAGGGATCGGTCAAATCTGACTGACGGCTTTGAGCGAGAAGCGGACGTTAACGCCGTCAGCTTGCTGTCAATGTACCCACCCTATTATTAGATTCGCCGATAAAATGTGATGCTTTTATTTCCCGAACTTAACTTTGATTACATTTGTTCCTTCAATTGGTGTAACTCTTTGTGCGAATTTCCATTTAGGATTTTGTGCCCATTTAATCCCTGTCCCATCAAGCTGTATTCCAACACGACAATGTGACATGAACCCTCCACTTATTTTGTTACCACCGAAAGTAGTGGAGGTTGGTGATAACCGAATATTGGTACCGCCGATGTCCATATTCACCTCTACCACAGTAATTGGGAAATTTGTGATATCGCCATTTTTAAATGCGTCATTGTTGTATCTTGCATGTGCCTCATCAGAGTTTTTTAGCTCCAAAAACTTAATATAAAGAAAATCTCCATTTGCGTACTTGACTTCCAATTCTTTCCCTTGTGGGGGGCAGCGAAGATCAATTGGACTACCAATATTTTCCCATGAGTTATCTTCTACTATTAATCGCTCTTCAGCATTAATACTCAACATATTAATACTCAAGCGCAAATAGCCCTCATTATCTCGTTTTAAAGAAACAAGTTCGTGATTATCAATTACGATTATTATGGGTGTTTCATAATATAAAACACCACCGACTACAGCTAGGAGGTCTCGTCTCAGCCAATCCAAGTTGCCTTTTACGAGTTGTGCATTTGCTTTATCTGATTTTAATGCATGGAGTTGTTCGATTGTATACGTACCTCCATCAGCTTTTTTGTGGTGCTGCGCGCACAAAGCTATCATGCCAGCGGGGTCGTTATGAGGCCGAACACTTACCGGCGGATCAAAATGGTGATATTCAAGATACGGATTTCCACATCCTTTGACTGGACAGCCGAAACCAACTTCACTTCTTAACACCTCTTTTACTTTAGAAGGGATAGCTATTCTGTTTGTTTTCGTCATTTACTTTGCTGGTATCCGCGTATGAAAAGCGTAACACTGCAAGCCGCGGCCGAAAAGCAACGCAGCGGGGTTGTGAACCAGCGTCCAATGCTAGTATTGTTATGCATTACCAACTCCAATTACTGTTCCTACGTTCTTAAACCCACTTCCTCTAAATGTTTGATTCATCACCGTGAGTTGATTTTTATCTGCGACAACATTTAACCCAAATGGCTTTAAATTCATTTGTTTTACATCGATCGTCCCATCAGACATTTTAGAGCACTCTAAGACAACACCATCTGGCGTAGTGATTTTTACAGAATTATCAGATTCAAGGATAATCACTTTCTCATTTGTGGAAAAATTATCTTTAACGAGCGGATACCAATCGCTTCCTTCCCTATTTGTCGGAATGTTTATCCAAACTCTGGGCTTATCACCATCACCAATAAGGATCGGAGCAAAACCATTGAAAGAAATTAGTAGATTGACATTTTCAAGTGTATTCGTGCCAAGCATTAACTTCTTAGGAGCTTTATAGCTTGATGGGAGAGAATCTGTTTTCATTTTTTTCTCCCTTGAGTTAAATGAAGGTGGCGTGGTCTATTTTGCTCAAAGTGGCTATCAATAACACTCATTAACTTATCTTTTTCTCTATCATCTTCAGATTTAAACTTAGATTTTAATATCCATGAAACAATGCAGCCCACAATAAATGCAGTAACTTCCCAAATCTCAATGGTCGGATTTTGTTTTACAAGTAGCGCAGAAATAGATTTTCCGATAATCGATAAAAACACACCCGCTGTCGCTCCCGATACTAACGCGAACCAAAAGTCAGCGCTGTAAGGCTTGCGCAATACTGAGTACTCAAATCTTGTTAAGTCAAATGGCTTCTCTGCGATGTATCGTTCTGGCTCAGAATCTATGTGGCCAGGAACAATCAGGGGCTCGTCAAAGGTTCGCCCCTGATATGATTTCGATATTTCTTCTTCCTGCTCTTTATTCATAGAATTTCCGAGTTGATGAATCATTTATGCATAAACACATGTTTTAAGCAGGAACATGTAATCAAGTCGAACATTTATCTACTTTCTTTCATGATGTCTACTTAAACAAAACTAACTCTGATGTACCTCTATTTCAATAATTTTTTCTGAAAATAGTAAATTTTCGGACCACAAAATTTATACTGACTGTGGTCCGCTTTTGGCACAATGCTGACTGTCAGATTTAATTCAGGTCAACATCTGACAGGGCCGGGTCATGTATGAGCCTGCACTTTAGGAATAGAGTTCCGGCTATCGGCTATCGGCTAACGCTTCAGCGCTTCTTCAATCACCTGACCATTTTGTTTATAGATCACGCCGTTTTTCATCACTAAATCAACGTGTTGCAACAGATTCATATATTTAAGCACGTCACCCCTAACGGTAATAATGTCTGCTACTTTGCCTGGCGTCACTGAGCCGTATTTATCCTGCACACCCATCATTACGGCTGGCCAGTAAGTCGCTGCTCTGATGGTTTCTATAGGGTCAAAGCCAAAATCGTCGACCCAAACCGCCATTTCATGCCAGGTGGTCTGGCAATGGAATTTCATCGGAATGCCGACATCAGTCCCCACCAGCATCACAACTCCGGTATCTTTTAACTGCTCAATTTTGCGCTTTAACGTGGGTTTACGTAGTGGTACTAATTGGGTATACCCCAAATGGCCGGGTTTTTTAATAGATTGCTGAATATCGGCGATAGTGTCTGGCTTTAAGCCTCTGTGCCAGCAGGTATTGTCTAAATGCTCAGGATTTTTAACTGTATCCTGATAACTCCACAAACCTTCCACTGTAGGGGTCCAAAACAGCAGACCTTTAAACATGCCTGTGCCTGTGCGCTCTTTAATGGCGGTCAGCACATCATCAGGATAACCCGGTGCTGTGGTCAGGCCTGTATGTTCAAAGTTATCGACACCAATTTCTACTCCGCGGCGAATTTCATCAGGTTTATGTGAATGTGCGACAACTTTTAACCCGCGTTTGTGAGCTTGTTGCACTATAGTTTCCGCCACTTCACGAGGCATGTCGTCCTGATCAATCAGTTTAACTATGTCCATGCCGGCATCGGCTAACTGATTGACCTTTTTTATCGCGTCACTTTTATCTTTCACTGCCCAGCGGTAGCTTTTTTGCCAGTCATCAACCTGCCATTGCAAAAATGGGCCAGAGGCATACAAGGTGGGGCCGGGGATTTCGTTTGCAGCCAGTTTAGCTTTGATGATTTGAGTATCTTCAAGTGGCGCACCTAAATCACGCACGCTGGTTATTCCTGCCAGTAATAACTGCACTAAACTGGCAGGCATAATTTCGTCGGCAAAACGGCTTTTGTATTTGGCTTGCCAGTGTACATAGTCTGCGTGTCCCGTTAGCTGGATATGGGCATGGCTTTCCCATAAACCAGGTAATACATCTTGTCCTTCGGTGGACACTATTTTGTACTCTGCTGGCACAGTGAGGGTGTCGACTGAGCCCACTTGTTGAATGATGCCTTTGTCTATCAGGATCACGCTATTTCGGATCAGGTTTTCAGCTGTGCCGTCGATCAGCCTGCCACCAACCAGTGCAATTTTTTCAGCAAAAACACTGGTGCTTGTGCCACAAAGCGCAACACTAACTAGCAGTGAAATAACAGGTTTTTTCATGTGGCATCCAAATTGTTGTATTTATAGTCAATTGAAGTTAACTGGCGATCCTCTGTATTGCAATGCAACTTAACCCGCATAAACTGACGTTGGGCTGTAGTTGAAATTTTGCCGCTGCCACAAAGTCAGCATAAATCTCCGTCGTTTTTTCTGCGTTGATAGGGGCTTTAGCATCAAACCCGGTGGCGCAACTGTATGACGGGTCAAGGCTTTAGGTTTCAGCGCTGACTATTTGATAGCCCAGGTGCAGCACGCGCTCTATCGACTATTCGCTAATGTCCAATCTGATGTGACCATGCTATGGTATGCCGGTTTATTAAGGGGGTCGCAATGACGACCTCCAACAGGCCTGTCAGAATAAAAGGAACCTACCCTTATGCTTATCTTTTTTGTCAGTATTGCGATACTTATCCTTGGCTACAAATTCTATAGTCCCTTTGTTGAAAAACAGGCAGGCATAGATCCTAAAGCTATTACCCCACAGGAGCGTTTTAGTGAGGGCGTGGATTATGTAGCTATTAGTCCGATGAAAGCCTTTTTGATCCAGTTTCTGAACGTGGCCGGGGTAGGTCCTATTTTTGGCCCTATCTTAGGTGCTGTTTATGGTCCTGTGGCGCTGGTATGGATTGTAATTGGTAATATTATTGGTGGCGCAGTTCACGACTATTTTTCCGGTGTGATGAGTATCAAAGAAGACGGCAAAAGCTTACCTGAAATAGCCGGTCATTATTACAACGTGGTTTTTAAAGGCGTTATGCTGGTATTCACCGCCATGCTGCTGTTTTTTGTCGGTGTGGTATTTATTATGAGCCCGGCTGGGCTTTTAAGTAACTTGTCTTATTTTGAGGGGACTTTTTTAGCGGGCAATACCTTTTGGGTCTTAGTGATTTTAGCCTACTACTTTTTAGCAACCTTGCTGCCAATCGACAAAATCATCACCAAGTTGTATCCGGCTTTTGGTGTATTAATGATAGTGATGACAACCCTAATAGCGGGTGCTTTATTAATGGAAGCGCCTCATTTACCGCAGGTTGCTGATATTTTTGCTTATTTTGATGGTCACCATGAACATGATTTTTTAACACCTAATCCTGATGGTGCTCCGGTCTGGCCTCTGCTGTTTTTAACTATTACCTGTGGCGCTATCAGTGGTTTCCACTCCACTCAGGCACCTATCATTGCCCGTTGTTTAACCAATGAAAAATATGTTCGTCCTGTCTACTACGGTGCCATGGTCTGTGAAGGTATAGTGGCCTGTGTTTGGGCTTTGGCTGGTATTGCAGCCTTTCCTGGTGGTTATGTTGAGTTAAAAGCTATGCTGGCTCAGGGTGGTCCTGGCTTAGTGGTGAATCATATCGCGACTGGTTATCTGGGCGTTTTTGGTGGTGTGATGGCAATTCTGGCTGTGGCAGTATTTCCTATCACCTCAGGTGATACAGCCTTCCGCTCATTACGTTTAACCATAGTGGATGCTTTTAATATTCCACAAAGTTTACGCAACAGGCTGCTATTGTCCGTGCCAATTTTAGCTATTGCTTACTTTATGACGATGCTGGATTTCTCGTTGATTTGGCGTTATTTCGCCTTCTCCAATATGTTGTTATCCACCAGCGTATTGTGGCTGGCAACGAAGTACTTGTTTGATCGTGGCACTTTTCACTGGATTGCCAGTGTTCCTGCGGTGATCGGCACCAGTATGACAGTGGCTTACATAGCAACGGCCGGCATTGGCCTGAACTTACCTGAAGCATACAGCAAACCTATAGGTGTGGTCGTTGCTGTGATAGGTTTGATCGGACTTGTTGTAGCGCACAATAAAAAGAGCACTGCGACTGCTTAACACCACTTTTTTGTCCGGTTTCTTTACGCTCATCTTTGTACTACAAAGATGAGCGTTTTGCTTTTAGCTACAGAGCCCAACTCCGTTTTATCGCTTAGCAGCACATGCCCGCTGTACCTGTTGTATCAGAACTCAAAAATAAGGTATGGTATTTTGTCTAATAAATATGCGGGTCAACCCAGGCTGGTTGTGTTGTTTTGGGTTTATCAATGCACTGAATTTCTGTTTTTAAGGAGTCGATGCTATGCGACATTTAGTACTCTTTGCAGGTTTTCTCATTCTTTTTGCCAGCTTGAGTTTGCCAGTGAAAGCGCTGGACAGAGGGCGGCAGTTACAAATTACTGATGCTGCACAAAGTTCTGCTTTACTCGGGACTGTTGAGAACGCTATTTGGGCTGCAGATGGTAAAGCCAGTGACAAGGTTATTTATGTTATTTACAGCACAGAATGTGGCTGGAGCCAAAAGTTATTTAATGATACCCGTCATCTTACCGATCAAGTGCAACTGCGCTGGATCCCTGTAGCCGCCAGACAAGCTCCTGCAGTAGTCACGGATCGTACTGCGGATGCTGTGGCAGCTGCTTTTAGCGGCAAAGCAGGGCAGGTGGCTGATGGAGCTAAAGCTCAACGTGCAGTGCAATACAACAATGCAGTGATGACCAGCACAACTTACCAATTTCGTCCTTATGCTCAGGACCGTACTTTTGCTTTTCCTACCTTGATTTATAAAACTGCTGCCGGCGTAAAAGTGATAGCGGGGAACCCTGCTGATTTAAATGCTGTGGTGGCTGAAGTACAACGTCAGGCTGGCAAAAGTGAGCTGACACCTGCAGGACTGACGATGACAGCAAATCCTGTGCTGCTGGATACAAAGAAAAAACTGGCTCCTTTTGGTCATAACTTGCCTCAACCGGTCAAACTCTATGCCGCCCCTTCTGAGCAAGCTGCAGTGGTAGAGGAGCTGGCGCAAGGCTTTCAGATGGATGTGACTGGTACTGTGAAAGACAGCGATTGGCTGGAAACCCAACCTTGGGGTCCCAAAGGTATTAGGGCATATATTAAAGCGGCAGATTACGTCCGCTTCAGCCGACTGGAGTTTCAGGTCAAACGAGCTGGCGGTAATCTGGTGACAAAAAATACTGTGCAGATACGTACTCATCCTGATGCACAGGCGCCGATACTGGATACCTTGCAACCAGGTTTTGAGCTGAGTCGTTCCGGCGAAGTGGAGCTCAATGGTCAAATCTGGGATGAAGTGATTGTCTACACAGACGGTACCAAAGGATATATTGCCCGTTAGCGTTGGCTTGAGTGAGGGGATAACTCAGCTTTTTTCCCTGGTTTCGCAGAACGATCAGCATGCTTTGTTTTATTTGTAGGTAAGCACTTCAGGTGAGGTTCATGCTGGCAGAGCTAATACTGTAGCCAGATAAGGCGCTCTATCAGTGCCTTGCTTGTGATCTTTTGATGGAATACAGAGGAATTAAATATGGCTAATGGAACAAATACGTTATTAAAACTGGTTGGTTTAGCTTTGTTAGTACTGGGTGTAGGCCTGGCATACTGGGGCTTTCAACTGTCAGATTCTATTCAGTCTGAACTGACTGAAGTAGTGACTGGCGCAGAAACTGACAAAGTGATGCAGTTTTATATAGGTGGCGCCATCAGTGTTGTTGCCGGTCTTTTCCTGACTTTAAAACGTTAAACAATAAGAGGAAAAGGCAATGAGCTTAACTGGATTATTAATATTTCTTGCGATAGGTGCTGTAGCTGGCTGGCTCGGCGGTTTAATTATGAAAGGCAGTGGTTTTGGACTTTTGGGTAATATCATCGTCGGTATAGTAGGTGCTGTTATAGGCGGGGCTTTATTTGGCATGCTTGGCATTAGCGCAAGTGGCTTGCTGGGTTCCATCATCACCGCCACAGCTGGTGCTGTAGTGCTGTTGTTTATTGCGAGTTTAATAAGACGGGCCTGATTTCAGGCTCGTTGTTTTCTTTTTTATACCTCTGCTATTGACTGGTTCTTCTGCGATAATTTCGATATATTCCTAAGCAAATACAAACTCTTACCTTTGGTTTTTTTATGCGTATTCAACCTGATGACCTGACAGGCCCAGAAATTGCCGCTTTGCTGCAAGAGCACTTAAATGACATGAATGCAGTGTCGCCGCCAGAGAGTAAACATGCGCTGGATTTGACGGCTTTAAAAGCCAGTGACATCAGCTTCTGGACTTTATGGCTGCAGCAACAATTGGCAGGTTGTGTGGCGCTAAAGCATTTAAACACCAGACAAGCTGAAATTAAATCCATGCGAAGTGCTACCGCTTTTCGTGGACAAGGGGTAGGTAAGTTATTACTACAGCACGTGATTAGCGAAGCGAAAAGCCGGGGTTATCAGCAGTTGTATCTGGAAACCGGTGCTATGGAGTATTTTGCCCCGGCCCGTTCTTTATACCGCAGTTTTGGTTTTGAACTCTGTGGACCTTTTGCTCAGTACAAGGAAGATCCGAACTCTGTATTTATGTGCAAACAATTGACCGTCTGAGCTGAGCAGTGAAAGAGGCAGAACTCATCTGATGGTTCTGCCTCTGTGGTAGTGCGGTAGTTAGAAGAAATTATAAGTAAAAGACACACCATAGGTTCGTGGTGGGCCATAGACTGCGGTGCTGAAGCCCATTTCCGACGTCATTTTGTCATTGCTATACACCTGATACTCTTTATCCAGTGCGTTTTTCAGCCACAACATCAGTTCGTATTGGCCATCCGCAGACACCAACCCAAGCTGCGCATTTACCAGTGTCAGTGCGGCCAGTCTGGCCTGTGGCAAGTTGCGGGCATCCGAGTACATTGCACTGCGATACGAAGCATCAACACCGGCAAAGCCATCCCAACCGTCAAAGGCCGGAAATTCATAGTTGCTGGCCAGATTACCTGTCCATTTAGCGGCCCCCGGCAACCGGTTGTTGCTACAGTCGTCTATGGTATGGCAGTTACTGAAGTCGTTAAACTTTGCATCGGCAAAACCTGCAGAAGAGCTGATGCTCCATTGTTGTGTCAGGCGGAATACCAGTTCGGCTTCCAGGCCCTGGCTGGTCGCTGAAGGGCCATTCACTACCCGGTTGACGCCGTTATCATCCACCAGCAGGCTTTGAATATCACTGTAATCCAGATAAAAAGCCGCCAGATTAAACCGAGCCCTGCGGTTGAGCAGGTCAGTTTTTAAACCAGCTTCATAGCTAATGACTTGCTCACCGGCAAAACCTATATCCGGCGCATTGACATCTCCGCCAATCGCCTGCAAGGACTGGGGTCTGAAACTATAGCCGCCTTCTTTATAGCCTTTGGATACTTTGGCATAAAGGTTCAGATCTTCATTCCACTTGCCATTCAGACCCATAGTCCAGGACACAAAGTTATCCTGCTGCGACTGGTTGGTTTGAGGAATATGGATGTAATTCAGCAGAAAAAAACCAGGCAGACTGGTTTCATAACCGTCCTGCGCAAAGCTCATGTCTTTTTCCACTCTGGAGTAACGTAAACCACCAAAAGCGCTCAGGCTGCTGCTGATGTCATAGGTTAAGTTACCAAAGGCGGCGCTGCTTTTGGTGCGCAGCTTGCCGTCTATTTCCACCCCTTCATTTGCAGGTAAGTTTAAGGTGGTGGGCATAGGGGCATTCAAGCCGGTTGGGATACCATAAATGCCGGTTTTGGTAAAAAAGCGCTGCAGATTTACTGCTTCGTTATCCAGATAATACAAACCCGCCACGTAACGCAAAGCGCTGCTTTCGTCAGAGATCAGTTGAAACTCCTGAGTAAATTGCCTGTTGTTTTCTGATTCTATGCTGGCGGATAAATTGATGCTGGTGGCATCCGCATCGTTGGCCAGTAAAGAGTCATAGACTTTCTCCGCGCTAATGGATTTAAACACAAAACCATTATCAAACTGGTAGGCCAAAGTCGCGTCGGCGCTCCAGTTGTCACGTATGCCGTAGGAGTCTTCAGAATTAGCCATGACCTGATGCGGGTCGTCTGTAATAAAGTGAGCCGCCTGCTGGCCCTGATTGTATAAGCCCAAAGCTCCTAAGCCTGTGCCACTGTCGGCCAGCAGTTTACGGCCGGGTGGAATACTGTTGTCTTTGAGCATATCGGCGTTAATATCCAACGTCAGCGCTGCAGTTGGGGTGTAACGCAGCTGAGCCCGGCCGCCATGTCTGTTGTCGCTGAACATATTCGAGCCATCGGCCAGGTTTTCAATAAAACCGTCGCGTTTGACATCATAAGCACTCAGGCTGGCAGCCAGCACATCTTCAATTAAAGCGCCACTGACAAAGCCATTGGCTTTGACTAAACCAAAGTTACCTACGTCGAGTTTTAGTTTGGCCTCAGGTGTGTCCGATGGTTTGCGGGTGGTGACACTGACCACACCCAGATTGGTATTCTGACCAAATAAGGTGCCTTGTGGCCCACGCAGCACTTCGACTCGTTCAATATTGGCCAGTTCCTGGTTAAAGCCTGTGGCTCTGGAATACACTACGCCATCGACATAAATACCTAAGCCAGGGCTGGATCCTGAATTAAATACGCCATTGGGGCTGGACGGAATACCGCGCATATTCACTGTGGTGGCAAAAGCCGACATCACATTCATCGACAGGTTGGGTACTGAGTGCTGAATATCCTGAAAGTTCTGGATATTGCCTCTGTCCAGCTCTTTGCTGCTGAGCACAGATACCGCCAATGGGACTTCCTGCAGGTTTTCACCACGTTTTTGTGCTGTGACCACAATACGCTCCAGCTCAGGCTGCGACTCTGCAAAGCTTTGCTCTGCCAATACACCTAAGGGCAGTAAACCCAGTAAATAAGGGATAGCTTGTGCTACCGGTGTTTTTTTGATTTGATCACAATGCTGTTCCTTCAAATTGTTGCTACTGGTTTGGAGTTCTGCGCTCTTTATGGCGAGTAACTCTCCACCTGTTCTAGCAGCGCGCTCTGGCAGGAGCGTCCTGATTTGCAAAGTCGAAGAAAAAAGCAGCAAAGCAGTCAAAGATTTATCCGACTTTGCAAAGTTGCACACTTTAATGCGGCGAGCGATATACAACAGTGCTGCAAGATGATCTTCAAATGCAGAGCATCTTGCAGTGCGGAAGTCGGCTGCAGTATAGTTTGTTAAACCGTACAGGTCTGATCTGTTCCGATTGCAATGATTGGGTGAGTTAAGCAAGAAAAGGGAGCGGATGATGCTGGATCTGGAAGTGACGCTGCAGCTAAAAAACCTGCTGATACTGGCCTGTGTAGCCTTTGGTTTTGGTTTATCTTATGTGATTTGGCGTGCGCCCGGGCAAAATCGCCGGGCAGCGAATTGTTTAAGTGTAAGCACATTGGTCACCTCTGTGCTGGCACTGGTGTATGTGCTGCAAGTGGAAAATAGTCAGGCCAGACCCTGGCTGTATACCCTGGTGTCGCTGCAGATGCTGCAAGGGCCTTTGCTGTATTTTTACACCAGATTTCAGACCGAACCTGACTACAGCTGGCATTGGAGCCAGTTGTTGCATCTGCTGCCTGCCGGTCTCTTTGCCACACTGTGGTTGCTGCAATTGCCTTTATCTGAACAAAGCCTGCTCTATATGGATTGCCCGGCGCAAAAAGACTGTGGTCAGATGTATCAGCACCGTCTGCTGCACAGACTGGCGGCCTGGAGTTCACTGATGTGTTATTCGGTGCTGGCGCTGCGTTTATTATTTCCGCATCAGCGCCGGATTAAAGCCTATTACTCCAGCATTGAAGGTGTGCAACTCAACTGGCTGATGCTGATTTGTGGTTGTTACCTCGTAAGTACCGTCACTACAGTGGTTTTTGACCTGCTGAATTATCTGGGGAGTCCTGTTGTGTTAACTGGCGCCATGATGCAGGCGTTTTCACCTTTTATTACCGTGCTGCTGATGGCCACTTATGGCATACGTCAGGTGATGGTGCAGTTTGAAGATCACAGTCAGCAGCCAAAGAGCCCAAAGACGGACACTGCAGAGAGTGGCCAGGTGCAGCAGTTTTACAAAGAGCAGAGTTCGGCAAAAAAATACCAGACCAGCAGTTTAACTGAACAGGATGCCAAAGTTTTGTGGCAAAGGTTGCAGCATTGTATGCGCACTGAGCAGCCTCATTTAGAAGCCGGGTTAAAAATTTCGGATCTGGCGCAAAGCCTGGGGGTTTCTGTGAATCATTTATCTGAAACCATTAATGGTTACGCCAACTTGTCTTTTTATGATTTTATTAATAACTACAGAGTGGAGGAGGCGGTACGTTTATTGACTGAACCTAAAATGGATTTTTTGTCTGTCACTGAAATAGGCTTTCAGGCGGGTTTTAATTCGAACTCAACTTTTTTCAGTCAGTTTAAAAACCGTCTGCAGTTAACGCCCAAACAGTATCGTAAGCAGCCGCAAAGCGCTGTGATGAGTAGCCAGCAGTCAGGCTAAGGCCGCTTTTATCTGATTTTGCAAAGACGGATCTTTTGCCCGCTTGTTTTTGTTATATCCAAAGTGACCGCAACAGCAGTTGCCTGACTTTGGTAAAACAAGAGAGCTTTGGCATGACCCTGAAAAAAATCATTTTACTTCTGTGCGCAGCATTTTTCCTGTTGATAGCAGTGCTGGCTATACGTACCTTGAGCTATCAACCCGCTTCTTTACCTCAGGAGACAGTTCAGACTGTCGCCATAGAACCCGACCAGATAGCGCAGCGTTTATCTGAAGCTGTGCAGTTTCAGACTATCTCGTTTGATCATGTAAAAATGATCCCTTATCCGCAGTTTGATGCATTTATTGACTGGCTTGCCCGCACTTACCCTGAGCTGCATCAACAGCTGCAATTGCAAAAAGTGAATGACTACACCTTACTGTTTAAATGGGCCGGCAAAGACCCGGCGCAGCAAGCCATTTTGCTGTCAGCTCATTATGACGTGGTGCCTGTGATCCCTGGCACCGAAAAAAAATGGGCGCATCCGCCTTTTGCTGGTGTGATTGATCAGGGCTATATCTGGGGACGTGGCACTATGGATGATAAAAGTGCTGTGGTGGCTTTGATGGAAGCTGTGACTTTACTATTGCAACAGCAGTATCAGCCAGAGCAGGATATTTATATCAGCCTGACTCACGACGAAGAAATTGGCAGCCGTAAGGGCGCAGCAGCAGTAGTGGAGCTGTTGCAGCAACAACAGGTGAAGCTGGCCTGGTCACTGGATGAAGGCTCCTTTGTGCTCAATGGTCTGGTGCCTGGTGTCAAACCACAGATTGCCAGCATTAATGTGGCAGAAAAAGGCTTTCTGACACTGGAGCTGCTGGCCACAGCTAAAGGCGGCCACAGTTCAATGCCTGCTTCAGAAACGGCGGTCACCATGATCGCACAAGCACTGGTGAAATTGCAGCAAGCCCCTGTGCCTGGCGGCCTGGACGGTTTAACACTGGATTTTTATCTGACTTTAGGCCGCCATATGCCACTGCTGCAGCGTGTCTTGCTGGCCAATACCTGGTTGTTTGGCCCACTTATTGAAGCGCAAATGAGCAAGATGCCCAGTGGGAATGCTGTATTAAGAACTACCACAGCGGCCACTATGTTGTCCGGTAGTGTTAAATCTAATGTGCTGCCGATAGAAGCTACAGCCACAGTGAATTTTCGTCTGCATCCGCGGGATTCTGTGCAAAGCATAGTGGACTATGTCACCACAGTGATAGATGACGAACGTATAGCCATCAAGATGATCCAGGCCTTTGAGCCTTCTAAAGTGGCTGACAGCAAAGCGGCAGCTTTTGAGCTCATCGCCAAAACCGTCCGCCAAACCCACGGCACTGTGCTGGTGGCACCAGGCCTGACTCTGGGGGCTACTGACAGCCGTTTTTATGAAAAACTGTCTGATAATGCCTATCGCTTTAATCCTATGGTGCTGGATGCAAAGGACAGCGCTGGTTTTCACGGAACCAATGAGCGCATGAGTGTGGACAATATGGCTAAAGCCGTTAGTTTTTATTACCTGCTGTTAAAAGACAGTGCTTTGGCCTCAAAGCCGCGTTAATCCTGTTTAAGCTGAGTTGAACCGCGCTATGAGTAAGCTGAAGGGCTTTTCATAGCGCGTACTTTATTGCGCGTAGATGGTACAGATAAATTTGACAGCTATAAGTACGTCAGCGCACGGAAGGAAAGCGGCGGATATGAGAAAACCTGTAGTGCTGACAGTAATTTACACCTCAGCATTAACTACAGGAAAACAAAAACTATGAACAACTATCAGGCTACAAGGAATGAGCAGGTTATCGGACAGCAATGTACTGCTCTGAAACTATCAGCTACTACACAAAAAAATACCCGGTCTTTTCGCTTTAAGCCTTTGGTTTTAGGCGTTTTATCTGTGCTGATGTTACCCACAGCATATGCGATGGACTACAGCAATTTTGAAGAAAATGGCTGGTCTGCTGGTATGAACGTTGGTAAGTCTGTGGCTGGAATAGAGCAGGATACTATACGCGCTGATCTGGAAAGCCAGGGTTTTAATCTGAACTCTGTTTTAGAAGATCGCCGCAGTGAAGGTTACAAAATCTTTGTCGGTTATAAGTTCAATCCTTATCTGGCGGTAGAAGGTGGTTACTTTAATATTGGTGGTTTTCACGCATTAGCAAACACTACGCCAGCCACTGATTTTCGCGGTAAAACCAAGCTGTTAGGCTGGAACCTTGATTTAGTCGGTATTATGCCTTTTACCAAAGATTTCTCTGGTTTTGCCCGTATTGGCGTGACTCAAAACGAAACTGCAAATACCTACAGCAGCAATGGTTTGGTCGATGTCACGGGTTATAACGAAGATGGCAGCTATACAAAAAACAAATATGGCGTGGGCTTGCAGTACAACATTTCGCCTATTTTGACGGTGCGACTGGAAGCTGAGCGGTATCGCTTGGACGATTTGATTGCTCACAGTGGTAATGTAGATATGTATTCTTTGGGCTTAATGCTTAGATTTGGCGAAACTCAATCCACTTATGCTGCCACTCCGGCTCCTGAACCTGTGCGTAGTGTACAGCCTGTTGCCGTGGCGCAAACACCGGTAAAAGAAGCCGAAGTGCTGGTGCTTGAGGATGTGCATTTTAATTTTGACACTGCAGAATTAAATAACGAAACCAAAGCTATTTTGCGTCAGCATGTGCAGACGCTGAAGGCGAACCCGCAGACCCGCGTACGTATTGCAGGTTACACCTCAGCCAGCGGTACAGCCGAATACAATCAGGCTTTAAGCGAGCGTCGTGCTCAGTCAATCAAAGCTTTCCTGATCCTCGAAGGGGTGGATGCCAATAGATTTAAAACTATAGGTTTTGGTCAAAGCAATCCGGCTGAATATGAAGCCAATCCTGCTGTGTTACGCTCAGATGCGGCTAAAGCCAATATGCGTGGCTTGTTTGAAATTATTGTTGAGTAAGGTAAAAGTGTTCTAATCAAAAAGCAGCCTCTCATTGGCTGCTTTTTACATGTTACAGCCCTGCTAAAAGTGATGCATCCGGCAGATGGTACAGGCATGTCAGAGTTTTTGTTTTACATGGTATTCACTCTGAAAGTCACTGTTTTTAAATTATTGTTTAGGTCTGATTAACGATCTGTTTAGCAGCTTGTGCCGAAAGCCGTTTATATAAAAATCTATCTGTGCGACAGCACACAGACGGACTTAGTTTGCCGTGAGAAAAGCTTCTCAGCTGAATGTGTTTTACGCGTCAGCGTCAACTAAGAGAAGGGATAGACATCATGGAAAAAAATCAAAAAATGCAGGTAAACACCTGTTACAGGTGGCTGTTTAGCCTGCTTGTATTGTTATTTATCACCGCTTGTAATGGCGATAAAAAAGACCCAATTCTTGGATTGGAGCCCATAGATGGGCTTCGGTCTATTTTGTTATCTCCAGCCAACCCAAGTCTGGCTGCAGGTTTAAATCAGCAATTTATTGCCTTAGGTGTCTACGCTGATGGTACCTCGCAGGACATCAGCACTAAGGTTACATGGAGCTCAGCCACAACAGCTGTAGCCTCTATCAATAACCAGGGCATGGCTTCGGCGTTGCAGCCAGGCACATCTGTTATTACAGCCTCTTTTGCCGGCATATCGGCCACTACACTTTTTACCGTCACCAATGCAGTATTAACCAGCATTAGTATCAGTCCTCTGGATGCATCAGTAGCTGACGGCTTAACCACTCAATTTATTGCAACAGGGGTGTATTCTGACGGCAGCACCGAAGATATCAGCACAGCAGTCAACTGGTTATCCAGTGACACTTCTATCGCTGTGATGGCGCCTGATCAAAGTACCTCAAGTGGTTTGGCAACAGCTGTCGCGCCTGGCACTGCACAAATCAGTGTCACGCTGGGTGATTTATCGGCCAGCACCAGTCTGACTGTGACGGATGCGATACTGATGTCGATACAGCTGACTCCGGTCAATGCACAATTATTTGTTGGTGTCAGTCGGCAGTACAGTGCAACAGGGGTGTATTCAGATGGATCGTCTCAGGATATCAGCGCTTTAGTCAGTTGGGCTTCCAGTGCTCAGGCCATTGCAGTCATTGATTCTGCGGCAGGCGCACGTCATGGTTTAGCTACAGGACTTGCTGCCGGTACTAGTCAAATCAGCGCGACCTTAGGCGCAGTTTCTGCTGAAACTACACTGACAGTCAGCAATGCGACCTTGAGCAGCATTGTGGTTACCCCGCTTGTTTCCACGGTAACAGCGGGTTTATCGCGCCAGTTTGTTGCTACAGCTAACTATTCAGATGGCAGCTCTTTTGATGTCAGCCGCTCTGTGGTTTGGGCATCTGCCGATACGCAGATTGCCACTATGAACGCCAACGGCGCTGTGAATAGCGGTTTGGCGACAGGCCAGGCTGCTGGAACAGTGCAAATTACCGCAACTTTAGATGCTGTCTCAGGTAGTGCCAGCTTAACGGTCAACAGCGCCACATTAACGGGTCTGGTGGTAACACCTGCACTGAGCAGCCTGGTTTCAGGTCAGAACAGACAGTTTACCGCAACAGGTATTTACTCAGATGGCTCCTCAGATAATCTGACCTCGCTGGTGACCTGGGCCTCGTCAGATAACGCTGTGGCTTTACCTAATGCCAATATGCAGAGCAACAGTGGTTTAGTGGCAGGACTAAGCGCCGGCACAGTGCAAATTCGCGCGACTCTGGCGGCTGTATCGGCAGAAGCAACTTTGACTGTGACAGCTGCAACTTTAAGTTCTATCAGTGTAACCCCTGTGATCTCCTCTGTGGCTGTTGGTCTGAATCGTCAGTTTGTGGCCACAGGTATTTATTCTGATGGTTCTACACTGAATATCAGCCAGTCTGTGGTCTGGGCTTCGGCCAATACTCAAACCGCTACTATGAATGCCAATGGTAACTCAGCCAGTGGTTTGGCTACAGGTCAGGCTGCAGGTGCAGTGCAAATCAGCGCGACTTTGGGCAGCATTTCTGGTGCTGCAACTCTGACAGTAACCAATGCAAGCTTAAGCAGTATCAGTGTTACGCCGTTAAACCCAAGTGTGGTGGATGGTTTAACCCGTCAGTTTAATGCAACAGGTACTTACAGTGACGGCAGTACTGCGGATCTGACCCCTGTTGCTAACTGGACCTCAGGCACTATTGCTGTGGCCAGTATGAACGCCAGTCTGGCCGCAAACAGCGGCCTTGCTACCGGGTTGTCTGCTGGTACTTCGTTGATCCGTGCCAGTTTTGCCGGGTTAGAAGGCAGCACCACTCTGACGGTCACAGCAGCCACTCTGACGGCTATTGAAGTAACGCCAGAAAATGCTTCAGCTGTAGTGAATGAAACTGAGCAGTTTATTGCAACAGGCGTTTACACCGACGGCAGCAGAATTAATATCACCAGCACTGTGGTATGGACGTCCAGCAATACTGGCGTTGCAGTGATGAATGCCAATGGTCAGCCAAACAGTGGTTTGGCAACGGCGATGGCTGCGGGAACTTCTGCCATTACTGCTACGTTTGGTGTGGCGCAGGATACTGCCGTGCTGACAGTCACAGCGGCTTTAGCCAATAATCCTCAGGCTCCGGCTATGGGAGAATTACAACGTTTTGTCATGATAGCCAGTCAGGCTATTACCACCACAACAGGCTCAACCGTTGCTGATGGTGATATGGCCATCCTTGATTTGGCCCGCACAGCTTACGCAGGTTTTACTGCGGGTCCTGTCGCAGGTCAGTTTACTCAACTGACAAACGGTGTGTCTTATGCAGCTGATGATACAACCCCGCCTTATGTGGTTCCCGTGCCTTACGCCTCTATGGTGGCTTTTATCAATCAGGTCCGCACTGATTTAGGTGTAGCTGCAACATTTTTAGCCGCGGATCCTAATCCTGCTGCCGCAACTCAGGCCTTACCTGCTGAATTGGGTGGTCTGGTGGTGACGCGTGGCGTTTACCGTAATGCCGGTAATGTCATCATCCAGCAGGGCAACCTGACGCTGGATGCACAGGGCGATCCGGATTCGGTCTTTATCTTTGTGATTGCGGGCACTTTCACGACCGGAGCTCCGGGCGGAAATATTGTTCTGACCGGTGGCGCTCAGGCTAAGAATGTATTCTGGCGGACTGGTGGTGCCACTGTGTTTGGCAGCAATACCAGCTTTGCCGGTAACGTATTTGCCTGGCCACAAATCAATCTGGGTACAGGGACTGCTGTAACAGGTCGTTTGTTCTCCGTGACTGAACAAGTCACTTTGGATGCTAATGCAGTGACCAAGCCTCAATAGAGGCTTGTCAGTCGGAGAGAAGGATTAAACAATGAAAAATTTAACAAAATTAACCCGTACGAAAGTGATACTTGTTGCCGGTTGTTTGCCTGTGCTGATATCGGCCAATGTGCAGGCACAAGAGCATTCCAGCTATAAACAAAATGGCTGGTACATAGGGGCGAACATAGGTCAGTCTAAAGCCAGCATTGATGCAGAAAGGATCCAGGCTAGTCTTGAAGACAATGGTTTTGGCGTCAGTTCGATTGACGAAGACAGCAGTAATCAGGGCTACAAAGCCTATCTGGGTTATCAATTTGGCACTTATCTGGCTATAGAGGGTGGCTATTTTGATCTGAATGATTTTAGTTTTCTGGCGAATACCTCGCCAATCACTGATTTCAGAGGGGAAACAGGCCTGAAAGGCTGGAATCTTGATCTGGTGGGTATACTGCCTTTGACAGAGCGCTTTTCGGCAACAGCCCGTATTGGTGTGACTCAAAATGATGCAAAAACCCGCTATAGCAGCAATGGCTTAATTAACACTGCTGCTTACAACCATGATGACAGCTACACCAAACATAAGTTTGGTTTGGGTCTGCACTATCAATTATCCCCCCAATTCACCATACGACTGGAAGCCGAACGTTACCGTATGGACGATTTAGTGGGCAATAAAGGCGATCTGGATTTGTATTCGCTGGGTGTAGTCTACCGTTTTGGTTCTACCTCGACCTGGTCAGAACCTTCAGCTGTAGCAGCTCCGGTGCAAAGCGCACAAGCTGTTGTTGCGCCAACTGTTGCTAAAGAAGCTGAAGTGCTGGTGCTCGAAGATGTGCATTTTAATTTTGACACTGCAGAATTAAATGAAGACACCAAAATAGTGTTGCGTCAACATGTGCGTACTCTGGAAGCTAATCCTGAAGCACGCGTCCGTATAGCAGGTTATACCTCTGCCAGCGGCAGCGCCCAATACAATCAGGCACTGAGCGAACGCCGTGCCCAGTCGATCAAAGCCTTTTTGACCCTTGAAGGGGTGGATGCCAGCCGTTTCAAAACTGTAGGATTTGGTGAAAACAAACCAGCAGAATATGAAGCCCGGCCTTCGGAATTACGCTCTGATGCAGCGAAGGCCAATATGCGTGGCTTGTTCGAAATTATTGTTGAATAAGTAATATGAAAAAGCAGCCTTAAACCGGCTGCTTTTGTTACTCCGCCCCCGGATCTACAGTCAAATTTTATAACGACATACTTCTGCATTCAGTTGATCTGATAAATGCATCAGCTCTTTGCTAATGGCTGCGGATTGTGAAGTATCAGTTGAGGTTTCCTGAGCGATGACCACGATTTGGTGCACATTTTTGTTAATCATCTCTGACACTGTAGTTTGTTCTTCAGCGGCGCTGGCGATCTGATTGTTCATATCATTAATGGTAGATACAGAGTGTTGGATTTCTTGCAGCGCAGCATCGACTTGCTGGGCCTGTTGCACGGTATTCTGGCTGTGGTGTTTGATTTCATTGATGGCCTGAACCGCCTGCTCTGCACCTTGTTGTAAAGAAACGATCATTTGATTAATTTCATCTGTACTTTTGGCAGTTCTGGCTGCCAGAGTGCGCACTTCATCAGCAACTACGGCAAACCCTCTGCCATGTTCACCTGCCCGCGCGGCTTCAATAGCTGCATTTAAGGCCAACAAATTCGTTTGATCAGCAATAGATCGGATCACATCCAACACAGCACCAATATTTCTGGAATCGTCGCCAACTTTGTCGATCACAGAAACGCCCACCTGAACTTGTTGCTCCAGACCTCCGATCACAGAGATGGCTCTGTGCAACTTGACGTTAGCTTCATGCACCTGAGTTTCGGCGTGATTGGCAGCTTGTGCAGCCTGACTGGCGCTTTTGGCAACATCTTCTGCTGTGGCGGACATTTCATTTATCGCAGTAGCGACCTGATCACTTTCACTGTGTTGCTGTGCAACACCGGCTTCTGTTTTTTGCATTAGTGCAGCTAAGTGTTCAGCGGATTGGCCCAGACTACGCATTGAGCTTTGCACTTGCCCGACCAAAGTGGCTACTTTGCCGGAAAACTGATTAAAAGCCTGAGCTAAAGCGCCCAATTCATGGCCGATGGACGCGTCCAGTCTTTTGGTTAAATCGGCTTCGCCTGACGCTATATCCTGCATGGCCTGAACCACGCTCAGTAGAGGTTTTAAAATAGCTTTGGCAAACAAAGTGCCGATAAAAATCACCAAAGCCACCAGTACCAGGGTGATCAGTGCATCTGACAGTAAATCAGCGTAAATTTGTTGTTCTGTGACTTCTCGTTGTTTTTGCAGCATCAGCTCCAGATCATCAATATAAAAGCCTGTAGCCAGCACCCATTCACCCAGCAGTACAGCTTTTGCCAGTTTAGGTGCGGCCACAGTACTGCCGGGTTTTGGCCAGTTGTAGTTAATGTAACCGCCGCCTTTTTTTGCTGCGTCTATGTATTCTTTGACTAAAAAGCGACCTTCAGGCGATTTGCTGTCGAGGAAGTTTTTGCCTTCACGCTCCGGTTGGTCGGCACTGACCACCTGAACTCCTTGCAGGTCATAAACAAAAAAGTAGTTTTTACCATTTTCATAACGCAGGCTACGCAATATGGCTTTTTTGCTGTTGTCATCTGCAGCAGCACTTACCGCTGTACTGGCCATTTCCAGCAGGGTGTCTAATTGCTGTTTACGCTCTGCATACAATGAATCGCGCAGATGCATCACCCGGTTCTCTGCTTCATGTTGAGCGGAAAAGTAGGCTTTGCTAATAAGCACCAGAGCCAGAATAAATACCGGGAAAAAAGCTAATAAAATCAGTTTGGTTCTTAAAGATACAGAGTTCATATCGGCCTCTTGTTAAAAATGCCACTTCAGCAGCAGGTTCAGGTTGTATTCGTCGCTGCGTAAGTTCTGCTGGTCTTTGACACCAAATTTGTTCAGCCACAACACATATTCAAACCCAAGATAAATTTTATCTTCACTGTTTAACGCTTTACTTAGTAGCCATTTCAATTGCGATGTCATATTCAGATTTGCATTATGGTCTTCTGTTGCGCTGGCCCAGTCGAGAAAACCATCGTATAAAAACTCATGATCGCCCAGTGCAAAAGGTAAACCCCAGGTGATGGTGGTTTGCCAGTTGTCGCTGCGTTTTTCATTGTTGCGCCGGTAAAGATTGACCTGAAAGTAGCGAAACTGAGCAATGTCCAGATTAAAACCTACACCATAGAGCAGATGCGTGGTCTGGCTGGACATTTCGACTGTGGTGGCGAACGTTACATCGCTGATCAAGCCCCACTTTGCCTCTGCCAGCCCCAGTTTACTGAAACTCCAGCGCGGGGCCCATTCGGCATAATTGGCTACATCGCCGGAATCTGGCCTGATATGGTCGAGGAAAAAAAAGCTGTCGCCCCAACTGGTGGCCGCAGCGTGTTCAAAGGTATAAATATCACGTTTGTTGTCGCCTAAGCGGTAATGGTTACCTGTTAAGTAACTGACCCGAAAGTCTTGCCAAAGCACTTCAGAGTGAAGCGGAGCAGAGCACAGCAGGCATAACAACAGCAGGTTTTGTTTCATAAAAATGTGTATGACAGAAGAGCTGGGGATCTTAATACTGGCAGCAAATTACAGAAGGTCAGTTTAACCACCAGATTTTACACAGCAAAGGAGGGCGCTTAGCTCCGGACCAGCAACTGATGAATATGCTGACGCAACCAACGTCTTAAAGGATCATCCTGAGTTCTGGAATGCCAGACCTGACTGATTTGTACCTTAGGTAGTGGCACAGGACAAGCTGTGATCAGTAAATCAGGCATGGCCTTTTGCGCTATGTCTGCCACTGATTTCAGGCAGGTCAGCAGCACATTATTTTTGCCCACTATATGAGCTGGTGATAAAAAACCAGAGAGCCCGGCACAGACCTGACGCGCTAAGCCAGACTTTGCTAATTCCTGATCAACCAGGCCGTCCAGATCACCGGTCAGAGTTGTGACTATATGACGTGCCTGACAATAGTCTTCCAGACTCAGAGCTTGCTGCGCAAGCGGGTGTTGACGACGCAGCAGCACCACAAAATCTTCGGTCTGTAGTTTTTGCTGATAAAAGCTTTCCGGCAGATCACGATAAAAACCAGCGATAGCGATATCACAGTCGCCCCGTTCCAGCTGTTGTTTAGGTAAAACGCCCTGAGTATGGCGCATGACCAACTGTACCTGCGGAGCCTGCTCATTTAATAACGCCACGAGATCGGGCAGTAATAAACTTTCGATGTAGTCGGTGCTGTAAATCACCAGCCGGTCGGGCTGAGTTAAAAAATCAGTGCCACTTTGCTGTTGATAAAAACCTTCCAGTGAAGACACCAGCTGTAATATTTCAGCACTGATGCGAATGGCTTTAGGCGTAGCTGTTAAACCCCGGGCTGCCCGGACAAAAAGCGGATCGGCAAATTCCTGACGTAGCTTATTTAATTTGTGACTCAGCGCAGGTTGGCTCAAATTCAGTCGGTTCGCTGCCGAACTGACATTCAGTTCTTCGTATAGCACTTTAAACAGCAGCAATAAATTCAGATCTTTGTTTTTAATATTCATAATTTGAATAGCTATTATTAAATCAATTCACTTCTTTGTATTTTAGCCTTGCTGCACACTAAGCACCATAAACTCTACAGCAGAATCTAAGGTAAAAAGGTGAAGCAATGAAATTATCAACAGGCGTGATACAACTGGGGCTGGCAGTTGCTCTGACGTTAAGCAGTACTTTGACTATGGCGGCAGATAAAGTACTGATTGTCGTGACCAGCCATAGTCAAATGGGGGCCACTAGTGAAAAAACCGGCTACTGGTTAGGTGAAGTAACACATCCCTATAAAGAACTACAGGACGCAGGTATTGCCGTGGATATTGCCAGTATTGCCGGCGGTAAAGCGCCAGTAGATGAGCGCAGTCTGGCAGAAGCCGATACGGTCAATCAGTGGTTTATGGCGGATAGCAAACATAACATGAAGCTGCAACAGACGTTAAAGCTGGCTGATTTAAAGGCATCAGACTATAAAGCTGTTTTGTTTGCCGGTGGCCACGGCACTATGTGGGATTTTCCGCAAAACAAGGTAATACAACAGTTTGCAGCAAATTTATATCAGAGCGGCGGCATAGTGGCGGCAGTTTGCCACGGCCCTGCGGCATTATTGAATATTAAACTGGCAGATGGCAGCTACTTAATTACCGGAAAACAACTGACGGGCTTTAGCAACACTGAAGAAGCGGAGGTAAAACTCACTAAAGTGGTGCCATTCTCCTTGCAGGATCAATTGACGCAACGTGGAGCCAGCTACAGCGCTGCTGCCAACTGGCAAAGCAAAGTTGTGGTGGATCAGCGTTTAGTGACAGGTCAGAATCCGCAATCTGCAGCCGCTGTCGGTGAGGCTGTAGTGAAATTGTTAACAACCAAATAACCCCGCACTTTACTTCTGCATAGCCACAGTCTGAACCGCAGCTGTGGCTATTTTGTGTTATTTGTTCCTTAAACCTTTATCCATAGCTGCAAAATTAATCTGGATAGTGCACATTGACTGGCTCTGTCGCAAAAACTTATCTAGTCTCAAACCAATGTTTTTTTTGGATATGTGGTTATGTGGGTTCGATTTTGTCTGGTGTTACTGAGTTCTGTTCTGACGAATAGCCACGCAGCCTCAAAGCAGCAGGTACTGTTGCTGACTTACCATTTAAAGGCTCCTTATGTGATTGATTGGGGAGAGCAGCGAGGTTTGTATTTTGATCTGGCGGTCTATCTGAATCACAAAACGGATAGCTATCAGTTTACAACTGAACTGATGCCAAGAAAGCGTCTGGATGCTTTATTGGCAGAGCCCTTTACCGATGTAGTGATTGGTGTCCAGCCTGGCTGGTTTAAGCCCTTGGCCGATAAAATGGTATTTACTGCGCCTTTTTTACACGACAAGGATATGTTTGTTTCAGATGCCCGAAAACCAGTGCGGGATAAAGACCTGGCCGATTTAACCGGCAAAACCTTTATTGGTTCACAAGGCTATAAATACCAAGGTATAGATGAAGCCGTTGCGGCCGGAACTATACAACGTGTGGATACCTTACAAGAGGATTATGTACTGGATATGCTCAGGCTAGGGAGGGGGGATTTTACTATTATCAGCTCTTCGACCTTGTCTTATAAATTCAGTCACGGCGAACATGCCCGGCATTTTCATGTCGCCACGACCCCGCATGATGTGATCCAGCGACGTTTTATGCTCAGCAAGACTGATCCACAGCTGTATCAGTTTTTACAACAGGTGATCCGGCAAATGCCTGCGGACCAGGAATGGCAGTTGTTACTAGCCAAATATCAAATTCAGCAGGCAAAGGTAAATCCATGATTTAAGCTTTGTTTTTCTTGCTGGTTTTCACTAAAGCTTCGCTATGTTGTCACACTTTTGCAAAGTTAAGGCTGCATTCTAAAACGGCTTAAACTTGTTGCATGCATCACTGTTCCTGGTGATTTTGGGGCCCCTTCGCGGGCCCTTTTTTAATGAACTCCGAATCTGAACCCGCTTTCATTTAATGGGGTGGCGGCTTGCCTTCGGAGCTGAATTGTTTCAGGTTTTTTACTGAAACTTCAGAACAACCCAGATCAAGTGATGCTGTGGCCGTTTTGCCGGAGTTTAGAGCTAAAGTTGTTTGAAATATCTTCATTGCACTGAAAATACTACTTTTTTTCTTCAAGACAATACAATCCTCTGGCACTACTACTATACTGAGCGCGAATTATCCAAGCTTAATGGTGGCGTTTCTTTAAACTCCCTTGCCACTATTTAATAGCTGTACCTAAAGTTAATCTGACTATTAGGTACCTCTTGAGGAACCACAAAGACGTGAATACCAAGTTCGTTGTTGCTGGTTCTGTGCTTTGGGCTTGTTCGGCCTTAGCAACAGAAGTAGTAACTCACCCGGCCGTGCCCATGGACCAACTGACTGTCACTCAGTTGCGCGGTATCTATTCAATGCGACAACAAAACTGGCCTGACGGTACTGCGGTCAGAGTATTTGTATTGTCTGCAAAAAGTCCGCTACACCAGAGTTTTGCCAAAGAAAAACTACAAATGTTTCCTTATCAGCTGGACAGGATCTGGCAAAAAATTACTTATTCAGGTTTAGGTTCAGCACCGGTAGTGCTGACTTCAGAGCAACAAATGCGTGAAATGGTAGCAAATACCGCAGGTGCTATCGGCTATATTGAGAATCCAGATGAACTATCCAAGCTTAAAGTCATTCGTGTTACGCAGTAAATTGTGCCTTTTACTGCTACTGGGCTGTTCATTGCAGTTGCAGGCAGACGGGCTAAAGGCAGATAAAGTGCAATGGCATGGTTTTGTTTCGCAGGGCCTTATTCAGGCACCTGAAACTAATTTCGTCAATCTGGACGACAGCATTTCTGCAGAACTTACCGATCTGGGCGTCAATATGTCCTGGGCTTTGTCGGACAATCTACGTCTGGCAGGGCAAGTGGTGTATCTGGATGGGGGGCGTCGTTATGTCAAAGGCACCCGGCTGGATTATCTGTTTTTAGACTGGACCTTGCACAATGATTTTGACTGGCAGCTGGATATGTTTATAGGCCGGTTTAAAAATCAGCACTGGCTTTATTCAGCGACCCGTGATGTGCCTTTTACCCGCAACGCCATAGTGCTGCCACAATCTGTCTATTTTGATTCATTTCGCGATATTGCCGTCGGCAGTGATGGTTTGGCTTTTAAAGTCACCCGTAATACCAGCATAGGTGAAATTGAACTGAACTGGAGCTGGGGCTCGACGAACTTAAGTAAAGAGCAAAGCCAAATTCTGTTGAGCACTTTGGCGCAAGGCGATGCTGAACAAGACTATGTGCATCAGGCCAGTCTGTTCTGGCGGCCTGAACAGTCAGCCTGGCAGCTGGGCGTGTCTTTACTGGATTCTGACTTTAGCTACGAAAAAGCCGATCAGGATTATTACAGCGATGGTGCTATGACAGTGCAGAGGGTGATGTTTAATGGTCGCTATGCTGCAGAGTACTGGGAGCTGAGCAGTGAGTGGGTGCAGGAGCGGCTGGATATCACTGATTTTTATGCACCGGGTTTTAAGCGTAACAGCTTTAGTCAGGGCTGGTACCTGCAGGGCCGTTACAACCTGCTGCCTCGTACCTGGGCTTTGCTGAGTGTGGATCTGTTTGATTTAGATAAAGACGACCGCAGTGGTCGTAAATTTTCTGAAAGTACAGGGGGGTTAGTACCAGCTTATTTTGGTTATCAGGATGAGTTAACTTTTGGCCTGACTTACGACATTAAAGATAATCTGCGCTTAACTATGGAACATCATTGGGTGAAGGGAACGGCCCGTCTGGCCTATCCTGTGATGCCTGATCTGCAGCACAATCAATCTGAATACTGGCAAATGTGGGCTATGCAACTGATGTACTGGTTTTAATTTTTATGCGGCCTTTTGTATTTAGTTTACCCTGGAAAATTCTGCTGGCGACTATCAGCGCTTTACTTTGTATGACGGTACTGCAAACCAGTCTGGGTTTGATGCGGATGAGCGAAGAATTTGACCGCCAGCAGCAAGTGAAACGTGAATCAGCGCGTCAGCAATACCTGCAACAAAACAGCATTATTGAGCAGCAACTGCGGGTTTGGCTGGAAAGTTTTTCTGATTTGGTGCAGCTTAGCCAGCACGCTGATTTTTCTGATTTTATTCAGCGCTTGGCTGAGCAAAGCGCCAATATGCAATTGCACCTGAATGTAGAGCAAATCTGGTTGCATGACAGCAGTATGCAACTGCTGTTCAGCAGCGGGCAACAAACTCCTTATTTCTCTCCTGCTTTAATCCAAAAGGTGCTGACAGAACAAAGTCCATCCACTATCAATTTATGTGTGGAGTATTGCGTCAAACAACTTAGTTTGCCGGTATTAAACCGCTCAGGTGAAGTCGCAGTGATGACGGTGACCACCACTTTGGTGGATATTTTATCGGCCTTGCATCATAGCCTTAATTCCGATGTGGCATTAATTCGCGCCAGCAAAACAGCCGCCGGACAAATTAACCGTGAGCTGATATCCAGCTCCAACCCCGAATTACTCAAAGCGCTGTTGCGGAAGGTTTCCGATCAGCAGGCTGATCTGGCGTTAAACAAAGGGCTTGAGTTGCAGTATAACGGTCAGCAATATCTGATCTCGGCCTTTGAAATGCAAAGCAAAGGTGTGTATCTGGCTGTGGTCGATAATATCAGCGATTTTATTGCTACCAATAATGGTTATCGCCGGCAGTTACTTATCACCTCAGTTATTTTGTTTGGCTGCATGGTGTTGCTGGTGTATCTGATTACCAGCCGGATCAGCCGAAGGCTTAAAACGCTTAGCAAAGCCTTGCCTTTATTGTCACAAAAGCAATATGCAGGCTTTCGTCAGCAAAGCCATTTTCAGGCCAGCCTGTGGCCAGATGAGGTGGATTTGTTGCGTCATGCCGCCGAAGAGCTGAGTGTTGAGCTGGAACTGCTGAACCATAAAGTTGAGCAGCATACCAATGAGCTGGAAAAAGTGGCGATGTATGATCTGCTGACTACGCTGCCGAACCGGAATATGTTGCAGTATCAACTGGAACGCATGCTGGCCAGTCAAAGTGCGGAGAATAAGTTTCTCGCTGTACTATTTGTCGATTTAGATGACTTTAAACGCATCAACGATAGCTTAGGCCATGCTCAGGGAGATAAGTTATTAAAACTGGTGGCTCTGCGTTTAAAAGATTGCTGTGGCATGAACGACTTATTATGCCGTTTTGGTGGCGACGAGTTTGTCTTTGTGTTGCCTCAATTGACAGACATGGATGCGCCTTTTCGCTTAGCCAGTCAGATATTGCAGCGTATTCAGCAGCCTTTGACCATAGATCAGCAAAACTTTGTGATGACGGCCAGTATTGGCCTGACCATGAGTGCTGCCGGCCCTGCGCTGTCTGATGATTTAATCCGCCAGGCCGATTTAGCGATGCATGAGGTGAAACTCAATGGCGGCAATGGTGCTCAGGCCTATAATCTGGATATGTATCAGCGGGTACAGCAAAGGGTTTTACTGGAGCAGGATTTAAAAGAAGCCTTGTTATTACATCAGTTTAGTATCAGTTTTCAGCCGCAAATGACCATAGCAACAGGTGCCCTGTATGGTTTTGAAGCTTTGATCCGCTGGCGTCATCCGGTGCGGGGTATGGTTCCGCCTGACGAGTTTATTCCTGTGCTGGAACAATCCAGACAGATAGTACCGTTAGGCTATTGGATTATTGAACAATGTATGCAGCAGTGCCTGGCTTTGCTGCACAGTGGCTGGCATCAGTTCCGTATCGCGATTAACTTATCGGCTGAGCAGTTTGTTGATCCGGAGTTGATCCCAACACTAAAACGGTTATTGGATAAGTACGAGCTACAGGGATCGTATTTTGAATTGGAGCTGACAGAACGTACGCTGGTGCAAAGTATTGAAACTATGCTGAACATCATGTCGCAAATTAAAGCCATGGGCATTCATTTTGCCATTGACGACTTTGGTACCGGCTATTCGTCCTTGAGCTATCTGAAAAAGATGCCGATGGACTGCATCAAAATTGATAAAAGCTTTTTATCCGGCATGTTAGAAAACGCTGCTGACTTCCAAATTATCGCCTCTACTATTGCTATGGTGCAAAAGCTGCAATTGCAGGTTGTGGCAGAAGGGGTAGAGACGCGGGAACAACTGGAGCTATTGCGCCAACAAGGCTGCGATATAGCGCAGGGCTATCTGATAGCCAGACCCATTCCACAAGCAGAACTGGCTGGCTTTTTAGAAGAACATTTCCCGAAAGGTATTTGGCGGGGTCAGAGTCTTTGACTCTGACCCTTGATTAGCGGCAGAGCTGACCTTGTTGGATATAAGGGCTCAGAATAGGGGCCATACCTTTAAGCACCTGCAGTGGCAAGGCTGAGGTAAAACTAAAATCTTCAGCGCCTTTACCCGGCACAAAAGCGGTCAGGGTGCCGAAGTGATTATCCCCCAGATAAAACACAAAAGTGGCGGTACGGTTAATGGTGGTGGCTTGTACTGTGCGACCCCGAATAACCTGAGTGGCCATTTTGTTGTCACCAGTACCTGTTTTGCCACCTATCAGTAAAGGCGAACCATCCACTTTGGTAAATGAGCCCTGTAAACGACGTGCTGTGCCACCATCTGCAACCTGTGACAAGGCAAAGCGCAACGCTCTGGCCACTTCAGGTTTCATCACTCTTTTGGCTTCCTGTGGCTGATATTTTAATTTCACTTCATAAGGTGTATTGGCGGCAAAATGCAGTTGATCCACTCGTACTGTAGGTAACAACATACCGTCATTCTGAATAATACCAATTAGCTCAGCCAAAGAGGCAGGTCTGTCGCCTGAGCTACCCAAGGCAGTACCAAGTGAAGGCACCAGGTGGTCAAAGGCGTAACCAAGTTTCTTCCAGCGTTGATGAATATCCAGGAAGGCTTCTACTTCCAGCATTATGCGGATACGGGTATCACGGGCGCTGCGATGTGAAGTTTTAAATAACCAGCGATACACTTGCTGGCGCTGGTCAGCTGATGCGTCAACAGCTTCCTTAAAGGTGGCTTGCGGGTTTTGTTGCATAAAGCTCAGTAACCATAACTCCAGCGGGTGGACGCGAGCTATATAGCCTTGATCCATCAGACTGAATTTACCCGGACCGTATTTGTTGTACAGTTCATCAATATCTTTCACTGTCAGATTTTCTTCTGGCAGGCGCTGCTGTAAGAAGGCACTGAATTTTGCAAAGTCAGCATCAGGCAATAAATAACGGTGCACTGCGGCAAGACGATCTGGTGTCTGTTTTAAGCCTTCAAAAAAAGTACTTAAGCGGTCTTCCTCGGTTTTTTTCTGGTATTTACGCCAGAACCGTTGCAGGAAAGAACTACCTTCTTTATCGGCAAAACGGCGTAAATAATCTTCACGACGAGGGTCTTTGTCGTTTTTCAGTAATAAAGAGGTACTGCCTGCGGTTTGGTAGCTACTGCTGTAGGCCACTATATCGCGCATGATGCGCACAAAAGGCAGGTTGATCGATTCTTTTAACGACTCCAGCACCGTTGGAACTCTGCTGTCTTCTTTTTTCTGGAAGTTATTAAAAACCTGTAAGCCTCCACCGGTAAAGAAGCGCTCAGAAGGAGAGGCTGAGTAGGTGCGCTGTAAGGCTGCATCAAGCATTTTCGGTAAACTGCGGTCCGCAGTATGCGCCATATAAGTGGCTGCCCAGCGGGTTAAATTATCGTTTGGAGCTATTTCCAGATTGAGCAGATTTTCCGGCAGCTCATCAATAAAGGAGTCGTGCAGCTCGGCGACTATTTCCAGGTAGGTCGTCAACACACGTAACTTGGCGGTAGACCCCAGCTCCAGCTTACTGCCTTCGTTTAAATCAAAAGGTTGATCGGTATTGTCGGTTTGCACCCGTACTCTGTTGCCACCCGGTGTTTTTTCAAACAGGGTAAAGCTGTAGGTGACTTTGTCGGTATTGGTCGCACTTAATAACTTCTCGCCCAAAAGCCCTACTTTTTCTGCTACAGCAGGGGAGGCCAGGCTGTTCAGATAATGGCTGACTTTTTGCTGCAGTTCATGATGCAAAGACACTTTGGCGGTTAAATCCAGCCGGTCTAAATCATACAGCTGTTGGTTCAGTAAGTTACCCAGGCGGCCACGCGCAACATTGATACCTTTCAGGGTCTGGGCATCTTGTTTAATCCCAGGCGCTTTACCGCCTTTAAACAATAAACGTTGTGACATAGCGGAATCTGCTAGTTCTTTATCTATCACATTGGCATTGGCCAGCACACGTAAATGGCTGTTGGTCAGATCTTCTAAATCATCGTGACCTTGTAACAAATAATACGATGGCCGACGCTGCGCTATCATCAGTGCCAGTACCTGCCGCAAAGCCAAACCCCTCAGACTTTTATTCTGCTCTGTTGGCTCAGCATTTAAAACCTGATTAAAGCGGCCGAAGTCTGTGCCAAACCAGGCCCACAATGCATCACCTACACCATGTACTTCACCAAAACCCGGAGCGGACGACAGCGGCACAGAGTTTAAGTAATCCAGCACAATTTCATGACGGGTCAAAGAGGTGTCTGCACCATAGCGATAAGCTCGTACTGAGCCTGACACCATCTGTAAAAATTTATCAGTAAAACTTTGAGTTAAGCCCTGCGGCGAGTGCCGGTATTTTTCTATCTGAGTGGCGAGCGTACTGCCACCAGCAGATTGGCCCTCTAAATTGAGAACTTTAGTCACCTGAGACACTGCAGCCATCATAAAACGTGGCCAGTCTACGGCCGGGTTAGAACGGGCTGGTGAGGTGAGCAGCTTACGGTTTTCTATAAATAACAAGCTGTTACGTACTACCGCAGGCACATCAGCCGGATGTTTATAGACCCGTTGCGGATGAGAGAACGAAAACAGTTCTTCGTTGCGGCAATCCCCGATTAATAAACCACCCTGAGCTTTTTCACGGTAGGGCGGGAAAAAACCTAACTGGGTATAAAACAGCAGTTCAGATGAAAATGCGGCTTGTTGTTCTACAACAAAATTACTTTGCGTTAAACGTGGAATAAATTTAGAGAGCTTGGAATAGCCTAACCGTTGATCAAAAGGCCCGGCTATTGGATAAGACACCTGATCAGTGGCACCAGATTGCAGCTGATAGGTTAGTTTTTTGGCGTAAAGGCTGATTTCTTTTGATTGATAATGTGCTGTGTGCAGCTCATAAGCGACCAGGGCTGCACCAGAGAGCAGCAACAAAATAAGTAGCCAGGGGATCAGGCTACGACGCTTTTGTTTGATCACAGGTGCAGGTTGCTCTGACGGTCTTTCGTCACGGTAGTTATCAAATTGCATTTGATTAAAATCTGGTGGGGATGACAAGTTCTTATCCATGAGTTCAGGCATCTGCCATGTCATTCGATTTTAACTGGTATACGCTTGTTTTGCAGCTGAATTTTAGTGAAGTTTGTGGTTCAAACATACTGATTTATCTCCATTTACTGCTTTGGCTTTGCTTTTGACTTCAAGGTCGGCTCTAAAACCCTGCCGTCAAACCATAATTCAAGACTGTGCCGGAAGGCAGGATCGGCCTGAACTTTGGGTATCACACTGTTAATGAGTTCAATTTGTTGTTTGCCCCAATCGCTGTTACTGCAGCCAACAGCCCCGGCAATGGGCAGAGGTAATTCGGCGATAGGCACATAAACCAGCCCTTTGGCTTGTTCCGGTGCCGTTTTATTCAGATAGGTCAGAACTATGTCGTAGTCCAGAGTGAAATCTATGCGGCCACTCTGAATCATTTTCAGTAAAGCCACAGGTCCATCATCACCTGAGCGGATTAACTCACTTTTTCGATAAGGTTCCAGTAGCGGTTCCAGATCGCCGTATCTGCGACCCGCTGCCAGCCCAAGTTTAAAGGTCTTTGCTTCCAACAACCGCCTCAGTTCAAGCGGGGAGCTGAACTGTTGTGTCAGATGATTCGCCAGCGCCTGACGGGTAATAACGCCTTGTGGTCTGTACCAATGAGTGGGGGTGCTAAAAACCGCAGTTTTAGTAGGTTGGCTTCTGTGGATCATGCAAGGAAAACACAACTTTTCCCTTTTATTCAGTGCCTGATGAATGCGGGTTTGAGGCATCAGTAACACTTGATGCTCTGTTTCGGGTAATTGCTGTTGGAGACTACTTAACAGTTGATCACACAAACCTTGTTGATCAAAAGGGCCTCCGACAATATGAAAAGGAGGTGCAGTGTTGATTGCCCAGTTTAGTAGAGGTTTCGAGGGACTGGTTACGCCGGGGCTACTGAGCAGCAGTGCCACAACAACCAGGACAAATCGCATCTGTGCTGTGCCTTAGATTTTTCCTTAACATATTGTTAATCTAACGAAAGCATAGCTCGAGGACAAGGTTTAATTCAGTTCAGTAACAAAGTTGCTGAACTGAATACTTCACCCAAACACAGTTTTAATGGTGGTGATGACCACCAACGCCATGCGCATGGCCGTGTTCAATTTCTTCGTTTGACGCTGCACGCACATCAATCACGTCAATATCAAAACTTAAGGTTTTGCCAGCTAACGGGTGGTTGGTGTCCACCTCAGCTTTAAACATACCTACTTTAACCACAGTGACCTGGCGTTGACCTTGTTCGGTATTCACCACCGCCACCATGCCTGGTTTCCATTTTTTAGCGCCCATCAGGTGCTTGACCTGAACGCTTTGAATGGAATCTTCAGTGCGCTCACCGTAGGCATCGGCCGGAGCCAAAGTGACGTTAAATTTATCACCAGCCTGATGGCCTTCCATTGATTTTTCTAAACCTTCAATCAGGTTGCCATGACCTTGCAGGTATAAAACCGGGTCCTGGCTTCTGGAGTTTTCTAATACGCCAGTTTCATCTGATAAGGTGTAGTGGAACTGAACCACAGTGTCTTTAGTGATTTGCATTGTTTGTGTATCCGCTGCTTGCTAAAAAATGGCCGCTATTATTACGCAACCCATCAGTCGGGTCGACTTTTTTATGTTAATAGGGAGGGCTTATGCCCAAAGTAATTGGAGTTGCAGGGAGGCGACAAGTGATTGAGACCCCAGGAGCATAGTTAACCTATGTGCAATTGGATTGAAGCGAGAATGCGCGGGTCATGCCTTGCAGATACTTGCAAAGTCACTGGGGCGAGAGCGCGCAGTCAACAAAGCTGCAGCTTCAAGTACGAAGGGCATTTACAGGGTGAGTTTGAGCCCAGCTTAACGGGTCCAGCGCGTAGAAGGAACGTAACTGCTGATACAAAGCGCCGTGCTGAGCGGCAAATAAGTCAGGTTGTTCAAAAAACACCTCTGAAATCACAGCAAAAAACTCTGCCGGATTGGTGGCTGCATAGGAGTCAAACAAGGTCGGTAAGCCAAGCGCCAATTGCTTTTGCAGTTGTTCGAATTCATAAGATAAAACCTCTGCCCATTGTTGATAAGCTTCGGTACTTCGAAGCAAAGGTGCACCAGTTGCCTGACCTTTTAATTGGTCCAGTTGATGTGCAAATTCATGGATCACCAGATTATGGCCATCGTTGCAGATTGCTGCTGACTTTAAGGTATCAACCCAGGACAAGATAATCTGGCCGGTTTGCCAGGATTCCCCCAAACGTACCTGCGCCATTTCGCTGACAACTCCCGCTGCATCAGATTGCGCTGTGGGCACGACAAAAGCAGCCGGATAAATCAGAATTTGTTTTAGTTTCGGATAATAATGAGGGGGCTTATTTAATAACAACAAACAGGCCTGAGCCGCTATGGTCACTCTCATTTCGTCAGTGACCACCAAGTCAGCACAGCCGACAAATTGTTTTTCTGCGACAAAGACCTGGATTAGCTTTTTCAGTTGCAGCTGTAAGTCGGCAGGTAAGGCGCGAAAGTAGGGCATACGATGCTTTAAAATTTGGCGCCATGCTGCAGGAAAAGGCTGCTGCTGAATTTTTTTCCGGCGATACGCCCTCCAGACTGGTGGAAAAAATACTGCGGCCAACACCACGAATGTCAACAAGGCTAAAAACAATAAAGGCACAGACAGTGCTCCATTTGGTCTTTGATAATGCAGTTATGGCGTCTGCTGTTATAAATTCAAGGTCAGAGTGGCTGAACAGGTTGCGTCCTGCAGGAAAAAAACTATAACCTTGGATTAACCCTAAGCGAACGAGCTTCCTGATGAATCTGTTTCAACTGAATTTATACCCTGGGCTAGTACACCCAATTTTATTACAACTGCGCGATCCGCATATCCAAAAAGATCGGCTGCGCTTTAAATTTAACTTAGAACGCTTGGGATTTTTACTCTCGGCGGAATTAGCAAAAACTCTGCCTGTGCATAAGGTTGACGTACAAACCGTACTGGGAACTACAGAAATACCGGTGCCAACACAGCCTCCGGTATTAGTAACAGTGTTAAGGGCTGGCCTGGCGTTTTACCAGGGCTTCGCGAATGCCTTTGATGATGCAGATAGCGGTTTTATCGGCGCATATCGTGTTGAAGGCGAGTCGGCAGAGCAGTTGGAGATCCGGATGAATTACGCGGCTTTGCCTGATTTAACAGGCCGCGATTTGATTTTAATCGATCCTATGCTGGCCACGGGCGGGTCCTTACTTAAGGTTTGGCAATTGATTGCAGCTCAGGCAACACCCCGTTCTGTGCATGTAGCTGCAGCTATTGCCGCACCTGAAGGCGTTGAGGCGTTGCGCCAGCATTTGCCTGAAGACAGTTATCTGTGGTTAGGTGCTCTGGATCAGCATCTGAACGAGCAGGCTTACATAGTGCCGGGCCTTGGTGATGCCGGAGATTTATGTTTTGGTCCTAAGCTCTGAGGTTTTGGATCTCAGGGCGTTTTAGCCGCTAATGGTTGGCGGATCATCCATTGTTGTTTAGGAGCAATGATCTGCTGCAAAGGTAAGTGTTCAATACTTTGTCCATCCAAAATCCGTATTTGCGGGCTGACTTGTTTGGCGTAAGGTTGTTGTTCCAGGATCCGCAGGGCTAAATCAATACTGATGCGAGCCTGGATCACTGGCGAATCAGTTGCTGCCGCCAGCAACTGAGCGCTTTGGATCAGCCGTACTACCTCTGGATTGGCGTAATACGCCATCACTTCAGTTTTTGTCAGGTTTTCGGCTGAGATAAAATTCTGGGCAACACCAGCAGCGACTGCATTGGCCAGCACATAGTTGGGCTGTTGATGGCTAAACAGCTGCCGCACTAAAGTCGCCTGCGAAAAATTGTCTGTGGCACCATAACCAGCATGCACAAGCTGGATCGGACTCCCTTGTAATTCTTGCTTTAAACCCCGTTCAGCATCCTGCACCCATGCCGCCTGAGCAGGGCCGGGAAACCAGGCCAGAATGGCGTTCTGTTGCTGATTGTGTTTTAACAAATACTGGATGCTTTTGGCCGCCATATCCGCAAAAGACACTGAAGATCGGGCCGTAATAGCAGGGCTCTTAATACCGTTAATCAGATCGATCACCGGAATACCGGCATTTTGCAGCTGTAAAATCAGATCATTTAAACCTTCGCTGGAGATAGCGCCAATAATCAGTGCGTCAGCTTTATTGCTGACACAATCCTGTAGTTGCTGACGTTGGCGCGGTAAGTTCTCATAACCTCCGGCTTCATAAATGCCTAATTGCACGCCCTGACGTTTGGCTTCTTCCGCTAACCCCCAGGACACGCCCCACCAATAATGATCTTTGCCATTAGGTAACAGAGCACAGAGCCGCCATACTTTAGTGACTTTTTGCAGCGGCTGGTACTGCAGCGGCTTTCCATCTGCCTGTACGTCAACCGGATACCAGTTTTGCTCTGCCCTTAACGAGAAGCTAAAGCTAAAACCTATCATCAACAACGCTCTGAACATGAAATCCCCTTTTTATATCTGTATAAAACTAGAGGAGATTTCAGCACTTGGCGAATAGTCTTTTAGTGTTGAGCCAGTTTTTTGCGCAAATGCCAGAAGTACCACAGCACCATAGCCACCACCAGTGGAATGCTGATGGACTCTATGGTTTTAGCGGGCCACTGCGGGATCCAGTGCACTATAGCTTGCTGAGCTTTGGTTAAAAGTTGCAGCGAGTAGTAGCTGATAGCGACCACCGACAAGCGCTCGACTGCACTTTGTAATTTAAGCTGCAAGTGGGCTCTTTTATCCATAGACGATAACAGCGTCTGATTTTGCCAGGCCAGCTTTAAGTTGATTTGAGTACGCAGCAATTCAGTAGAACGACCCAAACGTTCAGCCAGTTGTTGCTGACGCCTTAAAATCGACTGTGCTGTGCGCCAGGCTGGCGTTAAGCGTCGTTCGGTAAAATGTTGCAACGACATTAAGCCTTCAACAGGCTGTTCATCCAGACTTTTTAGCCTGTCCAATGTCAGTTGATAGTAGGCATGGCTGGCCTGCAATCTGCTGCTGTTTTCTGAAATCTGATGTTCTGTCTGGGCAGCCAGTTGGATCAGCTCATCCAGCAACTGCTCGTCATTACCTTGTTTTTGCTCAATACGTGAGGTGATCACCGCCAGTTGCTGCTCTTGTTGTGGCAACTGATGCAGCGCCTGCTTGCAGTAAGGCCAGGCTAAAAGGGCCAGTTTGCGATAATTGCCCAAATCAAACAGCTGCTGCACTAAAGCGCCTAAAGCACTGCGACTCAGGCCGTTATCCAAAACCAGCATGCGGCCTGCACCTTCGTTGTGTTTACGAAAGTCGGTCCAAATTCTGGCTTTGCCGTTAAATACCATACTGCTGATCAAATGTTCACTGACAAAAAGCTCTGTTGGGTCTTGTGTCGTCAGTTGAGCCGGCTGAACTATGCTCAGCTGTACCACCCGAAACAATTGCCCTGGCAGGCTGGCAAACCATTCATGATCCGGCACTAATTCCTGCGGATCACAAAACAGGCTCGGTGCTGTACCAGTGCGGATAAAGGTATAGGTAGAGAATTCATTATGTCGCTCCCAGCGCAGCCAACTGCCGCCCAGTTGCAGATTACAATCTTGTTCATGCGGTTCGAGGTTTTTACCCTGTTGCAGCGCCAGTTGCTGCATGGCCTGATATTCAGCAGTGCGTGAAGTGGTGGATAAGGTCAGTACGAACTGACAGAGCTGACAAGGAGAGTCCAGAGCCGGAAAAAAGCGTTGCTGTAATTCTTGTTCCAGCAAATCGCGTTGCGGGTGTTGGCGTAAATAAAGTTGAACCATAACAGACTCCAAAACTAAAAAACAAACAAGCCACTGAACTAAAGCAGTATCCGTACCCAGCCATGACAGTCTGATGTCAATTGTTTGATTTTATTGATAAATTCAATCTTCTCTCTGTGGGTTTTCTTTGTGGATCAATACCTTGATGTGCTTTTCCTGCACAACAAAGCACTAAAGAAGTGCACTTTTGTTAACACTTTATTTTCAAATGAGGCGGGCTACACTTAAAACCGGAACACAACAAGGAGGGCAAACCAATGCGAACTTTGTATTTGTCGCTGTGTTGTACGACTATGCTGGCCACAGCACCGGCTTTTGGTCTTGAAACATTACCCCAGTTACAGCTGGCTCAGAGTTATCAGCAGCAGGGAATGCTGTCTGCTTTTTGGATCAGTGAAAAACTTGATGGGGTTCGTATCTTTTGGGATGGCAAGCAAGTGCGCAGTCGCAGCGGGCAATGGATTAAGCTGCCAGACGAGTTACTGAAGCAACTGCCTGATTTTGCTTTGGATGGCGAATTATGGGCTGGCAGAGGTCAGTTTCAGCAGGTGATGCAGGCTTTACAAAGCTCCGGAGCCGGGCTCTGGCAGGGGATCCGTCTGATGGTGTTTGATGCACCACAACAGCCCGGCACTTTTACCGAACGGTTGCAGTTTTTACAACAGCAATTACCGCAGACCGCTTTTGTGCAGTTGTTACCCCAACAGCAGTTGCAGACAAAAGCTCAGCTTGATGAGTTATTGCAGCAGGTGGTAGCCGGAGGTGGAGAAGGCTTGATGTTGCATCATGCAGAGGCTCTTTACCAAAGTGGGCGGGTCAGTCATTTACAAAAGCTGAAACTCTTTGAAGACGCAGAAGCCAGAGTGGTGGCGCATTTACCGGGTAAAGGCCAGTTTACCGGCATGCTGGGCGCATTATTGGTGGAGTTACCAGATGGCCGTCGTTTTAAATTAGGCTCAGGTTTTACCGTGGCAGAACGTCAAAATCCACCGGAAATAGGGCGTTTAGTCACTTTTCAATACCAGGGGCTGACCCATAAAGGCACGCCTCGTTTTGCCGTTTTTGTGCGGGAGCGACCAGAGCCATAAAAAGCCAGTCTGCGCCTCTTGTAGCGGCCTGAACAACCAGACAGAATAGCGACCTTCATTGATGAGGTAGCTATGGTTAATCTGGCCTTGATGGGCGCTTTTATTCCGACTTTTTTATTTGTCTCTGTCACGCCTGGTATGTGTATGACGCTTGCTATGACTTTGGGCATGACGCAGGGCGTGCGCCGCACTTTATGGATGATGTGGGGAGAAATGTTAGGTGTGGCTTTGGTGGCCATTTTGGCTGTGTGTGGTGTCGCCGCTATGATGCTGCAATTTCCTGCTGTGTTTCAGTGGTTTAAAATTGCAGGTGCTTTATTTCTGGCTTATATCGGTTGGCAAATGTGGTGGGCCAAAGGCAAGTTAGCTATTCCTCAGGCTGGTGTTAGTCGCGAGTTGCTGCCACGACGTACCTTATTTGGTCAGGGGTTTGTCACTGCTGTGTCTAACCCAAAAGGCTGGGCTTTTCATATGGCCTTGTTACCGCCTTTTATCGACAGCCAACTGGCATTTTGGCCTCAGTTGCTGGTGTTGGTTTGTATTATTATTTTACTGGAATTTCTCTCTATGCTGCTGTACGCCAGCGGCGGCAAAGCTTTAGGCGCCTTTTTTCAGCAACAAAACAAAGTGCAGTGGCTTAACCGCATTGCTGCCAGTTTAATGTTTGGCGTGGCGCTATGGATGTTACTGGGTTAATTCTGGCGTATTGCTCTACCAACGATAACCAAAAATCAGGCTGCTGGAACGCTGCTTAGCCTCCGCCAGCCAACCATTCCACTGAGTCCTGTTTGGTTGAATGCTGGATAGACTGCTGTGCTCTACTGCAACATTAAAATGTTCTGTCAGCTGATAAGTCCAGTTCAAAGTCCAGCTGTGGCCTTTGCCGTTGTTATCATCTGTAGGTGTCTGGTCTTTATCTATCACTTCAAAATGGTCGTAACGGGCACTTAAGCTGTGTTGTTCCAGCTGATAGTTAAGCATCAGGTAACTGCTGCGATAATCGGCGACTACTGTGTTTTGTCTCATAGCCGTGTCGCCATTCAGATACTGCGCCAGCAGCCGCCATTGGTCTGTCAGTTGATGTTGCAAAGCCAGACTGACAAAACGGGTATCCCAGGCATATTGGCCATCTTTAAAGGTCGTAGGTTCGCCTCTGTTATCGTACCAATACAAGCGGACTTCAGTTTGATCTTTATGTTGCCAATGCAGCCCTGTGTAATAGCCGGTTTTATGATCCAGCTCGCGATTAGGCTCTACCCAGGCCGGTTGTTTTTCAACTACACCGCCTACAGCTATGCTGGGATAGTTGGCAAAATCAACCCGCTCACCAATAGCTGTTTGCAAATTATGCAAAGCAAAACCACGCCAGGTTAAGATGGATCCGGCCGGGTCATTGCCCTGAAACAATGCGCCTACCCACTGAACACTATGCTCTGATTTAAAAAAACGGCCGGGGCGGCTAACAGATAATTCAACGGCTCTGGTTTTGATTTCTTCGGCTATCCAGCTATTAATGGCGGAGAATGAACTGGTATAAGGCGAAGTCCAGGCCAGATCGGTGTTTTCCAGTGACATGGCCGGATAAAATACCCCAGCTCTGCCACGTACTCTGTAGCCTGAAACAGGTAAAGGATTCCAGTTGATCCAGGCTTCAGTGACGCCAAAGCCAGCTTCGGGCGCTCTGTGCCACTGGGCATGCACAGTGGCTGAAAAATCAGAATCGGTTTCAAGCTGAGCAACCAGATACTGTGGCCCAGCGCCTGCATCTGTGTGATGGCCAAACTGGCCTGTGCCTTTTTGCCACCATGGCGCTAAATAATGAGCTGTATCATTTTGTTTATTCAGGTAAAATTCTCCGCGACCATGCAGGCTCAGTTGCTCAAAAGCCAAGGCAGGCATACTGAAAGCCAGCATTGTCAGCAGACTGATACGAAAACGTGCGCAATGGGTCCTGGACATCCTGTGTTCCTTATTTGTTTTACTGCTTTGATACTAGCAGTTTGCTGCGGCTGATAAACATAGGTGATACACAAAGTTTTAGCAGCTTTCTCTGGCAGATAATGACAATAGGCCTAAACTGCTTTAGTTTAACCACATCCTGGTTTAACCAGCTTTATATCCTCTGCCCCGGAGATTATTCAATGACTTTGTTCGCTGCTGTTTTATCTGGTTGTCTATTGTTCTGTTTTAGTACTGGGGCAATAGCAGCAGTGCAAATTACAGTGACCGATCAGCAAGGCCAGCCGCTGGAAGATGCTGCAGTTGAGCTGCTTGACCCGGCAAATAAGAGCTTTTCCCAAAAAAAAGCAGAAGTGAAACAACAAGACCTGACCTTTATTCCTTTTGTCTCGGCTTACCAAACCGGCACTGCTGTTGATTTTCCGAATATGGATAAAACCCGGCATCATGTGTATTCCTTCTCACCAGCCAAAGTATTTGAGCTGAAGTTGTATGCGAATAAACCTGAAGCACCTGTCTTGTTTGATCAGGCCGGTATTGTCGCTTTGGGTTGTAATATTCACGACTATATGCAGGCCTATATTTATATTGGCGACAGTCCGTTTTTGCAGGTCACTGATGGCAAAGGTCAGGTGACTTTTAACGATATTCCGGATGGCACCTATCAGCTCAAACTCTGGCATCCGTGGCAAAATGCCGACTGGGTGACTCAAAACGTACAAATTAAACAAGGCCAGCTGATGAGTTATCAACTGGCAATTACCGCTCAGGAAAAACCAAAGAAACCGAAAAAAGGCTTTGGTGCTTCCTATACTCCCTGATTTTTTAACCGACCCGATTTTTTAACCTAAAGGAGCCGACTCATGGCCACAGTAACATTAAAAGGTAATCCATTTCAGACTATAGGCGAACTGCCGGCAGTGGGCAGCAAAGCCCCTGATTTCACTCTGACAGGTGCAGGTTTGGCTGATGTCAAACTGGCAGATTTTGCTGGTCAACGTCTGGTACTGAATATTTTTCCAAGCGTAGACACGCCAACCTGCGCTACGTCAGTCCGTACTTTTAACCAGGCTTTATCGAGCTTAAGCAACACAACGGTATTGTGTGTTTCAGCTGATTTACCTTTTGCTCAGGCGCGTTTTTGTGGCGCTGAGGGCTTAGAGCAAGTGAAAAACGGTTCAAGTTTCCGCAGTTCATTCGGCAACGACTATGGCGTGGCATTTTCTACTGGTCCTCTGACTGGTTTATTGTCCCGCGCTGTCGTCGTTGTTGGCACTGACGGTACAGTGTTATACACAGAACAAGTAGCTGAAACTGCTGATGAACCTTCTTATGAAGGCGCTTTGGCTGTATTAGCTTAATAGTGTAGAGGTCAGAGTCCAGGGACTCTGACCTCAAGCCAGAGAGTCCTGTTATGCTGCACAGACTACTTTGCGTTTTTGCGTTGTTTTTACTGCCTTCACTGTCGGCTGAAACAACGGCCTCGCCAGATAAAATCCTGCGCATGGGTATTCATAATTTTCCGCCTGATTTTGTGGTCAGCGCTGATGGTAAAAGTTGTAGCGGCGAAGGATATCTGTTGGCTCGACGGCTGTTTGCTCAGGCAGGTTATAAATTAAAGGCTGTTTGCACCACGCCAGCCCGGATGTATTTGTTGTTAGATCAAGGTGAAGTGGATTTTAGTATTAATATAAAAACCACAGCTGCGATCAGTAAAAAACATAGGTTTATCGAACCCGCTTATATGCCGATGCAACTGATGCTGTACAGTCATTCACTTAGCTCTACTGCACCACAAGATAAAACCGTGGCCGCTATCCGTTCTTTTGATTATTTAGGTCAGCGTCAGCAATTGCTGCAGCAAGGTTACCAACTGGTAGATATGCCAGACAGTATCAGCGCTGTGCAGTTATTTTTGCACCAACGTACTCAGCATTTGATCAGTTATCAGGGACCTTTTGTGGCTTATACCGCTGGGCAGTCAACTGATGTCGTCGTCGATTTAAAACAAAAGAAGCTGGCAGATATAGATGCCTATTTCGTCGTGTCCGCTGCTTCAGCTGATCACCAGCGCATTATTGAGGTTTTGCAGCAGCATGCCAAAGCTCATAGTTGCAGTTATCTGAAAGGCTGTGGTTAAGCAGAACTGCTGACCTTGCTGCTTGTGACTCGCCTGAAATTTAAAAGCATTGCTTTTTTACTACTGTTTTTGCTTGAATAGCTGCTTCTTTTTATTCTTCGCAGAATTTTTCTATGTCCATCGAAGCTTTAGACCCTTTATCTGCTCCGGCAGCTCATTTACTGGCTTTATCCGATGCTTATATGGCGTCTTTATACCCGGCTGAAAGTAACCATATGGAAAGCCCTGCCGCTTTGGCTTTGCCTAATGTTTTGTTTTTAGGTGCTTATCTGGATGGCGAATTAGCAGGCTGTGGCGCTGTTAAACTAATGCATGATGATGGCAGTTATGGCGAAATTAAGCGGGTTTATGTGTTGGATGCATTCAGAGGCCGCGGCCTGTCAAAACAACTGATGCAAGCGCTGGAAGCTCATCTTGTAGAACAGCAGATCCCACTGGCACGGCTTGAAACCGGTATTTTTCAACCCGAAGCTTTGGGTTTGTATGAAAAACTGGGCTATCAGTACAGAGCTCCTTTTGGCTCTTATTTGCTTGACCCTTTAAGTGTATTTATGGAAAAACGCCTCTAACCCATGGCTTTTCACCTGTTCCCGAAATAGTTGTGTTGATGTTGATCATCAGCGCATTTTTTAGGCTAAGCTACTCCTTGTGCCTGATTGATGTACAGTTAAATCAGGTTTCCTAATGATACTAAACGGAAACAAGGAGTCTGGTTTATGCGTTTTTATTCTGCTCCATTATGGATGCTGCTGGTCGCTTCACTGCTGGCAGGTTGTAGCACTTTACCTTCGTCAACACAGCCAGTTGTTGAATCAACTGCAACTTCTGTTCAGGAAACTGATTGTGTTGGCAGCATTCAGGCGCCAGCTGCCGGTCTGGAGGCAACTTCAGATCCAGAGCTGCTGCAATCTGCTTTAGGCCAGCCTGACAAAGGCCAGCTTTGTATGGGGCAGGTGTTTGTGGCTACAGCACCAGTGACGGTATATCGAGTCTGGGATCAAGCCAAAAGCTATACGCTGTATGGCCGCTGGTGGTCATTTATGTTACCCAAAGGCCCGACGGACCAGTACAGAGAAGCCAACGCCATTTGTCCAGGCTGGAGCGTTCTCAACCAAATGAGCAGCTGTACTTTAAAAGTGGGTAGTAAAATTGTGGTAGGGCCAGGTCAAAGCGCCGATTGTGGCGAAGGTCTGGTGTATCCAAAGTCTGCTGTGAATCAGGTCTATATCAATAACGATTCACGTAACAATGTGCTTTGGGTGGAAAACTGTGACGCAGGCAGCAGCTGGCCACAATAAAGAGGAAACAGAGTATGCATAAAAGTCGCTTAGCCGCTTTTGTTCTGGATAGTAAAGTGGACGATATTCAGCAGGCTGGAGAATTTTGGAGTCAGGCGCTGGGTTATCAGTTGCTACCTTCCGATCCTGAGTGGGCTGAGCGTTATGCTTATCTGGATAACCCATGCTCTGAGCCCCGGCTACTGCTACAAAAAGTGGAACATCAAAGCCATATTCACCTGGATATTGAAACGGACAATATTCAGGCTGAAGTAGAGCGGTTAAGCAAATTGGGCGCTTTTGTTGTCAAACAAATGCCGCGCTGGACTGTAATGCAGGCGCCTAGTGGCCACAGATTTTGTGTGGTGATGCCACAACGTGCCGATTTTGCCCAAAACCCTGATGTAAAGCTTTGGCCTTAATCTAAGTTCTTGTAATTTTTCTATCACAGCCCTTTGTCCAAAAACAAAGGGCGTGTGTTTTATTTTCCCGCAATACACTGCCTTTTATTTGAAATAAGTTAACAGTTGTTCACTCATTTTTGTTTTTTAACTTAAATTTTTTATTTAATTAATTTGTTAAAATTCAAATGGTTGATTTTTAATTGCCTAATTTTTACTTTCGTGAAGTGGAGTTGTATTTATTTTTAGTGTACAACTGTGCGCTGAAATTAAGTGGAAGGACCAGTGTGAACAAAACGATCTCTTTATGGGGCCAGAGCCTCTATCGCCAATTTAGTTTAATGCTGGCGAATCAGCCTAAGCTGGGTTATTACCTGCATCCTTTGTTGAACTGGAATAAACCTGCGCTGCATCCGGATTATCACAGTGCCCGCATTGTTGATTTTTGCTGGGAAACCGATCAGATGTTCAGTGTCTGGTTAGAACCTGCTTCGTCCTGGGCTGGTTTCACCCCAGGCCAGCATCTTCTGGTCACTATGCTGCATAAAGGCCGTTATATCAGCCGCAGTTTTAGTATCAGCTCGTCCTCTGCTGTATTTGCGCAGCAAAAACAAATCCGCATCAGTTGTCGTATTCAGCCTCAAGGCGAGTTTACTAAAGCTTTAGCGGCAGAGATTTCTAAGCTGACTCATCTGAGTATCAGTGATGCGATGGGCGATTTTGTGCTGGCGACTCAAGCTGATACTGCGCTTGAAAAAAGCATAGTGATGGTGGCGGCAGGTTCAGGCATTACACCACTTTGGGCCATGCTAAGTAGTTTACGCTGCTGGACTTCGCCTGTTGTGTTGTTTTATTGCGTTAAAAATGCAGCTCAGGCGGCCTTTTTGGCTGAACTAAAACTACTGGCAGCAAAACAGCCTTTATTTGAACTGCAACTGATTGAAACTGCAGCCTCAGGCCGGCTGAATTTAGTGCAGCAATTAAAAGCGAAAGCCGGCTTTTCGCTGACTAAGGCTCTTTACTATCTATGTGGCCCGGCGGCTATGAGCCGTCAGTACAAAGACGATTTAATCCAACAAGGCGTGTCATCGACGGCCATTCATGCCGAACTGTTTGGATTGGCCGTGACTGCAGCAGAAGGGCCAGTCAAACAAGCCCTGTTTATGCAGCAGGGTCATGTAACAACAGTAGAAGCCGCTGCAGGAGTGCCATTGTTACAAGCCGCAGAGCATCAAGGATTAGCCCCACGTTTTGGTTGCCGGATAGGTGTGTGCTATCAGTGTGTGTGTCAGAAAAAATCAGGTCAGGTGCTGAATTTACGCACAGGACAAATCTCAGGTGATGGCCCTGAACAAATTCAGTTGTGTATCAGCGCTGCGCACAGCAACCTGCAGATAGAGTTATAGGATCATGATGAAACTTACAGAACAACAATTGTCTGAACTGGCCGCTGAGCTGGATCAGGTCAAAGCCGGTGTGATGAGTCAGTTGGGTGACAAAGAAGCACGTTACATCCGCCGTATGTTACTGACGCAGCGCTTAAGCGCCATTTCAGGCCGCATATTGATGGTGCTGGGGTTTATTACGCCATGGTTGTGGGTTTTAGGTGTTGCGCTTTTGGCGCTGGCAAAAATTCTCGACAATATGGAAATAGGTCATAACGTCTTGCATGGGCAATACGACTGGATGAATGACCCTGTTTTGCATTCACAGCGTTTTGAATGGGATATCGCCTGTGACGCTGGTTCCTGGAAACGCACTCATAACTTTGAGCATCACACCTACACCAATATCATCGGCAAAGACCGCGACTTTGGTTATGGCTTATTGCGCCTGAGTAATGATTTCCGCTGGCGGCTACGTAATTTATGGCAATTTGTGACTTATCTGGTGTTAAGCACCTTGTTTCAGTGGGGCGTGTCTTACCACGAGCTGGCGGGGGAGCGGGTGTTTTTTGGTAAAAAGAAGCCTGATCGCATCAACAGTGTCAGCCATACCGATCTGAAAAAAGCCTTTTTCGGCAAAGGCGCACGTCAGTTGTTTAAAGATTATGTATTTTTTCCTTTGATAGCCGGGCCTATGTGGTTATGGGTGTTAACTGGTAATTTGCTGGCGAATATTATCCGTAATTTATGGACCTCCACTGTGATTTTTTGTGGTCATTTCACGGCGGATGTTCACACCTTTACTCAGCAGCAATGCGAAGGCGAAAGCCGTGGACACTGGTATTATCGGCAAATTCTGGGTTCATCCAACTTCACCGGACCGCGTTGGTTTCATATTTTAACCGGCCATTTAAGTTGCCAGATTGAACATCATTTATTTCCGGATATGCCAGCTTTGCATTATCTGACGGTAGCTCCTGAAGTGCAGGCTATTGCGAAAAAATATGGCATTGCTTATAACAGCGGCAGTTTTTTGCGCCAGTACGCTACGGTAGTGGCCCGGATTATCAGATATTCGTTTCCTGGCGGCAAAGCCACAGCAGTATAAAAGCTGGCTGCGCCGCCGGAGTATAAAAGGTGGCTGCGCCACCAGAGTAACAAAAGGACAGAGCTATGTTATTTGCTGATGTAATACAGCAGTTTAAAGCCGGACAGGCGGATGAACTACAAATTGAAGTGCCTGCGCAATGGGGTCAGGGCAGGGCGGTGTTTGGTGGTATGGCGTCGGCTTTAGCTTTGGCGCATTTAATCACAGAGCTGCCTGCACAAATACCGCTGCGCTCAGTGTCCGTGTCTTTTGTCGCTCCGTTAAATGCAGGGCCAGCTACTGTATCGCGGCGTATTTTGCGTCAGGGTAAATCGGTCATTCAGGCTATGGTGGAGATTACGCAGCAAGATCAGGTGGCATTAGTGCTGCTGGCAAGCTTTGGTGCTGAACGTCCATCGGCTTATCAGATTAAAGCGGAAACAGCGCCACAATTTAATACAAAGGCTATGGTATTGCCAAAACAAGGGCCTGCACCTGAGTTTACCCGGCATTTTGATTACCATATCACTCGAGGCGTGATGCCATTTTCAGGCGGCACAGGCACAGAGTTAGGTGGGCTTATCCGTTTTGCTGAAGGTGAAAGCACAGCTGTAGGTGTGTTGGAGTTATTGGCCTTGGTCGACGCCTGGCCGCCGGTCAGTTTAACTTTACTGAATCAGCCAGCTCCTGCCAGTTCGTTAACCTGGACTATCGAGTTTATCCAGCCGCATCAGGACGCAGAAACTAAAGCTCTGACGACTGACTGGTGGTCTTATCTGGCTAGCATTGAGCATGGCGCTGATGGCTATCATCATATCGAAGCCAAGTTATGGCAACCTGATGGCCAATTAGCTGCCATCAGCCGCCAGACGGTCACGGTATTCGCCTAATGCTCACCCTGGTGAAAAGTGCTTAAAATTTATACTCGCTCGGGGTTCGTGCTTCTGTTATAGTGCGCGCCCTTTTTCCCGTGCCAGTTTCTGTGTTAATAGAGAGTACCCATTTTTTGAGCAACGCCACTTTTACCAGTCTGCCTTTAGCAGAACATTTATTACAAAGCCTTGAGAGTCTTGGTTACAGTCAGATGACGCCTATTCAGCAACAGGCCTTGCCTGCGCTGTTGGAAGGCAAAGACATTCTGGCCAAAGCCCGTACCGGTAGTGGCAAAACAGTGGCTTTTGCCCTGACCTTGTTGCATAAACTTGCGGTCAAACGTTTCCGTATTCAATCGCTGGTGCTTTGTCCTACCCGTGAACTGGCTGAGCAGGTTGCGCAGGAAATTCGTCGTTTAGCCCGCAGTCAGCACAATATTAAAGTGTTAACTCTGGTAGGTGGTGTCTCTGTTGGCCCACAAATTGGCTCGTTAGAACATGGCGCTCATATTATTGTCGGCACTCCGGGTCGTATTCTTGAAATGATCGACCGTAACCTGCTGAACTTGTCTGATGTCGAAACTTTGGTGCTGGATGAAGCTGACCGTATGCTGGACATGGGCTTCGCTGATGATATTGGCGTTATTCTGAAAGCTCTGCCTGCTGATCGCCAAACCTTGTTGTTTTCAGCGACTTACCCGGACAAAGTGAACGATTTAAAACGTCACTTAAAAGCCGATGCTGTGCAGGTTTTTGTTGAAGATGCTGAACAAACTGAAATAGAGCAGAAGTTTATTGAAGTAGAAGCCAACGACAAAATAGCTGCGTTAAAGCAACTATTGTCCTGGCATGGCGCCAAGCCCACACTGATTTTCTCCAATATGCGCAAAGACACTCAGGATATTTGTGATGAATTGGCGGATGCCGGTTACAGCGTGATGTCATTGCATGGTGACTTAGAGCAGCGTGACCGTGAACGTGTGCTGATGCAGTTTACCAACCAAAGTTGCCTGATTATGGTAGCGACCGATGTTGCAGCCCGTGGTCTGGATATCAGCGCTTTACCTTTGGTTATTAACTACGATTTATCCAACGACCCTGAAGTGCATGTCCACAGGGTAGGGCGTACTGGCCGTGCAGGTAGCGAAGGTCTGGCTTTAACGCTGGTGACTCCTTCACAAATGGGCCGTTTGGCCGCACTGGAAGATCAACTGGGTTTAACAGCACAGTGGGCCGAGTTAACTGCTTATCCTGCTAAAGACGGTATACCAGCGCGCGCGCCTATGCGCACTGTGATGATCGATGGCGGCAAAAAAGATAAAGTACGACCAGGCGACATAGTTGGCGCCTTAACAGGTGAATTGGGTTTGTCCTTTGATCAACTGGGTAAAATAAACGTGCTGGCGATGGTCAGTTTTGTCGCTGTTCGCAACGACGTGGCGAGTGCAGCTTTAAAGCGCTTAAGCGAAGGAAAAATCAAAGGCCGTCAATTCCGCTGCCGTTTTGTCTGACACTAGCTGGCCTTTTGTATGAATAAATTGGAGCCACCTTCGGGTGGCTTTTGTTTACGTATGGTTACAAAAAGTATCTGATGTAAGAGGAAAAATTGCCCGGATGCACTAAGCTCAAAGCGGATAGACACTAAAAAATAAAGAGGCCGCTTATGAACGTTCAACACTTTCTATGCAGCGCTGTAGTTTGTCTGCTGTTGTTTGGCTGTAAACCTGCTGAAACTCAAACCTCTGCTGTTATTACTCCTGATGCTGTCACTAAAGTGGCAGAAACTCCCGCTGAACCCAAAGCCGCACCTTGCCAGCTGAAACTGGGTTTTGAATCCTGGGAACCCTACCAATATGTCGGATTGGAACAACAAGCCAGCGGACTGGATATTGAAATAGTACAAGCCGTTGCCGGACGCATGAATTGTATGCTGGTGCTGCAGCATGGCACCTGGCAGGAGTTGTTAGGGCAGTTCAGGCAAGGACAGCTGGATGTGCTGCTGGGAGCATCCAAAACACCAGCCCGCGAAGAATTTGCTTTATTCTCCGATCCTTACCGCGCTGAACAGTTCCAATTATTTGTTCGTAAGGATGATGCAGACAAATACAAATTTGAGTCTGTGGCAGAAATGGTGGCGGCAAAACACAAGGTGGGTTTGATCAGCGATTATTATTATGGTGAACAAATCAGCGCCTTGTATAGCGACGAGCATATGCGGCCGCAGTTTGTTGAGTCTTCGATGAGCGAGCAAAATATCGCTGTGTTGCTGGATGATCAGGTAGATGCTGTACTGGAGGATAGTTTTGTTGGTGCCGCTATTATCCGGCGTAAAGGACTAGAGCAACAGGTGCAACCTCATAGCATCAAGCTGGATGAAACACCTATTTATGTGATGTTCAGTAAATCAACAGTACAGCCAGAGCAGGTCAGCTCTTTTAATCAGGCCTTGCAGCAGTTAAAAGATAGTGGCGATTATCAGTTGCTTATAGGTAAGTATCAAAGCTAATCACCAAACTGGCGGGCCAGCAACGAAGCAGTAAAGCTGGCCTTTAAATAAAAGCCTCTGGGCAGGGTTTGAATAGGTTGGCCATCTGCGCCAATAGCAGAAGTTAGCGCTTTGCTGTTGGCCGCTTTAGGCCTTAATTGCAGTACTTTGCCATGCGCGCCTTTAATCTGATCAATACCACCTAATACAATCAGTTCCATCAATTCTTCCCAGTCCTGTTGCAATAAGGCATGTTGCTCTGCATCCGGGCTCCATAAAAATGCACTGCCAATTTGACGCTCCGCCAGTGGAATAGTGCGTTCGGCCAGTATGGGCACAAACAATACCTTGCTGAGTTTGCGACACACCCATGAGTCGTGCCAGCGTAAACCTGCGACATCGGTTAAAGGCGCAACACACACATAAGTGCTTTCCAGAGGTTTACCAAATCGATCCACAGGTAAGGTTTTTAGTTCTACGCCTAAATGAGGAAAATCAGGTTCAGCTTTGCTGCCACTGCTGGCGCCTAGCACCAGTTCCAGCAATTGACCCACAGTACCTTTGTCTCGTTGCAGGTTGGCAGGTAGTTGAAGCTGACATTGCTCTGCCAACTGCCCTAACGTCAGGCCCGCAATCAGGGTGCAACGTTCGAGTAGATCGTCGATGTTTAGCGGTGGCTGGCTCATAAAAGCATCATAAATACAGCGGTGATTCAGGTCTTTCAAAACATTACCATTTTTTGATTTATTTTGCTGTTCAAAAAGCAAGCAAAGCAAGTTATGCACAGTTGTAATGCTGCTTAAATAGCAATCTTTTCAGTGTAACGTTATGTTTTTTATGGCTTTTTTTGCTATTTTTGTTGTGTGTTATTCCAGCATCAATGAGTTATTCAAGAACAAAAACACCCTTATGCACAGCTTTATGTACAGAGCCTGTGTAGAAGTTCACAGTGCGTGCTAATTAATCAGTTAAATTGTGGATAACTCTGTAGAAAATACAATTTGCCGAAGTCGTGACTTTATGAAAGAATCGATGAAACAACAGCTGTAAATAAGCTAGAGGTTTTTGTGATCGACGCTGAAGGCTTTAGAGCCAACGTCGGCATTGTAATATATAACCACCAGGGACAGGTGTTTTGGGCAAGGAGATACGGTCAACATTCCTGGCAGTACCCACAGGGTGGCATTGATGACGGGGAAACCCCTGAGCAGGCCATGTACCGGGAGTTAAACGAAGAAGTTGGTTTACAGCCTGAAGATGTAGAAATTATTGCTGTAACCAAACACTGGCTAAGGTACAAATTACCTAAGCGTTTAATTCGACGGGACAGTAATCCGGTGTGTATAGGGCAAAAGCAAAAATGGTTTTTGTTGCGCCTGACCTGTAAGGATGAAGACGTAAATCTGTTAAAAACTTCGCATCCGGAGTTTGATGACTGGCGCTGGGTCAGTTATTGGTATCCGGTGCGTCAGGTCGTCGCCTTTAAGCGGGAAGTGTACCGCAAGGTGATGAAAGAGTTTGCCCCTATTGCTTTGCCGTATCTTCGGAGAGATGGAAAAAATGAGAAGTTAATCAGAAGGGGTTAGAAATGCTGAGCCAGTTAAGGCGCATAGTGCAGGATGTGGCGCAAGAGCCGGTACTGAATAACGCATTGGCTGGCTTAGTCTCGAATGTAAAAAATGCTCTGAAGACAGAGTGTTGTTCTGTTTATTTAGCCGACTATAATCAGCAGCATTTTATGTTGATGGCGACAGACGGCTTAAATCCTGAAGCGGTAGGCCAAATCTCCATTGGTTTCTCCGAAGGTTTGATTGGCTGGGTAGGTCAGCGCGAAGAGCCGATCAACTTAGCTCAAGCTCATTTACATCCCCGTTTCAAAGTGACTCCTGAAGTCAGTGAAGACCGATTTTCGGCTTTTTTAGGCTGCCCTATTATTCATCACCGCAAAGTGCTGGGTGTATTAACCATACAGCAGGGGGAATCACGGGTATTCAGTGAGGACGAGGAATCATTTTTAGTCACGCTAGGCGTGCAGCTAGCCTCTGTGTTAGTCAATGCTGAAATGCGCCAGGCAGCCAGCCAGAATTCAAAACAGCAAAAAAGTACAGGCCAGTTGCTGGGTTTACCCGGTGCGCCAGGTATAGCTATAGGTGAAGGTTTTGTGCTGGAACCGTCCAGTGACTTTGATGCGATATCGCTGAAAAAAGTCGATGATCCGGAAAAAGAGCTGTCACGTTTTTACAAAGCCGTCAAAATTACCAAAGCCGAATTTAATCGATTAGCTGAACGTATGGCTGGGCATTTGCCGCCGGACGCTTTGGCCATTTTTGATGTCTACCATCAGTTATTAGACGCAGCCAGTCTTGGTAATGAAATTGAAAAGCAAATCCACGAAGGCTGGTGTGCTAAAAGCGCACTAAAACGTGTGGTTGAAAAGTTTGCCCGCCAGTTTGACGATATGGACGATCCCTACCTGCGTGAACGTGGCACAGATATCCGTGATTTAGGCCAAAGAGTGCTGAATCATTTGCTCGACACTGAGCAGCGTCATCATAAATTGCCGGAAAAAGTGGTGTTAGTGGCTGATAACGTCACCGCCACTATGCTGGCCGAAATTCCACGCGCTCAACTGGTGGCTATTGTTTCGCTGAAAGGCTCTGTCAACTCACACGCCGCTATTATGGCCCGTGCTTTGGGAATTCCTGCGGTAATGGGCCTGGACGAGTTGCCGCTGTTTCACTGGCAAAGCCAGCGTTTGATAGTTGATGGTTATCGTGGCCAGATTTTAGTAGGGCCTGCCGAGGCCATAGTGGCTGAATATCAGGCCTTGATCAGTGAAGATGCGCAGCTTAGCGCACGTTATCAGTCTGAGATGCATTTAAACGCACAGAGCGCCTGTGGTGCGCCTTTTAGCTTAATGATCAACGCTGGTCTTGCGATAGAGCTGGAAAGCGCTCAACCGTCTTATACAGACGGTATAGGTTTATACCGTACTGAATTCCCTTTTATTATGCGCAACCGTTTCCCAACAGAAGCGGAGCAAATCGAACTCTATAAAAAAGTGCTGGCGTCGCACCCGACTAAAGCCGTGGTGATGCGCACTTTAGATGTTGGCGGTGATAAAGCGCTGCCTTATTTCAGCATTATTGAAGAAAACCCCTTTTTAGGCTGGCGTGGTATTCGGTTAACTTTGGATCACCCGGAAATTTTTCTGGTTCAAATTCGCGCTATGCTAAAAGCCAATATAGGCCAGGGCAATTTACATATTTTGCTGCCGATGATTTCGGACTTAGCTGAAGTGGATGAATCGCTTCGCTTGATTAAACAAGCAACTTTCGAGCTGACGGATGAATTAGCAGGCACAGAAGTGCAACTGCCTAAAGCCAAAGTCGGTGTGATGATTGAAGTGCCGTCCATTATGTATCAGTTGCCTGAACTGGCGCGGAAGATTGATTTTTGCTCTGTCGGCACCAACGATTTAACTCAGTATTTATTGGCTGTTGATCGCAACAACCCACGAGTCGCGGGTCTGTATGATGCGATGCATCCTGCGGTATTGCGCGCCTTGCATCAAATGTCATTGCAGGCTCAGGGCTTACAATTGCCTATGAGTATTTGTGGTGAATTGGCAGGTGAACCTGCTGGTGTGCTGATTTTAGCAGCTATGGGCTATGACAAATTCAGTATGAACAGCAGTAACCTGGCAAAAATTAAATGGTTGTTACGCAGGGTGAATATGTCTGAACTGCAATTGCTGCTACCGGAAATTCTGGCCTGCCAGTCGCCAAAACAAGTTCGTCTGCACGTACAACGTTTCCTCGATCAAAAGCAGCTACTGAACCAATTACGTGCTTAACAGCACCAAGGGCTGTTACAATGTTTGACCTTATCTGGATCTGTGTTGGTGTGAATGCACCATGCAGATTTATTGCTTAGAACAGGACTTTTCATAGTGGACTCTTACTTTTTATTCCCGCAAATTGACCCGGTGATCTTTAGCATCGGGCCAGTAGCCGTGCGTTGGTATGGCTTGATGTATGTGATTGCCTTTTTACTGGCGAACTGGTTGGCGAACCGGCAAGCTGATAAACCGGGCTCGGGCTGGACCCGCGATCAGGTCAGTGACTTACTATTCTTCGGCTTTTTAGGCGTGATTGTCGGTGGCCGCGTTGGTTATGTATTGTTTTATAGTTTCAGTAACTTTATTGCTGATCCGCTGTATTTATTCCGCACCTGGGAAGGTGGTATGTCCTTCCACGGTGGTGTGTTAGGTGTGATGGCTGCTATGGCCTGGTTTGCGTGGCGCAATAAAAAACGTTATCTGGAACTGGGTGACTTTGTTGTACCGCTGCTGCCTTTGGGTTTAGCTTTTGGTCGTTTAGGTAACTTTATCAATGGCGAATTGTGGGGCCGTACTACAGACGTGCCATGGGCAGTGTTATTCCCTAACGCCGGTATGTTGCCACGCCATCCTTCTCAGCTGTATGAATTGTTGGGCGAAGGCATCATCCTGTTTATTTTGCTGCAATTGTACAAACGCAAAAATCCACCTGCAGGTAACGTCGCTGGTTTATTCCTGCTGGGCTATGGTACTGCACGTTTTATTATCGAATTCTTCCGTGAGCCGGATGCACATTTAGGTTTATTGTCTCTGGGCATGTCGATGGGGCAGTGGCTCTGTATTCCAATGATTGTTGCTGGCCTTGGACTGATTGTCTGGGGGTATAGCCGAGAGAGTAAATCAGGCCCTCAGAGCAAAACATCAGGCAAAGAGAGCAAAGCATGAAGCAGTATTTAGACTTAATGCGCCATGTGCTTGAACATGGCCATAAAAAATCTGATCGTACCGGCACTGGCACTATCAGCGTGTTTGGCTATCAAATGCGTTTTGACTTAAGTCAGGGCTTTCCGTTGGTGACGACCAAAAAGTGTCACCTGCGCTCCATTATTCATGAGCTGTTGTGGTTCCTCAAAGGCGACACCAATATCCAGTATCTGAAAGACAATAAAGTCAGTATTTGGGATGAATGGGCGACAGAGCAGGGCGATTTAGGTCCTGTCTATGGTGCGCAGTGGCGCAGCTGGCAAACGCCGGATGGCCGGGTGATAGACCAAATCAGCCAGCTCATTCATGACATCAAAACCAATCCGGATTCACGCCGTTTAATCGTCAGTGGCTGGAATCCGGCTGTATTACCTGATACCAAGTTCAGTCCAAAAGACAATGCGGCTATGGGCAAACAGGCCTTGCCGCCTTGCCATACCTTGTTTCAGTTTTATGTGCATGACGGTAAATTGTCTTGCCAGTTGTATCAGCGCAGCGCCGATATTTTTCTTGGCGTGCCCTTTAATATCGCAAGTTATGCGCTGCTAACCATGATGGTGGCGCAGGTCTGTGATTTAACACCTGGTGATTTTGTGCATACTTTTGGTGATGCACATTTGTACAGCAACCATATGGACCAAGTAAACGAGCAGTTAAGCCGCACACCGCACCCATTGCCACAAATGCAGTTGAACCCGGCCATCAAAGATATTTTTGGCTTTAGTATCGACGATTTTGCACTGGTCAATTATTTGGCGCATCCGGCTATTAAGGCGCCGATAGCGATCTGATCCGGTGTTTAAACAGCCCCTGTAAGCTGTAGTGTAAAAGCTTGTTATTCATGGCATCAATTTTGCTGTATGTCAGACAGAGATAAACAAGCAACAGCTACACCGGGGGCTACAGTGCGGATATTTGGGTTAGTCATTACAGTTCTGCTGTTATGCAGCTGCAGTTCTTTGCCACAAGGGCAAGATGTTGCCCTTGTGGCCATTTCAAAAGCAGAACAGCATCCTCCTTTGTTGTTTTACACCGAGCGTCTGGCCGATCAGCTTTTTCATAAATTACAACCTTTGGAATCCGGAGCTATAGCAGTCACCACTTTTGCTGATGTGCAATTGATGGCGCCGGATACCAGCCGTCACTCCAGTTACAATGCTTCCTTGCAGCTGCAGGAAAGCATGCAAACTGTCGCCACCCAGTTGGGTTATCAGGTTAGTGAGATACGCTTAAACGATGCGGTGCTGCTGCATCCTGGTTTTGAGAATTCTTTAGGCCGTGATTTAAGCCAATTGGCGCAGAATCAACAGGCGCGTTATGTGATTACAGGTACCCTGACCGAAGGGGAAGTGCATATCACAGTCAATGCTAAATTAATTGACCTGAAAAGCCAGCAAGTACTTGCTGCCGCATCCAGTGTTATTCCAGTAGCTGTGTTATGGCCCAACGAGCAGTTGCAATTGCGCCATAATAAGTTGTATCGCAATTCGGAGTCTTAACCGATGACTACATATCGCCACATTTGTCTGTTTAGTAGCGTGCTTGTTGCAGCCTCTGTTACTGGCTGTGCACCATTGATTGATACTGATCATAATGGCCGGCCAGCAGCACCTGCGAACAAGGTTGAACTACAGCAAGGTCGGGTTACCTACAAAAAAGATGAGCCTGCAACACACCCTGATCAGCTGTATGTCAGTCAATACGACAGCGCTACGACTCAAAATGCCCGAATGGCTGGAATGCAGCATGCTGGTTACAAACCAGAACCTGCCATTACGGTGAATCACTACGTGCAAAGTATGATGCATGACTTAGCCGCCAATCTTGAAGTGTTAAACACAACCTTCAGTGTCGGCGTCACCAGCTTTGTTTATCTGGATGGTGATTATCAGCAAGGTGATTTGTTAGGGAATCAACTCTCTGAAGCCTTTATGCATGAAGCCACCCAGTTTGGTATGGCTGTGACAGATTTTAAAACCACCGACTATATCAGGGTCACACCAACAGGTGATTTTACCTTTAGTCGTGATTTTCTTGAGCTGACACAACAGTACCCCATCAGTGTGGTATTGGGCGGTACTTTAGTACGTCATCAGGGCGGAGTGATGGTGAATGCCCGTATGGTGAACGTCAATGACAAAAAAGTTCTGGCGACAGCCCAAACCTTTATTCCACAGAATATCGTTCAGGCGCTCAAAGCGACACAGAGTGCCCCTTTGCTGCAGTTAAAAGCTGCCGGAACTCCTTAACAGGCTGAAACTGGATAACGTTATGAACGCATTGAATTCAATTAAGGCACCAGTTTCAGCCAGGCTACTGTTAATAACTGCTGCGCTGTGGTTATCTGGATGCGCTACGTCAGCAACCGACAGTGCAGAAGCGACCGGCAGCCAGTCTGCCGGAGCTGACAGCCACCAGACAGCGGAGGGCAGTTCTTCTGGCTCTTCAGTTGTGGTCAGTTCATCCACGGAGCTTTGTCACTGTGATTCCAGTTCTTCGTCTGAGAGTTCTCAAACTCAAGGCGCAACGACGCAAAACAGGGATACTGAATGGTTTGGTTTAACTCAGCCTTTTCAGGAAGCTGAACCGGCTATGGGGATGGAGCAAAACTCGCAATTAGACAGCGCTGCGGTCAATAATGGTCAGCCTATTCCGGGTTTAGCGGTAAAACAATTCGGCCGCCGAATTTTGCCTTCCGAACGGATGGCAGCTGCAGAGGTTCCGCAGACTTACGATTCTGCACCGGTATTTCACCAAAGCCGTAAATCACTGAGTGATTATGTGGCTCAATTGGCATTTAAACTGGCAGGAAATCAACAGTTGCATGGCGTAAAAGTGGGGGTCGCGAGTTTTGTTTTTTTTGATTCTCAGCTTGAACAAACCAGCGCAATTGGCAATCAACTTGCTGAAGAGTTGAGTACTGTGTTGCCTGGTTATGGCGCTGCAGTTATTGAATACAAACTGACAAAACATATTACGGTTGGCCCAACAGGCGATTTGTCTTTATCCCGCAGTACAGCGAAGCTCAGAAATCCTCAGGGTATGGATTATGTGCTGACTGGAACTATGACTCCGACACGTCGTGGCCTGCAAATTACCAGCAGAGTCGTCTCTACCAGAGATAATGTTGTGATTAGTTCAGCCAGCACCTTAATACCAGCTTTGGTATTACAACAGCTTTAAGCTGTCTGTTGTTGCACCGAAAGCCGGAGTTTTTGTGCTGTAAAGCCTAATTGCGAGAGATGGCCGCCCCAACAGGAATCGAACCTGTAACTGCCCCTTAGGAGGGGGCCGTTATATCCATTTAACTATGGAGCGAATAGAAGGGCACTAAACTACCACACCAATCGAATACTGTGAACTCCAGTCGAATCAACAGGTTCTTTATTGAACAATCTATCGTCGTGAAGTTCAGAGAATGTCAGCGTTGTTCTTTATCGTTAATCAAGGTTGCAGCATCACCGACCTGCACATTGGCCAATAAATCCATATTGACGCTCTCAGCCCAGGCATTGTTGTGTGTCAGTTCAGTGACTTTCACCTTAAGTTCACTAACGGTGAGTTGATCCTGTAACTGACCTAAGCTGTCTTTGTGTTGACGGCGAAACAAAATCGTCAGTTCATCACCAACTTTTAACCCTTGCTTGCTACCAAGATTAAGCAGCACTTTGTGTTGGTTAACCAGGGTTACATCAGCCAGTATGGTTTCGCAGCGCAACGCTTCTTCGACATCCTGAGCTGCAGCATTCAATACACGTTCTATGGATTTACCATAGTCGGTTTGCCAAAAGCGCTGAGTTTTGGGGCTGATGACTGTTGTGTCACGAAACCCCCACACAGCTGAAGTTTGGTAGGTTTGGCTGAACAGAACTTTCTGCTCCTGAATATCAGACAATTCCAGCTGCAGTTGATAAAAACGTTCACGATCCTGATCAGACCAAAAACTCCAGTTGGTACCGACCCGTTCTCCTAACGACACATCCCCTAAACTTGCTTTGAGTAAATAGCGCCCACCATAATTGCGCTGCAAAGCGCCACGGTCGGCATAACTCAGTTCTTTTTGCCGGATAGACTGTGGAAGCAGCTTGATCAGGCTGGAGCCTGAAGACTCTTCCAGTTTCTGCACAAATAAACGGGTACTGGCCTGATCCAGCTCATACAGCTGTCCGGTAATGGCCTGCTCCCTGTTTTCTATGAAAAAAGGACTTATCAGCAGTTCTTTTTTCAGCTGCAGGTTGGCACATTGGTTTTGATCCGGGTAGATATCCGCACGAATAGTGACGTTGATGTAACCATTTTCTTCAGTTTCAGAGACAATTTGCACATTATGTACTTCGCCCTGAGTTTGTAAAAACATCGACTCCTGAGTCAATAAGCCGTCAGTGACCTGTTGTACTGTGCGAATAGATGCACCTGAATACAACAAGGCTTTGCGCACAGCATCTTCAGTGGCTGCGGTTCTGGCTGCACTGGTGTCGCCGGTTCGCAGCACGGCCTGACCTGTGGCTTCGTACCAATCAGCCGAGGCTGTGCCCGGAAGCAAGGCCAGCAGTGACAAACTTAGCGCAGATAGACGCATAACAAACCCTCAATAAAATAACTACCTGATGAGAAGCAAAAGCTATGCCTGAATGTGTATTTTGCTCTATAAAAAATCAATGTATAGAAAAGGCACGGATTGTGCATTATTTACCGTAATGAACCTAAGCAGAAATGGGCAGAGGCACGCCATTATGAACAAACTGACAATCAGCGCATTGTTACTGACCTTATTACCGGGCTGCAGTCTGGTGTCTGATCGCCATGTTGAATGGGAAACTGTTGAACCACAACGTTTTCCAGTGTTAAAAGCCGTGGGCTATGCACCATTAAGCCAGCAACCAGGAGCCAGTGAGCAGGAGCGTATGCTGATGGCGATGAAAGCCTCTAAGCTTGAAGCTTACAGAGAACTGGCGGAACAAGTGTATGGCCAAAGAATTGACGCTAAAGCCAATATGCAGCAGATGATGGTAGGGAACGACCAGTTAAGCTCGTCTGTTAGTGGCATTATTCGCGGCGCTCGCGTGGTGAAAACCTATCCAGTAGGCGATGTGTATGCGACAGAGCTAGAGCTGGATTTTAAGCAGGTATACGATTTGTATTTAAATAGCCAGCCAGCCCGACGGATAAAAAATGTGAAGTACTACTGATCACTTGCGGCTTGCGCCACATAAAAAAACCGTCAGACGACGGTTTTTTTATGTACTGGATAAACAGATCAGGCCTTAATGCCAGGGCCTTTATCGACTTGAGCTGCTTTGCCTTTATTGGTGTAGGTTAAACCAGCACGGCCACGGCTTTGCAACAGCTCTGTTTTAAAGCGCTCTATCACCAGTTGGCTTTGCTCTACACTTTGGCTATTTACCTGATTCTGAAATTTACATTGTGCCAGCTTGTCTTCAAGGCACTGCAGTCGTTCTTTAAACCAGTCTTGTTGTTTAACATTCTCCAGCTCAGGCGAGGCCGTTAATTGCTCGTCTGTTGCCTGAACTAAATCAAGGATCTGGATTTTTTCTTCGGTGTTGTTTTTCAGCGCTTCAACATCACGGGTCCGGATGGCGTCCAGCTCCTTATGAAGCAACAAAAGCAGCACATCCAGGTGCTGCTCTTGCTCATTTAACAGGGTGAGGATAGAAGAGTGGGCGTGACTCATTTTTTACTAAAAAACTCGCCTTCGAACTGGACGATGCGACGTGCCAGCTGTTCTACATTCACTTTATATTTGCCTTCAGAAATTTCTTGTTTGATCTTATCAACTTTCTCTTGATCAATACCTGAACTGGCTTTCGCTTTTTCCTGGGCTTTGCTGAATTGCTGCGCCTGAGAAGTCAGCGATACTGAATCCTGTTTTTGTGCAGCTGTGCCTGTAGTGCTTTGCTGCTGAACGGCCTGTTGTTGTACAACTTGCTGTTTTTGAATGTTTTGTTGTTCGGCTTTGTCAGCTTTCACTTGTTGAGTGACTGGCAGGCCTGTGTTTACATTAATCGCCATTTTTCTACCCTCTCTATCCGGTTTCGGATCCCTTACTTTGTATAACGGCAGCGTCTGATAAAACTTTAGTTAGTATTTAAAATTTTATTGCAACTTTTTTCACCGCAACCACCTCTGCGATTACTGTCCTGTTGGATTGCCTGTTGGTGACCTGAATTTGATCACCCAAAATGCCATCCATTTGGGCTATACCAACAGTTCTGACTTCAAGACCGTTATTCAAGCCACTAATTGTAACTATATCGCCTTTACATACAAGACAAAGATCCTGCAATGTCACAACTTGTCCTGCAGACAGGCTCCTTTTTACCCTGGCTCCTATAACAGAAGCGGGAGTTTTCACTAAAGAGCCACGGGCCAGCCTCAGATCTGCTTGTCCCAGCGTTAACATATCGGCTGTGATCAAAGAACCTAAAGTGATATTCCGTACACTATGTACAGCTTCAGTTTGTTGACTAAAACGTGCAGTGACAAACAATTGCCATACCTTTGGGCTTTGACAGCGGATTTGCACTGTGGCCTGAGTCGTCACTGGCCCGGCAAAACTAAACTGCAAAGCCTGATCACATTCTTTTGTTCCCAAACGTGAATCCAGGGTCGATAGCTGACTTTGCGCATCCTGTGGGATTTCATTTTGTTGCTTTAACCAGTCCTTTGTTGCCGCCGTTAATTGTTGTGGGCTGAAACTTGCCGCTTGCAGGGAAAATGCCGCAAAAAAAACTGTGGCTGACAAAGCGCAGAACACAGGGTATCTCAAAAATTTATCGTACATTTTCATATGGTTTCAGCTATGCTTTATCGGCAAAGGGTTATAACATACTTAAGTATGTCAATTTTCAGTCATTTTTCATTCTAGAGTGACCTAAGCAAGAATCGTTCCCGATTTTCTAGGACCACTAATTCTTTCAGGCAGGGGAGTCTTCTATGGCGGGTATTCTGGATTCAGTCAATCAGCGCACTCAATTGGTTGGGCAGAACAGACTGGAGCTTTTATTATTCCGCTTAAGTGGTCGCCAGCGTTTTGGTATTAATGTGTTTAAAGTACGTGAAGTACTGCAGTGCCCGCCTTTAACAGCTATCCCTAAACGGAATAAATACGTCAGGGGCATAGCCCATATCCGTGGCCAGACAATTTCCGTCATTGACTTAAGTCTGGCAACTGGTGGTCGCGCCATCGAAAACACCAAAGACTGCTTTATTATCATTGCCGAATACAACCGGTCAGTGCAGGGGTTTTTAGTCCAGTCTGTTGAGCGTATTATCAATATCAACTGGGCTTCTATTATGCCACCGCCAAAAGGAACTGGCGGTAAGCAAAGTTACCTGACAGCTATTACAGAAATTGATAAAGAGCTGGTCGAAATTATTGATGTTGAAAAAATTCTGGAAGAAATTTCTCCTTCACCAACAACCATCAGCAGTAATGTGCTGACGTCGACGATCAGTGAAGATTTAGGTGACAGATTAATTCTGATTGCTGATGATTCCGCCGTTGCACGGAATCAGGTAAAACGCGCGTTGGAAGGCTTAGGGGTGAAAATGCATCTGGTCAACAATGGCCGTGAAGCTTTAACTTACCTGCAAGAAACCGCGGCGGCCTGTCAAAGCTCGATCACTGACAAGGTGGGGTTGTTGATTTCTGATATCGAGATGCCTGAAATGGACGGCTATACTCTGACCGCTGAAATTCGCCTGGATCCGAGGCTTAAACCACTGCATGTTATTTTGCATACTTCGCTCAGCGGTGTATTCAACCAGCAGATGGTGCAAAAAGTTGGCGCAGATGATTTTATTGCGAAATTTAACCCGGATGAGTTAGCCGAGTCCGTGCGGAAATGGTTGCATACTGATTAGAGGTTTTATGTTAGTGGCAAACAAAGAACTGCAGGAAAGTGAGTATCGTCTGTTTCGGGATTTCCTCGAGCAGCAGTGCGGTATTGTACTGGGTGATAACAAACAGTATCTGGTCAAAAGTCGCCTGGCGCCTTTGATGCAGCGTTTTGGTTTGTCGTCGCTTTCTGAATTATTAAACAAAACGTTAAGCCCGTTCGAGAGGCAATTGCGTTCCGCTGTTATTGACGCTATGACCACTAACGAAACTTTGTGGTTTCGCGATAACTACCCCTATGAGCTGTTGAAAAAGCAAATTTTACCTGAATTTGAGAAAGATCATAAAACCGTCAAAATTTGGTCGGCGGCCAGTTCTTCTGGTCAGGAACCCTACTCTATTGCCATGACAGGGCTGGAATACCAGCAGGGCCGGCCTTCTGCATTTCCTATGGGACTGCACATATTAGGCACGGATATCTCCAATGCCATGCTGGAACACTGCCAACGGGCTGAATACGATGGTTTGGCGTTGTCCCGCGGCTTGTCGCCGGAGCGGCGTAGTAAATTTTTTGACGATTCCGGTAACGGCATGATGCGGCTAAAAGATGCCGTCCGTAAAAACGTTTCATTCCGTCATTTAAACCTGCTCGACAGCTATACGCTATTAGGCAAATTTGACATTATTTTTTGTCGTAATGTACTGATTTACTTCTCTCCTGAAGTAAAAATGAAAATTATCAAACAGTTCTCACAAGCCCTGAACCCGCGTGGTTACTTGTTTCTTGGGGCTTCTGAATCCCTTTCCAGCCTGAACAACGACTTTGATATGGTGCGTTGTAATCCAGGCATCGTCTACCGCAAAAAAGTCTAGTAAAAAATTCTGGCCTGAGTTTTGCTTAGTATTTGCCATCTCTGAAAGACAGGATGGCAATAATGGCAATCAGCTTCGACAAAGCATTTGGGCTTCACCCCGATGCACTACTGATCCGTGACAAACGCTCTCAAGTCTTGGCCGAAAATATCGCAAATGCCGATACTCCGGGTTACAAGGCAAAAGACATGGATTTTCAAACTGCATTAGCAGGTGCTCAGTCGCGCCAGTCCGGTTCGCTTGGCCGCACTGATCCTAAGCATTTTGAAATCTCTACTGCCCGCCATGCTGACTCTCAATACCGTATTCCAAATCAGCCTGATACCGGGGATGGCAACACTGTTGACATTCACGAAGAGCGAAACGCTTTTACGCGTAATAGCATGGAGTATCAAACCACACTGAATTTCCTGAATAGTCGTATTAGCGGCCTGAAAAAAGCCATTACCGGAGGATCTCAATAATGAGCCTTTATAACGTTTTTGATATTGCTGGTAGTGGAATGTCTGCACAGCAAGTGCGGTTAAATACAACCGCCAGTAATATGGCGAATGCGAACAGCATCAGCAGCAGCATCGACCAAACCTACAGAGCCCGTCACCCTGTGTTTGCTACTGCGCTTGAACAAGCTCAGCAAGGCCAGGAAGGGGCTAAAGTTCAGGTGTTAGGTATTGTGGAATCAGATGCTCCGCTGAATGTCGAATACGCTCCTCATCATCCGCTATCTGACGAAAAAGGTTATATCTACAAGCCTAACGTTAACATTATGGAAGAAATGGCCAATATGATTTCAGCCTCTCGTTCTTATGAAACCAATGTGCAGGTAGCTGATGCTGCCAAGCAAATGGTCAGTCGTACGCTGATGTTAGGTCAAAGGTAAGGGGTAGGGTATGAGTAAAGTAGACAATACGACGAATCCCCTGGATGGCATGTATTGGGGAGATAAACCCACTACAACAGAAAATAATAATGGCGCCTTAACCCAGTCCGATTTTTTTGCGTTGTTAACTCAGCAGTTGGCTTATCAGGATCCAACCAAGCCGGTTGAAAACGATCAGATGATAGCGCAGATGACCAACTTTACGATGGCTGATGGCATATCTTCGCTTAATACCAACTTTAAAGATTTTGCCACTACGATGAACTCCAGCCAGGCGTTACAGGCCTCTTCTCTCGTGGGGCAGTATGTGTTGGTGAAGTCGAATAAAATCGAATTTGACGGCGAAAATATTGAGATTGCCAGCGCCAATTTCCCTGAAAATGCTACTAATGTCAAAGTTCAAATTAAAGACGCTAATGGCGTGGTGGTGCGTTCAGTCAGTATTGAAGACAAGGATGCTGTTGCAGGCCGCTTAAAGTTGCCGTGGAATGGCGCTACTGATACTCAGGCATTAAATGAGGATGGCACTCCAAAAGTGAATGATAAAGGAGAGCCGGTGATGGAGCTTGCGCCTCCTGGTGTTTACACCATATCGGTTGAAGGTACTATCGCAGGTAAAAACGAAGCCATAGTCACCTCGGTTTATGCCCCGGTAACCAGTATTACTTTAGGCAATGGCACCACGCAGGGCCTGTTGTTGAATGTGTATGGCCAAGGCCAGAAAAAATTATCTGATATTGAAGAAATTGCAACCTAATCAATGAATTGAGGTGATCTATGAGTTTTAATATAGCGTTAAGCGGCTTGGCTGCGGCTCAAAAGGATATTGATACCACAGCGAATAATATCGCCAACGTCAATACCACGGGCTTTAAAGAATCCCGCGCTGAATTTGCTGATGTGTATGCGGCTTCAGTATTTAGCTCGAACAAAACCAAAGTGGGTGACGGTGTTACCACCTCTAAAGTAGCCCAGCAGTTTTCTCAGGGCTCGTTGAAATTCACTAATAACTCACTGGATTTAGCGATCACAGGTGACGGTTTTTTTGCGATAGCTCCTGAAATTGGTAACCGTGACTACTCTTACACCAGAGCTGGTGCCTTTAAACTGGATAAGAATAACTTTATCTCTGATAACAACGGTGGCTTCTTACAAGGCTTCCCGGTAAATCCAGCGACAGGCGAAACTACATCTGTGAGTTTAAGTACTACGTCGCCTATCCAGATCCCTAATACGGCGGGTGCACCACGTGCAACACAAAACGTGTTTCTGACGATGAACCTGGATTCACGTCAACAACCAAAAGCTGTGCCGCTGCCAGCTTTTGATGCGACCAACTCTGCAACCTATAACAACCAGACGTCGACCACTGTGTATGACAGTTTGGGCGAGCCACATATTTTATCTATGTATTTCCGTCGTACTGATCCTGTGACAGACAATGACTGGGAAGTTTATGCGGTGCTTGATGACAATACGGGCACACCTTTTACTTTACCTGCGGCCACCCCTGTACTGGATTTCGACTTAAACGGTAACCCAACAACGACGCCTATGCCTTCATTGGTGATGCCTAAAGCTACATTAGACGGTTTATTGGCCAACGGTGCACAGTTTACCACTGATGTATCAATCAACTTTACTGATCCGGCAGGAACAAAAAATCCAACTCAGTATTCCTCAAAGTTCGAGTTAGGCAGCCTGGACGGTGATGGTACTACTGTTGGTCGTTTAACCAGCGTAGATATCGATGCTTCAGGTAAGGTTATGGCATCTTACTCCAACGGCGATCAAACCTACTTGGCTCAGGTTGCTATGGTGAAGTTTGCTAACCCACAAGGATTGACTCAGGCCGGCAATACTTCATGGCGTCAAAGTTTAATGTCAGGTGAAGCTTTAGCGGGTGAGGCGAATTCAGGTACTTTTGGTGCTATTAACTCATCAGCGCTTGAAACGTCCAACGTCAACCTGACCAACGAACTGGTCGATTTAATTGCGGCTCAGCGTAACTTCCAGGCGAACTCAAGAGCGCTTGAAGTGAACAGTACATTACAAAATACAGTACTGCAGATCCGATAATAGGTTTAGTGGAAAAGCCCGGAGTGTTTTACTTTGGGCTTTTTTGTTGCTGTGGTTTAGGTCTGTACTGCCAGCATATAGCTCAGTTTGTAAGGCTGATGTGGTTTACCGGAGGTCAAGGTGAAGTTCAGATCTATTCTGCTGTCTGGTGTGATAATGGCATTGCCCTGTATAGCCTCTGAGCAGGAACTGTTGAGCACGACTGATTTTGTGCTCAAAGCAGGCGAGTCTGAACGTCGTACTCTGACTATTCGCAAGCCAAAGCACATGGAACAGTTGGTGATGATTGGGTTTAATCCAATAAAAGCCTTATCGGTTGATTGTGTTCTTCGCCTCTATGCACCATCCGATGCATTGCTTGGCACCTATAACTGCAGTGAACAGCAAAGCCATGTGTTTAAACAGCCTTTGTCCGCTACCGCTTTCAGAGCGCAGATTGAGGTCAGCAATAATAACTTCACCACTGTCAGTTCAACTTTTTCCGTGACGAACAGATTTAAGTTTGTCGGCTTAACAAAATAACCTGAATTCTACTCCCCGCCATACTAAAACGATTCTGCTCCTAATTTCTCTATTAAATACAACCATATAACTTTATTCCTTTCTGCCAGGCCACACTGTGTTTTTTTCTTGGCATCAGTCTTGCTTTACTTAACTTATCTCAAGTGGAGGCCTGACTATGGACCATTTACTTTATATCGCAATGAGCGGTGCCAAAGAGAACATGAATGGCATCAGTATCAAAGCGAACAACCTTGCAAACAGCACCACAACTGGCTTTAAAGCAGATTTAGAGCAGGCTCGTGCTATGCAGGCTTTTGGTGAAGGTTTGCCTACAAGGGTGTTTTCACTGACTGAACGACCAGGTCAAAATTTTGACGATGGCTCTTTTATTATTACAGAGCGTGAGCTGGACGTGGCAGTACAGGGAAAAGGCTGGCTGTCGGTACAGGATGCGGATGGCAATGAAGCCTATACCAGAGCGGGGAATATGCAACTGAGTCCTACGGGCGAGTTGCAAACCGCTTCCGGCCTGAACGTGATAGGTGAAGATGGTCCTATTCAGTTGCCTCTGCCAATAGCCAAAATGGAAATAGGCAACGACGGCACTATCAGTATCCGGCCGCAGGGTGCTCCTGCCAACGTGATGCAGGAAGTGGCCCGGCTTAAATTAGTCAAACCTGAGTTTCAGGATATCGAAAAAGGCACAGACGGTTTGTTCCGCCGTAAAGACGGAGAAGTCGCAGAACTGGATGCAACGGTCAAAGTGATGAGCGGAGCAGTTGAAGGCAGTAACGTGAATGCTGTCGGCGAAATGACCCAGATGATCAGTTTACAGCGTCAGTTTGAAGTACAGGTCAAAATGATGAAAACCGCCGAAGATATTGATCGGCAACACAACCAAATTATGAGAGTAGTCTAAGGCTTAAGCCTGGGAGGTTAGCATGCATCCAGCTTTATGGATCAGTAAAACCGGTTTGGACGCGAAGCAGCGTGATATTTCGGTGATTTCAAATAACCTGGCCAACGCCAGCACTATTGGCTTTAAGAAAAGCCGCGCTGTATTTGAAGACTTGTTGTATCAGAACATTAATCAGCCAGGTGGTCGTTCGTCACAAAACTCAGAGCTGCCGAATGGCTTGATGTTAGGCGCAGGTACTAAAGTGGTCGCGACTCAAAAAAGCTTTACCCAAGGCAATATGATCACTACAGAAGGCAGTCTGGATGTGATGATCCAGGGACACGGCTTTTTCGAAGTGCTGATGCCTGACGGCACCACTTCTTACAGTCGTAATGGCCAGTTTACTACGGACAGTGAAGGCAACCTGGTGACCTCAGGCGCAGGTTATCAAATTCAGCCGAATATAGTGATCCCTGAAGATGCCCAAAGCATCACTATCTCGCAGGATGGCGAAGTCTCTGTGCGTTTACCTGGTCAGGTCGATCAGGCTGTAGTGGGGCAGTTAACAGTCACTAACTTTGTCAATCCGGCCGGCTTAGAACCTGTAGGCCAAAACTTATTTACCGCAACGGCCGCCAGCGGTGATCCGGTTCAAGGTATTCCTGGTCTGGAAGGACGAGGCATTCTGGTGCAGGGCGCTTTGGAAACATCAAACGTCAATGTGACGGAAGAACTGGTCAGTCTGATTGAAAGTCAGCGCGTGTATGAAATGAATTCCAAAGTGATTTCAACTGTTGATCAGATGCTGGGTACCGCTATTCAGCAGCTGTAGGAGTAAGTGGATGAACAAGTTAATTCTGCTCGTTTTAACAGTACAACTTTGTGTGGGTTGTGCAGGCAGCTTTAATGAGCCAATGCCGGATGACCCGAACTTTGCGCCTTTGCCACCTGAGCCAGAAGCAGTTCCGCTGTCTAACAATGGCTCCTTGTTTGCACAGGGGTTGTCTAATGGGTTGTACTCAGATAACAAAGCCCGTCGTCCGGGTGACATTATTACTGTGGTGCTGAAGGAAAATACACAGGCAACCAAAAAAGCTAAAACTGAATTTGGTAAAGACAGTTCAGCCAGTTTTGACCCTATGGTTGGTTTAGGTGGTCGTGATGTCAGTGTGCTTGGCAATACGCTGCAGTTTGGTGCCAACTCAACCTCAGACTTTAAAGGTGATTCCAAAGCAGATCAAAGCAATAGTTTAACGGGGGACATTTCGGTGAACGTATTGCGGGTGATGTCGAACGGTAATCTGGTGATCCGTGGCGAAAAATGGCTGACACTGAATACGGGCAAAGAGTTTATTCGTTTAACAGGTGTGATCCGTGCTGAAGATATTGATTCAAAAAATACAGTCGAATCGACCAAAATCGCCAATGCCCGTATTGAATACAGTGGCACAGGTGCAACTCATGGCGGTCAGGGACCTGGCTGGTTAACCCGCTTCTTTAATGGCGTGTTGTGGCCATTTTAATACAGGTGACATGATGAAAATTATCCAATGCCTTTTTGTAGTTGTGCTGTCAGCCGCTTCGTGTTTCCCGGCTTCAGCCGCCCGAATTAAAGATTTGACCAGCGTACAGGGCGTTCGTAGCAACCAGTTAGTGGGTTATGGTCTGGTTGTCGGTTTGCCTGGTACGGGTGAACAAAGCCCTTTTACTGAACAAAGTTTCAGAACCATGCTGACAAATTTTGGGATTAATATGCCTGCTGGTATGAAATCTCAGATCAAAAACGTAGCTGCTGTCGCTGTGCATGCTGAACTACCAGCATTCAGCAAACCGGGGCAGACTATTGATATCACTGTATCTTCAATGGGAAGTGCAAAAGGCTTACGTGGTGGTACTTTGCTGCAAACCTTCCTGAAAGGTTTAGATGGCAATGTTTATGCCGTGGCGCAAGGTTCGCTGATTGTCAGTGGTTTAGGTGCTGAAGGAGCTGATGGTTCTAAAGTGATGGTTAATACGCCAACAGTAGGCCGGATCCCAAATGGCGCAACAGTCGAGCGTGAAGTGCCGTCACCTTTTGCTGATGGTGACTTTATTACCTTTAATTTAAACCGGGCTGATTTCACTACAGCTAAAACGCTGGCCGAAACCATTAATAACTTTATAGGGCCAGGTACAGCGCAATCCTTAGATTCTTCTTCAGTGCAAGTGCGTGCACCGCGGGATATGGATCAGCGTGTTTCGTATTTATCTACTCTGGAGAACTTAACACTGGAGCCTGCCAGTCAGTCGGCTAAAATTATTATCAACTCCAGAACCGGTACCATAGTGATAGGAAAGGACGTACGTCTGTTCCCGGCAGCTGTGACTCATGGTGGCTTGACTGTGACTATTGCCGAGAATCCAGTTGTGGTGCAACCCAATGCTTTGGCGGGCGGTGATACAGCGGTAGAGCAAAACACTATTATTGACGTCAGACCTGATCAATCCAGAATGTTTAAATTTGATCCGGGTACGACGCTTGACGACTTAGTCAGCACCATCAACGCAGTTGGCGCAGCGCCAGGTGATTTGATGGCCATTTTAGAAGCCTTAAAAGAAGCGGGCGCCATCCATGGTGAGCTTGTGGTGATCTAAATGAGTAAAGTTGAGAACAAGGTCAATTATCATGATTTAACCAGCCTGGCGCAGCTGAAACACAGCTCAGGCAAAGATGATGATGATGCAGCGCTGAAACAAGCGGCCAAACAGTTCGAATCTATTTTTATGGGGATGTTGCTCAGCAGTATGCGCAAAGCCAATGAAGTATTCGAAGATGAAGGTGTTCTCAACAGTAATGCCACCAAGTTTTATCAGGATATGTACGACAAACAGTTATCAACCGAGCTGTCAGAAAAAGGCAGCTTAGGTTTAGCCGATTTGCTGGTGCAGCAACTGCGGCCGACAAAAGGCAAGACGACCCCCGCATCAATGCTGAAAATGCCAACAGATGCAGCACCTGTGCGTGATTTAAAAGCCACTGCAGATTCTGAAGTTCCGGCTGTAGTTCCAGTTAAAAAATCAACTGAAGTTGCACAGCCTATAGTTGTAACTGCACCCCAGGTGATTACTGAAACTTTGGCTTCTGAACCTGATCCGGATAACGAAGACTGGACTTTTGAGAGCCCTGGTGAGTTTATTCAAAAACTAATGCCAGCGGCCAAACAAGCTGCGCAGAAACTGGGTTTGGAACCTTTGGCGCTGTTAGCCCAGGCGGCATTGGAAACCGGCTGGGGGCAACGTACTTTTAAAACGGCTGAAGGCAATAACAGCTTTAACTTTTTTGGTATTAAAGCGCATAACAGCTGGCAAGGGGATGTTGCCGTGGTCGATACTCTGGAGTATCGACAAGGTGTGGCACAAAAAGAAAAAGCAAAATTCCGCGCTTATGAATCGCCAGAGCAAAGTCTGGGGGATTATGTCGACTTTATTAAATCCAATCCGCGTTATCAGCAGGCAGTGGCGATGGCTGATAACCCTAAAGCTTATTTTCAGCAGCTTCAGGCTGCAGGTTATGCCACAGATCCGAACTACGCTCAGAAGATTTTATCGGTATTTAATAGCGAAACCTTCAAACAGGCACGAAACCTGCTTAGCAATAAAGAGTAAAAAATAAATATTAAAGATTTAGCCGGTGCTGCCGGCGAACGAAGCTAAGATGCGTGACGCATCACTGGAGATTTAGATGTCGGATAATTTACTTCGGATTGGAACCTCAGCCATACTGGCAAGTACTGCTTTGCTTTCGACTACAAGTAATAATATCGCCAACCTGAATACTCCAGGTTACACCAGACAACGTACAGAGTTTGAATCCAATGTGCTGGGGTTGGGGGTCGGACGTGGCTCGACAGAACGTTTAGTCAATGAGTTTGCACAGAAGCAACTGTGGCGGGATGTTTCCTCCGTTAGTTATGCCAATCAGTATCTGTCCGAAGCAAGCCGGGTTGACACCTTGATGTCTGATCAATCCAACAGTATCTCGACGGGCATGTCGTCTTTTTTTAGTCAGCTGCAAACTGCTATTAACGACCCGACCAATGCCGCCTCACGCCAGTTGGTTATGGGGGGCGCTCAGACGTTATTGAATAAATTTAATACATTATCAACGCAAATGACCGCGCAAAATAAGTATTTAAGTCAGCAATTGGAGACCGATGCTGCTGACGCCAATGAGCAAATTGGTGTGATAGCACGGTTAAATCAGGAGATTTTTGCCTACGGGAATAATCCGGCCAAACCACCACCGCTCGACTTACTCGATAAACGAGATCAGGCTATTAAAGAACTATCTGCTCTGGTCGATATCAATGTGCTGGATGCAGAAAACGGTGATAAACAAGTCTTTCTAAGCAGTGGCCAGTCACTGGTACTGGAAAACGGTAAGTTTAATTTATTCAGCGTGGCGGGCGAGCCGGATCCAAACCGCAAAACATTGCAGCTTAAAGCTGGTACCAATCAGAATGTTGTGATCAATATCTCTGAAACTGATTTAGGCGGGAAAATAGGCGCATCGCTTGAGTTCCGCACTAAAGTGCTGGACCCGGCACAAAGAGAGTTGGGGCAACTGGCTTTAGCCTTTACCGATGCGATGAACACCCAGAACCGCTTGGGGATGGACGCTGACGGTAACTTAGGTGGCGACTTGTTCACATTACCTGGTTTTAACGCTTTGCCATTTAGCAGCAACACCGGCAGTGGGGCAATTACTGCCTCTGTTGTGCCTGGACAAGGCAAAAATATTCCGGCTAACGATGTACGTATTACCTTTACTGCCGCTGACGCCTTTACTGTCGAAGCGTTAGACGCATCAGGCAATGTAATACCAGGCACAGCAATCAGCCGCGCAGGGGTTACCTTTCCTGTCACTGTGACTTCAGATGATACCAACGACTTTTTTGGTTTAAATATTACTTTAACTAACGGCGCTCCGGCATTTGCTGCAGGTGATAAGTTTGATTTAAAACCTTTAAGTATCGCGGCTCAAAATATCAGTCTGGCGACCAGTCGTCCTGAAGCTATAGCTTTGGCATCGCCGCTCAAAGGCGAAAAAACATTAACCAATCTCGGTAATGCAGAAATTGATAAGCTGAGCATCACCAGTGTAGGGCAGGCGGGTAACAGACTATCGCAGCCTGCTAACTTTACTGATGGCCCTATTTCTATTACTTATTTAGGTAATAATCAGTTCCAGATTGAAGACGCAGGCGCACCTCCGGTCACTGAAACCATCACCTTTGCCGGTACTGACTATCAGAATTTATTAGGTGGCTCGGTTAACTTTGCCAATGCTGGTTTTGATTTTTCTGTTAAAGGAGCGCCGAAAGTGGGCGATACCTTTAGTATTGATTACAACACAGGTGGTTTCGAGGACAACAGAAACGGCCTGATGCTGGGCAATTTACAAAATGCTGATATGGTCCGTATTAATGCAGCAACTACAGTGAATGCTGATAAATATCAGACCTTTAATCAGGCCTATTCGGAATTGGTGGGAACTGTAGGTACTCAAACCAGTCAGGCCCGTGTAGCTGCGGCATCGTCTAAATCCTTATTAGAACAAACGTCGGCATGGCATGAGTCATTATCCGGCGTCAGTCTGGACGAAGAAGCAGCTGACTTAGTCAGGTTCCAACAAACATATGCTGCAGCGGCTAAAATTTTGTCAACGTCACAAACAATTTTTGACACCCTGTTGCAGGCTTCGAGGTAATGATGCGTACCACTTTTAATATGAAGTATAGCCAGAGCCTGGATTCAATTTTAAGTACTCAGGACAAATTACAAACAGCAAGTTTAATGTTGAACAATCAGACCAAAATTTTGACTGCAGCCGATGATCCATCAGGTGCAGCACGAGCTATAGGTCTGGAAGCTAATATTCAGCAAACGAACCAGTACCAGAGTAATAATACTGCCGCTCGTAACAGTCTGGAGTTACAGGAAACTGTGCATGACAGTATACGTAATGCGATGGACAGAGCCCGCGTACTGACTTTGTCTTTGGGCAATGGTACCTACGATGAAAATGATCGTAAGGCTATTGGCGAGCAATTGGGCAATATCCGTGATGAACTGTTTGACTTAATGAATCGCCGTGATGAACTGGGTGGGTATTTGTTTTCTGGTTTTCAGGATCAAACCCAACCATACAGCCTCAATACAGCCACTGGTAAATATGAATTTAACGGTGATGAAGGTCAAAAGTCGATTCAGCTGTCGTTATCTATATCTATTGCCGCCAATGACAGTGGTCGTAGTATTTTTGACAGTGTCGATAAACGTTTTCAAACCTCAGATCCGACAGTTGGAGCTCCTGTCACTGCAGCGAAAGTGACAGTGGCTAACCAAAGTGTGTTTGATAATTTCTATAAGCAGAACTATGACGGTTTAACACCGGGCAACAATGATTACTCAGTGGTGTTTTCTGCTCCGTCTAACTATGAAATTCAGCGCAATGGTGCCGCCCAGATACCTCCGGTGACTGGTGTTTATACACCTGGTGAGGCTATAAATTACAATGGCTTGTCTATTGATGCCACTGGCGCCGCACCAGGTGGTACTGTGGATTTCAGTCTGGAAGCACCGGAAAAAACCAATATTCTGAATTCTTTAACTGAATTAATTAATGGCATTGAAGCGGGCGACAGCGGGGATGCGTTAAATGAGCGAATTCTGGATGCAACAGTCGAAATTGACAATGCTTCGGCAAAAGTCGATTCTGCTATGTCTTCCATTGGTGGCCGCCTGAATGTGATAGAAAGCATTTTTGGCAGTAATGAAGACGTACTTATTGCCACTAAATCTCATAAAGCTGATGTGGTGGAACTGGATTACAGCACAGGTATTACTGAGCTGGTGAAACAGGAGACTGCATTACAAGCAGTGCAAGCTACGTTTAACCGCGTCACTGGCTTGAGCTTATTTGACTACATCAACTAATCATTCAATGTTTCAAGTTTTTTGAGGCAGGAAGCCCTTTATGTTTACGCAACAACTCACCCGTTTTGACCAACTTTATTTAGAATCAAGCGACTGGCCAGTGAATGAATTTCATCACTGGGACACAGTCAATTTTTTACCTCTGGAACCTGAGGCTAAACTCAGTCTTCTGCGAGCCTTCGTGCCCGATTCTGTAGCTTTAATCTTATGGCGAAAATTGCAGCTTTTGCTGCTGGGGGAGCAAGCTATTGATGGGCAAAAGCTGACCCAGCTTTTTAGTACTTTGCCTTTTCTGCAGCAGTATTTGTTTTACAGCCAACTGATGAGGGCCAATTTTGTCGGTCAGTCTTTTGCTTATGACTACGCTCCTTTATACCGGGTGATGATTGAGAAATTTTGTCAGCAAAGTGCAGAGTTTTGCCATGTAAGTCCCTTAATAGGCAATGGTAATGAAGAGATCGTGTTACTGCTGACAAACCAGTTTGTTACCGCTCAGCATGGGCCTACTCTGACCATTTTAAATTACGCCAGTGCGTTAAAAGCCATGGGGAAACATCCTGTGGTGATTTGTTGCACCAGCGTAGCTAAGTCTGGCCATTATGTGTATCCGATGCCTGCGCCGGTATTTTTTGGCACTGTTCGTAATGAATACTTCAATGCCGACACGCTGTTTGATTTAGACACAGGTAAACAGCAGTCCCATACTGGTGGCTCGGTCGTGAAATGTTGGGATCAATTATTTGATTTTATGCAACTGACACCTATGGACGATACCGAACATCTGGTCGATTTAGTTAATGTAATTAACCAAATCAACCCGCGCTTTATTATTGGCGTCGGTGGTTTAAATCCAGTGCTGGAGTTTATCGCTCAAAGCCGGCCTGTGTTGAATGTGCCTTGTGTGACCTCATTGGTAACTCCTTTGTATGCTGTGCCGGTATTACATCGTGACTTGACTGAAAAAGATCAAAAACGAGTTGAATCTTTAGCTATCACTCATCCGGTGTTAACCAGCCAGTTACCTTTCCGGCTGCGTAAGTTTGATTGTGTAAAAAGCAGCAAGGTCACAGACAAAGTGATTAAGTTCGCTATTGTGGGTTACCGGCTTGAACACGAAATGCGTCAGGATTTTATTGAAACCTTACTGGCTATTAAACATAGGTTTCCCCAATCTGCTTTTGTCATTATTGGGCCTGACGCAGTAGAGGAATTTCCGGCAGAGTTACAGTCCTGCAGTTATTTCAGTGGCAGGGTTAGTAATGCCATAGACCTTATCGCCAATTGCCACTTTATGCTCAATCCAAAACGCCAGGGCGGCGGCACTTCTGCTATTGAAGCTTTAAGTCTTGGCATTCCGGTGCTGACAGAAGCTTACGGCGATGTATATCAGTACATAGGTGATAATTTTGTGTTCTCATCTGATGAAGAGCGACTGGATTTTATTCAGCGTTATCTGGTGGATGAAGAATTTGCAGCTGTCTATACCCAGACGTGCCTGGATGCTGCCGCAAAAGCCACCGACTCCTCTGCCATAGTTCAATCATTGCTGCTCGATTACGATAGTTACATCTATCAGCTTCAGCACTAAACCCAGTGTCACAACACCTTATTTCGGGTCAGAGTAAAATTAAATCGGTCTTTTAATTTTACTCTGCCCCGATTTTTTTGCGTAAATGACCATAAAACCAACATTTGAACTAAAGTTCTGAAGTTGACTGCCGATACTATAGTTAGCTGCAAAAATACCCACCTCAAAACAATATTATTTATTAAATTTATTCAATGAAATTAAATAAATTCCTCAAGAAAAACCTCCTGACGTCGATACAGTAATTAAGCAGGGAACAATAAAATAATTACTCTGCAAATATAAAAACTCAGGAGATATACCATGGCTTTATTTGTTAATACTAACGTTTCGGCGTTAAATGCCCAAAGGCAACTAATTAATTCAGGCAAATCATTAGATACAGCGTTTCAACGTTTATCTTCAGGTTTCCGTATCAATAGTGCTGCAGATGATGCTGCAGGCTTACAAATCAGCAACCGTTTAACCAGTCAGGTTAATGGTTTGGACCAAGCAATAAGAAATGCGAACGACGGTATTTCATTATCGCAGGTGGCTGAAGGCGCGATGGATGAAATCACCAACGCCTTACAACGAATTCGTGTACTAGCAGTGCAGTCACAAAATGGTATTAACAGTTCCAGTGACCGTATTGCACTGCAAAAAGAAGTATCGGCATTAAAAGCTGAAATCAGCCGGATTGCAGCAACAACTCAGTTTGGTGGTGTGAAGTTACTGGATGGTATGTACTCTTCTACCTTTCTGGTTGGTGCTAACGCGGGCCAGACTATTAGTGTGAATATCTCCAGAGCGGGTGGTGGTTTTGGTTCATCAGGTTTGGGCATTGCAGGCTTAAGTATCAGTAGTTTAGCTGGAGCTTCTCGGGCATTAGCAAGCATAGACAGTGCGATTAACGTGATTGACTCCAAGCGGGCAGACTTAGGTGCGATTCAAAACCGCTTCCAGTCAACCATTCGTAACTTATCGAACATTGTCGAAAATATTTCATCAGCACGAAGCCGGATCAAAGATACCGACTTCGCAAAAGAGACAGCTGATTTAACTCGTGCGCAGATTCTGCAGCAGGCCAGTACTACCATTCTGTCCCAGGCGAATCAAAGACCGCAGGCAGCGCTGTCCTTATTACAAGGTTAATTATTCAACAATAACTACTACATATTGAATCGATCTTTAGTACGACTCCTGAGCTTTATGCTCTTTGGCCATACGGCTTTACCGTATGGCCTTTTTTATTTGTATCAAATAATGGAATGTTTTTTTAAATTATTTATTAAATAGCTAAAGAAGCAATATTGTTTGCCGATACAGTATTTGAGTGGATTAGATTAAATATAAAATGACGTGTCCGCTTTTAATTCAATAAACGCTCAGGAGAAAAGTTATGGCGTTATTTGTAAATACCAATGTCTCGGCGCTGAATGCGCAGAGGCAACTTATAAACTCGGGTAAAACCCTTGATACATCATTTCAGCGTCTTTCGTCTGGTTTTCGCATCAATAGCGCAGCAGATGACGCAGCTGGTTTGCAGATCAGCAACCGCCTGACCGCCCAAATACAGGGCCTGGATCAGGCGATCAGAAACGCCAATGACGGCATTTCATTATCCCAGGTGGCAGAAGGGGCCATGGATGAGATTACCAATGCGTTGCAGCGCATCCGGGTTTTATCTGTGCAATCGCAGAACGGTATTAACAGTTCAGCGGATCGCGTAGCGCTGCAAAAAGAAGTATCGGCGTTAAAGACTGAGATCAGTCGTATCGCCACAACCACACAGTTTGGTGGTGTGAAATTGCTAGATGGGAAATATTCATCGACTTTCCTGGTGGGGGCCAATGCGGGCCAGACCATCAGTGTGAATATCTCTCGTGCTGGTGGGGGATATGGGGCATCTGGATTAAATATCGCAGGTTTAAGTATCAGTAGCTTAGCCGGTGCATCCAGAGCTCTTGCACAAATCGACAGTGCGATCAACGTCATCGACTCTAAACGAGCCGACCTGGGTGCGATTCAAAACCGTTTCCAGTCCACGATACGCAACTTGTCGAACATTGTGGAAAACATATCCTCTGCACGCAGTCGGATTAAAGATACAGATTTCGCGAAAGAAACGGCAGAACTGACTCGCTCACAGATATTGCAGCAAGCCAGTACCACCATCTTATCGCAGGCAAATCAAAGACCTCAGGCTGCGTTGTCCTTGTTAGGAGGCTAACAGGACAACAAGGACTCCAGTCCACAGATTGAGGGTACGCCTGACCAATGAAGCTGCAGCTTTAGATGGCAGGGTACAAAACGAACAGCACTGGTTCAGGAAGGCATTGGGCGCCTGAACCGTACGACCAACTTTATGGCACTGCTCTGACGCACCTATAGCGAGGAGCTCCTGCCAAAGGAAAAAAGGAAAGGCTTTATGGCTACTTATTTACTAACCGGAGGATGACACCATGTCATTATATGTCAATACCAACGTATCAGCTTTGAACGCACAACGTCAGTTAATTAATTCTGGCGGTTCATTAGATACATCGTTTAAACGTTTATCATCAGGTTTTCGTATCAACAGCGCTGCTGATGATGCGGCGGGTCTACAGATCAGTAACCGTTTATCAAGCCAAATCAACGGCTTGAACCAGGCCATCAGCAATGCCAACGATGGTATTTCTCTGGCACAAACGGCCGAAGGCGCGATGGATGAGATTACCAACTCTCTGCAGCGTATCCGGGTACTGGCGGTACAGTCGCAAAATGGTATCAACAGTTCGGCGGACAGGGTTGCATTGCAAAAAGAAGTATCGGCGCTGAAAACGGAAATCAGCCGTATTGCAACAACAACTCAGTTCGGTGGTATTAAGCTGTTAGACGGCACGTTCTCCGCCAAGTTTTTGGTTGGAGCCAATGCCGGGCAAAATATCAGCGTGAACTTATCACGCACTGGTGGGGGTTACGGCGCGTCAGGTCTGAATATCAACACGTTGTCGATATCCAGTGTGGGTGGTGCTTCAGCTGCGTTAGCCAGCATCGATAGTGCAATCAAAACTATCGATAGCACAAGAGCGGATCTGGGTGCTTTACAAAACCGGTTCCAATCGACCATTCGTAACCTGAGTAACATTGTGGAAAACGTGTCATCAGCGCGCAGCCGGATCAGAGATACTGATTTTGCTAAAGAAACCGCAGAGTTGACTCGTTCGCAGATCCTGCAACAGGCCAGTACTACTATCCTGTCTCAGGCGAATCAGCGTCCACAGGCAGCCTTGTCACTGTTAGGTTAATTTAAAAAGTAGCCTTAATGACATGGTAATAAAACGGTCCCTACAAGGGGCCGTTTTTTTTGCCTGTTTTTAAGTAAAATGGAAAAAATACACAGAATTCTTATTTATTATTAAAAATAATTTAATGCTTAACTTTATGAAAAATAAAGAAAAGTGAAAAAAACTGCCGCTTGTTGGAAAAAAAATGCCTTTTTTTACTAAAGTCCTGAAGTTGCGTGCCGATAGCTAGTTAAGCCAAATTGCAGTTTGGCGAGAATTGCGGGGTTCCGCTTAACAATAAAGGTTGTGTCCAGGGTTTGCAGACCCGTCGCGACTTTAAGGAGTGACTTATGGCTTTAGCAGTAAACACCAACGTATCCGCGTTAAACGCACAACGTCAGTTATTAACATCTGGCAATTCACTGGATACTTCATACAAACGTTTGTCTTCTGGTTTTCGTATCAACAGCGCTGCTGATGACTCTGCAGGCTTACAGATCAGTAACCGTTTAACGTCCCAAATCAATGGTTTAAACCAAGCTATTAGTAACGCTAACGACGGTATTTCAGTGGCTCAGGTTGCTGAAGGTGCGATGGATGAAATTACAAACTCATTACAACGTATCCGTGTATTAGCTGTACAATCACAAAACGGTATTAACGGTTCAGCTGACCGTGTCGCGTTACAAAAAGAAGTTTCAGCGTTAAAAACTGAAATCAGCCGTATTGCTCAGAACACTCAGTTTGGTAGCATTGACTTACTGAAAGGAAACTTCTCAGCTAAGTTCCTGGTTGGTGCCAATGGTGGTCAAACCATCAGTATCAACCTGTCTTCTACAGCTCCTGATGGTGGTTTTGGTGCTTCAGGTTTAGGTCTGAGTGATTTGTCTGTTTCTTCTGTTGGTGGTGCTTCAGCAGCTTTAGCTAGTATCGACAGCGCAATCAAAACGATTGACTCAGCACGGGCAGATTTGGGTGCGTTGCAAAACCGTTTCCAGTCTACAATCCGTAACTTAAGCAATATCGTTGAAAACGTATCAGCGGCTCGTAGCCAGATCCGTGACACAGATTTTGCCAAAGAAACAGCTGAATTGACCCGGGCACAGATATTGCAACAGGCCAGTACGACTATCCTGTCGCAGGCTAACACCAGACCTCAAACTGCACTATCTTTATTAGGTTAATAGTGGCCTTTTAGGTAAAGAGTAAGCAGCGAAGGCTCAAGTCTTCGCTTCGCTTGCCGATACAGAGGTAGATGCAAATGAGTTCAGTAATTACGGGTAATTTTGGTTATCAGCCAACAGCCCCCAAAGCTGCTGCAAGTAGTGCAGTTGAGCTGAACAAAATGAAAAGTGATCCAGAGACGGCGACACCTGAAGCCAAAGAAAAGGCTGAGACTGTGAAAGCAGAGCAAGCAGTGACTACGGATGAATTAGGTGAAGCTGTTGAGAATATTAACCAATTTGTTAATTCTCAGGGACGTACTCTAAATTTTTCAGTCGATGAAGAATCTGGTAAACCTGTAGTAAAAGTGATTGATTTTGAAACCAAAGAAGTAATTCGTCAGATCCCGTCTGAAGAAGTGCTGACTATGGCCAAAGCAATCAAAAGATTACAGGAAGATTTAGGTTCAGCAACAGGTTTGATGTTCGATAAAACGATATAAAGAGAGGATGAATCATGGCGATCCGGTCATTAGGTGCAGCATCAGGACTCCAGCTTGAAGATCTCGTTACACAGCTTATTGCAGTGGAACGAAGCACGAAAGAAACTCGTCTTGATGCGACAAAAAAGGAGCTGGATTCATCTCTTTCTGGTTTTGGTAAATTAAAATCTTCTTTAACAAAATTTAAAGATACCTTAACAGCTTTGGGAGACGATAAACTCAGGGCTCGTACGACCAGCATCAAGCAACCCACAGATACAAAAACTTATCTGGAAGCTACTTCCAGTGGTACAGCTGCGCCGGGTAATTTTGATATTAAAGTCAAATCGCTTGCGACAGGCAGCCGGATTGAAAGCGCAAACAATGCTTATACCAGTTCATCCGCAGTGGTAAGTACTACGGCAGGTAAGCTTACTTTTGAAGCTGATGGTAAAACCTTTGATGTAGACGTTACTGCGGGTATGACGTTGGACCAGTTTCGTAAGGCTGTCAACAATGCAGAAGGTAATTTTGGTGTTAGTGCCAATATTATTAATGCTGGTGAAGGTATTGGCACTAAGTTAGTACTGACCTCATCGATCACCGGTGAGGGCAATCATTTAAAAATCACAGGCGACACAGCAGATCTTGACAGTCTTTCCACTAAAGCATTTGGTAATGATGACGAAACCTCAGGCGCTCTTGATGTTACTATTGAAGCTGGCGATGCCGAAGTTGAAATTGATGGTATAAGTGTTAAAAGCAAAAACAACACTTTTAAAAATGCGATACAGGATACTGAGCTCACCGTTTCAGCTGTGACTCCTGATGGTAATAATGCAACTCTCACTATTGCAACAGATAAAAAAGCTGCTGAAGATAAAATTAAAGCTTTTATGGATGCATACAATAGCTTGCTGACAGAAGTAGATACTTTAACCAAAAACCGCACTATAGGGGATGATGGTAAAACCGTTATTTCTGAAGGCGGGGCATTAACCAGTGACCCTATGGTTAGAAGTATCATGAGCCAGGTTACTAAAACCTTAGGCAGTGCGTTTTCGTCGGGCGGTAGTGATTTAAATAACTTATATGCGTTAGGTGTTACTTTTAATGATAAAGGCAGAATGGAAATTTCTAGTACCAGTTTATATGGCGCTGATTCCGGCCGTGAACGTTTTGACGATGCCTTGGAAAATAACTACGATAAAATTGCTAACTTGTTTGGTGGTGAAAATGGGATCACAGAAAACCTTGATGATCTAATCTCCCAATTTACTAATCGTGATGGCTTATTAGTAAGCAAAGAAACTTCGCTGAAAGACCAACTGAAAAAAAATACTAAAGATCGTGAGGCCTTTGAACGATATATAGTGAGCTACGAAGATACGTTGCGCCAGCGCTATGGAGCTTTAGATTCGACTTTAGGTCAATTACAAAGTACTTCCAGTTATCTGGTGCAACAGCTGGCAAACCTGCCACGATATGGTAGTTAACAGGAGCTTGCTATGAGTTACGGTATTAAAGCTTACAAATCTGTAGGCATCAAAGATGATTTAGCTGTCGCTGATCCGCATCGGGTCATTCAGCTATTAATGCAAGGCTCACTGGAAAACATGGCAAAAGCCAAAGGTGCCATGGAGCGTAAAGATTTTGCGGAGAAATCCCGCACTGTTTCCAAAGCCATGAGTATTATTTCTGCCTTACAGCATTCTCTGGATATGGATGTAGGCGGTGAAGTTTCACAGAACTTATGGTCTCTGTACGATTTTATGGTCAATCACCTGATGCAAGCCAGCCGCGAAAGCAGCCCCGCTAAAGTCGATGATGTCATTGATATTATGCTCAAAATAAAGTCTGGCTGGGATGCAATCTCTGTTGATGACCGACAAAAAGGTTTTCAGTTGCTGGCCGAGCGCCAGGGTCAGAATACTTTGGCTTCAGCCTAATGAGCGAGTTTGTGTTAAAGCTACAAGCGAAACGCCAGCAAATACTCGATTTGCTGGCGCAGGAAGAATACTCCACAGAAGAATTTTCACTTTATTGGCAAGAGTTCGAACAGTTGCTGCGAAAACTCTGCGAAAACCCATCACAAACACCTGATCTACAAAGTATATTGGCAGATAACTTGCAGTGGGTTAGTCTTATCACTGAACAAGTCACTTCCGAACGAAGTACGGTAGCTGTCAGGATGTTGCAATTACGCAAAGGTAAAAAGGCGCATCAAAGCTACGGGGACAATAATTAATCAGGTGCCAGACCTTTATGCTGAAATACATCAATTACCAAATCCTCGATAATGCTGACCAGCAAGCAGCTCTGGAAAAAAAAGTCTCTGTCACTATAGCCCGCAATATTCGCCAAAACATTGACGCTTTCCGGCTTCATATTCCAAGTTTAGTCAATCTCATCAACGACCATGAAATACAGCAATACTCTTTGTTTTGTACCAAAGATGCTGAACTTAATATTGTTGATTTTGCCACCGGCCGTGTGTTCTATCAGAGTCTTGCCCAGCAAGAAGTCATGGCCGAAGTGCAGGACTACTATAGTCATGCAGCCTATTTCAATTTAAAAGAGCCACAAGATGACCGCTGCTGGCGGCATCAGGCGTTGCCGCAGCAGGTGGATGCGCTATTGGTCTTTGGGTTGGGGCTTGGGTATCACCTGAATGAACTGCTGATGAACTGCAGGATACGATATCTGGTGGTCTATGAGCCTAATGTAGATATTCTGCTGTGTTCTGTGCAGGCCAATAACTGGCTGCAATTGCTGGAAACAGCTCAAAGTATGGGAACCCGCATTTTCCTGCAAATGGGCTCTGATGCGACTGCCGTTCCGGCTGAGTTAGCTGAGTTACTGGAGTTTGATCAGAACATTAATCAGGTGTTTATTTACCGCCACCAGTTTCATCCGATGATGGACGAGGTGATTCAGTATCTATTGCAGCATTCAGGTAATAAAAGTGCATTAACCCAGGCTACGCGTCAATTTACGGGATACAAAGACTACGGCGACTATGTATCAGAGCGTGCCGGTAATTTGCTCGGTGATTATCAGCCTGTTAGTTATAACAATGAGCAAGCACAGGCTTTGTATAATGCCAATATGGCGGCTTTAGAAAAGTTTTACCCCAAAGTGCATAAGGCGATGCTCGAGCATAAAACCAGAGCCTGGCAATTGGTTCAAGACAATAATGGCTTACCCAATCTTTACCATCAAAAACGTAATGCTTTGTTTCATCAAGATTTGCCAGACGAATCTGAGCAATTAGTAAACTACTTTATTGAGCATCCTTTTAAAGACGATGTGGTGCTCAGTCAGGGAACCAGCCATAAATTCAGGAATTATCTGCATTTCTCAAAAATAGCCGAGCTGCAGCCGCTGATTGCAAAAATACTCACCCAACAGGGTAAATTTCCTGAGCAGGTCGAAACTCTGATTGTTTTTGGCGTGGGCTTAGGCAAACACATTGAACTCTTGACTCAGCAGCGTCAAATTAAAAATCTGTTTGTCTGTGAACCTAATCTGGACTTTTTTGCTGCCAGTCTTTGGGTGTCGGATTGGGCTGGTATTATCCAGAAAGCAGATGATAACGGTGGGCGCATCTACCTGAATCTGGGGGGCGACGGTAGTCACTATTTTTATGATTTGATGTCGCAGTTTTATCAGGTTGGTGCTTATGCGATAGCTGACACTTATATGTTGAGCAGCTATTACAATGTAGGCATGCAAAAAGCGATAGCAGATTTACGTGCCGAACTGAAAGTAGTACTGGCTATGGGTGAATACTATGACCATGCCCGCTACGGTATCGCACACACCTACCACAGTCTTTCGTCAGGTCAACGCTTCCTGAAGCAAGCAAACAATGAATATAGTCATCACAAGGCGCTGAATTTGCCTGTGTTTATTGTCGGTAATGGCCCAAGTCTGGATGATTGTTTTGATTACCTTAAAGAATATCGTGACCAGGTTATTATTATCAGCTGTGGGACAACTTTGAAGTCTCTGTACAAAAACGGTATTCGCCCCGATTTTCATGCTGAAATTGAGCAGAACAGAGCAACCTACGATTGGATCACTCAGATCAACGATATGGACTATCTTAGTCAGATCAATTTGCTGAGTGTTAATGGTATTCATCCTGATACCAGTGCCTTGTTTAAAGCAACCTATCTGTGTTTCAAGGATGGTGAAGCCTCTAGTTATATTTTCAATAATGGCCTGAAAAAACATGGTTACCAGATCGCGTCTCTGGCCTATGCCTATCCTACAGTCACTAATTTGGTGGTGAACTTTGGTATTAAACTGGGCTGGAAATGCTTTTATCTGTTCGGTGTTGATCTTGGTTTTGTTGATATTAACCGTCACCATTCACAACATTCAGCCTACTTTAAAGTTGACGGCTCTGCGGTCTATAACTATCAGGCTCAGCATGGCGGTGGCATTCCTGTTGCAGGTAATTTCAGGCCGCAACTGTATACCAAGCCTGAATTTGATGTATCGCGTAAATTAATAGAACAAGCCATTGCTAAAGCTGGCAGAGTAATTGAGATTTATAACTGTAGTGACGGTGTAAAAATCAAAGGTGCTACTGCACTACGACCTGACAATATTTTGTTAGAGCAAATTTCTGCCGATGATAAAGATGAGCAATTGAAGCTGTTGCTTGAAGAGGCATTTTATCCAGCCTTAGTTGATTTAGCAGACAAAATTTATGGGGAACTGTCTCCTGAGTTGTACAAAGCATCTATGGAACAATGGCTGGATTTATTTGCTGAAGATGCCACCGATATGACGTCTGCACGCGCTCTGATCAGTGAACAATGGAACTTTATGCGTTCAAGAGCTGTTACAGACAAAGACATTACATTTTGCCTGTTTCATGGCAGTGCTAACTTTATCGCTGCAGTTTTGACCAAAACGGCAGCCAGTATCAGTGCTGAAAACGAAGACGCATTGGAAACATTTAATCAGATTTTGGCACTATGGCGGCAATATTTACAGCAAGGGATGGAGTTGTATTTATCGGAGCCTTTAGCTTTGGATAGGGTTGATGTCAGTGATTTGTTTACTCCACCTAAGCTAGCAAATTGAAATTAAACATAATGAAATAAATAGTTTAATTAGTGCTGCACGGGATTTGATCATGCGTGCAAGATACTGCGGCATCTTTGTTTATGCCGGCGCAAGGAAAGTAATAGCAAGACAAAACTGGCGCATAGACGAACCTGTACAGAATTAGTCGCCGGCTTTCTTCAGACTTAGGAATACTTTATGAAATTATCTGTGATCGTTCCGGCATATAAACTGGCACCTTACATCCATGAATGTTTATTGAGTCTTCTTGCTCAGCAGACAACTTTTGATTTTGAAGTCGTGGTTTGTGACGATGCTTCACCAGATAATACCTACGATATAATCAGTTATCTGCAATCAGCCTTCAGTAACCTGATTGTACTGCGCAATGACGTAAATCTAGGATTAATAGGCACTATGCGCCGACTGCTAGAAACAGCTAAGGGGCAGTATATTGCGTATGTGGATGGCGATGATATCGCCTTACCAGGAAAGTTACAGCAGCAGGTCGATTATCTGGAACAACACCCAGGTTGCAGCATGGTTTATCATGAGTCAGATATGTTCGATAGTGCAACAGGTGAGCGTTTGAAGTGGTACTCCAGAGATTACTACAACTATCACTATATTCCTCAGCAAGCTGATATTACTCATTTGATCCGTTATACAGTTTTCCTACAGGCCAGCAGCGTGATGTTCCGGCGCCATGCTTCTTTGACACAAGCGTTACAGCATGACTGCAAGATTATTTGTGATTTCCCATGGCATATTATGAATGTTGGTTTATTAGGGGGGACTATAGATAGACTGGACGCAGTGTTGGGGCGTTACCGCATTCATAGCAACAGTTTTGGTGCACAGACACAACAGAATCATCAACGTCGATTAAAGGTTACTGAAGAGTTGGCTTCAGCCTGTCGTTTAGGTCAACAATTTGGTGTAGCTGCCGATATTATCGAATATGGTGTGAACCATGTATATTTTTCAGCAGCTCTGTATTTTCTGCGATTAAACGAAACAGAATTGTTCAGGCAAATGATAGAGCAATCTGCGACCAGTGAGCTTTATTTTGACCACCGTCATCAATTGGTGTTTGAACACCGGGATCAGCCTGATTTAGTAAAACAGCAATTAGGTTGGGTTGTATGAGTTACCAGGCAATTGTTATTGGTGCTGGTATCTCAGGAGCGGTAATGGCTGAACAAATGGCCAGTAAGCTCGGTTGGAAAGTATTAGTGTTAGAGCAACGTGAGCATCTCGGCGGAAATTGTTATGACCATTTGGATGAAGATGGCGTAATGATCCACAAATATGGGCCTCATTTGTTTCATACAGATAAACAGCGGGTTTGGGACTATTTGTCGCAGTTTACCGAATGGCGGACTTATGAACATCGAGTGCTTAGCCAGATTGATGGCCAACTACTTCCTATTCCTTTTAATCTGACCAGTATCCGTAAAAGTTTTGCTGCCCCTGTGGCTGAAGGCATGATTCAAGCGCTCAAACAACGTTTTGGCGAAGGTGCCAGAGTACCTATTTTACAGCTCAGACAAGAGCAAGAACCCTTGTTGTTACAGTTGGCTGAGTTTATTTATCAGCGTGCTTTTGTCAATTACACCAGCAAACAATGGGGTGTCGGGCCTGAAGCTATTTCCCCTGATGTAACGGCCAGAGTGCCTGTTGTGGTTAGTGAAGACGATCGTTATTTTACTGACCCCTGGCAGGCAGTGCCTTTACATGGTTATAGCGCCATGATTAGCAAAATGCTCTCGCACCCGGGTATAGATTTACAACTGTCATCTCCTATGCATACAAGAGTTCAATTGGACTGGAGCACCCGACAAATATTACTTGATGAGCAGCCATTTGAAGGTCCACTGATATATTGTGGGATGATTGATCAGCTGTTGCCTGATAGCTCAGTTTTATTACCTTACCGCTCGTTACGTTTCGAACACAAACATCTGAAGCAGGAATGGTTCCAGCCTGTAACCACAGTCAATTATCCGAACGAACATGCTTATACCCGCATTACAGAATTTAAGCACCTTACGGGGCAGCATCACACAGGAACCAGCATCACCTATGAGTATCCTTGTGACTATAAACCAGAGCAGGGGCTGGAACCTTATTATCCGATTTTTACCGAGTTTGCTCAGCAGCAATATCAACAATGTGTGGAGCAGTTACATCAGTTCCCACAAATTCTCGCGCTTGGCAGGTTAGCTGAATATCGTTATTTTGATATGGATGACGCGGTGGATAATGCACTTGAACGATTCCTCTATTTACAAGAGTCAGTTTTGAGGAAGGATTTTTAGTCATGAATTTGCCTCATCTGCCTTGGCCTGAAGGCCTGAAAGACGATATTAAGTTGGTAAGCTTTGATGTCTTTGATACTTTAGTTTTTCGCAAGTCCGGAACCCCTGACGATTTTTTCCTGCATCTTGCTGAAGAAGCTGCTCAGCTGGGGCTTTGGCAACAAGACGATAATATGGGTTTTGTTAAGCTTCGTCGAAAAGCTGAAGATAGTGCTCGTCGTGCCCGTTTTGCGAAAAGTGGTCATAGAGAAGTTACACTGGCGGAAATATATAGCAATTGGCCCTCTATTGCGGGAGCAAAACTCTGTGTGCTGGAAGCAGAATTAGAGTTGGCTGGCTGGACCATAAATCCTGTTGCGATTTGCTGGCTTGAAGAGGCTTTTACTGAAGGTAAAAAAGTTGCTCTTGTATCTGATATGTATCTTGATTCGGACCTTATCGTATCGTTTATCAAAACACAGCTTCCATCACTCGTGCTGGATTTAGTTTTGGTCTCTGGTGAGTCTGGCTGCAGCAAACAAGATGGAGGGTTGTTTGCTACATTGATAAATAAGTCTGGTGTCAGAGCTGCAGACATACTTCACATTGGAGATAATGCAATAACAGATGGCCAGATGGCGCAAGCTGCAGGTATTCATCATCTGGTTGTGACACCTCCAGAATACTTTCTCTTGTTGACAAACTATGAGCATCGTTTAGGTAGCATTCCTTATGGAGTCGATGCACTTAGACGACGCTGGCTCTGGCATTATCCCGATGAAAGTTTTGCAGCCAATGTGAGTGCTTTAGTTTACGGGCCATTCTTGTTTCATCTTGTTCATTGGTTGCAAATCCGTTGTAAGGCGTTGGGTATTGATACTCTATTTTGTCTTCTTCGGGAGGGGGAAGTTATCTCTTCGCTTTTGGCATCAATGAATTGCCCTGGGTTTGACGTTAAAACTGTTTATATTTCGCGTCGCTCAAGCTTGTTACCTGCGCTCCTTGAGGTCACTCCTGAGGTATTGCATCAACTAAGTCAACGAAGAGGTTACACTCTTTTTGAATGCATTGAAGATTTTGGGCTTGAATTACCAGATAACTGGCAATCGATGGCGGCGACTTGCCTTTCAGATCTGGTCGGGACTCAGTTATGGGATGAGCTCTTGACTACAGTGGCAGATAAAAAAGATGTAATTAGAGAGTATTTGCAATCGCAGCGTCAGCTATTAATCAGTTATCTTATTGATTTAGGTTTAGAAAATAGATCTGGAGTAGCATTGTGGGATTGGGGTTGTGGTGCCAGTATGTTTACTAATTTGGCTCGATTAATGCCACTCGAACAGCCTCGGTTCTTCATGACTTACGCCAGTGCCAAATCAGAGGCTTTCTCTTTGCAGCATCATTTAGAAGTCTTTATGCCTATAGATGAACGCGCAATCGCTTTGAGCAAAGCTCCCGAACTCTCAGAGATTTTGCTGAATGGTTCTCTGTGCTCAACCCGTGCTTACCATGCAGACGGAGGCGTAATCTATCCTGAGTTAGTACCAAATCATACAATGACAACGTCTCACGCCACTTTGCTCAATGATTTTCGACGTGCTGTACATTCGTTTGTCGCCGTGGCTATGAAGAGCGGTATTGTTCCACTCATTGATTTTTCATCTCGAAAAGCTGTCGCCTCTATACTCTATCGGCTTGTCCGTTATCCACTATCTTCAGAGGCTATTTGCTTGGGGCAACTTCAAGTACCTTTATCTTCAGGTATAACAACGAAACTGATTGGCGAAGATGTTGTGAAGGCATTGAAGCAACATTACTCAAGGGCTGATGAAGCCTTTGCAGATGTCAACTTAGGGCGATTAGCTTCTTCTCTTCGTGGTTTTTGGAATGAAGGAGCTATAGCTCAGGCATTCCCAGGGAGCACAGGACTCTTGGGCGAGCTTGGCATGAGTGCAGGTGACGACATTGTTGCTCCGTTATTATTAGCAAATCTGCAGCATAGTAATATCATACACACAGCAGTTTATGGTGCAGGGGAGTTAGGGGCACAAGTCTTGCAGTTATTAAGAGAGCAGGGAATCACTGTGAGTGTAGTTATTGACCGTCGGGCTGCAGCAGGTAGTTTTGAACTGGACGGTTTGCCCGTTGTTACACTTGCCGAAGCTTTCAGTCGTGGAGAGAGAGTGTTTGCGGTCGCATCTAAAGTATTTGCAAATGAGATTATCTCTGAAATCCAGCATAAATATTCTATGTATGAACCCGTCGTTATTTCTTATTTAGGTTTGTCACCTATGAAGATAGAGGCTTAGGCACTATATGATGTTGGACGCTGGTTGTAGAGTTGCGATCGTAGGCTTAGGCGGAGTATTTCGTTGTCTTGAAGCTACTCTATTTAGAGATTATAAAGTTGTTGCTTTGTGTGACAACGATCCCAGTAAGCAAGGAAGTATATACAACAGCTTACAAATAAATAGTTGTGAGCAAATGCAGCTTGATGGCTGGGATTTTATTTTGATCACGAGTATGTTTTCTAAGGAGATAGCTAATATTTTTCTTTCTCGGGGAGTACCTCAGAGCAAGATCGTATTGTTTAATCAGATTTATCCGGCCTTAGGACTCGAACGATTTGACACAACAAGCTTCAAAGCAAAGATAGAGCAGAAATGGGCAGCTATTGATTCACCTGTTAAGAGAGTTAGGTTGCTGTTTGTTATAAATTCTATGGTTTGTGGCGGAGTTGAGCAAGCGCTGTTATCTCTGTTAAATGTTCTGGATGAAAATCGCTACGAAGTCGTTCTTGTTGTGCTGTTTCCTCATGGTGAACTTCTCTCACGTATACCTTCTTGGGTAAAGGTTTTGGGACTTTTTGATCAAGAGAGCGAACGAATAGAGGCTATGTTGTATCTTTCCTCAGAGCCATCACCTAGGCTCTACGATACGTTAATCCGCAGACGCTTCGACTTAGAGATTTCTTTTATAGAGGGGTTGTCCGTTAGAGTCTTGGCAGGACATCCGAAAAAAGGTGCAGTTGCTTGGATCCACACTGATTTTGAATCAGATCATTGGACTCACCCATATTTTGATTCAACGGAGGAGCGAGTTTGTTTTAACAGCTTTCGGCAGATAGTTTTTGTTTCAAAGAATGTGCGGGAATCTTTTTCAAAATTTTTTGATATGCCAGCTGCGAGTCTGAACCCGGTGATATATAACATAGTCGACAGTCAACACATAAAGACTTTAGCTGAAGAACCTATACCGCTGGATATAAGTTTAATAACAGTCCCTATTATTTTGCTCGTTGGGCGTCTTCATCCGATAAAAGGATTTGAACGAATGCTTGCAATTCATGCTCGTTTGTTGGCCCGCGGGCTTGAGCATAAGTTGTGGATTGTTGGGGATGGGGTCTTGTCTGAAAAGTTAAAGACAGAAATTAAGAGACTAAAAATTGAAGATTCAACCTTGCTGCTGGGATTCCAAGATAATCCATATGCATGGATGAATAGAGCAGATATCTGTGTTTCTGCCTCTTACGCTGAATCATTTGGACTAACTATGATTGAGGCATGTTTTTTGGGGAAAGCAGTGGTAGCGACTCAGACCGCAGGTAGCGCCGAAGTATTGCTAGATCGCAGACATGGCTTGGTTGAAAACTCAGATGAAGCGTTGTTTCATGAACTCTCTGATTTATTAACCACTCCTAACTTAAGGGAAAGCAGAGCTCGTGCAGCAGGGGATGTCACTGCCCGATTTTTATCAGAACGGCTCATATCTGAATTAAATGAGTATATTGATAATAGCGTAGCTCGATTCTCGGAGGGCTGCAGATGAAGCCAAAACCATTATTCAGTATCATTTTACCTACGAGAGATCGCCCTAATCTGGTGAGTCGCGTATTAGAGTCTTTGGCCGCACAAACTTTCACTGATTTTGAAGTGATAGTGTCAGATAACGCAGTTAACTCTCCGTGTTTAACTGAGGTCGCTCGTTTTTTAGGTGACAAGAGATTTCATTACAAAAAGCCCTCTCAACCAATGGACATGTGTAAGCACTGGGACTTTGCTCTGGAAGGAGCAAATGGACAATATATAACAGTCTTTTCCGAAAAGTTCATATTGCGTCCTGATGCTTTGGCATTAATGGCTAAGGAGATAATGCGTTCCAAGCCAGATGTGTTGACTTGGCAATATGAAGTATTTGATGTTCGTTTTAGCGATGGCTCCAATTTTTATGGTGACTATCACCCACTTATCAAACCAGGTAGGCCTATAAACTACGATCCTGTCTCAGAGTTGACACGCCGGTTTCAGTTCAACTTTCCGTTATTTTGTCGACAAAATAAACCAAAAGACAACTATGGAAAAATATATTCCGGTGCTGTTAATCGAGACATTCTTGCAAGGATAAAAACTAACTACGGTAGAATCTTCCACCCACTCAGCCCTGATTTTACTTCTATGGTCGCTATTCTTAACGAAAGCAAAATATGTATTGATATGAATCAGGGGCTTATGCTGCTAATCAATATAGCTGGGGTGTCTAATGGTGAAGCAACAAAAGCTTCTGTTAATTTCACTCGTCATAGTTTTGAAAGCTTTGGTTTAGATGTTAACAATCACGGACAGCGTTTACCTATTCCTGGTTTTTGGGTTGGACATCATGTAAATATTGCCGCTGACTTTGAACTTATTCGAACTTTGGCTGATGACGGCCCTGTGAAGGGGATGGAAATTGACAAAGGAGCTCTGGCATTTTGGGCTGAGCTAGACCTTGGATACATCAAAGATTGGCAATCCAACGAACTTGAGGCGTTCCAAAGCTTGCTGGGTCTGTTTTTAGGAAACCTTGATAGTGAGCGGCGGCAAGAGCTAGAACAGAATCTAAAAACTAGTATTAAGCCTTCAATCAATGAAATTTATCATTCGGGTCTCAAACAGACAGAGCATTTAAATGCTGACACGACAGCTGAGCAGTTAGCAAATATTCATTGGCTCGATAATCTGGCTCCTCCACGAAAACCGGTTAATACGGTGCCAATGGAGCTCGTTGAGGCTTTGGATTATTTTTACCAGTACAACCAACATTCATCTAGGTTGCTGGCATTAAGTGAGGAAGGCTAATTATGAAAGCTGTAATTCTTGCCGGGGGACTTGGTACTCGAATTAGTGAAGAGTCGCATTTACGTCCAAAACCTATGATCGAGATAGGTGGTAAGCCGATTTTATGGCACATCATGAAGATTTATTCTACTCATGGTATCAATGACTTTATTATCTGCCTTGGTTACAAGGGCTATATTATCAAAGAGTATTTTGCTAACTACTTTTTGCATATGTCAGATGTCACTTTTGATATGCAAACTAATCAAATGGAAGTGCATGAGAAACACGTCGAACCCTGGCGTGTAACGCTAGTTGATACTGGCGAAAATAGCATGACCGGTGGACGTCTGAGGCGAGTCAAAGAATATTTGTCTGATAGCCCATTTTGTTTTACCTATGGGGATGGAGTGTCTGATATCGATATTGCCAAAGCTATCAGAGCGCACAAAGAGGCAGGTAAAATTGCCACAGTCACAGCAATTCAACCTCCTGGTCGTTACGGTGCTCTTGATATTGAAAATAATTTGGTGAAACGTTTCCAGGAAAAACCTGCTGGCGATGGCGCCTGGATAAACGGTGGTTTTTTCATATTGGAACCTTCCATCTTTAACTATCTACAAAGTGATTCCGATAGCTTTGAAGCCGACCCATTAATGAGGCTTGCCCGTGAAGGACAATTAAATGCTTATCAGCATAAAGGCTTTTGGCAGGCGATGGATACTTTACGGGATAAAAATTATTTGGATAGCTTGTGGCTGCAAGGCAATGCGCCTTGGAAGATATGGTGACGCCGTTGTTTAACGATATATTCAGAGGAAAAAAAGTACTTCTGACTGGGCATTCTGGTTTTAAAGGAACTTGGCTGGCCTGTTGGTTGAAGCAACTTGGGGCAGACGTAACTGGTATTGCACTACCAACTGATACTTCCCCATCGCATTGGCAGTTATTAAACATGGATGTTAAAAGTATTGAAGCGGACATTCGTGATGCTATAAAGATGCGAACTCTTTTGCAAGACATCAGGCCTGACTTGGTGTTTCATTTAGCCGCACAATCACTGGTAAGGGCATCTTATACGAATCCGATAGACAATTGGGATACCAATGTCAGCGGTACAGTGAATATATTGGATGCATGCCGTAATGTCGATTCTGTACGAGCTATCGTAGTAGTCACTACAGATAAAGTTTACGAAAATAAGGGAGATACAGCAGATTTTAAAGAGGGAGATCCACTAGGTGGACATGATCCTTACAGTGCCTCCAAGGCTGCTTGTGAATTAGTTGTTCAAAGTTACAGGCGAAGTTTTTTTGCTGAACGAGGTGTGCTACTAGCGAGCGCCAGAGCTGGTAACGTTATCGGAGGTGGGGACTGGGCAAGCGATAGGTTGATCCCTGATATTGTAAGGGCTTCCCATGCGGAGTTTCCATTGAAAATCCGCTATCCCAATGCTGTCCGTCCCTGGCAGCATGTTCTGGATTCGTTGTCAGGGTATCTGTGTTTGGCTCAGAGTTTATTACTTGGACAATCAGATAATGCTATAGCCTGGAATTTTGGTCCTGAATCTACGCAATCTAAAACAGTGAATGAGGTGCTCTGCCATATGCAACAACATTGGCCTGCGCTTTGCTGGCAAGTTGAAACAACACAACAGCCCTCTGAAGCCATAGTATTGACACTTGACAGCCAGCAAGCCCAGCGGAAATTGAAATGGGATCCAGTATGGGATTTTGAGCAAACTGCATACTACACAGCTCAATGGTATCAACTCTATTACCAACAACAGCAAGTCGTGACTACTGAGCAATTGACGAAATACGGTGAGGATGCGAAACGTCAGGGGTTGGTATGGGCCAACAACTGAATATTACTGAGACTGCATTTGCCGGTGTTTACCTTATCGAATCCTGTCGTTTTAGTGATGAGCGTGGTTTTTTTAGCCGTTGGTTTTGTAAAGAAACATTACAACATGTATTAGCAGGCTCTGAGATCCGTCAAATTAACCATTCTGTGAACCTTGTTAAAGGTGTAACCCGAGGATTACATTTTCAGTACCCACCGGCTGCGGAATATAAATTAGTGCGCTGTATACAGGGAAAAGTATTTGATGTTGTGGTGGACCTTCGTCATGGTTCTTTGACTCTAGGGCAGCACCTGAGCTTTGAGCTGAATACGCAAAATAATAGTATGCTGCTTATCCCGCCGGGATGTGCACATGGTTTTCAGGCACTTGAGGATAATAGCCAATTATTGTATCTGCACACTGCAGATTATCAGCCAAACTATGACGGCGGCTGCAGAGTTGATGATCCTTCACTCAAGATAAATTGGCCATTGCCGATAATATTGCTATCGGAGCGTGATGCAAGTTTTCCGCTACTTAACAAAGATTTTAACGGAATTATGCTATGAAATGTCGGCATTGCCAGCATGATCTTATTCTACCTTTAGTTGATTTAGGTGTTATGCCTCCTTCGAATGCTTATTTGTCCAGTCCTGATCAGTTTGCATTAGAGAAGGTGTATCCATTGAAGGTATGGGTTTGCCAGCATTGTTGGCTGGTTCAGACTGAGGATTTCACCAAAGCAGATGAATTGTTTACAGCTGATTATGCATATTTTTCGTCCACATCAACTAGCTGGTTGGCTCACGCAAAACAATTTGCGGAAAATTCAATCCGGGATTTAGAACTAAATACCCAGAGCTTTGTTGTTGAAATTGCGTCAAATGATGGTTATCTGTTACGAAATTATTTGATGCACGGTATTCCATGTGTGGGCATTGAGCCGACTCAGGCCACGGCTGAGGCAGCGAGGAAACTAGGTATAGAGGTGGTTTCAGAGTTTTTTACGACAGAACTCTCTGAACAAATGCGACAACAATATCGCCTTGCTGATCTGATTATTGCTAACAATGTATTAGCGCATGTACCTGATATAAACGACTTTGCAAAAGGGATCAAAACATTACTGGCGGCTGAAGGGCTTGCCAGCATTGAGTTCCCGCATTTATTGAATCTTATTCAGCAATATCAGTTTGATACTATATATCATGAACACTACTCTTACCTTTCATTACATAGTGTCCAGATCATATTTTCTGCCGTGGGGTTACGTATTGCTAACGTTGAAAAGCTGTCTACCCATGGCGGCAGTTTACGGGTTTGGCTTTGTCATGATAACAGTACTTACCAGCACAACGGAGTAGTGTCAGATGTCCTTGCTGAAGAGCAAAGTGCAGGTCTTCAGACCGCAGAACCTTATCTTTGTTTTCAAAAACAAGTTGAACAAGTCACCAAGGACTTGAAATCATTCGTTGCTCAGTGCAAAAAAGAAAATAAAACTCTAATGGCTTATGGCGCCGCTGCCAAGGGAAATACCTTGCTTAACTATGCTGGCATTACTGTGGTTGATATTCCGGCAGTATTTGATGCCGCGCTCTCTAAGCAAGAAAAATTTATGCCAGGTAGCCATATTCCGATACTGCCACCATCGCAACTTACTACTGGATCGCCGGATTATCTTCTGATCTTACCCTGGAATATTAGTCATGAAATTATGACGCAGCTTCAATGGTTGCCTGCTCCTGGTACGAAATTTGTTACGGCAATACCGGAACTCAGAATTTTATGAATAGCAAAATTGCCTATACAAAACCTTCTATTACCGAGTTAGAGATTCAGTATGTCAATGACGCTGTTACCAATGGCTGGGGTGAGCGTTGCTATGAATATATTGCCAAATTTGAAAATGCTTTCAAGACTCATCTTGGGGTGCAATACGCCATTTCTACATCTAGTTGCACTGGTGCGTTACACATGGGCATGGCTGCATTGGGCATTAAACCGGGTGATGAAGTCATCATGGCTGATACAAACTGGATTGCCACTGCTGCCCCTGTTGTACATCTGGGGGCCACGCCGGTATTTGTTGATATTCTTCCCAATTCCTGGTGTATTGACCCCGAAAAAGCTGAAGCTGCAATCACTCCCAGAACTAAAGCAATTATTGCTGTACATCTGTATGGCAACCTTTGTGATATGGATGTACTGCTGGATATCGGTCGTCGTTATGGCATTCCTGTTATAGAGGATAGTGCTGAAGCTATTGGCTCACAATATCATGGCAAAAGGGCTGGTAGTATTGGTACATTTGGTTCTTTTTCCTTTCATGGAACCAAAACTTTGACTACAGGTGAGGGAGGAATGTTTGTCACCGATGATCCTGAACTGTATGAAAAGGTTTTAACACTAAGTAATCATGGCCGTGCGCGTGGTCAAACAAAACAGTTTTGGCCGGATATGATAGGGTTCAAATATAAAATGTCTAATGTTCAAGCTGCGCTTGGGTATGGACAGATGGAGCGTATTGAGGATCTTATTCGGCGAAAGAGAGATATTCTGGCTTTTTACCGCCAACGGATTGAGTCTATAAAGGGTATCCAGATCAATCCTGAACCTGAAGGTGTTGTGAATGGTGCATGGATGCCGACTGTAGTGTTCACTCCTGAAACAGGAATCACTTTCGAAATGCTGCATGCGGAGTTTAGTATCAATAATATTGATGCCCGAACTTTTTTCCAGCCTTTGTCAGAACTGAGTATGTTCACGCCTGTTACGTCCAATTATAACGCCAGAGCTATTGCAGAGCGTGCTATTAATCTACCAAGCTATCACGACATGACAGTTTCAGAGCAGGAGCGGGTAGTGGCAGTTATTGTCAACCTCATTGAAAAATTGTCAAATAACCGAAATTAAAACGATATATATGGAGAACTTATGACCAATAACACATTGGAGGGCATCCGCAGTGCATTTAACATTGCATTCGGAACAGATGTAAATTTGATAAATTTAGACAGTACACCTGGCGATATCCCGAAATGGGATTCTCTTGGCCATGTAATACTGGTTGCTGAACTGGAGAAAGTTTTTAATACATCTTTTGAGGTTGATGAGGTTATGGAAATGGAGGACGTTGCGGCTATCGTACGTTTGCTTTCCGTGAAAACTGTCTGAGGCAGGCATGGTACAACGATATTTTGGGCATAGCCTGCTGGAGCGCATTCAAGGTGAACTTATAGAAGCTGGAACAGGCGCCCGGCTTGGTGGGCAAGAGCTCAGGGCATCGGTTGAACGTTGTGCAATTTTTCTATCCAACTGTGCTGAAAAAAAAACAGGGCCTATTCTGCTGGCTCTGGATTTGAGTTTGGAGTCAGCTGTAGTCTATTTAGGTGCACTTTTATCTGGGCGAACTGTGGTGCCTATGGATGCCAAAGAATGGCAGCAAAAAGGTAACGAACTGATCGAATTTATGGAGCCAGCTCTATGCTGGCTTCCGTCACGATTGAAGACAGCTGCAGCTAATCGTCTTGATCATGTGATGATTATTCAGGGAATGCCAGCTATTCAAAGTAAAAAATGTGACTTTTCATCGGACTCATTATTTAAACATTCAGCTTTAATAAGCGGTTCTCGCCTGATGGCTCCAACTTCAGGCTCAACTGGATCTCCATCTTTCGTATTGATAACAGACACAAATTTGATTGCTAATACGCAAGCCATTATTGAGTCACAGGGACTGAGTGGAAAAGACAAAGCGCTATTGTGTTTGCCATTGCACTATTGCTTTGGGGCAAGTGTACTTCATAGCCATTTATGGGCTGGTGGCAGTGTAGTTCTTGATAATCGAATGATGTTTCCGGAAAAAATACTCGACGCAATGGAAACTCAAAATTGCACTGTTTTTGCCGGTGTGCCTACCTCATTTTTCTTTCTGAGTTCGCATAGTAGTGTTTTGAAAAGACAATTTAGCAAGTTACGTCTATGGCTTCAAGCGGGGGGCTATCTGTCTGCTTCTGTTGTTCATGCTTTTCGACATGCTCATCCTGCAACTGCTTTTGCCATTATGTATGGTCAAACAGAAGCTACGGCGCGAATTACTACTTTTATAGTCGATGGTAACTATCCAAAAGGTTGTGTTGGTTTCCCTCTGCCTGGTATTGAGCTTCAGATCCGTACAGAAGAACTCCAGGCAGGGCTCTGCCAGGAAGGCGAAGTATGGATAAAAGGCTCTTCTGTCTGTGCTGGGTACTTCCTTGATCCGGAACGTAATGCAGAAAAATTTGCTGGTGATTGGATGAAGACCGGAGATGTTGGTTACCTTCTGGATGACGGACGACTTTGTATTACCGGGCGCTCTGATGGTTTTATTAAAGTCAGAGGCCGGCGAATTAACGCTCATGAGATTGAAGATCTAATATGGCAGGCAGCTCATGTGCGTTGCTGTGCCTGCGCTGTACCTCATCAAGTGAGTGGGGAGGTTGTAGGTTTGTATGTGGAATATTTGCAATCGAATGGTGAGACTGAATCTCCGGCTACAACCTCTATTAAATTGACTGAACAGATTCGTCGAGTACTACCTCAGTATTGTGATTTAGGGCCAATATTATTTGGAGAACTGCCTTTGACATCAAATGGCAAAATTAATCGCAAAGCGTGCTCTAAGCTGCTAATGGAGAAAACAGATAAATGATGCTCTCCAATTTATTGACTACGCCCCTTTATAAAGATGTTCCAGCAAAAAAAGAAGATTTGCTACTCACTGTATTAAAACAGCAAATCCTTCAAGGATTGGAAAGTTGCTCCCCATTTAGAAACTTGCTAGATGCGCAGCGGGTAGATCTTGGGAGTATTCAGTCATTGGCTGAGTTGCCATTTCTTCCGGTATCTGTATTTAAGCGTGAACAGCCACTTTGTTTTCTTACTCAAGATGATATCTATCGTATTCTTGAATCATCAGCCACGACTGGACAACAGCCTAGCCGCATTGCTATCGATCGTGCAACAGCACAACTAATGACTAAAGGAGTAACGGCTATCCTTGCCGATTATATTGGCACACAGCGACGCCCCTATCTGGTCTTTGACCAAGCCCCCGGCGCTGGAAAAGGCAGGGCTTCTAACGCTCGTTTAGCCGCTGTCCAAGGACTATTAGCGTTTGCTACAGAAATATGTTACGCGTTGCGACCTGCTATACCAGAAGAGGAACTTAAAGCTGATCCAGATGGTTTAGTGCTTGATTTGGACGCTATTGAAGCGTTTTGTATGAAGTACAATGATTCAAATGTCATTGCATACGGCTTTACTTATGCAGTTTATTTACATCTTGGTGGTGGGCTTGAATCAAGCAACAAAGATATTAAAAAATTAATGCAAAAGTTCGGAGGAGTGTTACTTCCTAAGTGCCACATTTTGCACAGTGGCGGCTGGAAAAAGCTGCAGCAGTTGTCTGTAAGTAAAGAAGTTTTCAATCATGCTATCAGTTCTGTACTTGGTAACACAGTTCAGATGGTGATCGATTACTACGGAATGGTTGAACAGCTTGGGGTTATCTATCCAGATTGCAGTGAAGGTAACAAACATGCGCCGCGTTTTGCTCAAGTGATCATACGTACTCCTTTGGACTGGTCTCCCAGTAAGGTCGGAGAAACAGGAATAATTCAGGTTCTTAGTGCGCTTTCTCCGTCTTTCCCCGGTCAATCTTTATTGACTGAAGATATGGGCAGAGTTATTTACGAGGATGGTTGCCCTTGTGGACGAGCTGGTATTGCCTTTCGCTTTGTTGAACGCGTTCCTAAAGCGGAAATTAGAGGCTGTAGTGATGTTCAGCGAAGGAGTGTCAAATGAATACTTGGCGTGGTCGGGTTTTACAGCCACAAAAAACGGAAGAGCTTGCTGTGTATCTGGATATGTTCCTACACTCAGAGCTTCCTTCAGGCAAAGGAGTCCTTGATAGTATCATTACTGGTCTTGACGTATGGGCTCAAAAAATAACTAATGAGCTTGGTAGTAATCTTGGCCTGCCATTTTTGAAAACCTGGTGGAGACCTTCACAATTACTTAGTGTACTTCGCTATGAATTTCAGGACGATGGCTGTCTTGGGCCACTCGAATTTCAACAGACGTTAAAAGATCGCTCATGGATGCCTGTTGGAACTGTGTTGCATTGGCCGGCAGCAAACGTACCTATTCAACCTTTTTTATCCCTAACTAATGGTTTGTTATCCGGAAACCGCAATATTGTTCGGGTACCATCAGGGCTTGTTGAGTTTGTCAACGCAATGCTGAACATTGCACCACCTGAGCTGGAGCCAGTTTTAGACAGAGTATTTTTTGTGGCATTTCCTAAAGAGCGTATCGATCTGGCTGGTTTGTGTGCAGAGCGATCGGATGCTGCCATGATCTGGGGTGGGCAGGATGCAGTTGCTGCAGTCAGAAACTTGCCTTTCCCGCATTGGGCAAGGCTTGAGGTTTTTGGGCCCAGAATTTCAGCAATTATGGTCCTTCTGGATGAGGCCACTCTGCGCCAAACTACTGAACTAGAAAGGATGTGCCGACGAATTGCTAGGGAAGTTTGGCAATTCGATCAGCAGGCATGCTCGTCTCCGCTCGTTGTCTATTTACAAGTTACTGAGGGGGCAGCCATACTGAGCGGTGGAGACCAAATGGTAGCACAGCAGAAATTTGTTCATACGCTTGCGCAAGCTTTTGAAGAAGAGGAGCTTGCACACCCTCGCGATGATATAGATGTTCGCACTAGTGTGAATATTGCGATTGCACGTTCTCGGTGGTTACTCGAGGATCCTGAAGCTAAAGCCATTTTTCCTTTTGGGCCAGCGTGGTCGATTTTATACGGTGGTTCGTCTGAGCACGCTCCAGAACTTATGAATGGTAAAGTATTACATATAGTTCTGTCTCAAGATTTAGAGGCTCTTACTTTACAGTTGGACAGACAAACTCAAACGATAGGCGTCTGGATACATGATTCATCCCTTGAGATGCGAATTGCACGCAGTGCTATGGCCCGAGGGGTAGATCGAGTTGTCAGGCTGGGGCTCATGCATGTATTCAATACGCCATGGGATGGTCGTGAATTGGTAAGGCCACTTTGTCGGAAGGTTCATTATATTTCAACACAAGTTATGGAGAGAAATTCAGATGCATGAAGGCGAATACTTCTTAGAGGCTCTTGAGCGCAAAGCAAAGCTATTGTATCCCTCTGTTAGGAATACAATAGCTAATTCCCAGGAGGACTGCTATTGGTTGCTGGATCCCCTTGCTCGCTGGACTCGTGCAGCTTTCGGTGATGATGCCTTCGAGTTGGCTGCAAAAGGCTATGCACGCTACGCATTTGAGGTAAACAAACTTCAACAGGAGTATGAAAAATCAGAAGTTTTCTTCTCCGGGACCACAGTCGAAGTCGCTCAGGGGGTGTATGATAACCCTGAGTATATGATCCCCTACATGTGGGCTGCCATTCTTATCTATCCTTATTGGCCTTCTATGGTTAGACATATTTCCTTTTTTAGAGATAAGTTTGTGCGGGCGCAGTCTCAGAATGGCAGGATCCTTGAACTTGCTTGTGGACATGGAGTGTTAGGATTACTTGCCATTGAGGAGCGGAATGATTTAAAGGTGGATGGTGTTGATATTAGCCCGGCGGCCATTGGTATCGCAGAACGTTTAAGAGCAGTTTCAGGACATGCTTCGAACTCAACCTTAAAAGTTATGGATGCGTTAGATCTTCAACAAGCAGGAGAGGCTGGTCGGTATACAGGCGTGCTTGCAGCTATGTTGGCTGAACATTTACAGGAACCACAGCGCTTATTCCAAACAATTGCTCACCACTTAAGTCCGGACGGTATCTGTTTTTTCAGTACTGCATTAGAGTCTGCGCAGAAAGACCATGTATTTGAATTCAGGACAGAGGCTGAGGTGATGGAAATGGCTGCAAAATCTGGGCTCCGCGTTGTGGATTTAATTAGTGACGGACCACGGCGTCCTGGAGCTAAATTCAGACCTCGTGCCCTTGCTGCAATTTTAGAGCATCGAAACTAATCAATGATTAAGGGTTGAACTATGAGCTATTCATACTATGAACCTCTCCTGTATAGCGAAGTACTTCCCTCTGTAAACTTATTACGCTTTATTGCGAGCATCTTTGTCACTGTAATGGGGCTGAGAGAACTGATGTCGAATTTGGCGTGTTCAATGGGACTTATGTCCGTTGGTATGAGGTCCTTATGAACCATGAACATAAAATACTGAAATATCAGGAGAAACCGCCATTGCTTACTCTTTTTGCTAAAGGCTGGGTCGGCGATATCAGGTCGCATGAGCAAAAAAGTATAGCTCAACTACGGGTTGTTACTCCGGAGCAGGTCAGTCAGATGGATGAAACTTCTGCGCTAATTTCTCAACTTTGTGCTTGGCGTAACATAAATTCTCACTATTTTCTGGATCCACGGCAGGTAACACCTTCGTCTACTCTGCAGTGGCTACTAAGCTTGGTGGAGTCTCCTGAACGCCTGTTTTTCATTGCTTATGATAACCAAGATCAGCCGTTAGCTCAGTATGGTCTTCGAAAGCTGGATGAGCATACGGTGGAGCTTGATAATGGCATTCTTGGTGTGCGTGGTGAGCACCAAGACCTCTTTTTCCGGCTCCAGTTACTTATTCTCAGTCTCTGTAGGACAAAACTAGGCTTTCAGGAAGTCAGGGCAAGGGTCATTGCTGACAATATTCCTGCTCTTTTCCTCCACAAACGCAGCGGACTTCGCAAAATTCAAATCTTGAAACATCAGGCGCCTAACGGTAAAGACATACTTGTGGTGGGAGCATCGCTACAAGAAATAAAACATATTTAGCGTACAAGGAATTTATTATGTTAGATAAAGATACGTCAATCACTTTTGACGAGAAATGTAAGGCAGAAATTCATGAAATGGGAAAAGACACAAATCTAAAGCGTAAAGCGCTCGATCTTGCATTAGATGCATCAAATTACAATTATGTGTATCATTTTTCATGGATGGGAAGACCTGTTATTCAATATCCGGACGATTTACAGGCGATGCAGGAATTGATCTGGCGAGTTAAACCTGATCTTATTATCGAAACAGGTATAGCTCATGGCGGTTCGTTAATTTTCAGCGCTTCAATGTTGGCCTTGCTGGATATGTGTGATGCTGTTGAATTGAACACAATGATTAATCCGAGAGAATCAAGACGTAAGGTCTTGGGAATTGACATTGATATTCGAGCTCACAACCGTGAAGCGATTGAATCTCATCCTATGTTTTCACGTATTCAAATGATTGAAGGTTCAAGTATTGATCCGAAGGTTGTTGATCAAGTCAGACAAATTGCCAAAAATTATTCAAACATACTGGTTTGTCTGGATTCAAATCATACACATGCTCATGTATTGGCTGAACTTGAAGCCTATGCTTCCCTGACATCTTCGGGCAGCTACTGCGTAGTGTTTGATACTGTTATTGAGGATATGCCTGAACACTCTTTTCCCGATCGCCCTTGGGGACCTGGAGACAACCCAAAAACAGCCGTTAGGGAATATTTAAAGATGCATCCTGAATTTGAAACAGATCATGAAATACAGGGTAAACTTCTTATTACTGTTGCACCTGACGGATTTCTCAAGCGACTGTAAGTTGTTTTAGCTGTATGCGTTTAGGCTAAATCGCAAATGGATTTTTAATCACAATCTGCTGTTGTTAAGCGGAGAGCTGAGCAGAGCAATTGATCATAAAATTTGCTTTTCAAGTGCGTTAGCCTGAATTCATGCACTAAGCTAAATGCACGCTGGTTAATACCCAGCATGCACCAGGTAGTTATCATTATTTCCCAAAGCGGTGCTGCCAACGACCCGTTTACGAAGTCTGAGTCGGTAAATTTTTCCGTGTTGTTGTTTTTTTATGGCTGCCAGAGCTCGTTGTATTCATCTGAAGTGCAATCCTTTTTAAAGTAAACTGATCAGCCTATTTTTTACTGACTGAAGCTGAGCCTTAACCGACCTTAGTAATCACAATTGTGCCACCTTGATCCGGTACTGGTACTTTTGCCAGTTTCCCATGCTTTGCTTCATAGTCGGCGACAGCCTGTTTTACTCCTCGAAAGTCAGCATGATTATAATCATGTAACATCAAATAGCCGCCGGCTGTCAGTCGGGGGTAAAAGTACTCGATGGCATTTAACATTGGCGTGTATAAATCTACGTCTATCGACACCAGTGCAAATTGATCTTCTAAGCCGTCGAGGGATTCAGGGAAGAAGCCTACTTTTGGGATGCAACGTTCAGGATGTGGCATTCGTTGCATAACCAGTTCAACACTAGTATCGACAAAATTATTATTACGAGTAAAAAATTCAGGGGCGGAATAGCCGTTTTGAATGTCGGTTTCCCTTTCTGTGGGATCAAAACCGGCAAAAGTATCGAACAGGTATAAAGTTCTGTTGGCAAACAGCGTGTTGATAACTCTGGCAAAGTTACCTCTGAACACTCCTACTTCAGCCAGATTGCCGCTGATATTTTGCTGCTGGATTTGTTCTGTCAGTAGCTCAAGTAATTTGAACCGAACATAATCATACTCAGAGCTATATAGCGCCTCTTGGTTAGCCGCATCCTGATACGACATTGCCAGAGAATAGTAGGCTGCAAGCGGTAGCTCTGGATTTTCATATTGCCCAAAGTAGAGTTGAGATTCTTTGCTCATCACTTCCAGTAAGGATTTGTGATAAATAAACTTAATTTTTTGTAAAGGAATGGATAAATCTCGTAACACATAAAATGTAGCTGCGTACTCGTTTGCTAAGACGACATAGTCATATTCGCTCTGCACTAATTCTGCTGGAGCAATTACCGGCAAATTGCAAAAGGGTTCGCTATTAACTGTTGCATTTGAGTCAACAAAACCTAGGACCTCATATTGATGGTTGTTGTTGTAATATTTGCGAGCACCACTGCCGGTGCCGTAGATATATATTTTGTCCATCGTTGCTCCTTTTGGATTTTGAAGCCTTTTTCAGGCTTTATTGGCACTGTAAATAAGCCATATCGTGTTGACAAAGATTAAGGTCCGCGTTGAAATCTATCTTTATACTTATTTAGTACTCAGGCCGTACTACCAGCATCCACTGTAATCACAGTACCTGTGATAGCAGCAGCCTGCTCGTTAAGCAAATACAAGACTGCAGAGGCAGCATCATCCGGTGTAGCCAGCCGACCCAGCGGGCTGCGGCGTTTGACGCTTTCCAGCTTATCGCCTTGTAAGCTGTTGGTCATGTCAGTTTGCATATAGCCCGGCGCAACGCAATTAACGGTAATACCAGCTTTGCCAACTTCTCGCGCCAGCGATTTGCTGAAACCTTCTAGTGCGGCTTTACTGGCGGCGTACACACTTAATCCATTAAAACCAGTTCGGGCGATAATAGATGAAATATTAATGATACGACCGCTCTGATTCAGCAGCATTGGCCTTAACAGGTATTTGCTGAGCAGAATAGGGGCCTGCACGTTAATATTTAGCAAGCTGCTTATTTCACTGTTGTGCATGGTTGCCAGCACACCGTCATAACCGACTGCTGCATTGTTAATCAGCGCATAGGGACGGCCGTATTTTTTTACCAGCGTGCCGCAAAGGGTTGGCAGCTGTTCCAGGTCGGCCAGATCTACAGCAGTAAAATGTAGTCTTTTATCGTGATGCAGCTGCAGTTGTTGCAGTTCATTCGACAAGGTGCGGGCAAGTGCAAGCACTTCATAACCTGCAGCAAGCAGCTGGCGGCAAATGGCTAACCCCAGGCCTCGGCTGGCGCCGGTAACAATCACTAACTTAGCCATGAGGCTCCTTTCTGCTCAATTTGCCGGTGGCATTCGTGCTTAAGCTGTCAACAAAGTTAAATCGGGTGGGGATCTGGTAGCGTGCCAGTTGCTGCTGACAATGTGCAAATAGTAAGGGTTGCAGTTTAGACTGATCAGCGTTAGCGACAACAACAATATCCGCAACCACCAACTGGCCAAGCACACTGCTGGCTTTGGCATAGACTTTGGCCTGTAATACATCCGCTATTTGCAATAACACCTGCTCTACCTGTTCAGGGTGTACTTTATTGCCACCAACATTGATGACACCACTGTCACGCCCGAGAAATTGTACGCGGTCATCTTGAATCTGAACTAAATCCCCTGTATCCAGATAACCTTCGCTATCAAGACGTTTGGCGAGGTTGCTATCTGGTGTGTGAGGCGGTTTTAGCCAAAGGTGCTGTTGTCCGTCGATTTTAAATGCCAGACCACTATGCTTGGTGCCTAACCAGCTCAGCGGAAAACCTGTCTGTTGATCTGAAACAGCAAAGCCCACGCCTACTTCTGTCGAAGCATAAATATGTAATATACGGGCGGAAGGAAACAAAGCAGATAGCTTGTTCAGCAAGGCCTGATCGGCAATTTCGCCACCTAATGTCAATTGGATAAGTGGGAGTTGATGCAAGCGGCCAGTCATCAACAATTGACGCCACAACGAAGGTGTTGCTGATAATGCTGTAACACCTGAGCTTAACATCATCTCTATACGCTGTTCTACATCACCACTGCTGCAATCGCTGATACAGGCTCCAGACATCATACTTTGCAGCAATACCTGCAAACCGGCAAAGCGGGTGGGTTGATAACATAGTCCCCAATGCAGTGTTCTTTGATCAACCGATATCTTGACCGCGCGGCTTAAGCTGGCAAAAGTATGTGCAATCCATTTAGGTGTTCCGGTAGTGCCCGAAGTTGCCAGATACCAGCGAGTTTCTTGGCTACCGATAGTTGAGTGTATTGTCGAGTGCTGTTTAACTGAGGTTTCACTGGGCCAGTGTTGAACCAGCTCCGGTATATCCAGATCAGTTTCAGGTAACAGATACAAGGCGCTGCTCCAGCCATCAAATGCCAGCAGTGCCACAAGAAACTGTGGCAGAGCCGTGTAGTGTAAAGCTATTGCCTGTTGTTGTAACTGTGGATGCTGCTGACGTATTGTTATGGCACCTGCAATCAGTTGCTGGTAGCTGACCGATCCGTCACTACTCAGTGCAGTTCCACTGTAGTTTGCTTGCTGTAATTGTTGCAGCAGATCCATTATTTATTCGTTCCCGTCCTGCTGTGCCTGACGATAAATAGTAACGAATTCGGCAAAGGTGCGTGGATACACAGCAATCTGCATTTGGCTGAACGGGTCAATGCCCAGATCTTCTTCCAATTGGGCTACCAGCATGGCAAAGCCAAGAGAATCAAGACCACTTTGAAGCAGTACTGTGTCATCGGTGATCTCAGCTATCAGCTTACAGTTGGCGATAATGGCTACCTGAGCCAGAGTATTACGAATAGTTTGTTCCAGTTTCACGGTATCAATCAGCCCATTAAGTAAATTGAATAAGATCGGCGGCGGCACAGATTTGTTTGGGCAATCTTGCCAATACCCGAGTGCGATTTTTCCGCCATTCATTAAGTTCATAGCTGAATACGTTAACCATATAAGGTTCATCGTTACGCATTTGACCCGGTCGGTCTGGCAGGGGCTGATAGCCAAAAAATTCATGCATCCTTACGACACTTTGGTTAAAGGATAACACTTCGGCATAAAGACTGCTTAGCTCGATTTGAGTGGCAGCATAATCCAGCGCAGCAATTTCAAGCAATAAACCTGAGCCTGGCCAGACATCGGTTTCGCCGAGATAACAGCCCCATTCGATCACTCCCTGACTGCGCTGACTAAAGTTTAATACGCCTATAGGTCGATCGTTCTGTTTAAAGATAAATACTTGCCGGCTTTCATCAGATTGCAGCTTATCAAACCAACTTAAATGTTCTTGCCAACTGATAGGAGCATCATTGTGCATATTGCGCCGAATTTCACTCTGATTACGCCAGTGCCATACTCTTTCTAAATCTGCAGCGGTTAAAGCACTAAAATGGCTTATCGGATAAGTTTTGATGCCAGTCATAAACTTACAAATACTCCCAGCTCATTGCGGTGCCTTTTTTCGCTGATTTTTTAATGGGTTTACCCAATAGCATTGGCAGATATTTCGGCTCCAGTCCAAGTCCTGGCCGGATTGAACGTAGGTTTTGCGGTGTGAACATATCACCAGCCTGCATATCTTCAGCGATGTACAGCGAGCGGCGGAATTTGCGTGAAGCTTGTTCTTTTTCTGTGCCACCATAAGTCACTTTCCCCAGAGCAACAGCAGTGCGTTTGCATTCCTTGACCAGAGCACTGAATTCTTCCGGCTCAAGCGAGAACTCTGCATCGACTCCACCTTCAGCTCTATCCAGAACAAAGTGTTTTTCAATCACGGTCGCACCCAAAACTACACTTGCGACCGCAACACCAATGCCTGCCGTATGGTCAGATAACCCTACCTGGCAATCAAATAAAGTAGCCATATGTGGGATGGTAGCCAGATTGGCGTCAACAGGGTCTGCCGGGTAATGGCTGGTGCATTTTAATAAAATTAACTGTTGGCAGCCGTTGGCTCGTAATACTGCGACTGATTCTGACAATTCGGTTTGTGTAGCCATACCTGTTGACATAATTACTGGTTTACCAGTTTTCGCAACGGCGGCCAGTAAAGCATGGTCGCTGTTTTCAAAAGAGGCAATTTTATAACAAGGCACATTCAGCGATTCTAAAAAAGCTACTGCGGTTAAATCAAAAGGGGTGCTGAACGCCAACATGCCGTGGCTTTTGGCTCGCTCAAAAATGGCTTGATGCCAGTCCCATGGTGTGTAGGCAATCTGGTATAGCTTATACAAGGTAGTGCCGTGCCAAAGGCTGTTTTTATCTTCGATATAAAACTCGCCTGTGTCTATATCCAGCGTCATGGTGTCGGCTGTGTAAGTTTGTAATTTAATGGCCTGAGCGCCAGCAGCAGCTGCTGCATCTATCATCGCCAGCGCTTTATCCAGCGACTGATCATGATTGCCGGATAACTCAGCAATAATCAGAGGTGGATGAGAAGGACCTACTGTATGCTGGCCTAACTGAATATCCTGAAAAGCTGCTTTGCTCATCTGTGTTTTCCTGTACTACTGCGGCCTTAAAGCTGGCGCTGAAATTCTGTGTTAAGTCGCTCTACAATAGCAGCACAACCGCCGCCTTGCGGCACCAGTTGTCTGGCTTTGTCTGACATTTGTTGCAACTGCTGTGGATTATCCAGCAGCTGTTGCACAGCGCTTGTTAATTGAGCTACTGTTAAATCCTGCCCTTGCCCAAGATAACCACAGACACCGGCTTCAACCAAAGATAAAGTGCTGGCGACCTGATTTTCCGCCAAAGTCACCACCAACGCAGGTAATGCTAAAGCACAGCGCTCCCAATGGGTAGAACCTCCGGCTCCTATCATTAAGCTGGCTTTACTCATTAATTCTGCCATATGGGGTGTCTGAATAAATAAGCTAAAACGAGCATCTTCAGCACAGAGCTTTTCAAGCTCAGTTTTGTGTGGATTGGCAAGTCCTATCACTATATCGGCATAAAAGTCAGTTTTCTGAAGGTGCTGTAACGCTTTAATAGTCTTGCTGGTTAAATTCAGCTCGTCTGTACCACCGTAAAAGACTAAAAACTGCAGCTTATTTGTGTCCACTGCGCGCTGAAACTGAGCAAATTCCGGCCGCAGCAATACATAAGAGGGGCCTAACCACAGTTGAGCCTCTTTATTGACTAGCTTGTCGTAGCGACTGCGCAGCTGTGGATAGAGGTTTTGATCCAGCAAATAATCACACTGATGGGCTCTGTCGGCCAAATCATCAATCACCAAAAGTTTACGGTAAAAGCCTGCCATGGCCTGTTCAAAGGTTTTGGACAATCCATAGTGATCAATCACCAGCAGATCAACAGGGGCTTCTAGTTGCTCACTGAGCTCAACTGCATCTTGCTGCTCTGTTACGCCCAACCAGGCAGCATAACCTGTTGCTTGGGTGTCTGATGGCTGTTGCAGTGTGATCACGTCAAAATTCTGTTCGCGTAACCACTGAATTAAATGCCCTGGATGAGCGCGGCAAGCAAACTGCACTTGCCAGTTCGATTGCTGCAAGGCTTTAGCTAAGGTCAGGCAACGCATCAGATGGCCTGAACCTATCACTGCGGATGCATCGACCCGAAATAGCGCTGTTCTGCGGACTGTCATGGCTGCCTTAATAGCTGTTGCTGTAGTAATTGATGTAACAGCTCCGCGCGAAGCCAGTCGTCCGCTGTGTCTATGTCCTGCACTAAATGCTGTGGCAGCTCATACAAATAAGAGCTTTCTGAAAACACTGGTTTTGCGTCCAGCCAACTTTGAGTGCGGCCACAATAAAACTGGCCGGCATCATGAAAGGTTTCAGGCAAATCCTGTGAGCGTTTTGGAATAGAAGCAGGTTCTACAGGCTGAACTCTGCCTTGTTCGGTGCGGTACAAAGCGCGCTGAATAGGAAAACTAAAACGACAGCCTGAGAACACATAATCCAAAGCGGGATCTTGTTGTAATTGGAGCATGGCCTCTTTTAGCATCTGTGGCTGAAGCAAAGGGGCAGTGGCATAAATACAAGTTACTAATTCGGGTTTCAAATGTTGCTGCAGTGCAAAGCTTATCGCATGGCGAACTACAGCTGAGGTGCCTGTGTGATCATCTGAGAGTTCGGCAGGGCGGATAAAAGGCACTTTGGCACCAAAACTTTCTGCTACAGCTGCAATTTCAGTATCGTCGGTCGATACCCACACTTCATCAAAAACGCCGGATAACAAAGCGGCTTCAATGGACCAACCAATCATAGCTTTGCCGTTAAAGTCTTTAATGTTTTTACGCGGAATTCGTTTACTGCCACCGCGTGCAGGAATAATGGCTAATCGCATCCGTTACTCCTTCAAGGCGTCCTGCAGCGCTACCGCCACCTGTTGCTGCTGCTCTGCTGTTAAATCCGCGTATAAAGGCAAGCTGATAATCCTGCTGTAAAAGGCTTCAGCATGCGGAAAATCCCCCCACTGAAAACCCAGCTTTTGATAATAAGGCTGGGTATGGATGGGGATATAATGCACATTGACGCCAATACCGGCGCTGCGTAGCGCTTCAAAAACTGCCAAACGGCGATTTTCGTCATGTAATTTAATAATATACAGATGCCAGGCGGATTGTCCTGCCTGGCATTCCTCTGGTAAATCCAGCGGCAAATTTTGTAATAAGCTGCGGTAACGGGCCACGGCTTCAAGGCGCTTTGCGACAAAAGTATCCAGCTTTTTCAGCTGACTTAAACCCAAAGCGGCTTGAAGGTCGGTCATACGGTAATTCAGACCCAGCTCGACCTGCTGATAATACCAGGGGCCGTGGCTGACTTCGGTCATATCGTCCGGATTGCGGGTAATACCATGGCTGCGCAACAGTTGCATACGGGCAGCCAGTGTTAAATCTTTAGTCAGCGCCATACCGCCTTCGGCTGTAGTAATAATTTTTACCGGATGAAAGCTAAAAACAGTGATATCACTGAATTGGCAACTGCCAATCTTTTGCTGTAAATAGCGCCCGCCAATGGAATGAGAGGCATCTTCAATAATACGAATACCATAGGGTTTACATAGCGTCGAAATTTGTTGCATAGCGCAGCTATGTCCCGCCAGATGCACAGGAATAAGTACTTTAGGTAAGGTATTGTTGGCCGCTGCTTGTTGTAATTTTGCGGCTAAAGCTTTGACAGACATCAAGCCTGTATCAGGTTCAACGTCAACAAAATCAATTTTGGCCCCACAATACAAAGCACAGTTGGCGGAAGCAACAAAACTGATAGGGCTGGTCCAAACTCTGTCACCCGCTTTGACATCTAATGCCAGACAAGCAATATGCAAAGCTGAAGTGGCGCTATTGACTGCTACCGCATAAGGCACATTGCAATAACTGGCAAGCGCCTGTTCAAAGGCTGGCACAGCAGGACCTTGGGTCAGAAAATCAGATTTCAGCGTCTCTACTACGGCCTGAATATCCTCTTCACTTACCGACTGTCTGCCATAAGGGATCATAACATCGCGTCTCTGTTGAAACTTTCCAGCTCTTCGAGAGTTAAAAAGTGCGGGTTTTTATCCGACACATACTCAAAGCCATGCTGAACCAGTTTACCCTTTTCTTTTAATGCGTTGACGGTGAAGTTATTGCTTCTGTTGGAAAACTGGATGGAAGGTGCTATCACATAGTGATCGTCGTATTCATAGGTGTTGTAAGACATATCACCAGGACACATCATTTCATGTAATTTTTCCCCAGGGCGAATACCTACTTCTTTGATAGGTAAGTCAGGGGCTATAGATTTGGCTAAATCAATAATACGGATAGATGGTATTTTGGGGACGAAAATTTCTCCACCCAGCATACGTTCGAAATTCTTTAACACAAAATCGACACCTTGCTGCAGACTGATCCAAAAGCGAGTCATCTCCAGATGAGTTAAGGGGATATGGTCTGTGCCTTTTTGTTTTAGCTGCTCAAAAAACGGCACTACTGAACCTCGTGAACCAACCACATTGCCATAACGCACTACGGAAAAACGCGGTTTACTGCCACCAGAAATGTTATTAGCTGCAACAAAAAGCTTGTCGGATGCCAGTTTAGTGGCGCCGTATAAGTTAATAGGATTTGCTGCTTTATCTGTCGACAGGGCTATCACTTTTTCAACGTTATTTTCAATGGCGGCATTAATTACATGCTCGGCGCCATTGATATTGGTTTTGATGCATTCCATCGGATTGTATTCGGCAGCTGGAACTTGCTTCAGCGCTGCGGCATGAATGACATAATCTACACCACGCATGGCACGAATTAAGCGTTCCTGATCCCGCACGTCGCCTATCAAATAACGCATACAGGGCGCATTAAACTTTTGCTGCATTTCGTATTGTTTTAATTCATCTCTGGAGTAGATGATAATTTTATTGGGTTTGTAACGCTCAAGCAGAGTTTGGGTGTATTTATGGCCAAAAGAGCCGGTGCCCCCCGTTATAAATATATTTTTGCCGTCAAACATAAGCGCCCCTGATGTGTCATAAAACTGACAGATCATATTGGATCTGTACCCACTGTAATAAACCATAGCATAATTTATTCCACTATTAAAAAATCCTTTTTAAATAGGTGCTTAGCTAAGAATCATCTATTTATAGCTTTGTTGTATAAAAAAAGCACAGTTTAAAGCTTGGGCACTCTGATGAATTTGAGGTAGACTACTTTCTATAGCCAATCCTTTTCGGAAACGCCTGAGGTAGTAGTATGAAAGTCGGTAACTCTTTAGCCAACGAAAACCAGCTGAAATTCAATTCCAATGAATCTGAAAATCTGTTGAAAAAATTAGCCACAGCGCGTCGTATTAATAGTGCTGCTGATGATGCTGCCGGATTACAAATTGCCAACCGCTTAACTCAAAGCGCGAATGCTTCTGCTCAGGGTACACAGAATGTGTACGATGGCATCTCTTTAGCTACTGTTGCCGATCAAGGCTTGCAGGGCGTGACAGATAATCTGAATGAAATGGGCCGTTTAGCTGTGCAGGCTGGTAGTGGTATTTTAACTACTTCAGACCGTCAGGCTTTGCAAAAACAAGCCGATGCCTACTCCGCCAGTATTCAGGACCAGATTAAAAATACTGAATTTGCCGGTATTAAGTTATTTGATCAGGATGGTTCTATCCCTGTTGGTACAGGCAATGGCAGCATTGGTATCAAAACTCAGGATTTATCAACTCGCTTAACGGACTCAGGTGCTTTTAGCATTGACTTGTCGTCTGCTGAAAGTGCTGAAGCTTCGCTGAAATCAATTCAGAGTTCTTCACAAGTGGTAGATAACAACAGAACTGATTTAGGCGCGACCATCAACGCGTTGCAGTCGACCGCCCGTAATCTGCAAACTCAGAATGTGAATGAGCAGGAAGCCATCAGCCGTATTCAGGACCTGGATTATGCTAAAGCGGTGACAGAACAAGTGGCTGCCGGTGTTCGTGAACAAGCGTCTATCTCAGTGGTTAGTCAGGGCCGTATCTCTGAACAACAAGCCTTAAAGCTGTTAGCTTAATCTCTGATCCTGTTTTCATCCCATAAAACGCTATTTTTTTGACACCAGTGTCAAAAAAATAGCGTTTTACCTTGCAACCTCAGACAAGCTTTGTAGAATGAGTAAAAAGCAATAAAAGTCTGAGTCTTATGACCACCAAGCTCTATATTCTGGATCAGCAGGAACAACGAACCTCTCGTTTAGGTGCTGTGCTTAGTTTTATTTCTGAAGCTCATCAGCAACTGAATTACCATGAGTTAGACCAGCATTTACATGCAGGTTCTCAGGCCGTCATTTTACTGGGCGCTTTATCCAGTCAGGATCATGAACAACTGATCCGCCGTTATCCTGCTTGTGCATTTTTATTGCTGGGTGAAACCCTGAAGCATCATTTGGGCCTGGCCAATGTGGTGGGCCTACTGACAGAACCTTTTTCTTACGCGTCTTTTACTCAATTGCTGCGTGACTGTCAGGAGTACCAGCGTTTATTGCCTGGTCAGAAAGGCCAGTGTGAGCAATCCCGTTTTATAGGGATGGTTGGCCAAACTCAGGCCATGCAACAAGTACGTTTCTTAATTCAGCAAGTGGCCAAAACGGACGCCAATGTATTAATTCTTGGTGATTCTGGCACAGGTAAAGAAGTAGTTGCCCGCAATATTCATGTGTTATCAAACCGCCATCAGGGGCCTTTTGTGCCACTGAACTGCGGCGCTATTCCGGCAGAATTGTTAGAGAGCGAGTTGTTTGGTCATGAAAAAGGTGCTTTTACCGGCGCTATATCAACCCGCAAAGGCCGCTTTGAGCTGGCGCAGGGCGGTACGCTGTTTCTGGATGAAATTGGCGACATGCCTTTGCCGATGCAGGTGAAGTTATTGCGGGTGCTGCAGGAGCGGGTTTATGAGCGGGTTGGCGGCAGTCAGCCTATTCGTGCTGATGTACGTATTATTGCGGCGACCCACAGAGCACTGGAGAAGATGATTGAAGAAGGGCGCTTTCGGGAAGACTTGTTTTATCGCCTGAATGTGTTTCCTATTGAAACCCCGGCGCTGCGTGACAGAAGTGACGATTTACCTTTGTTGGTACAGGAACTGATTATCCGCACTGAGCAGCAAGGTCATGCCAAAGTGAAATTTACCGAGCGTGCGCTTGAGAGTTTAAAGCTGCATCCGTGGCCTGGTAATGTGCGTGAGCTGGCGAATCTGGTTGAACGTATGGCTATTATGTTCCCCAATCAAGTGGTAGATGTGGCAGAGTTGCCACAAAAATACCGTCATCTGGAAGTGGATACCTATGTGCCTGTCTATCCGGATGCGTTACTGGAGAGGGATGCTATTAATGAACTGTTCCAAAGTACTGAGGATGAAGACGAATCCTCACAAGAGCTGAATTTCACTCAATCCGGCAGTTTGGAGTTATTACCTGAACATGGCATGGATTTAAAAGAGTTTTTAGCTGAACTGGAAATTTCCTTAATTACTCAGGCGCTGGAGCGGCACGAGTATGTGGTGGCAAGGGCTGCCGATATTCTTTGTTTGCGCCGTACTACGCTGGTTGAGAAGATGCGTAAATACAATTTAATGCGGGATGAAAATCAGGCTTAACTGCGTAATTGTCAAAAAAATGGCCTGTTAACTTGCTGATTTTAAAGTCATTAAAGAAATTTTTAATTGTGGCATGTCTTGTGCATTTGAATGGCTAGTGTCAATTCATTTGCGAAGACGTTATGAGTACAGCCAAAGCTTTTGCTTATGTTGCAACAGTTGAAAAAAAAGTGCAGCCAGATAGTGCTACACCTGCCGCAACTGCCATTCATACGGCCCGTCAGGCCCGTCGTCTACAGCATTTAGTCAATAACCTGCCAACAGCCGTCATAGTGCTGGATGAACGTGGTTATGTGGCTGAAGCCAATCCTGTTGCTATTTCCATGTTGGGTGAACCTTTAGTCGGTCAACGTTGGCTGGATGTGATAGCCCGTTCATTTCGGCCCCGCAGTGATGATGGTATGGAAGTGTCTTTACTGGATGGTCGCAGAGTGAAACTGGCAATCAGTTCGTTAGAGCCTGAAGCCGGGCAACTCATTGTTTTGACCGATCTGACGGAAACCCGTCAGTTACAAAGCCGTTTGGCTCATCTGCAGCGTTTATCGACTCTTGGCAAAATGATGGCGTCGCTGGCACATCAAATTCGTACGCCTTTATCTTCTGCTTTGTTGTATGCGCAGAACTTAACCAGCCCCAAATTGAATCCAAACTCACGTGAGCAGTTTCAGCACAAGCTGGTGGCTCGTCTGGTGGATTTAGAGCAGCAAGTCAATGATATGTTGCTGTTTGCCCGCGCAGGACGTGAACAACAGGTTGAAGCTTTATCCTTGCAGCGCCTGTTGAGCGATGTGTTTGTCGGAGTCGAGGCGTTGGTCGAACAACAGCAAAGTCAGATCCACATTCAATTACCAGAGCCAGACGTACAAATTTTGGGAAACCCCCGCAGTTTGGCCGGAGCTATCCAGAATCTGCTGCAAAACAGCATGCAAATTATCGGTCAGGGCGCAGTGCTAAAGCTCGAAGCCCGTTTAGATACGGTGAATCCGCAGCTGGTGATGATTGCAGTCGAAGACAATGGTCCTGGTGTACCAGAGCATTTACAACAACAAATTTTTGAACCCTTTTTTACCACCCGCAGTCAAGGCACAGGCCTTGGTTTAGCTGTGGTGCAAGCTGTTGCTCATTCTCACAATGGCTCTATCCGTTATTGCACTTCAGAGTTGGGTGGCGCCCGTTTTGAATTATTGTTTCCCGTCTATGTGCCTGTCACTGCAGGTCAGGAGTTAAGTTATGCAAACAACTAGTATTTTGGTCGTTGAAGATGATGCCGGCTTACGCGAAGCATTGTGTGACACGCTGGCTCTGGCGAATTATCAGGTGGTGCCAGCCCAAAGTGCTGAACAAGGCTTGCAGCTGTTAAAAGAGCACAAAATCTCTTTGCTGATCAGTGATGTGCAAATGGGCACTATGTCAGGTTTAGATTTACTCAAAACCGTAAAGCTGAATTACCCTTCTTTACCCGTATTGATGATGACGGCGTACGCTAACGTCAATGATGCTGTGGTCGCTATACGCAATGGCGCAGTGGATTATCTGGCAAAGCCGTTTTCACCTGAAGTGCTGATCAATATGGTCAGCCGTTACGCCTTGGGTGCAGAAGTTGCAACTATTGAACCTGTAGTGCATTCCGAACAGGGCAAACAACTGGTGAAATTAGCCGCAAAAGTTGCCCGTTCTGATGCCAATGTGCTGGTGCTGGGCCCAAGTGGATCAGGTAAAGAAGTGCTGGCGCGTTATATTCACCAACAAAGCGGCCGTCCTGATGGTCCTTTTGTTGCTATTAACTGCGCAGCCATTCCGGAAAATATGCTGGAAGCTACCTTGTTTGGTTATGAAAAAGGGGCCTTTACTGGTGCTATTCAGGCTTGCCCTGGTAAGTTTGAACAAGCTCAGCAAGGCACTATTTTGCTGGATGAAATCAGTGAAATGGATTTAAACCTGCAGGCGAAATTACTGCGGGTGTTGCAGGAGCGTGAAGTTGAACGTTTAGGTGCACGTAAAACTATTAAATTGGATGTGCGTGTCATAGCCACCAGTAACAGAGATTTAAAACAAGCTGTGGCCGAAGGCAAATTCCGCGAAGATTTGTACTATCGCCTGAACGTGTTTCCACTGACCTGGACAGCTTTGGCTGAACGTCCGGCTGATATAGTGCCACTGGCGATGCACTTGTTAGAACGGCATTGTCGCAGCACGGGTATGCCACAACCTACGTTAAGTTATGCAGCTCAGCACAAACTGATGCAGCACTATTGGCCTGGTAATGTGCGTGAATTGGATAACATCGTACAACGTGCTTTGATCATATGTGATGGCGATCAAATTAATGCGGCCGATATTCTGCTCGAATCCGCACCCAATATGATGGATAGCATGCCTGATGCGCCTTTAGCTCAGGCGGGTGAGCTGGATGTCAGCGTATTTAAATCTGAAATTTACGAGCAGGAACATCGTATTATTCTGGAAACTATGCGAGCCTGCGCCAATAGCCGCAAAGAAGTCGCTGAACGCCTGGGTATTAGCGCCAGAACCTTAAGATATAAATTAGCCCGGATGCGCGAGTCCGGTATACAGTTACCTGCTTAAACCCCTGGGTCAGAGCTTGCTCTGACCTTCTGTTTACTGCCTTCAAATCAATATTTTAGCCCTTGTATGACCTTCCTTTTTTTATTTTAAGTGACTGTTTTTAATTGACATTTAAACTTGTCGGCCTCCTTGATAACTTACCATGGTCAGAGCCAAGGTTCTGACCCTAAATACTGGCACGATCCCTGCTTTACCTCTATTAATCGTAGTAATAGCAATATTTTGACAGGTCACAGCAGATGAACATTCAAGGTCAAGGTCACAGTCTTTATCAGGAACTTCAATCCCTCGCTTCACAAGCCCGAAGTGTGCCTTCTGAATTGGCCATTCCGGCTATCCCTGAGCAAAATTCCAGTCAATCCGATTTTTCCGCCATGCTCAAAGGGGCGCTAGACAAGGTGAATGGCCTGCAGGGCGAAAGCCGTGAACTCAGCACTGCTGTTGAAATGGGCGACCCAAAAGTGTCTTTAGCGCAAGCCATGCTGGCAGGGCAAAAAGCCTCTTTAGCCTTTGAAGCCACAGTACAGGTGCGAACCAAGCTGGTGGAAGCTTACAAAGAAATTATGTCGATGCCGGTCTAAGGCGAGGGGAATAACAAGTGGCAGAAAGTACCTCAACTGAGCTGGCAATATCGTCAGATGACTTTGGCAGCAGCACTCCGGTGCAACAAGAACAGAAATCCGGCTTCCTTGGCTCTATGGGTGGTGGCATGGATATGGTGCGGCAAATCAGTCTGATTGTCGCTTTAACCATTTGTATTGCATTAGCTGTACTGATCATTTTATGGGCGCGTGAACCTGATATGCGGCCTTTAGGCACTTTCGAAACCAAAGAGCTGATTGAAACTCTGGACTATCTGGATAGCCAAAAGGTCGACTATAAGCTTGAAGGTCAGGTGGTGATGGTGTCTGGTAAAGAATATCAGGACATTAAACTGAAGTTGGCCCGGGCGGGTTTACAGCAGGAACAAACCACTGGCGATGAAATTTTGATGCAGGACAGTGGTTTTGGTGTCAGTCAGCGTCTGGAGATGGAGCGCCTAAAACACAGCCGCGAACAACAGCTTGCCCGTACTATTGAACAATTCCAGAGTATTGCCACAGCACGTGTGTTGCTGGCTATTCCAAAAGAGAATATTTTTGCCCGCCGTGAAAAACAACCTTCAGCCACTGTGATGGTGACGGTCAGAGGCGGTAAAAGCTTAAAAGAAGGTGAAGTGGATTCCATCGTCGATTTGGTGGCTTCTGCAGTGCAAGGTCTTGAGCCAAGCCGTGTCACAGTGACGGATCAAAATGGTCGTTTACTCAATAGTGGTTCTCAGGATGCTTCCTCTGCCCGTAGCCGCAAAGAATACGAAATGGAACGCGCCCGTGAAGAAGAATATCGTCAGAAAATTGACTCCATTTTAATTCCTGTGCTGGGGGTAGATAACTACACAGCTCAGGTTGATTTATTGATGGATTTTACTGCTGTTGAACAAACGCAAAAACGCTTTAACCCGGATTTACCTGCAGTGCGCAGTGAAATGAGCATTGAAGAAAACAGCGTGGGCGGTGGTTTAGGCGGGATCCCTGGCGCTTTAACCAACCAGCCACCACTAAACAGTGCTATCCCTGAACAAGCTGTTGGTGCTGATGCCAGCAAACCTGTAGTGCCTGGTCGTAATACCAAAGAAATGACCCGTAATTACGAACTGGATACCACTATCAGTCATTCAACACAGCAATCTGGCTTAATCCGCCGTATCAGTGTCTCTGTTGCTGTCGATTATTTACCTGGTGCTACAGCGGCTGACGGCACTGTGACTGAACCACAAATCCGTTCTCAGGCAGAAATTGCCAATATTCGGCGTTTATTGCAAGGCGGCATTGGTTTTGATGTACAACGGGGCGATACTATAGAAGTTGTGTCTGTGCCTTTTGCCCGCAGTATTATGGCAGAAGCTGTAGAACCACCTATTTACGAGCAAGAATGGTTTGCCCGTATGCTGAAGTTGGTGATGGGTACGCTGATTATCATAGTGCTGATAGTGGCAGTGGTTCGCCCAATGCTGAAGAAACTGATTTACCCAGAAGATACGCAGGAAGCTTATGATGAATCTTCATTAAGCAGCGGTCTGGACCTGGGTGATGAAACAATGGATATGTTAACCCGCGAGTTTGATTCGAAATCTGTTGGTTTCGCTGCGGATGGCACTTTGATGCTGCCAGACTTGCATGGTGATGAAGATCTGTTAAAAGCGGTTCGTGCCCTGGTGGCGAATGAGCCTGAATTGTCCTCACTGGTCGTTAAAAATTGGTTAGCCGAAGATGAGTAATGTTGAAAACATCAAGCCGAGCTTTGACGTAGGCAAATTAGATGGCGTGGAGAAAGCCGCCATCCTGTTGCTGAGTTTGTCAGAAGAGGATGCTGCACAGATTTTAAAACACCTTGAGCCAAAACAAGTGCAAAAGGTGGGTATGGCGATGGCGCAGATTGACGATCTGAACCAGGCTAAAATTTCTGCGGTGCATAAGCTCTTTATCGAGCAAATTCAGAACTTCAGTACCATTGGCTTCCAGAGCGAAGACTTTATCCGCCGAGCTTTAACTGCTGCTTTAGGCGAAGAAAAAGCTTCGAACCTGATCGACCAGATTATTCTGGGTGGTGGTGCCAAAGGTCTGGATTCACTGAAATGGATGGACTCAAAGCAGGTGGCGAATATCATCCGCAACGAACACCCGCAGATCCAGACTATTGTATTGTCTTACTTAGAGCCGGAACAGTCGGCGGAAATTCTGTCGCAGTTCCCGGAAAAAGTGCGCTTAGACTTAACCATGCGTATCGCCAATCTGGAAGAAGTACAACCGGCAGCACTGCAAGAGTTAAACGAAATTATGGAGAAACAGTTTGCGGGTCAGGCTGGTGCTCAGGCCGCGAAAATGGGTGGTTTAAAAGCAGCTGCCGATATCATGAACTACCTCGATACCAATGTTGAAGGTCAGTTGATGGATGCAATTCGTGAACATGACGAAGAAATGGCGCAACAAATTCAGGATCTGATGTTTGTATTCGAAAACCTGCTGGATGTGGACGACAGAGCCATTCAAACCATTCTGCGAGAAGTACAGCAGGATGCCTTGATGAAAGCACTGAAAGGCGCTGATGGCGACTTAAAAGAGAAGATCCTGAAAAATATGTCCAAACGTGCTGCTGAACTGCTCAATGACGATCTTGAAGCCATGGGCCCGGTTCGTGTTAGTGAAGTGGAAGCAGCACAAAAAGATATACTGTCAGTGGCTCGCCGTCTGGCGGACGCCGGTGAAATTATGTTGGGTGGTGGTGGTGGTGAAGACTTCCTGTAACAGGATGCTGGAGTAAAGCTGTATGACCATGGATCCTTTTCGTACCAAACAACCTTTTGCGCCAACGGATGAGTTGCTGGAGTTGCTCAAACGTTGGCCCAGCCCTGTGCTCAGCAATGATAAAAAGGCGCCGTCAGGTAAAACCAATGCACTGAATAAAACGCTGCCATTACAAAAAACCGCAGCGGCTGAGGTGGACGAAGAAGCACAACTGGAAATCAAACCCCTGACAGCGGATGATATTGAACAAATTCGTCAGGCCGCTTTTGATGAAGGTTTTGGTCAGGGCAAAGAAGAAGGTTTTTCCAAAGGCTACGAAGAAGGCCGTGAACAGGGGACTGCTGACGGTTTAGCTCATGGTCAGGCCGAAGGTAAAAAATTAGGTCTGGAACAAGCCGCTGAAGAGATTGAACAGAAAAAGCTGGAGCTGGCTACTTTGCTGGATCAACTGCAGCAGCCTTTATTGCAAGTCGATCAGCTGGTGGAGCAGCAACTGCTGCAACTTTGTCTGGCAATGGCGGAAGCTGTAATTGCGGTCGAATGCAAAACCAACTCGCAGGTTATTTTAAAAACTTTGTCCGATGCGACCTCTGTATTGCCGCTGCAAACCGAACATATACTGATCAAACTTCACCCTGACGATATAGCCATAGTTGAACAGCATTTCAGCGCCGAACAATTAGCCGAACGGCACTGGCAACTGCGCTCAGACCCCGCTATTGAACGTGGTGGTTGTTTACTGGAAACGCCACTGTCTTCGATGGACAGAAGTATAAAACACAGATTGCAAAGCAGTCTGGAGCATTTCTTGCATTCTCCTGATTAATATCAAGTCCTGCTTTGGTGCAGGCTGTGTTTAAGGAGTTTTATGTCGTCGTCACAATTAGCCGCCAATCTAAAGCAACAGCTGCAGCACATTCAGAAAAGCAGGCCGAATCTGGCTGGACGGTTAGTCCGGGTAGTCGGCTTGACTCTGGAAGCTACAGGCTGCACCGCGGCTATAGGCCAGACTTGCCATGTGGAAACCGCATCAGGCCAGCTTTTTGCTGAAGTGGTGGGTTTTGCCAATGACCGTATTTTTCTGATGCCTAAAGATGATGTGTCCGGTGTAGTGCCTGGCGCTAAAGTGACCCCTCTGAATGACTTTAAAGGAGTGCCTTTGACTATGGCACTGCTGGGGCGGGTTATTGACGGTGCGGGTAAACCACTGGATGGCAAAGGCCCTATTTTAAGTCAGGAATTTGGCGGCGCGAAAAAACCTCCAATTAATCCATTACAACGTCAGCCTATTCATGCACCGCTGGATGTCGGCGTGCGGGCTATCAACAGCATTATTACTGTCGGCAAAGGCCAGCGTATGGGTTTGTTTGCCGGGTCTGGCGTAGGTAAGTCTGTGTTGCTTGGTATGATGACCCGGGGTACTGCAGCTGACGTGATCGTAGTGGGGCTGGTGGGGGAGCGGGGTCGTGAGGTTAAAGAATTTATTGACGAGATCCTGGGCGAAGAAGGTCGTAAGCGCTCTGTCGTAGTCGCTGCTCCTGCCGACGTATCGCCCTTGATGCGTTTAAAAGGCTGCGAAACTGCAGTGCAAGTGGCTGAGTATTTTCGCGAGCAGGGGCTGGATGTATTGCTGCTGCTCGATTCCATTACCCGTTATGCTCAAGCGCAGCGCGAAATTGCGTTGGCTGTGGGTGAACCGCCAGCGACCAAAGGTTATCCGCCTTCGGTATTTGCCAAATTACCGGCTTTGGTTGAACGAGCTGGTAACGGTGCTGTAGGTCAGGGGTCAATTACTGCATTTTATACCGTGTTATCTGAAGGCGATGACTTACAAGACCCTATTGCCGATGCGTCCCGCGCTATTTTAGATGGTCACATCGTTTTATCACGTCAGCTCGCTGATAGTGGTCATTTTCCGGCCATAGATATTGAAAAATCCATCAGCCGGGTTATGCCGGCAGTCACCAGCATGGAACATCAAAAGCTGGCCCGTGCTGTCAAACAGTTGTATGCCTCCTATCAGCAAAGCAAGGATCTAATTTCGATTGGCGCTTATGTCAAAGGCGCCGATCCGCAATTGGATGCCGCTGTCACCTTGATGCCAAAAATCCGTGGTTTTTTACAGCAGGAAATGAAAGAGGTTGTGCCTTATGACGAAAGTCTGACACAACTGGATAAACTTTTACCTGCACATTTAGGGCGATAAGTTATGGCATTGGCGCAACTTCAACTGCTGGTCAAAGTTCAGCAGGAAAAAGAAGATAAGTTACAGGCTCAGTACAGAGCTGCACAGCAGAACTATCAATCAATGCAACAAAAGTATCAAGGGCTGGCGGATTACCGTATCGAATACGTACAGCAAACCCAAAGCCGTGGTCAGCAGGGCATGGCAAGTCGCCAGTTTAATCAGTATTTAAACTTTATAGGCAAGCTGGATGCGGCCTTAACGGCACAGCAACAGTATGTGCAGCAAGCCAAAGCCAGCGCCGATCAGCGTTTGTTGCAGCTGCTGGCGATGCAGAAAAAGCGTAAGGCACTGGAAATACTGATTGAACGTGAGCTGGCAGAGGTACAGCGCAAAGCGGACAAACAGGAGCAAAAAATGCTGGACGAAATTGCAACACAGCAATTTTTCCGCAGAGTCAGTTAAGTGTGGCGCGTATTTTGTATGTCTTTTCTATTATGTGGTGTGTGAAGTGATTTTGTCTGTGTTATGCAGACAAAGACCAACAACAGCAGCAATTAAACGTCTTGCATCTGGACCGGAGTGATCGATGGCTGAATTTTTATCAATGACACTGCTTAGCGCTGAGCCTGTTGCCGCTGCAAAGCCACAAGCTATGCAGTCAAATGACGGAGCAACAGAACCGGATCAAAGTTTCGCTGCCACTCTGGCTGCAGAAGTGAATGGGAAACACCCGGAAAAATCTGCAAAAGCTTTAGCTAAAACGCGGCAGAATAATGCCTCTGACAGCACCGATAGCAAAGATGCCGCTGTTGGTCAGGGAGCAAGCTCCTCTGATGTGAAAAATGATAACCCTAAATCTGTGAGCTCCGAAGAGGCTGAAGCCGCTGACGAAGACGATCTGTTATCCGCAAGAGCGGATACTGTATTGGTGCAGAATGATAAAGATGAAATTGAACAATCGCACTGGTTAAACTTGCTGGAAAAAGCAAAAAGTCTGCAGCAGCGCTTAAGCAAAACTGACACTGACGGTAAAGATGCTGCAAAAGAGGCCGCTTCTGTTTCTGCTGCTGTTGTCGCACAAGAGGCGGTGGCAACAACAGAGCACGATGACAAAACTAAGGCTCTGACCATCTTAGATACTCAGAGCATCACGTCAGGCAAAGCAAAAACCGGCGAGCAGAATGATGGCTCCATTGTGCTGGATGAAAAGCTGTTGACGGAGCAAAGTGCCGATTCACGCCTGACTGCGGAAGAATTAAAAGCTATAAAGTTGCTCGCTCAGACAGATAACACTGTTGCAGGAAAAACTCCGGCGGCTGATACAGCGTTGAAACAAACAGCAACTGCAGAGTCTGAATTAGTAGCGTCAGAAGCGAAAGATAAAACCAAAGCGACAGACAAGCTGCTTTCAGGCGTGCAAAAAGATACAGGACCTGATCAAAGCAAGACCATGGCTCATATCGAAAAACAGCTGAAAGCTATGGAGCAAACAGCACAAACCGCACAGTCTGCTGAGGCAGAAAAACAGCCCGGCATTGAAGCTCAGGTGCTGGTAGCTACAACAGTCAGCAAAACGCCACTTCAATCTGAACAGGCAACTACACTGCAGAAAACAGCTACAGCAGTAACAGCTGATCACCCAACAGAAGCTGATACTGAAACGCTGACAACACAACAGACGGTCACAGAAGCTAAAGTCTCAGTGCAGGCACAAAGTGCAGCGGCATTACTTGCTCCTGCAGCACAGAACGCAAAAGCTCCGGCCACAGAAGCCAAAGCCACTACTGAAGAAGTGTTAAAGCAAATTCAGACGGCGGCATTAACAGCGCAAGGAGAACAAGGCGCATCGTCTTCTTCTGGCGAACCTTCGCAACAGGGCCAGGCCGAAACCATTTTGACTGTAATTGAACAGCAAAAAGGCAGCCACACTGTGGCGACAGAGACGAACTCTTTTAGCAGCCAGCTGAAATCCAGCCTGGAAAAAACCAGTCAGGCTATTTCAGTTGCGGGCCGTGAGCAGGTTTCCGAATCCACTCAAAAACAAGTTGATCAGTTGGGACAGAAGCTGAATCTGATCCAGCCTGAGGCGTCGAATCAGTTAAAAGAAAAAATGCTGATGATGGTGAAAGACAAAGTGCACACCGCTGAAATTCGTTTAGACCCGTCCGAATTAGGCTCAATGCAGATCAAAATTAGTCTGCAGCAGGATCAAATGTCAGTGCAGTTCATGGTTCAGCAAGGCAATGCCAAAGAGTTGATGGAACAGCAAATGCCAAAACTAAAAGAATTATTGCAACAGCAAGGCATTGAATTGAGTCAGGGATCGGTGCAACAGCAAAACCAATCGTCTGCTGGTCAGGAAGGTGGGCGTCGTACAGCAGGTGGAAGTAGCATAGGTACAGCGTTGAATGCTTCTGACGAGACTGTTGATCCTGCTCTGTTGCCAACAAAAAACTCTGACCGCGTAGTGGATTATTATGCCTGAAATTACTTCAGGCATTGGGTCAACATTGCCATAAATGAGGTTGTAGCTCTGCTGTATCAGTTCAGAAGGGCAGAAAAGCAGCAGATACACAGTTAGAGATTGCCTTTGATGAATGCCGAGGTCAATAATACGGCTTCATCACAGTGGATAAGGAATAAAAATGGCTGCGGGTAAAGACTTAGAAATTGGTGAAGGTCAGGCAAAAAAGAAAAAACTGATCATCATCATTGGTGGCGTTGTGGTGCTGGCCGTTGTTGCTGTCGTGGCGGTTTTGATGATGTCAGGTGGTTCAGCTGAACCTGCGCCTGCTGAAGCTGGAGCTGCTGAAACCGTGGTCGCAACAGACCCAAATGCTTTGGCTGCCAAAGGAACTGCTTTGTATGTCAGTATGCCAAGGCCTTTTATTTTTAATGTGCCAGGCGCAAGTAAAGATCGTCTGGTGCAAATTAAGGTGCAGTTGTTAGTACGTGGCAGTAATAATGAAGAAACAGCCAAAGTACATATTCCTTTGATTGAAAGCACTTTGTTACGCACCTTCAGTACCAGTAATGCGGAAGAGTTAATTACGGTTGAAGGCAAAGAAAATTTAAAGAAAAAGGCACTGAAAGAAGTGCAGGAAGCCTTAGTTGGCGTGGCCGGCAGTGAAGTAGTAGAAGAAGTACTGTTCACTGGCTTTGTGATGCAATAAGAGAGCAACAGCTTGACAGATTTATTGTCCCAGGACGAAATTGACGCGCTACTGCATGGTGTCGATGACGTTGAAGAAGAAGAGGTCGAGGAAAGTGGCGACGGTCGAGGGCGATCTGCGACTGAATATGACTTTTCCTCACAGGATCGCATTGTGCGTGGTCGTATGCCCACGCTTGAAATGGTCAATGAACGTTTTGCCCGTCATATGCGGATCAGCTTATTTAATATGATGCGACGCACCGCCGAGGTTTCGATTAACGGTGTGCAGATGATTAAGTTTGGCGAGTACGTACACACCCTCTTTGTTCCAACCAGCTTAAACATGGTGAGGTTTCGTCCGTTAAAAGGCACAGGCCTTATTACCATGGAAGCTCGTCTGGTGTTTATTCTGGTGGATAACTTCTTTGGTGGCGATGGCCGTTATCACGCTAAAATCGAAGGCCGCGAATTTACCCCAACCGAACGACGTATCATCCAGATGCTGTTAAAGCTTATCTTTGAAGATTACAAAGAAGCCTGGGCACCTGTGATGGACGTGTCCTTTGAGTACCTGGATTCTGAAGTGAACCCGGCTATGGCGAACATCGTCAGCCCAACCGAAGTCGTGGTGATCAGCTCTTTCCATATCGAGCTCGATGGTGGTGGTGGCGATTTCCACGTGGCCTTGCCTTATTCGATGCTGGAACCTATCCGCGAACTGTTAGACGCCGGTGTGCAAAGTGATAAAGAAGACACTGACTTGCGCTGGAGTAAAGCCCTGCGTGACGAAATCATGGATGTGAAAGTGGATTTGACCACTAAAATGCTGGATGTCGATATCACGTTGGAACAGCTAATGAACCTGCAGGCTGGTGATATTATTCCGGTAGAAATGCCGGATCACATCACTGTGCTGATTGAAGATTTACCAACGTACAGAGCTAAAATGGGACGTTCCCGCGATAATATAGCTTTAAAAATTATTGAAAAAATTAAACGACCTGAATCCGTTAAATCAGAGATGCATGTGTTCACTAAAGGCGGCAGACGTCTGGACAGCGATGCAGATATCAGTGAATTGGAAGCGGATTTAAACTTATCTGAACGCTTGGAGAGATAATCATGGCGAATGAACAAGATACCATGGACGAATGGGCAGCAGCTCTGGCTGAGGCTGAAGGTGATACAGGTGTTTCAGCTGTTGAGCTGGATGAACTCAAAGAAGAACCAGCTCAGCTGACTGTCGATGAAAAACGTAAACTCGATACTATTTTAGATATCCCAGTCACCATTTCGATGGAAGTAGGCCGGGCCAAAATCAGCATTCGTAATTTACTGCAGTTGAATCAGGGCTCTGTGGTTGAGCTGGAGCGTTTAGCTGGTGAACCATTGGATGTGCTGGTCAACGGTACCCTAATTGCTCACGGTGAAGTGGTGGTAGTGAATGACAAGTTTGGTATTCGTCTGACCGATGTGATCAGTCAGATTGAACGTATCAAGAAGCTGCGCTAATGCGGTTGTTTTATCCTGTGATGGCGTTGTGTTTGGCCAGCCCTTTACTGACAAATGCAGCTGAAACTGTAGTCGCTGCCAGCACAGCGGTAACAACAGCGCCAACAGCACAAGGCAATGGTATGAATGCCATGACCATTATGAATGTGTTTGGCTCTTTAATCATTGTGCTGGGCTTGTTGTTTGGTTTGGCCTGGTTGTATAAAAAGCTGGCAATCAAACTACCGGGTTCCAGCCACATCAAAATTGTCAGCTCTGTGATGCTCGGTCCCCGTGAACGTTTGCTGGTGATTGAAGTGCAGGGAAAGCAACGGGTGTTGGGTGTGACTGCTAACCAAATTAATATGTTGTTTGAATTAGACCAACCTTTGGTTGACGATCAGGCGGCGCCAGACTGGCGTACTCAGTTTCAGGCACTTCTACAAAAACAAAAGTCGAAACCTTAATATGTGGCCATTACTTGCACTAGTTCTGTTATTTTTATCCCCTGATCTGCTGGCGCAGCAGGGTGGCGCTTTGTCTGCTTTATCTGTCACCACCAACCCGGATGGCTCACAGGACTATAGCGTAACGCTGCAAGTACTGGCGGTGATGACGGCGCTGAGTTTCCTGCCCGCCATGGTTATAATGATGACCTGCTTTACCCGCATTATCGTGGTGCTGGCGATTTTACGTCAGGCCATAGGCTTGCAATCGTCGCCCTCGAACCAGGTATTAATTGGTATCACTGTCTTTATGACTTTTTTTATCATGGCGCCTGTATTTGATGAAGTGAATCAAAAAGCTCTGCAGCCTTATCTGGCAGAACAAATTACCTCTATTCAGGCCTTTGATGAAGCCATAAAGCCGATGAAAGCTTTTATGTTGCATCAAACCCGGATGAAAGATTTAGAAACCTTTGCTGAGATAGCTGGCACGCCCAAAGTAGACAATGTAGCCGATTTACCTATCACTATAGTGATCCCGGCTTTTGTCACCAGTGAGCTGAAAACCGCTTTTCAGATTGGTTTTATGATATTTATTCCTTTTTTGATTATCGACTTAGTGGTCGCAAGTATTCTGATGGCCATGGGGATGATGATGCTATCACCTATGATTATTGCCTTGCCTTTTAAACTGATGATGTTTGTATTGGTCGATGGCTGGCTGCTGGTGATGGGGACTTTAGCCACCAGCTACGGAGTGGGCACATGAGTCCAGAGGTATTTGTTGATATATTAAGTGACGCACTCTGGTTGGTGATTTTAATTGTCTCCATGGCTATTATTCCGTCACTTATTGTCGGCTTAATTGTGTCTATATTCCAGGCTGCAACCTCTATCAACGAACAAACCTTAAGTTTTTTACCCCGTTTAATCGTCACTTTGCTGGCTCTTATGTATGGTGGCCATTGGTTAACTCAAACCATTATGGACTACACCGAGAAGCTCTATCTGAGCATTCCCACGGTTATTAGCTAATGGAATACCCACTGCAGCAGTTACTTCAGGTTATTGCTGACTTTATGCTGCCTTTTGCCCGAGTGTCTGCCATGATGTTTATTATGGTAGCCTTTGGTGCCAAAAATATTCCTACCCGGGTTAAAGCCGCCTTTTGTGCTGCCTTTATTGTCATGATTATGCCTGTGGTGCCTCCGGTGAAAGACGTCAATCTGATGTCTCTGAACCTGGTTGTGCAGATGATCCAACAAATTGTCATTGGGCTGGCGATAGGTTTTATCTCGCAAATTTTTGTGCAGGCTTTTGTCACAGCAGGCCAAATTCTGGCTACTCAAACTGGCTTAGGTTTTGCTGCTATGGCTGACCCTGCTAACGGTGTGTCAGTGCCAGCCATAGGTCAGTTTTACCTGATTTTAGCGACCTTGTTATTTTTGGTGTACGACGGTCATCTGATCATGTTTCAGATGGTGGTGTTTAGCTTTGAATCTTTACCCATTAATGGCCAGTGGATGGACGTGAATAAATACTGGCAGGTGGCTGAATTTGGCAGCTGGATTATTGCCACGGCACTAGCCATCACTTTGGCGCCTGTAACAGCTATGTTGGTGGTCAACATTGCTTTTGGTGTGTTAACCCGAACAGCACCGCAGTTAAACATTTTTTCTATAGGTATGCCGATCAGCATGCTAGCCGGTTTACTAATCATGTGGCTGACGATGGACACCTTCCTATTTCATTTTAATCTGAACTGGCAGCATGGTATTGAATACACCTGCAAGCTGATCGGTTGTTAGGAGTTACTGATGGCAAGCTCAGGTCAGGAAAAAACCGAAGAACCCACCAGTAAAAAACTCGACGACACCCGAAAGAAAGGTCAGGTGGCGCGTTCCAAGGATCTGGCGACCTTCATGGTGTTGTTGGGAAGCAGCGCTGGTATTTTAATTTTTGGCAAAGAGATAGCAGGTTCGGTACTGGAGGTTTGTCGCCGTTTATTGTCGCTGGATGAAAAAGATATTTTTAATCCTTATTCAATGTTCTCCGTCTGGGAAGACGCATTATTCGAGTTGTTTCCCGGTTTACTGAAGTTTTTCCTGCTGATTTTATTGGCTGCATACGTCGGTAGTGTATTGATTGGTGGTTATAACTTTACCTGGCAAGCTGTTGGCTTTAAGTTTAGCAAACTGAATCCACTGACAGGCGTCAAACGGATGTTTGGTCTGCAGGCTATAGTGGAGCTGATTAAAAGTATCGCTAAGGTACTAGTGATCGGTGGCTTAACTTTTGCGCTTTTGTCTACTTTCTTTGACGACATAATGGCCTTGTCGCTGATGACGAATCCGGAGGATATTTTTGCATCGGCTGAAATTCTGGCCTGGGTGTTTTTTGGCATTTGTTTCAGCGTTATTGTTATCGCCGCCATTGATGCACCCTATCAGATGTGGAAACACCACAAAGAATTAAAAATGACGCTGCAGGAAGTCAAAGACGAATACAAAAACTCTGAAGGTGATCCTCGGGTGAAAGGCCGTATTCGTAGCTTGCAGTATCAGGCTGCGAGGCGTCGAATGATAGCAGCAGTGCCTACAGCAGACGTGGTGGTCACCAACCCGACCCACTTTGCGGTGGCACTGAAATACGATCAGGCCAAATTCAGAGCGCCGGTGGTGGTCGCAAAAGGCGCAGATGAAGTGGCGCTTTATATCCGTCGTTTAGCCGAAGAAAACAAAGTTCCGGTGTTAGAGTCACCGGCTTTAGCCCGTTCTATTTTTTATACCACTGAGCTTGATCATCCTATTCCAGAGCAGTTATTTGCGGCTGTTGCTCAGGTTCTGGCTTATGTTTATCAGTTGAATATGTATAAAAAAGGCAAAGGAAAACGGCCGAAAAATCTGGCGAGAGACTTACCTATTCCTGAAGGGTTCAAGCACTAAAAATAATAATGGAACGGTTTTTGTATAACAGCCTGTAGCGTCAGTAATTTGTCAGGCTTTTTATGTCGATGACCCAAATGTTTTCCCGCGTTAATCCCGAAGTTTGGTCTTATGCCAAAGGTGTTGGCACTCCGTTAATGATCCTGGCAGCTCTCGCCATGGTGGTATTACCTTTACCACCTTTGATGCTGGATATTTTATTTACCTTCAATATTACATTGGGTTTAGTTGTACTTTTAATCACTATCTACACCAGAAAACCTTTAGATTTTGCTATTTTCCCCAGCGTGATTCTGGTGGCTACTATTTTGCGTTTAACGCTGAATATCGCCAGTACCAGGGTCATTTTACTGGAAGGCCACAATGGCCCTGATGCAGCAGGTAAGGTGGTAGAAGCCTTCGGTGAAGTGGTGATAGGCGGCAACTACGCTGTAGGTTTTGTAGTCTTTATTATCCTCGTTATTATCAACATGATGGTTGTGACTTCGGGCGCTGCACGTATTTCTGAAGTAACAGCTCGTTTTACCCTTGACGCTATGCCGGGTAAACAGATGGCAATAGACGCCGACTTAAACGCCGGTTTTATTGACGCCGATCAGGCACGTAAACGTCGTGAAGAAATTGGTGAAGAAGCTGATTTTTACGGTTCGATGGACGGTGCGAATAAATTCGTAAAAGGCGATGCGATGGCGGGTATCGTCATTATGGTGATCAATATCATCGGTGGTCTGGTGATTGGTGTGCTGCAGCATGACTTAGCTTTTATGGAAGCTGTACAAATTTATACCTTATTGACCATAGGTGATGGTCTTGTGGCGCAAATCCCAGGTTTGCTGTTGTCAGTGGGTACAGCCATTATCGTCACCCGTCAAAATAAAGAGGGGGATTTTGGTACTCTGATGGCGGGTCAGTTTAGTAACTTTAAAGTGCTGGTGATTGCGACAGCCATTTTAGTCATTATGGGTATAGTACCTGGTATGCCTCATGTCGCCTTTTTAAGTCTGGCCGCTATAGTGGGTGGTGCTGCCTATTATTTATACCGGGTAGAAAACCCAACTGCAGAAAAAGCTGCAGCTATTAAAAAGGCTGAACTGACAACTCCTGTTGAAATGGCGCCTGTCAAAGAAATTGGTTGGGACGATGTACAGCCGGTTGACACTATAGGTTTGGAAGTTGGCTATCGCTTAATACCACTGGTCGATAAAGCGCAGGGCGGCGAATTGCTGACGCGGATTAAAGGCGTGCGTAAAAAATTATCTCAGGAGTTGGGTTTCCTTATCCCTGCTGTACATATCCGTGACAATCTGGACTTAGAACCTAACACCTACCGTGTGACTATGATGGGCGTGACCACTGGCGAGTCAGAGCTTCGCCACGATAACGAACTGGCGATTAACCCAGGTCAGGTGTTTGGTACGGTCAAAGGTATAGCCACTAAAGATCCTGCTTTTGGTTTAGAGGCAGTCTGGATAGCGAAAAGTCAACGTGAGCATGCCCAGACCTTGGGCTACACCGTAGTGGATGCGGCGACAGTGGTCGCTACCCATTTAAGTCAGATTTTAACCAATAACGCAGCGCAGTTGCTAGGCCATGAAGAAGTGCAGAATCTGCTGGATATGCTGGCTAAATCATCACCTAAGCTGGTGGATGCTTTAGTGCCTGATACCTTGCCGCTGACAGTCGTAGTGAAAGTGTTGCAGAACCTGCTGCATGAAGGTGTGCCTATCCGTGATATGCGCACCATAGTACAAACTTTGGTGGACTATGGTTCGAAGAGTCAGGATGTTGACGTGTTAACTGCATCTTGCCGTGTGGCGTTAAAGCGGCTGATTATTCAGGAAGTGGTAGGTAGTGCGCCTGAAGTGCCGGTGATCACCTTCGCACCTGATTTAGAGCAGATGTTACATCAGTCGATGCAATCGGCCGGTAATGATGGCGCAGGTATAGAGCCTGGCCTTGCTGAGCGTATTCAGCAGTCATTAGCTACTGCCTGTCAGAATCAGGAGTTAGCCGGCGAACCAGCAGTTTTATTGACATCCGGTATTCTGCGATCAGTTATGGCACGATTCGTGAAATACAGTATTCCAGGATTACGGGTTTTGTCCTACCAAGAGATCCCTGACAACAAACAAATCCGTATTGTCAGTGTGGTAGGCCAGTCGAATTAGGAGTTAAGCTATGAAAATCAAACGCTTTGTTGCCAAAGATATGCGTACCGCTCTGACAGAAGTCAAAGAGTTTTTAGGCCCTGATGCCATTATTCTGTCGAATAAAAAAGTGGCTGGCGGCGTTGAAATTGTAGCGGCTATAGACCCGGAAGCCGCGCCATCTGTGGTTGTGGCTGAACCTGCTGTTGCAGCTCAAGTCGCAGCTCAGCCAGCGGTAGGTAGTCGTTTGAATATCAAAGTAGATGATGAACCAGAGCAAGTGCCAGCGGATTCTCTGCAAGCTTTGTTAGCCCGTCAAATCAGCAAACAACCAGCAGCTGCCCAAGCTATCTCTGCCAATAAAATGGCGGCTGCAAAAACCGCTGCAGCGACCAACGCGTTGTTTTCGGTCGCAAATTCAGCACCTTCTGATGTTGAACGTCAATCTTCCGGCGCGCCTATGGTCAATTTGACTGAATTGACCCGTTATCAGGAGCAACAAGCCAAACTGATGCAAAAACAGTTTGATGCAATGCGCAACGAAATGTCGTCGATGAAACAACTGCTGCAACATCAAGTCTCTGGTTTAATGTGGCAGGACCTGGCTCGTCGTGAACCTGTGCGGGCCATGGTGATTGAAAAACTGCTGTCTCTGGGTTTATCTGAACCGGTCGCCGATCAAATCGCTTGTTTTATGCCAGAAGATATCAGCGACGCTGAAGCCTGGGACAGTGCGTTAGAGTTATTAACAGGCCAGTTGATCACCACCAATGACGATATTATGCGTCGTGGCGGTGTAGTGGCGCTGGTTGGTCCTACAGGTGTGGGCAAAACGACGACTGTGGCTAAGCTTGCGGCTCAGTTCGCCAAACGCCATGGGGCCGATCAGGTGGCGTTAATTACTACAGATTCATTTCGTATCGGTGCTTACGAGCAGTTAGCTACTTTTGGTCGTATTATTGGTTGCCCGGTGAAACAGGTAAAGGACAGCGAAGAGTTAGCGACACTGTTAAATCAGTTACAACAACGTAAATTAATTTTGATTGATACCGCAGGTATGAGTCAGCGTGACGTTCGTCTTGCTGAAAAACTTGCGTCTTTAGTGCATAATTCGCGTGTTAAAATAAAAAGTTATCTGGTATTGTCTGCAACATCTCAAGCTCGCGTCATGCAGGAAACCGTTGAGCATTTCAAACGTATTCCATTAGCGGGTTGTATTTTCACCAAACTTGATGAATGCTTAAGTTTGGGAGAAATCATTAACGTGGCAATTCAAAATGCGTTACCGGTCAGTTATTTGACCAACGGCCAACGAGTCCCTGAAGATATCGAAATGGCCGATGCGAAAACAATGGTTGCCAAGGCAGAGCAGTTACGGACCTCTAACAGTAGTACGGGCTATCAGTGGTATTCAGACACGACAGCCCGGGTGGAAGGAACCTATGCATAATCTTCCGATGAATGATGATCAAGCCAGTGGCCTGAGAAGAATGAAGCAACAACAGCAGCAACAGATAGTAAAAGTCATAGCAGTGACAGGCGGTAAGGGTGGTGTGGGTAAAACTAACGTCACGCTGAACCTTGCCATGGCTATGTCTCAGCTTGGGAAAAAAGTATTGGTACTGGACGCTGACCTTGGGTTAGCGAACTGTGACGTGATGCTTGGGCTTCGTGTGCAAAAAAACTTATTTCATGTGTTATCCGGTGAAGCTGAACTGGACGACATTCTGATTGAAGGGCCTTTTGGTATCAAAATTGTACCAGCGACTTCAGGCACTCAGTCGATGACCGAATTAAAACCAGTGGAACACGCTGGCCTTATTCGGGCTTTCAGTGAAATGCGTACGCGGTTTGATATTTTACTGGTGGATACTGCCGCTGGTATTTCCGATATGGTACTAAGCTTCTCCCGTGCCTCACAAGACGTGTTGGTCGTGGTCTGTGACGAGCCATCTTCTATTACCGATGCTTATGCTTTAATGAAAATATTAAGCCGTGAACACGGTGTACAGCGCTTTAAAATTGTCGCCAATATGGTCCGCAGTTTAAAAGAAGGTCAGGAATTATTTGCTAAATTAAGCCGGGTGACAGACCGTTTTTTAGATGTCAGTCTCGAATTAGTTGCTACTATTCCTTTTGATGAGAACGTCAGAAAAGCAGCACGTAAGCAAAAGGCTTTTGTCGATGCCTTCCCAAAAACTCCAGCCTCTTTGGCTGTTCGCACACTGGCTACCCGAGCTGTGCAATGGCCTGTGCCTCCGGTGGCATCAGGCCATCTGGAGTTTTTCCTGGAACAACTGGTACAACAACCTGAAGCGAGAGGTCTGGTTTGAATAGCAAACTTGCGGCCTACGGTGCCGCGGATCATCTGACACAAATGGTTGAGCGGCACGCGCCTCTGGTTAAACGTATTGCCTACCATTTATTAGCCCGTTTACCTGCCAGCGTTCTGGTGGATGATTTAATTCAATCCGGTATGATTGGTCTGATTGAAGCCGCGAAGAACTTTGATGGCAGTAAAGGTGCAAGTTTTGAAACTTTTGCTGGTATCCGTATTCGTGGCTCTATGTTGGATGAAATTCGCCGTGGCGACTGGACTCCGCGCTCTGTTCATCGTAATTCCCGTATGATAGCGGAAGCGATTTCCGAGCTTGAATCCGAATTGGGTCGCGATGTAAAAGATAGTGAAGTTGCTGAAAAACTTGATATATCTCTGGATGAGTATCATCATATGCTCAGTGACGCCAGCAGCGGCCGCATTATTGGTATCGAAGATCTGGGGATCTCGGATGATGTGTTAGTGACTGCAAATGATAAAGATGACGATCATTTGTACGAACAACAGGCAAATGATGCATTTCAGCAGGCATTGATAAAAAATATCAGTAGCTTACCGGAACGAGAAGCTATAGTGTTGTCGCTGTATTATAATGACGAACTAAATTTGAAAGAGATTGGTGCTGTGCTGGATGTCAGTGAGTCCAGAGTCAGTCAAATTCATAGTCAGGCGCTGGTGCGCTTGCGCTCCAGAATGCAGGATTGGTTGTAATAGTTTGAGTTAGTCCAGCTTGGGCTCTCACCGGAGGGGATTTTGGATAAGAATATGAAAATTCTTGTGGTTGATGATTTCTCAACCATGAGACGCATTATAAAAAACCTGTTAAGAGATCTGGGTTTCACCAATGTGTCTGAAGCTGATGATGGCAGTACGGCTTTGCCTATGCTGCAAAACGGTGATTTTGATTTTGTAGTCACAGACTGGAACATGCCTGGTATGCAGGGTATCGATTTGTTACGTGCAATTCGTGCTGACGCTAAACTGAAGCATATTCCTGTATTAATGGTGACTGCTGAAGCGAAAAAGGAACAAATCATTGCCGCTGCACAAGCTGGTGTGAATGGATACATCGTCAAACCTTTTACCGCTGCAACCTTACAGGAAAAACTGGCTAAAGTATTTGAACGCCTGGGTTAAACCGTAACTGACAAAGGAGTACACACCATGTCTGTAGCTACGGCACCCTTGATTTCTTTAGAACAGGCCCGTGAACTGGTTCAGTTGCTGGAATTCGGCGAAACCGAATCAGCCAACCAACTGGTGCAACAGCTGGCTGTCCCGGGCTCCTCTGAGTTATTTGCCGAGGTTGGAAAACTAACCCGGCAACTGCACGACTCGCTGAAAAGTTTCCAAATTGACCCATCCTTAAGTTCTTTGCTGGAAGATGATATTCCGGATGCAAAAAAACGGCTGAATCACGTCATCGATATGACTGAACAGGCTGCGAACAAAACCATGGATGCGGTCGAAAACTGTCTTCCTATCGCTGATGAACTCAACAATCACTTACAATCTATTTTGCCTAACTGGCAAAAATTGATGAGTCGTGACTTAAAAGTCGGAGAGTTCAAAGCCTTATGCCACAATCTTGATGGCTTTTTACATCAGGCCACCGGAAACTCTGCTACCTTACATGCACTGCTGACCGAAGTCTTGATGGCTCAGGATTATCAGGATTTAACAGGTCAGATTTTACGACGGGTCATTGAATTAGTCCGGGAAGTAGAAGACAGCTTAATTGGTTTATTAACGGCTTTTGGCCAAACCAATCTAAGCATGGAAGAACGCCCGGCGGCCGTAACGAAAAAACCAAAAGCAGGTCACGAAGCTGAAGGCCCTATTATTAACGCAGCAGAGCGTGATGACGTGGTGTCCGGTCAGGATGACGTGGACGATTTATTATCAAGTTTAGGTTTCTAAAAGGGGAGCTGTAGCATGGGCTTTGATTTAGATGAGGATATTTTACAGGATTTCCTAGTCGAAGCCGGCGAGATCCTTGAACTACTGCAAGAGCAGTTGGTTGAGTTGGAAAATAATCCGGATGACGCAAATTTATTAAATGCCATTTTCCGTGGTTTCCACACCGTCAAAGGTGGCGCTGGATTTTTATCGCTGACTGAATTAGTTGACGCCTGCCATGGCGCCGAAAACGTGTTTGATATTCTGCGTACCGGCAAACGTCGTGTCACTGCAGAATTGATGGATGTTATTTTACAGGCCCTGGATGCAGTCAACGCTATGTTTGCCGATGTGCAAAACCGCGAACCACTGACCCCGGCTGATCCTGCCATTATCGAAGCTTTGCATCGTCTGAGCATGCCTGAGTCGGAAGACGAACAGGCTCACCATGCTGTTGCGGAACCTGAACCAGAAGCTGAAATCAGCATGGAAGAGTTTGATGCCGTGGTTGAGTTTGCCGCTGCACCTGCCGTTGAAACTTCTTCTTCGATTGATGAAATCAGTGATGACGAATTTGAATCATTACTGGATGAGCTGCATGGTGCCGGCGCTCCTGGCCGTGATACTTCCGCCAATCTGCCTCCACCTGCAGTGAAAGAAACTGCCAGTGAAGACATCACTGATGACGAATTTGAAGCTATTTTAGACCAGCTGCATGGGCAGGGATCTTTTATCCCTGGTGAAACTGCAGCTGCTGCACCTAAGCCTGCTGAAAAAGCTCCTGCTAAACCAGCAGAAAAAGCTAAAGCAACTAGCGGTGATGATATCTCAGACGATGAGTTTGAATCTCTGCTGGATGAATTACATGGTAAAGGCAAAGCGCCTGTTGCGGTTGTGCCAACTCCTACTCCTGCGGCAAAAGCTGCTGAACCTGTTAAAGCTGCACCTGCACCGGTTGCAGCGAAAGCGGCTCCTGTAGCTGCGGCTCCAAAAGACCCGGATGCCGATCCAAAAGCAGCAGCCAACCAGCCAGAAACTACAGTTCGGGTGGATACCAAACGCCTTGACCAGATCATGAACATGGTCGGTGAATTGGTATTGGTACGTAACCGTCTGGTCAGCTTGTCTGGTTCTGCGCAAAATGAAGAAATGAGCAAAGCCATTGCGAACCTGGATGTAGTCACCGCTGATTTACAGGGCGCTGTGATGAAGACCCGGATGCAGCCCATCAAAAAAGTCTTTGGCCGTTTCCCACGGGTAGTCCGCGACTTAGCCCGTTCGCTGCAGAAGGACATTAACCTTGTGCTGGAAGGGGAAGAAACAGATTTAGATAAAAACCTGGTGGAAGCCCTGGCCGATCCTTTGGTCCACTTAGTACGTAACTCTGTTGACCATGGTATTGAAATGCCGGATGTCCGTGTTAAAGCAGGTAAACCTCGTACGGGTTTAGTCCGCTTAGCGGCGTCTCAGGCTGGTGATCATATTCTGTTAACCATCACTGATGATGGTGCTGGTATGGATCCGGAAAAACTGAAAGCCATAGCGATTAAACGCGGTGTGCTTGAGCCTGATGCCGCTGCCCGTATGTCAGACACCGAAGCATTTAATCTGATTTTTGCCCCTGGTTTCTCAACCAAAGAGCAAATTTCTGATATTTCTGGCCGTGGTGTGGGTATGGACGTGGTAAAAACCAAAATTACCCAACTGAACGGTACAGTGCATATCAACTCGAAATTAGGGCAGGGCACTTTATTAGAAATTAAGGTTCCTCTGACTCTTGCGATATTGCCAACCTTAATGGTGATCGTGGGCGAGCAGACCTTTGCCTTGCCACTGGCCACAGTCAATGAAATATTCCATCTGGATTTGGCCAAAACCAACAATGTCGATGGTCAGTTGACGATAGTGGTCAGAAACAAAGCTATTCCGCTGTTTTATCTCGAGCATTGGCTGGTGAAAGGCTCAAGCAAGAAGATAAAGCGCGAGCAAGGCCATGTGGTGATAGTGCAAATAGGCACCCAACAAATTGGTTTTGTGGTTGATTCTCTGATTGGTCAGGAAGAAGTGGTGATCAAACCTCTGGATGCTTTATTGCAAGGCACTCCAGGTATGGCGGGCGCTACTATCACATCAGACGGCGGTATAGCGCTGATTTTAGATGTACCTAACCTGCTGAAGCATTATGCCAAACGCTCTAAAATAAAATTTGATCGCTTTGACAAATTCTCAGCTTAAGAGAGTGCACTATGGCCATAAGGGTATTAGTTGTTGATGACTCCAGTTTTTTCCGTCGCCGTCTGACGGAAATTCTGAGTCAGGATGCCGAGTTAGAGGTCATTGCCACCGCCAATAATGGTAAAGAGGCGGTGGAAAAAGCTTTAGCCTTGCGGCCCGACGTCATTACGATGGACATCGAAATGCCCGTTATGGATGGCATTCAGGCAGTGCGCGAAATCTTAAAGGTGCAGCGCACACCTATTCTGATGTTTTCTTCGTTAACTCATGAAGGTGCAAAAGCCACTTTAGACGCACTGGAAGCCGGCGCCATCGATTTCCTGCCGAAAAAATTTGAAGACATAGCCCGTGATAAAGCTGAAGCCGCCGACGTATTACGCCAGCGAGTGAAAACTGTAGCCAGACGCCGGGTTATTAGCAGACCATCCAGTTTAACCGGCTCTGCAAGTTCAGCTTTAGCGTCCCGTACGTCATCAACGCCAGCAGCCAGTTCAACAGCCATACCGGCACGAGCACCTTTAGCTCAAAGTCTGGCGGCCAGAGCATTGGCTGAACGTGCTGAACTGCAAAACAAAGCGGCAGAGCGCGCTGAAACTCAGCGTGGTGGCAGTTTTGAGTCCAGTGGTAAAAACTACAAACTGGTGGCTATTGGTACTTCAACTGGTGGTCCAGTAGCTTTGCAACAAATTATCACTGCTTTACCTGCTAATTTTCCTCTGCCTATAGTCCTTATTCAGCATATGCCTGCAGCCTTTACCGGTGCTTTTGCCGCCAGGTTAAACGGGCTGGCAAAAATTGAAGTGAAAGAAGCTGCAGATAACGACATTTTACGTCCTGGTGTGGCTTATCTGGCTCCTGGTGGTAAACAAATGCTGGTAGATGGTAACGAAAACCAGGCCAGATTGCGGGTCCGTGAAGACGATTCGCCGCGTATCACCTTTAAACCAAGCGTAGATATTACTTTTGGTACCGCAGCAAAAGTCTTTAATGACAAGGTGCTGGCTATAGTTCTTACAGGTATGGGTTCTGATGGCCGGGAAGGCGCTCGGTTGCTGAAACAATCCGGTTCCCGTATCTGGGCGCAGGATGAAGCCAGCTGTGTGGTCTATGGTATGCCACAGGCTGTCACTGCTGCAGGTTTAACTCATCTTGAAGTGGCATTATCTGATGTCGCTGCCCGCATCATCGCAGAAGTAGGCAATGGATAAGTTGTCTGCACAGGGCATTATGATTGCCGAAGTAGTTTATGGATAAGTTGACTCTTGCCGGTATTGTCATCGCGTTAGTGGCTATAGTCGGTGGCTTTAGCCAGGAAGGTGGAGACGTTCTTACCTTATTACATTGGCCTGCTTTTTTGATTGTGTTTGGCGGTACTTTAGGGGCTGTGCTGATCCAAAGTCCTGCCTCGCAGTTTCGTGTAAGCATGAGTTTGTTGCCCTGGGTTATTACACCGCCCAAACTGGATTTTGATACCACCATAGAGCGAATTACCCAATGGGGCCACTCTGCACGTTTACAGGGTTTTTTGTCCTTAGAGCAAGACGCACTGAATGAAGAAGAACCGCTGTTAAAAAGGGGGCTTAACTTATTAGTGGATGGTACAGAGGCCAAGGTACTGCAGGATATTCTCGATACTGAACTGCATCTGGAAAAAGAACGTTTGTTGCGTGCAGCTAAAGTATTTGAAGCCATGGGCGGCTATAGTCCAACTATAGGCATAGTGGGCGCTGTACTTGGGCTTATCCTTGCGTTGTCTAATATTTCTAACCCGGATGAGTTAGGTCAGGGTATAGCAACAGCTTTTGTTGCTACTATTTACGGTGTCGGTTTAGCCAACTTTGTCTTTATACCAATATTTAATAAAATCAAAGTATTGGTGGAAGAACGGGCGCTGTTTCATTCGATGGTGATCGAAGGTTTGTGTTCTATTGCACTTGGGGAAAACCCACGCAGCGTCGAATCCAAACTGCTGGCTTACAGAGCGAATTAAATGTACAGGCCTCGCCGTTCTGTCGCTGTTGAAGCAGAAAAGTCTGATGCAGAGCGTTGGCTGGTGTCGTATGCCGACTATATGACGTTGTTGTTTGCACTTTTTGTCGTGCTGTATTCAATGTCTACCATGGAACGTGAGCAGTTTAAGAAGCTACAGGACACTATTTCCAAGGTGTTTGTCGAAGCGACAGATAAAAAAGAGACGGGTATTCAGGGACAGTCGGTACAACCTGATATCTATCCACAAAGTGACTTTGAATTATATGGTTCAGGTTTAGAACAAGCGACAGGCCCAACCTTGCTGGCTGACAACGCTAAACTGGAACAGATTGACAGCACAAAATTGGGCAGTCCTTTGGCAGCCATGCAAAAAGACATCAACAGAGCTTTGCGTAGTCTGGTGGAGTCGGATTTAGCCAAGGTCACACTGGACGAAGACTGGCTGACTATTGAGCTTAGTAGTGGCCTGTTGTTCAGCAGCGGCAGTGCCAGCTCAAACAGTTCCGCTACTGCCGTGATGACCGAACTTACTGCTATCTTAAAGCAGACGGACAATTTTATGCGGGTGCGGGGTTATACTGATTCAGTGCCTATCCGTACCGAACAATTTCCATCAAACTGGGAATTGTCAGTAGCACGGGCAGCATCTATAGTCCGGTTACTGGAACAATTAGGTGTAGCACCACAGCGCATGGCTATTGAAGGTTACGGGCAGTATTCCCCTTTTGCAGAGAATGCGACAGCAGAAGGGCGCGGCCAAAATCGTAAGGTAGTTATAGCTTTATCTAAATATGCATACGAGCCTGTAGTGGTTGAAACGCCTGAACCCACTGCACCAGAGCAGGTAGCAGAGCAAAGTGCCGAAGAGGCTACAGCGCAAGAACAAAACAAAATACGGGTGATCCGCTTACCTCATGGTGGTATACGGATCACGACCAGACCGCCTGAACCAGGCGAAGAAGAACCACCTAGTGAGCGGGAACAGTAAATTGGTTGTTTGGACAATAGCAAATCAAAAGGGTGGGGTTGGAAAAACTACCACTACAGTCACCTTAGGCGCTCTGCTTGCACAGCGTGGTCATCGCGTTTTACTGATCGATACCGATCCTCATGGCTCGCTTACGTACTATTTTGGCATCGATGCTGAAGAGCTGGAAGTCAGCGTCTACGATATTTTTCTGCGTGCCAAAGACATTACCAGCGAAGAAATTCTGCAGTCTATGTGCCCAAGCGGTATGCCTAATCTGGATATTCTGCCAACCTCAATGGCATTGGCTACCTTAGACCGTTCTCATGGTCAGCAAGGGGGCATGGGGCTTATCCTGAAAAAGGCGCTGCAAAAAATAGAAAATGATTACGACTATGTGCTGATTGACTGCCCCCCTGTGATTGGTGTGCTGATGGTCAACGCCATGGCGGCTTGTGATCGTATTTTAATACCGGTGCAAACTGAGTTTCTGGCATTAAAAGGCCTGGACCGGATGATCGCCACTATGCAACTGATGCACAGTTCGTCACCGCAGGATTATGCATTTACCATAGTGCCGACTATGTACGACAAAAGAACCAAAGCCTCTTTGGATGCTTACAAAGCGCTAAAAGCTCAGTATCAGGAAAGGGTGTGGTCAGCTGTTATTCCTATCGATACGAAATTCCGCGACGCCAGTCTGGCTCAGACTCCACCTCCTGTATTCGCGCCTAAATCGCGGGGTGTGTTTGCTTACAATACGCTGCTAACCTATTTATTGCAGTTAGCACCGGAGAACTAAGATGAGCGATTTACAAGCCAGCCAAAAAGTCATGAAGCATTATTTAAATGCTTTATTGACGGATGACGTGGTCGAAACGCCTATTCAGGAAGCAAAAAAACAGCAACTGAATGAACTGCTGGCTCCTGTTTCTGCTCCGGTTATTGCGCCTGTTAAAGCCCCTGTGATAGCAAAACCGGCCGTCGTAGCTCCTGCAGTAGCCCCAGTTGTTAAAGCTCCGGTTGTTGTGCCAGCCGCTCCTGTGATTGAACAGGTAAAAGTCGCACCTGTTGCTCCGGTAATCAAAGCAGCCGCGCCTGTTGTGAAAGACTACAGAAAAGGCCGTTTTCAGGCGCTGTTTTTTACAGTGGCAGGTTTAAAAGTGGCTCTACCTTTAAAGGCGTTGGGCGGTATTCACAAAATGATGCCAATCAGTTCTTTGCCAGGCCAGCCACAATGGCTTAAAGGTGTGATGTTGTACCGCGAGCAAAAAATTAATGTGGTAGACACCGCACTTTGGGTGATGCCAGAAAAATATGACCAGGGACTGGCAGAAAAGCTAAACTATCAATATGTTATTATGCTGGGCAATAGCCATTGGGGCCTGGCTTGTGATACTTTGGTCAACACAATTGCCTTAGAGCAAGACGAAGTAAAGTGGCGGGAGACGGAAGGCAAAAGGCCATGGCTCGCTGGTTTAATTAAAGAACATATGTGTGCTTTGCTGGATGTCGATGCGCTTATCGCCCTACTGGCAAAGGGCATGAATAGTCAAGACTGAGTAGAATATTATACCCAATTAACTTGGAGTTGCAGGGAGGCGACAAGCCAGTGAGACCTCAGGAGCATAGTAAACTATGTGACTGGGGTAAGATGGTGCAGTCAACAAAGTTGCAGCTTTAAGTCTGACGGGTATACAAGAATTTAACCTCTGGGTAGGAGCTAGGCATGAGTAATTTAACAGCACAATCTGGCAAAACTAAAGAAGTCACAGACTTAGTGCTGCAATGGGTGACCTTTAAACTGCAGGAAGAAACCTACGGTATTAATGTCATGCAGGTGCAGGAAGTTCTGAGATATACAGACATAGCTCCGGTTCCAGGTGCGCCAGATTATGTGATGGGTATTATCAATTTGCGTGGCAACGTGGTCACAGTGATTGATACCCGTGCGCGTTTTGGTTTACCGCCATCAGAAGTCACTGACAATAGCCGTATTGTGATCATCGAATCAGAGCGTCAGGTCATTGGCATTATGGTCGACAGCGTTGCTGAAGTGGTTTACCTGAAACAATCAGAAATTGATACAGCGCCAAATGTAGGCACAGACGAAAGTGCCAAGTTTATTCAGGGTGTATCAAATCGTGACGGCGAATTACTGATCCTGGTGGATCTGAATAAATTACTGTCTGATGACGAATGGGAAGAGATCCGTAGCATTTAATGGCTAATTTTCTGACTGACTTTTCATGGATATGGCTGCTGGGGATCGCGGCCATTTTGTTGCTTTCTGTTGTGATGGCGTTTGTTGCTTCACGTCAAAGCAAAAAACTGTTGGCTATTGTCAACGAAAATGCTGCGGCCAGTTGGCAACAGCAACAAAATCTTGATCAGTTACGTCAGCACATAGAGCATCAGGCACAACAGCTGAAACGCTCGCATCAGGATATCGAGGAATTACGTTCCACAGTTATTGGTGTAGGCCAACGCGTACTCACCCTGGAAAGTCATCTGGGGCAGGGCATGCAGCAAGTGGCTGAGTTGGCCGAACAGCAAAAATCCATGCACTTATTTGACCCCGAATCAAAAATTTACAGCAGAGCGATGAAAATGGTTCATTTGGGTGCCAGCCTCGATGAAATAATGCTCGAATGTGAACTGCCTCAGGCGGAAGCTGAACTGTTGTTTAATCTGCATAAACAAACTAAATAATTTATTGGTTATCATCCATAGTGATTTGTTAATCTTTTTGCTTTTTTATAACCCCTCTTATTTACGCCTGAATCACCTTTATTCTTGTTATCGGAAAAGCGGCTGCTTTTCTGGCGAAAGCTCTATTGTTGTCTAGACTCACGTGGGAATTACCCGCAAGGAGTCACTATGAAAAACAAGATCTTAGGTAACCTCATGCTAAGCATCCTTGCTAGCACTGTTTTGGCAGGATGTGGATCAGACGATAAAGACGAATTACCCACAGTATCCGTTGCTGCTTCGGTTTCGTTAAAAGAAAACCGAACAACCAGCATTGCCGCTACAGCAACTGACGATGACGACGCTATCACGTACCGTTGGACTCAGGTGTCTGGTCCAACTCTTAGTTTAACCAATACAGCAACAGCTACAGTGGGAGTGACAGCGCCAGCTGTTGATGCAAACGGGGCTGCTGTATTACGTATAACCGTAACAGATCAAGGTAATCAGACGGCAAGCGCAGATGTTACAGTGAATGTGACCAATAATGTGTTACCCACAGTAACCGCCGCTTTTGGTACCGCAGCTGAAAAATCAGTAGTGACATTAACTGCGGTTGCTGCTGATACAGATGGACAAATTGCCAGTTATAACTGGACCCAAACGGCAGGTACACCTGTCACCCTGACGGGAGCCAGCACCACTGCAGTCAGCTTTACAGCACCCAGCGTGATAGAAAATACCGGGTTAGCGTTCAGCCTTAGTGTGACTGACGATGATAGTGAAGCAGCTACAGTAGCAGGTATAGTGACTATTACACCTATTCTGACCACCTTTACGTTGTCTGGCACTGTATCTGATGCATCCTTTGCAAACGCTCAAATCAGCGGCGTTTTGGCAGGGAATACCTACACTACAACGGCCAATGCGAATGGTACTTTTAGCCTGCCATTGCAAGCCGACGACGATGAAACCAACCTGTTTGCCAATATCACAGCCCGCTCTGTTACGGTAAGCGGTCTGGAGTTTTATAAATTTGTGCCCAGTCTGACGGCTGATGCTTCGGTTGTTTTACCCTCATCTGTGGCATCTACTCTTTCATCTGTATTTACCGGTTTGCTTCGTTCATCGCCTATGGCTACAGCGGATACCCCAAACACTGTTTCTATTAATGCGGTATCTACGGCTTTGTATTCGCTGATTATTGCCGCTAATGCGGGTGTTGTACCTACGGATCTGGATAGTTTTACCCTGGTGGAGAAAGCCGTGAGTCCTGATGATCTGATTGAAGCGGCTGCCGTAGTCCAGCTGATAGCTCAAGGTGGCGCTTTTGCTTTGCCAGAAGGTGTGACCAATGTGCTTGAATTGCTGACAGATAATCAGGCGTACAACAATTATGTGGCGGCGGTTGAAGTGATAACACCAGGTATTATCACAACCACCATAGAGGACATTATTGCTGATCCAGAGTTAACTCCCCCTGTTGATGAAAGCAGTTTAGCGAGCACTTACTTTGAGGTGTTTCCGGCTGCTGAAGGCTTCTTATCCCGCGGTGGTAACAGGTATGATTTTAACGCAGACGGTACAGGCGCTGAAACTTATGGTCGTGGTGTCGACAAGTTTGAATGGGAACTGGTGGAGGGGGTTATAGAGTTAACTTACACCGGAGATACGGGCCCTTATTCCTACCCTAATGTTGCTGTAGGTATTGCAGGTTTAACTCAGCAGCAGGTTACCCAATTGCGTGATGCTGGCATTAACCAGGTAGAGATCAGGCGCATTCCGTCTGGAGCCTCAATGAAACGAATTATTGAAGGCGAGAAAACAGACACCTATCGTATAACCTCTTCAGTCCGTGAAATTCTGACTCCGGTGCAACTGCCTGGTGGCGGCACTATTACCACCCAAGGCGTCACTCTGGAAACAACCTCTGATCAACTGCTGCGTAATGCAGATAAGCTGGGGGATATTAAATTTGCAAAAGCCGATATGGCCGGAGAATGGGTGTTTGAACATTATTACTATGCAGGAGACCCTGACTTAGGTTATGCCGGCATGTTTGCCGATATATTTGAGATCAATGCAGATGGCACAGGCATAGCACTGGAGCGAGATAAGAGCTTTGCGTGGGAAGTCAATGAGCAGGGAACTTTTGTCGTCACCTTTGGCGATGGTTCAAAAGTTCAGGTGATCAAGCTGGATCAATTAGGTACGGATGTGCAGGTTTTCAGCTCGTCTTACGATGCAGAAGGTAATTTAATTGCCGCAGAAGCAGATTATGCCTTGATGTTAGATGGCAGTGATTTCAAGAACTTTGATCAAAGCAATCCGGACGACATGTATTGGCAAACCACTATTAATCAATGGACTAAAGATGCATGGGAAGGGGATGTCTTATTATGGGACAGAGGATCTGCCTATTTTGGCTGGCAACTGCTGGAAGACGGTTCCGGGTTCCAAATGGGCACTTCAAACCAAACCCTGGCACCTCCAGCCTTTGAACCGTTGTTTAATACGCCTTTAGGCTGGACAAAAGATGCACTATCTGAGGATGAATCCATTGTGTCGATCAACCGCTGGATGTGTTCTGACGATGCGACTCAGCCCTGTGCTCAGCGCCAATGGCGATTGCTGAAATCGACTAATGGTATGTTAGGGCCCCGCATTTATGTCTTTGAGGTGGAAGATCGCAGAAATAGCAGTACATCCCCCTGGTACATAGTGAATGGCCTTGGCCCTCGTATTAATATCTATGAAGAAATTGCATTTGATTATTGGAATGAAACTGCAACCCCAGCCACTTCGGTGTCTGGACAATCAAGGAGTTTTGCTTTTAGCAAAGCGAAAGCAGTGACACGTACTTTGGTCGAACCTAACGAAAAAGCAGCAGCGGGTTTGTAACTAAGGTTATAGCGTCTAAAATGTAGGGACTGCTCACATGGTTAACAGTTCACAATGTGAGCGGCCCTCATTTTTTATTATGGACAAGCCTGTAGGGAAAACTTTATGTATTCTCCAACACTTATTCATCATGGCGCTGTGGATGGTGTGACTGGTTCCTGCCATCAATATTTCATTCGCGACGATCAAAGCGTTCTGATTGATTGCGGTTTGTTTCAGGGCATAGAGCAGGGCAGGGGCAAAGCCGGTGCCGACTGTGCTCAGATTGATTTTCCGTTGGATGGTATTCAGGCGCTGCTGCTTACTCATGTGCATATTGACCATGCAGGCCGTATTCCTTATCTGATAGCCGCAGGTTTCAAAGGCCCAATTTATTGCAGCAAAGCATCGGCTTTACTGCTGCCGCTGGTGTTAGAAGATGCATTAAAAATGGGGATCACCAGAGACGAAAAGCTGATCAGTGGCTTTCTGAAGGCCGTTTCGCGCCAACTGCGGCCTTGTAACTATAACCAGTGGTATGAATTGGAACAGAGCTTATCTGGTGCGCGGGTCCGTTTTCAGAATGCAGGACATATTTTAGGTTCTGCCTACGTAGAAATTTGCCATCAAATCCCGGCTGTAGCTCAAGATACACCACCTGGTTGGTACAAAGCTGTTTTTTCCGGCGATTTAGGGGCTCGTGATACACCTTTATTGCCAGATCCAACTCCACTTGAAGATGCTGATCTGTTAGTGCTTGAAAGCACTTATGGCGATAAAAACCACGAAGATCGTAAAAACCGCCAACAGCGTTTACAACAAGTACTGGAAAAAGCGTTGCTCGACAATGGCACAGTGCTGATCCCGGCATTTAGTATTGGCCGCACTCAGGAATTGCTCTACGAGTTGGAAGATATAGTACATCGTATGCAAGGCCAGGCTATTCATAAAAGTCTGAAATGGGAGCAACTTGATATTATTGTTGATTCTCCTTTAGCCGCTGACTTTACTGCGGTGTACAAAGAGTTAAAAGAGCACTGGGATGACGAGGCCAGGCAAAAGCTACAAAGCGGGCGACATCCATTGCAGTTTGAACAACTGCTGACCGTCAAAAATCATGAGGATCACCAAAAAGTAGTACAGCATTTAGCTGATACTGGCAGGCCAGCAATAGTGATAGCTGCCAGTGGTATGTGTGCCGGAGGTAGGGTAGTGAACTATCTGAAGGCATTATTAGGTTCACAGCGCCATCAGATTTTGTTTATTGGTTATCAGGCTCGTGGTACGCCGGGGGCTGCATTACTTAAGTATGCAAAAACAGGGGGCTATCTGCAGCTCGATGGTGAGGACTACGCAATACGGGCTGAAGTGCTACAACTTAGTGGTTATTCTGCCCATGCCGACCAGCAGGACTTATTGCATTTTGTCGGGCAGATGCACAAAGCACCGGAGCAAATCCGTTTGGTGCATGGAGATAGTGACGCCAAACTGGAGTTGAAACGACTGCTTGAAGCGAAAGGCCATACAGTGGTGATTGGATAGTTTAAGTTCCTGTTCAGCTAGTGCACTTTACTCTGCCGCCATCGCATAAACTCTGATACCATTTCAGCAGTTTCAGTTTGAATTCAATGGATGTAGTGATGATCAAAGTATTGAGTGTGTTTGGTACCAGACCAGAAGCCATCAAAATGGCGCCTTTAGTCAATTTATTAAAGGAAACCTCTGGTATTGAAAGCAAAGTTTGTGTAACAGGCCAACACAGAGAAATGCTCGATCAGGTGCTGAAGCTGTTTAACATAGTACCGGACTACGATCTTGCCATCATGAAAGCAGGGCAAGATCTGTACGATGTCACTACCAGTATTTTGTTGAACATCAAACCTGTATTGCGCGATTTCAAACCCGATATAGTGTTAGTACACGGCGATACCAGCACCACTTTTGCCGCGGCTTTAGCCTGTTATTATGAAAAGACCGCGGTGGGGCATGTAGAGGCTGGGCTTCGCACCGGCAATATTTACAGCCCATGGCCAGAAGAAGCCAACCGCAAGTTAACGGGCGCTTTAACTAAACTGCATTTCGCACCAACAGACACCTCAAAACAAAACCTGCTAAACGAAAATATCGATGCTGCAGGCATAGTGGTCACAGGCAATACTGTCATTGACGCTTTGCATCAGGTCGTTGCAAAAATTGATGGCGATGCCAATTTAACCAAAAACTTCGAGCAGCAGTTCCCATATGGCTTAAACGGTCGCCGTTTAGTACTGGTTACAGGCCATAGACGTGAAAGTTTTGGTGACGGTTTTGAACAAATTTGTGCTGGCTTAAAACAAATTGCTCAGCAATTCCCTGACACAGACGTGGTCTACCCTGTGCACTTAAACCCCAATGTACGCGAACCTGTATTTCGGTTATTAAGCGACACCTCCAATGTTCACTTAATTGAACCTCAGGATTATCTGCCTTTTGTTTACCTGATGAGCCGCAGCACAGTAGTGCTTACCGACTCAGGTGGTATTCAGGAAGAAGCCCCATCTTTAGGTAAACCTGTATTGGTGATGCGCGACACCACAGAACGCCCTGAAGCAGTGGCTGCTGGTACAGTCAAATTAGTTGGAACAGATGCTGATGTGATAGTACGCGAAGTCAGCCGCTTGTTAACCGACAAAGCCTATTATGAGCAGATGAGTTTCGCCCACAACCCTTATGGTGACGGCAAAGCTTGTACACGTATTATTGAGGCTATTAAAGCTAGTTTTTAAGCTGCAGCTTTAACGGCAATCTGGCGGTGAGATATTCAACAGCGCCTCACCGCTGGCATCAAATAAACAAATTTGCGATAGACAAAAACGACGGAATTAGCTAAAGTCCCGCCCGGTTTTTAGTGAAAAGCCTCAAAGGACAAGTAGCATCAGGATGTGCAGAAAAACTTTCTGCTTTAACTCTGCTTTACGCCGTTTGTATTAATTTGTGCATTTAAAAGAAACAGCAAAAAATTTTGGTTTCTGCTTGCGGGTAAATGCACTTACTATTTGTTATTAACAAGTAACTAATCATAGTTTCTCGCTGTGCTCAGGCCAGTTTTTGCTTGGAAATACAGCTAAAGCAGGTAAACTAGGCTAAGTTTTTTGCTGGATCTAACTACTATAAAATCTGGAGTTGTAGGGTGCTGAAATTTGTAAAAATCACTGTATGTGCCGCATTGTTTGCCGCACTGCCTGTCTTCGCTGTTACGCCATCACCAGCCATGATAGCTCAGTTCCAAAGCTTATCCCCTGCAGAGCAGCAACGTTTAGCTAAACAATATGGTATCGAGGTACCTGTCGGTTCATCTGGCGCTTCGGCAACTCAGCAGGCTCAGCCGGAAGTGTTGGCGCCTCAGCAGATTTCTGTGAACACAGACCGTGCCAGGGCTACGCTTTCAGCTACACCATCCGCCACATCTGGACGTTTTGGCATGGCAATGTTTAATGCAGATGTCAGCACATTCGCACCGATCGACAATGCTCCAGTTGCTGAAAATTATCGTTTAGGCCCTGACGATATTGTTTTATTACAGCTATTCGGTAAACAGAATAGCAGTGAAGAATTAAAAGTAAGTCGCACTGGCACGATAAGCTTGCCAGAAATAGGTCCTGTGAATGTTAATGGTTTAACAGTCGCCCAAGCCTCTGACCTTATAGTAAATAAAGTGCGTGAAGCCATGATAGGTGTTGATGCTGTTGTCACCATGGGTAAATTACGCACTATCAATATTTTTGTCGCGGGTGAAGCAAAAACACCAGGTATGTTTGCAGTTTCTGCTTTAACTAATGTAACTCAGGCGCTATATGTAGCAGGCGGTGTTTCTGAAATAGGCAGCTTGCGAGATATTCAGGTAAAACGTAATGGCGAAACAGTGGCACGTTTTGATTTATACGATTTATTATTGCGTGGTGATAACAGCGCTGATGTCCAACTACAGCATGGCGATGTGGTTTTTGTTGCACCATTAAAAGCTACAGTTCAAGCCACCGGTGAAGTAAAACGCCCGGCTATTTATGAAATAAAATCGGGCGAAACCATAGATAATCTATTGTCTATGGTTGGCGGCACCAAAGCTGGTGCCTACCCGCAGTCAGTCGTGTTAGAGCGATTTGATAGTAATAATTTACGTAACCTGTTAAATCTTGATCTTACTAATGCAGTTAACAAACAAATGTCCTTACGTGACGGTGATGTGCTAAGGGTTTCAGCAACTTCTCCTCGTATTGAGCATCAGATTACTTTAGTAGGTGCTGTGGTGCGGCCTGGTCAGTATTCATGGCAGCAAGGCTTAAGAATCAACGACCTGATTAAATCCTTTTGGGCTGATCTGCATATGACAGCAGATTTAGATTACGCACTGGTAGTGCGGGAAACTAACGATGCTGGTGATGTAAAAGTGCTGCAATTTGCCTTGGCTAATGCGGTTAATCAGCCACAAAGCGTCGATAATATCGAGTTAAAGCCCCGCGATCTGGTATTAGTTTTTAACTATGCAGAACAGGCGGTTAATCGAAATGCTTTAAACGACTATTTACGCAAGCAAGTCCAAAAAAGATACAACACCAGCGAAGAAATGCGTTGGGCTGCCAGTGATGATTTATCCAGTGTTGGTTTTAACAACTTAGTGCAAGAAAACGAAAATCGTTTAGCTCGCCGCGCTTCTTTAGGTGCTACCGATTCTATTGCCGGGCAAAGAATTGTTGATGCGCAGCTTTATGACAGCCAACCTAAACGCGCTATGTTTGACCAAACTGAGGTCGGTGTTAGTGTTGGCGAAAGTGCATTGCCAGATATTATGCAGCAAGTGATGTTAAGACTTTATTATGATAAAGAGCTGCTCGATTTATCTGCAAGCTTTAACCGTACCGAATTAATGTATCCGCTTATCGAAAAACTGAAAATGCAAGCCAGAAATGGTGCTTCACCTTTGCTGGTTCGGGTGAGTGGTGAAGTTAAAGTCCCAGGTGAATATCCTCTAGTTGAAGGAGCAAATTTAAAACATTTAATTAAAGCAGCCAGTGGTTTAACCGAGTCCGCCTATTTAGGGCGTGCAGAGTTAACCAGAGCTGAAGGTGTTAATACTGACAGTAATTCAATTGAAGTTAAAAACATCGCAGTGAACCTGGATACAGCCTTTAATGGAAACGAGGTTTTTACTCTACAAAGCCGTGACCGTTTAAGCATTTTTCCAGTCCCTGACTGGAATATAGAACGGGCTATTGAAATTCGTGGCGAAGTTAAATTCCCTGGCCGTTACACCATTCAACGTGGTGAAATGTTATCTGATGTTATTACTCGTGCAGGTGGTTTAAGCCGCAGTGCTTTTATGCAAGGGGTGGTTTATACCCGGGAAAGTGTAAAAGAACGTGAGCGTTTACAACTTAAAAAACTGACAGAACAATTACGTGCCGATATTGCGACAAAAAGCTTATCTGAGTCTGGTATCCAAACATCACCGCAAGACGCATTGTTGATGATTAATCAACTAGAAAGTCAGCCACCGGTAGGTCGTTTAGTGCTTGATGTTCCGGCTATTTTAGCTGGTGATGTAACCGCTGATATTCCAGTGGAAGACGGTGACTTGTTTTATATTCCTCGCACTGATTATACGGTTTCAGTTGTTGGCGAAGTACAGCATGCCAGTAGCCACAGATTTAAAGACAATATGACAGTAGAAGATTATCTGGGCCTCGCTGGTGGGTTACGTAAACGAGCAGATGAAGAGCGCATTTACGTTATCAAGGCTAATGGAGCCGTTGTTTTACCTTCAAACAAAGGCTGGTTTGCTGTGAAAACCTCACAGCTTGAACCTGGCGACACAATTATTGTGCCTGTAGACACTGAATATAAAGATAGTTTGTCATTGTGGACCGCCGTAACCCAGATTTTCTATCAATCTGCTGTAGCTGTAGCTGCTATTAATAGCTTCTGATGCTGATGTACCACAATGTTTGAATTTGAGGTTAGCAAGTAATGAACCAAGAACAAAAAATGCAACCAGCGACAAACGAGATTGATTTGCGAACACTGCTTAACGTTGTTTGGCAGGGAAAATTAGCAATTATTTTAACTACTCTTGTGTTTACCTTCGCGGCGGTAGTTTATAGCGTTATGATGCCTGATGTTTATAAAAGCGAAGCTTTGCTTGCGCCTGCCTCCACTGAGAAAGGGGTTAATCTGCCTGGACAGATCGGGGGGCTAGCCGCTTTAGCAGGAGTCAATTTAGGGAGCTTAGGTAGTGACAATAAAACAGGTTTAGCTATAGAGATAATTCAGTCCCGAGAATTTATAGGACGCTTTATTGACGCTAATGATCTGTATGTACCAATAATGGCAGCTAAAGGCTGGTCTAGATCCGATGATAGTTTAGTTATTGATCAGGATATATATGACGATAATCAGAATAATTGGGTTAGAAAGATAAAAGTTCCGTTTAAAGCGAAACCCAGTCAGCTTGAAGTATACGAAAAATTTATAAAATTGATGAGCATTACAGAAGACAAGAAAACTGGAATGGTAAGGTTAAGCGTAGAATATTATTCCCCGTTTCTGGCAAAAAAATGGGTTGATAATTTAGTTAAAGCTATTAATGAAGAAATGAAAAATAGAGATTTAGCGGAAGCACTGCGAAGTATCGATTATCTTAAAAAGCAGATTGAGCTTACAAATATTTCTGACGTAAAAACAATGTTTTATTCGCTTATTGAAGAGCAGACAAAAACTGTAATGCTTGCGAATGTCAGGAATGAGTATGTTTTTCAAACAATAGACCCTGCAGTGATTGCGGAAAAAAAGGCTAAACCTCAGAGGTTATTAATCATAATTTTTATAGCAATAATATCTTTCTTTTTAAGTGTAAGTGTAATTGTTATGAAATTCATATTTAAAGACTAATAGTAGACAGGTAAAAAATGAAAATTTTAATCACCGGTGGTGCAGGTTTTATTGGCTCAGCTTTGGTTCGCCACATTATTAATGATACGAATGACAGCGTTATAAATGTTGATAAGTTAACTTATGCAGGAAATCTTAGCTCTTTAGTGTCTATAGCGAAAAATGAACGCTATAAATTTGAACAAGTCGATATCTGTGATTCGACGGAGTTAAAGCGTATATTTGAATTGCATCAACCTGATGTGGTAATGCATTTGGCTGCCGAAAGTCATGTCGATAGATCGATCGACGGTCCAGCTGCGTTCATAGAAACAAATATAATTGGAACATATACACTATTGGAAGTCGCTCGCAGTTATTGGAGCTCTCTTTCTGAAAAACGCAAGCTGACATTCCGCTTTCATCATATTTCGACTGATGAAGTATATGGCGATCTGCACGGTACAAACGATTTATTCACTGAAGATACTCCTTATTCGCCAAGCAGCCCCTATTCAGCCAGTAAAGCTAGTTCCGATCATTTAGTGCGTGCCTGGCATCGTACTTTTGGTTTACCTGTGCTAGTTACGAACTGTTCGAACAATTATGGTCCTCATCATTTTCCTGAAAAATTGATTCCATTAATTATATTAAATGCCTTGTCCGGAAAGCCTTTACCAATATATGGCAAAGGCGATCAAATTCGAGACTGGTTGTATGTAGAGGATCATGCAAGGGCGCTTTATAAAGTCATTACAGAAGGTGTAATAGGCGAGACTTACAATATCGGTGGACACAACGAGAAACAGAATATTGAAGTTGTTAAAACTTTATGTGCTTTACTCGAAGAGTTAGCCCCAAATAAACCAGCAAACGTTAATAACTATGAAGACCTCATTACTTACGTCAAAGATAGACCTGGCCATGATCTCAGATATGCTATCGATGCAAGAAAGATAGAGCGCGAATTGGGTTGGAAACCTGCAGAGACGTTCGAATCAGGACTTCGTAAAACTGTTTTATGGTATTTAGCTAATGAATCTTGGTGGCAAGCTGTATTAGATGGTAGCTATCAGTTAGAACGACTAGGTGGAGGCAAATAATAATGAAAGGTATCGTATTAGCCGGTGGCTCGGGCACCAGATTGCATCCGATAACTAAAGGCGTGTCTAAGCAGCTGTTACCAATATATGATAAGCCTATGATTTACTATCCTCTTTCGGTGCTTATGTTAGCTGGAATTAAAGAGATATTAGTCATTACTACACCAGAAGAAAAAGATGGTTTTGTTCGGTTGCTTGGAGATGGCAGTCAGTTTGGCATTCATTTATCCTATGCAGAGCAGCCTTCTCCCGATGGCCTTGCGCAAGCGTTTATTATTGGTGCCGACTTTATCGGTTCCGATGATGTGTGTTTAGCATTAGGCGATAACATCTTTTTTGGTCAGGCGTTTGGCAAACAGCTAAAACATGCAGTGCAAAATATATCTGGTGCAACAGTGTTCGGGTACCAAGTAATGGACCCGGAACGTTTTGGTGTGGTTGAATTTGATAAAGATTTTAAAGCTATTTCTATAGAAGAAAAACCCGCTAAACCTCGTTCTAATTGGGCTGTCACAGGGCTGTATTTTTACGATAATAGTGTTGTCGAAATTGCGAAGAAGGTGAAGCCTTCGGACCGAGGCGAGCTTGAAATTACCTCTGTAAATCAGGCTTACCTTGACAGCGGGACTTTAAAAGTTGAACAACTCGGTAGGGGCTTTGCCTGGTTGGATACTGGCACGCATGATTCGTTACTTGAAGCATCGCAATTTGTTCAGACAGTGGAAAAAAGGCAAGGTTTTAAAATTGCATGCCTGGAAGAAATTGCACTGTCGCAGGGTTGGCTGACAAAAGAACAAGTGAAAGACATTGGTACTACATTATCTAAAACTGGATATGGCCAATATTTATTGAATATATCGAAGTAATATATATGAAAATCACACACACCAAAATCAAAGATTTAATCATCATTGAACCTAAAGTGTTCGGCGATAGCAGAGGTTTTTTTTACGAGACATTTAATGCTAATCGCTATAAAGATATAGGGATAGAGGAAACCTTTGTTCAGGATAATCGCTCTCGGTCCGCACAAGGCGTGTTGCGTGGATTACATTTCCAAAAGACAAAACCACAGGGCAAACTTGTAACTGTTACGCAAGGCGAAGTATTTGATGTAGCTGTTGATCTCCGACCTGGTTCTGCAACTTTTGGCCAATACGAGTCTATTATTCTTAATAGTGAGAACAAACTACAATTCTATATCCCTCCTGGCTTTGCTCACGGTTTTTGTGTATTAAGCGAAACCGCAGATTTTCAGTATAAATGTACAGACTATTATGATCCGTCTGATGAAGGTGGTTTGCTTTGGAATGATTCATTTATAAATATAGAATGGCCACTTAGTAATCCACTTTTATCTGAAAAAGATTCTAAATTACCTTGCTTCGAAGATATCCGAACAAACCTTTTAAAAGGCGGTTTATAATGGCTATTATTACGGTACTTGGCGGTCGGGGTTTTATAGGTTCAGAGATCGTTAAACAACTAGAAAAATTACAACATGAAGTTTATGTTCCTTTACGTGATGACTTAGATATTTTTAATAGAGATCTAGGTTATGTAATATACGCTGCAGGTAGTGGTGATTGTAAAAATGCTCCTTTCTCTGTTGTTGATGCTAATATAAATCTACTAGCACAAATACTACAGAAGTCTACTTTCAAGCGTTTACTCTATATTTCATCCACTCGTGTTTATATGAATCAGGATCATTCAGGTGAAAATGATGACTTGCTTGTATGCACTGCAGACAATAGGCGCCTGTTTAATTTAACTAAGCTGGTTGGAGAAGAGCTCTGCTTTAAGAGTAATAAAGACATTTGTATTGTTAGACCAAGTAATGTGTATGGTGTTGCGTTACACAGTCCTTTATTTTTGCCTGCTATTACAAGGAATGCAATTAACAATGGCGTTGTAGATATGTTTATCGCTAAAGAGTACGCAAAAGATTATGTTTCCGTTACTGACGTAGCTTCTTCTTGTATTGCTTTAGTTCTAAATGATGAATCAAATGGTAAAGTAATAAACATAGCAGCTGGTATTAATGTAACAGCACAACAGATCGCTGATGTTTTAGAGAGTAAAACAGGGTGTGAGGTTGTCTGGCATCAAGGCGAATTTCCTAAGGAAGAATTTCCTCAGACTGATGTTACTGAAATTAAGGCCATTATACCTTGTTATAAGCCAGCAAGTGTGCTCGCTGATCTAGCCGATATGGTGAATGATTTCAGAGCTGTGTTAAGTAAGAATTGATGAGTGGCTTTAATCGCTTATTGAAAAACTCATTGGCTAACATTATCAATGGGTTTTCAAATGTCATATTAGGTATTGTTATATCGCCATTTTTAATTTCAATACTAACGAAGGACGAGTTTTCGGTGTGGTCACTAAGTCTGCAAGCTGGTATGTTGATAAGCATAATAGGTGCGGCAGGTCAAGTTACCATTGGGCGATTTGTTTCTTTATTTAAAAGTAGAGATGATAATGCAGGTTTCTGCCAGTTAATAAATAATTATTTTTCCTTACTAATGCCTCTAATTGTATTGTGCTTTTTCGGATTATTTATTGTTGTAGCACTTTTTGAATCAATTTTTCCTGGTGTACCTCTGAACCTTATAAACGAAGCAAAAATCTCATTTTTTATTATTTCTTTTTCGTTTATAGCAAGTCTTTCTTCTAGCATATTTATTGGCTATTTCATTGGTATTGAGAGAAATGCTGTATGTGCGAACATTAATATAATTAGCAGAATTATTCTAGGCCTTGTTGCAGTGTTGTCAGCGAATTTAGGTCTTGTAGCGTTAGCCGTTTCATTTCTTACTATAAATGTTTTGTCTTATTACTTTATGTATAGAGCTTTCTGTAAAGAAGAAAAACACAAGTTCTGTGTAGACATAAAAGCTAGTTCTTCATTCTCAGACTTGAAAAGTTCTTTTTTTGGGTTGACTATTTGGAATGCAGCACAATTTCTAATCTCTGGAGCGGGAATTTTTGTTGTCTCTGTTTATCATTTTAATAGTTTGGCTTATTTTGCTTTAGCCATGATATTAGTGAATGCCAGCGTAGGTATTTTTGGAGCGGCAATAAACCCAGTAATTCAACCTATTGTAAAGCTTATTCAGTCTGGTCGCGCAGATACTGTAGATAAATTAGTTATTAATCTGTCTTTTATTTTTGCACTAATTGCTATTTTAATCTCATGTACTATAGGCATAATATCTCCCGCGGTAATTAGGTTTTGGCTAGATGACTCAGATGCTAAACAGGTAAGTTTGTACTTTGATTATTTACTTATTGCTAATATTATAAGATTGGTTGCTGCACCATATGGAATGAAATTGGTGGCAGATGCTAGACAATTAAAAGTTGCATATTATCCGATTGTTGAGGGATTACTCAATTTTGTATTGTCAATATATTTTGTACGTTTATTCGGCGTTGTGGGTGTCGCATATGCTACTGCAATCTCGGCGGTGTTAATTCTTTTTGTTTACTCAGTAAGATATTATTTGGAGCTTAGCTGCGAGAAAAAGCGCTATTTGATATTTATTGTTTTTTTTGTAATACCTATATTTTCTTTATTGATAACATATTATTCAGGGTTTTTGTTTAATTTTGGTTTTTATTATATTTTCGGTTTGGTTGTCTTTTGTTTGGGGGTATCTATTTTTATTTTTAAATTGATTATATCAGTCAAAAATATAATAAATGAATGTGTGTGATCTATAATTGAATTTGATAGGCAATAATTTATTTTTTTTGGGTTATATTCGTTGTCTTTGTTTGCATATGATTAAGTTGCGTATTAGAGAGGGTTGCATGATAGGGAAACTGATAAATTTATATTATTCAATTAAATATCGATTTTTGGATAAAAGAATATTAATTGGCGATGGATCTTTTATTCATAATCATGCTACTTTTATTGTCGCTGATAATCAAGATGCTAGAATTTCAATTGGTAAAGGCACCTACATAGGTCGGTATATAAATCTTCATACTAACTCAAAAATAGTTATAGGTGATAATTGTGTTCTTAGTGATTATATTTATATTAGTACTCTTTCACATGGCTTAGAGCCTGATGCTGGACGCATATTAGATCAAGAAGATTATGATAAGGGTGAGGTTACACTCGGCGAAAACGTGTTTATTGGGTTTGGCTCAATGATAATGCCAAATATATCTTTGGGAAATTGGTGTGTTGTTGGAGCCGGCTCAGTAGTAACTAAATCTTTTCCCGAATTCTGTATGATTGCTGGTAATCCAGCTAAACTTGTGAAAGTTTATGACCGAGAGAGAAAAAAATGGATGCGTCCAAGTGAAATTAATCAAAAAAATATCTGATCTTTATGTTTTGCTGTACTCGCAGCTAATGTATGGATTAACTATGCATAGTTTTGGTCCTAAAAGTCGTATATATAGACCTATGCTTATTGCTAACCATAAGCACATATCTGTGGGTAAAAATGTGTTAATTCGACAAGGTGTTAGGCTAGAAGTGGTTGAGCCTCAACAGAATGTTGTTATTAGAATAGGTAATAATGTAAATATAGAGCAAAACGTTCACATAGTAGGCAGGTGTTCGATTACTATTGGCGACAATGTAAGTATTACTGGAGGGTGTTCTATAGTCGATGTTGTGCATCCATACGATGATATCAATGATAATACTAAAATTGGTAACAGAATTTCTTCGGATTGTTTTCCTGTATCTATAGGTGAACAAACATTCATAGGATATGGAGTACATATTAATCCAGGTGTTGCTGTTGGTAGGCATTGCATTATTGGCGCTCATTCGGTAATTACTAGAGATGTACCTGATTATTGCGTTGTAGCTGGCGCTCCTGCAAAGGTGATAAAAAAATATTGTCATCATTCTAAGGCTTGGATGAAAGTATAAATTATGAAAAGTAAAAAATTGGGTTTGGTTACTGTTTTATATAATGCGCCTTCGGTGCTAGATGATTTTTTATATAGTATTTCCCGCCAAAATTATAAAGATTATCATCTATACGTAGTAGATAATAGTACAACACCTGAGTCTATAGTTCATGCTAAAACCCTTACTGATTTATATAACATTCCTGTTACTTATATAGACAACAAAGGTAATAATGTTGGAGTCGCTGCAGGTAATAATCAAGGTATAAAGGCAGCGTTGGCTGACGATTGTGAATTGCTCCTTATTATTAACAATGATTTGATTTTTACATCTGAGGATACGTTTTCCAATACAGCAGCTCTTATTGATGTAAGCAATAACGTTAATATGGTTAGTCCTTTAATACTGAGCTACCCAGAAAAGTCTTTATGGTATTGTGGTGGTTATATAGATAAATTAAGAGCTGTCGCACCGCATATTGACGCTGGTAAAGATTTAATAGACGCTGAAAAATACAGTGGACTCTATTCATATGCGCCGACTTGTTTTCTAGTCGTTCATAGAGCTATATTTAATGATGTTGGACTAATGGATGAAAACTATTTTGCTTACTATGATGACACAGATTTTCTATATAGATGTAATAAAAAAAGTTACAAAGTTTTTCTCGATGCATCATCAGTTATTTATCATAAGGTAAGCTCTTCTACTGGTGGCGGATTGTCATATTTTGGGGTTTATTATTTAACAAGAAATCGAATTATATTCTCGTTTAAGAATTTGTCGTTTCCATATCTTCAGATTAGTGTCTTTTATAGTGTTATTACAAGACTGGTTAAGATTGCTATGTCAAAAGGGAATGTAAGGAGAGCATATTTAGACGGGCTTGTCGCTGGTTTCAGAGACCGAAATAAATAAGATGTCGCTATATTTAATCGCTCTATTTTACATACCTCTTTTTTTTCTTCCTATTTCAAATAGGAGGACAACTGTTTTTTTTAAGTTGATTTTTGTTTTTATATATACGTCATATATTTTCATTCATTATGACGCTGGGCCTGATCATTCTATATATCGATGGGCCTATCTTGAACCAGAGAGAACTGTTTTTTTTGAACCATTTTATTTGATTGTATCCCAGATAGCCAGGTTACTCTCACTCGATTATGAAGGTTTTTTACTTTTTTTCCGGGGGATAAATGTTTTAATTTTCTCTTACTTCGTTTTTAAGCTTGACAAGTTTAAGTTGATTTTTTTTCTTTCGTTGTATATTCCAATTTCTTTTATAACATTTGAATTAAATCTACTTCGTCAATGCTTTGCTTTGCATCTTGGATTGCTTTCAGCTCTCTTTATTAGTGAAAATAAAAGAGGCTTGGCAATTTTGTTTTTCATACTGGCTTCAGCTACACATTTATCTAGCATATTAATGATTTTTTTGTTCTTTAACCGAGCAAATAAATTCGTTATGTTAATGATGTTTGCATTTCTATGTTCATTGGCTGTGTTGCTACCTTTATTGATCGAACGATTTAATGCGTATCAGGAAATCGGTGGACTAGATATCAGAACAGGACCTTTTTTGGCTCAATTGATTGTATTGATGGTGCTCCCGTTTATATTTTTTTCTTTTGAAAAGAGGATAGTGCCTGTATGGATGTATGTTTTTGTTTGTATTTTTAGTTTTGTCCCTGTGCTAGTTAGGCTTTACCCACTTGCTTTACTCTTGCTTCTTCCGATCGCAACATATAGCTACAAGAGGACAGATAAAATATACATTCTTCTTATTATATCTTTTTTAATGTGTATTTTAAAAACAAACTTATTAATTACCGCGGACGATTATGCAATTAAGGAGGGAGTATATGAAAAAGGATACAGATAGATTTCCAATAGCTTTTATTTCTATGTCTGGTCGCGATTCTGCTATGTGGTTTTCATATACGGGGCTTCACTCAGCTATAGATAGCTCAAAGTTTCGCTCATGCTTTTATTTTCCGTCCTCTCAACCAGAACTTGAGACGAATTATACAGAGAATGTTTTTTATTATTCTTTATCTAGACCATTTAAAACTGTCATGTCTTTATTTCGTCTTGCAAGAAAAATAAATAGAGACCATTGCGAAGTGTTTATTTTTTCTCAAGGTGTTTTTTCGGCTTTTCTTGTTTTTCTACTGAAAAAGCCTATAAAAGTTTTCTGTTGGGGACATGAAGTTTCGAATCGAATTGAAAGAGCGGGATTTTTTAGAGGCCTAAATTATTATATTTCAGATTTTTTAATGTCGCTAAAGGCTTCAAAAATAGTTGTCGCTTCTGAAAGTCTAGTAGAACCATGTTCTAAAAGTTATGCTTTAGATAAAATTTGTGTTGCACCATTACCTGTTTCTGGCGACTTTTCATCTCTCAATATTAATTCTTCGCCGAGAAATCTTGATGCTAATAAAATTAAAGTTCTTTTTTTTGGAACTGTCACCGGATACAAGGGGTTAAAGCAGTTAGGTGAAGCATTGGATCAGATGTCTGATACTGATATTGATATTGTAATCCTTGGAAGAGGAGATCTTAAGTTGCATGCCCCGTCTTTATATGATAGGTCTTTAAGCAATCGTAATGTAAGATGGGTTAACGAGTTTATAACTGCGGAGACAGTATTAGATGAGCTTGCTACATCAGATTTTATGTATGTAATGTATGATACTGTCACTGCTACTTCGCAAGTTGATATTGCAAATTTGGCTGGTGTCCCTGTTCTCGCATCAGAGTTACCTTATTTTCAAATTAAAGTCGAAAATGGCGTAAACGGATTGATATTACAACATTCCGATTTATATGATTTCTTTTCTTCATATAAAAAAAATGGCATGTTGTTTTCGTCGCCAGAAATACTAAGTTACTTTCATTCTAAAGGTGTGAATACTAATTGCGTTAATGCATTGGTTGATGCTGGAATACTTAATTAGATTGGGTTTTTTATGAAATTATTTAAGCACTATGGCTTTTTTGGTGTTTTACGATTACTGGTCGATTTGCTACTCACTAAAATTTTTTATGTTAAAGCTAGGTTAATAAGGCGGCCGTTTGAGATTCGAGGGAAAAAGTCAATATTTTTGAACGATGGATTTACAACTGGTAGGTACTGTCGCATAGAAGCACATGATACGACAAATACTGGGCGCCGTGATATTATTAGTTTTGGCAGAAATTGCCAGATTAATGATTCCGTTCATATAGCTGCAGCTGAAAGTGTACATATTGGTAATGATGTACTGATTGCAAGTAGGGTTTTTATAACGGACTTAAACCATGGCGGTTATGGCGGCAGCCTAAACTCAGACCCGCTGTCTATTTGCAGAAATAGGGAATTAACTACTAGCCCAGTTGTGATTGCAGATAATGTTTGGCTAGGCGAAGGGGTAGTCGTTTTACCTGGAGTAAATATTGGACGTTGTTCTATTATTGGAGCTAATGCTGTTGTATCAAGAGATATACCAGAGTTTTCTATAGCCGTTGGTAATCCTGCTCGCGTCATCAAAATATATGATTTTGAAAAAGAAATATGGGTATTCGTTGATGAAAGACCGTAGTACAGTTTTATTTATATGTCCAGATTTTTTTGATTATAAAGATATCCTCACAAAAAGCTTAGAATCAAGATTTGATACTGTAATTTCTTTCCCAGATCGTCCTGATTGCTCGGCGATTGAGAAGGCGTTAATTAAATACAATATTTTTGGATTTAACTCTTTCAAATCATATTCTTACGGAAGAACTATAATTAGAAAACTTGCCAACAGTATCCCTGAAATTACAGATGTTGTGATCGTCAAGGGAACGTGTTTGTCCTCCCATTTTTTTCATGAATTACGACGTATTAATCCATCGTTAAGAATTGTAGTTTATAGTTGGGATTCGATCTCAAACGCAAAGGGCTTTAGACAGCTTGCCGCAAATTCTGATATAGCTTGTTCCTTTGATTTCTCTGATTGTGAAGTCTTTGGTTTTAGATATTTACCTTTATTTAGCTCCAAACCGCACGAAGTCATTCATAATGAGTTGGCACATAAAATCGATTATTCAGTCTCAATTTATGAATATTGTTTTGTTGGTAGTTATCATGGTGATAGGGCTAAAATACTAAATCGTCTAGTTAATGCTTCGCACTCGACTAAAGATTCTTTTATAAGGATTTATTTTCAAAGTAAATTGCAGTATTTGTTTTTTTATATTTTAGATGCTGAACTTCGTAATTGCCCTAAAAGTTGGGTTACATTTCAGCCAGTTGATAGACATACAATAGATTCTGTCTCTGCTAAGTGTGAGCGTATAATCGATATACATCATGCTAGTCAGTCGGGATTGACTATGCGTACCTGGGAGACTCTTAAAGGCACAGGTCGGTTATTGACGACAAATAAGTTTGTGCTCTTGCACGAATTGCCTGAATCTGTGGACATATTAGATAGAGTGACAGGAAAACTTTGGAGCCACGAAGAAAAATTAGGGTTTTCCACGAATTTGGAATTGAGAGGAAATTTTACATATTCCTCGCTTTCAGTAGACCTTTGGTTAGATGAACTATTAAAATGAAAATTGGTGATGTTATGAATGTTAAACCCGTAATTATGGCTGGTGGTTCTGGAAGTCGTTTATGGCCGCTTTCAAGGCAGCAATTTCCGAAACAGTTTTTGACTTTGCATGGCTCCCATACGATGTTGCAGAATACTATTTCTCGATTGAATGGTATTGCTCATGATGCGCCAATTTTGATTTGTAATGAAGAACATCGCTTTATTGTTGCGGAACAATTGCATAGCAAAAAAATTTCTCATGACGGTATTATTTTGGAACCAGTAGGCCGTAATACAGCGCCGGCTATAGCTTTAGCTGCTTTCAAATGTATTTTGCAAGGAGAAGACCCGCTGTTACTTGTTTTAGCTGCAGACCATGTTATAGAAAATGAGAAAGCCTTTAGTGAGGTAGTAATGGCTTCTCGCGAATTGGCTATTAGCGGTAGGTTAGTTACTTTTGGTATAGTCCCTACAGCGGCTGAAACAGGATATGGCTATATTAAACGCGGAGAACCTACTGAGGTTAATTCAGCTTTTTCAGTAGATAAATTTGTCGAAAAGCCTGACGTTGCAACAGCAGAAAGATACGTATCCAGTGGCGATTATTATTGGAATAGCGGTATGTTTTTGTTTAAAGCCAGCACTTTTTTAAGTGAACTCAAACTGTATCGCGCTGACATCTACGAAGCTTGTGAAAGAGCAATGACTTCTTCTTCAACGGATCTAGATTTTGTTCGAGTGGATAAAGATCAATTTCTAGCCTGCCCAGAAGATTCGATCGATTATTCGGTTATGGAAAAAACAAATCGTTCAGTTGTTGTTCCGTTGGATGCCGGCTGGAGTGATGTGGGTTCGTGGGCGTCTCTTTGGGACATCAGTTCTAAAGATAAACGAGGTAATTCTCATACTGGCGATGTATTGAGTGTTAACTGTGACAATAGTTTTGTTTTTGCCGAAACAGGGTTAGTTGCAACGCTTGGTTTAAGTGATGTTATTGTTGTACAAACCAAGGATGCCGTTCTCGTTGCATCCAGAGGTCATGTTCAGGACGTTAAAACCATAGTTCAACAACTATCTTTAAGTGGGCGTTCCGAACATAAAACGCATCGAGAGGTTTTCAGGCCTTGGGGAAAGTATGACTCAATTGATAATGGTGATCGTTATCAGGTTAAGCGAATTACTGTAAAACCTGGAGAAAAGTTATCTATTCAAATGCATCATCACCGAGCTGAACATTGGATTGTTGTTTCTGGTACGGCAAATGTTACGATCGATGGTAGTGAAACGCTGCTTTGTGAAAACCAATCTGTATATATTCCTTTGGGGGCCATTCACGCACTTGAGAATCCTGGGAAAATTCCTTTAGAGCTAATTGAGGTTCAGTCTGGTTCTTATTTAGGAGAAGACGATATAGTTCGTTTCTCTGATAGGTATGGAAGGGTGTAGCAATGGTAGCTTCTATTGGTCAGATTATTAAGCAAAGCGGTGTTTCGTTCGGTACTAGCGGAGCAAGGGGGTTAGTTACAGACTTTTCGGATGAAGTTTGTGCTGCTTTTACTCAGAGCTTTCTAACTGTTATGCAGCGCGATTATGTTTTCACACGCGTTGCAATTGGTATTGATAACAGGCCTAGTAGTTTGCAGATGGCTGCTGCTTGTATCGGAATGGTTCAAGCTATGGGGTTGCAAGCGGATTACTACGGGGTTCTCCCCACTCCTGCGTTAGCTTTTAAGGCAATGTCCGATAAAGTGCCATCTATTATGATAACAGGTAGCCACATCCCGTTTGATCGCAATGGTTTAAAGTTCTACAGTCCTGATGGGGAAATAAGTAAAAAAGACGAACAGGATATTTTAAACGTAGGTGATGTTCTTTATCGGTCTTCGGCAGCGTTAGCGGACTTTAATCCTGAAGGTGTTTTAAAATATATCAAACGTTATTTGGACATATTTCCTCATAATGTGTTGTCAGGTATGCATATTGGTATTTATGAGCATTCCAGTGCCGGACGAAACATTTATCCTCAAGTGTTTAGAGCTTTAGGAGCAGAAGTTACCTCCTTTGAGCGTAGTGATGTTTTTGTACCAATAGATACTGAGGCGGTGTCCGCATCTGACATTGAAAGAGGGGCAAGTTGGGCTATTGAGCACAAGCTAGATGCAATTTTTTCTACAGATGGAGATGGGGATAGACCATTAATAGCTGATGAACATGGTCGATGGTTGAGAGGTGATATTGTTGGGCTTCTGTGTAGCAGGCATTTGGGAATTGGAAGCTTAGCTGTTCCTGTGAGCTGTAATACATCGATAGAAAAAAGTTGCCTTTTTAAGAATGTTATCAGAACAAAAATTGGTTCTCCTTATGTTATAGAAGCGTTTGAATCGTTGAAGCAATCAGGAATGTCATATGCTGGTTTTGAAGCGAATGGCGGATTTTTACTTGGTTCAGATATTTCATTAAATGGTTCATTGTTAAGCGCACTTCCCACTCGAGACGCTTTATTGCCAGCACTGATAATTTTTGCTGCTGCTTCAGGCCAGAACTTGTCCACTTTGCTCGAGGATTTACCAAGTCGTTTCACAGTTAGCGATAGGATCCCAAATGTTTCGACAGATTGGAGTAGAGAATTTTTAGTGACAGCCGCGATGAATCCATCCGATGCGCTTACTCGGTTGGAACTATCATGCCGAACTTTGGCGTCTATTGATCAGACTGATGGTTTGCGTATGACGTTTGCGGATGGTGACATATTACACTTCAGGCCTTCTGGTAATTCACCAGAGTTGAGATGTTATGTAGAGTCTGTTGAAGAATTGACTGCGAAGGATTTGCTTAATCACTCGCTGAAAGCGCTTAAGATTCTAGTTGGGTAGGTTATATCTGTATATCAGGTTTCTCCGGCGAGCGAACATTAATCAGGAGTTATGAGTGAGAGTAACAGTCTTTGGTATAGGTTATGTTGGCTTGGTTCAAGCAGCCGTTTTGGCTGAAGTTGGGCACGATGTGGTCTGTGTTGATGTAAATGCGGATCGAGTCGAAAAGCTGAATCAGGGTATTATCCCTATCTACGAACCTGGTTTGACACCGCTTGTTGCCAATAATTTTCATGCTGGACGGCTCCGTTTTACAACGGATGCAGCTTTTGGTGTTGAGCATGGTTTAATTCAGTTTATTGCAGTTGGTACACCTCCAGATGAAGACGGCTCTGCTGATCTGAAATATGTGCTCGCGGTAGCTAATACCATTGCTACTTATATGAATACTACAAAAGTTGTAATTGATAAATCTACTGTTCCTGTAGGTACGGCAGATAAAGTTAAGCAGCAAATTTCAGCGGTATTGCGTGAACGTGCCGTTGATATTCCGTTTGACGTAGTGTCCAATCCTGAATTTTTGAAAGAAGGTGCTGCTGTTGCTGATTGTATGAGACCCGACCGTATTATTATTGGGACATACGACAAGCGTCCGCTTGATGTCATTCGCGAGCTATATGAACCATTTAATCGTAATCACGATAGAATGATTTTCATGGATGTTCGAAGTGCTGAACTCACTAAATATGCTGCCAACTGCATGCTGGCTACCAAAATCTCTTTTATGAATGAAATGGCAAACCTTGCTGAATTACTCGGAGCTGATATAGAGGCCGTGCGTAAAGGAATTGGTTCAGACCCGCGTATTGGCTACCATTTTATTTACCCAGGCTGCGGTTATGGTGGTTCTTGTTTTCCAAAAGATGTTCAGGCACTTATTCGTACGTCAGAGCAAAATGGTTATATACCAAAAATTTTGCGGGCTGTAGAAGACGTAAATAACATGCAAAAATATAAGCTACCAAATCTGATAAAAAAACACTTCGGCGAGGACTTAAAAGGTAAATCTTTTGCGTTATGGGGGTTGAGTTTCAAGCCAAACACAGATGATATGCGCGAGGCGTCAAGCCGAGTTTTAATGGAAGAGTTATGGGCTGCGGGCGCTTCAGTGCATGCTTTTGATCCTCAGTCGATGGAGGAAGTCAGACGTATTCACGGAGAGCGTTCTGATCTTATTCTGTGTGCAACTAAAGAAGCTGCTTTGAAAGGGGCTGATGCCCTAGTTATCTGTACAGAATGGCAGCAATTTAAAGCTCCGGATTTTGACATGTTAAAACAGCATCTTAAAACTGCTGTTGTATTCGATGGCCGTAATTTATTTGACCCTGAGCGGCTTATGCAAAAGGGATTTATTTACTACGGCATAGGAAGAGGAAAAAGCGTTACCGGATAGTATCTGATGCAACCGTTTGACTTAACTCTGTGACTAGGGCAACGCTACACGCATGTTTTAGGTCATTAGGTTTTGAGTGGCGATTTAACGCATTACCTGACATAATTGCGTCATGACAGACGTTTTACCATATTTTTGAAGAGATATAACTATGGAAGAGGCCGTTCGCAAAGTTATGCAACAGGATGTATTTATTCAGACGGGTGATAAAACGGCGAAACCGTTTATTTCGAGAAAAGAAACTTTGAAACAAAAGACTAGCTACGTCTATTGCCCAATTGACCGAGCGATGGAGATCGGCACTATTGTCGAAGACTATAGTTTTGACATGGTAGTTAACGATTTTACGATTACTGATTTCAGTTCAAAAGTGTTTTGCCATTTTGACAGTGCTAGATTACCGGATGAACAGCGAGAGTTTTTGGTGCAGGCGATGGAGTTTGGTGCCTGGGTAGAACCTTTGGTCAGCTATTTGGATTCTCGACTTGGGTATACAGAGGTAAGGTTGCTACAAAGTAGTTACTTTCTTCATCAGAAAGCATTTTCGATACTCTCAAATGGCAGGAGTCAAATGGTTAAAAGAGTTTTCGATTTATTTATCGCGACCTTGGCTCTCGTCCTCGTTGCTCCTATATGCTTGATTACCGCAATGATTATTAGGCTGGAAAGTAAAGGACCTGTAATATTTAAACAACTTCGTACTGGTCAGTATAACAGGGAGTTTAAGGTTTATAAGTTTCGATCGATGTGCACTGATGCGGAGAAAGACGGTGCGCAGTGGGCTTCTTTAAATGACTCCAGAATAACCAGAGTTGGTAATTTTATTCGTAAGACTCGAATTGATGAATTACCCCAATTAATTAACGTAATCAAGGGCGATATGTCTCTGGTGGGACCTAGACCTGAGCGCGAGATATTTATCGAATCTTTAGAACAATCTATTATTTATTACAGATTTAGGCACGCTGTAAAGCCAGGTATTACTGGTTTAGCTCAGGTAAGCTACCCGTATGGTGCTTCGCTAGAAGATGCTATATGGAAACATAAGTATGATATTTACTACATCAAACACCATTCCTTTTGGTTAGATTTGAAAATTATTCTGAAAACTATAAAGGTTGTAGTTTTTGGTATGGGCAGATAACTTAGATATTTGGACGTTCGAGATACTATTATCTGAGAGAATTTATGGATAGCGTCTTGTTATTGATTGGTATCTGTTTGGTTTCAGTGACATAACCTTGGCGTTATCAGTTTTTTCACCAGATACTAGCATTAATTCATGCTACTGTAGCTGATTTACCTTTGTAATTGGCTTATCTGAGTGTGAGATTGCAACATTGCATGGCTTGTAAATCTGGCTAGATCTAAACAAAGTGCTTGTAGGTTGGGTGTATAAACGTTATGCTTTTATTGTTTTAGTAAAAGGGATGATGTGATGAAAAAATTAAGTGTGTTAATGGCTGCTATGTTAGTAGTTTCAGGTGCTGTAATGGCTCAGGGTGAAGAAACTGGTGCTGCTGGTGCTGGTTCAGGCGCTTCTGCTGCTGGTGCAGGCTTAGGTGCTATTGGTGGTATCGCGACAGGTACTATAGTAGCTGGTGCTATTGCTGCTGGTGTATTAGCTGCTGTTGTTTCTAACAACCGTAGTGAATCTCCGGTAGATTGCCCTACAGGCCAAACTTTGGTAAATGGCACTTGCCAAGCTAACCAAACGTTACAGTGTGAAGGTTCTGATCCATTAGTGGGTGGTGTTTGTACTGGTACTACTACTACTGTAACTGTGTCAGGTACAGGCACTGTTGCTGTTCCAGTAACTTTTACTTACGCTCCAACATTACGTTAATTGATTGGTCTGTTAAAAAGCCGCCTGATGGCGGCTTTTTGTTATCTATAACTTTTGCTTGAAATGGATCTTATGCACAGATTAATACGGCTTTTTTTATTCTTCGCGTTAGCCAGTCTGGTTGGTTGTTCCAGTACTTTCCGCACTTATACCCAGACATTAGAACTAGCGTTTAATTCAGGTGATGGTGCCAGCTTAACCAAACAAGAATTAGCATCCAGAAGTGTTGATGCCCTATACGCCAAAGTTGGAGGCTTGCCCAACGCTGTGCTGGTACTTGAATATATTGAGCATGGCCAACATAAGTGGGTATCAGCAGATGAGGCTATGTTGGTGCTTGAAAAAGGCCGTTTGGTAAAGACGACAGGATTTGAAAACAACCTTCTGTATCAATCTAATACTGAGCTCGATCCATTAAAACAAAGTATGGCGAAAATACAGGTTGGGCAAAGCTGGCAAAGCAGGACGGATTGGTCCGCCCGTTCTGAAACGGGTCACCTTGTAAGTTATGAAGTGGTGTATACCGAAGTAACCAGCCTGGATTTATTGGATTATCGCTTTCAGACCAAATTAGTGACAGAGCAAGTAACTTTTGCAGACGGTAAAACTGCCATCAATCAGTTTTGGTATGATTTAAATAGCGGTTGGTTATTAAAAAGCCGTCAGACCATTGCACCTGGCTGGCCGGAAGTCGAGTTGGTACATATCAGTACTGCTGGTCGTTTGTTAGGTGTGATTAAAAAAGGAAGTTTAAGATGAATCGCTTAAGCTGTTTTTATCTTGCGTTGAGCCTTGTTGGCTGTTTTAAATTAAACGCTGCAACACCGGAAGTGCTGGTTGAACATCAGGGAAAATATCAGGGATATTTTGAGAAACCCAGGTTAAGCCTGGTGGTAACGCAAGTAAATAGTGCCGCCTCTCTCTATTGGCCTGCAGCAAAGCTGTTTAAAGTTGATGCTGAGACGAAACAAAAGTTGGAGCAACAAAGGATGTTTGTACTTGGACAACTTGCAGCGCTAAAACAAACATTTCAGCAAGGTAACGAGTTTGAGCTAGCTGCAAATGTAGAAAAACTAGAAAGAGATATTGCGAGCTGGGAACTGGCAGGGCTAATGATAATACCTCTGGATCCTGACAGGGTTCGGGCTAAAAAATCATTAAATCCTTTGTTAACGGCCGGACAATACAAGCTGGTCGTTGGTGAGCGACCAACAGAGATACAAATTGAAGGCTTAGCTGCTGAAGAAAAGACGCCGTTGTTAAACGCAGCTTCTGTTGACACTTATCTTGACAGCCTTTCTGTGCTTGAAGGCGGCAGTACTTCTTTTATTTACGTTATTCCTGCTTCCGAGCAATTTTTTATTGCTAAAACTGGACTTTGGAATAAAAGTTACCAGGAAGTATCTGCCGGCTCGGTATTGTTTGTTCCTTTTGAACAGCGCAGCTTACCCAGCGTCTTTGAGCATATCAACGAACAGATTGTAGAACTCTTGTTACACAAGGTTGTTGCCCAATGAAGAAGTCCTGTTTAGCTGGTTTGTTTCCTATCTTACTGTGTTCTGCCGTTTCTGCGGAAGAACGCTTTTCTCCTGCTGCAAATAATTACTCACAAGGTAACCATGGTGGTATTGGCTTAATTCAGATGCCAACTGCGCGTATGAACGAGGCCGGTGCTTTTAGTCTGAATTACCAGGATAGTGAAGAGTACAGATTTTGGTCAGCTTCTTTGATTTTATTTCCTTGGATGGAGACAACTGTACGTTACTCAGATGTCCGAACTCAACTTTATAGTGATGATCCCGGTTTTAGTGGCGACCAGACTTATAAAGATAAAGGGATAGACGTTAAATTTAAATTGTGGCGCGAAAGCGAGTTTTTGCCTGATCTTTCTGTAGGTTTTCGGGATTTTGGCGGTACAGGTTTGTTTGAAAGTGAATTTGTTGCAGCCAGTAAACGCATTGGCCCTTTTGATTTTCACCTAGGGATAGGTTGGGGTTATTTAGGCCGCAAGGGCAATATTACCAATCCATTTTGTGAAATCAGAGACAGTTTTTGTGAAAGGCCAGGCGGATATAGTGGCTTGGGCGGAAAAGTTGATTATCAGCGCTTTTTTAAAGGGCCAGCTGCTTTATACGGTGGTATTGAGTATCAGACGCCATGGCAACCTTTACGGTTGAAACTGGAATACGATGGTAACAATTATCAGCAAGATAAGGCCGGTGTTTTAGTTCAGGATTCTGATTTTAATGTCGGTGCCGTTTATGCGTTGAGCGACTCTTTTGATCTAAATTTAAACTACCAACGCGGTAATACTTTTGGTTTTGGTGTGAATTACAAATTGGATTTTAATAATCTGAAACAGATTAAACTAGACCCACCAGCCAAAGAAGTTCCTGACAGACGGGTGGCTTCTATAGAGGTATTGGATAAAGCACAGCTTCGGCAAGATTTGTATTTAAATGCTGGTTTTGTCGTTAACAACTATGTATTAAAAGACGACGAAATTATTTTAAAAGGCTCACAAATTGCTTACCGTGATGAAGACGTAGCAATGAATCGTATAGGCAGAGTTCTGGCTACACATTTACCTGAATCTATTAAAACTTATAGGGTTATCACTTTGGCCATGGATTTGCCTATGGTTGAAACTGTCGTTGATGCAGAGCAGTTTGTAAAAGCTGCCCGTTATGAGTCACCAGAAGCTGATGTGAAAGCAACTTACCACAGAACTGAACCAGTGTTAGCCAATCAGGAGCAATGGGCTGTAGAGCGTAATGAAAGTGGTTTTGGTTATAACGCAGATATTTTCTGGATCCAGACTTTTGGTAACCCAGAAAACTTCTATATGTACCAAGGCGGTCTATTGTTGGGCGGGGGCTACCAGTTCAATACTAACTTTAGTTTGCAAACCACAGTGAAAGTGAATTTGCTGACTAACTTTGACGATTTTAATTTCAAAGTTGATGCCTTTGATACTGGTGTACCGCGAGTTCGGACTTATGTGCGTGAGTACGTCAGTCGCAGCGATGTGACCATGGAAAACTTATATGGCTTGTGGAAGGATGAAATTGCTGATAACTGGTATGGTCAGGCTTATGCAGGTTATTTAGAAACTATGTATGGTGGTGTAGGCGGTGAGCTGTTATATAAACCAATAGATTCTTCACTGGCCATTGGTTTTGACATGAATTATGTAAGGCAACGGGACTATGACAGCGATGTAGCATTTTTTGACTATAAAACGTTGACTGGTCACTTAAGCTTTTATTGGACTCCGGAGTGGTTAAAGGACACTATGATCTCGGCAAGTTTTGGCCAGTATCTGGCAAAAGACAAAGGGGTAACTGTAGATTTCTCCAAACGTTTTGACAGTGGCATAGTAGTAGGCGCATATGCTGCCATTACTGATATGTCATCAGAAGAATACGGCGAAGGTAGCTTTACGAAAGGCTTTTATGTATCTATCCCATTTGATTTATTCTCGCTTAAATCTGCGACTGGCCGCGGGCGTATTCCATGGATCCCTATAGCCAGGGATGGTGGACAGATGTTAAATAAACCAGTGAGTTTAAATACGTTAACAGAGTCACGTTCCCCTTTTATGCGTTAAGAAGACATTAGATATCGCGACAATTTTAGAGATTGTCGCGATATTTTCTGGACTACTGATGATTCATACTACAGATATTACATCAGCAATATTTAACGTTGATGTGAACTAAATTTGATAGAGGCGACCAAGGCTACTTTTTGGAGTATACCTAGAATCAAAAGAAATAAATTTTAGCTAGTACCCTAAAGCTTTTCTTTAGACATTGTGTTTAAGAGCGCGAAACATTGGCGTCTAATGGGAGCTCCACAGGCAACAACTAATAAAATTGGGCAATCAGATTAAATGCGGAATGTATTGTTACTTGGACACTCAGGTCAATTGGCAAGTGAACTCAGACTAACAGTACCTGCGTCAATAAAACTCAGGGTAATTAGGCACTCTGAGTTTTGTCGTTTGTCATACGACGAATTAAGCCTAATCTTCCTTAGTTATAAGCCTGATTGGGTTATTAACGCTGTTGGTTTTAACTCTGTAGATCAGGCAGAACTTGAACCTGCTCTTGCGTTGACTGGAAATTTTTCTCTGGTGCAGAAACTGCATCAACTATGTACTATAACCCAAAGCCGATTATTACATATTTCCACAGACTTCGTGTTTGAAGGGGAACGATTGCTGCCTTACAAAGAGCTAGATAAGGTAAACCCTATAAATGAGTATGGTAAAAGTAAAGTATTGGCAGAACAATGGTTGGTGCAGGAATATGCTGAGTCTTGTCTGATCATTCGTACTAGTTGGTTGTATTCGGTCTATGGTTCCAATTTTGTCAAGACTATGCTCAACCTGATGCAGACTAAAGAACAATTGTCTGTGGTGCAGGATCAGAATGGTTCTCCGTGTTGGGCTGCTGGTTTAGCGAATGTAATTTGGTTGATCATTCGAAGTAACCTGGTTTCATCAGGAATTTATCATTGGGCTGATTCGGGCTATTGTTCAAAGTATGAATTTGCTCTTGAAATTCAGGCTGTAGCTTTAAAGTTAGGTTTGCTTACTCATAAAGCAGAGATAAAAGCTGCTGATATCAGGGTATTTGATAAAGCTGCTCCGCGCCCAGCATTTAGCGCGTTGGATAGCACTTTGTTAAAAGAATCGTTGTGCTTGCCGGATTTAAGCTGGCAACATCAGTTGTTTCAGGCTTTAAGTTTATTTAAGCCTGTATGTTCTAGTAAAAAGGAATAGTGATGAGTTATATATTGTTGACCGGGGGCGCCGGTTATATCGGCAGTCATACGGCTTTAGCATTGCTTCGGTCAGGCGAGCAGGTGATTAGTTTTGATAATTACAGCAATTCCAGCGCAGAGTCTTTAAGACGTGTAGAGCGGTTAGCGGGAAAACCAATTATTCAGATTGAAGGAGATATTTGCGACAGAAAAGCACTGTCTGATGTATTCAATAAGTATCCTATAAAATCAGTTGTGCATTTCGCTGCACTCAAAGCTGTCGGAGAGTCAGTGCAAAATCCCTTGTCCTATTATGAAACTAATGTTGGCGGTACGATTACACTTTGCCAAGTAATGGGTGAATTTGACGTCAAACGTTTAGTATTTAGTTCATCTGCAACCGTCTATGGTGAGTCAGAACAAATGCCGATACCTGAGACCGCCCCCCGTTCAGCAACCAATCCTTATGGGCAAACTAAATTGATGGTAGAGCATGTTCTCGCTGATCTTCATAAAGCGGATAGCCGTTGGAGTATCGCTGTTCTGCGTTATTTTAATCCTGTAGGTGCAGATGAGAGCGGCATTATTGGAGAGGACCCTAATGGGATTCCAAATAATTTGATGCCCTTTATAAATCAGGTTGCTGTAGGAAAACGTAAGAAACTAAGTATTTTTGGGGCGGATTACAATACACATGATGGCACAGGGGTCCGCGATTTTATTCATGTGTGTGATTTAGCTGATGGTCATCTTGCTGCATTGAATTATTTGGCAGATAAACAGTGTATCGATTATTTTAATCTCGGCACAGGTGTTGGTTATTCAGTTTTGGACTTAGTATCTTGTTTTAGCCGCGTAAATGGCATTGACGTTCCTTATGATATTGTTGCGCGAAGGGCGGGAGATATTCCTATTTGCTACGCATCTTCTGATAAAGCTTTGACTGTATTGAACTGGAGGGCTGTTAAGACGCTTGAAAATATGGTCGAAGATAGCTGGAATTGGCAGAGGAAAAATCCAAATGGTTATGCATTGAAATCACCGGAGGTACTATCTTAAAAGGTAGTCGAAATTTTAGTCAATATATATTTCCTTGTAGTATTTTTGAAGATAACTAATTGTAAGGTTCTTCTGTGAAAGTGATTGGTGAATTTTTCCTTGCTTATATACCTATTGCAATAATATTCATGAGCATCGCCTTGGTCCGGATGTTTGGTGTTCAAGATATAGGAAATGTTATCGCAACCCTTAATTTAGGCGGTGTATTTTCATTCAATCACTTATTTTTACCCACTTTTATTAAATTGGTAATCTTGTGCCCTGTTATCTTAGCGCTGTTGATAGTTTTGTGTTTGCATGTTAAATCACTATTTTTAAAAGTAACTTTGTATTTTATTCTTGTGTTTACTATCGCTATGATCTCTATAAAGGTTTTCATAGGTAATATTGAGACTCGGTTATCTAGCGAATGGTCTGGTTTTTTCAGTCAAAATTACACAAAACCAAGCTATGACGATTATGAAAGTGATGTATTAACTCAAAACATAGTTTGGATTTATTCTGAAAGTACAGAAAAAAGTTACAAAAATGACGAAATATTGAAAAATCTAGAGTCAGAGACTCGCTTTATGAGCGATATTGATATTAAACCATTAGTGAATCTTTATACGATGGGGGCTATAGTTTCAACTCGTTGCGCTGCACCTCTGTTTACTGGAGCTATATCTCAGAACTTTAATGTACTTATTCCTTTTGTTAATTCTTTGTGTTTTGATAGCATTCTTCGCGATCAAGGATATCACTCAGAACTAATTGTTGGGCATGATGCCGATTTTGGTAGTCTGCGGCAGTTTTTTGAGTTCCATGCACAGAGCATTATTTTCGACTCTAAGTATTTTCAGAGCAATGGGCAGGGTAAAGAAAAAGAGCAGTTTAATGATGAGACAGTACTTAATTTTTCTTATAACAGAATTTTAGAACTTCATCGTTCACAAATGAAATTTAGTGTTACGCTCTTGACCTATGATAATCACGCTCCAAATGGTTTTGCATCTGATAAGTGCAAAAAAGATTATGGTAGCCCTATTTCTGATGTTATTCGATGTAATAGCGATCTGCTTGCTGCTTTTATATCAAAACTTAAAAACAGTGGCGTACTTGAGAATACAGTTTTAGTTGTTTTGGGGGATCACCCTTTTATGGGGGTATTTCCATCTTTATCTGACAACAGAAATATTTTTAGTAAAATATTTACTCCTTTAGATATTGATCTAATTTCAAATAAATTGACACCTTTTGATTTGCCGCAGACAGCTCTCGAAGCTATGGGGTTTAAATCAAAAAAGGAACGGTTTGGTTTAGGCTCCTCAGCTTACAGTAAGCATATTTTGCAGCGAGATCCCAGTTGGAATATTGCGATATCTAAAGCGTTTGAAGGTCCACCGCCTCCTTATTACATTGACTTCCACATTAGTAATTAGGCAGATAAATAAATGAAGGGCATAGTTACTTATCTATTGATTATATTTTTATTCTTATTTTTCTTAGGGGGCGTAGGTAGTTTTTATCTTAGTAGGTTTGAGGTTAAATCAACATATCCTAATGAATACGTTTACAAATATATAGCTCATGCCGGAGGAGGGATTGATGGCATGACATATACTAATTCGCTGGAGGCTGTTAATCAGTCTCTACTAAAAGGCTTTAAAGTGATAGAGCTTGATTTAATCAAATCAAGTGATGGGGTTTTGATCGCTGCGCATGATTGGTCGAACTTTAAACATATAATCGGCTATAAAAATTTCACTGATGAGCCTATGCATTCTGTGGAAATTAAACGGTCAAAAATTTATCATAAATACACTCCAATTACAGAAGTAGATATAAAAAGAATATTATTTGCGAACCCAGATGTCTTACTGTTTACAGATAAAACTAATGACTTTGGCCTAATTAAAAAATTGGGATTTAGCTCAAGAGTCTATGTTGAAATATTTGGAATATTTGACTACTTTAAAGCTGTTTCTAATGGAATTGATAATCCAGTTTTGAATGTCGATGTGGGACAGATGGGTTATGCCTTTGACATATTGACTATACTACTTGTGAAGCCCAAACTTGTCGTTTTAAGTGAAGCTACTGTTAACCGCAATCCATACTATATGAATTGGCTTTATCATAGAGGCTTAAAAATTTTTATATACACTTCTGATGACCCATCATTTATTAATGATGTTATAAATAAATATGAGGCAACAATATATGTTGATTTTTATAATTTAGATACGACGACATAAACAGTTGTGCACACCGAAGAACAAATCTTCAAAGCAATCAAATAACACGAAGTAGAGTAACCCTAGGAGATAGTCAATGTGCAGGGACTGCGCTGCCCCACGTCAGGCTCTGCATTTGGAAACCAACGTCTAATAGCGAAGCTATGAACCTTGAAGCGGCAAGAATTTATTGAGCAGCAATGTGAACAACTCTTTACTCCGGTACAAGCGAATACTCAATGCGGTTAATGATTTGTGTGGTTTAGCGACAGATCCGATCTCTCAAACCGAATTGAGTTCCCGCATGTAAATGATCTACTACTTAAAACGGTTATTTAGCTTCATCTCACAACATCTGCTGAATTTGCTCTTTGATGAACTGATATCTTTTGCGTTGATCTTTTGGCAGGTCTGCTTCGTCTATTACGTTCATGCATTTGTGGGCGAGGTAGATTAGATCTTCGTTTAAACGGCCGCGCTGGCTGATGGCTTGCAGTAAGTTCATGGCGATGCTGGCGTTGGCTGGCATGGTTTTTTGCGCTTCGACAAAGTAGTTGATAGCTTCTGAATACTGGCCCATGCCGTAGGCTTCCATTCCGGCATTGTGGCTTGCCATCATGCTGGATCTTTTGCTGCTGTATTTGTCCTGTTCGGATAAAAACATCATATTCAGTACTTTGTTGTATAAGTCGGCGCTTTGCGACAGGGTGTTTAAACTGCCCATATAGTGGTCGCTCATCGCCAGGTTGCCGCTTTCAAAATAGGCTCTGGCTCTGTCCAGTAAGGCGGAAGGGGACAGGGTTTTACCTAAACTTAACTCTTCGCTTTGTTGCAGTAAGTGTTTCGCTTTTTCGGTTTTGCCTTCCAACACAGCAGCCCGGGCTTCGATCACCAGCTTGTCATGCTCGTATGTCGCCGGGTTAAAACGTTTCTTTACGTCTTTGAGAAAATAATCCACTTTGCCAAGTACAGTACGTTTGTCTCGTATCGATAAGCCCTGTGCATTCTGAATCATGGCTCGGGCGTAGTTCAGCATATTGTCGGCAGTGTCGTAGATGGAGTATTTAGCGGCTTCGAGTAACTTGTTGTGAACCCGTACCGCCAGATCCGGCTGGTTATTGATCACCGCTAAATTGGCTAAGACGTGCTGGCGCAGATAGTTTTTTGGCGAGGCTTCGGCAACTATACGTACTGTATTAAAGGCTTCTTCCGCTTTGTTCTGACTCAAATACAACCGAGTGAGCCAATCCAATGCTTCAATTTTGGTTTCAGCCTGATCAACAAGCTCAATCAACATCCCTTCAGCTTCTGTATCCTGCTCCTGATAACCTTTAGCCACAGCAATGCCGAGCTTAGCCCATGGCAGTTCTCTGAAAGCTAATACTTCGTTGTACAAAGCTTCCGCTTCTTTGTAACGGCCAACTTTGACGAGCAGCTCGCCTTTGAGTCTTTGGGTATAGGTGTGGTGTATAGGATATTGTTCTAAGGCAACATCACAGGCCTGAATTGCGTCAGGGTAGTTTTCTTCTGCGATCATCTGATAAGCGTACTTTAACGCTCGTTTCACCTGAAAGGCACGGCCTATGCGACGTTCCAGTTCGGCGTAGCTGAAGGGTTTTAACAAGTAATCGTCGGGCAGGAATTCAATCATGCCATACACCGATTGACGGTGACGTTCGCCACTGACCACAATAAAACAGCAGCTGTGTTTCAGGCAGTGTTCGGCTTTTAAAGCTTCAAACAACTGATAACCGTCGCGGCCGACCCCTAAGTTATAGTCACATAAAATAAAGTCGAAGTCGGTTTTCCGGCAGGCAGACATCGCAGTTTCGGCATTGCGGGCTACAACTACATGGTCGAAACCAATCAGCGCCAACATGCTTTTCATGTACGCTATCACTTGTTCGTAATCTTCAATGACCAGAACTTTTTTAGACCGGTAAAATGCTCGCTTGGATACCACTTAATTAAACACTCAACACTCAACTCTCACGCCAACAGCCGCTAGCCTACCACAACATAAACCGACTTTGGGTATAAGTGATTTATTATACGGCTTGCTGGCTAACAGCTCAGAGTTTGTGGTTTTGCCATAAATTAAGTTGTTGTAATTCAGTAGGGCAGGCCCCTGCGCGGATCCATGTAGCCAAAGCTAAAGCCACGTTCGCGTAGTGCACCTTATTCGCCCGTGCTGGTGAAGCTAACCAGTCAGCAATCACTTCTGTATTCAGCCTGCTGCTGCTTTGCCCCAACTGCAGCTGTGTGAGCGCCAGTGCATTCGATTCTTGTTCCATTTGACCTTGCAGGGCTTTTACCAGAATACGCTTTTGCAGTTGCAGCGCTTCGCTGACCAGCTCAAAGCCGGCGTTACTGATCACCGCGCTGGATTGTTTTAAATCGCGTTTAAACTCCTCAACACAAGGGCCCGAACACTGAATATGTCCCAGCTGATTTTTACTCAGGCCAGGGCCATACAGATAAAACTGATACTGGGTCAGAGGTTGCAGCCACTGGATCACCTGTTGTTGATCTTCAAACGGCAGGTACACCAGTACTTTGTTTGCATCTGCTGTATTGGCAGCAGGCTCTAAATCGACAATAGGCGGCAAAACAGGCTGATTAAAATGATGCCAGTGCAGGCCAATTTGCTGCTGGGCGGGGGCAAACCATTTAAAAATGCCGCGGCTGAGCGGCGTGTCATGAGTTTGTGGGATCTGATGTAAAAACGCATATTGATGGCCAAAAGCAACGGAGCGCTTTTTCTGTTGCCGCGCAGCCCAGGCTGTGATGGGTTCAAAGTCAGTCAGTACTAAATCATAAGGAGTACAGTCGAGTTCACGGATATCACGCCAGAGTTCTAAAGGTTTGGCTTGTTGGGCTGTTTTCAGGTAATTGATATGGCCTTGTTCTGTGACAAAGGTCAGGCCGGTTTTGACCTGATAGTCGCCAAACTGTTGCATATCAAAAAGTTGATCGGCCGGACGGCCTGAAAATAAAAAATCAACAGTTATGCCCTCGGCTTTAAGGTACTTGCCCATAGCGCGGGCTCTGCTGATATGTCCATTGCCTGTTGCCTGCACACCATACAAAACCCGCATCGAATCACTCCTGTCAGTCCCTCCAGACCAGCGCTTTAAAGTGGACGCGGCACATGGAGATATATTGATTATTCCCGCCTATTTGCACCTGGCTGCCTGTAGTTGCAGCATGGCCGTTTTCATCCAGCCGCACCACAAAATTGGCTTTACGGCCACAGTGACAGACAGTTTTTAATTCCACTAATTTATCTGCCCACGCCAGCAAGGCCTGACTGCCAGCAAAGGTTTCACCTAAAAAGTCGGTTCGAAGACCAAAGGCCAACACAGGCACGTTCAGATCGTCAACCACATAAGTCAGTTGCTTCACCTGAGCTTTGGATAAAAACTGTGCTTCATCAATCAGCACACAGTCCAAAGCACCTTGTTGTTTCAACGTTTTACAGGCGTCGATAAAGTCAAAGTTGGCGTCAAAAATCTGCGCGTCCATCGACAAGCCAATACGTGAACTGATTTTGCCAACCCCAAATCTGTCATCAATGGCAGCGGTAAACAGCGCCACTGTCATGCCTCTTTCCTGATAGTTATAAGCACTTTGCAGTAAAGAGGTCGATTTGCCTGCGTTCATTGCCGAATAATAAAAATACAATTGCGCCATCTGCGTGGTCTCGTTTTAAAAAGTCCGTCGCAGTATAACCAAAAGCATTAGTCTGGCGTAGCCTAACGTCGGAAGGTGACAGTAAGAAGACAATTGACGTACACTCGGAGGGGCGGAGCTTAGGCTCTGACCTTTTATATTGCGACTGCCTCAGAACTTAGGTTACTCTCTGATATCTTTGCATTTTTTGATAATGGGGGCAGAGCCAAGGCACTGAACCTGGAAGGGGAAACAATGGATAAGTTGTTGTTTGGAACTGTGTTGGTGCAGGTGGTGCTGACCCTTGTGATAATGGTATTGATGGGCAAACGTCGGTTTAAAGCGGCGAAGAACCGTGAGTTGCCTTACAAAGCATTCAGACTGATGGATTTAACTGGCGCGAACGAGCAGGTGATCACTGCCAGCCGTAATTTTGATAATCAGTTCCAATTGCCTGTGTTGTATTTATTTGCTGTGGCTTTTGCAATGCAGTTTGCTGTGGTCGATTTGAGCTTAGTGATTTTGGGCTGGTTATTTGCTATCAGCCGTTTGGTTCATGCTTATGTGCATGTAGGCGCTAACCATGTGCGTCTGCGTTTTGCTGTTTATGTATTTGGTGCCTTGATGTTACTGCTGTTCTGGCTACGGTTAAGCATGGCGTATTTGCTCGCCTGATGACGGAGTTCCTTTGGCCTTACCTGAGTTTGGCCTTCAGCGCCTTTATATCCGCAACCTTGTTGCCTTTTGGCTCAGAGCTGGTGCTGGTTGGCTTATTAACTCAAGGCTATCCGGTGCTGGTGTTGTGGGGCATAGCTACGGTATTTAATACAGCAGGTTCGGTGCTGAACTGGTATCTGGGCCGACAGCTGCTTTTGTTTCAACACAAAAGCTGGTTTATGTTTAAACCACAGCAAATAGAACAAGCCAGTGGGCAGTTTCAGCGCTGGGGTTTACCTTCGTTATTATTGGCCTGGCTGCCAGTGATTGGTGACCCTTTGACTTTGGTGGCTGGTGTGCTGAAGGTTCCTTTGTTTTGGTTTGTGTTGTTGGTAGGCTTAGGCAAAGGGTTGCGTTATGGTGTTGTTATTGGTTTGATGCCTGCGGTTTGAACGGAATTTTGGAGATCTGATGAAGGCTTTCTCTTTTTGTGCTTTGGTTGTGTCTTTAGGCTTTGGGGTTGCTTTAGCGCAACAAAACCCAACAACACCAACTCCTGCAAGCTCGACGGCAGCAGCACCAGTTGTAGCTAATTCTTCCTGGCAACTGTTGCCACAGGATAATTTGCTCTATCTGGAAACAGACCAGGGCCGTATTGTGATTTTATTAGCCTCACAGTTTGCACCTGAACACGTCAAACGGGTCAAGCAGCTGGTGAAAGCCGGCTTTTATGATGGTGTAACCTTCTATCGGGTGATTGAGGGTTTTGTTGCTCAGTTTGGTGTGCCGGAACATGAGTGGGGCTCCAGAGCCAAACTAACTCCGATGAAAGCTGAGTTCAGCTGGCCTGTGCGCAGTAGCGACCCTTATCTTTTAGTGCAGCGCCCGGATTTATTAGCTGAAGAAACTGGTTTTAATCAGGGCTTTGCGGTAGCGCGTGAGCAAAATCAGGAATGGCTGGTGCATTGCCCTGGTGTGGTCAATATGGCTCGTGCCAATGAACCTGATACAGGTGTGGCAGACATAGCTATTATGATGGGGCAGGCAACACGTCATCTGGATAAAAATATGTCAGCCTTTGGTAAAGTGATCTGGGGGCAATATGCCATCAATCGTATTCGCCGCGGTGACACTGCAGATGGTGGTGTAATAGGTTCTGCAGCGGCGCGTACTGTGATTAAGCAAGCTCGTTTAGGCACAGATTTAGCGCCAGACAGACAGTTGCAGTTAGAGTGGCTGAGCACCACCAGTTCAGAGTTTTCGCAGTCTCTGGCTGAGCGTCGCTCCCGTACTCATGTGTTTTATCAGCACAAAGGCAACGGCAATATGGATGTTTGTTATCCGCAGGTGCCAGTGCGTGAGGTAAAAGCTGTATAAAGCCTGTAAAACACAAAATTTACTGGTCGATGACTGTCTTTTCAGTCATTATGTGCGCCTTTTCTGTGGCGCTCCGAGGGGATAGCAATGAACTACGAATTAACAGCTGATGATTTAAACAAACTCAGTTTATTGGACGCTGAACAGCGTTACGACTACTTCATTCAGGCCGTGGCCGATCTGGAAAAGATCTGGATCCTGGTCGATGAAGAAGGCTTTGTCCTTGTTGATGCTGATGAAGAGCGTTGCATCCCGGTATGGCCACATGCTGAATTAGCAGAGCTGTGGATCAACGGTGATTGGGCTCAGTGTCAGGCTCAGGCAATCGACATTGCAACCTGGTTAGACAAGTGGACTGCTGGTTTAGACGGTGACGAATTAGCTATCGCTGTGTTCCCACACGCAGCTGAGCCTGGCGTGGTGATTGGGCCTGAAGAGTTCTCTGAAACTCTGATTGAAGCGACACAAGACAACGAATAATAATGTCGGGGTCAGAGCTATCAGCTCTGACCCCCATATCATCAGCTTTAGAGCGAACCTCAGATTTGTCTCCGCTATCAGCTTTGTCCCTTCTATTGATTCCGCCCCAATATATCTTATGCAAAGTTGCACTTCTATTTTCTCTTGAAGCTATTGATAACCATTCTTGATTAGATTAATATGCCTGCAGTTCAATACGCAGGTGCATTTATGTACGTTTGTCTTTGTAAAGCAGTCACAGATAAAGCCATTCGCCAACAGGTCGAAGCGGGCGCTTGTTCTATGCGTGAGCTGAAGCAAAATTTGGGTGTCGGCACTCAATGTGGCAAATGTGTTTGTCAGGCCAGTGATATTCTTGACTCTGCTTTATCTAAACAGTCAGCGCAACAACGTATTCCGGTGTTGATGATCAATAACTCTCGTCCTGCTGCCTAATTAATTCCTGAACCTCTAAGCACTATTCTTCATTTTTATTCATAAAATCAGCATTTAAAGTTAAATGGGCTGCATTTGTCGCTGCGGCTAGGCATAATGTTGGCATCTTTTCCTGAGGTAAGCCTTATGACTAAAATTGCTAAGGTTGCGATAGTGGGGGGCACCCACGGCAACGAATTCTCCGGTATTTATGCCATTCGTCAGTACCAAGCCAATCCAGCTTTGATCCAGCGCCCAAGTTTTGAAACCAGCACTTTGTTTGCTAACCCTGAAGCGCATAAAGCCAATAAGCGGTATGTACACAGCGACTTAAACCGTCAGTTTAAAACTATCGATTTGGCCAATCCAGAGCTTACCAATTATGAACAGAGCCGCGCCAAAGTGATCAATGACATTTTGGGGCCAAAAGGCAATGCCAAAACCGATCTGGTGATTGATTTGCACAACACCACCAGCAATATGGGCGCCTGTTTGATCATGACGCAAGCCGGTGCTTTTTATAATCAGATGGCCGCTTATGTAAAAATGAAAATGCCTGAAGCTATTATCTCCCGCGATGAAGATCATTTAGCAGCTGAAAATCACGCGCTGATGTGTACGCTGGGTCGTTATGGTGTGATAGTGGAAGTAGGTCCGCAATCTCAGTCTGTGCTGCGTCAGGACGTACTGGAGCAAATGCATGAGATGACGGCACATATTCTGGACTTTGTGGAACTGTACAACACCCAGAGCCTGCCAGAGCTGCCAAAACGCACTGAAGCTTATCTGTATCTGCACAGCATTAAATTGCCGATGAATGAAAAAGGCGAACGTTTGGGCATGGTGCACAAAAATGTGCAGGACAAGGACTATCATCCTATCCACCCTGGCGATCCGATTTTCACTTTATTTGATGGCACTGAAGTGCCTTACGACGGCGATAAAGTGGTGTATCCAACCTTTATCAATGAAGCCGCCTATTACGACAACAATCTGGCGATGTCGCTGAACGACAAAATCTGGATTGAGCTTGAATAGATAGGTTGAAAGAGTTGTGCAATTAAAAAAGGAGCCAATCGGCTCCTTTTTGCTATTCGCAGATTAAAGCTGCACGTAGCTGGCTTTTTTCTGGATAAGTTCGATGGCGTAGTTGTCAGGGTCGCGTACAAAAGCGATTTCTGTAGTACCACCTTTCACCGGACCTGGTTCGCGGCTGATCACACCACCTTTAGCGCGGATCAATTCACAAGCGCCATAAATATCATCTACTTCCAGGGCTATATGGCCATAAGCAGTGCCCAGCTCGTAGCTGTCAACGCCCCAGTTGTAAGTTAACTCCAACACCGCACCTTCGCTTTCATCGCTGAAACCAACAAAAGCCAATGTGTATTTGTATTCAGCGTTTTCTGAGGTACGTAACAGTTTCATGCCCAATACTTCAGTGTAAAAGGCCAAAGAACGTTCTAAGTTAGTGACGCGGAGCATGGTATGTAAAATGCGCATAAAATTTCCTTAATCGACTTTTTCGGCAAACTCGCACAGATCTTCAATCAGGCAGCTGCCACATTTAGGTTTACGGGCTATGCAGGTATAACGACCATGCAAAATAAGCCAGTGATGCACATCCAGCTTAAATTCGGCTGGCACCACTTTCAGTAACTTCTGTTCCACTTCATCAACATTTTTGCCTGGCGCAAATTTGGTTCTGTTGCTGACGCGGAAAATATGAGTATCGACAGCAATAGTAGGCCAGCCGAAGGCTGTGTTGAGTACCACATTCGCTGTTTTACGGCCTACACCAGGCAAGGCTTCTAAAGCTTCACGATTTTCCGGCACTATGCTGTTGTGCTCGTCTATCAGGATACGGCAGGTTTTAATCAGATTCTCAGCTTTTGAGTTAAAAAGCCCTATGGTCTTGATGTACTGCTTTACGCCATCCACACCTAAATCAAAAATTGCCTGTGGCGTATTGGCGACAGGGTAGAGCAGGCGGGTGGCTTTATTGACGCTGACGTCTGTGGCCTGAGCCGATAACAACACGGCCACCAGCAATTCAAAAGGCGAGTTAAACTCCAGCTCTGTGGTTGGCTTAGGATTATTTTCCCGCAGACGCTGTAAAATCTGAATACGTTTTTCTTTATTCATTGAACGGTTTTTGCCTTAACTACTGACATGAGTCACCCGTGCCCGACTGATTTTTTGCTCTACAGGTTTGGCTTTAGCTGCAGCTCTGGCGTCCACCGCGTTTTTACCTGCAATCAAAAAGCCCATCACTAAAAATGCACCAGGTGGCAATATAGCCAATAAAAACTGATGGTCCGCCTGATACAGATGAATAGTCAGTACTTTGGCCCAGTCACCCAAGAGTAAGTCGGCGCCAGCAAACAAAGTACCTGCACCTATCACTTCACGCACAGCTCCTAAAGCACAGAGCACTAAGGCAAAACCGGCGCCCATCATCAAACCGTCAAATGCTGCTGGTAATACTGCATTTTTGGAGGCGTAGGCTTCAGCGCGGCCAATCACAATACAGTTAGTGACCATCAACGGAATAAAAATACCTAAGGCCTGATACAGGTTGTATAGAAAAGCATGCATCAACAGCTCAATCACTGTGACCACAGAAGCGATCACCATCACAAAAACCGGAATACGGATTTCATTCGGCACATAGTTACGAATAAGCGACACCACAGTATTGGTACTGAATAACACCAGCATAGTGGCCAAACCTAAACCTAAAGCGCTGGTTAAGCTGGTGGTTACACCCAATAAAGGACAAAGCCCTAGTAGTTGCACTAAGCCAGGGTTGTTTTTCCACAAACCCTGACGGACTATTTCCTGATACTGACTCATTGTGTTCTCCAATTCATCGCACTACACGCCATCATCAGGCTCCACAATCGGCTGGCAAGCTGGCCAGCTCAGGGTGTTGCTGAATATAAACTGCAGCATTTTTTACCGCTTTCACTACAGCACGAGGTGTGATAGTAGCACCGGCAAATTGATCAAACTGGCCGCCGTCTTTTTTTACCGCAAAACTGCGATCATCAGCTGAAGCCACAGTTTGACCGTTAAAACTCAGCACCCATGGGTTTTTACGCAACTCAATTTTATCACCAAGGCCAGGTGTTTCTTTATGGCTCAACACCCGCACACCTATCACTTCACTGTCCGGACTAATAGCGGCCAGTACTTCGATGGCACCACTGTAGCCATCGGGCGCTGTGGTCTCCATCAAATAGGCTTTTAGCTTGCCTTCAGCGCGATAACGGTAGATTTTTTGTTTCGCATCTTTGCCCAATAACTGGGTATCAAGTACTGCCACACAATCCTTCAGCACTTCTGTATTACCAGCAAGTTCCGGCACTACTTCGACCAAGGTACTCAATTTACTGGCCAGTTGCTGCTGTTCGATTTCAGCTTTGGTGATTTCATTGACTGCCGCTACTGCAAATACACAAAGTACAGCAGCTGTTCCAAGCAATAGCGCATTTTTACCGACAGAACTAAGCATCAGCGCGCTCCCTTGTTTTTATGGCCGTAAGTGCGCGGCTGGGTGTAATAGTCAATCAAAGGCACTGTCATATTGGCTAACATTACAGCAAAAGCAAAAGCATCCGGATAACCACCATAACTGCGGATCAAAAACACCAGAACCCCTATTAAAGCGCCAAAAATCAAGCGGCCTTTTTCAGTAGTGGAGGCGGACACCGGATCTGTGGCGATAAAAAACGCCGCCAGCATGGTGGCACCAGAGAATAGTTGAAACAGCGGGCTGGCATTGGTATCAGGGGAGATCAGCCATGCCAGTAAACTGCAGCCAAATAACGAGCCTAATACAGCCACTGGAATGCGCCACTGTATGACTTTTTGCTGCAATAAAAACAAACCACCAAGCAAATAGGCCAAATTAACCCAAAACCAGCCTTCACCTGATAACCAACCAAACACAGGTTTTTTCATACTCTCTGCTGTGGTGTAACCTTGGGACAGATCGGTTTTTAAGGTATCTAAAGGCGTCGCCATACTGATGCCATCCGCATCCTGACGCAGTTGGCTGACACTGTAACCACTGCAGCTAAAGTCGGTAAAAATAGCGCAGACGGCGTCCACCGGCCCTACAGATAAATGTTGCACCGGAGCAGCTGGCAACCAACTGGTCATAGGCAGCGGAAATGACACCAACAGCAAGACATAAGCAGCCATGGCAGGGTTAAATAAGTTATTGCCTAAACCGCCGTACAGTTGTTTCACCACTACTATGGCAAAGGCAGTCCCTATCACCACTAACCACCAGGGCGCATAAGAGGGGATAGCGACAGCAAGTAACAAGGCTGTGACTAAGGCGCTGTGATCCAGCAGTTTTACTTTGATTTTTTTACTACGAATAGCCAATACAGCGGCTTCGCAGCTCAAAGCCGTGATGATCGCGAGCACTAGTTGAATAAGTACGCCATAACCAAAAAAGTAAGCCTGCACTGCTATGCCTGGTACAGCAGCAAGTGCCACCAGTTTCATCAACTGAGCGGTATTTTTTTGACTGTGCTGGTGCGGAGAGCTGGCGATTTTAAAACTCATAACGGCTCACTGTTTTGTTGTTTTTTAGCTTTGGCACGGGCAATTGCTGCTGCAATGGCGGCTTTTTTCGCATCTTGTTCTGGCGCTGACTCTGCTGGTGCTGCAACTGGCTCCGAAACCTCTGCTGCAGGGGCAGGTTCTGTTTGCTGCACTTGTGCTTGTTCTGCCAGCTTTTTCGCTTTAGCACGGGCTATAGCAGCTGCTACTGCAGCTTTTTTTGCATCCGCATCAGCAGTTGGTATTTCAACTGAAGCTGGTTCTGAGGTTACTTCAGGCGAAGCTTCGGGCTCTTGTTGTGCCAGCTTTTTCGCTTTAGCACGGGCTATAGCGGCTGCTACTGCGGCTTTTTTTGCATCCGCGTCAGCAGCTGGTGTTTCAGCTGGAGTTGGTTCTGCGGTTACTTCAGGCGAAGCTTCGGGCTCTTGTTGTGCCAGCTTTTTCGCTTTAGCACGAGCTATAGCAGCTGCTACTGCGGCTTTTTTCGCATCCGCATCAGAAGTTGGTGTTTCAGCCGGAGTTGGTTCTACAGCTACTTCAGGCTGAGCTTCTGCTTGTTTTTTCGCTTTAGCACGGGCTAAAGCTGCTGCAATGGCGGCTTTACGTGGATCTTCTGTTTGCTCTGCACCAAGGTCAGCTGCAGGTTCTGCAGCCACAGCTTGTTGCTTCTGCTGCTGATAGGCCAAAGCTTCTGCTTTTTTCCGTTCACGCTCTGCAATAATTTGTTCTTTATCCAGCTGAGGTGAGGCTTGATGTTGCGTGCGCTCCAAAGCCTGTTGCACAGCTGCTGCGCTTTGAGTGGCCTGACCGCTGGCCTGTTGCTGTGCAACACGCTGTGCTGCCAGTTGCTGATTGCGCTCTAAACGTTCTTGTTTATCGCGCTCTAAACGTTCAGTGCGGGCATCAAAACGGGCTTTGGCTTGTTCAGCTTTTAAGGCTTCACGTTGTGTTTCACGAATATCGGCTTTGGCGACACGGTAATAATGCACCAACGGAATTTCGCTTGGACAGACATAAGCACAGGCACCACATTCAATGCAGTCGGATAAATTGTATTCCGCCAGTTTGTCCTGATCTTTGGCTTTGCTGTACCACAAGAGTTGCTGCGGCAGTAAGCTGGCAGGGCAAGCGTCGGCACAGGCACCACAGCGGATACAATCCATTTCTTCACTGGCTGCGCCCAGCTCGTTTTCTGTCGGCGCCAGAATGCAGTTGGTGGTTTTGACCACAGGCACAGACCAGTCTGCTATTGCAAAGCCCATCATAGGGCCGCCGATGATAATGCGCTGCTGCGGTTCAGCCTGAAAACCACAAGCATTTAATAAGTCAGATACAGGTGTACCTATCAGTGCCAGTACATTTTGCTGTTGGGCTAAGGTTTCACCGGCCACAGTCACTACACGGTGGATCAGTGGAATATCATCCAGCACCGCCTGAGCTATCGCAAACGCAGTACCGACGTTTTGCATGACTATGCCAATATCCAGTGGCCTGCGACCTGCCGGTACTTCTTTATTGGTCAGCAATTGGATGAGTTGTTTTTCGCCACCTGACGGGTATTTGGTGGGCACTTCACGTACGAAGTAGTTGTCTTTTTGGCCGATGGCGGCTTTTAAAGATGCGGCAGCTATCGGCTTATCGTCTTCAATACCTATCAATACAGCTTTTGGACTCAGCAGTTTTACCAGTATCTCGATACCGGCAATAATGTCGCTGGCGCGCTCCTGCATCAGCATGTCATCTGCTGTGATATAAGGCTCACACTCCACAGCGTTGATAATCAGATAATCAACCGGCTGTTTAACATTCACCTTAATATGAGTCGGGAAACCTGCGCCGCCCATACCGGAAATACCAGATTCCTGAATACGTTCCAGCAAGGTATAGACATCCACCTGCTCTGGATCCAGAGGCTTACGAGGCCGCCATTCGTCCATGCCATCAGGCGCCAGTATTAAGGTTGGTTCGGCTAAGCTGGAAGGATGAGTACTGGTATGAAGTTCAATCGCCAGCACAGTGCCGGACGTTGGCGCATGCACAGGCACGGCCATCGCATTATCCGCCTGAGTTAAAGCCTGGCCTTTGAGCACTCGATCGCCGACTTTAACCAGCACTTTGCCTGCCACGCCAATATGCTGGCGCAACGGAATATATAAACGGTCAGGAATATCCAAAAGCGCTACAGGCTTTTGATTCGTGCGCTCTTTACGGCTTGGCGGGTGAATGCCACCGTGAAAGTCCCAGACTTTTCCTGCCTGAATTTGTTGAAATAAAGTAGGCAAGTTACGACTCCAGCACTTTTACCGGGATGGCTTGTAAGTCCCATTTCCAGCGCTCAATACTGCTGGCCAATGGCACCATATCAATGCAATCCACAGGACAAGGTTCAACACATAAATCACAACCGGTACATTCGTCGACGATCACAGTGTGCATCTGCTTTGACGCACCAACAATAGCGTCGACAGGGCAGGCCTGAATACATTTAGTACAGCCAATGCATTCATCTTCGCGGATAAAAGCCACACGTTTCACTGCCGGAGTTTGAGCTGCATCCAGAGGTTTGGCTTCAACGCCCATTAAATCAGCCAGCTTTTTGATGGTGGCGTCACCGCCCGGTGGACATTTGTTGATGTCATCGCCATTGGCTATGGCTTCGGCATAAGGCCTGCAGCCTGGATAACCACATTGACCACATTGGGTTTGCGGTAAAATCTCGTCGATTTGTTCAACCAGTGGGTCGGCATCTACTTTAAAACGTATAGCGGCATATCCCAGCACAGCGCCAAAAATCAGCGCCAGAATACCCAAAGCCCAGAGGGCTGTGATAATAGACATTTATACTTTCACCAAACCAGTAAAGCCCATAAAGGCCAGTGACATTAAACCCGCAGTAATCATGCCGATAGCGGCACCTTTAAAAGAGACAGGTACATCGGCTGCGGCCAGACGCTCGCGCATCGCAGCAAATAAAATCAGTACTAAAGAAAAACCTACAGCTGCACCAAAGCCATAGACCACAGAAGAGAAAAAATCATTACGTGCTTTGACGTTCAGAAGCGCCACGCCTAATACTGCACAGTTGGTGGTGATCAGAGGTAAAAAGATACCCAATAAGCGATACAAGGTAGGGCTGGTTTTATGCACCACCATTTCGGTAAATTGTACTACGACTGCGATCACCAGAATAAAAGCTAAAGTGCGCAGATAAATTAAATCCAGTGGTTGCAATAAGTAATAATCCACCAGATAACTGCAAAGCGAGGCTAAGGTCAGAACAAAAGTGGTGGCCATCGACATGCCGATAGCAGTTTCGAGTTTTTTTGATACGCCCATCACAGGACACAAGCCGAGAAACTTCACTAATACGAAGTTATTCACCAGCACTGTGCTGACCAGCAACAGCAAAAATTCCGACATAAAAGAACCCCAGAAAAAAGTCGCGCTATTATGAAGCTTTGTAAGGTCTGAAACAACAGCACTGAACGCGAATGGCCCTTATCTGACCTTAGGCGCTTGATAAAATGTAGGGGCGGGTCTTGTGCCCGCCCGTCTATTGATACCGCGGTTCAGGTGGATTTTTATAAAAAAGCTTTATTCCAGTGGTGCAGGCTTACTTAGGAAATAACCTTGTATCCCGTCAATTAATAAAGATTCCAGCATTTGCTTTTCTGCCGCAGTTTCTACATTTTCAGCAAACACTGCGACACCTATACGGTGTGCTAAATCGACCATCAGCCGGACAAAATACTGGTTGTTTTTATCTTCTTCAATTTGTCGGGTGTAACTGCCATCCATTTTGACAAAGTCGGGTTTTAAATCGCGGAAAAATTTAAAGGATGTAATACCAGCACCAAATTTCTCTACAGTGACCCGAGAACCACATTGATGCAGCATATCAATCAGACGTTTGCTTAATTTCAGGTTTTGCTGCAAACCCCATTCGCTGATTTCAAATACCAGCCGCGGTGTCAGGTCGCTCTCTTTAAGCAAACGTCGTTCCAGATAGCTGATAAAGGCTTCATCCTGCACCGAATGAGCGGACAGATTCAGGCCAAAACTCTGCCCCGGGTGATTAGCAACCAAAGTCAGCGCTTGTTCTACGATCATCTGTTCTATCTCGATCAACTTGTCGAGTTTTTGCGCCATCTCCAAAAACAATGCTGTGGGCAATAACTGATCTTCATTACTGCGAAAGCGCACCAATAATTCGGAGTAGGTTTTACTGGTTTTATTCAGTGGCTGAATAGGCTGAGCCAATAAGCTTAAACGTTGCCCTTGCAGTACATCATCAATCAAAGTACGCCAGTTTTTGGTGCTGAACGACGATTCTGCGGTTTGTTCCTGAGCGTCAGTAAATAAGTACCATAGATTTGTTTGTTTGGTGACTTTGCTTTGTTTGGTTTTTGCCAGACCTAAAGCTGTATCGGCCATCGCCAATAATTCGCCTAAAGGTTTGCCCTGAGCGACCTGAACTAAACCTGTTAATGCCACCGAATCCAGCTGCTTTTGCTGCTGATAACTATCGAAGTTTTGTTGCAGCTGCAATACCAGCTCTTCCATTTGTTCGGTCGTCATTTGTGGAAACAACACACAGAAGTCGGTGTTATTCAAACGGAACAGTGGGCTTTCATCCGACAGTTGCGGCAATTGCTTTAATAAGTCCGCCATCTCTTTAATATACAAATCCCCGGCCAGATAACCTTGTTTATGGTTGATCTGAGCCAGACTGTGACAACGTACCAGTACAAATACCGACTGATGCACTGCATTGGCGGCTTTGAGTTGCTGTTCATAATAACGCACAAATTGCTGACGGTTCGGTAACGAGGTTAGTTGATCATAAAGCGCCAGCTCTAGTAAGTAGTCTGTGCCAGAGGTGGTTGTCTGAGGTTGCAATGGCTGCACTACGGCCGGAGCTTGTTGCACAGCGGCTTCTATAGGATGAGGCGGCAGAGCTTTGAGTTTTTTTGGCCGGTCAGGTTGCAGGTAATAAGGCAGTACACCCAGCAGCAGAGGGCCAAAAAAGAGAAATAAGCTAAAAAGCTCAAGAGTACCTAATTGCTCTGACAGTTGAGGTAAAAATTCTACCTGTAAATTATGCGCCTGATCTTTGACTGAAGCAGGGGTAATGGGACGGTCAAACTGAGTCAGCATCCAGGATGATAACGTATAAGAAGGCATCGGATTACTTTGTTCGTGCAGCACCACACCGTCAAGCTGGCTGACTTTTAAGTAAGGTAAATCAAAACTGCTGCTCAGTTGGCGGGTCAGAATTTTGGTGTCGCCTGTTAAATCACTGGCTAACATTTGTTGAATCGCACTGTAGTGCAGCTGATACAAGCTTTGAATTTGTTGAGCTGCAGCAAACCAGAACAGCCAAAGCGCAAGCAAAGCCGATACCAAAGCGGCAGTCCAGTGACTTAAAGCGATCAAGGATGGAGACTTCATAGCAGGCAACCCATACTGAATTTTTTTGTCCGAGCTTGAACATAAAAAATAAGCTTAAGGTATTTCAAAGAAAAACACTAAAGAAAAGAGATAATTAAGAATGGAAACGCGATGTGCTTTAGGTGGCTCCCCAGGTTGGACTCGAACCAACGACCTACGGATTAACAGTCCGCCGCTCTAACCGGCTGAGCTACTGAGGAATTGTATACGGTTATCAAATTGTGATTATTTCAGTTGGCTCCCCAGGTTGGACTCGAACCAACGACCTACGGATTAACAGTCCGCCGCTCTAACCGGCTGAGCTACTGAGGAACTGAAATAATATGTTGAGACTACAGTGGCTCCCCAGGTTGGACTCGAACCAACGACCTACGGATTAACAGTCCGCCGCTCTAACCGGCTGAGCTACTGAGGAACTGTGTTCTGCAACGGGGCGCAATACTAATGCCCGTCTTAAACACTGTCAACACTTTGCCCAGTGCTTTTTCATAAAAGAAGTTTACTTGCTGCTTGTTTAGCCAAAGCCAGTAGAAAAGCTGTGCAAAACCAAATTTTGCATATGCAAAAGCTATTCGTACTTTTGTAATGGCATTGAAATTTGACAAAGTCAGGCCAATAAAGGGCTGGCGTAAGTTACCCACAGAATCTGTGGATAAGTCTGTGAATTGTTGGCCTGATGGATAGGCTAAGCCTTAACAGATAAGGCTTAGCGCCAGATCAATAGGTTTGCGACTAATTTTTTATTCCTTACAAAACAATGAGTTATGAATATGAAAGAACTGAAACTTTATGCAAAACACTGTTGAAGAAACAAAATTTCTATGCAAAAGCAGATTGTGAACATTTTTTCTCATTCTTGCTCAGTTTTAGGCCAATTTGATCGCATTGCAGGTAGTGCGACCTCTGACTTTTCTCTACAATAGCGCCACCTGCGCTTAAGCTGACTGTTATGACTCAATCCACTTCGAAACGTCCTGATCTGCTCAAAGGTGATATTCAGGCCACTATGAAACAAATGACGGTGCCTGTGCTGTTTGGCATGATCACGTTAATGTCTTTTAACCTGGTAGATACCTTCTTTATAAGTATGCTGGGTACTGCTGAACTGGCAGCTGTTAGTTTTACCTTTCCTGTAACTTTTACTGTGATTAGTTTGGCCATTGGTTTAAGTATTGGTACTTCAGCCGTAATCGCCAGAGCCTTAGGCAGTGGCGATGAACAAAGCGCACGCAGTGACGGTTTAGCCGCTTTGTGGCTGTCGGCTTATCTGGTCATTGCTTTGTCCATCGTTGGTTATTTGACTATTGATCCCTTATTTCGTTTATTGGGCGCAAAAGACGACACTTTGCCTTTTATTCATGAATACATGGATATCTGGTTTTTAGGCGCTGTTTTTCTTATTACGCCAATGATTGGCAATGCAGTATTAAGAGCGGCTGGGGATACGAAAACGCCCAGTATATTAATGGCCTGCGCCGGGCTGCTGAATGCTGTTTTAGATCCAATTTTGATTTTTGGTTGGGGACCTGTGCCGGCTATGGGAGTTGCCGGAGCGTCGTTAGCCAGTGTGCTGTCCTGGTTGTTGGGGTTTGGCTTGATCCTGTATTTACTGATGGTACGCCGTAAACTGGTGGATGTAGGTCATCAGCCTTTTGGCGAATTTATTAAAATCTGTCGTAAAATTTTGCATATAGGTTTACCTGCTGCTGGTGCCAATATGCTGACACCTCTGGCTATGGCGATTTTAACTGCGCTGATGGCAAGTTATGGTGCTGAAGCTGTGGCGGCTTTTGGGGTAGGGGCCCGTATTGAGAGTATCGCGTCTTTGGTTGTATTGGCGCTTTCGATGACTTTGCCACCTTTTGTCAGCCAGAACTATGGCGCCTGTGCTTATCACCGTATTCATGATGCTTACAGAAGCTGCATTCAATTTATTTTGGCCTGGCAGCTTGTGGTGTATCTTGCTTTAGCTGCATGCGCTTGGTTTGTAGCCGACCTGTTTACCAAAGATCCTTTGGTGGCACAATATATCCGCTACTTTATCTGGATCTTGCCTTTAGGTTATGGCCTGCAAGGCATTATTATTCTGACCAATTCGTCTTTTAACGCTTTGCATTTACCGCTGAATGCGCTGCAACTCAGTGTGATCCGCCTTTTTGTGTTTTATGTGCCTTTTGCATATATAGGTGGCTTGATGGGAGGCGTGGTCGGTGTTTTTGTTGGTGGACTGATTGCAAATGCTTGTACCTCCGGCCTGGCCTACAGCTGGTTTAAACGCAAACTGGCGGCCTTAACTTTAACTGGAGAATCCTTATGAGTCGTGATTTCGAATTGGTGTCTTCATACCAGCCAGCAGGCGATCAGCCAACAGCTATTGCAAAGCTGGTGGAAGGGCTGGAATCTGGTTTAGCTCATCAAACCTTATTAGGGGTGACTGGCTCAGGTAAAACCTTCACTATGGCCAATGTGATAGCTCAAGTGAACAGACCAACCTTGATCATGGCGCATAACAAAACTCTGGCGGCGCAGCTTTATGGTGAGATGAAAGAGTTTTTCCCGAATAATTCGGTCGAATACTTCGTGTCTTATTACGACTACTACCAGCCTGAAGCCTATGTGCCCTCCAGCGATACCTTTATCGAAAAAGACGCTTCTATTAATGAACATATAGAGCAGATGCGTTTGTCGGCGACCAAAGCGCTGATGGAAAGACGGGACGTAGTGATTATCGCCTCAGTGTCGGCTATTTATGGTTTGGGCGATCCGGAATCCTATATGAAGATGCTGTTGCATCTCAAAGTAGGCGATATTGTTGATCAGCGTTTTATCTTACGCCGCTTGGCCGAGTTGCAATACAGCCGCAATGATACGGCGTTTGAACGCGCGACTTATCGTGTGCGTGGTGACGTCATTGATGTGTTTCCGGCCGAATCGGATGAAATCGCAGTACGCATTGAACTGTTTGATGAAGAAATTGAGCGCATCAGTTTATTTGATCCTCTGACAGGTTCGGTGGAGAAAGTGGTCAGCCGCTACACCATTTATCCAAAAACGCACTATGTCACGCCGCGGGAGAAAATCCTCGAAGCGACTGAACGTATTAAGGTGGAACTGAAAGATCGCCGCGCTCAATTGCTTGTCGAAAACCGTCTGATTGAAGAGCAGCGTATTGGGCAGCGCACTTTATTTGATTTAGAAATGATGGTGGAGCTGGGGTATTGCTCCGGCATTGAAAACTACTCGCGCTATTTATCAGGCAGGGCGGAAGGCGAACCACCTCCAACCTTGCTGGATTATTTCCCGGCCGATGGTTTGATGTTTATTGACGAGTCGCATGTCACCATTTCGCAAATTGGCGCTATGTACAAAGGCGATCGCTCGCGTAAAGAAAACCTGGTGAACTATGGCTTTCGTTTACCTTCGGCCCTGGACAACAGGCCACTGAAGTTTGATGAATTTGAATCCATAGCGCCACAGCGTATTTATGTCTCGGCGACACCAGCAGATTACGAGTTAAAGCAATCGGCGGGTGAAGTGATAGAGCAGGTGGTGCGGCCAACAGGTTTATTAGACCCAGTCATCGAAATTCGGCCTGTAGCCACTCAGGTTGACGATTTAATGTCGGAAGCGTTTCGCTGCGCCAAAATTGGCGAGCGGGTTCTGGTGACAGTACTGACCAAAAAAATGGCTGAGGATTTAACGGACTATTTAGCAGGTCATGGTGTGAAGGTGCGTTATTTACACTCCGATATCGATACAGTCGAACGGATGGAGATTATCCGCGATTTACGTTTGGGTGTATTTGACGTACTGGTCGGCATTAACCTGCTGAGGGAAGGTCTGGATATACCGGAGGTGTCTTTAGTCGCCATTCTGGATGCGGATAAAGAGGGCTTTTTACGTTCAGAGCGTTCGCTTATTCAAACTATGGGTCGTGCCGCCCGTAACCTTTACGGTAAAGCTGTGCTTTATGCTGACCGCATGACCGGTTCTATGCAGCGCGCTATCAATGAAACCGAGCGTCGGCGCAATAAGCAAATTGCTTACAATGAACTGCATGGCATCACACCTACTGCTATTAAGAAGAAGGTGTCGGATGTGATGGACTTGGGACAGGATGCTGATTTGCCTAAAGTGGCAGAGAAAATCAAACTGGCCAAAGGTAAAACGCCTTATCAGCTACAGGCAGAAATTAAGCAACTGGAGCAAAAAATGCTGCAGCACGCTAAAGATCTGGAGTTTGAACTGGCAGCACAGGCGCGTGATCAAATTCATCAATTACGCCAGGCTTTGCTGGAAATTTAATCGGAACCATCGGACTTTTCCTGTTTTACATGGTTATCTGGTTGATATTTATACAGTTCTTTACAGAGTCGTTCAGAGAGCATTAACTTTCAGAAGTTTACACTGCCTGCGTTTTCTCAACCAAAAGGTAGTATTTATGAAACGTTCCATGCTCGCTTTACTTATCGCTGTAGTGTCAACCGGTGCAGCAGCGAACAGCTATCAAAATGAATCTTCAGTAAATTATGGCAACAGTGAACTCAACGGTGTTGATGTCGATGGCTGGCAACTGAAGCATCAATATTTCTTTAATGCAGTAGACACTTCTGGCAATACACCGCGTGCTGAAGCTGCATTTATCAATAAAAACGCCAGTGTATTTGGCACCCTGTCCCGTACCTCTATCGGTGACTTTGATCAAAATGCCTGGTCAGTGGGTGGTGAGTATATGGATCAAAGCCATAACTTCTACGGTAAGCTGGAATGGTCACATTACAGCGGTGACGACAGTCAGGACGTAGAAGGTACTGTAGGTTACTTCATCAGCAATGATTGGTTAGTCGGTGCTATTTTTGAGCATGACAGACCCGATCAAGGTGGCAGCAGCACGAACTATGGTGTGATGACCAAAAAGTTATGGGATTTAGGCACAGGTGACATGATCAACCTGGAAGCGAATATTCTGGATTACCGTAACACTTCAGCGACACGTTATGGTGTTGGTGCAGATTACTACTTCGGCAAAAATTTCTCTGCCGGCGTTGGTTATGAATGGGTCTCTAACGACGTGTTCAGCGAAAGTGAAGACAGCCTGAGCTTACGCACTAAGTGGTTCGCTTTACCTAACTTGTCGTTATCTGCGAGCGTAGCCTTTGATACGCTGGAGACGGGTGATGATCTGTATCAGTTAGGCGCAAGCTACCGCTTCTAATGCCCGTCGTACTTGAAGCTGCAGCTTTGTTGGCTGCGCTACTCGCCCCAGTAGTTTGTTGCTCATGATTGTTGGATTGACCGGCGAGTTTTCGCTTCGATCCAATTGCACATAGGGCTACTATGCTCCTGGGGTCTTGTATGCTTGCCGCCGTGCTGCAACATCAATTACTTAGGGCAAATTAGTGCAAAATGATTTTACTGAGGAGCCGCAAGGCTCCTTAGTCTTTTCTGATGAATCAACTCGCGGTCAATTGCTGCCAGATGGCTTTTGCTACAGGTCCGAGCAATTGATCTTTATGCCGTACCAAATGCACTTCTCCCTGAATAAACTTTGGAAACTCCACTGGTTTTAGCTGTACCAAAGCACCACTTGCCAGTTCGTCAGCCACCTGATGTCCTGCCACCATGCCCCAGCCTAAATGTGCTAACAAGGCTTGTTTCATACATAAACTGTTGTTGACCTTGACCCGTCGTGCCGACTGCAAGGGCAGTAGTTTTCCACTGTCAAAATTCAGCGCCTCTGAATTCGCCACCAGTTGTGGCAGTTCTGCTAATTGCGCCTGATGAGTTAAAGGGCCGCCCAGTTGTTTTAGAAACTCCGGGCTGGCAACACATAAAAGATCAAAACTACCAATGGCCACGGCTTCAAAATCACCCAGACTGATAAAAACCGGGTACCAGGGACTGATGGCTAAATCGGCCTGCTGATTTTTTAGTTTTTCCAGCGCTTGCAGCCGGTAATCACAACTCAACAGCAATTCGGTATGAGGAAACTGCTGCTGAGCTTGCCGGATAGCCCCCATGTAAGGCTGAAGATCAACAGCCTCATCAAAGGCCATACGTAAACTGGCTTCAGCACCACGACTTAAGTGTTGAGCCAAAGATTTTAATTGAGCACTTTGATGTAGAAGTTGTTGAGCTTGCTGATAAAAACGCTTACCAGCTTCAGTAAATTGCAGGCGATATTGACTGCGATCCACTATAGTAAAACCGCATTCCTGCTCCAGCTTTTTCAGCGCCATACTCAAAGCAGGTTGGGTTTTATGCAGTTTAATCGCGGCCTGCAGCAGACTTTCACTGCTGGCGACGGCGTCGAGAATATAAAGCTGAGTTAAGTTCATCAATTATTCTTATGTAGAAATGAAATAAATATAAATTTTAATATTAATTTTGCTTTTGTATAGTGCAAATACAAAAAGCAGTGTGGCCAGAGCAAAAAAGGGAAAGGTTTAAATGTCCAGACAGATGATGATAAGTGCGCTGTTGTGTATGGTGGCGGTTACAGGTTGTTCCAAACCAGTTGAAACGGCAGAACAAGACCTGAACAGACCGGTGAAATTGCATGCAGTACAGGATGGCCAACAAAAGTTAATCCGCCAGTTTCCTGCGATAGTGGAGCCCACTGAGAATGCCCGTTTAACCTTTCGCGTCAGCGGTAAACTTACTCAGTTTTCTATCCGGCCTGGTCAGGAAGTGAAAAAAGGCGATGTATTGGCCCGTTTAGACCCTACCGATTTTAAATTGAAAGTTGAGCAGGCACAGGCCCGATATCAGTTGTCAAAAGCGCAGTTTGATAGGGCAGCCAGCCTGATTGGGCAAAAACTGGTGTCTCAGGCCATGTACGATGAAGCCAAAGCTCAGTTGCAGGTGGCGGACGCTGATTTAAAAACTGCCCAAACTAATCTTTCCTATACAGAGATGGTGGCGCCTTTTAGCGGTACCGTATCGCGTTCTTTAGTTGAGAATCATGAAAACGTTGCCGCTCAGCAAGCCATTCTGGAGTTACAGCTCAAAGGCATGGTGGATGTGGTGATCCAGGTGCCGGAGGATGTGATAGCACTGGTGAAAAAAGACGTCAGTTATCAGCCAGATGTGATTTTTGATTCCTACCCAAGCTTAAGTTACAAAGCCAGTATCAAAGAGTGGGATACCAGAGCGGACAGCGCGACCAACAGCTTTAAAGTGGTGTTCAGTATGGCTGCACCGGAAGAATTTAATGTGCTCTCTGGTATGACAGCCAATGTAGTGGCTGATATGAGCCAGTTGATGCGTGCTCAGGCCTCAGTTGTTGTGGTGCCTGCCACTGCAGTATTTGCCGCTAATGATCAGCCTGTGGATGCGACAGAGCGTTTTGTCTGGGTTTATAGCGAAGGTGTAGTGAACAGACGTGCTGTGACAGTAGGGCGCTTAACTGCACAGGGCATTGAAATTTTGTCTGGTTTAGCTGCAGGTGATCAGGTGGTAACAGCTGGTGTAAATCAACTGACGGAAAACCAGCAAGTGCGGCCTTGGCAACGTGAGCGGGGTCTGTAAGCTATGGATGTTGCTCAGTATTTTATAAAAAATAAAACCTCGTCCTGGCTTGTCACCGCTATTTTATTAATAGGCGGCACTATGGCCTATTTTGGTTTGGGGCGGCTTGAAGATCCTCAGTTTACGCTGAAACAAGCGCTGATTATTACCTCTTACCCCGGAGCCTCACCTTTGCAGGTGGAGGAAGAAGTCAGTTATCCGATTGAAAATGCCATTCAGCAACTGCCTTATGTCGACCATGTGACCTCTATTTCTACCAATGGCACCTCGCAAATCATGGTGGAGATGAAAGGCATTTATCGGGCCAAAGAGCTAAAACAAATCTGGGATGAACTGCGTCGTAAGGTCAATGATCTCACGCCGCAGTTACCACCTGGCGTGCAAAGCCCTGTTGTGAATGACGACTTCGGTGACGTGTACGGTATGTTGTATGCCATCACAGGTGATGGCTATTCAGACGAAGAAATTCGGGATTATGTCGACTTTTTACGCCGTGAGCTGGTGCTGGTTGATGGAGTTGGCAAAGTCTCAGTCAGTGGCAGGCAACAGGAACAAGTGGTGGTCGAAATATCCCGCTCCCGTCTGGCTGCTTTAGGTATTCCTCCGACCCAAATTGCCAGTTTATTGCAAACTCAGAATGTGGTGAGTAATGCAGGGGCCTTACGCCTTGGGCCAGACCGGATCCGTATTCATCCAACAGGTGAATTTCAGTCGGTGCAGGAGCTGGAGCAGCTGATTATCAGCAATCCTGCCGCCAAAGAGCTGATTTATTTAGGTGATGTGGCCAAAGTCTACAAAGATGTGCAGGAAGTGCCGAGTCAGATTTTAAAGTTTGATGGCAAAAATACCCTGACTTTGGGTGTGTCTTTTAGTCAGGGCGTAAACGTAGTCGATGTAGGGGCTTTGGTGACTGCCCGCATGGCAGAACTGGACTACGCCCGACCTGTCGGTATGGATATTAATACTATCTACAATCAGCCTGCCGAAGTAGAGGCTTCAGTCGGTGGTTTTGTGCTGAACCTGCTGGAATCTGTCGCTATTGTTATTGTGGTGCTGTTGGTGTTTATGGGGCTGCGCAGTGGCTTTTTAATAGGCCTTATTTTGCTGCTGACCGTGCTTGGCACCTTTATTTTTATGCAGCAAATGCAAATTGAACTGCAGCGGGTGTCACTGGGCGCGCTGATTATTGCCTTAGGTATGCTGGTGGACAATGCCATAGTGATTACCGAAGGTATTTTAATTGGCATGCAAAGGCGCCTGAGCATCAGCGAGTCGGCTTCCGCCATAGTCAAACAAACCAAATGGCCTTTATTGGGCGCAACCATTATTGCTATTACCGCTTTTGCGCCTATTGGTTTATCCAGTGATGCAACGGGGGAATTTGCCGGTAGTTTGTTTTGGGTTTTATTGGTTAGCTTGCTGCTGAGCTGGGTGACCGCTATTACGCTTACGCCGTTTTTCGCCAGCTTGTTTTTTAAAGAAGAATTAAAAGCCAAAGTGGATGAAGCCCAGGGCGAGCCTGAACTCTACCGTGGTTTTATTTTTGACTGGTACAGAGCTGCCTTAACCGGCGTACTAAGGTACAGGTTTTTAAGTTATGGCCTGATGATCCTGTTACTGATCTTGTCGGTGATGGGCTTTGCCAAGGTAAAACAGGTGTTTTTCCCAGCGTCTAATACTCCCATTTTTTTAGTGGATCTATGGCAACCTGCTGGCACTGATGTGCGGCAATCCGACGCTGAGGCTTTAGAAGTGGTGCAGTATCTGAAAACTCTGGAAGGAGTGGAAGCTGCCACTTTAACCTCTGGCCGTGGCGCTGACCGTTTTATGCTGACCTATCAGCCCGAGCGTTTTTACGCAGCCTACAGCCAGCTGATTGTGCGGGTCGAGGACAAATCGCTGTTAGCTGGACGTATGGCTGATGTCAGCTCTTATATCAACGAGCAGCACCCTGGACTTCGCCACAAATTAAAGCGGCTGGATGTTGGGCCTTCCACTGCAGCTAAACTTGAAGCCCGCTTTAGCGGTGCCGATCCTAATGTGCTGCGACAACTGGCTGAGCAAGCCAAAGCTATTATGCTTCAGGACCCAGGCACCCGTAATTTACGCGATGACTGGAGTAACAGAGTCAAAGTGATCCGGCCGCAGTTTAATGAAGCTCTGGCGCGCAGGGTTGGCATTAGTAAGCAAGATATTGATGACGTACTGCTGACTCATGTCAATGGCCGCACTGTGGGTATTTACCGGGATGGCACGCATTTGTTGCCTATTATTACCCGTGCGCCAGATTCGGAGCGGCAAAGTGTTGATGCGTTGGCCGATTTGCAGGTCTATAGCCCTAAGCTAAACCGCTATATTCCTATCAGTCAGGTAGTCAGCAGCTTCGCGCTGGAGTGGGAAGATCCACAAATTATGCGCCGTGACCGTAAACGCACTTTAACTGTGATGGCCGATCATAATATTTTAAGTGACGACACAGCCGCCTCTTTACTAAAAAGAGTACGGCCACAAATCGAAGCTATACCATTGCCTACAGGTTATAGCCTGAGTTGGGGCGGTGAACTGGAAGCACAAACCAAAGCGCAAAAAGCCTTGTTCAGCTCTTTGCCTATGGGCTATCTGGTGATGTTTGTGATCACAGTGTTGCTGTTCAGTTCAATGCGTGACGCACTGGTGATTTGGGCTTGTGTGCCTATGGCGCTCATTGGCGTGACGCTTGGCTTGTTGACGGTGAATGTGCCCTTTGGCTTTTTAGCCTTACTGGGGTTTTTAAGCCTGTCTGGTATGCTGGTGAAAAACGGCATAGTGCTGCTTGATCAGATTAAACTGGAATTAAGCCAGGGGCTTGCGCCTTATCAGGCCGTTTATCACAGCGCAGTCAGCAGGGTTCGGCCAGTGTCTATGGGCGCTATTACCACCATTCTGGGGATGTTGCCTTTGGTCACAGATGACTTCTTCGCCAGTATGGCTGTGGTCATTATGTTTGGCCTGGGTTTTGGCACTATTCTTACCTTGCTGTTTTTACCTTTAATGTACTGTTCTATCTATCGGATCCCGTCACAGCGTTAGTGCAGCTGTCTTTGATCAAAAAACCGGAGAAGCAGATTTTTGCTGCTTTTTCCGGCTTTCTCCCTCTGTTTTAATCTTTGAAATCATGACTATAGTTCAGTTGATATTTTTCTATGATAAATGCTGGACTTAGCGCCCTGTGCTTGTGGTAATCTCCATAAAAACACAGAAGGGATGTCGTGTTGCTTCGCGCACGCCACCCCCTGACTCAATTCCTGAATTGTCGTGGGCTTGTCTGTGAACAAAGCCCTGGTATGGACATTATAACTATGAAAAAACTCGCCCTTTCTCTGGCGTGCAGCTTTGTCTTTTCCGTTACTGCTGCCGACCACTTACCAGCTTTACCCGACTGGCAAGGCTCTACGTTAAGCCTGATTAAACCAGCACAACATCCTTGGGTTACCCCGGCTGAAGTGTCTGATTTGTCGGAAACGCCTGACTACGAAACCACCATCAAATTTCTGGAACGACTGGCCGCCAGCACTCCTTTAATTAAACTGGAAGTGATAGGCCAAAGTCCGCAGGGGCGTGCTATTTATTTGGTGAAGGCGGGTACTGATCCGGACATGATAGGCAGGGATCAGAAGCCGGTATTACTTGCACAAGCCGGTATTCACAGCGGTGAAATTGACGGCAAAGACGCTGGTTTAATGTTATTGCGCGACATAGTGCATGGCGATAAAGCGGATTTATTAAAAGAGGTGAATCTGCTGTTTATTCCTATATTTTCGGTCGATGGCCATGAGCGTAGCGGTAAATACAATAGGATGAACCAGCGAGGTCCTGAATTACAGGGCTGGCGTGCCACTGCGCAAAACCTGAATTTAAACCGCGATTATATGAAAGCTGAAGCACCTGAAATGCAGGCGCTGCTGAAATTACTCAGCAGCTATCAACCGGATCTGTATCTGGATATTCATGTGACAGACGGTGAAGACTATCAGTACGACATCACTTATGGTTTCAACGAACCTTTCGCAGCCTTAAGCCCTAATGCCGCCAGTTGGCTGGCCAGCAGCTACCGAGCTGAAATTGATCAGGCACTGAGTGCTGCGGGTCATATTCCCGGACCTCTGGTCTTTGCGCACAACAGCGCAGATTTCAGTAAAGGCTTAGCAGGCTCAACCTCTTCGCCACGTTTTTCCAATGGTTATGGTGATGTACGGCATATTCCGACAGTGCTGGTAGAAAACCATAGTTTAAAACCGTATAAACAGCGGGTTTTAGGGACTTATGTGCTACTGGAGCAAAGTTTAAAACTGTTGCAACAGCAGGGCGCTGTGTTGAAGTTGGCGAAAAAAGCCGATGAAAATGCCCGGCCAGAGCGCCAGGTGCTGGCCTGGAAAGCCAGTGAAACGCCAGACTATATTGCGTTTAAAGGGATTGAAGCCGTTCAGAAAAAAGATGCGATCACTGGTGTGACTTATCAAACCTGGACAGGTAAACCGCTGAACTATGAACAATTGCCTGTGTATTGGGAAAAAGAGCCTGCCACTGAAATTGAAGTGCCTAAAGCCTACTGGATCCCACCAGAGCAACAAGAAGTGATCGCCAAGCTGGCGTTGCATGGCGTGCAATTTACCAGCTTAAAGTCACCCAAAACTATTCAGTTACAGCAACTTACTGCAACTTCGCATCAGTTTGCCAGCAAACCTTTTGAAGGCCGTTTTGGCGTCAAAGCCGAGTTTAGCCGCAACTGGCAAAAAATCCGTTTGCCTGCGGGGTCAATCCGGGTCAGTACCGATCAGCCCTTAGGTGCTTTAGCTGTTGCGTTACTGGAACCTACAGCGCCGGATTCTTTATTCAGCTGGGGTTATATGCCCGGTATGTTTGAGCGGGTAGAGTACTTTGAAACTTACGCCATAGTGCCGCTGATTGAAACTGCGCTGAAGCAGGATAAAAAGCTCAAAGCTGAATTTGACGAAGCGCTGAAACAGGATAAAAAACTGGCGGCTGATCCAGAGGCCAAGCTGCAATGGCTGTATCAGCGTTTGCCATACTATGACCAGCATTACCTGAAATATCCAATATTGATTGAATGAGTTGCCTGCGGGTCAGAGTCTTGACTCTGACCCCGCTATTGCAACAGCCTCAGTCTGCTGCTGCGCTGCTTATTCGATGATCCTGCCTGATAAATACGATGCCACTTAAACACAATACGGTAATAAACAGCAGCGCATTGGCTGGAGCCTGTAAATTAAAATCGACCATGTTATGCATCAGCATATGAAGGATGGTTACAGAGCAACCAAAGGCGATGCCCCTGCTTAGTTTATTGTGTTTTGACCTCATAGTTTTAAGATTCAGCCACAGCATCCAGAGTAGCCAGAACCCGAGCAACAGGGTTAAAGGGACGCCCAATTCAATAGAAAACTGCAGATATTCATTATGGGCATGGTCGTAAAACCAATGGTAGTAACCGGGCTGATAGGCCGGAAATACGGTGTAAAAGCTGCCACCGCCTTGTCCAAACCAGGGCGCATCTGCAATGGCTGGCAGACTATCTTTTATCACTTCATCCCGGCTTTCCGCAGCAAAGGATGTTTCTTCATAACGTTGCTGCAACTTCTCAAGGCCGAACAAGGAGCCTATAGCAATGATATCAAACACAAAAATGCTGATTATCAGAGGCTTCAGCAGCGCAGGCTTATGTTTGTAAAAGCTGATGGCATAGACAGAGATCAACAATAAAGCGGTAAAAAAAGCGGCATTGCCCATGCGGGAGCGGCTCAGAACCAAGCCAATCATCATGATCAACAGGGCCAGACGCAGCAAAATTTTGGTACTGAGCAGGGATCCCAGTAAAGTGCGGCTCACATTCAGCCAGTTCCACTTCATAGCTCGACTGGATAACTCGGCCATTAATAAACCCAAACCCAATGCCAGTGTCATCGCCAGATAGTTGGCAAAATGATTCTGATAAACAAAAGAGCCTCTGGCTCTGTTCCCTTCAGGTACTGCAAACACAGGGGATAGTTCAATGCCCTGTAAATTCAATATTGAGCCATAAGCCGCCTGAAATACACCGCTGGCAATCACCGTATAACAGAGCATTTTAAGTTCGCTGTCGCTACGGAAATAACCTGTGATCAGCCAGGCAAACAGGCCATAAAATAAGCTTTTAAACCACAGGATTTCGGTTTGATTTGGATCCACAGTACTGAGCCAGGGCGCGAAGGAGAAGAGCTGTGCCCCTGACACAGCCAATACCGCGACAAAGGGCAACAGGCTGATCTGTTGCCAGCGCCCGGCAAACCATGGGCTGCGGCCAAAGCAGACTGAAATCAGATGCAAACTGAAGATGAACGCGATCATCAGTTCAAGCAGGGTCCAGGCCCATGGCCTGTTGCTGCCTAAAGGTATTGGTGACCACAGCAGTGTAAAACAACAGAGTAAACGGATCATAGCGGCTAATCGCGGAGCTGTAGTCATCAGTGAGCATTTTCCGTGTTGTAGAGCGGCCAGAGGTTATGCAGGGCAGAGCTTAAAGTACAGAGGGCAACAGGCCCTCATTTTACTTCACTATTTTCTTCGTTATGTTTAGATCAGTTAGCAGATGCAGTACCGCCACCGCCGCCAGAACCGCCGCCAAAACCAGTTCCACCAGGAGCTGAGGCTCCCGGACCTGCCACATTTCCTGTGCCAGCACCACCACCTGAAGCTGTGGCCTGAGCCACCAGATCCTGATCTACACCTGCAGATGCAGCCGCAACAGCACTGATACTATCGGCAGACATTCCTGCCGCAGAAGCTGCGGCAAGTACGGCACTGACCGCATCGTTACACAAACTCAGGTTCAGATTCAGATCTGGATCTCCAGGCCGTATCAGGCACACTACTGCAGCGGCCTCCAGCGCTGCCTGTAAAATGGCTTCTTTAGTGGCCTGATCCGGTGCCGCTGCAATCATGGCCTGAATTTCAGCTTTGATATCTGCAAGTGCTTGAGTTTCCGCTTGTTTTGCGGTCATTTTTTTGTTCTGATACTGAGCAACCAGCGTCTGATGCTGAGCCACTACGGCCTCAGCAGAGGCTGCATCCTGCGCCATTGCCGGAACTGAATTGAACACTGTAGCTGTAAACAAAGCGACAGCGAAAGTTGTGAGATTTTTCATAGCCTGGATCCTTTTTGGTTATAACTTAGGCTTGCGTAGCAAGCTTAAGTTAATAAATTCCTGAGTCATGCCAGATTTTTCCAGCTGAAGATTGACCTTCTGTGGGGCGAGCAACCAATTTCCCTGGACTGCATTGACTCCCGAAGCGAAGCAAATCTCCATCATCTGTTCAGAGCCAATATGCGGAGCCAGCACCCTGATGCCTATACCGTGACAGATCTGGCACAATGTTCTTATAAGGAACTGATTTTCTTGATCCTTCAGTGCGGTGGCATACGCTCCGTCAATTTTCACATAGTCCACATTCAGGCCCTGCAGGTATTTGAAGCTGGTCATGCAGGCGCCAAAACGTTCTATACACACTTTGCACCTGTGGCTTTTAATGATGTTCATCAGAGCTTTAGTGGCGTCAGGCGCTTTTAGCACAGAATACTCTGGTATTTCGAACACCAGGTTGACCTTGCCATTGAGGTGTTGCAGTTGTTTGTCCAGCCAGGTTAAAAATAATGCTGAGCTGACAGCGCCTTGTGAAAGATTGATGGCGTAAGTTGTGCAGGGTTTGTCTGGTACTTGCGTCAGGATATAGCTGATCACTTGCTGGTCCAGTTGTAACGACAGTCCGTGTTGTTCCGCCATTGCATACGTTTCTGCCGTTGACAGCTGCGAATTGAGGTAATGAAAGCGGACAAAGGTTTCAATATACTCAACCGTCTGATCGGCGTTCACCACAGGTTGCGCCCATAGCTCAAAATTTTGCTTCTGGATCAGAGAGGTAATAACAGAATGCCAGGCTATTCTGCCGTCAGGTTTAATCCGCATGCTTTCGTCTTCCAGCAACAAGGGCAAATCGGGCTGCTGAATACGCTGAATGATGGCGCTGTCGAGGGCTGACAGGCAGTGATGCAAATCATTTGACGGAGCCACTTTCATCAGGGCTATGGACGCAAAGCCTTTTGGAAAAGCCGCGCTGTTCATCGATTGCAGTTTAGAACTCAGTCGCTGCAACTGTGTTTCCAAAGGCCCGGCACTGGTTTGGCTTAACAGGATAAAGTCGCTGCCACACAGCCGGAACAATTGGTTATAGCCCGACTGTTCCAGTGCCTCTTTAAACTCTTTTACCGCTTGCAAAATGTACTGGTCTGCCGCTTCAAATCCCTGAGCATGATGCACCTCTGCGAGCGAATGCAGGCTCATCATGCCTATATGCAGATGCAAATCATGAGTTTTTTGCTCGTTTTTTTCTGCGTTAAAGCGCTGTTCCAATAATCTCCTGTTGCCAAGACCTGTCAGCACGTCGGTAAATACTTTTACTTTCAGCTCGTCTGCCTGCTGGCTTAGTGCCTGAAAAATGCGCTGAATATTGGCCACCATGCTATTCATCGCCATAACGACAGAGCGAAGATCTGTGGTAAAAGGCAAGCTCTTCTGTTGCAAAAAGTTCTTCTTGCCAACCTCCCTGGCCTGATGCTCGATGTGCCGTAACGGTGTCAGTACTGCAAACACAATCAGTTGAATAACCAGCACACTTAAAACAGCAATAAGGGCAATAGTGAAAAAGCTTTGCCTGGCTTGTTGCCACAGTGTTTGGTAGGCAATACCCGGATTGGATTGAATGGACAACACACCGGCGCTGATCCAGCCATTATTTACCTCCGAGCTTTGTTGTGGTGGCGACAGCGGGAACCATGAGACAAACCACTCTGGCACTTCGTCATATTCAACAGGGTTTTGCCGTTTGATTTTTACATCACCTTGGCTGGTTTTAAACTCCAGACTGGCATAATAACCAGAATCGAAAATAGCACTGGCCATGGTTTTTGCTATCACCAGATCAGGGTCGTCCATATAAGCGGACATCGATAAACCCAGGCTGGTAGCTGCATCCTGAGCATGAGATTTCATTTGGGTATTCAGGTAATACTGAGTACTTTGGATTGAGATATACAAACTGAATAACAAGGTAAAGATCGCCACCAGCACGATCAGCACATGCAGCTGCGTTTTTAACGAGATACCAGGGAGTGTTCCCCACAATTTCTGAGCCATCACAGTTACATTCCCTTCTCAATTCGGTTCAGCAATTCCTGCCAGTTTGAACCCCCTGTTTTGCCTTCAACTTTACGTCCCAGTCCTTGTGCTTTTGCAAGCCACAGCCCTTCGGCATTAAAACCATAAATAGGTTTAAGATCTGGTCTGCGTGTTGCCGGCAGGACTTGTTTAACCATATTGTCCAGAACCAGTGGGACAGCGTTTTCATGTTCGATGTAAATCAGCACCATATGAGGCTCATTGACGGACAAGGCCCTGACGTACATGATCCGTAGCCGGCTATCCGGAACCCCCATGGCCCGCAGAGAGACGTATTTAGCTATTGCAAAATCTTCACAATCACCCGCTGAAGTGCTCAGGGTTTCCAGTGGAGTAGCCCAATAGTCTGGCTTTCCCCATTGGTCCTGATCCGATTTAAAACGGATCTGGTTGTTAAAGAATGCGTTGACCCTGTTGACCCGCACCCAGTCCGACTCCAACTGACCCTTTTCCAGTAAATCTCGCCAGAGTCTTATTCTGAAAAGCGCCTCCTCACCATAGGTACTACGAATGCCTTCCAGCATTTTTGGCTCAAACAGCGTCAGCAGATAGCTGGCATTACCAGCAACAGAGACAGAAAAAGACAGCAGAGCTACAACGGCGTACTTCACCAGCATAAACCTCCTTTCTGCGCTGCCAGCCAGGGTGGGGGATGATGAGGCTTAAGGTACAGGATTATGTGTATTAGTTTAGAGCGGTACCGCACCAAGAGCGCATAGCAATCTGGGGTAGACTAGAACAAATCGCACTCAATTTATCATTTTTATCAAATTTGTGCGGCATCTTTGAGCTGGCATAAAAGAGCTTTTAACCCAAAGCGGGTTTATAACCGGACAGATTCAAAGCACCACAGGAATGGCCATTGCTGCGTTGTTTGAGCGAACACCAAGGGTTTTATTACCACATGAATCAGCACATTACAGAGGGAACTCGTTATGCAATCGCCCGAATTTCGTAAAGTAACCAGAGCTGTTATTCCTGTTGCAGGTCTGGGAACGCGGATGTTGCCTGCAACAAAAGCTATTCCGAAAGAAATGTTGCCTGTGGTGGATAAACCACTGATCCAGCATGTGATCGAAGAAGCTGCTGCTGCCGGTATTACCGAAATAGTGCTGGTTACTCATAGCAGCAAGAACTCGATTGAAAACCATTTTGATACCAGCTTTGAATTAGAAACCCAGTTAGAGAAAAGGGTAAAACGCTCTTTGCTGGAAGAAGTGCGTTCTATTAATCCCAAGCATGTCACTGTTATTTCCGTACGTCAGCATACGGCTTTGGGTTTGGGTCATGCCATTTTATGTGCGGCGCCTGTGATTGGTAACGAACCTTTTGCTGTATTGCTGCCTGATGTGTTGATCAGCAAGTATGAAAGCAATTTAAAACAAGAAAATCTTAAAACCATGCTTGACCGCTATCAGTTGACCGGAGCCAGTCAGGTGATGGTTGAAGCTGTACCGAGTTCTGCGGTCAGCTCCTATGGTGTGGTTGACTTAAATGGTGAACCTATTGCTGCAGGACAATCAGTGCGGCTGCACGCCATGATAGAAAAACCAGCCATAGATGAAGCTCCTTCTAATATGGCGATTACCGGGCGTTATGTGTTGTCTCCTGCTGTGATGGAGATTTTGAGTTTTACTCAGCCAGGCGCCGGCGATGAAATTCAACTGACGGACGCCCTTGCTCAGTTGCTCAAAGAGCAAACCATGGAAGCCTATCGTATTGTCGGGCGCAGCCATGACTGTGGCAGCAAACAGGGCTACCTGGAAGCCATAGTCACCTATGCATTAAAAGACCCTGCTTTAGGCGCAGAGTTTGCCGCCTGCCTGCAAAGCTTGTTAAGTAATAAAAAACTGAGTCTGATTGCCTGAGCCACGCTGTCGTCTGTCAGGCATAGGAGCTGCCTGTGGGGGCATAGTGTTTAGCGATCAGCTTTTGCAATGACTTCAACGTCAAAGGAATAACATATGAAGTTAAGTATTTTTGGGACAGGTTATGTAGGGTTGGTCACGGGCGCTTGTCTGGCAGATGTAGGTCACGATGTTATTTGTGTCGACATTAATCAGTCCAAGATTAATAGCCTGCAACAGGGCGGGATCCCTATCTATGAGCCTGGGCTGGAAAGTGTGGTGAAAAGTAATGTCACCCAGGGATCGTTAAGATTTACCTCCAACGCTGAAGAAGCAGTGCAGCACGCCGAGGTTATTTTTATTGCAGTAGGCACACCTCCGGACGAAGACGGATCCGCTGATCTGCAATATGTGATGGCGGTTGGCAACACCATAGGGCAGTTGATGACCAGCTATAAGGTTGTCGTTAATAAAAGTACTGTGCCTGTAGGTACGGCAGACAAAGTGACAGCTGTTATTCAGCAGGCGCTGAAAGAGCGAAATTGCGCTGCCGGGTTTGATGTGGTGTCCAATCCTGAGTTCTTAAAAGAGGGCGCTGCTGTGGCCGACTTTATGCGGCCTGATCGGATTGTAATTGGCATCAGCTCAGCCTCTGCTGAGAGCATCATGCGCGAGGTCTATGCGCCATTTAACCGCAATCACGAAAAAATAATAGTGATGGATGTGCGCAGTGCCAAGCTCACTAAATATGCGGCGAACTGCATGCTGGCTACCAAAATCAGTTTTATGAACGAGATGGCTAATATTGCAGAGCGGGTGGGTGCTGATATTGAAAACGTACGCAAAGGCATAGGATCCGACCCCCGTATTGGTTACCAATTTATCTATGCCGGTTGTGGATATGGTGGCAGTTGTTTCCCTAAAGACGTGCAGGCGCTGGCACAAACAGCAAGGCAGTATGGCTACAAGCCGGGCATTCTTGATGCCGTTGAGGCGGTAAATCATAAACAAAAAGATAAGTTATTTGAGCTGATTTGCAGGCACTACGGTGTCGCTGATAGCAGCGGTAAAGGCAACACTTTGCAAGGAAAGGTATTTGCACTCTGGGGACTGGCGTTTAAGCCAAATACAGACGATATGCGCGAGGCACCAAGCCGGGTGTTGATGGAGCAGCTTTGGGCTGCCGGGGCCACAGTTCAGGCTTATGATCCCGAAGCGATGGAGGAAACGCAACGTATTTACGGCAGTACAGACAAACTAGCCTTAACAGGAACCAAAGAGTCCGCCTTAAAAGGTGCTGACGCGCTGGTGATCTGCACTGAGTGGAAGTCGTTTAAAACGCTAAATGCAGAAATCTTAGCAAACAACATGAAAGATGTTGTGGTGTTTGATGGACGTAATTTATTTGACCTGACAAAAATGCTCGAGCAGGGGGTGAAGTACTACTCCATTGGCAGACCCTCTGTATGCTGATCTCGGTATGTATGTGCACCTATAAACGCGAGCATCTGAAGCTAACGTTGCAGAGTATCGCCCGTTTAGCTATTCCGCCTGAAGTGACGCTTGAAGTTCTGGTAGTCGACAATGACGAACACCTCAGCGCCAGCGCCATGATTGAGGCAGTTAAGCAGGATTTTCCATATCCGCTGCACTACTACTCTGAGCCGGTAAAAAATATTGCAGCAGCACGAAATAAACTGCTGGAAGCTGCGTCTGGAGACTGGATCGCCTCGATTGACGATGATGAAGTGGCGGATGAGTTATGGCTGGTCCGGCTTAAGGCAACGGCAGACACTTTTGCCGCTGACGTGGTGTTTGGCCATGTGGTTCCCTGTTTTCCTGATAACACTCCGGACTGGATTAGAGCGGGCGATTATTTTTCGAGAAAAGCCCATGAAACCGGCACTGTATTAAGCAGTGGTGGCAGTGGTTGCACGCTGATCAACAGATTGTTTTTAGAAAAACACAGCATGAAATTTGATCTGGCCTATGGCACAACGGGTGGTGAGGATGTGCAGCTGTTTTTCAGAATGCACCGGCTGGGTGCCAAATTAGTGTTTTGTAAAGATGCAATAGTGTACGAAGCGGTGGAAAGTAACAGGCTGAATAAAAGCTATCTGACCAAACGTGCGGTAAGAATTGGGCAAACCTATGCCCGATATCGGCTAGAACAAGCCACAGTAAGGCAAAAATTTTTGTTTGCGGCTAAAAATCTGCTGCAGTTGCTCTGTCTGTCCATCTTCAGCCTGTTTTCCTATCCACTGAATAAACATCTTTTTATGAAGTTTTATCTTCAGGCCCTGGATAAATACGGAAAAGTCGGTTCGATCCTGAGCGGGGCGAAAGTGGAACTGTATAAATGAATGTGTTTTTAGAGCGCTACTCATTGTTGCTGATCCTGCTTTTTTGTATGGGTTTATTGGAGCCGCAGCTGGCCGCAAAAATTAGCCTGGTAGACATTGATTTAGACGGGCAAATAGCAGAAATCTCAAGCGGCAGTATGTTAAAGCAGCTGTTGTGGGGAGGGCTATTTATATTTTTTTTGGCGAAGCATGGCCTGAATACCCGTTTAATCGCACAAGGGCAGAGATTCCGCGCTGCTATGTTGCTGCTTTTACTTATTTGTTTAGTGTTTTTTATCAGCGCATCCTGGGCCACCTATCCTGGCCTGTCGATAAAGCGAACTATCTTTCAGTTGATATTTGTTTTTACAGTGATGTCATCCACATTGTATTGCTACCAACATGCGTTGATCGGAAAAAACATCAGGTACGCAGCTTATAGTGCATTTTTTATGCTGGCGGTTACTATTTTTTTAGGGACAGCCTTTCATCCAAATGGTGATATGGTTGGATACGCAAAAGGTAAAAATGCGTTGGGTATGAATATGTTGTGCCTGGTATTAATGCTGACTCTGCTTTACAAAAGCATGAATGAAAAGGTAGAAAATATAAGTTATCTGCTAGTTATTGCTCTGATTGTCCTGCTGCTGTCTCATAGTAAAACCTCAATGTTTATCTTGTTATTGTTTGGCGTATTAACTCAGTTGTCATTTTTTACTCAGCGATGGATTGTTGGGGCTTTATTTATATCCTGTGTGTCCTTCTTTATTATTTTCCCCAGTTACATGCATTACTTTGGCTCCATGGATACTTTGCTTAGTATCGTCAGTGATGAGACCTTAACAGGACGGGGGTTTATCTGGAACACATTGTATTACGACCTGCATTATTTTGATAAGTTTGGTTTGGGGTATGGGTATGGTTCTTACTTCGGTGTACCGGAGTTACCTTATTTTTTTGATAATCGCTTTAGCTTTCTCAGATTCATCAGTAGTACGCACAATGGATACTTAGATATGTTGCTTCATGTCGGCACATCGCTGGCTCTTTGCATTATGTTTATTTTTTTTAAATTAGGAAACTATATAAAAGATAGATACATTTTTGCTTCATTAATTCTGCCTGTTGTTCATAACTTTACTGAAAGCTCAGTCGTCAAGGATGACTCGATGGTATGGTTTTTTACGATTTTCATCATATCGTATAGCTGCATAAAGGGAGATTTTAATGCAAAGAATCGGTTGGCTCGATAGTAGTCGGGGATTAGCCATATTAATGCTTATTCTGATCCATTATGTTGGCGCGCTTGAGACTCGTAATTTTATTTCTGAAGATGTAATGCTGGTTCTTAAAGCGGTATTGAGAGTCGCGACACCATTTTTTATTTTAATATTCGGTTTTACATTTTTTACTTTTTTTTCGAAAAAAGTAGAACGTATGACGGATGTAGCTGTTTTATACAAAAAACTGGTCAGTAAGATATTTTATATATTTCTGGCCAGGGAGTTTATTGTGTTGATCAGCGCCTTCAGGTATCCACATGTTGCTGACCATCTGGCAGATATTCTGTTGTACAAAGAAACCTCAGGGTCTGGTGAAATCCTGACGTTTTACATGTTGGCACTCATGGTGTCTCCGCTGGTTTTGCATGGGATAAGAGTGCTGAATCCGCTTTGGTTGTTGTGTCTTGCTGTCGCAGTCTATGCCTTTGGTTATGCTATTGGCAGTCATTTTGAGCACTTGCGGGAAGCTACATTTTTCAGGCTGTTTTTTTATGATGTGTATCCATTTTTTCCGTTTTATGGGCTGGTGCTATTAGGATTCTTTTTTTCCAAAATGTATTCGAACTGGTCTGTTGATCGGGATCGTCTTTTATTTTTCTCTGGCGTCAGTGTGTTGTCTATCGGATGCTCGCTTTTAATTCTGACACAAACCTCTGATGACGTGCTAAGAGCGTTGGCCAATGCAGAGTTAAAATCGCCTCCCACTATTTCTTATATGTTGCTGTATGTTGGTGTTGTAATCATTATTGTTTCTATAAACGCTTTTTGTACTGATAAAAAATATACTCCAGCCTGGATGGCTACTGTGTTAAGCACATTAGGCAGAAACAGTCTGCTTGCCTATGTGTTGCATTACACATTGTTTTTTTCATCATTTATTATTCATTTTGTTTTCGGGCGAGAGAGTAAAGTGCTGGAAATAACAGCTTTTTTAGTGATGGTGTTTTTTCTTTATTCTATTGTAGTGTTTGCAGAGCGCCCAAGCTCAAGGAAGAAGTGAAATGAAAGTTGCAATAATTCATGATTGGCTTGTAGTCAATGGTGGTGCGGAGAAGGTGCTTAAGGAAATTGTAACTTTATATCCTGGAGCAGACATCTATACACTAATTAATTTTCTGCCCAAGAGCGATGCGCATTGGTTAAGCGGCAGTACCATTTATACCTCCTTTATACAAAATTTACCTTTTGCAAAAAAGAATTACCGGATTTACTTTCCATTGTTTCCGCTAGCGATAGAACAATTTGATATGTCTGCTTATGATCTGGTGATCTCCTCCAGTCATGCAGTGGCCAAAGGTGTGATCACCGGACCACAACAAACCCATGTTTGTTATTGCCATTCGCCAGCCCGTTACGCCTGGGACTTGCAGCATGAATATTTGCGGGAAGTGAAGCTGGGATCCGGCGTGAGGTCCTTTATTGCGCGCTATTTTTTGCATAAATTCAGAATATGGGATAGCAGAACGTCAAACGGTGTAGACCTGTTTCTCAGCAATTCAAACTTTATAAAAGCCAGAATAAGAAAATGCTATGGGCGGTTATCGGAAACCTTGTATCCACCTGTCGATACAACCCGCTTTGTGTTAAATGAGAAAAAGGGCGACTATTATCTTGCCGCCTCCAGACTTGTTCCTTACAAAAGAATTGACCTGATTGTATCGAGTTTTCAAAAGCTTAAAGACAAAAAGTTAATAGTGGTCGGGGATGGGCCCGAGATGAAAAAAATTGCGGCTTTGGCAGGTGGTTATCCAAACATTTCAGTACTTGGATACCAGGACGACAAAAGTTTGCTGTCGTACATGTCAAACGCAAAAGCATTTGTATTCGCTGCTGAGGAAGATTTTGGCATTATGCCCGTCGAAGCTCAGGCTACCGGCACTCCAGTGCTGGCCTATGGCAAAGGCGGCAGTCTGGAAACTGTGGTCGATGGCGTTACCGGCTTATTTTTCACAGAGCAGTCGGCAGAAAGCATCATTGACTGCATCAACAGATTTGAACAAATGCCAGCCGCTTTTAATGTTGATGCCATCAGAACCCATAGTGAAACCTTTTCTAATGTCGGGTTCAGAGAGAAATTAAAATCCCGCATTGAATTATTGCTGCGGGAGGCACCATGAACATTTTGCATATCCATCAGGACTTTCCGGACGGCAGTCCGTATCCCGCGACCAAAGCTGTGCTGAACTTGATTGAAGCTGTTGAAGCAAACAGCAATCTGACCAGTTATGTACTGTCATTACACCGAACCAGTAATCCGTTCAAGATCTCTGTTAAGCCGTTCGAACGGGGGCTTTCAGTGGTTTATTTTTCTCTGCCATTGCCTTATGTGCACCGATTTATGCTGCATTTTTGGGCCTGGTTGATCGGTATTTTTTATTTGAACACTATGAAATTCGATGTGATTCATGCCCATAAATTAACCTCTGAGGGGCTATTTGCCAGATATTTCGCTTCTGCATGGGGAGTGAGCTACCTGATCACTGTCCGTGGTGGCACAGATTTCAGGTTTTACAGCAGAATGCATGACTGTAAGAGGATGTTTAACCAAATTCTCACCGATGCGAAAAAAGTTATATTTTTGACTCCTGCAGCAAGAAAAATTATGAAAAGACTCAGCGGTCTTTATTTAGACAACTCTACGGTTATACCTAATTTATGCCGGTTCAGAACGAAAAGTGATGCTGAAAAGAAGACGAAGAATATTATTGAATACACGACGGTGCTTAGCTTTCATCAATACAAAAGAAAAGGCGTACTAAATCTTATTAGTGCTATTGGATTATTAAGAGATAAATTTCCAGCACTTCAAATCCACCTGAATATTATTGGTGGAGGAGATGACTCCGTACTTAAGATTATTCAGTCCCATGCGTCCTCCCTGCAGTTGTCCGACCATATTGTATACAGTGGGGTGTTGAGTCATGAAGATGCCCTTGGTGCGATTTCCAGATCAGATGGAATGTTACTTCCGGCGGTGGATGAAACCTTTGGTATGGCTTATCTGGAGTCCATAGCCAACCACACGCCAATTTTGTATATGCAAGGTACCGGGATAGATGGTTTTTTCTCCGATGATTTAGTTGGCGTGTCGGTTAAAACACAAGATCCGAATGAAATTGCCAGTGCCATTTTAGTGTTGAATGAGAGAGGAGATGATTTCCGCTTTCATATTGCAGAGTTGATCCGTTCAGGTTTTTTTAATAGGTTTAAATCTGAACACATTGTTGATAGTTACACTAACGCGCTTAACGGATGAACTATGTTTAAACTAATTTTATATTATGTGTTTGTGGCCAAACTACCTTCGGCCAGATTCATTTCTTTTTTTTGTGATGTCAGAGTTGCGTATTTGACACGAGTGATCAAAATCATTCAGCCGGGAGGCAACCCTTCAATGGTGGGGCCTAATTTGTATATAGGGAATGGACAACATATAAAAATAGGATCCGGCTGCCGGATCAATGAAAATGTTTACTTAGAAAAAGTAACGCTGGGCAATGATGTATTAATTGCACCTAATGTGTCCATTTTAAGCCGGATGCATGCCTTTGATCGAACCGATATTCCTATGAGTCAACAAGGTTATAGCGCGGAGCGGGCTGTAACTATCTCTGATGATGTGTGGATAGGCCGAAATGCGGTGGTACTGCCAGGAGTGACGATTGGCAGAGGGGCTATTGTAGGAGCCGGTGCTGTAGTCACCCGTTCAGTTCCTGATTTTGCCATTGTGGCAGGTGTACCGGCAAAAATAGTGCGGTTCAGAGTTCCTGTGGGAGCAACTTATGACGAATAAAATAGTGGTGATTGCATCAGCTGGAGGTCATTTGACTCAGGCTTTGTGTGCGTGCTCAAAACTGGATGATTTTATGATCATCACCAATCTTAATAATCTCGCGGGGATACCGAATAAAGTGGTTGTGGTCAAAACAACCCAGTTTAATTTCTTTATTCATCTGCTGAACTTCTTTGTTGGTTTTTATTTGTTTGCCCGTTTTATGCCAAAAGTAGTGATCAGTACAGGTGGCCCTATATTTTTACCTTTTGCTGTGCTGGCCCGGTTGTTTCGCTGCAAGGTTATATTTATCGACACTTTATCCAGAGTTAAAGAATTATCCAATACAGGAAAAATGATTAAGAAATTGAAGTTGGCCGATTATTTTATTTGCCAGTGGAAAGCCATGGCAGAAAAATTTGACTGCATTTATTTAGGTAAGTGCTTTGATATTCTATCGGAAAACGCCTATCCGAAAGATGAAGAAATCAGTGTGGAACGGCCATTGATCTTTGTGACAGTGGGAACCAACGTCTATCTGTTTGCCCGGTTGTTTGAGTACATTGCTGCAATGCCGCTGTATAAGGACCCGCGCGTCGATTGGGTGATCCAATCCGGGCCTAATCTGATCCAGGCCACAGAGCCTACTCACAGGGTGATCAGTAACCTGAGTCGGCCTGATGTGGAGGATTATGTGCAAAAGTCTGCGCTGGTGATCAGTCATTGCGGCATAGGAAGTATCAATTTGATGCTTTCTTACCGTAAAACCGTGATTTTTATTCCCCGGCTGGAAGCTTTTGACGAGTTTTCTGATGATCATCAACTGCAGATTGCTGAAGAGTTAATTAATGACAAGTTTTATATTGTCAGTAAAAACACGGATATGCCTGATATCAGTTATGAGCAGTTAGCTGCGACTAAAATCATTAAAACGCCGGTCGATATCATCAATTATAAGTTTGCAGAACAGATCAGAGTCCTGGCGGCTGGCCTGTGAGCCAGTCATCTGGCTTAGAGTTAAACCAGGCAATAAAGCGCAGCCTGTTGGGTAAATATAGCCTGTATGCATTTCAGATTTTTTCTATGGTCTTGCTGGCCAGGCTGTTTGCTCCCGGCGATTTTGGTTATGTGGCTATTGTTCAGGTATGTATCACCTTGATTGTGCTGGTCAGCTCCACCTCCATTATCCCGGCCGTCGTTTACCTGGATGATGTTTCGGTCAATCAACGCAACGGCCTGATGTCTTTAAGCCTGTTGATGGGACTAGTGCTGTCGATCTTAAGTTTTTTTGCCTTTCCTTTTGTGAGTTTCTGGATTGGAATGAAGGACATACCTTATGCAGCGCTTTGTGTGGCTGTTACGGTATTTTTTGTCTGTCTGACCACATCACCATTGGCGTCACTGCAACGGGGGTCCAGATTTATCCTTATTGCACGAGCTGAAATCTATGCAGAAACAGCCTCTTTAGTGTTGTGTTTGCTGCTGTACTATTTTTCTTATGGGTTTTATGCGCTGTTACTAAAAGTCTGTTCTCCTTTTGTCTTCAGGTTTATTTTTTACTATCAGATGTCAGCATTCACTGACGTAGGGCGTCCGGTATTAGGCCGTGACCTGCTGGTGTTTCACAGCATAGTGAGTTTTGTTAAGTTTCAGTTTTTGTTTAACCTGGTCAATTTTTTCTCCAGAAATCTCGATACCATCATAGTCGCAAAGTTTTTTGGTCTGAGTGTCACGGCGTTTTATGATAAGTCTTATCAGGTGATGCGATATCCGTTGCAGCTTTTTACTTTTGCCATTACACCGGCACTTCAGCCCACTCTGACCAGGCATAAGGCGGATGTGCGTTTTGTCGCCGCGGAGTTTTTACGGGTGATAGCACCACTGGCGTACATAGGTCTGTTTGTATCCGTTGTTTTTTACAACAGCTCTGCTGCGCTGGTGTATCTATTATTTGGTCCGGGCTGGGAAGAGGTGGATCCCATTCTGACTGCATTTTCCGTCTCTATTCCGTTGCAGATGGTATTGAGTGCGACCGGAGCTATTTATCAGTCTTTTGGCCAGTCCAGACTGCAGTTTTACTGCGGGCTTTTTTCTGTAGTCAGCACGTTAACCGCCATATCTGTGGGAGCCTATTATCAGGACATCCTGCTACTATGTAAGTTAATCGTCAGCTCTTTTCTGCTCAACTACTTGTTTTGTTTTTTGATTATGTACCGCTTTGTCTTTCGGCTGCGGCCTGCCTATGCCTTCTACAGGGTGTGTTTTTTAATTACTCTTCCTTTTGTGATGTACAGCGTTGATCCGGTTTTCCCGTTATCAGAGGCTGATTATCTGTCTTCCATACTGCTGTTGTCACAATCTTCGTTGTTAGCACTGGCGACATGCGCGACGGTATTTGCTGCTCAGTATGCACTCGATTTTTTGTACGGTAAGTCTGACAAGGCGGTGAAATGATCTATACCATGATCCTTGCTGGCGGAACCGGCAGCCATTTATGGCCTTTAGCCTGCGGTAATTGTCCGCAGCACTTTATCCGGCTTGTGCAAAAGCCAGGCCTAACAACGGCTGAACCTTCTCTGGCCTGTGGCCATTACTACTGGAACAGCGGTATGTTTATGTTTAAAGTATGCCGTGATTTAGCTTGGGTGGTTGGCTCTGGCACAGCTAAAGTGACTATCAATGTAGTGAGTAGTGTGATGGCAGGACTGAAGGAGGCCAGATGAATAACTTGATCAGTAGCGACCTGATCCGGCAAAGCAAAGTGCAGTTTGGCACCAGCGGTGCCCGTGGCTTGGTTGTTGATTTTACTCCGGAGCTTTGTTGTGCCTTTACTGTGGCTTTTATCCGATTGTTGCAACAAAGTGGCGAGGTGCAACGTATAGCCCTGGCTATAGACAACAGACCAAGCAGTCCTGAAATTGCCCGCTGGTGTGCTGCCGCTGTTCGCCAACAGGGTCTTCAACTGGATTATTATGGTGTTATTCCCACTCCTGCTTTGGCTTATGCCGCTATGGGGCAAGGCATTGCAGCCATTATGGTCACCGGCAGTCATATTCCCTTTGATCGTAACGGACTGAAATTTTATCGTCCGCAAGGGGAAATTACTAAACACGACGAGCTACAGATGCTCAGTGTTGAGGCGGCATTCAGCCTGCCGGCCCATGCTGCAGAATTAAAGACAGACCCTTATGCCGCACAGGCGTACATGCAACGTTATCTGGGCTGGTTTGCGCCGGATTTGGCCAAAGGCCTGACGATTGGCATTTATGAACACTCCAGTGCCGGTCGTGATATCTATCCTGCTTTGCTGCAACAGTTGGGGGCTTGTGTGATCCGACTGGGGCGTTCTGATCAATTTGTGCCTATAGATACAGAAGCCGTATCCGAGGCTGACGAACAAAAAGCAATGGAGTGGACAAAAGAGTATCAACTGGATCTGCTGTTTTCTACCGACGGGGATGGCGACAGACCATTGGTTGCTGACGAAAAGGGCCGCTGGTTACGTGGTGATATTCTTTGTTTGCTGGCAGCCAAAGCGTTAAAAATTCAGGCCTTAGCTGTACCTGTCAGCTGCAATACTGCTATTGAGCAGTCTGGTTGTTTTTTGCAGGTGCTGCGCAGCCGCATAGGCTCACCTCATGTGATTGAAGCATTCGGCCAGTTACAGCAGTATCAGACAGTGGCAGGTTTTGAAGCCAATGGCGGTTTTTTGCTGGCCTGTGATTTGAAAGAGCAGCAAAGAAGTCTGGCGGCCTTACCAACAAGAGATGCGGTTTTACCTTTGCTGGCGTTGATTAGTCTTGCCAAAGGCAGGGCTGTGTCAGAGCTGTTATCACAATTACCAGCACGTTTCACCGCCAGTCAGCGCATCAGCAATTTTGCAACAGAGCTGAGTCAGCAATTGTTGCTCAAAGCGACGCTGAACACTGAGGATTTTATCTCTGCTTTAGGGCTGGACAGCACAATCCTGGCTGTGAATACCACAGATGGGCTGCGTTTAAGCTTGAGCAACGGCGATATAGTGCACTTGCGTCCTTCTGGCAATGCACCAGAGTTGCGATGTTATGCGGAGTCAGGATCTGAGCAAAACGCCAGATCTCTGGTGACTCACGTTTTGGCAAAAATACCGCAACTGGCACAGCAGCTTTAAACAGGTGCTGTGGCGGTACAAAAATCTTTTTGTATGCGTTTTTGAATATCTGGCGTGAAGTCTTTGCTATGAAGGGTCAGAAAAGTGCATGCCTGCCTGCTTTGTCTTGTTTCCCGGACAATAAGCCGTGCTTTACCATACAGAGGGTAGTCCGCCAGCACTGTTTGTTTTAAGGCCTGCAAGGTGTTTGTTTTTTGCATAGTATTCAGCTTGTCCCAATGTAAAAATCCGACAGCCAGTTGGCGTAACAAGGTTTCAGGCTGAAAAGGGCCGTACTGCCTTGCCAGCTGCAATTGCTCAAAGGCTTCAGTGATCCGAAACTGGGTAACGCCCAGATAATACGCATAGTCTGCATATGCATTAGGCCAGTTGGGACGTGCTTTAATAGCATCCTTATAATACTGCTCAGTCTGTTCCAGCTCTTTACTGGTCATGAAACCACCATACCAGCCCCATTCATTTACTTTGGCTTTGGTTAACAAATAATGCGGGTGTCCGGGGTGTAACCTGATGGCCTGATCGGTAGCCATACTTGCTTGCTGCCACTGCTCCAGACTAAACAAAGCCGGTTGTGTTGCCCAGAGTTCGATGGAGTTATTGGCTTTAAAATAACAGACACTGGCCAGTCCGGTTGGTGCCAGATGCCAGACTGAGGCTGCCAGCAGCAGCATGGCCGGGATCGCAACAGCGCGGCTTATCGCAGTACCGTAGCGTGCGGCTTTAAGCTGGTCGCCTTGCCAAAGGTCAGGGTCAGGCATAAGTTCCTTAACTAAAGTGGATTTGACTGATCCGTTTGGGGTTTTCGACAACCAATTGCTGGGCGTAGTCAAAGCCACAGAATGAGGTGATAGCATCACGGGCTTGCGCCAGTTTGGGAGGACGGCGGAGCAGATTGTGACAGTCGGTAGCTACAATATGAAAAGCCCTTTGCTGCAGCAGATCAAGCGCGGTCTGTTGACTGCGCTCTCCCATGTCACCCAGCACAGAGCTGGCGGTTAACTGCAATAAACAACCCAAACGCACAAAGGGCTGTAACTTTTTAATATCTGTCTGTATTTCCCTGTTCCGTTCAGGATGGGCGAGCATCGGCAGCACATTTTTACCCAATAACCATTTCACTAAGCGCTCTGTGCCTGCTGGTATATGGCTGTGTGGAAACTCAAGCAGCAACACTTTATAGCTCTGATATTCACCCAGATAAGGTAAAACTCCGCGCTCAATCCAACCTGGCAGCTCCGCACATAAACGGACCTCTGCTGCGGCAGCCAGTTGCACTGTCAGTTGATGCTCTTTCGCTAACTGTTTTAACTCACCCAGGCCCTGATGGATCATGGCCTGGGTGTTGTCAAAATAGCCCGGGTTGATATGAGGGGTCATCACTATATGACTGATGCCATTGTGCTGAGCCAGTTGCAGCAGGCTCAGCGCTTCTGCAGCAGTTTGTGCACCGTCATCCAGACCTGGTATCAAATGACAATGCAGGTCATACATTAGCGTGTCTCATTGCTGTGGTAATGCTCGCAGCCGTAGTGACTGTAATCACCATAACTTTGAGCCATTTTTTTCATATTTATTTTATTCAGTATCACGCCACTGAGGTTGTTTTCGGTTTGCAGCAGCTTGGCTATGCCGCTTTGCACCGCAGTGCCGCGGGTCTGATCGGCGGCTACTACATAGACCACAGCATCCACCTGTTTGGCAATCAGTAAAGCGTCGCTGACGGCCTGTACTGGCGGGGTATCGATAATAATGCGGTCGTAGCGTTGTGACAGCTGCTTCAACAGCTCAGCAAAGCGGGGGGAAGATAACAGCTCCAATGGGTTGGGGGGCACGTTACCTGCGGGCAATAGACTGATCCCCGATTTTTCATCCAGCACAATACAGTCTTCAAATTGCTCACGACCGGCAATTAAATTGGCAAGCCCTGCCTGGTAGGCGGGTAAACCAAAACGTTTCGCCAGTGAAGGCCGACGCATATCTGCATCAATCAGCAGCACTTTTTCCATCTGGCCAAACGCAAAAGCTAAATTAACGGCGGCGGTAGATTTGCCTTCTTCAGGGACTGAGGACGTCAGGGCTATTCGCTTTAACGGATGATCCAGTGACAGCAGCGTCAGACTGGTTCTTATACTGCGGACTGCTTCGGCATATTGTTTATGATGCTCGTCAAAAAATTTGTATAAAGGCAAATCCTGGTGTTTTTTACGCGCAAGTTCAGGCATAAATCCCAAGGTGCGTTGACCTAACACGCTTTCTACGTCATCAGGCGATTTAATGGTGTCGTTTAATGCATCCAAAGCAAAAGCCACCAGTATACCCAGCCCCAAAGTGGCGATAAAAACCAGAATCACAATGAGCTTGCGTTTAGGCGCCACCGGTTCTGTTGCTGTCACTGCTATGTCCGTAAAACGGGCAATCGCTGAATTAAAGTCACTGGTGACCTGGGTTTCTTTTTGCCGGGCTAAAAATGTTTCAAACAACTGACGGTTGGTAAACACCTCACGTTCCAGCCGTTGGTAGGAGGTTTCTTTTAAACTTACATCCTGATACTGGATTTTGGCTTTCGCTAGCTCTGATTCAAGTGAAGTGACATTCTCCTGTACCGAACGGGCTTCATTTTCGATGCCGGAAATTAACTTTTTGATCTGCCCCTGCAAATTGTCCTGCACCGCCGTCAGTTCACTTTGTGCCGCGATAAGTTTAGGGTGTTTAAGGCCATAAATTTTTGACAGCTCAGACACCCGGCGCTCTGTCAGTACCAGCTGGGTTTTTACATCCTGTACGCCTTTATGAGCCGTAATTTCCGGTAAACTTTCCAGTTGCTCCATATTGTTGGCGCCATACTGACGTATCACCCGGATAAAGCCATCAATCTGCGCTTTGCGTGAGCGGGCTTCGGTTAATTCATCTGACAACCTCTCCAGCTCTTTTCCGCCTAAACCGCGCACACCTTCAACATCAATCAGGCCTTCTTTTTCACGGTAGGCTTGCAGCTTCGCTTCGGATTCATCCAACTGAACCCGCAACTCACCTAAACGACCTCCAAGCCAGCTGGAGGCCTGCTGTGTGATGCCCAGTTTGGCTTCCAGCTGGCTATGGATATAAGCTTCTCCGACCGCGTTGGCAATTTGTGAGGCTAACTCTGGTGTATACGTAGTAAAGCTGATTTGCACCAGTTGAGTTTTTACAATAGGGCTAATAGTTAAGCGCTGTTGAAACTCGGTGACCAGTTTTTCTCTGGAGCGAAACTCAATTTGCTCTGCTGTGAGTTCCGTCGTTTTTACCGGAATAAAAGGAAACAAATCTCTGAGTCTGCTGATGATATCTGGCTTCATCTCAAAATCAGGGTGCTGTTGCAGCTCAAGGTTATCGACAACAGCTTCTGCTATAGATCGCGATTTTAAGATCGCAAACTGAGTCAGGTAATACTCTTGCTGGCTGGAGTTCATGCCATAAATTTCTTCAATGGACACAGCTTTTGCCTGCTGACTTTCTATCAGTAAAGTGGCTGTAGAGGCATATCTGGATTGTATATTCAGCACAACCAGCACTGCCAGAATAGTGACAAGTGCGGCCATGCTGGCAATACGCCATTTGTTGATGTTGATAATAGAAAAGTATTTGCGCAGATCAATCACACTGTGCTGAGGGGAGCCCGTTAAATCCGTTACGGCTATCATTAGAAGAATCTCTGGTCGATGGTAATGGTATCGCCTGCATTCACTTTAGTGTTCAGGTTGGCGTTTTCTTGCTGGCTTTTATTGGCTTCGCGGGTGATAAATATTTTCTCCCTTGAGGCCCGTTCAGTCAGGCCTCCTGCTAAAGCGACAGCCTGATTGACCGTCATGCCGGGTTTGTAAGGGAATCCCCCCGGTACTTTGACTTCGCCGTGAATAAAAAACGGCCGGTATTCCACCATGCCAACAAAGACATTAGGCTCAATAAAAAAATCGCCTTTTAAGCCAGTGTAAATAAGGCTTTCCAGCTGTTTAATCGTCAGGCCCTTGGCTGCTATTTCGCCAAGAAATGGGTAGTTGATTTTACCGCTGTCAGTCAGCTGTGTTTCTATTTTCAGTTCTTCTTCGCCGTAGACCTGGATAATGATTTTGTCACCAGGACCTAACAGATATGCCATATCATCCTGGGCAAAGACCCATGACGAGAAGCTCAGACACAAAGTAACCAGCAATAATGCAAGTTGTTGCATGAATTTAGCCTGCTATTGAGTTAGTAGATTCAGTTAATACATTAAGTTAAAGCGAAAAGTCGAAGCTCAGACCTATGATGTTGCGATCAAATTCTATGCCCGGAACAGAGGAGGTTTTGTCTGTCACTGTGGTAAAGAACGTGATATCAATAAAACGGCGAAACGCATATTTAATGCTGGCCGTATAAGCGTTGCCTTTATCTTCGCGGCTGACGCCTACATAGTCCTCTTCCATTCTGTTGTAGTTCAGTTGGGTTTGTACCGACTCTGTCCAGTTGTGGGTCCAGCCCAGCTGGAAGGTGGTTTCCTTTACGTAATCTCCGTCTTGCAACGGATCTTTGGCTCTGCGACCTGTGCCAAGGTTGAAGTGGGTGTAGGTCAGTGGCGACCAGTTGGCATTCACTGTCCAGGCTAAACCACTGAAGTCTTCGCGGGTATTGTCGTCAAAAGTTTTATTCTGATAGCCAATTTTGGCATCACCAGAAGTGACTGAGGTGATTTGCCACTCGGCACCCACTTTAACATGGCTATCTTTACTGTCGCGGGTGGCCTGTGGGTCAATAACGTCATAGCTGATGTCTTCGACACTGGTTTCCAGTACTGCGGTAGTGCCGGATTGGGTGTCGTAATAAAAGTTAATTCCCCCCAGCAGTGAGTCGTAGTCACGGTACTGCGTGACTTCGCGTTGGTTCATATACTCTTTGTTATAGTATTTTGTGCCGAAACGCACCCGGGCCGGAGCCTTTGCACTGCCATATTCATAGTAGCCGGAAGCCGTTTGGGTGTTAAATCGGGTGGGATGGTGCAGGTTGGTATTCAGGCCTTCTGTAATGCCAGTACCTCTGTCTTCGTGGCCCCAGACTAAGTCGGCTTTTAGGTTAATTTTACCTTGCTCTGATAAGCTGGTGTCAAACAGTGCTCCGAGCAGGACGTCAGTGAAATTGTCGCCACTGCTGCTGAAATAAGTACCGTGAAAGGCTGCAGCACTGAGTTCTGTTTTGCTGACTCCGTCGTCCAGCACTGCTTTGACAGAGGGGATCAGACTGAAGATCCAGCTGTCTGTTTCGTTGCTGCTGGTGCTGGCGATATTGCTGTCGTATTTTAAGCCACTGCTCAGAAGTGGGGTAATATCAAAGCCCGACTCCGTTTGCACAGACTGCGGATCGACTGCAAATGCGTCAATACTGGCACATGCCAGTATGGTCATCATCGCTAAACTGGGTTTCATAAAGGGGTCCTTTTAATAAACATTCTTTCCTGTAAAACCTCGGAAAAAGGTTAAAAATACAATTTTTGTATCCCACCACAATGACCAGTTTTTGATATAAGTCAGGTCAAACTCCACTCGCTTTTCCATCTTCTCCAGAGAGTCTGTTTCACCGCGCCAGCCATTGATTTGTGCCCAGCCGGTAATGCCTGGTTTTACTTTGTGCCTGAGCATGTAAAAGGCCACCAGCTTTCGATACTGTTCATTGTGTGCAACAGCATGAGGCCGGGGTCCAACAACAGACATTTCACCTCTGAGCACGTTGATAAATTGTGGTAACTCATCCAGTGATGTGCGCCGCAGCACCGCACCTAATGGCGTGACTCTGGCATCGCCTTTTTTCGCCTGCACTACACTGGATCCGTTGTCTTGCACTGTCATGCTGCGAAACTTGAACACTTTGATAGGTTTACCGTCCAGACCGTAGCGATCCTGTTTAAACAATACCGGACCTCTGCTGGTTATTTTGATGGCGACTGCTATTGCCAGCATTGGGATCGCCAGTATCAGCAGGGCAATAGCGCTGACTGTGACGTCAAAGGAGCGTTTTAACCAGTCATGGGTTCCATAGTAGGGCGACTCAAAAACACTTAAGGTTTCGACATCACCTATAGTCCCCAGCCGTGCATGCATCAGGTTGTACAGCAGAAAGTCAGGCACTATGTGCACATCCACTGTGGTATCACCCAGGCGTTGAATGATCTCCGCAATACGCTTATCTGCGGATAGTGGCAGGGTAATGTAGAGTTTATCGAAGGCGCCATCGCGGGCCGACTCTACACACTCATCAATTTTCCCAGCGATACTTTTGCCGCATTCAGGCAAACGATCCGCTTCTCTGTCGTCGTACACATTACAAAATTGCAGTCCAAGTTGTGGTCTGTTGGTAATTTCATCAATCAGGCGTTTTGCATTGGCGGTGCAACCAATCACAGCCACACGCCGCAGGTTGTAGCCTTTTTTATGTAAGGTATTTTTGACAATACGGCCGGCTATACGCCAGACGGAGCTGTAACACAATGACAGGCTAAACCAGCCAACAATCACAACTCTCGAATAGTTGGCTGTACTTTTTAATCCAAAAGTAATGAGTTGCATCAAACTAAAAGCAATGAATAAACACAGTACAACCAACGCAATATTGCTGGTCAAAGTACTGATCCTCCAGGACCGGTATAACTGAACGGACTCAGCCGCATACAGATAAACAGCCATGACAGTGAAATACAGCATGATGTAACTGGTCGTCACAGTTTGGTTATATAACTTCAGGCTCAGGTATAAGGCCGCACCTATAGCTATGATATCGAAAAACCTGTTCAGGAAGCCGAAGCCGCTGTCTTCAGTCTTGAAACTTGTGTGCTTGTTCATAGTTACGTCCTGTTAACTTCCAAGATGCAGTAGCTGCTTTTGGTTTAAGTTCCTATGGCAAAAATGAATTCAACCAGTGACTGGACCCATTCTTCTGCCTTATCAATGACTGTGATCACAAGCCTTCACTGCCACCATACACAGGCTTAACTGACAAGTGTGTGCGCAGCCGCACACAGAACGAGCGCTCTGGCCCTTTTACTCCGTTGCGTATCGAGCAGGTCCAAAGGCACAGTCTTGGTTTTGGGGCTTTTAGGGCGGGATCTGTACTGGAGATTATTTAATGTGCAGAAGATCAGGTGGGGAGTTAAAAAAGACAAAGCCCTGCTATTGCCTGGCTTTGTCTTTGTTTGGGATGGGGATCAGGTGGCGGCTTTCATACTGCGAACAAAAGTTGCGAGTTCATTGAGCAAAGTTTGTGGCTGATGTTGATGTTTTTCAATAATTTGCACTATAGCCGAACCAGAGATAGCACCGGCTGCTCCACTATCAATAGCAGCTTTCACATGTTCAGGTTTGGAGATGCCAAAACCCAAAAGCGTAGGGGCGGCATTGTATTCTTTGAGCTGATTAATCAGTGTGCTGGCGGGCATAGTGGCCTGCGTTTCAGTGCCTGTCACACCGGCACGGCTTAACAGATACGTATAACCACGGCCATAAGAGGCCAGTTCACGTAAGCTGTCGTCTGTGATGTTGGGTGGCGCGATAAAAATAGGCGCTATGTCGTGTTTCATTGCCGCGTTTCTGAATAACTTGCTTTCATGAAGTGGCACATCGGCGATCAGAATAGAATCCACGCCAGCTTGTTGTGCCTGCAGATAGAAGTTATCTATACCACGAGCCATCACCAGATTGCTGTACAGCAACAAGCCAATAGGAATGTCTTTGTTGTACTGACGAATGCGGCCAATCAGCTCAAAACACTGAGCTGGAGTGACACCAGCGGCCAAAGCGCGGATATTGGCGTTTTGAATGACAGGGCCGTCCGCTATTGGGTCGGAGAATGGAATACCCAGTTCCAACGCATCGGCGCCTGCATCTATTAAGGTTTTGATAATGTCGAACGACAGCTCAAGGCCCGGATCGCCCATAGTGACGAAAGGCACAAAAGCACCTTGTTTGGCGGTGCTCAGGCGGCTGAATAACTGCTGATAACGTTGCATAAAAATCTCCTTAGCTGCGCTCTGCCATGTTGTTTGGTTTGATATGGGCTTCGCCAATAATTGAATAGACGTGGTTTAAATCTTTGTCGCCACGACCTGATAAGTTAACCAACAGCACCAAAGGTTCTGTGGCAGCAGCCGCCATTTTCAGCGCATGAGCTAAAGCATGTGAGCTTTCCAGTGCTGGGATAATACCTTCAGATTTCGCCAGATGCTGGAAAGCAGCTAAGGCTTCATCGTCGTTAATAGCCACATATTCAGCGCGGCCTATGCTTTGCAGATAGGTGTGCTGTGGCCCAACAGCCGGATAGTCTAAACCTGCGGATACAGAGTAGGATTCTTCAATCTGACCATCTTTGGTTTGCATAATAGCGGTATAAGCGCCGTGCAAAATACCAAAGCTGCCTGTACTTAATGCCGCGCCGTGCTGATGGGTTTCAATGCCCATACCACCTGGTTCAATACCAATTAAGCGCACACCTTCTTCTTTGATGAAATCAGCGAACATACCAATAGCGTTTGAACCACCACCCACACAAGCCAGCACCGCATCAGGTAATTTACCTTCAGCTGCAAGAATTTGTTGTTTGGCTTCTTCACCAATCATTTTCTGGAATTCGCGCACTATAGTCGGGAATGGGTGAGGGCCAGCCGCAGTCCCTAATAAATAATGGCTGGTGGCATAACTGCCGGACCAGTCACGCATGGCTTCATTGACTGCATCTTTTAAGGTGCCAGAACCTGCGGTAACAGGAATTACAGTAGCGCCCATCAGCTTCATGCGGAATACGTTTGGCTGCTGGCGGTCAATATCTTTGGCACCCATATAAATTTTGCAATTCAGGCCTAATAAAGCACAGGCGAGAGCTGTAGCCACACCATGCTGACCGGCGCCGGTTTCAGCAATAATGTCTTTTTTACCCATACGTTTAGCCAATAAGGCCTGACCTAATACCTGATTGGTTTTATGTGCGCCACCATGCAATAAGTCTTCACGTTTTAAGTAAATTTTTGCCAGTGGATTAGGCGACACATTACGGCATAAGGTCAAAGGAGTAGGGCGACCCGCGTAGTCTTTCAGCAGCGCCTGAAATTCAGCAATAAAAGCCGGATCCTGCTGCGCATCAACAAAAGCCTGCTCCAGCTGCACTAAAGCAGGAACCAGCAATTCAGGCACAAACATGCCACCAAAATCGCCAAAATAAGGGTTTAAATTTAATTTAGTCATGACTGAATTCTCTGATGTTCACAAATGCGTGTTGAATTTTGCCCGTATCTTTAATGCCGGGAGCGGATTCGAGGCCAGAATTAAGATCCACGGCCAGTACCTGATGTTTCAATGCTGCAATGACATTGTCTGGCTTTAAGCCACCAGCCAGCATCACTTTTTTATCCAGCAGTTGTTCGTCCAATAATTGCCAGTCAAATTGTTGCCCTGTGCCGCCCGCCTGCTCTGGATGGTAAGCATCGAGCAAATAACGGTCGGCATAACGACTTAATTCGGGCAGCTTGTGTTGCACGCGGTAGGCTTTCCAAATCTCTGTCGTTTTGGGCAGTAAAGGCCGCAGTTTTTGTAAATACAAGTCGGACTCATCACCGTGCAGCTGCACTGCGGCCAGTTTTAGATCCCGTGCTGTTGCCGCCACTGTCTCTACTGCTTCATCCACAAATACGCCAACGTAATGCAAAGCTGGTGCGCCTTGTTGCACAGCTTTGGCTTGCTCTACTGTGACATGACGTGGTGATTTTGGATAAAAAATCAGACCGCCAAAATAAGCACCATGGGCATACACAGCTTTACTGTCTTCGGCTCGGGTTAAACCACAGACCTTATGTTCGCCCCGGATCAGTGAGCGACAGGCGTTGGCTAAATCATGCTGTGCCATTAACGAGCTGCCCACCAGATAAGCATCCGCCACTTTGGCCAGCTGCCGTACCTGCTGTGAGCTGTAAATGCCTGATTCGGATACGATAGTTATACCGTCAGGGATCAGGCGTGCCAGTTTAAAGCTAGTCTCTAAATTGGTATCTAAAGTACGTAAGTCGCGGTTATTAATACCAATCAGCTCTGCACCTAAAGCCACAGCTCTTAAGGTTTCTGACTCGTTACTGACTTCGGTCAGCACCGTCAGATTTAAGCTTTTCGCTACCTTAGCCAGTTCCAGATACTCCAGATCATTCAGCACAGATAACATCAAAAGCACGGCATCAGAGCCTTGCAACCGGCCAAGGTAAATCTGGTAAGCGTCGATAATAAAATCTTTATGCAGCAGCGGCTGGTTTACTTTGGCACGCACTTTGGCCAGATAGTCGTAGCTGCCCTGGAAAAACTTTTCGTCGGTCAGCACTGAAATACAGTCGGCATATTGACCATAAGCAGCACAAATTTCGTCTAAATCAAAAGGGCTGCGAATTAAACCTTTCGAAGGCGATGCCTTTTTGCATTCCAGAATAAAACGAGGGCCTTTTTGCTGCAGTGCCTTTAAGAAATTACGCTGGCTGGGTTGCACCAGTTGCTGAAACTGCGCCAGTGGCAGCTTTTGCTTGCGCTCTGCCACTTCCAGTTTTTTGTGATCGATAATAGTGGTTAACACATTAGCCATGACTAAGTTCCCTTAACTGCGTCAATGTCGAAAAAGCCTGTCCTGAAGCCAAATGCTCCAGCACAGATTGGGTCAACTGTTTTAGATCTTTGCGCTCTTTATCTGCGCCACTGATATGCAGCATTGCTGCTACATTAGCCGCCACTGCCTGATTGTGGGCTGTTTTGCCAGTGCCCTGTAAAATCGCCAATGTGGCTTTGGCATTATCGGCCGGGCTGCCACCTGTTAATTCGCTTAGGCTTATTTGAGGTAAACCAAAATCAGCAGGCGTCAACTCAAAGTGTTCAATAGCGCCTGTGCTGGTCACGGCGCTGACCTTAGTCACACCATGTAAAGCAATTTCATCACAACCACTGCCATGTACTACCCAGGCGGCTTTTACACCCAGTTGCTGCAGAGCTTGCGCCATCACTGGCGTTAAGGCCGGATCGTAGACGCCAAGCAGCTGATAATCAGGTTTAGCCGGGTTAATCAGCGGCCCTAATAAGTTAAAAATGGTGCGGCTTTTTAATGCTGTACGTACCGGCATCGCATGCTTAATGCCTGCATGGTACAAAGGCGCAAATAAGAAGCTGCTATTGCTTTGACTTAAGGCTTTAGCTGCTGCTTCCGGACTCATTTGGATATTGATGCCAAGTTGCTCCAGCAAATCGGCTGAACCGGACTGAGAGGATACGCTTCTGTTGCCATGTTTGGCCACTGGCAATCCCATACTGGCTGCCACAAGAGCTGCAGTGCTGGAAATATTGATGGTGTTGGAGCCGTCACCGCCTGTGCCACAGCAATCTATAGCACCAGCAACACTAGCCGGAAATTCAGTAGCGGCAGCGCGCATAGCAGTTGCAGCGCCTGCAATTTCATCCGCTGTTTCGCCCCGCATTTTTAGCGCCACTAAAAGCGCGGTTAATAACACAGGTTCCACTTCACCCTGAACAACAGCGCTAAAAAAAGCATGGCTTTGCTCAAAGGACAAAGCTTCACCTTTCAGGCTTTTTTGCACTAATTCTAAAATTGACTGACTCATGCTGTTGCTCCCAAGCTCATTGGGCTTTGCATTAAGTAGTCCAGACTTTGTTTTAAAAGCGGTTTACCTAAAGTGGTCAGAATAGACTCAGGATGGAACTGATAACCCAAAGCTTTGTGCTCTTCATGCACTATCGCCATAGGAATATGCTGATAGGCAGCTATGACTTGTAAAGAATTGGGCACTTCAGTGGCCATTAACGAGTGATAACGCGCGACAGGGAATTGTTTAGGTAAAACGCCAAACACCGGGTGATCACTCAACTCAATAATAGAAGTTTTACCATGAACTGTTTCACCGGCGCGGCCAACCACACCACCATAATGCTCCACCAGTGCCTGATGGCCTAAACAAATACCCAGCATGGGGAATCTGCCAGCACAGAGTGCGATAAGCTCCGGCATCGAACCCGCTTGTGCAGGTGCGCCAGGGCCTGGCGATAATAACAACACCACAGGCTGTTGTTCCTGCTGCATTTTTTCAAAGATATAAGCAGCAGGCACTGTATTGCGGTACAGCTTTAAGCTAAAACCTAATTGGGCGACTTCATCAACCAGGTTGTAGCTGAAGGAATCTAAATTATCTAACAGATATACCACGCTCATGCTGATACTCCTTGTTTAACAGCTTGGCCTGCGGATTGAATAGCATTAATCACAGCCTGAGCTTTGCTGCGGGTTTCATCCGCTTCAGCTTGCGCGACACTGTCGTACACCACACCGGCACCGGCCTGAATATAAGCCATGCCGTTTTGTACATAAGCAGAGCGAATAACAATGCAGCTGTCAAAATCACCATTGCCTGCCAAATAACCTACAGCACCACCATAACTGCCACGGCGTTTTTTCTCGACACCACGAATAAGCTCCGCTGCACGCACTTTTGGCGCACCCACTAAAGTGCCCATGTTCATGCAGGCCTGATAGGCATGCAAAGCGTCCAGTTCAGGTTTTAAGGTGCCGACCACACGCGAGACTAAATGCATCACGTAAGAGTAGCGGTCGACTTTCAGCAGTTCTTTGACATAACGACTGCCAGGTACACTGATACGGGCTACGTCGTTACGGGCTAAATCGACCAACATTAAATGTTCGGCTTTTTCTTTTTCGTCCTGGCGCAGTTCCAGCTCAATGCGGCTGTCTAAGTCGCGATCTATAGTGCCATTAGCAGCAAAACCACGGCGACGGGTGCCTGCTATGGGGTAAATCTCAACTTGAGCTGTATGGGCTTCATATTTCAAAGCCGACTCAGGAGAAGCGCCAAACAGGCTGAAGTTTCTGTCCTGCAGGTAAAACATATAAGGGCTTGGATTTTGTTGTTTCAGTTTGGCGTAAGCCGCTTGTGGATCAGGGCAGGGTAGGCTGAAACAGCGTGATGGCACCACCTGGAATACATCACCAGCGACAATATTATGTTTCAAAGCTTCCACCTGGGCGACAAAGTCGGCATCACTGATATCTACTTTGACTTCAGCTTTGGCTGCTGGCTCTGTTGCTGTTGTTGTATCAGTTGATTGCTGCAATAGCTGCTGCAGCTCTGATAAACGCTGACCAATCACAAAATACTGCTGCTGGGCTGCCGCGCCACAAAACACATTGCCAATCAGACGGCTCAAGCCCACCTGATGATCCACCACTAACACCGTCTCAGCCAGATAAAACAGGTAGTCAGGGCATTGGTTTTCAGCTGTTGGCACTTGAGGTAAGTCTTCCACCATGGCGACTAAATCGTAACCAATCACTCCACCTAAAAAGATCGCCAGTGGCTCGTCACTATTGTTTTGCAACTGTTGTTGCAGTAAACGCAAAACAGTCAGTGAGTTAGGCAGCAATAAGCGGCTTTCTTCATCAAGCAGTGGGTCAGCTTTGGCAAACTGTACTTTGAGTTGGTTGGGTGACAAATCAAGTTCTGCTTTGCCTTGCAGCAAAGACGCCAGATAAGGCAGCAGGGTTTTACCGTTGTCGGTTAAAGCTTCAATCTGCACCTGCAAGCCATTGCATTCAATACGCAAAGCCGCGTCAATTAACATCAGGCTTTTTAAACTGTTTTTGCTGTCAATTTCTGCTGATTCAAGTAACAACGCCATTTGGCCCTGGCTGGTTAAGGCCCTGAAGCTTTGCAGCGGATCAGGCTGAATACTCAGGGTTTGACTAAAACTGGCCACTTGCCCTGTGGTGGTAGTAATTTGCTGTAAATTCATGGTGTTCCCTAAAAAGTGTTAAAAAAAAGCCCGCATCAAGCGGGCTTTTTGGCTGTATTCGGACAATAGTTGTCCGGCCCGCTAAACAGGAAATCGCCACCAGTGCCAACGTGTTACTTGAGAATTCATCATGATTTTTCCTGTATTTAAATTTTATAAAGCTTAAAAAAAAGGCCCGCATCTTTCGAAACGGGCCTGGTTTTATAGCGAATACAACGCCTCCACACGCCCGTTAAGGAGTATGCCACCACCAAATGTGAGTTTGAGTTGTTGTTTGAAATTGCATTGGCTATAAATCCGTTGTTAGTAAGTGCTCTGAAAACGCCTCTATAAAACCCTGAAATCAAATGGCCGTCAAGCGCTGTTTGGTTATAAGTCCAAAAAAAACCATATAAGCGGATAGATGGCTAACTTTCTTGTTGGTTTCAGACTGCGCCACCGCTGGTTTTGCTGTTATCCGGAAATCACTTTTTCTCTGTACTGACTGGGCGTAACCCCTTCAAGGCGTTTAAAAAAAGTATTAAACACGGATTTACTATTAAAACCCACTTCGTAATAGATGTCGGTAATGGTTTTGGCATCTGGGCCTTTGTCGGCCAGCAGTTTTTTAGCGGCTGTGATCCTATGACTGTTTACATACTCATAGAAATTCAGCTGATAGGCTTGCTTAATAGTCAGCGACACTTTTTTCGCTGGATAGCCTGCTGCTTCGGCCAGCTTGTCCAGGGTGATATCCGGATGAGCATAAAACTTCTGTTGCAGCATCAGTTGCTCCAGTTTTTGCACTATCAGCGGATCAGACAGCGGGTTTTGTTCTTCTTTGGCTTCATACAGAGGCTGTTCGCTGACTGGTTCTACGCTGGAAAATGCAGTAAAACGTAAGAAAATCAGAATGTTCAGGGCGATAAAGTTTAGATAATAACTGGATAATCCGACCACATTCAGCAGTTCTAAATTAAAGTTGTCGGTGAATAAGCCGTACAGTTTGATGCAGTGTAAAGCGCTGTCCCAGCCAAAAATCACCAGAAAAGACAGCAACATCAGTTTTAACCAGGCCACATCTGAGGTTTTCAGATCGGCCTGTTCATGTCGCAATTGCTTACGGTAATTCCAGACCAGCAGGAAACAGCAAATCACATAACCCACCCGGACAAAACGTCCCATGGCTTCAAAATACAAATGCGGAGAAGAGTAGGCTATATGCTGGCTTTCAATCAGATCGAGGCGTGTTGCATGATCCAACGAATAAAAATTCCACAGCATATGCAGCGTATAGAGCAGCAAAGGTGTCAGATGCCACAGATGTTTTCGTTGTAACCGTACATCTTTATACAACAAAGCTCTGACAAAAAAGTACAGCAAAGGGCCATCTAAAAAGTAGGCGTAGCTGAACAGGAAAAAAATATTGGGCGAGATATCCAGCAGCCAGATGCGGAACAATTTGCCCCAGAACGTTAGCTCATGCAGTGGGATTAAAAAGTGGCAAAACAAAAACGCAGCCAAAAGCCAATTGCTTAAAGACGATCGTGGTGAAGAGGCCGCCAGCAGTAAAGCCAATAGCAGAGATTCAAAAGCCGTGACCACCATAAGCAGGTCATGGAAGTTAAACAGAATGGTATCCATAGCGGGTGTCGTCAGCGTTTGTCTTTGTTTTCGTTACGGTTTTGCACTTGATGGTGCAAGCAGATCTTTACTATGCCTCCGTCCTCCTTTATCAGCAAGGACTTTGTATAAGAAACCACTGATACTTTAGTAATGACCACTTTTCCGCTGACTGGATTGAACAGTGAAGTCGCTGAAGCTGACAACCACAAAGATTTAGAGCCGGATTTTGCTGATTTATTCTACAAACTTAAGGGTTCGGGTTCTGCAGGTGCCAGAGATTAAGTGTAGTATTTTCAATTGTTTAATAGTACTAATCGAGGTTCGACTTTATTCGAACCCCGATAAGTGAATTTTTTTAACGCGTTCGACCTGTTTCAAACGACAAGTAGGGAGCCTTGGGTTAGGGTCAAATTGGCATAACAACATAATAAGGTGCAAAGCCGGCATCAACAGGGTAAGGAAGACATCAAGATGAAAAAAACCAAGTTAGGCAGTGCCATTCAACAGATCTTAGGTCTGGCTGTTGGCGTTACATTGTTGCCATCGCTGGCGATGGCTCAGCAAGCTGAAACTGATGCTCAGACAAAGCAGAAGGCAGATGACAAAATTGAAGTCATTTCGGTGATGGGCATCCGTCGTAGTATGGAAACCACCATTGATATTAAAAAGAATGAGGCTTCTATTGTTGAAGCTGTGTCGGCAGAAGACATTGGCAAATTGCCGGATCAGAGTATTGCCGAATCCCTGACCCGTTTACCTGGCTTAGCCGGGCAGCGGGTGAATGGCCGGGTGCAGGTGATCTCTATTCGTGGTCTGGCTCCGGATTTTTCTACGACGACGTTAAATGGCCGCCAACAAGCCAGTGCCGGTGATAACAGAGCCGTGGAATACGATCAGTATCCTTCCGAGCTGATTAATGGCGCTGTTGTTTATAAAACCTCAGATTTAGCTATAGCAGGTATGGGCTTATCGGGTACTGTCGATATGCGCACCATCCGGCCTTTGGCTCATGGCGAGCAAACTGTGATGATGAACCTGCGGGGTGAAAAAAGCTCCTTTGATCAAATGCACCCTGAAGTGTCAGCCAATGGCTGGCGTGGCAGTGTCTCTTATATCGACCAATTTGCCGACGATACCATAGGCGTGGCCATTGGTTTTGCTCATATGGATACCCCCACTCAGGTCAAACACTACAAAGCCTGGGAATGGAATACGGTAGATACTGCGCTGGAAGGCACAGAAAATGACGACGCGCTGGGTTTAGTCGGTCAGGAAGTAACAGCTGTGGCTCGTAGTCAGGTGCGTGATGGTGTGATGGCTGTATTTGAATTTAAGCCCAACGATCAGCTGCACAGTACTATTGATACCTACTACTCCAAATTCGAACAAGATGAAATTATGCGTGGCGTGATGTGGTTCACTAACCAGTGGACAGGCGACGGTATGCAGTTTGAAAATCCGACTTTTACTGAGTTTGGTGGCACTAAAGTAGTACAGAGCGGCACTGCAACCAACCTGCGTCCTGTGTTGCGTAATGACAACAACACGCGCGATGATGAACTCAAAGCCATAGGCTGGAACACCAGCTATATAGTAGACCGTTGGACTTTGGAGCTGGATTTATCCTATTCAGGCTCTGAGCGTGAAGAGCAGGTACTGGAAACTTACGCCGGTTTAAACAATGGCGGTTTTGACTCCATTGGTTTTGACCTGACGCCTCATGGCTTCCCCACTTACACCCCTGCAACAGATTACACTGATGTCAATCAGGTGCAGCTAAGTGACCCTGCACCCTGGGGCGGTTGGGGCCATGACGGTTCAATTCGTTATCCTCATGTCAAAGAGCAAATCCGCGAAGCCGAAGCAAGCGCCCGTTATGATTTAACAGACACAAGCCTTGGCACTAATTTTAGCTCCATTGATTTTGGTATGAATTTCACTAAACGTACCAAAGATAAAGTGGTGGATGATAACGACCTGTTTTTGAAAAACGACAGAGCGCCTGTCTCTATAGACCCTTCGTTGCTGGTAAGCCCAACCTCGCTGGATTTCGCCGGTATACCTGGCGTGATTTCGTACGACATCTTAGCGACAGTCGACCAGTACTACGATATTGCTCCTATTCTGGATACCAACAGATGGAATAAAGCCTGGGGTGTGGATGAAGAAGTGTTGACCAGCTATCTGCGGATGAATCTGGACACTGAAGTTTTTGGTTTGCCACTCAAAGGTAACTTTGGTACTCAGGTGGTGCAAACCGATCAGCTATCCAGCGGTTTCCTCGCCAGCGATTATGATCCGGACAACCCCGCTACTTTGGTTCAGGTGGAGACCGGTGCTTCTTATACGGATGTATTGCCGGCATTGAACCTGAGTCTGGAAGTACTGGACGATCAGTTTGTCCGTTTTGCTGCAGGTAAAACTATGGCACGTCCGCGTATGGACGAAATGCGCGCCAGCATTACCGCTGGTGTTGGTGTGGATTCACGGCGCTGGAGCGGCAGCAGTGGTAACCCTGAACTGGAACCATGGCGTGCTAAAGCTTTGGATTTAACTTACGAAGCCTATTTTGATGGCAGTACTTATATTGCAGCTGGTGCTTTTTATAAAAAGCTGGATAGCTATATCTACACCCAGAATTTTGACTTTGATTTTTCCAACGCACCGAATAATTCCACCATTGAGCCTATCAGTCCTATTGGCAATATGAGCCGGCCTGCCAACGGTCAGGGCGGTAATATTAAAGGGCTGGAGCTGAGTATGTCGATTGATATTGGCAACTACTATGCGCCGCTGGAAGGTTTTGGTTTTATTGGCAGTCAGTCCTGGTCGGATTCAAGTATTCAGCCTGATGGCCCCGGAACTTCAAGCAAGCTGCCGGGCTTGTCAGACCGTGTACGTGATTTAACGTTGTACTTCGAACAAAACGGTTTTTCAGCCAGGGTGAGTCAACGCTACCGCTCTGAATTCCGTGGTGAAGTGGTGCAGCTGTTTGCGACCCGCGGTTACACCGAAGTGCTGGCTGACAAACAAGTGGATGCTCAGTTGAGTTACAGCTTTGATGAAGGCCGTTTTGATGGCGTGACTTTATTGATGCAGGTGAACAACCTGACCAACTCACCTTATACCACTCGTCTGAATACACTGCAGGGTGGTGGCAGTTACTTCCCTGAAGTTTATGAAGAATACGGTCGGCAGTTCCTGCTGGGCGTGAGTTACAAGCTCTAGCAGAAGGACGACACAATGCTTGAACCTATTCAGACCATTGTGATCGTCGGAGGCGGCTCATCCGGTTGGATGAGCGCGGCCTTACTGGCGAAACTGACTGGGCAGCGTTATCGGATTGAACTGGTTGAATCTGAACAGATTGGCACTGTAGGGGTAGGAGAAGCCACTATTCCTGCCATTAAGTTATACAACCATTTATGTGGCATTGATGAGCAGGAGTTTATTCGCGCTACAGGAGCTACCTTTAAATTAGGTATTGAGTTTGTCAACTGGGGGCAAAAAGGCGACAGCTATTTTCATGCCTTTGGCGCTTTGGGCCGCCAATGGGAATGGCTAAGCTTTTACCAGTACTGGCTGAAGTTAAAGCAGGAGGGCCAGGCTTTGCCTTTTGAACACTACTGCATCGCCAGTCAGATGGCGCAGCAGCATAAGTTTATGCCAGCCGACCCCACTAAGCCGAAGTCACCCGTCAGTGAAATTGCCTACGCCTATCATTTTGATGCCAGCCTGTATGCCCGTTACCTGCGCACCTTAAGTGAACAGCGTGGTGTGCTGCGACATGAAGGTATGATCAAGCATGTGGAGCGGGATGCGGTGAGTGGCCATATCCGGCATTTGGTGCTGGAAGATGGCAGGCAAGTTGCCGGCGATTTGTTTATTGACTGCTCAGGGTTACGGGCTTTATTGATTGGCCAGACTATGGGTGTGGGCTATGACGACTGGAGCCATTGGTTACCGAATGACAGCGCATGGGCTGTGCCTTCGGCAAGGCTTGCACAATTGCCGCCTTATACCCGCGCTACAGCTCATGAGTTTGGCTGGCAATGGCGTATTCCGCTACAGCATCGAACCGGCAATGGTTTGGTGTTCAGTTCGGCTTATGTCAGTGATGAGCTGGCGCAACAACGCTTGCTGCAGACGCTGGAGCAGCAACAAAGTGCAGATCCACGGCTTATCCGCTTTACCACGGGCAAACGCAAACAGATGTGGGTTGGTAATTGTGTGGCTATTGGCTTGTCCAGTGGCTTTCTTGAACCGCTGGAGTCGACCAGTTTACATCTGGTGCAAACCGCTATTACCCGTCTGGTGAATTTGTTTCCTGATCGCGGTTTTGCTAAGGCCAATACCGATCATTACAACTTACTGGCCGCACAGGAAATGGAACAAATCCGCGATTTTATTATTGCGCATTACAAGGTGACAGAGCGGGATGACAGCGAGTACTGGCGCTACTTAAAGCAGATGAGTGTGCCGGACTCACTGCAACAAAAGCTGGACATTTTTCAGGCCTATGGCCGGGTGCATCGAGTGGCTGATGAGCTGTTTCGTGAAGACAGTTGGGTGCAGGTGTTATTAGGTCAGCGCCTGATGCCACAGGGTTACGACCCTATGGTGGATAATAAAACCCTGGCTCAAATCAGCGATTTTGCCGCGTCCACAGCCCATGTGATTACCGCTTGTGTGGACAAAATGCCAACACATACAGATTTTATTGCCGGAATTACCGCGCATTAACAGAGGTTTTTTTATGAGATTGTTTCAAACACAGCTGGGGATGATCGCTCTGGTATGGGCATGTATTTTGCCTTTCACTACCAGTGCCGCAACAAAAAGCTATTTATCCAGCGCTGATCAAAAGCAGTTATTAAGTACAGAAACCGCCTTATGGCAGCAGCCACTTGATAAAAAACTGCCACTGTTGCAGCTTAATACAGAGCAGCAATTTCAGCAGATGGACGGCTTTGGTTACACCCTGACGGGCGGCAGTGCTATGCATTTGATGGGCTTAACCGCAGAGAATCGCAAGCAATTATTGCAGGAGTTATTTGGTGCTGATGGGCTGGCGGTGAGTTATTTACGCATCAGCATTGGTGCTTCGGATCTGGACCCCGAACCTTTTAGTTACCACGATTTACCTGAAGGTCAGCAGGATCCTGAACTTAAGCAGTTTTCGCTGAAAGCGGACGAGAAATACCTGCTGCCTGTGTTAAAACAAATACTGGCGATTAATCCGAACATTAAACTGCTTGGCAGCCCCTGGTCACCCCCAGCCTGGATGAAAAGCAACAATTCCACTATAGGTGGCGAGCTGCTGGAGCAGCATTTCGGCAGTTATGCCTTGTATTTTGTCAAATACATTCAGGCGATGCAGCAACAGGGAATTCGTCTGGATGCTGTAACTGTGCAAAACGAGCCTTTGCATCCTGGCAATAACCCAAGCTTATTGATGCATGCCTGGGATCAGGCCAATTTTATTAAAAACCATCTGGGGCCAGCGTTCAAAAAAGCCGGGCTTGATACCAAAATTATTATTTATGATCACAATGCTGATCATGTCGAATACCCCATTACTGTATTGAACGACAAAGAGGCGAAAGCCTATATCGATGGCTCGGCTTTTCATTTATACAACGGTTCTATTACAGAGTTGGACAAGCTAAAACAGGCACATCCGGATAAGAACATCTACTTTACCGAGCAGTGGGTTGGCGCAAATTCAGACTTTGATGATTCACTGATGTGGCATATCGAGCATTTAATGATTGGTGCACCGCGGCATTGGGCCCGTAACGTGCTGGAATGGAATCTGAGTTCAGATGCGAAGCTGCGGCCTTTTACTAAAGGTGGATGCAGTTTGTGTTTGGGGGCTTTGACTATTGATGGTCAGAAGGTGAAGCGTAATGTGGCCTATTACATTATTGCTCACGCCACTAAAATCGTACCGCCCGGCTCAGTCCGTATTGAGTCAGTATCAACTCAGGATATTCGTCATGTGGCTTATCTGCGCCCTGATGGCCGTTATGCGCTGATCCTGCAAAACATAACGCAGGACGCCAAAGGTTTTAACCTGCAATTAAAAGGCTCGTTACAGCCTTATTCGGTGCAGTTGCCACCCCGCACAGTATTAAGCTTGGTGCTTTAAGCTTAGAAAAGTCCTTTAGCTTTTGCTTTGATAGTAAAAGCTAAAGGCTGCTGTCAGAGTCTTTCTGGTCGCAGAGGGCATTGTATGGCACAATGACGGCCGTTTAGTCAGGCAGCCCTTCCCATGAAAATTGATTTACACAGCCACACTTATTGCTCAGATGGCGTATTAAGCCCAACCGAACTGGTTGAGCGTGCCGTTAGTAAAGGCGTGGATGTGCTTGCTATTACCGATCACGACACTATTGCTGGCCTGGCTGAAGCCCGTGCCGCTATTGCTGAAAAAAAGCTGCCTTTGACTTTGATCCCAGGTGTGGAAATCTCGACCAGTTGGTACGAGTTTGAAATTCATATTGTTGGTTTACATATCAATACCGATTGTCCGGAGTTTTTACAGCATTTAGCAGCTCAGCAGCAGCGCAGGGTAGAAAGGGCCGAAGAGATGGCGCGTCGTCTTGAGAAAAACAAAATACCGGACGTGCTGGAAAATGTATTAAAAATTGCTAATGGCGCAGCTTTAACCCGCACTCACTTTGCCCGTTATCTGGTGCAGATTGGCAAAGCCAGCTCGATGAATACAGTATTTAAAAAGTACTTAAGCCGCGGCAATACAGGCTATGTGCCGAACAACTGGGTGCCTATGCAGGAGGCTGTGCAGTGGATTTTAGCCGCAGGTGGTACTCCGGTGCTGGCGCATCCACTGAAGTACAAGCTGAATGGCCGTTGGCTGACCCGTTTAGCAGAAGAGTTTTCCGCTGCGGGTGGCAAAGCCATGGAAGTGGCTTCTGCCCAAATGACACCAGTACAAAAACGTCAGGTCTGGATGCTGTGCCAGAAGTTTGGTTTAACGGCGTCGGCTGGTTCTGATTTTCATCAGGAAACGCCATGGAATGAGCTGGGCCGTCAATTGTATTTTACCGACGATGTCACTCCTGTATGGCATGACTGGCCCTTGCCACAGCCTGAATCAGCACAGCTTTCATCTTGATTTTTAACAAATTTATTGCTATTTCTTAAACATACTTTAGTTAGAAGTGCAGAGAATAAGAAGAGTTTTATGAGCCAGTTTTTTTATGTTCATCCTGAGAATCCACAGCAACGTTTAATTAAACAGGCTGTGCATATTATTCAGCAAGGTGGGGTGGTGATTTACCCTACAGATTCAGGTTATGCGCTGGGTTGTCATATAGGTGATAAAGCGGCGCTTGAGCGTATTTTACAAATCCGTCAGATGAGCACTGAGCATCACTTTACCCTGATGTGCCGCGATTTTTCTGAGTTGTCTGTTTATGCCAAGGTAGAAAACAGCGCCTTTCGCTTAATCAAAAACCATACGCCTGGTGCTTACACTTTTATTTTAAAAGGCACTAAAGAAGTCCCTAAGCGTTTGCTCAATGAAAAGAAAAAGACCGTAGGTTTACGTATTCCGCAAAACAAAATTGCGCTGGCGCTGTTAGAAGAGCTGGGTGAACCTTTGATGTCGAGTTCCTTAGTGTTGCCTGGCAATGACTTTGCTGAATCGGATCCGGAAGAAATGCGTGATCAATTAGAACGTCAGGTGGATTTAATTATTCACGGTGGCGTGATAGCTGAAAACCACACGACAGTGATTGATTTATCAGAGGATAATCCCGTAGTGATACGTCAAGGTGCAGGCGATAGCAGTGCCTTTGTCTGAGTTCAAGCATAATGTCTGAGCCACTCGCCGACAGCTTTGCCAGCCTGACGATACAGCAGCCTTTGCCGCTGGCTTTTGTTCGCGGCGAAGCTGTGCTGGATAAGCCGGAAGATTTGTATATTCCGCCTGAAGCACTGTCGGTATTGCTGGAAAGTTTTGAAGGCCCGCTCGATTTTCTTTTGTATTTAATTCGTCGTCACCGCTTTGATATTGTCGATTTGCCCATCAACGAAATCACCCTGCAGTATATGGAGTACATTGATTTAATGCAGGATATGAACTTTGAACTGGCAGCAGAGTATTTGTTAATGGCCGCTATGCTGGCGGAGATTAAATCGCGTTTATTACTGCCGCAGCACGACCATAAATCGGATGACGAAACCGACCCCAGAGCTGATTTAGTCAGGCGGTTGCAGGAATACGAAATTATCCGAAAAGCAGCCACTGACGTGGATTTATTGCCACGCCAGGAGCGGGATTATTTTCCTGCCAAAGCGGGTTTGGACGATAACTTCGAACCTTATGTGATTTTGCCTGAAGTGTCGTTGCAGGAGATTTTGTTGGCACTGAAAGACATAGCCAAACGCGCCAAAGATTTTCAGCATCACCAAATTAAAAAAGAGCATTTATCCACCCGCGAGCGCATGAGCAAAATTCTGGAGTTGCTCAAAGGCCGCTCCGACTACCTTGAGTTTGCCGAGTGTTTTGAGTTATCAGAAGGACGGCAGGGTGTGGTGGTGAGCTTTTTGGCTATTTTGGAGCTGGTGAAAGAAAAGCTGATCCAAGTCATACAAGTAGAAGCTTATGGTCAGATCCATGTCAAATTGGCATAATATGCCCTTCGTACTTGAAGCCGCAGCTTTGTTGACCGCATTTGCTCGCCCCAATCACATAGTGGTCTATGTTCATGGGGACTCACGCTCTTGTCGCCGCGCTGCAACTCCAATTACTTTGGGCACCCCGTAACTGGTAGAATTTAGGCAAAGGAGCAGGCATGGCGAAAAAAATTAACGAGCAACAACTGCTGCAGTTAGTCGAAGCCGCTATTTTTGCCTCTGATAAACCTTTGTCTGTCAATGACTTGCAAAGCACTGTGCTGGAAAGTTTTGAGTTAACCCGAAAACGTCTGCAGCAGGCCTTAAGTCAGTTGCAACAGGATTATTTAGGCCGGGGTATTCAGTTGATTGAAACCGCCTCAGGTTTTCGGTTTCAGACCCGTGCTGATTTAAGTGAATATCTGGCGTTACTCTGGCCAGAACGTTCGCCACGTTATTCCCGTGCCGTGCTGGAGACTTTGGCCTTGATTGCTTATCGTCAACCTATTACCCGCGGCGAAATTGAAGAAGTGCGGGGGGTGACGGTCAGCAGTCAGATTATGCGTACTTTGCTCGACCGGGGTTGGGTCAAAGTGGTAGGGCATAAAGAAGTACCAGGTCGCCCTGGTTTGTATGCCACGACGCCGACATTTTTAGATTATTTTGGCTTAAAGGATTTAAGCGATTTACCTGCTCTGGCCGAGTTTCAAGCAACGCCGGATTTTTTTAACCCAGTCGTGATGACTGAAGAGATACATTAAATCATGAGTGAAAAACTACAGAAAGTGCTGGCGCGATCCGGTGTTGGATCCCGCCGCGAGATGGAAGAATACATCAGTGCTGGACGTGTGACTGTGGATGGCAAAGTGGCGTCATTAGGCGACCGTATTAATGCAAATCAACAAGTGCGGGTCGACGGCCATCCGGTGAAAATTGCAGCTGAAGCTGAACAGGTATGCCGCGTTATTGCTTATCACAAACCTGAGGGCGAAATTTGTTCGCGTATCGACCCTGAAGGTCGTCCTACAGTATTTGACCGCCTGCCAAAAATTAAAGACTCACGCTGGATTGCCATTGGCCGTTTAGATATCAATACCAGCGGTTTATTGCTGTTCACCACAGATGGTGAAATGGCCAACCGTTTAATGCATCCGAAGTTTGAAGTAGAACGTGAATATGCAGTACGGGTATTTGGTGATGTCAACGATGCAATGATCCAGAAACTACGTTTAGGCGTGGAGCTGGAAGATGGTAAAGCCAACTTCAAAAAAATTAAAGCTATGGGCGGTGAAGGTATTAACCGCTGGTTCCATGTAGTGTTGACTGAAGGTCGTAACCGTGAAGTTCGCCGTATGTGGGAATCACAAGGCGCTGTAGTGAGCCGCTTAATTCGTATCCGTTACGGTGATTTGTTATTACCTAAACATTTACCAGCAGGTGGTTATGCCGAATATCCGCTGGAAGATGTGAACTACTTGCGTAAGCTGGTGCATTTATCGGCTGAAACCGAAAGCTTAATGAAACCGGAAGACCGCGACGAACGTCGTCGCCGTATGGCAGGTATTAAGCGTGCAGTACGTAAGCATCAAATCATGGTGCAGTCGGGTGTTAAACCTGAAGTGGTGAGAGCAGAAAAAGCAGCAGCGGCCGAAAAAGCCAAAGCGAAAAAGCCAAAACAAACTCAGAAAAAACGTACCCGCATCTAATCCAGTCCTGTTTTGGGTCAGAGCAAACACTCTGACCCAAACTAAATTCTGCTTTATTTCATTCAGTTAGCATTAATTTATCTGGTCGGACATCAAAATGACATCTTTGGGCGTCTAACTTAGTACTGAAGTTAAGTTGTTGAGCCTGAGGAGAAGTAAGATGAATGTACTTGAGCTGAAATTAGGCATGGTTTGCCAAACCAAAAAAGGCATAGGTGTAGTGAGTTGGATTGATGCACAGGACAGAGCTGTGTATTTGTCTGATCTGGATAATAAAGATCAGCACATTGCTGTGTCTTTTGATGATCTGCAGGACGAACCTCAGTTGCATCAAAAAGCGGATATTTATTACTGATCTGCGATAGTAGTCCGTCATTGCTAAAAACCCGTTGAACCCATCAACGGGTTTTATTATTTACTTGGATCTGCTTATCTTGTTACTGTAACTCCATCATCCCCTCAGAGAAATATCAATGAAAACCATAGGCTTATTAGGCGGAATGAGCTGGGAGTCGACTATTCCTTATTACCGTCAGATCAACCAGCATATTAAACAACAGTTAGGTGGCCTGCACAGTGCCAAAATCATTTTATACAGTGTGGATTTTGCACAAATTGAAGAATTGCAGCGCAGTGGCGACTGGGAGAAAGCCGGAGAGTTGTTAGCAGATGCTGCACTCAAGCTGCAGACTGCAGGTGCTGATTGCATCGTGCTTTGTACCAATACCATGCATAAAGTTGCCGCTGTAATTGAAACCGCAGTGGCTATTCCACTGTTACATATTGCCGATGCCACGGCCGAAGCTATACAAGCGGCTGGTCTTCACAAAGTCGCTTTATTAGGCACCCGTTTTACCATGGAGCAGGATTTTTATAAAAAACGTCTGACAGAGTCTTATGGTTTAGAAGTGCTGGTGCCGGATGAAGAGGGCAGGAACCTGGTGCATCAGGTGATTTATCAGGAGTTGTGTTTGGGTGTGGTGAATCCAAATTCACGGCTGCAGTATCAACAGATCATGGCTGATTTGGTGACACAAGGCGCAGAAGCTATTATTTTAGGCTGCACTGAAATAGGTTTATTGGTAAGTGCTGAGGACTGCACAGTGCCGTTATTTGATACCACGGCATTGCATGCGCAAAAGTCGGCAGACTTTGCCTTGGAATAGGAAGATTGATTATGTTGTATTTATACCTCGAAGTGGATTTATCGGACGATGATGCTGACTTAGACGAAGTCGCACGGGACTGTGGCCATACGCTGAGTCACCCGCAACTTTCAGACTGGGATTTATTAGGTGTGACTAACTGGCATGGTCATGCGTGCCTGGAGTTTCAACTGCAGATGAAACAGGCCATTGAAGATGCTGAGTTACATCAGTTGATAAGCGAAATCCAGGTGCAGATTTCGCATCCGGCCCTATCATCCAGCCGCACTATGCTGGTGAGCAGTGTTAAAGAAAGCTAAGCAGTGTTAGCTTTTTAAATCGATACGCTGGTGAATATTGTGCCACTCGTCTGGGAATTTTCCCTGTAGCACATAAGAAAATGCGATGAGCTCGGCGATAATGATATAGAGCTCTTTTGGGATATCACTTCCAAGTTCAATACGTTGCAGTACTTTGACCAGCTCCTGATCCTCATGCACCAAGACCCCATGTTCTTTCGCTGTGGCAATAATATCCTGCGCCAGTTCACCATGACCTTTGGCAACGATTTGTGGTGCATTTTTTCCATCGTACGCCAGAGCAACTGCACTGGCGTCTATGTCTATAGCATCGGGGTTTTTAGTCACATCTTTCATCTGTATCCTCTACACCCGAATGGCCAGCAAGCTGGTGGTTTTAGGCATTAAACTGTCCGGGATTTTACCTAACTGACAATGAGCTTCTTTAACATCAATGCCCTGAGCTTTGCATCTGTCTTTTAACAGTGGCAGGTATTTTTCTGCCAGCAGTTTTAGCATGCTGGTATCGGTATATAACTGCAACGACAAGGAAGAGCCGGATAACTTGCTGATGGCCAATAATTGTCCCAGCTGTTTTAAATCAAACTTCATCGACAACTGCCAGGCAACAGATTTGCCTTTGCCTTTTTCCTGTTCTTCTTCCTGCTGGGTAATGGCGATCTGACAAAAATCCGAAACCTGCTGGTTTTGAATGGGCAAGGTTAAGAAGATCTGCTGCAACGGGTCTTTGCTTTGCTGCTCCAGCGTCGATAACTGCGCATGTTGCATCGACGAGCTTTGGCTGGACAGTTGTTTTAATAACTGGCTGCTTTGGGTTTGATCGAGCTGAGCAACAAATTCTTTCAGCTTGTGATCTTTATTGGGCCCCTTGTCATTTTGCGGCAGGGTCTGGCCTAAACGCCCTAATAACAACTGAATAGCGACCGCCAAAGTTCCGGCTGCGGTTTGCGGCATTGTGACATTTTGTAGCGGATTAAACTGCAACAAAGCCTGCAACTGAGCGGGTAGTTGTGCCAGATTAGTCAGCTTGCTGGCATCCGGTTGGCTTTGACGTACTAATTGCAAAATAGCTTTGACCGCTTCTGGTAATTCGGGCATTTCGGCCAGACTTTCCCACTCCGGATTAAGCATCGGCAATAACTGACGCCAGGCCTGATTGAGCGCAGCGGGCTCTATCTGCGGTTTTATAAATTTAGTCGCTTCGAGCGCGCCTGACACAGCCTGGCTTGCTTCTGTTTTAGAGCTTTGCAGCTGAAACACTTTAGGTTGCGCTTCAATCACTATGGTTTTTTGTTCTGGTATTGCTTTGAGCTGCAACTGGCCTTGTGGGCTGAGTTGCAGCTGATACTGTGGGTCTGCCAGTTGCTGTTTGGTGGCGGCCGGCAAAGGCAGTTGTTTTAAATCATTTAAACTCAGCACTGTGCCAGATGCGGCATTAACCAGTTGCGGTAAAACCAAAGGCAAAATGCGTTGCTGCACTGGCGCAGATAATGGAATGATAGTTTGAGGCTGCGCAGAAGCTGGTGTTTTTATCTGTGTTGGCACCTGACCCTGCATCGCAGGTTGTGGCTGATGTTTTACGCCGCCTTGTGTCGATCCATTTTTTAACGGCACAGTCAGTAACTCAGGCTGCCCTTGCGGTGATTTGCCTGCCTGAGTCGCGTCAGACGCGGGTTTTGTATCCACAGCATTCGGCAGCAAGGCTGCTTTTGGTAAAACCAGACTAAGCTGTCCGGCTTTTAATTGCAGTTTCGCGTCCAGCCATTGGCTGGCTGGCAACGTTTGCAACGCGGCAGGTAAGGGCAACTGCACTTTATTGTGTCCCAATTGCAAAATCAGTTGCTGATCCTGGCGCTGAATTTGTACCTGCACCTGCACAACTTTGGCCAGATTCGAGCTTGCCTGTGTTTGCAGCTGGGCAGTTAATTGAGAATTGAGTTGAGTACTGAGTTGAGTGCTGGGTTGGGCGCCGGGCTGAGTTGAAATTTGCGCACTGAGTTGGGTCACTAATTGTTGTAACTGCGGCTGAGTCAGTTGCACTGGCATAGGCTGAGGGCCGTTCTGGCTGAGTTTTAGCTGCAATTGCCCGGATAATGCCTGAGTTAATTGCACCATTAACTGGCCCTGCAAGGCCGGTAAATTCAGTTTGGCGTCCTGAATAAGCACCATACCAGCAGCAGTCTGCAGCTTTAATTGGCCCAAACCATCTTTACCAATATTCAACAGCGCCTGATAGTTGTGTTCTTCCACCAGCACAGCAGCGGGCACAGACCCTTTGGTTTGGGCACTTAACGCGCTATCTACAGTAATCTGGTTCACTTATTTTTACGTCCATTGCTAGCATCGGAGATAACGACATCGCTTTATCGGCAGCTGTGGCTTTGATCTGAAACATTAATTTCTACAAAGCCCGCTGTTTCAAGGTTATAGCGCATTCGTATTCTATTGCCAATATGCTAAGATGCCGCGACTTTTTTTGGGAGTTTGCCCTTTGTCGATAATTTTGGCCGCCGAAGCATTAAGCTGTGTCCGCCAGGACAGAGTGTTATTTGAAAACTTAAATTTTCAGTTAAGTGCAGGGCAAGTGCTTTATATTCAAGGAAAAAACGGTGCCGGTAAAAGTTCGCTGTTGCGACTGCTGGCCGGTTTAACTTTGCCTGAAGACGGTCAGATTTTATTCCATGGTAAACCTTTACAGTCCCAAACCGAATTTTTCGCTGACCAATTACTTTTTATCGGCCATCAAAGTGGTATCCATCCCCAACTGACAGCAATACAAAACTTAGCCTTCTGGTCGGCTTTATCTGAGCAAGCTATAGCAGAACCTTACCAGTTGCTGGGCTCTTTAGGTTTGGCTGGTCTGGAAGATATTCCCTGTTTTATGCTCTCTGCAGGCCAGCAGCGCCGCGTATCTTTAGCTCGTTTATGGTTTACCAATAAATCACTGTGGATACTGGACGAGCCTTTTACCTCGTTGGATCAGCAGTTGATTGCCAAACTGGAAACGCATTTTTTACAACATCTGTCGGCAGGTGGCGTTATTGTCTTGACCAGCCATCAGGCTTTGTCTGCCTCTTATCCGGCGCTTCAGGCTGTTGAACTGGAGTACAGATGGTGATGTGGCGCTCTTTAGTCAAACGTGAATTACAGTTACTGGGCCGGCAAAAAGCTGATTGGCTTAATCCGCTGGTGTTCTTTTTATTGGTGCTGAGCTTGTTTCCTCTGGGTATTGGCCCTGAACCCGGTATGCTAAAACAAATAGCACCAGGTCTGGTCTGGATAGCTGCGCTTTTGAGTGTGTTGTTATCTGCTGAACGCTTATTTAAAGACGATTACCGTTATGGTGTGATAGAGCAACTGGTGGCTGGGCGCCAGGGACTATTTAGTTATGTGACAGCGAAAATTTGCTGTCACTGGCTATCGACAGGTGTGCCTTTAGTACTGGTATCGCCGTTAATTGCGGTGTTATTGGGGTTGGACTGGCAAAGCTGGCAGGTTTTAGTGGTGACCTTATTGCTCGGTACGCCCGTATTAAGTTTGTTAAGTGTACTCGGCGCAGCATTGACTATGGCCGCTGATAAAGGCGGTATATTGCAGGCGCTGATTATTTTACCTTTGTATATTCCACTGCTGATTTTTGCTAGTGGTGCTATGGAAGCCGCAGCTACTGCTTTGCCTTACACTGGCCAGTTGGCTGTATTATTAGCTTTTTTATTATTTGCCTTAGCGCTGGTGCCTCTGGCCGTGCGTCAGGCGCTTCGAATGAATGTGGGGTAGTATGTTCCGTTGGTTAGATCCTTACGCCAAACCAGAAACTTTGTATCATCTGTGTGGCCGCTTGTTGCCTTATCTGATGGGGCTGGCTGTATTTACGCTGCTGCTGGGCAATATCTGGGGTCTGGCTTTTAGCCCTTCGGATTATCAGCAAGGTGATAGCTACCGCATTATTTACATTCATGTGCCTTCGGCTATCTGGTCTATGGGCGCGTACAGCAGCATGGCGATTGCTGCTTTTATCGGTTTAGTCTGGCAAATCCGTGTTGCACAATGGGCAGTATTGGCCATTGCTCCCATAGGTGCTGTTTATACCGTTATTGCATTGTTTACCGGCGCAGCCTGGGGCAAGCCAATGTGGGGCACCTGGTGGGTGTGGGATGCACGTTTAACCTCAGAATTAGTGCTGTTGTTTTTGTATTTAGGCGTCATAGCGCTCTCAGGTGCTTTTTCAGAAGCGGCTCGTGGCATTAAGGTTGCATCTTTGCTGGCGATAGTGGGTGTAGTGAATCTGCCTATTATTCATTACTCAGTGGAATGGTGGAACACATTGCATCAGGGCGCGACAATCACAAAATTTGCCAAACCTTCGATTGATCCTTCGATGTTGTGGCCACTTTTGATCAGCCTTTTAGGTTTTGCTTTGCTGTTAGCCGCTTTAACCTGTTTACGCTTACGCAGTCAGATCTTAATTTTTGAACAGCACAGACCCTGGGTCCGGCAACTGGTTGACTCAAGTCAGAAGGAGCAGAACTAATGGCGTTTACATCCTGGGCAGACTTTTGGGCTATGGGCGGTTACGCGCTTTTTGTCTGGTTATCCTTTGGTACTACCTATCTGTTGCTGCTGGGGTTGTGGTGGTACAGCAAACGGCAGCATAAAGATATACAACAACAAATCCGCGCCAAAGCAGCGCGGGAGCAACGGGTGCGGCAACATCAGGAGAGTGAGAAGTAGATGAATCCGAGACGTCAGAAACGCTTAGTGGCTGTAGTAGCCTTTGTGTTGTTGTTAGGTGGTGCTATTGGCGCCATGTTGTATGCATTGCAGCAAAATATTGACTTGTTTTATACCCCAAGCCAACTGATTGAAGGCATGGGCGATGACAAGGTAAAACCCGAAATAGGCCAGCGCCTGCGTATCGGCGGTATGGTCGTCAAAGGATCTGTACGCCGGGCCCCTGATTCACTGAAAGTCAGCTTCGATTTAGTCGATACAGGCCCTATAGTTACAGTGGAATACGAAGGCATATTGCCGGATTTATTCCGTGAAGGGCAGGGCATAGTAGCTCAGGGTGTGTTGGTGGATGCAACCACCATACTGGCCTCTGAAGTGCTGGCGAAACACGACGAAGAATATATGCCTCCTGAAGTGGCTGAAGCCGTCAAAGGCATTAAACATGTAGCCCCTAAAAATTATCAGCCAGAGACTAAAAAACCAGAAGCGGGTCAGCAGCCATGATTGCAGAATATGGTCAATTGGCGCTGACCTTTGCGCTTTGTATCTCTTTGGCTTTGGCGATAGTGCCTTTGTATGGCAGTTTTAAAGGCCAACAAACCGCATTGCAACTGGGTAATCCGCTGGCTTATGCGCTGTTTTTACTAACCGCATTTTCGTTCTGGGCATTGTCTTATGCTTTTTGGAGCAACGACTTTACCGTGGTTTATGTGGCCACCAACTCAAATACCTTGTTGCCATGGTATTACCGCCTGACAGCAGTCTGGGGTGGCCATGAAGGCTCAATGTTATTGTGGCTGTTAACCTTGTCTGGCTGGATTGCGGCTGTGGCGTTGTTTTCCCGTAGTTTACCTTTGCAGTTTCAGGGCCGGATCTTAGGTGTGATGGGCTTAATAGCCGTAGGTTTTTATGCCTTTGTGCTGTTTATGTCTAACCCTTTTATGCGTAGCTTGCCGTATTTCCCTGTTGATGGCCGTGATTTAAATCCGCTTTTGCAAGATTTTGGCATGATCATTCACCCACCTATGTTGTATATGGGCTATGTAGGTTTTGCTGTGTCCTTTGCTTTTGCGATAGCGGCACTGATGGGCGGCAAGTTTGACAGCACCTGGGCGCGCTGGGCCAGACCCTGGACTTTAGCGGCATGGATGTTTTTAACGCTCGGCATTATGCTCGGCAGTTGGTGGGCTTATGCTGAACTAGGCTGGGGCGGTTGGTGGTTCTGGGATCCGGTTGAAAACGCATCCTTTATGCCGTGGCTGGTCGGCACAGCACTGATCCACTCTTTAGCTGTGACTGAAAAACGCGGTACCTTCAAATCCTGGACAGTACTGCTTGCCATTGCTGCATTTTCGTTAAGTTTATTGGGCGCCTTTTTAGTCCGTTCAGGCGTTTTAGTCTCTGTGCATTCTTTTGCGGCCGATCCGGACCGTGGTTTGTATTTACTGGCGTTTTTGCTGGTGGTGGTCGGTGGTTCTTTACTGCTGTATGCACTTCGGATGAACTCTGTGCGAAGTCAGGCCCGTTACGAGTTTTTTTCCCGCGAAGTACTGCTGTGGGGCAATAATATTTTCCTGTTAACAGCAACTTTAGTGGTGTTGTTGGGCACCTTATTCCCGCTGGTGCACAAAGAGCTGGGCTTAGGTTCTATCTCTATCGGCGAGCCGTTTTTTAATCAGCTGTTTTATTATCTGGTGATCCCTTTTGCCTTGTTACTAGGTTTAGGCCCCTGGGTACGCTGGAAACAACAACAGGTACAGCCGTTATTAAAACCTATGAGTTTAATTGCCATAGCGACATTAATACTGGCCTTAGGTACTTTGGCTGTAATGCAAAGTATTCAGGCTAACTTAGCCCTGCTCGGTTTGTTATTAGGCGCCTGGGTGGGATCATCCGCCATTTTTGAATTGCTACAACGACTGCAGCAGTTTGGCTCTGTCAAACAAGGTTTAACTAAGCTCAATGCCAGCCATTTTGGTATGACCTTGGCGCATATTGGTTTTGCTGTGCTGGTGATAGGCGTGGCTATGACCAAAACCTATAGTGTAGAAACTCAGGTCAGAATGAAGGCTGGTGAGCAGGTGGAACTGGCGGGCTATCAATTTAAGTTAGTTGAAGTCTATCCACTCAATGGCCCAAATTACAAAGGCGAAGCGGCTGAGCTGGATGTCAGTTACAAAGGCGACTATGTCACCCATCTGCACGCTGAAAAACGCTTTTACACAGTGCAACGTAGTGTAATGACTGAAGCTGCTGTGCATGCCCGTTTAAGTCGTGATTTATATGTGGCTTTGGGTGAGTCATTGTCAGAGGACAGCTGGGCCTTAAGTTTGTATGTGAAGCCTTTTGTGCGCTGGATTTGGCTGGGCGGTTTATTAATGGCATTGGGTGGCCTGATCGCGCTTTGCGATAAACGCTATCGTCGTCGTACTGGTGATCAAAAAGATGCTGTGAAACAGAAGGACAGTGCTGATGCGTAAACTGGCTTTTTTTATCCCATTTGTGCTTTTTATTGCCTTGTCGGTATTTTTATTCAGCGGTTTATTCTCAAATCCGATGGAGCGGGAGTCTTCGGTTATTAATCAGCCATTGCCTGCTTTTGCGTTGCCGGATTTGCAGCAGCCAGAAAAAATATGGACGCCGGATAGCGTCAAAGGCAAGCCTTATTTGCTCAATGTCTGGGGCACCTGGTGTGTAACCTGTAATGCCGAGCTGGCTTATTTAACAGAGCTGCGTGAGCAAGGTGTGATGATTGTCGGTTTGTATTATCAGCAGCCGGTAGACGCCGCCTTTGGTGAAGTATTTAACCTCAGTGCATTGCAGCAGGAAGTTGCGCTGAAACTGGAGCAACAAGGTAATCCGTATCAGTGGAATATTCTGGATAAAGACCGCACGCTGATTTTTGATTTAGGTGTGACAGGCGCACCCGAAACCTTTTTAATCGATGCACAAGGTATTATCCGCTATCACCATATAGGCGATATTAATCCGCAGGTGTGGCAGCAAAAGCTGGCCGCTGCTTATCAGAGTTTGCAGGAGTAGGGCATGAAATACTTTTTCTTCAGCCTGCTGCTGATAACAGCTACAGCACAAGCCAGCCAGGCCTTAATAGAGTTTAAAAGCCCCGAGCAGCAAGCTTTATTTAAAGAGCTGACGCACGAGTTACGTTGCCCTAAATGTCAGAACCAGAATATCGCTGACTCCAACGCTGTGGTGGCCGTGGATATGCGTGCTAAAACGCTGGAGCTGGTGCAGCAAGGACAAAACAAAGAACAAGTGCTGGATTATATGAAAAGCCGCTACGGCGATTTTGTGCATTACCAGCCGCCACTGAATAAATTCACGTTGATTTTATGGTTGTTGCCAGCGCTGATGGTGTGTGGGCTTATTGTGTTGCTGGTGGTTCGCCGCAGAGCTGAACGCAGTGCAGTGGTTCCTGAATCTTCGGAGAAAAGCCAGCCGCAGCCATTGGAACAGCAACTTGATCAACTGATTGAGCAGTACAGGAGAAAAAGCTGATGCTGATGTCGTTAAGTTTTGCCGCAGCATTGATGCTGGTACTTATTCTGGTATTGCTGCTATTTTTCCGCCGCAAAGGTGAGGAAGTACAATTAAGTCCGGTAGCGCAGTTTGAAGATAAACTACGCCTGTTGTCTCAAGCCCGTGATAATGGCGAATTAGCGGAACAGGATTTTGCCCAGGCAGCTACAGAGTTAAAAACTCAGTACCTGCAATCGCAGCTAAGTCAGCAAGCAGTTGCAAGCCCGGCAACAGGCTGGGTGTTGGGTACTGTTTTGTTGGTTGTGGTTGGAACCGCAGCACTTTATAGCCAGACCGGTCATTTTACAGCGCTGCAGAACTGGCAAACTGCGCAGCAACAATTACCTTCTTATGGCGAGCGGGCGCTGTTAAATCAGGGCGAGCCGCTGACAGACGAAGAAATAGAGCTTTTTGCCCTGGCACTGCGCACCAAAATAAGCAAGGAAGGCGATGACGCCGTAGCCTGGTTTGTCATTGGTCGCATTTGGCTATCCAAAGGTATGCTGGATGATGCTATTGAAGCTTTTGAAAAAGCCCTGGCTTTAACTCCAAACCGCGTCAATGTCTTGATCAGCTACAGTCAGGCGTTATTGGTAGGAGGTGGGGAAGAGAACCTTGCCAAAGCTGCCTTGAGTTTAGCCAAAGTGCTGCAGCAGGAACCGGAAAACTCGGACGCCTTGTCGATGCTGGCGATGGTCGCCGAAGAGCGTGGCGATAAAGAACAAGCTCAGCAGGCCTGGCAGTTGTTATTGCCGAAGCTGGATAAAGCCGACCCACGCTACGAGTTAGTGCAACAGAAGCTGGGATTAGCTTCTACACCACAACAAGCCGCAGCTTCAGAACAAACAGCTACAGCGGCTGTGTCTGGTCGTCAGGTGTCTGTGCAGTTAACTATCAGCCCAGAGCTGGCAGAACACTACAAAACCGGTACTTTGTTTGTGTTTGCCAAAGCTGTGGATGGTCCGCCTTTGCCTTTAGCAGTGCAAAAACTTGCAGTGTTTAACGGCACTCAAACCATAGAGCTAAGCGAAGCTCAGGCCATGCAGCCTGGCTGGACTTTAGCTAACGCAGAGCGTATTCAAATCAGCGCTCGTTTGTCTTTATCCGGGCAAGTGCTGAATGACGAGAATGGCCCACAAGTGCAGTCTGATGTGCTTAGTTTTAATGAGCCGAAATTGCGTCTGAGCCTTAGCTTGCGGCCTTAACCGGCCCTGAAGCAGCACAGCTAAAAAACCTGAAATTGTCGATTAAATAAGCAAAAGGCCATGCTCTGGCCTTTTGCTGCGGCGTTCTGCCCCTTTGCCTCTTTTCATTTGATGCCCAATAGGCTATAACACGGCAACTTTGAGAAGTCTGTCCGGTGTTTGGGCCTGCAATTTGCGGTCTGCATCTGTCAGTCAAGTACCTTCAACCATAATTAAAATAAACCCACAATCTAGGATCACGTTATGAATCAACCGCCAGCTTCGGGGACTTTGTTTGGTCATCCGAAAGGACTCTTCCTGCTATTTTCCACGGAAATGTGGGAGCGTTTTTCCTACTACGGGATGCGCGCTTTACTTATTCTTACCTTAGTTGCTGCAACTGAATCCACTAACCCTGGTTTTGGCTTGGGCCATGGCGATGCGTTATTGCTTTATGGTTATTACACAGGTCTGGTGTATGCCGCGACTTTGTTTGGTGGTTTGATTGCCGATAACCTGTTAGGCCAGCGTAAATCTATTATTCTGGGTGGCGCTTTAATGGCCATTGGTCAGTTTACGTTGTTTGCTGCCACACCACACAGTATGTCGCTGTTTTACGTCGGTTTAGGTTTTATTATTGCCGGTAACGGGTTATTTAAACCAAATATCTCTGCCATAGTCGGTGACTTGTATCCACAAGGTGATGCCCGTCGTGACGGTGGTTTTACCATTTTCTACATGGGTATTAACTTAGGTGCTTTTATCGCGCCTTTAGTGACGTCCTCTTTAGGTGAAAGTGATGCCTTCGGCTGGCGCTATGGTTATTTAGCGGCTGGTATTGGTATGACTTTATCTGTGGTGATCCAGTTATTGTTTGCGCAAAAGTACTTAGGTGATTTAGGTAAGGTTCCAGGCCGTATTTCGTCACGTAGTGCCTCTGGTACTCCAACGCCGCTCACTAAGGTTGAATTTGATCGCCTGCGAGTGGTGTTATTCCTGTTTATCTTCGTAACTATGTTCTGGCTGGCCTTTGAGCAAGCCGGTGGCTTAATGAGCTTGTTTGCTTCTGAACACACAGACCGTATGGTCGGTACTTTTGAAGTTCCTGCTGGCTGGTTCCAGTCGTTAAACCCGCTGTTTATTCTGATGTTTGCGCCTGTGTTTGCCTGGTTATGGGTCAAACTGAATGCGATGAATAAACAACCTGACGCACCTATCAAAATTTTGTTTGGTATGTTGTTAACCTCTATTGGCTTCCTGTTCCTGATCGTTGGTGTATTTGAGATGCAGGTAAACCCTTCAGCCAAATCCAGCATGATGTGGTTAACTTTAGCGTTTTTATTCCATACTTTAGGTGAGTTGTGTATTTCTCCTGTGGGCTTGTCATTAATGACCAAGCTGGCTCCGGTGAAACTGGCGTCGCTTATTATGGGTGTCTGGTTCCTGATGCCTGCAGTTGCGCACTATCTGGCAGGTTTTGTTGGTGCTTATTCTGATACTGCTGGCGAAAACAGTGCTGTGGTTGAGTTTGCAGCATCCTTTGGTGTACAGGCCGCTCATGCTGGTTTACTGGTGGTGTTTGGTGGTATAGCTGTAGCGCTGGTGGTATTTGCTGCTGTGCTGTGGATGTTATCCGGTACTTTAGTACGCTGGATGCATGGCGCAGAGCGTATGCAAAGCTAAGCGGTTTAATCGCTTTAAAAGGCCAGCTGGAGCAATCCGCTGGCCTTTTTTATATTCTGTGGAGATAAACATGAAATTTATTAGTGTGGTGCTGTGTTGTATTAGCTTTCAACTGACGGCGAGCTCACTGAATTGGCAAAAAAAAGCCGATTTGCTTATACCAGTACAGGAAATTTACCCTGCTGTTTTTCAGGGCGAGATTTACGTCGCCGGTGGTTTAAGTTCTGAACTGCCAAAGCAACAAGGCCAAATGACGGCGCAAGTTCAGATCTACAATCCAAAAACTGATCAATGGCGGTATGGACCTGCTTTACCTGAAGGGCGTCACCATGGCCAACTGGTTGCGGTGAATGAGCAGTTATTTTTAGTGGGTGGTTTTATTCAGGCCAATGGAGGTCATTGGAGTGCCAGTGCTGATGTTCTGCAATTAGACCTTCAACAGCAGCGCTGGTTAAAAGTAGCAAGCTTGCCTGCGCCATTAAGCGAAACCGTCAGTTGGGTGCTGGATCACAACATTCATCTGGTCTCTGGTCGCTCTCCTGCAACCTCAGCGAATGCACAGTGGCAAGATCAGGCTGATGTGGCAACTCACTGGATTTTTGACCTAAAGTCGTTAAAAACTACAGTGGCGCCAGCGTTGCCTGAAGCGAAAAATAGCGCAGCTGGTACTGTATTTAATAACATGGGCTATCTGTTCGGGGGCCGGCAAGTCAAAGGCGGCAACAAAGCTGATGTTTATAGTTTTAATACACAAAACCAGCAATGGACACTACAAAAAGCTATGCCTGATGCTCAGGCTGGTTTAGCTGTTGCAGTGCTTAACCAGCAGCTCTGGGTGTTTGGCGGTGAGTTTTTTCAGCAAGGCGGAGGAGTGTTCAGCAAGGTCTGGTCTTATTCACCTGTGAACAACAGCTGGCAGCAGCAAGGGGAAATGCCACTACCACGTCATGGGTTAGGTGCAGTCGCATTGGATGATGCTATTTACGTCATAGGCGGGGCTACAGCTGCGGGTTTAAAGCAGACCAGTGCGGTGCTGGAGAGAGTCGTTATTCAATAAAAAAGGCCAGCGGTGCTGGCCTTGGTCTTTTCTGCGGTTTAAGGCAGGTATTCATCCAAATAAGCTTCGTCTTCTTCAGCTTTTTTCGGTGGATTGCCATCGTAAATCTGAAACTCTTTACGTTGGTAATAGGCTTCTTTAATAAAGGCGTATGGGTCTACTGATTCGTTCAGTAACTGTTCCATCCGCAGCATCTGTACACGCCCGTCTAAGGCACCTAACACAGCTTTGGTGATAGTTAAAGGCGTGTTTATCCAAGTGGATGGAAAATACAGATTATCGACTACAGTACCTGTCGTATCGCGTACTGTGGAAGGTCCTAAAGCCGGCACCATCAGATAAGGGCCGTCTCCTACACCCCAGGTGGCTAACGTCTGGTTAAAATCCTCGTCCTGATCTTTTAAATCCATACGCGTGGCTACATCAAACAAACCAAATAAACCTACAGTGCTGTTCAGCACAAAACGGCCTAAGCTTATCGCCGCGCTTTTCGGCTTAGCCTGCAATACACCGTTGACGAAATTAGTAGGTTCATCCAGGTTGCTAATCACATTCGCTATGCCGGTACGCGCTGGTTTTGGCACCACGACCATATAACCTATAGCGGCAGGGCGCAGTACATAAGCATCCAGTATGTCGTAGTTAAAATCCCAGATATCCCGGTTCACAGATTCAATTGGATCCCGTGGGTCCTGATAGTTAGCTTGTGCTTGTTGCTCATCTGCTGCTTTTTTGCTGGCGCAGCCACTTACCGTTAACAATAACAGGCACGACACTAAAACAGGCTTCATGCGTAAGACCATAAGTTTGCATCCGTTTGAGGGAAATAACACGTTGATTATTATACTGGTAAAGCATGACTTGGATCATCTGCTTTGCTGCATTGATTTGTGTTAAATAGTTGAAAAAAGTTGCATCAGGCTAAAAAAATAGCGAAACGGGAACGAAAACTATCGCAAGACGGGCGGTAAAGCACTGGCCAATTGCTGTTGCTCAGCACTAAAGATTTCTTTTTCAATGCGCAGCCAGCTTTGGCAATAGTCCCAGTCTGTGCTGAGAGGTAACCAATTCATACCATCAAGCACACAGTTTAAATTAAACAGAAAGGGATGTGCTCCGAGCAAGCGTTCTACGCTATAGGTTTCACTGGCACTGCTTAACAGCGCAATACCGCCAAACGATATAGCCCAGTTGGCAAAGGCCATTAAATCTACTGTAGCTCCGGCCTTAGGTTGCAGTTCATTGGCATCTATAGCCTGTTGCAGCAATAAGTCGACCATCTGTGTCACTTCTTTTTCCAGTTCCTGTTGCACTGTTATTCGTGCTGGTGAGCTTTTCTCCTGCACCCAGGGGGATTTAGCGGTCAGTACACAGTTAAATAAAATAGGCTGCATTTTGGCGGATAATAAATAGGCCTGATGCAAGGCCAACGCTTTTTCCCTGCTGCTGCCATTAAACAATCCGGCTTTTTTAAACAAACTGATTTCGTGACGTAAAGCCGCGTTACACAGGGCGGTGATCACATCTTCTTTGCTGGAAAAATGATTGTAGATAGTGCCTTTAGAGTAAGGGCTGGCGGCGGTCAATTTATCCATAGTCAAATTGGCGTAGCCTTCGGCTTCGACCAACTGGTGGGCAATCTGCAGCAATTCCTGCTCACGATCGGCTATGGCTTGCTGTTTTTTGCTAAACCTGTGCTCCAAAGGGCAGCTACGCAGTTCTTTGTTGGCTATGTCACACAAAAACTTCAGCATAAAGCAGTTTTCCTGATCGCTTCGCTACAGCTTTAGCTTAGCGCGTGCTTGCTGCAAGTGGGGGCGACATAAGGCAAAAGTCAGAGGCCGGGTCAGCAGCGGGTAGGCGGCCAGCAACACAAGAATAGTGACAGTACTTTGCCATGAATCCCATTGGGTTATTACTAAAAACAGCGGGATTAAAATGGCCAGTTTCAGCAAATTTAACAGCAGTTTTTGTGGAGTAGGCACCTGCTCTGTGGCCGCGCGGATCACTTGCATCCGCTCTGCAAACTTCAGACCTGCAAGTTCCGGAATGGAATGGCTGCCAAAATACATCAAAGACTCCTTAAAAAAACAGGCCCCGTCAGAACAGGGCCCTTTGTACGACTCACTAAAATCAGAATGACTTGATTTGAGCTACTACATCCGACAACGAAAGCATTAACTTCTCACCGGTCAGACGGTTTTTCAGCTCCACTTTCTGCTCATCCAGATTACGTTCGCCTACTATGATGTGGTAAGGCACGCCGACCAGTTCCATATCGGCAAACATCACACCAGGACGCTCTTTCCTATCGTCAAACAGCACTTCAAAGCCTGCCGCTGTCAGATCTTTATACAGCTGCTCTGCTGCTTCCTGAATACGCACCGACTTGTGCATATTCATCGGCACTATAGCCACCTGAAATGGTGCTATAGCCGCTGGCCATTTGATGCCATATTCGTCATGATTTTGCTCAATGGCAGCGGCAACAATACGGGACACGCCTACACCATAACAACCCATGGTCATAATTTGGTGTTTGCCTTCTTCGTTTAACACGCCGGCTTTCATCGCTGACGAATAACGGTCACCTAACTGGAAAATATGGCCTACTTCAATACCACGGCGAATAACTAAGTGACCTTGACCGCATGGGCTTGGGTCGCCTTCTACCACGTTACGTAAGTCAGCCACCTGATACATAGTGATATCGCGGTCAAAGTTCACGCCAGTGAAGTGGAAACCGTCTTTGTTTGCGCCTGTGACAAAGTCAGCTAAATGAGCAGCAGCATGGTCGACTATGACTGGAATAGTTAAGCCTACAGGGCCAACAGAACCTGGTTTAGCACCAGTGACAGCCAATACATCTTCTTCTGATGCAAATTGCAGTGGAGAAGCAACCAGAGGGTGTTTCTCTGCCTTGATTTCGTTTAAGTCGTGATCGCCACGCAATACCAGCGCCACTACTTTAGAACGCCAGGTATTTTCGATGGTTTCGGCATCTGCATTAGCCAGCAGTGCTTTTAACTCATCAAAGCTCAATTCCGGATTCAGTTGCACCAGTAAAGTTTTAGCGATAGCAGAGGCATCCAGCTTTAAAAAGGCCGACACTTCGTCAATGCTTTTGGCATTTGGCGTTGCTACTTCAGTTTTGGCTTGGGTTGCAGCAGGACGCTGACCTTGAGGTGGCAGTGCTTCGGCTTTTTCGATATTGGCGGCGTAATCGCTGCCATCAGAAAAGACGATCGCATCTTCACCTGAGGCGGCCAATACGTGGAATTCGTGCGACATGCTGCCACCAATAGCACCAGTGTCCGCCAATACAGGACGGAAATCTAAACCTAAACGGGTAAAGATATTGCAGTAGGCCTGGTACATAGCATCATAAGTTTGCTGCAAGCTTTCCTGACTTAAGTGGAAAGAGTAGGCGTCTTTCATTAAGAATTCGCGCGCACGCATTACACCAAAACGTGGACGACGTTCGTCACGGAACTTGGTTTGGATTTGATATAAATTAATAGGCAGCTGTTTGTAGCTGCTGATTTCTTTACGGACTAAATCAGTCACTACTTCTTCGTGCGTTGGACCTAACACAAAATCACGCTGGTGACGGTCTTTAAAACGCAGCAATTCAGCGTCCATCTTTTCCCAACGACCAGATTCCTGCCACAATTCAGCATGTTGAACCACAGGCATCAGTATTTCGATGGCACCGGCTTTGTTCATTTCTTCGCGGACAATATTCTCTACCTTACGTAAAACCCTCAGACCACTGGGCAACCAGGTGTATAAACCTGACGCCAGACGACGTACCATACCGGCACGTAACATCAATTGATGGCTGATAATTTCGGCATCGGCCGGGGTTTCTTTCATAGTGGAGAGTAAATACTGACTTGTCCGCATAATAGTTCCGTGTTTTTTAAATTTAATTGCTTTGGAAATTGACCGTATTCTAGCAAGGTCGTTACTAGGGCAATAGCTTAATCTGATGTTTTATCCATTCTGTGGTCAGATTTTGCCCTGACACCATGCCACCTAAGCTATAGAGCTCGTTGTTCATGCTCACTAGTGTGCGTAAATCCATCACAGCAGTGGTATTTTCAGCTTTCAACCAGCTTTTATCCGCAATTGAATAAGCCCAGACCTCTGCCGAAGGTTCTGCTGGCGTGCCGTTATAGCCGATTCCGTTGTAGTTATAAGCCGTTTCACTGCCCCCAATAAATACAATCAGCTCTTTGCCATCTTGGTTTACAGCAGCTGCTGCCATGCGATAACGGGCTTTACCTGTTGGATGCTGTATTTGTTGCCAGCTAATACGGTTGGCATCGGCTTTATTGATTTCACCTAACCAGCACTGAGCCTGGGTTTCATACTGGCGGGGTAGGGTCTGATAACTGACTTTTACGCCATCACAGAGCAGCATATGCTGGCCTGATAAAGCGCCTGCTAAACCAAAAGTAGGTGTGCCTGGAAAAGGCGTAGCCTGACTCCATTTCTGCGTGAAATTATCAAATAACTGCACCAGATTAACATTGCCATCTTGTGACCAGCCGCTGGTCAGATAAATGTATCTGTTGTTATAAGCCAAAGCGACGCTGTCATCTACTGCGACCGGCATATCTGGCAGTTTGTTGTAAGCTTTAGTGACAGGGCTGTAGCGATAGCCCTCGGCGCTTGATACTTCAGTGCCATTGGCTGCAACTGTGTAGCCACCAAACACAAAAAAATGATTTTGTAAGGTGACACCTGAACTTGCCAGTCGGCCACTTAAACGCTGACGGCTTGGTACAGCAGGAGCCTTCAGCCAGGTCGGTTCACCCACTGTCCATTGCCATACTCTGTTATGCACATCGGCATGAGTTTTACCTGAAGAGAGCCCCATAAAGCTGGTGACATAAGTGCGACCAGCCACGCTGGTACTCATGACCAGATTATTACTAACCGCTTCGGGTAAGGCGGGTAGTTGTGCTGCGCCAGCCAGCAGAGGCGCGCTAAGACTCAGGCTGAGGCTGTATTTCAGCAGTTTGCTTATTTTTGGGGACATGCCTGATTTCTGTAACATGATTGTGTACTCCATTCACTGTCCATTTGATATTAAAGTGATACAGCGTCATGCCATAGCTCTGTTGCTCCGCTTTTTGCTTTTTATACGGAGGGCGCGGGTCTTGTTTTAACACCTTTTCTATCAAAACTGCTAATTCAGGCTGATCTTTTTGCTGTTGGCAAAACTCCAGCACTGCAGGTTCAAAACTGACTGTCATATCAGTTTCAGGTGCAGCGTCGGCAAAACCACCTGCTGCATCAGGCAGAGCATCTGCATAGGGCAGGTAAGGTTTAATATCCAGTATCGGCGTGCCATCCAGCAGATCGATGCCGGACAACTGAATAATCAAACGGCCTTGTTTACGCACTACGCCTTCAAGTTTTACGACGGAAAGCCCAATTGGGTTTGGTCGAAAGGTAGCACGGGTAGCAAAAACCCCTTTTTTTTCATTGCCACCTAAGCGCGGTGGCCGCACCAGCGGTGACCAGCCTTTGTCTGCTGTTTCATGAAATACAAACACCAGCCATAAATGACTAAAGGCCTCAATGCCACGGACAATAGCGTCATCGTCATAGCCTGGTTCCAAAACCAGTTCAGCTTTGGCTTCGGCTATCAGACCTGGCTGACGGGGAATCGCGAACTTTTGTTTATAGGGTGAGCGGATGGTGCCCAGCACCTGCATTTGATAAGAGGGCATCAGTTCCTCAGAAGATAAAAGCCAACGGAAGGCGAAAAATGAGTTCTATTATGGCGTTAGCATCCTCAAAGGACAAGCAAAGCCCAAAAGCACTCCAGACTGAAAACACTTTACAACAGAGTGAAAACTTGGGATTAATAGCAGGACGCTGCTTTATGTTGGCCCACATTCTTACAGCAAGCATCCAAGAGTGGTAACAAACCACCATATTAAAAAGAACCAAACCACGTGAATCCACCTTAATCTATGCAGCATCCTTGCTGTGTTTTTGCTATGGCTTGACGAGAGTTTATGATGGAAAAGAAAGTTTTATTGATTGAATGCCCGGATTCAAAAGGGTTGATTGCTCAAATTACCAATATTTGCTACAAACACCAGCTGAATATAATTCGTAATACAGAATATGTTGACCCGGATTCAGGTCAGTTTTTTATGCGTACTCAGCTTGAAGGGATTTTTAACGACAAAACCCTGATGCTGGATTTAGACAGAGCCTTGCCACATGGTAGCAGTCGGCAGTTGGTCGCTGCAGGGCGGAAAAAAGTAGTGATACTGGTGACTAAAGAAGCGCATTGCCTGGGTGATATTTTAATGAAGGTCTATGACGGCTCATTAAAACTGGATATAGCTGCAGTAGTGGGCAATCATCCGGATTTACAAAGTCTGGCCGAAAAATTTGATATTCCTTACCATTTTGTCAGTCATATCAACTTAAGTCGTGAACAGCATGAGGCGGCACTGCAGCAGGTGATAGACCCGTATCAGGCTGATTATTTAGTGCTGGCTAAATTTATGCGGGTGTTAAGCCCGGCTTTTGTTGCGCATTATAAAGAACGTATTATCAATATCCACCATAGCTTTTTGCCTGCCTTTATTGGTGCTAATCCTTATCATCAGGCGCATAAAAGAGGTGTCAAAATTATTGGTGCCACAGCACATTTTGTTACCGACGATCTGGATGAAGGCCCTATTATTAAACAGCTGGTGACTCCTGTGGATCATACCTACAGCGCTATGGATATGGTCAAAGCGGGACGGGATGTTGAAAAAAATGTGCTGAGCAAAGCCTTGCAACTGGTGCTGGAAGACCGGGTTTTTGTGCATGGCAATAAAACAGTGATCCTGTAAAAAATCATTCAGATCAGTGGCTTGGTTCGATTTTTTCAGAAAACGAACTATGCTGATTAAAAACACTAAAGGTAAAAACTTTATGTCTGGTAAAAGGGCTGTTGAATTTCGTTTTCTGGCCGAACCTACTCATGTCAACTTTGGTGGCAAAGTGCATGGCGGCATGGTGATGAAATGGATTGATCAGGTGGCTTACGCTTGTGCCGCGGGTTGGAGTGGCTTGTATTGTGTCACTGTGTCTGTAGGTACTATCAGGTTTCGTCGTCCTATTCTGGTGGGGCATCAGGTTGAATTGATTGCCCGTATTGTTTACACAGGCACCACCAGTATGCATGTACTGGTACAGGTGCGCTCAGGTGACACCAAAGGCGATGAAATGCTGGAAACCAACCACTGCATTATCAGTTTTGTGGCTTTGGATGCAGAAGGTAATACAGCCGCTGTGCCGGCTTGGGTGCCACAGACAGAGGAAGACCGGTTTTTGCAGCAATATGCTGTCAAAACCAAAGCTTTTTCGCAGCAGGTTGAGCAGGATATGCTGGATTATTATCAGGAGAAAACCGAATGAACCCATTCTGTTTAAAACAACTCTGGTCAATAATCGCTTTTTTAAGTTTTGCCTCTTTTTCAGCTGAACCTGTGCTACATCCTGAACTGGAAATCTTCCGCCCTTTTTTAAATAGCCACTGGGAAGGAGATTTAACAGAGCCGGGTAAAGAGAAAAAAATGATTGATCGGTCCATCTGGAGCAGGGCGTTAAATGGCCAGGCTATTAAAACTGTGCACTCCATTAATGATGGCGAGTATGGTGGTGAGACCATGATTTTCTGGGATCAGAAACAGAAAAAAATTGCGTATTATTATTTCACCACAGCAGGCTTTTATACCCATGGCACTATGACCTACAACCCTGCCACTCAAAGTATTGAAGCCTTGGAAAATGTAGAGAATAACGCGCAAGGTATCACGCAGGTGCGTTCACATTCAGTGCTGGATAAAAGTGGCAAGCTTGAGATCAGTTCAGAGTATTTACAAAATGGTCAATGGGTAAAAGGGCACGGTGCTCTTTATAAACGCGTGCCCCACACTGAAGTGAAGTTTCACTAAAGATTGTTACTTTTCGATAATAAACTCTTCTGTCGGCTCCAGTGCGTAGATATTGTCTATCTGCGTTGCACTGGAGTGGCTGACTCTTAAGTCTTTAATATGGCCGTTACGCAAGCTGTACACCCAGCCATGGACTGTCAGAGGCTGACCACGTTCCCATGCGTCCTGCACAAAGCTGGTATGGCAGACATTACGCACCTGTTCCATCACGTTCAGCTCACATAAGCGGTTGACTCTTTGACCTTCGTCTTCAAAGCTGTCCAGCTCATCTCTGTGCAGTGCATACACATCTTTGATATTACGCAGCCAGTTATCGACAAAGCCGATGCGCTGTTTGTTCATTGCTGCAGCTACACCACCGCAGCCATAATGACCACAGACAATAATATGTTTAATTTTTAAGATATCGATAGCGTACTGCAGTACGGATAAACAATTGATGTCGGAGTGCAAAACCAGATTGGCAACATTGCGGTGAACAAAAAGCTCACCAGGCAATAAGCCGACGATTTCATTGGCAGGAACCCGGCTGTCGGAGCAACCGATCCATAAATATTCAGGTGCCTGTTGTTCTGAGAGTTGCTTAAAAAAACCTGGAGCTTCCTGCTCAACCCGCTCAGCCCATGCCCTGTTATTGGCAAATAAGTGTTTTAAGGAACGCATTGAATCACCCTATAGAAAACTGGCGCTACGATAACAGATCTTACCTGTGCGAGAACACCGACCAGCCATTATTCTTGTTCTTTATCACCAGACAGATTCAGCCGTGGTAAATCTGTCTGGCTGCTTACTGACGCTCAGGGTATGATAGAACAATAAGTTAAGGCTCATGTGAAGGAACTATATAGCATGGTGAAGTTAAAAAAAGCAGTGATCCCTGTGGCAGGTTTAGGTACGAGAATGTTGCCTGCAACTAAAGCTATTCCAAAAGAAATGTTGCCAGTCGTAGATAAACCTTTGATCCAATATGTAGTAGAGGAAGCTGCTGCCGCTGGTATTACTGAAATAGTACTGGTGACCCACTCCAGTAAAAATTCAATAGAAAACCATTTTGATACCAGTTTTGAACTGGAGAACCAGTTGGAAAAACGCGTCAAGCGCTCCTTACTGGATGATGTTCGTTCTATTAATCCAAAAAATGTCACTGTGATTTCAGTGCGCCAGCCTGTGGCTTTGGGTTTGGGTCATGCGGTGTTGTGTGCAGCTCCAGTGGTAGGTAATGAGCCTTTTGCGGTGATTTTGCCCGATGTATTGATTGATAAGTACCATGCTGACGCTCGTATTCATAATTTAAAAGCTATGATTGAGCGCTTTGAAACAACAGGCGCAAGCCAGATTATGGTTGAGCCAGTACCGGCGCTTGAAGTAAATAAATACGGTATTGTGGATATTGCTGGTGAAACTCTGGTTCAGGGGCAATCTGCTTTAATTCGTACTATGGTGGAAAAACCAGAGATTGAGGATGCTCCTTCTAATCTGGCTATTACCGGACGTTATGTATTGTCTGCCAAAGTATGGGATTTGTTACGCCATACTGCACCAGGTGCAGGTGGTGAAATTCAGCTGACAGATGCTTTACATCATTTATTATTAATTGAAAAAATTGAAGCTTATCATTTACAAGGTAAGTCACATGACTGTGGCAGTAAAATAGGCTATCTGAAGGCTGTTGTAGAGTATGCGCTGCAGGATAAAAAGCTATCAGATGAGTTCCGTACTTATCTGAAAGATTTATATTTGCTAAAAGACCAATAATGCTCAAGATGAAGCTGTACTTTGTTTGGCTTATCAGTTTTTTCATTAAATATCAGTGAGTGGCCAGGTTCAGTTGATTTGGTCTCTGCTTTTCGGCCTACAATCTTATTTACTAAATAAGATTGTATTTAAGCTTTAATTTATCAAAATGATTCTGTACTATCATCAATAGTATTTATCCACGGGAGATTTTCATGTCATTGTTACTTGATAAAAAAGAACTGAAAAAAGCCGCTAAAGAAATTACGACGGTTAAATTACATGAAGTGATTGAAACGTTAAATTCAGTATTAGTTGAACGCCAAAAAGAAACTGAAGTGTTATCTCAGATTAGAGCTTTAGCCAAGGCTCAGGGTTTTACTCTGGAGCAACTGGGTTATCAACTGAATGCTGATGTAGTTGTCAGCCACGAAGATGACAGCGAATCAAAAGGTAAGCGTCCGGTTAAACCTAAATTTAAAACCATCAATAAAGAAAGTCAGTTTTTTTATGTGGACGCAGGCAAATTAAATTTGCTGAAAACTCACACCATGAAAAAGGCTTTAGTTGACCGTGGTGTTAAAGTGGTGCCATTCCATAAAGTCGATAGCAAATACAGCAAAGATATCGAAGCTTTATTGGCGGAAGCAGGCACACAGGCTGTCGAGAATTTCAATAGTAAAGTAGACGTCTGGAATCTGTGGGCGCAGGCAAACGGCGAAGAAATATTGTCGAAGAAGTAATTTTCGCAGAAGCAGAAGGAACCGGCCATTTTTGAGCCGGTTTTTTTATTCGTTGAAAAAACGCTGTTGGAGCAATGAAGCTGGTTATTTCTGCTGGGCATCCAGCGATTGGCCATTCACGGCTTTGCTGTCATCACTCATTAAATAAAGATACACAGGCATGATTTGTTCAGCAGTTGGCAAACTTAACTGATCTTCACCCGGATAGGCTTTACTGCGCATTTTAGTGCGGGTTGCACCTGGGTTAATGGCATTGACCCGAACCGTTGAACCTTCGTATTCCGCGGCCATCAATTGCATTAATCCTTCAGTGGCAAACTTTGACACTGCATACCCACCCCAGTAGGCTTTGGCTTTGCGGCCCACTCCTGACGAAGTAAAGACAACAGAACTTTGTGGCGCCAGTTTTAAGACGGGAATAAGTGCCTGACTCATTAGCATGGCAGCAGTAACATTCACCTGAAGGATATCCTGCCAGGTCGGTAAATCCAGATGTTCAAACGGACTTAAAACGCCCAGCATTCCAGCGTTGTGAAGTACTCCATCCAGTTTGCCAAACTCAGCTTTAATAGTCGCGGCCATATCCTGATAATGTTTGGCTGTCGCACCTTTTAAATCCAGCGGAACTATAGCGGGTTCTGGCCAGCCAGCGGCCATGATTTCATCGTAGACTGCTGTCAGTTTGGATGTGGTTTTACCTAACAATATAACAGTAGCACCATGTTTAGCGTAACAAAGCGCCGCAGCCTTTCCTATGCCGTCGCCAGCACCGGTAACCATAATAACTTTGTCTGCCAGTGTCTGTGGGCTTGCTTGATAATTGAACATAGATAGGGGTCCCAGCCGTTGAAAAACGGCGGCAGCATACCTGCTCTGTACTAATTTTGCACCTTTCTTCAACAAGCTTGATTTTGAGCTAGCGAATTTTTCCTGATTGGGTTAAGTTTAACTGGTCGTAGCTGTTAAAAGCTAATATCACAAAAACGAACGACTCCTTTAGGTAACTATCGGGGCGGAATAAGAAAAATACAGGACACGGGGAGAAGATATGAACAAGCTTTTGCTTAGCTTTGCTATTGCCAGTGCATTAGGTTTAGCCGGTTGTGGTGGCGAATCACTGGACGAAATTAAAGAAGATACTCAGACAGGTGGTGAGGTTCAGATCCCTTTATCACGTGTAGTATATGACCCTGCCAATGGTGTGTTATCACCACCAAACGATTTATTGTTACAAGGGACTACAGACGGCACCTTGTTTATGCCGACCGAGAAAAATGCCGCCGGTCTGCACCTTGATGCTCCTAACTATGCTGATCCGTCAACCGCCTTAGGTGCACTGGATGGCTGGTCGACTCAAAACCCATTTACTATTGCCCTGAGTTTTACCTCAGGCGTGACTTTAGACCCAGTCAGTGTGCGGCAGGCTAGTTCAGTTCATTTAGTGGAAACCCTGATGGGCGATCCGGCGTCTCCTGATGCAGATTGCCGTGCTGTTCCTCGTGGCGCTGCTTGTAAAACAGTGGACAGCCTGACCTTCGGTGTGGACTTTGTCGCTCAGGCCAGTGGCAATAATATTGCCGTTATTCCGTTAAAACCACTGAAGCCTGCAACGACTTATATTCTGGTTTTCACGAATGACTTAAAAGACAGCGAAGGCCGCTCTATCGCCGCATCGTCGACTTATGAGTTAGTCAAACAAGACATCGCGACTAAACCTTTAGGTACTGCGGCTCAATTAGCATTACAAGGTGTAATCAACAGTTTTGAAAACGCGTTAACTGCTGAATCTATCAATAAAGCTGACATTATTTACACTGCGGCTATTACCACTCAGTCAACTGCACCAGTATTCGATGCTGTGAAACTGTTGCTGGGCAGTAAAGTTCAGACTGCCATGACAAACAAAACACCACTGCTGAGTTTGGCCAATTCTGGCGACACTGTTCAGGATCGTATCGCTGCCCCCGGCAATGCGGACCCTCGTTTTCAGGCTGCCCTGGTTTATGAGGGTACAGTTCAGCTACCTTACTACCTGGCTGTTCCTACTACAGCAGACTCAAGAGCACCGCTGAACGTTAGCTGGAAAGCCCGCTGTGATTCGGGTGCTATTATTGCCACTTTGACTGAGCAGCAAAAAACCGCGTTAAAGGCTGCTATTACTGACCCGGTTCAAAATAGTAACGACGACGATTGTAATGCGCTGTCTGGCGGTGCTTTACGTGACTTCGGTTTAGATAAACAGCGCCATCTGACCAAGTTTAATACCTTGCCAAAAGAAACTGCAGAACTTGCAGTTCCTGTACTTGTCACTGTGCCGAATGAAGCTCTGACGGGCAGAACTAAACCTGCAGCAGGCTGGCCAGTGATTATCATGCAACATGGTATTACCTCCAAAAAAGAAGATATGTTGGCCATTACTGCGACTTTGGCAGGACAGGGGTTTGCCACTATAGCTATCGATCACCCACTGCATGGTGAGCGTGGTTTTGGTCCAATTAATGCGTCATCCCGTGCTACCGCTACCGTTTATATGAACCTGTCTAATTTACTGGTAACCCGTGACAACCTGCGTCAGAGTATTGCTGATATTCTTGCGGTGCGTATTGGTTTGCACGCAACCAACCTGCCAGGCTTACTGAACAGAAATGATGTGCAGTTCTTAGGCTTGTCATTGGGTTCTATTACAGGTGCGTCGGCTGTTGCATTGGCAAATACACCTTTGGGTCGTGATAGTTTAGATCCGCTGTTCCGGATGAGTTCTGCTGCTTTGTCAGTGCCTGGCGGTGCAGTAGCTAACTTCTTGATGGAGTCAGTGGCTTTTGGTGACACTATTAAAGCAAGTGTTCTGATTGGTGCCGGTGGCACGACTGCAGAGTCTTATACCAACTTTGCGACAACACAGAATGGTTGTGGTGGTAGTAATGCCTCACCTTATCCAAGCTGTTTTAAGCCTTTTATTCAATACCTGAACAGCATCGACAGAGCTGCTGATGTGGCGGCGATAAATGCTGCCTTGGCGCAGTTTGTTTTTGCCGCACAAACAGTCACTGATGCTGGTGATCCAAATAACTTTGCCGCCAAATTTGTGGCAACACAGACTCCTGCTTATATTGCTGAAGTCGTAGGTGGTGGTGACAATCTGCCGGATCAGGTGATCCCTAATCGCGTTGCAGCTATGCCTTTAGCTGGTACTGAGCCTTTAGCTCGCCTGATGGGTGCTGTGGCTGTAAATAATGTGGCAGGAAGCTACCCTGTAACTGGCACTGCAATCAGCCGCTTTACTGCGGGTGAGCATGGGTCCTTGTTGTTACCAATAGTGCCTGCTGTCACTGTTGAAATGCAAACCCAGGTCGCTAGTTTCTTTACAGCCCGTGGCGCAGGTTTACAGGTTGCTAATGGCGTAGTCATGGCTCCGGCGAATTGATAGAAAATTAAGTTTAAACAGCCCGGCTCTTATGCCGGGCTTTTTTTTATCTCTGAGCAACCATGTTGTTGTAGTGCGTATTTCGTGATCCTCCGATTTTGTTCTGCCACGCATCAAGCTACAATGCCGTTAGTTTTTCTTTAAAAGGAATAGAAGTGGAATTTTTATATCAATACGGTTTGTTTCTGTCGAAAACTGCCACTGTGGTGATTGCTGTTGCTGTGATTATTGTTCTGATCGTTTCCGCCAAACAAAAGGCTAAAAAAGGTGAGCTGGAGTTTAGCGATCTATCGGAAGATTACCGCGAGCTGACGGCTGATCTGCAGCAACAACTGCTGGATAAAAAAGCCTATAAAACCTGGTCGAAAAATCAAAAGCAAAAGGAGGAGCCAAAAGAGCGACTTTTTGTGCTGGATTTTAATGGCAGTATGGATGCACATGAAGTGGACGCCTTGCGCGAAGAAGTTACAGCTGTGTTAGCTGTTGCAACAGGCACTGATGAAGTTTTGATCCGGCTGGAAAGCCCTGGTGGGGTAGTGCATGGTTATGGTTTGGCTGCGTCACAGCTTGACCGGATAAAGCAGCAAAATATTCGCCTGACAGTCGCTGTCGATAAAGTAGCTGCCAGTGGTGGTTATATGATGGCTTGTATTGCAGATCGTATAGTGGCAGCACCTTTTGCTATTGTTGGTTCTATTGGTGTGGTCGCTCAGTTGCCTAACTTCCATAAGCTGTTGAAGAAAAACCATATAGATGTAGAGCAGTTCACTGCAGGTGAATTTAAACGCACCGTCACTGTCTTTGCCGAAAATACAGACAAAGGTCGTGAGAAGTTTCAGCAGGAACTGGAGCAAACTCATGTTTTATTTAAAGACTTTGTGTTTAAACACAGACCAGTCCTTCAGATGGAGCAGGTTGCGACAGGTGAGCATTGGTTTGGTTATCAGGCGCTGGATTTGAATTTAATCGACCAGCTGCAAACCAGTGATGACTATTTGGTGCAGCAATTTAATAGCAAAAAAGTGGTGCAGGTGAAGTATCAGCTTAAGCGTAAACTGGCAGAAAAAGTGGGTTTGGCGGCAAGTACGGCGCTAAGCAGCAGTTTGAATAAATTGTCGCAACTTAGTTTCTGGCGTTAACTGATGCAGTCGGAGTTTTGGCATAACTGCTGGCAACAACAACGAATAGGTTTTCATCAATATGATGTTCACCCACTGTTGCCTGTACTGGTATCTCAACTGAGTTGGGATCATTCTAAGGCTGTTTTTGCGCCTTTGTGCGGCAAAAGCCTGGATCTGTGGTGGTTATCTCAGCAGGGAAAAGTGATAGGTGCTGAGTTGTCTGAATTGGCCTGCCAGCAGTTTTATCAGCAGCAGGAGCAAACGTTTTATGTTTCAGCACAAGGCGATTTTCAGCACTTTAGTCATCAGTCTGTGGATATCTGGCAAGGTGACTACTTTGCTTTAAAGCCAGAACAAGTAGACGAAATTGGGCTGATTTATGACAGAGCAGCACTGATTGCCTTACCTTCGCAGATGCGCATTGACTATGTAAAGCAATTAAAAAAATTATGTGCTGGACCCGTTTCTTTGCTGCTGTTGAGTTTGGAGTATCCACAAGAAGAAATGTCCGGCCCACCATTTTCAGTAACGGAGCTGGAGGTCAGGCAGTTGTTTGATTATGCGGCCTCTGTGGAGTTAGTGGCGCTGCGCAATCTGACGGGACGGCCTTTTGCACAGCGGCAGTTTAACGTCAGCAAGCTTGTTGAAAAAGCGTTTTGGATCCGCTGGTAGCTGTGAACATCATAAAAAAACGCCGCATTATGCGGCGTTTTTTATGAGTGAAGTTTTAACTGTTTCTACCGGCATCGGGGTTGTTAAAACATTCTGCATCAAACTGATTTTCGCTTTTGGCGATAAGGCAGGAGACCATGGCATCACCTGTGATATTCACCGCAGTGCGGGTCATATCTAATAGACGGTCTACACCAATAATCAGCGCAATACCTTCGACAGGCAAACCGACTTGCTGCAAAACCATAGCCAACATAATCAAACCTACGCCAGGCACCCCAGCAGTACCTACAGAGGCTAAAGTGGCTGTCAAAATAACCATCAGATAGTCCATAGTGGTTAAATCAACCTGAAATACCTGTGCAATAAATACAGTGGCAACACCCTGCATAATGGCTGTTCCATCCATATTGATGGTTGCGCCCAAAGGAATAGTAAAGGAGGCAATATTGTTACTGACCCCCAGTTTTTTTGTCGTGGTTTCCATGTTAACTGGAATAGTCGCGTTGCTGCTGGACATGCTAAAACCAAACAAAGCAGCATCTTTCATTTTCCGGAAAAACATCAATGGATTTAAACCGCCGAAGACCCCGATAAACAAACCATAGACAATGAAACCATGGAAGAACAATACAAAAAGTACAGTGCTGAAATACCAGCCGAGGCTTTCCAGATCTTTCAAATCTAAACTGGTAAAAAGTTTGGCCATCAGAAAAAATACGCCATAAGGCGCTAAAGCCATCATAAAACCAACCAGCTTCATCACAACTTCATTTAAGTCAGTAAACAAAGCCCGAACTCTGGCACCTGCTTCACCAGTGAGTGCAACTGCTAATCCGAATAGCACTGAAAAGACGATAATTTGCAGCATTTCTCCTTTCGCCATGGCTTCAACCGGGTTACTTGGGAACATGTTGATAAAGACTTGAGTAATAGACGGTGCTTGTTGCACGCTAAAATTTGCATCTGCTGTCATTTGTACACCAGTACCTGGAGACACCAGCAGTGCAAAAAAGATAGCTATGGCGATGGCTATGGCTGTAGTGAGAATATACAAACCTACAGACTTGCCTCCCAGGCGTCCAAGTGTGCTGCCGTCACTTAACGAACTGGTCCCACAGACCAAAGAGACAAAAACTAAGGGAACCACCAGCATTTTTAAGCTTGCGACAAAAATTTGTCCGCCAGCATGAAAAATGCCGTCAACAAAAAATGCCCGCAGACCTAATTCAGCGCCAAATAAACTCAAGGTCCGTTCGGCTTCACCTGCTAACAGAAATTTAAACAAAGCACCGACCAGGATACCCAGTGCCATACCGATCAGAATACGTGGAGTTAGACCCAATTTCTTTTTAGACGTCATTTCTATTTTTTATCAGACCAGAAAATGTCGCTAAGCCTAACAGTTTGTGAGTCAAAAGAAAAACCACAACGAACTGAATTATTTTACGCTTTGGCTTAACCCCATCTGAAAGTTTCGACTAAGCTAGAATAATTACAATAAGTTAGCGCATCCAATGGAGAGTCCAGATGCTTAGAGTCCGGTGCTACTTTGTCATCATTCTTTTGTTTCTGTTGGCAGCCTGTGGCGGTGGTGGGGGCACCATTAGTGACGACGACGACGGTGGAGGCTCTACCGAAGTGATAAGCATCAGTCTGGCGTTAACAAACGCATCTGCCGTGGTGTCTTCAGAAGTGAGTAAAGCCCAGCCTCTGACATTAACAGCGACTTTAACCTCTTCAACTGGTCGTTCTATGGCAGGTCAGTTGGTGACTTTTAGTTTTAATGATGCGCTTCTGGCTAGTTTTAATAACGAAGCTGGCACAGCGCAGACAAATAGCAGTGGTGTTGCGGTGATAGGGGTTGTTGTTGGTACCAAAAGTGGAGCCGGTACTATAGCCGCCACTTTAACCGGCGGGCAATCTGCGACCATCAGTTTTGCTTCAGCCGGAGATGCTGATGATGTGGAACCTGAGAAACCGGTGGGCTCACTTCGTCTTATTGCTGATAATTTGCAGTTAGGTTCAGGGGGGACTGCTCAAGTCGCTTTGTCTGCAGTAGTTTTGGATACCAACAATATATTGCAATCCGGTGTGACTGTGCAGTTCAGTGCAAGCTCTGGCGAGTTGCAGGTCGTCAGTGCTGTGACTGAAGCAGATGGCGTTGCTAAAGCGACCTTATCAAGTAGTGTGGATTCATCATTACGCACAATCACAGTGACAGCATCAGTCGGCGATAAAACTGTGACCGTCGATGTTAATGTGGTTGGTACCTCGATTTTAATTAGTGCGCCTCGTTCTATGGTGTTATCGGATGAGGTGACCATCACAGCGGACTTAACCGACTTTGATGGTAAAGGTATCCAAGGACAAACCTTAGCTGTGACCTCATCTTTAGGTAACCCCATTACCAGTACCTCTCTGGTGACTGCGGGTAATAGTGGCCGCGTCTCCTTCAATTATAGAGCGACGCTAGGCGGTACAGATGAGCTCCGTGTCACAGGGCTTGGAGCTACTGCTATTGCCGCTATCAGTATACAGTCTGATCAATTCCGCTTTTTAAACACTGAAGTGATTGAAGTACCGCTGGGAACAGAACAGCAACTGACTGCCGAGTGGCTGGTGAACAATTTACCTAATGCGGCCAAAGCGCTGAACTTTACTACTACCAGAGGAGGTCTGGGACTGTTGACTGGTAACCTGGCACAGGTCTCAGTGGATCACACCACCAATGCACAAGGGCAAGCCTCAGTTCTTGTGGCATCAAATTTTGCTGGTTTTGCCAATATTGCAGCGACAGAAATACGTCCTGGTGCTACCGATCTGCTGACGACTCAAACTCAGGTCGAATTTATTGCAACAGCGCCTGATACCGTCGCAGTGCAGGCTTTTCCGTCTCAGTTGGGGCCTGGTGAGCAAAGTGTAGTGCGGGCAGTGGTGAGGGACGAAAACAATAACCCAGTGAAAAACCGTACTGTGGCTTTTACTCTGGATGGTGCGCCCGGTGGGCAAATTAATCCTGCAACCGCCATTACCGATTCGCAAGGGCTCGCCAGTACAGTATTTACTGCAGACAATACAACCGGAGGAGGTACGGGCGCTAACTTAAGGGTATCGGCCACAGTGCTCAATACAACACCTGTAGTCAGCAGTGATGCCGCCGTAGCTGTGGGGGCCCGCACTTTGTTTTTCCGCTTTGGTACAGGGAATAACATCAGTGAACCTACGAATTCGTTATTCAGTAAGGAGTTTTCTATTCTGGTGACGGATTCATCCGGTAACCCTGTTGCAGGACAGGAGTTAAACGTTTCTGTATTGCCAGTGAGTTACAGAAAAGGTGAATGGGTAGCCATACCAGACTTAATTGATTTTGAGTATTGGGACGACGTTGAGAGCACTCTTGATTGTGACAGTGAGGATGTCAATAACAATGGTATTTTGGATCCGGGTGAAGATCTGAATAATAACGGACAGTTAACTCCCGGAAACGTCGCCTCAGTGCCACGAACAGTGCAGGCCGATGCGAATGGTATAGCGACCTTTGATTTAACCTATCCGCGTGACATTGCGCCTTGGACAACAGTGTTGTTGTCAGTGTCAGGTTTCGCCGATGGCACAGAGAATCAGTCCAGCCGTGAGTTCAAGACGATCGTCTCAGGGCCTTATGTCGCTGACGAAAATTCAGGGCCTGCCAGAAACCCTTATGGTGAAGGCAATTCCTGTTTCGATACGCTGTAAGTAATACGGATGCGTAGATATAAAAAAGGCGGAGTAAATTCCGCCTTTTTACTTACTAGGGATGTAATTAATTCCGCTGGAACTGATACACAGAACCTAGTTTTAAGATTTTTGTCAGTTCATCCAACGCCTGGCGGCTTTCAACCAGCAGCTGAGGATCGGCTAAATCGGCTTCGCTGATCTCGTCACGATAGTGCGTGTCTACCCACTGATTTAAGCGGATAAACAAGCTGTCATTCATCAGCACTGCCGGATTGACTGCCTGATGCTCTGCTTCGCTCATCGCTACACGCAAGCGTAAACAGGCCGGACCGCCGCCATTTTGCATACTTTGTTTGACATCAAAGTAATGCACCTGACGTATCGGAGTACCCCGGCCTGTCAGCTGCTCCAGATAAGCCGATACGGTGTGGCTGTCACGGCACTCTGTTGGCGCAATAATGGCCATATCACCATTAGGTAAGGTCACCAGTTGAGTGTTAAATAAATAGGTTTTAATGGCTTCAGAGACCGACACCTCAGAGGTTTTCACTTCAACGAAGTGCAGATCTGCAGCAGAGCCAAACTTACGACGAATTTCGTCAAGCTTGCTTTGGGTGTCGACAAAAGCCTGTTCGTGAAAAAACAGCACATTTTGATTACCCACTGCAATCACATCGTTATGAAACACCCCCTGATCAATCACATCCGGGTTTTGCTGCATCATCACGGCGCCGTTCTCGGATAAGCCATGCAAGCGGGCGACCGCTTCACAGGCTTCCAGCGTATGACGGGCAGGGAAACGTTTAGGCGCAGGTTTAGATGAGTCAAAGGCGTAGCGGCCGTAAACAAACAGCTCGACACCTGACTTACCGTAATCACCGCATAAACGGGTATGATTGGCAGCACCTTCGTCACCAAAATGGTCGTTATCCGGCAGATGCTGGTGATGCGCAAAATGTTTGTCATCACTGAACATGGCTTTGAGAATACGACCTGTGGTAACAGGTTCCAGTGAGCGGTGAAACTTATTGGTTAAGTTTGCCGGCGTAAAATGAATTTTACCGTCCGCTGTATCTGCACTGGGCGAAATAGTGGCGGCATTGGCTGTCCACATACTGGAGGCTGAACAGACGGCTTTCAGTACTGCTGGCGCTTGTTTTGCCGCTTTACTAATCACTTCGCTGTCAGTGCCGGTAAAACCTAAACGTCTTAACGTATAGACATCAGGTCTTTCCTGTGGCGCCAGTACACCTTGCACTAAACCCAATTCGGATAAGGATTTCATCTTCTGCAAGCCCTGCTTAGCGGCTTGTTTCGGACTGGAGGTATTTTTTGCGTTATTGAGAGAGGCAACGTTGCCGATGGATAATCCGGCATAGTTGTGCGTCGGCCCGACGAGGCCGTCAAAGTTTGCTTCAAAGAACTTCATTTTTGCTTTATTCCTTCATTTTTGGGAAGGGGCTCTGCTTTTATTATTATTGCGGCCGTTTTTAGTTTGCTTCATTTTTCCCTGCGTACTTAAAACCACAGCGTTGTTGACTGCGCTACTCGCCCCAGTCACATAGGACAACTATGCTCCTGGGGTCTCGCTCGCTTGTCGCCTAGCTGTAACTTCAATTACTTTGGGTAACAACCCTGCGTACTTAAAGCCACGGCTTTGTTGACAGCCTTTCAGTTTGTCGCCGCGCTGCGACTTTTGTTACTTTATGCAGGACCCGCTGATTTATTCAGCGAAAAGTCACTAAATTGTGACCTTCTGGCATAATAATGAACTTATTCTCTTGTCACAACTTGAGTTTACGGATATACGTTAAAAAAGAAGTGCCCGCCGGCACGCTAAAAGGTCAGGGATCTCAATCATAAAATGGCGAAATCACTAGTCATAGTCGAATCACCAGCGAAAGCTAAAACTATCAATAAGTACCTTGGGAATGACTTTATCGTCAAATCCAGCGTAGGCCATATCCGCGATCTGCCAACCAGCAGCAACAAAGATAAAGTCAAAGAAGACAAGACTAAGCTCAGCAAAGAGCAAAAAGAGTATCAGGCTCTGGTTGAACGTATGGGCATAGACCCAAACAACAACTGGCAGGCCCGCTATGAAATTTTGCCTGGCAAAGAGAAAGTCGTCAAAGAGCTGAAAGCTCTGGCTGAAAAGGCAGACACTGTTTATCTGGCAACAGACTTAGACCGCGAAGGGGAGGCGATAGCCTGGCACCTTCAGGAAATTATTGGTGGCGAACATCAGAAGTTTAAGCGGGTGGTTTTTAATGAAATTACCCAAAACGCCATTAAAAACGCTTTCGTTGAACCAGGTGAAGTGAATCAGCACCGTGTAAATGCTCAGCAAGCCCGTCGCTTTTTAGACCGGGTTGTTGGCTTTATGGTGTCGCCATTATTGTGGAAAAAAGTCGCCCGTGGCTTATCCGCCGGTCGTGTACAGTCTGTCGCTGTGCGTTTAGTGGTAGAGCGTGAGCGTGAAATTAAAGCTTTTGTGCCGGAAGAATACTGGACTGTTGCCGCAGACACCCTGACCAAAGCGGGTGTGAACCTGCAACTGGATGTGGCTAAACAGGCCGGAAAAGCCTTAAGACCGGAAAATAAAGCTCAGACTGATGCTGCTGTGGCTGTGTTGCAAAAAGCCAGCTATCAAGTTACTGAGCGCGAAGATAAGCCGTCGAGCAGTAAAGCTCAGGCGCCTTTTATCACCTCGACCTTACAACAAGCTGCCAGTACCCGTTTAGGTTATGGTGTGAAAAAAACCATGATGCTGGCGCAGCGCTTGTACGAAGCCGGCCACATTACCTATATGCGTACCGACTCGACCAACTTAAGTGTGGATGCACTGACCGCTTGTCGCGATTATATTGAACAAAGTTTTGGTGCTAAGTATCTGCCGGAACAACCCTTAAGTTATGGCAGCAAAGCCAATGCTCAGGAAGCGCACGAAGCTATTCGTCCATCTGATGTGTTTGTTTTGGCCAGCAGCCTGCAGGATATGGAAGCCGATGCCCGCAAATTGTACGAGCTGATTTGGCGCCAGTTTGTGGCTTGTCAAATGCCTTCGGCACAATACGACGTCACAGTGATCACCGTAACAGCAGCAGACTTTGAGTTAAAAGCCAAAGGCCGTGTATTACGTTTTGATGGCTGGACCAAAGTGCAGCCTGCGCAAAAACGCAAAGACGAAGAAGAGCTGGAACTGCCGGATGTCAAACCGGGCGAAACCTTAACGCTGGAACAGTTAGCTCCGGCTCAGCATTTTACCAAACCACCGGCACGTTTTAGCGAAGCCAGTTTGGTGAAAGAACTGGAAAAACGCGGTATAGGCCGTCCTTCAACCTACGCAGCCATTATTTCGACTATTCAGGAACGTGGTTATGTCAAAGTAGACAACCGTCGTTTCTACGCTGAAAAAATGGGCGAAATTGTTACTGATCGGCTGGTTGAAAACTTCGGCGATTTAATGAGTTACGACTTTACCGCCAATATGGAAGTGCGCCTGGATGACATTGCTCATGGTGAACTGCAATGGCGTAAAGTGCTGGATCAGTTTTATGGCGATTTCTCAGAGCAGTTAAAAACGGCGGAATCTGACCCGGAACAAGGCGGCATGCGCACCAATCAATTTGTGCTGACCGATATCGCCTGTCCGACTTGCGGTCGTCAAATGGGTATCCGTACTGCATCTACCGGTGTGTTTTTAGGCTGTTCAGGCTACAACCTGCCGCCAAAAGAACGCTGCACCACTACCATGAATCTGACTCCTGGTGATGATGCAGTGGAAGTGGCGGATGAAGATGAATTAGAAACCGAAATACTGCGTCATAAAAAACGCTGTGCTAAATGCGGCACAGCCATGGATCATTACCTGATTGACGAGCAGCGTAAGCTGTATGTCTGTGGTAACAACCCCGGCTGTGACGGCTATCTGGTTGAAGCTGGTGTATTTAAACTTAAAGGCTACGATGGCCCACTGATCGAATGTGAGAAGTGTGGTTCGGATATGCAGCTGAAATCAGGGCGTTTTGGTAAATACTTCGGTTGCACCAACGATAGCTGTAAAAATACCCGTAAATTATTGAAAAGTGGTGAAGCCGCTCCGCCAAAAGAAGATCCGGTGCATTTACCAGAATTAAAATGTGAAAAGTCAGACACTTATTTTGTGTTGCGTGATGGTGCTGCAGGTTTATTCCTTGCTGCCGCTACTTTCCCTAAATCCAGAGAAACACGAGCACCACTGGTATCTGAGCTGGCACGTTTTAAAGACCGTATTATGCCGAAGTTCCACTATTTGGCAGAAGCTCCGGCAGCTGACGCTTCTGGTAATCCGACCATCATCCGCTGGAGTCGTAAGACCAAGCAGCAGTATGTAATGACGGAAAAAGAAGGCAAAGCCACTGGCTGGTCGGCCTGGTATGAAAATGGTCGCTGGGTAGTCACCAAAGAAAAAGAGAAGTGATTTCACTGTAATAAAAAAGGCGCTGAGGCGCCTTTTTTAATGTCTGAGCACTATACCCAAAGTAATTAGAGTTGCAGGGAGGCGACAAGTGAGTGAGACCCCAGGAGCATAGTAGTCCTATGTGCAATTGGATTGAGGCGAGAATGCGCACGCAACGCTAAGTACATATTTTCTCTATATGTCTGGGGCGAGAGCACGCAGTCAACAAAGCTGCAGCTTCAAGTACGAAGGGGATAGTTACCACTTACGTTTCGGGGCAAATAGTACATCCAAGTCGTTGTTTTCCTGCTCTGCTTTTTTCTGCCTGTCGCGCAGATTGCCTTCTTTTAACTCCGTTGCTATATCTTCGAGTATCGTCATCACTTCACTTTTACGATTCGTGACGTAATCATCCACATGAGCGCAGTTTGACAAGGTAGTCAGTGCTTTTTCATAACATTGGCGGGCGGAACCTAACATGTTACCGGCTCTGGCCTGATTACCACGTTTGACCTGACTTTCAACATTAATGCGCAGCTGCAGCATCTCCAGCCGTCTGTCTTCCTGTACTACTGTTTGTGTATCAATATTGCCGCGGGCATGTTCTGAGCGCAAAATAGTGCGTAGTTTCTTTATCCCCTGGATCATGCCGATAATTTGTTTATCGTTGTCTGGCATGGTTAAGCCTTCGACATGCATATCGCCGGACGCGGTATCATTTAAACGGGCCTCAGTCTCTCCGATACGTTTTTTCAGCTCTTTCGAGTTGGGCTCCAGTTCCAGCATAGCTTTGAGAGTCACCACTATACGTTTGAGCAACATCTGTACTATGCCTTTGGTAATAGGTACATTGGCAGCGTTCAACAGAATGTCTTCTGTATCTTCCAGCAGCGATCTGAGTTTCGAAAACTCAGCACGTTTCAGCGATGCCAGCCGCTCTTTGTGTTGCTGCACTGCGTTGACAATCACGGCGATAATCACCAGCGCAACAACCAGCACAATGATAATAGTAAAAAGCATCCAAACTCCGTTGCCCCTGGATTCTAAGAGGGGATTTCAGCTAAGGCCTGATTTTAAGCCGGGCCTTGAAACATTTCTATAGTAAGGTCGGCTCAGGGTAAATACAGACTAAACATGGCACCGCCATACAGACCTCCATTACTTAAACGAATAAAACCAGTTTTACCATGATTTTTATGCGCTTTGGCTATTAACCCTGCAAAAAACAGGCCTAAACCTGTGCGGCCTGCCGCCAAATTTAAATCTTTCATCAGGGTATCGGCATTTTCCAGCATAAATTCAGGATAGCCCGGGCCGTCATCGTGCAATTCAATAGCGAGGCCATGTTCGGTCAGCTCTGCGCGTAGCAACAATCTACTTTTTGTATAACGCAGCGCATTGACAAACATATCGTTCAGCAGATTACTAATAAGATCGCTGTCAAAATACCAAAGTAACTCGCTGCCATCCTGCACTTCAACCTGAATGTTTTTTTGAGCGCTGTACATTTCATTTTTTAGCAGAATTTCTTCAAATAAATCAGAGATGTAATACTGATCTATTTGTAAAGGAAGTTGATTTTTTTCAATGCGGTACAAGGACAATAATTGCAGCAAATTGATATTCAGCCTGTTGGCTTCATAGTGAATTCGGGATAATTCCTCCCGGCCATTGGTATCCAGCTGTTGTTGCTCTTGTTGCAGGTTATCAATGGACTGGATCAATAAGCACAAAGAGTTTTTCATATCATGTGCTGCAGATGCCAGCACTGTTGCAAAGTCGATGGATGAGTCTGAACCTGACATACTGTCCCCGATGATCCCGTTGTACTGCCACTGACACAAAAACAGCAGTCTTTTTAGTTACTATTGGTTATATATTCCAAGTAAATCAAAATAAGTTGGAATATCCAGATGAATATGTATAGTGTTTATATCATATGCCAAGAACGGATCACTGACACATGAAATTACAACAGCTACGTTATATTGTTGAAGTTCTCAATCACAACCTGAATGTCTCTGCAACTGCGGAGAGTTTATACACTTCACAACCCGGCATCAGTAAACAGGTGCGGATGCTGGAAGATGAGCTGGGCATCCAGGTTTTTGGCCGCTCCGGCAAACATCTGACCCATGTTACACCAGCTGGCAGAGATGTTATTGAAATAGCTCAACAAATACTAGGAAAAGTTGAGAGCATTAAGGCAGTTGCCAAAGAACATACCTTGCCTGATCAAGGCAAGCTGAACATAGCCACCACCCATACTCAGGCGCGTTATGCGCTGCCTCCGGTGATCAGTGGTTTTATGAAAAAATTTCCTAAAGTGTCTTTGCATATGCATCAGGGCACGCCTTCACAAATTGCTGAAGCGGCTTCGCGCGGAGATGCTGATTTTGCGATTGCCACAGAGGCTATGCATTTATTTAACGACTTAGTGATGTTGCCTTGTTACCACTGGAATCGCAGCGTGATCGTACGTCACGACCACCCCTTGGCGACTTTAAGTCGTAAAATTGCGGTAGAAGATGTGGCTGAACACCCTATAGTCACCTATGTGTTTGGTTTTACGGGGCGTTCTGAACTGGACCGCGCTTTTGGCGAAAAAGGTCTGGAGCCTAAAATCGTCTTTACTGCCACAGACGCCGATGTGATTAAAACCTATGTACGTTTAGGTTTAGGTGTCGGGGTGATTGCCTCAATGGCGATGGATAAGGATTTAGATAAGGATTTGGTGTCTATTGATGCCAGTCATTTATTTGCCGCATCCACCACCAAAATTGGTTTTAGAAAAGGCACCTTCCTTCGTACTTATATGTATGATTTTATTGAGCGTTTTGCCCCACATTTAACCCGTGAGGTGGTAGAAAAAGCCAATATGCTGCGTAACCAGGACGATATAGACCGAATGTTTGCCAAATTTGAACTGCCGATTAAGTAAATGACCTGGTTAAATAAAGGGCCTTGCTGCCCCTTCATCTGCAGATGAAGGGGCAAAATCCTGCCGCAGTTCCTGACCGGCTTTCACAAAGGCTTACCCAACGGGTTATGCTAAACAAAGACACATCAACTCAATGCATGCTCTCGTATGAACAGAACACGTGTTATCAGGAAATTGGCTGTAAAGGAATTGGGAGATGATTGATTTAAAGCTGCTGCGCACCTTACAAGCTTTGCAACAGACAGGCACTTTAGTTGCTGCGGCAGAGCAGTTGTGTCTGACACAGTCGGCTTTATCGCACCAGCTCAAGGAGGCTGAGTCTTATCTGGGGGCTGCACTTTACCTGCGCAAAAGCCAGCCTGTGAGTTTTAGCACACAAGGTCAGTTGCTGTTGGATTTAGCAGCACAAGTCCTGCCTCTGGTGGCGCAGACGGAAGCACAGCTCAAAGGTAAAGCCTTAAACCGGATTCGATTGGCTGTGGAATGCCATGCTTGCTTTCATTGGCTGATGCCTGCTGTCAAAGCTTTTGGGGTATTACAGCCTGACTGCCCGGTCGAGTTTTCTGCTGAAATTGAACACAATGCGCTGGATGCGTTATTAAGCGATGAGCTGGATCTGGTGTTGACGACAGACAAACGTGTGCTTGCAGGTTGCTATTTTTCAGCTTTATTTGAGATGGAGTTGTGCCTCGGAGTCAGCTCCGATCATTCATTGGCGCAGCAACCTTTTGTAACAGCACAGCAGTTAACGCAGGACACTTTATTAGGTTATCCATTGCCTTTGGACCGGCAGGATTTATATCGTTATGTACTGGCTCCGGCGGGTTTGGAAGCAAAATTCAGAGCTGTGGCGCAAAGCAGCCAGATTTTGCAGTTGATTGCCGCGGGGCAGGGCGTCGCGTTGTTGCCGCGTTGGCTGATGGAGCCTTATCGGGCTCAGGGCCTGCTGGCGGTTATACCTATAGGAGAACAAGGTTTATTCAGAACTATGTACGCAGCCTGTCGGCAGGGGCAGCAAGAGGCTAACCCGCTGCGACAGTTGTTAGAGCAAATCAGCCTGCATCAGCCTTCGTAAGCCAATGGATCTGTTGCTTGGTTTAGCTCAAAAGCTTCCAGCCGTTCCTGACAAGAGCCACATTTACCACAGGCTTTTTCACGACCGTTGTAGCAGGTCCAGGTTTTGCTGTAATCCAGCCCCATGGCTAAACCATCACGCAAAATCTCAATTTTGGTTTGGTTTAAATAGGGGCTGACAATGTCTACTGGCTCGTAGTTAGCCACCTGACACACTTCATTCATTTTATGCACAAAATCAGGACGGCAATCCGGATAGATAAAATGGTCACCAGAGTGAGCGCCGTAATACACAGCGCGGGCATTCAGCGACACCGCATAACCTACGGCCAACGACAATAAAATCATATTGCGGTTTGGCACTACTGTAGATTTCATGGTATCAGCAGCGTAATGGCCCTCAGGGATTTGAATATCTTCATGGGTGCTGTCCGGCGCCATCAGGCTGGAACCTGCCAGTAACTGATTAATCGCAGAAATATCCACCACTTTATGCGCAACGCCTAATTCTTCACAGACGCTCCGGGCACAGACCAGTTCTTTGACATGGCGCTGACCATAGTTAAAAGACAGGGCATAAACTTCATGACCATCGGCAATGGCTTTATGCAACACGGTAAATGAATCCATACCGCCGGAATAGATCACAACAACTTTTTGCGGCATCTGTCAGGCTCTCTCGCTATAATAGGCAAAATTTCGGGCGCGCATTGTACTGTATCTGAGCCTGTAGCTAAAGGAAAACCCCATAAAGTGTATAAAGTAAACGAGATTTTCGAGACCATTCAGGGTGAAGGCAGTTACACCGGTACTCCTGCTATTTTTCTGCGTTTACAAGGCTGCCCTGTTGGCTGCTCCTGGTGTGATACCAAGCAGACCTGGGACATAGACCCGGATCTGCAATTAAGCCCTGCGGCTATTTTGGAGAAAAAAGCCGATTCGGATCACTGGTGCAGCTTATCGTCAGCAGAAATAATGCAGTTGTTTGCCGACAAAGGCTACCGCGCTAAACATGTGGTGATCACGGGTGGAGAGCCTTGTATGTATGACTTACGGCCTTTGTGTGAGTTGTTGCATCAACGTGGATTCTCTACCCAAATTGAAACCAGCGGTACTTTTGACATTCTGGCGCCACAAAGCACCTGGGTGACTGTCTCCCCTAAAGTGAATATGAAAGGGGGCTATGAAGTGCTGCGTACAGCGCTGGAGCGCGCTAATGAGATTAAGCACCCCGTAGCCATGGAGAAGCATATCGACGAGCTGCTCGAGCTGCTGCAAGGCCTGGATTTAACCAATACCCTGGTGTACCTGCAGCCGATCAGTCAAAAAGCCAAAGCCACTCAGCTGGCTATTGAATTTTGTAAACAACACAACTGGCGTTTAAGTGTGCAGGTACATAAATATTTGGGTATTAATTAATCGCTCAACTTATTTCTTCCAGACTGTCTTCCAGCCAGAGCTCTAAATCTCTGGCTGTGTCGTTTAAATCCTGCTTGAGCCACTGGCGTTTTAAGTGGGGTGTCAGCGGCAGCAGTTCCATCCAGCGTGACACCAACCAGCATAAATTCTGATGTTCAGGTTCAGGGTAAAGACTGGCCAACTCCGGATACTGCTTAAACACCTGCTGCAATTTGTGCCACAGCTGCTGTTGTTCTGCAGTGGTGTTTTCAGCAGTCCAAAATGACATAGGCTCCAGTTCTGCTACATGCAGCTGATCCTGTTCCTGCCATCTTTTCGTAATTCGATGACGTCCTAATCCTTCGACTGTGATGCCCAACAAACCATCGGGCAATTGTTCAAAATCGACAATAGACACCAGTGTCACTTCAGGGCAAATACGGTCAGCATGATGCTGACTAACCAGCGGATTGAGGCTTGCCATCGCAAAAGGGCGCACACCGCTACTGGCTTCTTTCATCAGCCTTAAATAACGTGGTTCAAATAAACGCAAACGCATTCTGCCTTGAGGCAGCAGCAGGGTATTCAGTGGAAATAAAGCTATTGTTGGGTTCATAACCGCATGTCGTTAACTACTCTGCGGTTATGTACGCTTTCACAGAAGGTTTAGATTAGTCTTTAGCTGTTCTTATTGGATCATCTTTCAGTTTAGGTATTTTTAAACCCAGTTCTTTACCCCTGTTACGGGCATAATAAGTACAGCCAACAAACATCAGGCAGGAAAACAGCAGTTCAAGCAAAGCCAGCAAAAACTCTGTGCCAGAGCTGACCCACAAATGCGTCAGACTGTGGATCATATACAGCATGACAATAAAGTTAGCCCAGGCAAAGGTATAAGCTTTGCCTGTGATCATACCCCAGAGCGGGAACCACAACGGTGTCCACAACAACGCAAGCAGAACCTTAGCACTGCCCAATTCTGGTGGTGCTAACCATAAAACCCAAAGTGGTATCAGCATAAAAAGACCACTGAAGCCTATACGGCCAAGCCACAGGTAAAGACGGGTAGACGGGGCCATAGGCACAGAAATATCGTTCATACAGTAGTGAATCCGGAAGTTTTTAAAGCGATAGCCGCTAAAGCTAAACGTTTACCAAATTGAATGGCCAGTTGATGTTCATCTTTGCTTAAACTGGTTTCAGCTGATAAACCACTGACATGACTTGGGCCATAAGGCGTGCCGCCCGTTTGGGTATGGTGCAGTTCAGGCTCCAGATAGGGCAGTCCGATCACCAGCATACCGTGGTGCAACAAAGGTAACATCATACTGAGTAAATTGGCCTCGTTACCGCCATGCATGCTACCGGATGAAGTAAAAACACCGGCAGGCTTATCCATTAACGCCCCTTTAAGCCACAAACTACTAGTGTTATCCCAAAATGCTTTTAGCGGTGCCGCCATATTGCCAAAGCGTACCGGGCTGCCAAAGGCAAAGCCATCAGCGATGAGTAAATCCTGCTCTGTTACATGCGGATGCATACCGACAGCAGAGCCATCCAAAGCGGGCACTGTACGCAGCATCACATCTGCGCCTGCTTGCTGAGCACCAATAGCAATTTTTTCAGCTAAAGCGGCAACAGAACCATGACGGGAATAATATAAAATTAATAACTGAACACTCATGCCAGCAGCGCCAGCATTTTATCGGCAGGGCGGGCTATCACTGCTTTGCCATCTACCTGAAGTACGGGTCTTTCCATCAACTTTGGATGCAGCACCATAGCCTCAATCAATTGCTGTTCAGACAAGACCGGATTAGCCAGATCCAGCGCTTTGTATTCATCTTCTTTACTGCGCAATAAATCACGCGCAGGCAGTTGTAATGCTTTGAGTAACGTCATCAACTCGGCCGCAGACAAAGGCTGATCCAGATAATAACGCACAGTAAAAGCCTTGCCGCTTTGTTCTAAGAGTGCCAAAGCTTCCCGGCTTTTAGAGCAACGGTTATTGTGATAAAGCGTAATCATAAATAAATTGAGCCTTTATTTTACAAGCGTTTCAGACGGTTTAATTCGGTTTGCCATTGCTTTTTCTTCGCCTCAATCCGTCGATTTTCTAAGGTGTTGTTAGCACCAATATGATTTAAAGCTTCATTTAAATCATCAATAGCTTTGGGGTAGATAGCCATTTGGTAATATAAATCAGCTCTGGCCTCGTAATAGTGTGCATAGTCTTCCATCGCTTTATAGGTGTCAGCCAGCATTTCATAAGCCAGAAAAATATCATTTTTGTAATAAAGTAAATTTCTGAGCAAATGAATGGCGAGGCGGTAGGCTTTGCCCTGAACCGCAGCATTGGCATAGTTCAGCGTAATGACCTGATTATTGGGTTTCAGTAAGTACTGCTGCTCCAGCATCGTCATGGCCTGCTCAGCCTTACCTTGCGCCAGCAATATGTCGGTATAGGCATCGATGTAATACAAATTGTCAGGTTCTTGCTGACGTAATTTTGTGATGATCTGCTCTGCTTTATCCACTTGCTTGTCATCAAAGTAAGCTAAAGCCAAACCGTACTGGTTGGCTTTAGTGTTGCCACCAGGTTCAGCCAGTTTACGTAAAAAATAGCTTTGAGCATCTTTGCTTTGATAGTGGTATCGAGCCATAACACGGGCTTTTACCAACGCATAATCCTGACTGTCAGCAACAAAACGTTTAGGAAATTGTTCCGCCCTTAAACGTGAGTCAGCGACCCGGGATTGTGACAATGGGTGGGTATACAAGAAGGCCAGTTGAGTATTGGCAAAGCGGCTTTTTTCCGCCAGCTTGTTAAAAAACTCTGGCACTGCATAAGGGTTGTAGCCGGCATCCGCCATCAGTTGAATACCAATACGGTCGGCTTCCTGCTCGTTACTACGGGTAAAGTTAATCGCACTTTGTTGTGCCAGGCCCTGTGAGGCCATGATACCAGCCATACCTGCTTCCGGATTGACCGTTGCCAACAAAATAGAACCCAGAATACCTGCAAGCGTGAGTGGACCATTTTCAGAGCGTGCTTCTACAGAACGGGCAATGTGACGCTGAGTCACGTGAGATATTTCGTGCGCTATAACAGAGGCAAATTCACTTTCACTGTCTGATACAGCTAAAGTGCCGGTATGAGACACTATATTGCCGCCCAGAGTCGCAAAAGCGTTGATGTTTTTGTCATTGACCCAATAAAAGCGGAATGGAAATTTAACGTCCTGAGCTTTAGCAACCATCTGATTACCCATAGTGTTCAGGTATTCATCCAGTAGAGGGTCGTACACCATAGGCAACTGGCCTTTGGTTTGACGCATCATCACGTCGCCTAGTTGTTTCTCTTTGTCAGGCGTTAAGGTTGAAAAGGCATTGCCACCTATATCAGGTAACGCATTATTTGCCTGAACTGAGGCACTAGTCAGAGCCAGACAGATACTGAACAGGCTCAGTTTAATGAGTTGTGTTTTTACTGCAAATTGCTTCATTTATTTTTTGAACTCAGTCATACCGGCTTTAAACACAGGCAATTTTAATTCACTTGGCCCGCTTACCCCAGCTTTTTTTGATAAATATGCAACAGCAGCAAAGAGATAGATGATCTTTATGGCGCACTGTTGCCTTTCGCAAAGCAAAGGTAAAGCAGAGTGTACAGTGGTTCAGTTAAATGTTGTTAAGCCACTGATTAATTTCAGTGTCTTTGGCAAAATAAATTGGATGAAGTTCAACCTGATCCACTTTTTAGCCGAAGCCAGCGGGGATTGCCGCAGCAATACCCCCTGTGAAAGAGTTAAAAATTCAGACTCAGTCCCAAAGTTACGGACCGTGGCAAGGCAGGTTCAAAAGCTCGGCCATTGGCTTGATTCACCACCACAGCTCCAACATAGTTTTTATCGGTCAGGTTATCCACACCCAGCCAGTAGCGCAGCTGCATATCGGACAGTGCAGACTCTGCAACCAGTTTCAGGTGATAGACAGTGGCTGAGGGCGCAAATAACAGGTTTTGGTCGCTGGTGGCTATTTTGCTGCGATACAAGGTATCAAACTGCACCATCCACTCCGGGCTTTGCAACGGCATCCAGCTGATTTGCCATTGTGCCTGTTGCTTGGCCACACCAGGGAGTAACTTGCCATCAGGGGCGCCCTCTGTAAAACGGGCGTTGAGCTGAGTAAGCGTCCATTGATGTTGCCATGAAGCAGAAGCCAGCCATAAGGCAGATACTTCAGCACCAGTACGTTTGGTTTCACTGGCGTTGCGATAACTGGTGCGACCGCCAATGGATTGATCTACCACCAACTCATTTTCACTTTCAACTAAAAATACCGCGACACTGGAACGCCAGTTAGCCAATTGCCATTTATTGCCTAGTTCCCATTGCTGGTTGGTACTCTCTTTTAGCCCCAGATTCAGGCCATCGCCGTTGCTTTGGTAGGCCATCTCGGTAAAGGTTGGCGTCTCAAAACCACGACCTGCGCTGATATACCAGGACAAATGCTCAGTCTGGGCAAAATTAAGGGCTAAAGCTGCAGAGGTTTTCGCAAAAGAAGTGGAACCACTGTCGTCCGGGTTTTGTGCACTGATGTAAAAATCAGTGACATCAAAATCCAGCTCAGAGTGGCGTACACCACCACTGAATTGCCATGCTGAACTTAAGTCCCAGACAAAACGGCTATACAAATCAGCAGACTGCACTTCGCCTTCTTCATCACGGCGTAAATCACCCTGAACGCCCTGATTATTAACATAACCGCGGCGCTCATCTGTGCTTTGCTCAAGCGCACCGCCAAAGCTCAGGCGAACAGTGTCAAATTGCCAGCTGTAGGACGCATCCAGGCCCTGATAAGGCCGCCTTAAATCCACAACACCACCGGCCGATGTCGCAGCAACACCATCAAAGCCTAAATACTGGCCTACATCACGTTGACCAAACCAGGCTGCCAGACGCCAGCTTTGCTGATCCATATCCTGTGACAGGTTCATGCTCCATTGCTGTTGTTTGGTAAATTTGCGGGTATCAAAGGTGAGTGCGTTGGCGGCAGTCTGGCGCGGGTTGGCCTGCCATTCCTGTGCAGTTAAACCCAATGGGTCTTGCAGCAGCGGATCGTAAGACCAGTCGTATCTCAGTTGTAGTTTTAGCTCATTTTCAAACACACTTTGCCATAACCACTGGGCTTGTTGTTTTTTGGCATCACTGTGCGCGCGCTGACTTTGTAACTCTGCGTTTTTCAGGCTAACTGAGGTTGCATGATTGCCTTTGACCACAGCGGCCGAGAGCAGTTGCTGGCGGGCAAACTGGCTGTGACTCAGTTGCACTGAGGCCGAATTTTCTTTAGGCCAACGGCTTTGCAGCGACACTACGCCACCTGCTGCATTGCCATATAACACTGCAAGTGGGCCAGTTAACACTTCAACAGAGGCCAGTTGATCCAGCAATACTGAACTGAATTGGCCTTGTCCATCAGGGCTCGACAGCGGAATACCATCCTGTAACAGGCGAATACCCCGAATGCCAAAACTGCTGCGACTGCCAAAACCGCGGGCACTTAAACGGCTGTCTTGTGCATAGTTGGCTCTGCTATCGGCCTGAATGCCGGGGATGTGCTGCAATAAACTGGCGGCATCTATCTGCAGGGGTTGTTGATCAAAGCTTTTGCGAAAGCTGCTGGCCGCGCTACCCAACCAGGGGGATTGCTGGCCTTGAGCTGTGACCACTATGATTTCGTCCGGGATTTGATCTGTAATGGTGTTTTCTTCTGCGGCAAGTGCGGCAGAAAAGAAACTGAGCGCTAAAGCGCTCAGTTTAAAAGGTAAATAGTTCATTGAGAGACGTTACTCTTTATTGCGGTGATAAACGTAATAACTTACCGTCATCTTCGTCGGTCAGCAGATAGACTGCGCCATCAGGACCGGCCTGCACATCACGGATGCGTGCGCCAATACGGATACGTTCTTCGTGACTGACTTTATCGCCTGTTAGTTCTAAGCGCACTAACTGGCCAAATTTTAGTGATCCGACTAGCAGATTGTTTTGCCAGCCATTAATTTGAGTGCCGGTATAAAAACTCATACCACTTGGAGCAATAGAAGGCACCCAGTAATGCAGAGGCTGTTCTAAACCTGCTTTGGTTTTGTTACCTATGACACCACCACCGTATTCTTCACCATAGGTGATCACAGGCCAGCCATAGTTTTTACCTGCAGTGGCTATATTGATTTCATCGCCACCCTGAGGACCATGTTCATGAGTCCATAACATGCCGGTTTGAGGGTGAATCGCAGCACCTTGCAAGTTACGATGTCCATAAGACCAGACATCGGCTTTTGCTTCTGCTTGTGTAGCAAAAGGATTGCCTGCAGCTGCAGAACCGTCTTTATTAACTTTTACCACTTTACCAAAGTGACCTGACAGTTTTTGCGCATCATCACGGCGCGAACCGCGATCACCCAAGGTAATAAACAATTCACCAGCAGGGTTAAACACCAAACGGCCGCCGTAATGGTAGTTGCTGTCAATGGCTTCGGCCTGACGGAAAATAACCTTCACTTGCTTTAATGTTTGACCATCCAGAATGGCGCTGGCCACTGCTGTGGCATTGGTGCCACCATCGCGGGGCTCACTGAAGCTGAAGTAAATGGTTTTATTTTTTGCAAAGTCCGGATCCAGTACCAGGCCTAATAAACCACCCTGACCTTGCGCATGCACAGCGGGAACACCCGAAATAGCTTCGCTTTTTTCACCGGTTTTGCTGATGTAACGCATAGAACCTGCGCGCTCAGTCACCAATAAGGAGCCGTCTGGTAAAAACTGCATGGCCCACGGATGATTTAATCCGGAAGACAGCGTTTGCATGTCCAGCGTGGCTTTTTCAGTTTTTAAGGATTCGGCCAACAGGGGATGAGTAGCCAGACTGAGACCAACAATCAGGCTGAACAGGGATAGTTTATGCATGCAACAGATCCTTTTTTGAGCGCAATTAAAAATTGAGCATAATGGATACCGTAAAAAAGTACTGAAAATGCGGCTGGTATCCAGATGTATGGGATTAACGGGTTAATTGTGGCTTTTCAGGTAGGCCAACACCACATCATGGTGATTGCTGGTTTTAAAGTCATCAAATACTTTACTGACAGTACCATCCTGTTCAATCAGGAAACTGATTCTATGGATACCATCATAAATTTTTCCCATAAATTTCTTTTCGCCCCAAACGCCAAAAGCTTCTGCCGCTGTATGCTCTTCATCACCTAACAAGGTAAAGTTTAACTGTTCTTTTTGTTCAAACTTCGCCAGACGGGCAGGGGCGTCAATACTGATCCCCACAACCTGAACCTTGTATTCCGCAAGTTGTGTTTTACTGTCGCGCAAACCACAGGCTTGTACTGTGCAGCCTGGCGTCATGGCTTTAGGATAAAAATACACCAGTACGCGGCTTTGTTTTAGTAGCTCACTCAACTGTACAACTTTGCCTGTCTGATCTGGCAAACTAAAATCCGGTGCTTGTTGTCCTGCGGTTAATCTGTTCATTGTTTTTCCTTTTGATGAGAGTTTGGCCTCTGATTCAGAGCTGTGCTTCAAAACGTCCGGTCAATTGAAGTTGGTTAAGCAAAGCTGAAACTTCCTGCTTAATCACCTCAAGCTGCGCACCTTGTGGTAGTTGGACCGTCATAGTGCAATGGTTTAAAAGCTGCTGAGTATCTTTATCGGTCAGGGTTTCAGTGCGCAGCGCACCTATATAAATCTGGTGATTCGCCAGCAAGGTAGCGATAGCGCCTAAAGTACCGACTTTATCTTTGCCAGTGTATTCCAGCACATAATGCGCGCTTACAGCTGCAGTGTGCACCACAGATGTACGTTTGGTCATGGTCAGCAGATCAAGTTCATAACCTAGTCCAGGCAATAAATGCTCAATTCGACTGATAGCCACTGCATCACCGGATAACAACATGATAAAAGTGAATTCATTGCCAAAAATAGCCATGCGGCTATCGACTATGTTGCAGTTACAATCTGTAACCAAGCGTGCAAGACGGCTAACCAGCCCTGTTCTGTCTGCACCTATTGCAGTGACGACCAATTGTTGTGGCATGCTAAGTTGATGTCTCTGAATGAAAAACGGCTGCGAAGTTTAGCATATTTAGCGTAAATTTCACCTGTGTGACAGTCCCTTGCTTGTGTTTGTTGTCGTGCGTCATTACCATAGGCAGCCTGAAAATTATGGAGCCTTTAGCATGTTTAGCGGAAGTATTGTTGCTTTGATCACCCCGATGGATCCAGATGGTGCTGTAGATTACGGCAGCCTGAAGCGGTTGGTAGATTTTCATCTAAGCAATCAGACCGACGCTTTGGTGATTATGGGCACCACAGGTGAGTCGGTTACTTTAAGTTTTTCTGAACAAATCCAGGTGCTTGAAGCTGTTTTGGCGCAGGTTGATGGCCGTATTCCGGTGATCGCTGGTAATGGTTCAAATTCAACAGCTGATGCAGTAGAAAAAACCAAAACATTATCTGCTTTGCCCATTGCAGGTTTTTTAACTGTCACTCCTTATTACAACAAGCCAATGCAAAAAGGCATGCTGGCACATTATTTGGCCGTTGCTGCGGCAACAGACAAGCCTGTTATTTTATACAACGTGCCAGGCCGGACCGGTGTGGATTTGTTGCCTGAAACTGTGGCTGAATTGGCAAAAGTACCAAATATCGTCGGTATTAAAGAAGCGACAGGTTCTATGCCCCGTCTGGCTCAGTTGCAGGCTTTGTGTCCGGCAGATTTTTTATTATTCAGCGGTGACGATGCCACTTGCTGCGAATTTATGTTAAAAGGTGGCCACGGCGTCATTTCGGTGACCACCAATATAGCACCTGCTTTAATGGCTCAAATGTCAAAAGCAGCGATAGAAAAAAATACAGAATTGGCACACCAGCTCGATCAGCAGCTACAAGGCTTACATCACCAGCTGTTTATTGAAGCCAATCCTATTCCGAGTAAGTGGGCACTGCTGAAGATGGGGTTAATTGCTGATGATATGGCAAGATTACCTTTGACCCGGTTGGAACCAATTCACCAAAGCGTAATCGAACAAGCGCTGAAACAAGCCCAGATTAATGTGTAGGAGTTTTATAGTGCAGTATTGGATCCCGGCAAGCTTAGTTGCCTCATTGTTTATTTCTGGTTGCTCTTTGTTCCCTGAAGACGTTGTAGAGCAAGGTAAGGTGGAGGCCAAACCTGTTGCCGAATTAAAAGTTCCTGCCGGATTATCGGCTGCGAAAAAGCCGACTCAATTTGATATTCCACCGGCCCCTAATGCACCAGTGACTGAAGTTGAACTGAAATCACCTATGCAGGTATTGGCGCTGGCGACCAATAGCCGGGTTGAAGAAGAAGAAAAAGAAGCGCGGATTTGGTTCGAACGTTCAGAATATACAGGTGAGTTATTACCTTACCTGAAAAAGAACGTGCTGGATTTTGGTGCAGAAAAACAAATCGAAATCACCCAAAAAGACCAGCAAGGCTTGGTCTTTGAGACGGGCTGGGTCAGCCGTTTTGAAGAAGAAGGTTTCTGGTTATGGAAAGACCTGGTTGAGAAAGAACAAAGTCGTTTTCTGGTGGTGTTTGAACCTAAAACTCATGGCCGTTCTGTAGGCGTCAGAGTGCAATTGCTGGAACATCGTTACATTGAAAACGATACAAAGTTATCGGCAATAGCGCAAAAGCGTGAGGAAGTGTACTTCCTGAACCGTCTGGTGGACAAAGTCGCGACCGTAGAGTTGGCTCAGATTAAGCTGAAAAAAGCGCAATCACGTCAGATCACCCTGACTACAGGATTTGATGCACAAGGCAATGCGGCGATGATCACAGGGCAGTCCATTGATGTAGCCTGGTCACAGTTGGAATTAATGTTTGAACAAAATGGTTTTGTCGTTAATGATTTGGACAGAACCAAATACAGCTTCTTCCTGACCTATAAAGAACCAGAGACTGGTTTTTGGGACTCGCTGTGGGCAGATAAAGAAGCCATTGTTGTGCCACTCACTGAAGGTGATTATCAATTAGTTCTGTCAAAAGCTGAAATTGGAACCAGTCTGAGCTGGCGTGACAGTTCAGGCAAAATATTATCTGCCGACCAGATCAGTGCTTTGCATCAGGCTTTGGTGCAAATTATCAGGAAAGATAATATAGAGTTGTAAAAAGCTATATCCGGGCAGGCGCAAAGTGATTCTGTTTGCGCCTGTTTTTGAACTGAACTGAACTAGAGTGCAGTACCCAGCTCTCCGTTGGTTTTAAATGACAAGTTGAAGTTCTTCGTTTGAGTGTGCAACTGGGCTAAGCCAGAGTGATAGTCGAAAAACCACCTGCGGGTGGTTTTTTATTCACTGCCTGAACTGAAAAAACTCAGAGTAAATCGAAGTTGCTATCGAACAGTCTTAGCCGATGCAGGATGAATAAAATAACGCTATGATTAGGCTCACTTTAATAGTGTTAATAAGCAAAACTAAGGGACGTCGATGCTGGATGTGCAGGATTATCTGAAAATTTTTATCGGCATCATTGCTATCTTAAACCCGCTTGGCGCTTTACCTATGTATTTGTCCTTGACTGCGGATCACAGTGAGCAGGACAAAAAACAAGTTGCGATGACAGCCGCCAAAGCTGCTACTGTAATTTTATTGGTGACCTTGTTTTTTGGTGAATTTATTCTGAGCTTTTTTGGTATTTCAGTGAATTCATTTCGGGTCGGTGGTGGCATTCTTATTTTGCTGATGGCCATTTCGATGTTAAACGCTCAGACCAGTGGTGCCAAAAGCACAGAAGCGGAGCGGTTGGAAGCCGCGCAAAAATCTTCTATTGCTGTAGTGCCGCTGGCCATGCCTATGCTGGCAGGCCCCGGCGCTATTAGTTCTATTATTTTGTACGCTAACAGAGCAGAAGGCTGGCAGCATTATTTAATTATTTCGGCAGAAATTATCCTGGTTGGTATTCTTCTGGCGATCCTGATGCGCTTATCAGGTAAAATAGCCAACAGATTAGGACAAACCGGTATGAATATTATTACCCGGGTGATGGGACTTATTTTGGCAGCTATCTCTATTGAGTTTATCAGTCTTGGCTTAAAGGGGATTTTCCCTGTGTTGGCGGGTTAAAGGTTTAGCAGGTTAAGGGCAAAAGATGCGATTACTTATTGCGGCGCTATGTTTTTTATTGGTTACACATGCTGCACAAGCAAAACAACTGACAGATTTGTATCAGGCCGTCGTGCCGGCAGGTCAAAACCAAAGTGCATGGCAGCAACAAGCGCTGGCGCAGGTTTTGGTGAAAGTGACGGTCAATCCTGCTGTAGTGGAGCAGGCTGCCATCAAAGCTGAGCTGAAAAATGCCGGTAACTATATAAAGACCTTTGCCGCGGTCAGTTCAGAGCAAGGACCTGCGTTAAAAGTTGGGCTGGACGAACAAAAAGTACAGCAGCTATTAAGCCAGAATCAGATCGCGATTTGGGGCGCCAGACGCCCAGCCATAGTGCTGTGGCCCGTAGAGCAAACCCCTGAAAGCCGCGTCTTTATGCAAGGAGCGGCGAACCCCGTATTAAGTCAGCTGCAACAACAGGCGAAAGCTATCGGCTTGCCTCTTGAGCTACCAACAGCCAGTGACACTTATGTTCCCACGCTTTCTGTGGACGAGGTATGGGCGGGTAACTGGTTATTGATTGAACAAGCCAGTTTGCCATTTAATGCCGATCAGACCTTAATTTTACTCTTTGATCAGCCGACAGCTGGCCAATACCGGTTAACCTGGCAAGGCTATGAGCAAGACCAACTGGTCAGCAATGAATTGCTAGCAAGTTCACAACCCGAGTTGGCCACGGCATTTTTAAGTAGTTTAACGGCACAACTGGCCAGTAAATTTGCCGTTCAGCTTGGCAGCCAGCAAGGCCAGACTGAACTGGAACTGGATATTGAAGGCTTAACTAATTTTGTCGATCAGGTCAAAGTACAGCAAATGCTCAGCGCTATGTTGTCGGTCAAGCAAGTGACAGTACAGGAACGCAAAGCGGACTTATTGAAGTTTAAAGTGCAACTGGCAGCAGACCGCAGCGCTTTTATTAACTCTTTGTCACTGGAACGTCGTTTGCAATCGCTGCAAGCCGCAAGCGGACCCGCTGTAACCCCTGTTGACACAACAGATGCCGCAGATGAGCTGTTCTCTGAAATGGCGGCAGAAATGGCGACAGAACCAGCTGCAGCAGCGCCAGATGCTCTGCCTTCCGTGCTGCGTTACAGGTATATCCCGAACTAATGACTCCGGTGCAATACACGCTGGCAGTGACACTGCCAGAAGATGAAACCCTTGATACTTTCTATGGGGCTGAAACCAGCCCTGTGGTGGGTTATATCAAACATTTTCTGACGACTCCTTTTGAACATCGTCTGCCTGTGTACTTATTCGGTGCCAGTGGCAGCGGTAAATCGCATTTGCTCTATGCCGCTTGTGTGCAGGCGCAGGAGCTGGGATTGACCAGTCAGCTATTAAGTCTGGAAGATTTTAAAGCCTGGAGCCCCAGAATATTGGACCAACTGGAAGAACTGGATCTGGTCTGTCTGGATAATATTCAGGCGATAGCCGGGGATATCAGCTGGCAAGTGGCGGTGTTTGATTTATACAACCGCATGACAGAGCAGGGCAAAGCCTTGATTATTGTCGCGGATCAGGCGCCAACTGAATTGGGCATTACCTTGCCGGATTTAGTGTCTCGCTTGCAGGCTTGTACCAGTTTTCAGCTACGCTTGTTGGGTGATGAAGACAAACAAAAATTGCTGCAACAAAAAGCCCGTTTACGTGGCATGGAACTGCCGGATGAAGTGGCACGGTTTTTACTGAACCGTCAGCAACGTGACATCCGTGAACTGGTGCAAATTCTCGATTTACTGGATAAAGCCTCGATAGTGCATCAGCGTAAGCTGACCATTCCTTTTGTCAAAGATATGCTGAGCTTATCTCACTGATTTTTCGTCCTTTGAACTAAAAAAAGCCTTATTTTACGCAAGCTCTGAGCGTAAATCTGGTGTATTATTGCCACCTTTTTATACGACTTATCCCCCCGAAGTTAGTGCTGCTGCAGCCGACAAAGCTGCCGCTTCAGGTACCAAGGGGATTAACGCTGGTCTGAGGATAGCGATGAACTTAACCGCCATTTTAGAAGAAGCCTTACAGGCAGTCGCTGTAGCGAACGATATCAACGCACTGGACGATGTGCGTGTGGCCTTTATGGGCAGAAAAGGCAGCATCACTGAGTTGCTGAAATCTTTAGGTGCTATGGATCCGGAAACCCGCAAAACTGCAGGTCAACAGATCAATGACTTAAAACAGCAAGTGCAGGACGCGTTAAATAACAAACGTGATCAGATGCAACAGGCTGAACTGGCAGAAAAACTGTCAAAAGAGCAGATTGATGTGACTTTGCCAGGCCGTGCTTTAGAAGCCGGTGGCTTGCACCCTGTGACACGCACCATTCGCCGTATTGAAAGCTTTTTTGGTGAATTGGGTTTCGAAGTCAAACATGGCCCTGAAATCGAAGATGATTTCCATAACTTTGATGCACTGAATATTCCAACGCATCACCCGGCCCGTGCTGATCACGACACCTTTTATTTTAATCCTAAGCTGATGCTGCGTACTCAGACCTCTGGTGTGCAGATTCGTACTATGGAAACAGAACAGCCTCCGCTGCGGATCATTTCCCCAGGCCGTGTGTATCGTAATGACTACGATCAAACTCATACCCCGATGTTCCACCAGGTCGAAGGTTTGATGGTCGATAAAAACGTCAGCTTTACTGAACTCAAAGGTATTTTGCACGACTTCCTGAATAACTATTTTGAAGAAGACTTGCAAATCCGTTTCCGTCCGTCCTTTTTCCCTTTTACTGAACCTTCAGCT